>Ga0208015_1000001_pt1 | contig 474525 bp, 408 predicted proteins | sample 26BtaG_FD_184101 | JGI IMG/M metagenome (GOLD analysis project Ga0208015, IMG submission 184101) | Marine viral communities from Cariaco Basin, Caribbean Sea - 26B_WHOI_OMZ_CsCl (SPAdes) (version 2) | ecosystem: Environmental > Aquatic > Marine > Oceanic | place: Caribbean Sea: Cariaco Basin... | reverse complement strand
GCACGAACAGAATAAATTGAAAAGAAAACAATACAAATCAAAAAAGCTGAACAATGACGTCATTGTTCAGCTTTAAGTAATAAATTTAATCCTTTAATAATCTGTATCGGTTATTTAGGACTAGACACCAAGATATGTGAATTAGATTTGGTATTTTAAACCTACTTGTAGACCGACTGTCATGTTGTTGGTGTTAGATCTTCCTGAAGGATAACCTACATAGTCTTTGTTTTCGGCATTGGTAAAATCATAATCAAAGTTGATTCCGGTAGAAAGATAAAGTTTAGGCTGTAATTTAAACTGTACTCCTACGTCTGCCATCCCTCCAAAGATTGCATTTTTATATGCATCTTTATTTTCTATAGTGGGTCCGCCCTTATGCTCGAATTCTGCATTGGTCAATAAACTCAGCTGTGGCCCTATTTTACCGTAAAAGGAAACCAATTGGGAAGGATCTGTGGTGTATGAAAAATACACAGGAATTTTAACGTATTCCAAATTTTGTTCGGCTTTTACTCCTTGTATTTCATACTTCTGTCCTTGAAAAGAATACATAGCATCTACTCCAATTCCCATGTTTTCAGTAAAATTATATCCCGCTCCGATTCCGAATTTGGTGTTGAACGTGGTCTTTTTGCTTATGGCGCCATTATCACTATCATCACTGTTTTGTAGAAAAGTAAATTGTGGAACTCCTTTTACACTAACATTAAACCCTTCTTGTGCGCTAGCGTTTGTTGCAAATCCTGCCATAACTGCTACGGTAAATGCACTCATTAGAAACTTTTTCATTTTATTCTATTTTTAATTAATAAATATTCTTTTGAAGTCTTTTCGAGATAAGTAATCCTCGATATTTACAATGCAAAGATAGAACGAGAAAGAGCCTCTAAAAAGGGTCGATTATCGTCAGAGTTGGTTTGAAAGTCGGTTTTTTACGGGTGAAGGGTAAAAGTTAAAGTTTATATTCGTTTTACATTTCTGTAGTCGGAGGGCGAAATTTCTTCAATTCGTTTAAAAAACTTGCCAAAAGAAGATTGATCACTGAAGTTCAGTTCGTTTGCAATTTCTGATACGCTTTTAGACGTACTTCGTAAAAGAATGCGGGCCTCCTGCGCGGTGTAGGAATCAAGTGTTGCGCCAGCTGTTTTCCCACTTATCTCTTTTATTGTTTCGGTGAGATATTTTGGAGTAACAAACAATAGATCGGCATAATAGGATAGGTTTCTATGTTCCTTGAAATTCTTTTTTACATGAGTGTAAAAATCGATTGCAAGGATTTCTTTTCTGGAATATCGTTGATTTTCAGATTGCGAATATGTTTTTGAAAGGGCACCAAGGTGTAGGATAAAAATCATAAATCTATAGTTTAAGATTTCTTGGCCAAAAATATGGGCCTGCATTGACTTTTCATGATCCTCTATATCATTCATAAGTGTGATAAGTAATAGGGCGTCTTCTTTTTTTAAAGGCCAAACAGGAAGAGTCTTGGAAGAGAAATAGTCGGTCATTTCCCAAAAATTTTCTGGAAGTTGCAACGGAATCAGGAAAGTGGAGGTGTAGGCGATTACTTTGATTATTGCATCATCGCTTAAATGTTCAATTTCTTTGGTGGAATCGGGTGGAATAATCAGTAAATGATCTTTTTCAATTTTAAATTCCTTTAAATTTAATTTTAGAACCCCAGAACCTTCCAGTATTATTACGAAGATGAAAAAATCATGTCTTAAATTACTGCGCTGTATCATTTCGGCCAATAAGCCTTCTTTACTAAAATCTAAGGTAAGTGCAGAAAAATGGCTGAGTTCTGGCATGAATTAAATATTTTTCATTGAAAATGTAGTGTACATCAATCTCGTGAAATTATTCAATTTAATCAAATTTGGCACTAACTTAAGTTGCTCTGGAAAAAATCCTATAAAGAATTCTCGAAGAATATCGCAGATTTTATTCATGTTAAGAATAAAATAGAATGAGCTGATCTTAAACTAAAGTTTACATATACTTAACTTCAATTTTCATCGTTCTATTCCTAAGAAAAGTCAACAAAAAACCAATCGTTAATAAACTCTAAAAGTTTACAGTATAGCGCACTTCTACACTTAAAGTTAAATATCTTTACGCCCTTTAAAAAACTGTAAATAATGATAAAGAACCTGCTTGTCTTTTCGCTTGTTTTATTCCTTTCATTCTCTTCATTTTCACAACAAACAGCTGTTTATACCAATTCAATGGTCCAGTTCAATCAGGCATTGGAACTTTATAACAACGGGCAGTATTTGGCAGCCCAAAGTATGTTTGAGAAAGTTAAAAATAAGAGTACCGAAGAAAGCGTGCAAAGCGATTGTGCTTATTATATCGCCAATGCTGCTGTGCGCCTAAATCAGCAAAACGCCGATCAATTGATGGAGGAATTTGTAGTAAACTATCCCACCAGTATCAAAAGAAACTCGGCATTTCTTGATGTGGCCAATTATTATTTTGACAATGGTAAATATTCCCAAGCGGAGAAATGGTATGCAAAGGTAGATACTTCTAGCCTAAGTCGTGCCGAGCGGGAAGGTTTTGAGTTTAATAATGGATACGCACTTTTTAAAGCAAAACGATTTGATGAGGCAAAAAACTATTTTAATAGTGTGGCCAATTCCCAGAAATATGGATCGCAGGCAAAATATTATTTAGGTTTTATCGCTTACGAAGGTGATGACTACGAAGAGGCAAACGAACTGTTTGAAGAAGTAAAAGGAGAAGATCGCTATTCTGAAGATCTCTCCTACTATCAAGCCGATATGAATTTCAAATTGGGAAAATTTGACAAGGCTATTGAAATGGGAAAGGAACAATATTCCAAATCCAATCCTCAGGAAAAAAGCCAACTCTCTAAAATTATTGGAGAAAGCTATTTTAATCTTGGACAATACGACCAAGCAATCCCATATTTAAAGGAGTATAAAGGTACTCGCGGAAAATGGAACAACACAGATTATTATCAATTGGGATATGCTTACTATCAACAAGGGGATTTCGAGAAGGCAATAGGTGAATTCAATAAGATTGTAGGAGGAAAGGATTCCGTTTCGCAAAATGCTTATTACCATTTGGCTGAAAGCTATTTAAAATTGGATAAAAAACAAGAAGCGCTCAATGCTTTTAAAAATGCTTCAGAAATGGATTTCAGTCCTGAAATTCAAGAGGATGCTTATTTGAATTATGCGAAATTGAGTTATGAAATAGGGAACAGTTATAGAAGTACGCCTCAAGTTTTGCTTGATTTTATTGAGAAATACCCTAAAAACTCTAATAATGAAGAACTTAAAGGTCTATTGATTGATAGTTATATCACTTCCAAAAATTATAAGGAAGCAATGAATCTGTTGGAGAACAATAAAAATTTCCACGATAAGGAAGCCTATCAGAAAGTGGCTTTTTACTATGGTATTGAACTTTATAATGAAGGAAATTATCAAGAAGCAATTTCCTATCTGGATAAAAGTTTAAAAGATCCACAGAATCCAAATTTTACCGCTCGTGCTATTTATTGGAAAGCAGAATCTGACTACCAACTTTCAAATTTTGAAAAATCTTTAACAGGGTTCAAACAATTTCAGCAGCTGCCAGAATCTAAAAATACTTCTGAATTTAAAAATCTTAAATATAACTTGGCATATTCTCAGTTTAAGTTAAAGAATTATGCAGAGGCTATTTCTAATTTTAAAAGTTATGTTGGTTCCTCTGAAGCAAATCCCACTAGAAAGAAAGATGCTTATATGCGTTTGGGAGATAGTTATTTTGTAACCAGCCAATATTGGCCAGCTATGGAAAACTATAATTTCGCCATTGAAATGGGCGGAAATGATTATGCAGATTTCCAGAAAGCAATCAGCTACGGTTTTGTGGACAGAACGGAGCAAAAAATTGAAGGTCTTACCGTTTTTGTGAAAAATTATCCAAAGTCAGTTTACACGGATGATGCTTTATACGAATTGGGAAATACCTATGTTGCCCGGAATAAAATGAATGAAGGAATTTCCACTTATGACAAATTGGTTCGAGATATTCCAAACAGCATTTTTGTGCCGAAAGCTTTATTAAAGAAAGCTCTAATTTATGATAACCAAGGAAAAAGCAATGAGGCGCTTGCTATATTTAAAAAAGTAGCGAAAGATTATCCATCTACGCCAGAAGCACTTCAAGCTGTGTCTTCTGCGAAAATTATATATATAGATGAAGGAAAAGTTAACGAATATGCAACTTGGGTAAAAACCCTGAACTATGTTGAAGTTGGCCATACCGAACTGGATGACGCTACATATTTGGCAGCAGAACAACCCTATCTTGAAAATAATCAATCTCAGGCGAAAACAAGATTTGATGGATATTTGAAACAATTTCCGAATGGAAGGAATGCCCAAAAAGCACATTTCTATTTAGGTCAGATTTATTTCAACGATAAAAATTCGGACAAAGGAATTCCACACTTTAAATATGTAGTTGAAAGAGAACGAAGTGAATTTACCGAGCAAGCATTGGCCCGTATTTCTGAATTGTATCTGAGTAAAGAGGATTATCAAAATGCCTTGACCTACTTAAAGCGATTGGAGACAGAAGCGGATTTTCCTCAGAATATAATTTTCGCCCAAACCAACAGCATGAAAGCTTCATATGAATTGAAACAGTATTCTGAAGCGGTTGCTTACGCAGAAAAAGTTCTTCAAAACTCAAAGATAGACAATGCCATTAAGAGTGATGCGCAAGTTATCATTGCCCGTTCCGCAATGAAAACAAACAATGAGGCAAAAGCAAAATCAGCTTACTCGGAAGTTCAGAAAATAGCTACAGGAAAGCTTGCTGCGGAAGCATTATATTATGATGCTTATTTCAAAAATAAGGAAGGCAAATTTGAAGATTCCAATGCATCTGTACAAAAGCTGGCAAAGGATTATTCAGGGTTTAAGCTTTATGGAGCCAAGGGCTTGGTGCTTATGGCCAAAAACTTCTACGCATTGAAAGATGCTTATCAGGCTACCTATATTTTGGACAACGTAATTTCCAATTTTAGTGATCTCCCTGAAGTAGTGGAAGAAGCTAAGGTGGAACTTGCGATTATTAAGAAGGCCGAAGCCAAGACAAACTCATCTATTAATACTGGAAATTAATATCCAGCTCTCATGTTTTAAAATTTGAGGGCTAATCACTCACTCAAAAAACCTTATTAGAATAAATATGTCAAATAAAGGAATAGTATTTTTATCATTTGCGGCAACATTGTTGTTCACCCTATCCGCTTCTTCTCAAGAAAAAGAATTGGGAACAGAAGTGGTGAACATTGTAAAACCATATACCCCAACAATTTCCGACGCCTTTAAGGTTAAGGAAACTCCAAGCTTGACGGATTCAACTACCACCTTAAAAAAAGACGTAAAGTACAGCATTTTTTCTGTGCCAGTAGCTTCAACTTTTACCCCTGCAAAAGGGAAGGCTACAAACGTTGAAAAAGTAAAACGAGAGAAAACTTATGACAACTATGCAACCCTAGGTTTTGGAAATTATACTTCTATTCTTGGTGAACTGTATAGCAACTTTGAGATTAGTAATACGGACAATGTTGGGTTTTTCTTCCGTCACAATTCATCTCAGGGAGACATTAAGAATGTAAAATTGGACAACAAGTTTTACGATACCAGTTTGGATGCAAATTATACTAGCCGTCAACGCGGCATTACGTATGGTGTAGATTTCGGGGTAGAACATCAATTATATAATTGGTATGGAATTGATGATAATCTGTCCTATACTCCTACTATAATAAATCAGATTGAACCGCAGCACAGTTTTTTTAGCGGATATTTAGGAGGAAATATTGCTTTAGAAGATTCATTCTTTGAAAAGGCAGCTTTGAATATTAGATATATGGGAGATTCATTTTCTTCTTCTGAAATAAATGCCACCCTGAAACCTGAGTTCTCTTTTCCAATAGAAAGTTTGAACTTCAAAATTGAGGGTGATATAGATTATTTGGCAGGAAGTTTTGATAGAAATTATACTAATACTTCAAAAATTGACTACAGTTACCTCAATGCTGGTCTTGCGCCATCTATCTCTTTTGTAAATAACGATTTAAGCGTTTCCTTGGGAGTTGCTGCATATGTTAGCATGGATACAGAAAACAGCAATACGGATTTTTCACTTTATCCAAGGTTGAATGCTTCTTACCGTTTAATGGATGAAACCGTTATTGTTTACGGTGGGGTAGAAGGTGGATTGCTTCAGAATACGTACTATAATTTTAAGGAGCAAAATCCATTTATTTCTCCAACGCTTTATATTCTTCCAACAAAAAATGTTTATGAAGGATTTGCAGGAGTAAAGGGAAAGTTGACAAATTCTGTGGCCTATAATCTAAGAGTATCCTACGGACAGGATGAAAATAGGGCATTATTTCAAGCCAATCCTTTAAAAACCGTTGTAACAGGACTTGAAGGATACGAGTACGGAAACTCCTTCAATGTGGTTTATGATGATGTGAATACGCTTTCTGTCTTTGGGGAAGTGAAGGTTGCCGTTTCTGATCAGTTCTCCTTAGGAATTAATGCTACCTATAATAATGACAATACAGACGTTCAAGCTCAAGCCTGGAACCTTCCGGAATTACAGGCAACTCTCTTTTCAGATTTCAAGATTACTGATAAACTCTATGGAGGCGCATCTATATTTTATATGGGCGAAAGAAAGGATTTAGTAAGCTATGTTAACTTTAATAATGCACAAGAAGTTACTCTGGATGGCTATGTAGATGCCAACATTCATTTTGGTTATAGATTCACGGATAGACTTTCTGCTTTTGTAAAAGGGAATAATCTTTTTAGTGATAACTATACAAAGTGGATGAACTACCCTGTGCAGGGAATTCAGGGATTGATTGGGGCTACTTACAAATTTGATTGGTAGTTCCTCATAAAACAAATTCACTCTGAAAATAAATTTCAGAATCCAATTTGCATATTGGAACAAAAACCTCCATTTAGCACCAATTGCTTTTGGAGGTTTTTTTATTACTCCTATTATGAATTTGGACTGGTTGATCTGTTTTTTGAATTAATTCCTTCATTCGGAATACATTTGGAGTCAAAGCGTCTCAATAACAAATCCCAAATGACGTAAGCGAATTGTAGATCTTTTCTATTTTTACAAATCAATTCTACATTATGATGAGAAAACTACTTTTCGCAGTAATAGCCCTGGTCATTTTTTCCTGTGCCCCCGATAAAATTCCAGCAGACCTTTTGATAATAAATGCGAATGTTTATACTGTAGATGAAGATTTCAGTATAGCCAATGCGTTTATTGTTAAGGACGGAAAAATTCTCGAGATTGGTTTAAAACCGGAATTGGAACTAAAATACAATATCAAAACAACCTATGATGCTAAAGGGAATACGGTAGTTCCTGGGTTGATAGATTCCCATGCGCACTTATATGGTTTTGGGCTTGGGTTGCAGAATGTGGATTTAGTAGGAACAAAGAGTTTTGATGAAGTTCTTGGGAAATTGGTCGCATTTCAAGAAGAAAAACAGGTGCCCTACATCATGGGTCGTGGATGGGATCAAAATGCTTGGGAAGATAAAAAATTTCCCACCAAAAGAAAGTTGGATTCTCTGTTTCCCAACACGCCAGTGGCACTGAGGAGGATAGATGGACATGCTTTGTTGGTAAATTCAAAGGCGTTGGAAATAGCCGGCATAAACGCCAAAACAAAGGTAAATGGTGGAGAGATAGTGCTCGAGAATGGCGAACCTACAGGCATTTTAATTGACAGTCCCATGCAATTGGTAAATGCTACTTTGCCATCAACAAACGATGATGTTTCAATTAATGCTCTTTTGGAAGCAGAAAAAATTGCTTTCAAATATGGCTTGACAACAGTTGATGATGCGGGGCTGGACCGAAATACTATCGAACTTATCGATACGCTTCAAAAGCAAGGAAAATTCAAACTTAGAATGTACGCTATGGTGAGTAATAATGCCGAAAACCTGGAATATTATTTACAGAATGGTGTTTATAAAACTGAAAGATTAAATGTTCGTTCTTTTAAAATCTATACGGATGGAGCCCTAGGTTCACGTGGGGCTGCTATGCGAAAACCTTATAGCGATCAACACGGACATTATGGTGCAATGATAACCCCTATGGACAGTTTGGAGTATTTGGCAAATAAAATCGCCCAATCTGAATTCCAAATGAATAGTCACGCCATTGGCGACTCGGCGAATAGTACAGTTTTAAAGGTTTATAAAACTGCTTTATCGGGTGAAACCAATAGAAGATGGCGTGTAGAACATGCGCAAATTATTCCTCTAGAGGATTTTGACTACTTTTCTGACAACAACAATATTCTACCATCAGTACAACCTACACATGCAACTAGCGATATGTATTGGGCAAAAGATAGAATAGGGGCAGAGCGAATGAAAGGAGCTTATGCCTATAAAACATTGTTGGATAAAGCAGGGAGAATTGCCTTGGGAACAGATTTTCCTGTAGAGCACGTAAACCCTATGTATACGTTTTATGCAGCCGTATCTCGAAAGGATTTAAAGAATTATCCTGAAGATGGGTTTCAGATGAAAGATGCGCTTTCTCGTGAAGAAGCCTTACGGGGAATGACCATTTGGGCGGCTTATTTCAATTTTGAGGAGAATGAAAAGGGCAGTATTGAGGTTGGTAAATTCGCAGATTTCACTATTCTTGATAAAGATATTATGGAGGTAGAGGAAGTAGAATTGCCCAATACGAAAGTGATCGCAACTTTTATTAACGGCGAAATGGTTTATGAAGCAAAATAGTCTTTTAGAATTTCGCTGCTAAAGATTAAATCCAGGATTCAAAGAATTAAAATTACGAAATGTTATTTGGCGAAGGTAATCCGAGCTAAATAGTCAAAATTATCTCCTCGCGCAATTACTTCAAACTCAAGATTATTTTTGGCGCAGATATTTTGAAATGTTCTCTCATCCACATATAACCATTCAAAGGATTCGCCTTCAATTCCCTTATATCTCATAATATATTGCAGTTGCCCATAATAACGATCTGCAGGAACGATGATACCGCCATCTTCGGTAGAATCGTACATGTATCTTAAGTCGCTGGAATCAATCAAAATCTGTCCATTATCTTTTAGCAAAGTTTTTAGATGCTGAAGATACTTTGGCGTATTTTCTAAATTTTGAAAAATACCGGTTCCATTCATCAACAATAAAATAGTGTCGAATTTTTCGTCTTTTAGATCAAGTAAGTGTATGTTTTCTAAATTTTTTAGACCTTGGAGTTTACAGACTTCTATTGCGCCTGGAGACGTGTCAATTCCCTTAACGTCCAATCCTTTTTCTTGTAGATATAAAGAATGGATGCCCGCACCACAACCTACGTCCAATATTTTTCCTTTTGCCAATTTAAGCGCTTTTTGTTCTACTTTGGGCATTTCGTCAAAAGACCTAAAGAGATAGGGAAGAGGCATTTCATCTTCTTCTGAAATATTGGTTTCAGTAATGATGTCTACGGAATAGTTTCCGTGGTAATAATCGAGTAGGGCAATGCCGATAATATCTGTCATAGCTTTCTTGGATGAAGAAGGAGATTTTGAATTCAGAAACTAGTGCGAAAGTATTGTTATTTAACGACAATCCGTATAATTATTCTGTTGAGAATAGGAAGAAGAAACTAAGCAACAGTAATTTTAAGTTTATTAAAATGAAAAATATTAATTTAATAAAGACCTTTGCGCTCTAGGTGTTTCTGCGGAAAATATTCAATGCACAGGCCCAGGCAATACAGAAATAAATCTAAATGGAAAACACCATAAAACAACTTCCCCAAAAAGCGAAAGAAGCCGAAACGGAAAACAAAAAGTTTTTCGCAAAGCTTAAAAAGAAACCGCCAAAACATTTGGATACTTTGATGCAGGAATTGCATGATAAGGAATTCCAAAGAACAGATTGCCTTACTTGTGCCAATTGTTGTAAAACTACTGGCCCTCTTTTTACAGATAAGGATATAGAGCGTATTTCAAAACACTTTAGGATGAAGCCGCAACAGTTTATACAAACGTATTTACGAATAGATGAGGACAAGGATTATGTTTTGCAAAATGTTCCATGCGAATTTCTGGGCGCAGATAATTATTGCAGTATTTATGATGTTCGTCCGAAGGCGTGTCGGGAATTTCCACATACAGACCGAAATAAGTTTCAGCAGATTTCAAATTTAACCCTAAAAAATGTGTCCATTTGTCCTGCAGCCTATAATATTGTGGAGGAAATGAAAAAACTCATAGGGCGATAAAAATTCATTTACCCGATGTCCAGCTTAAACTTATTTATATAACAAATATTTCTCCCTAACTTTCCCGAATTTGTCCAGCCCATCTTTCCAAGAATCACGAATTGATTCTGCAGACATTCCGTTTTCAATCTGCTGTTGAAGTTTTTTTGTACCGGCCAACTTCACAAAAAATGAATTGAAGAAATCCGCTTTTTTTCCATTGTCGTTATATGCATCTATAAGCCATTCCAAATTTATTTTATTTAAGTGGGGATTTTGTCGAAGATCTTTCCCATGGCAGAGTTTTCCCTTAAATTTTGGATCTTTCGCACCTTCATTGGCTTGTGGTGTATATTCAAAAGGATATTTGGAAGCAGGTAAAGTTGGAGCTCCAAAAACTTGAAACTGCATATCCGTTCCTCGTCCCGCATTAATAAAAGTTCCTTCAAAAAAGCATAAGCTCGGATATAGATTTATGGATTGGTCGTTGGGTAAATTCGGCGATGGTTTTATAGGCACTGAATATGAAGTTTGATGGGTATAGTTTTTCATTTCCACTACTGTAAGTTTACATTGAATTCCATTTTTTAACCACCCTTCCCCGTTGGTCATTTTTGCGTATTCCCCAATAGTCATTCCGTGAACAATAGGAATTGGATGCATTCCCACAAAACTCTGATGTTCTTTTTCCAAAATCGGACCATCAAAATAATGACCATTCGGGTTTGGACGATCCAGAACAATCACTGGAATTCCCTTTTCCGCACAAGCTTCCATCACATAATGAAGTGTGGAGATATAAGTATAGAATCGAGCACCGACATCTTGAATGTCGAAAACAACAATATCAATTCCCTTTAATTGTTCTTCCGATGGTTTTTTATTGTTGCCATAAAGAGAAATCAAAGGAACGCCGGTTTTAGAATCTACTCCATCCTTTACGTGTTCACCAGCGTCTGCAACGCCACGAAAACCATGTTCGGGCGCGAAGACTTTCTTCACAGAAACTTCTTTAGAAATTAGAAAGTCTACCAGATGCTGATTTTCTTTCTCCAAAAATGATGTTTGATTGGCAACAATGCCTACGTTCTTACCTTTTAATAATTCAGAATACATATGAAACTGGGCCGCTCCCATAATAATTTTATCCTTCTTGGCTTTATTATCTTTGTCGCCATCTCTTTCTCCGTTACGGACTAGCGGAATATCTTTTCCATCGTTAGAGGTTAAGGTGACTTTCTCCACAGAATTTCCGCATGATATAATGGTCAGTAGAACCAATAAAACTGTATTTTTGAAAAAAGATAATCTCATATATTCTCAGTGAATTTCGAATTTTTCATCGCTCGGCGCATCATTGCTTCCAAGGACTATAAAAGTAGTATTTCGGCTCCGATAATAAAAATCGCGATTACCGCCATTGCTATCGGGGTTATAATGATGTTAATCTCAATTGCAACAGGAATTGGGCTTCAGAAAAAGATTCGAGAAAAAGTTTCCGCGTTCAATGGAGATATAATTATCACTAATTTCGACACTAACTTTTCAAACGATTCACAGAATCCAATTTCCAAGGATCAAGCTTTCTATCCAAAATTTAAAAATGTAGATGGTATAAAACACGTACAGGTTTCAGCATCTAAAGGTGGCGTAATACGGACTGAAACAGATTTTGAAGGTGTAGTTGTTAAAGGGGTAGGAGATGATTATAACTGGGAGTACTTTCAAGATTACCTGATTGAAGGAGAATTGCCAGACTTTAAAGGAGATTTAAATGAAGATATCCTTATTTCAGAATACCTGGCCAATCGGCTACATTTGAAACTTGGAGATAAAGTGGTCACTTTCTTTTTGAATGACGAAGTTTCCAAAACTCCAAGAAGTCGTGGTTTCGATATAGTAGGGATTTACAATAGTGGCTTTCAGCAATTCGATGAGCAATTTATTATTGCGGATATTCGGCATGTTCAACGTCTGAACAAATGGGACGAAAACCAAATAGGAGCATTTGAAGTTTTTGTAAATGATTTTGATGAAATAATTCCAATAGGAAATGAGGTTTATCAAGAAACGGGCAGCACGCTTGATACCCAGACAATTCGGGATAAATATTATTCTATTTTTGAATGGCTAGATCTTTTTGATTTTAACATTCTTGCAATTATCGGAATCATGATTTTGGTGGCAGGCATTAATATGATAACTGCTCTTTTGGTTTTGATTATGGAAAGAACCCAAATGATTGGAATTCTTAAAGCTATGGGAAGTAGCGACAGAAGTGTGCGAAAAATATTTTTGTACAACGCCATGTATTTGATAGGGGTTGGTCTGTTTTGGGGAAATCTTATCGGGATAGGACTTTTGTTACTTCAAAAATATGGCAAGGTTTTTCCGTTGGACCCAAATACTTATTACGTTTCCGAAGCGCCCGTTTACTTGAGTTGGGACTATATATTGATTTTGAATGCGGGCACATTTGTGCTCTGTCTTTTAATGCTTCTGGTTGCCGCCATTCTTATCACCAAAATTTCCCCGGTGAAGGCTATTAGATTTGAGTGATAACGGCCTACCAAATTAATCAAAAACGTTCCAAGATTTCCTTTATCCTTTTGGATCGAATAAACCTAATTTCTTTAAAGTCAATTATATTAGATGCTATTTAATTAATAGGGAATTAAAGCTCGCTGGTGCCGATGATGTCCTTATTCAAGAGGGAAATGGGTGTTGGCTATTCGGTTTTTTTTTAATTGCGAAGGAAATAACGAGTTTTTCCATTACTTATATAGATTGGAACGAAATCGATAGAGATAGCATTAAATCTGAAATCTAGAACCGATTATCAAATAAGGGCCATTAAATTTGATTCAATAGAGAATTAGAAAAGGATGCTGAATATTAAAATGCTTCAGAAATCACCGTTATAAAATAAAATATGATTTAAACAGGAAGTTCCAAAAGTTTCAAAAACCTTTGGGGTCTTTACTTTTCCCTAATAAATTGTACCTTTGCCGCCGAACTTCTTACTGCTTTTCGGTGGAGTTCACTTCAAAAAAAATCTATGGAATACGCAGAAAATATCTTGGGAACTATTGGAAATACACCAATGGTGAAAATCAATAAAATAATTGGAGATATCCCCGCATTGGTGCTCGCCAAATATGAAACCTTTAACCCTGGAAATTCAGTAAAAGACCGTATGGCGCTCACCATGATAGAAGATGCCGAAGCTGATGGAAGACTCCAACCGGGAGGTACTATTATAGAAGGAACCTCGGGAAATACTGGAATGGGCCTTGCACTTGCTGCCATAGTGAAAGGTTATAAAATGGTCTGCGTAATTAGCGATAAACAGAGCAAAGAGAAAGTTGATATTCTTAGAGCCGTGGGTAGCGAAGTGATCGTTTGCCCTACAGATGTCGCCCCTGATGATCCACGTAGTTATTATTCCGTTTCTCGCCGATTGGCAGAGGAAACTCCCAATAGTTGGTACGTAAACCAATATGACAACCTAAGCAATACAAAGGCGCACTATGAAAGTACGGGTCCAGAAATATGGAAACAGACAGATGGAAAAGTCACCCATTTTGTAGTTGGGGTTGGAACGGGAGGAACCATTAGTGGCGTTGGAAGATATCTAAAGGAACAAAATCCAAACATTAAAGTTTGGGGAATTGATACTTATGGAAGTGTTTTCAAAAAATATCACGAAACTGGAATTTTTGATGAAAATGAAATTTATCCTTATATCACAGAAGGTATAGGCGAGGATATTTTACCAAAGAATGTTGACTTCAGTATTATTGATGGATTTGAGAAAGTAACCGATAGGGATGCGGCAATATACACTCAAAAACTCGCTAAAATGGAAGGTTTCTTCTTGGGAAATTCTGCGGGAGCAGCTATTAAAGGTTTACTTCAGCTAAAAGATAAATTCACCAAAGATGATGTAGTAGTTGTTCTTTTTCACGATCACGGAAGCCGTTACGTGGGTAAGATGTATAATGACGAGTGGATGCAAGCACAAGGTTTTATTGAAGATTAAGTTTTCTTGAGGTTGGTTATTTCTCGAATCGAATAATTTCGGTGGAAGAATGCCTGTAATGGCAAGTCAAATAATAGTTAACTTTTGTTTTCGATCCTTTGCAATAGTATCTCGTAGTTTTTTATATTTTTAATCGTGTGTTCTTCGTACCACCCACGAAAAAATCTTTGTACTTTTATACTAATATGAAAACAGAAGCGCAAAAGCTTTTCAGATTCCTACGAACCAAACCTGTGCCTGCCAATACTAATGAAATATTAGCCTTGGAGCGTACAAAGCTTGCCAATGAACGAACTTTACTGTCCTATATTCGCTCTTCACTATATCTTTTGTTGGGTGGAATAGGTCTTCTTCAACTGGAAGAGCTTGGTAAAATTCATTGGTTGGGTTATGTAGCCTTATTTGTTTGCGTTATTTTCCTGAGTATTGGCATTGTGAGATATATTGTGCTGTACAGACGTCTACACAAATGGAACCGAATTCTCTTTGTAGATACTATTGCAGACCCGAAAGATAAAGAGATGGAGGAGAAAAGCAGGCAGAAATAATCCCTCAAAACATCTTATCTTTTTCTATATTTACTTTCCCTTTATATAGAGCTCCCCGTAAAACTATTGGAATGAAAGAAGATTTTCTACACTATGTGTGGAAATTTCAGAAGTTCGACGGGATCAATTTCTTCACTTCGAATAGAGAAAATCTCCACATTATAAATCCAGGGGGCCATAATGTTGACTCGGGTCCAGATTTTTTTAATGCTCAAGTTGAGATTGATGGACAGATATGGGCAGGTAACGTGGAAATCCATATTAAATCGTCAGATTGGTATGCCCATAACCATCAGCTGGACCCAGCATATGATAATGTTATCCTACATGTTGTTTGGGCTCATGATACAGAAATTTTTAGAAGAGATGGCACTACAATTCCTACCCTAATACTTAAGGAAAAAATTTCCAAAAATACGTTGAGCCAATATCAACAGTTGTTTTCAAATCCTAAAAAGTGGATTTATTGCGAAAATGATTTTGGAAATATTGATTCCTTCACTATGGACAATTGGTTAGAGAGACTGTATTTGGAGAGATTGGAACGTAGGAACGCAGTTTTACAAGAGGAATTAAATTTTACCCAAAATCATTGGGAGGCATTGTTCTTCAGAATGTTGTGCAAAAATTTCGGACTTAAGATCAATGGAGAATCATTTTTAAGTATCGCCCAATCCATAGACTTTTCTATAATTTCAAAATGCAGCCACGACCTTCAAACTTTAGAAGCGGTTTTACTCGGCCAGGCTGGATTGCTAAATTCTGACAAGTCAGACTGGTATTCCCAAAAATTGAAATCTAATTATGAATATGTTAAGCATAAGTATTCCTTGATCAATCAAAACATGATTGCACCTAAATTTTTTAGATTACGACCTCCCAATTTTCCGACTATCCGGTTTGCGCAGCTCGCTGCACTTTATGCAAAAGAGCAAACCTTGTTTTCAAAAATTATTGAATTAAAAACAACGGAGGAATTTTACGGTCTTTTCAATGTGGACGCAAGTGAGTATTGGGATACTCACTATAATTTCGGAATTTCTTCTTTAAAACGTAAAAAGAAGATCACTAAAAAGTTTATAAACCTATTGATTATCAATACTGTTCTGCCAATTAAATTCTGTTATGCTAGGCAGCATGGGAAAGATGTCTTGGATGAGATTATTGAAATTGCCATGGAGATTCCTGCCGAGGAAAACACGATTGTAAAAAAATTTAATTCTTTAAAAAAAATAGCTACCACCTCCTTTCACAGTCAAGCTCTGTTGGAACTAAAAGGTCAATATTGCGATAAAACACGCTGTTTGCAGTGTGCTGTTGGAAATGCAATTTTGGCTGCAATAAAAAATCCTCAAGACGTCCTTAGAAAATCCACTTGATTTTTAGCTAATGTTTATTGTGGGTCTGAAGAGAAATAATGTACTTTGTAGCAAATGTTGAAAGCTATTTATTCGTTACGTCATTTTCTGGAGAAAAGGGGATTCTACGTCTCTTCTCGTTTGGCAGATAGATTGGGAATGCGTGCCAAGAGCGTACGGCTTTTCTTTATCTATGTTTCTTTTGCCACCTTGGGAATTGGTTTTGCTATTTACCTTACGATGGCATTTCTTCTGAAATTAAAAGATCTTGTAAATACCAAGAGAACCTCTGTTTTCGACTTATAATAGTCTATTGCTATTTATTTAAAAATCTCATTGGTTGTATGGGAAAAGTAAGATTAGATGGTGTGCAAGGGGAAATTGAGAACAGAAATTTCTTAAGAAACTATTAACAAATTTCCGTTCAAAACCTTGAAATTCTAAGATTTTTTATTCATCTTGCTTCGTTTTATCTTGAATAAATTTTTCATTTATAATAACCACTTATGAAGAAGTATCTTCTTTCTCTACTTACATTTATATTTCCAATATTCACATTTGCACAAAATCCCACATTATCTGAGCGCATAGATTCTGTTTTTAAAGACTACACTACTTGGTTTGTGGAAGGAATTTTTTATGAAATTCCATTTTCCGAAGACTTTAGAATTCCATGGGTTCTGATTGTATTGATTGGTGGTGCAATATATTTCACCATTTATTTCAGGTTAATAAATTTTACAGGATTCCTTACCGCTATTAGAGTGGTGCGTGGAAAATATGAGGATATCGAAAAACATGGTGCAGATACACTTTACGGAGATGTTACTCCCAATGAACAAGAAGATATTATTGAAACCATTCGGGATGATAGCGCGGACGGAGAAGTTTCCCACTTTCAGGCGCTTACCGCTGCGCTTTCTGCCACCGTTGGTCTGGGTAATATTGCTGGAGTTGCCGTAGCGCTCTCTATAGGAGGTCCCGGTGCAACCTTTTGGATGATAGTAGCTGGATTATTAGGAATGGCATCCAAGTTTGCGGAATGTACATTAGGAGTAAAATACCGAGATGTGGGTCCAGATGGAACGGTCTATGGTGGACCTATGTATTATCTTAAGAAAGGATTGGGTCAAAAAGGAATGGGTGGTTTTGGAAAGGTCTTGGCCGTAATTTTTGCCATTTTTGTAATCGGAGGGTCATTTGGAGGTGGAAATATGTTTCAGGCCAATCAAGCTGCCGCGCAATTTGTAAAACTTTTCGAGTTGGAAGGGACCAATGCCGCAATGTGGTTTGGCGCTGTTATCGCGATGATTGTTGCAGTAGTTATAATTGGGGGCATTAAACGAATTGCAAAGGTTACTGAAAGAATTGTTCCTTTTATGGCGGGAATTTATGTGCTGGGAGCCTTGGTCATTTTAGGTGTGAATTATATGCACATTGGTGATGCTTTTAGTTTAATTTTTGAAGGTGCTTTTTCGGGCCTTGGAGTTGCTGGTGGATTGGTGGGAGTTATGATTCAAGGAATCAGACGTGGCGCATTTTCAAATGAGGCGGGAGTAGGTTCTGCTGCAATTGCCCACGCTGCAGTACGCACCAAATATCCAGCTTCCGAAGGTATTGTTGCACTTTTAGAACCATTTATAGATACAGTGGTAATATGTACCATGACTGCCTTGGTGATAGTTATTACTAATTTCGACAACAATATTATCCAATATGGCGTAGAAGTAAAAGAAGGTGTAGAGCTTACGGCTACTGCATTTGATAGTGTTATTCCACATTTTTCAATTGTATTGACTTTTGCTGTTATATTATTCGCCTTTTCTACCATGATTTCTTGGTCCTATTATGGGATGCAGGGATGGGTTTATCTCTTCGGAAGAGGAAAAGTAACGGAGCTAATTTATAAACTGATATTTTGTATCTTTATCTGGATTGGTTCGGTCATTAGCCTTGGATCAGTCATAGACTTCTCCGATGCCATGATTTTTGCTATGGTAGTCCCCAATATTATTGGTGTAGTATTATTGACTCCTGTGGTAAGAAAGGAATTGAAGCGATATATGAATGCCATTAATATTAAAAAGGAAGGTTTAAAGGACGGATTGGAAGATATGCAGAAACACATGTAACAACTTAGAATATTATGGACTTAAAATCCCACTTCACGTTCAACAAACAGCAGCGAAGTGGGATTTTGCTTTTGCTCTTGTTAATAGTTTCATTGCTTTGTGTTTATTGGTTTGTTGATTTTTCTGAAGAAGATATTTTGGATATTTCCTCACCCGAAGTAGTAATGATTCAGAAGGAAATGGATTCCCTACGCCTTATCGAGATTGAAAAAAGAAAACCAAAAATTCATCCCTTTAACCCAAATTTTATTACCGATTATAAAGGATATACTTTAGGAATGTCCAATGAAGAAATTGATCGATTGCTAAAGTTTAGGGAGAATGGGAAATGGATTAATTCTACTGCCGATTTCCAGACCGTTACTGGAGTATCAGATTCACTATTGGCTGCGTTGAGTCCATATTTCAAATTTCCGGATTGGGTAAACAATCCACAACAAAATAAATCCTTTAAGACGGAAAATAACAATAAGGGATTTAGTGAAAAGTCTTTTGCACAAAAAGCCGATTTAAATAAAGCTACAGAAGATCAGTTGCAAGAGATTAGCGGAATTGGGGATGCTCTGAGTAAACGAATTATAGCCTATCGAGAAAAGTTAGGGGGATTCTCACACGATTCTCAGCTTTACGACGTGTACGGCTTAAATGCAGACGTAGTAAAACGAACCTTAAACATCTTTACCGTTAAAACACCGAAGGAAATAGTCAAAATCAATATTAATACGGCTTCCGCTTCAGATATTTCTACCATCCCCGGAATGTCTTTTGAAATGGCGAAAAGAATTTGGGAATACAGAATACTTCGTGGAAAATTGGAAAGCTTTGACGACCTCATTAAAATTGAAGGAATGACCGAAAGAAAGTTACAGCTAATTCAGTTATATTTGTCCGCAGATTAACATAAATAAATGGCCGAAAGGCTTATAAATAATAGTTTCAAGAAGGATATGGATAAGTTATATTTTACCGAAGAGCATGAATTTTTCAGAAAGAGTTTTCAAGACTTTCTTCAGAAGGAAGTAGTTCCTCACATTGACAAATGGGAAAAAACGGGTCATATTGAGCGGTTTATTTGGGAGAAGTTTGGTGAAATGGGCTACTTCGGAATTTATCAATCCGAAGAATATGGTGGTCTGGACTTGGATCTTTTTTATACTATTATATTTCTTGAGGAGCTTCAGAAAGTAAATTCAGGAGGGTTTGCTGCTGCAATGTGGGCTCATGCTTATTTGGCCATGACACACTTGAAAAAAGAGGCGAATCCTGCACAAAAAGAAAAATATTTGGCCCCGAGTATTTCCGGAGAAAAAATTGGATGTCTATGTATTACTGAACCTTTTGGTGGAAGTGATGTGGCTGGAATGCGAACTACAGCCGTCAAGAAAGGAGATAAGTATATCTTGAACGGGTCAAAAACATTTATTACAAATGGTATCTATAGCGATTACCTAGTTGTTGCAGCTAAGACTTCTCCGGAACTTGGTAATAAAGGAATAAGCATTTTTGTAATGGATAGAGATACTAAAGGTATTTCTGCTACTAAACTTGATAAATTGGGATGGCGAGCAAGTGATACAGGAGAAATTGCTTTCGACAATGTTGAAATTCCGTTGGAAAATTTGATGGGTGAAGAAAACATGGGCTTTCCATATATTATGCAACATTTCGCCTTAGAACGTCTAATAATGGGGGTAAACGCTCATGCCCGTAGTGAGTTTGCTTTGGAGTACACTATTCAATATATGAAAGACAGATTTGCTTTCGGCAAGAGTATTTCTAAGTTCCAAGCATTAAGACACCGCGTTGCACAACTGGCGAGTGAAATAGAGGTTTGCAAAACCTTTAACTATGTTACGGCCAAACGTCTTAACGATGGTGAATATGTAGTAAAGGAAGCAACTATGAGCAAGTTGATTTCGACCAAAGTATCTGATGAAGTTATGACCGAGTGTCTCCAGTTTTTGGGAGGATACGGGTATATGGAGGACTATCCTCTTGCAAGACTTCTGCGTGATAGTAGACTGGGACCAATTGGGGGAGGAACTTCTGAAATCTTACGCGAAATTATTTCCAAGATGGTTATTGAAGGAGTTGAGTATAAACCTGCTACCTAATTGACTTTTTTTAGGACTTATTTTGTTGGAGGGAACTTTTTTTCCAAAGCTGAGAAATTTATTACCTATAGATAATTGTTTTGAAAAAATAATAATGCGCCGTTATTGATTTGTAAACTCGATCTGTTCTGTCTATAGATGCCTTAGCCTTATCGTTTTAAAGCTCGGCTGCTTTGGTGGCTAAAGTTTTTGGTCAAAACCTATGTATGGATTATAAATCAGCAAATTAAGTTCTAGGTTTTGATTATATGATAAATTCACTTGACGTTTAAATTTCGTCATTATAGTCTTTATAAATCGCTAATAAAATCATCTATAATAAATCATAAGAATGAAGATCTCTCCTTTAAAAATTTCACTTTTAGTTTTAGTATCATTTATAAGCTTCAACAGCTTTTCCCAAACAGAATTAAAGGGAAAAGTTGCTGATTTTATGACTTATGAACCTATTGAAAGTGCCAGTGTCTATATAGATAAAACCACCATTGGTACAATAACGAACGTTGATGGGAAATTTGTTTTGCGAGTGCCAGACAAAAATATTTCGGATACATTGGTTATATCATCCATTGGATTTAAAAGTTATAAAATGACCATTGGTGAGTTTGAAAATGGATCTGATATATTTCTGGAAGAAGATGTTGCACCACTTGACGAAGTAGTAATAGTAGCAGACACCCGTCCTAAAACTGGAAATGACATAATGGTTCGCGCCATTGAACGTTTACCAAATAACCTTCCTGCTGAACCATATATGCAAAAAGGTTTCCTAAGGCATAAAGAAAGGAATAAGAAGGAGTATAAATGGTTAATTGAAGCTGCGATAACTTTATATGATTCGGACTACGCAGCGGGAGCAAAGGATAATCTGAAGCTAAATGTAGATGAAATCAGAAAGAGTTATGACTTACGCGATATAGATAGTTTATTTACATATTCTGCATTTCTTAAGAGCAAAGGAGGCTCTAAGGCTGCTACTGTAAGCCGAAATTCCGTTAGAACAGCAGATTTGATTAATGCCATTAAATGGAATGATACCCGCGTCAATGGACTGGATAATCTTTTTAAAGGAAAGCTAAATCCATTGCGTAATGCTGGTGCAGTAGGAGCCTTGTTCGGAAAAAATATGTTGGAAAGACATCAGTTTGATTTGGATACTATCTTAGTGGATAATGGCAGAAAGATTTATAAGATAAAGATTTCTGAGGGTGCGGATTATGTTGGTTTGAGTACTCCTGGAATCTATAATGAAGGTTTTGCGCCCAGGGGTTGGATATATATATACTATGATAATTTTGCTGTCAAGAAATTGGAGTACGAATTGATTGCAGCGTCTGATGTTCAAAAGAAAAGAAGTAAAAGTCTATTCGATGCGCAGATTATTCACAAATTAGTAGAGACTTACAGAGAATATGATGGAAAGATGTATCCTAATTATATTTATTATGAAACTCCTAAGCTCGTGAATATTGGGGATCGATCTTCTGAAAGAATCAAAACCGAGTCAGCTCCCGGGTTTGACAAAGACGAGCAATATTATTTTACAATTCAGGAAATTCTATTTACGGACATTATTGAAGATCCAGATCTTATCGATGATGAATTAAATGAAAACAAATGGACTGCAGATATATTTTCTCCCAAACCATACAATGCGGACTTCTGGAAAGATTATAATGTCCTCTTGGAAAGTCAGGAAGAAGAGAAGCTAATTCAAGACCTTAGTAAGAGAGCAACTTTGTTCAAGGAATAACTTATTGCTGATTTTTAAAAATAAAATTGCAATCATAAGAGAATAACAGATAAATTTTACTATTTTCGCCGACCTAAAGAGAGGAGGTGATGACACTATGTTAATTATACCAGTAAAAGACGGAGAAAATATCGATAGAGCGCTAAAGCGTTTTAAGCGTAAGTTCGACAGAACAGGCACAATGCGCCAGCTTCGTGCAAGACAAGCTTTTATGAAGCCTTCTGTTCGAAAGAGAGCTCAAATGCAAAAAGCACAATATATCCAGAATCTTAGAGATCAGGAGGAAATTTAATGAATTCCCGCGCAGGCGGGAATCTCATAAACCATAAAAATCCGTTGGAATTTATTTTCCAACGGATTTTTTTATGTTCAAAAGATATTTGATTAAGGAGTTATTGCGTTATATTGTCATATACTTCATTCAGTTCTTTTGCAATGATACAACCTCACTCTCTTAGGATTCATAAATAAATAATAAACTATGTCCTTTCAAGCTTTCACAGATTATCTCGAGCTAGAAAAAAAATATTCCCTTCATACCATAACAGCCTATTTAAAGGATTTAAGGGATTTTAAGGATTTTGCGGCAGCTCACTACCAGTACACGGATATTGTGGATGTAAACTATTCAATAATTAGAAGCTGGATAGTATCGTTGGTGGATTCCAAAATTTCCAACAGATCCGTTAACCGAAAGATTTCCTCTCTTAAAACTTATTACAAGTTTCTGTTGAAGACGGGACAAATTGAGATTAGTCCGTTGGCAAAACATAAAGCCTTAAAAACTTCTAAGAAAATCCAAGTTCCTTTTTCGGAAACTGAAATTGACAATGTAATGGATCTTTTAGAAGCTGAGAAAAGTTTTAAAGGCCTGCGAGATAGATTGATTATCGAACTTTTCTACTCCAGCGGAATTAGGAGGGCAGAGCTTATCAATATCAAAATAAATGATATTTCGCATGCTCAACAAACCCTCAAGGTGCTAGGAAAGAGAAATAAGGAGAGAATTATTCCCTTATTGCCATCCGTGCTTAAGTCTATAGAAGAGTACTTGCCTTACCGAGAGCATTTGGGTGAAAATATCAATAAAGAATATTTATTCCTCACAGCCAAAGGAGAAAAAATATATGAAAATCTTGTGTACAGGGTTATAAATTCATACTTTAGTCAGGTGTCCGAAAAAGTAAAGAAAAGTCCGCATATTCTGCGGCATTCATTTGCTACGCATCTTTTAAACCAAGGTGCGGACATAAATTCGGTAAAGGAGCTTTTAGGGCACTCTAGTTTAGCTTCAACACAGGTCTATACAAATAACAGTATATTGAAATTGAAAGAAGTATACGAGAAGTCACATCCACGTAATTAAATTCGACAAAATGCTTATGGTCTAGAATTACTTTAACTCTTAAAAATAAGAAAGTATGAAAATCAACGTACAGACCCCAAATTTTGCGGCCAAGGAAGAGCTTTTGGTATTTGTAGAAAAAAAATTGTCTAAGTTGGAACAATTTTACGATCGCATAATTTTCGCCGATGTTTTTTTAAAATTATTGCCCTCGAGTGAAAAGGAGAATAAAAGTGTAGAAATTCTTTTAAGTATTCCTGGAGGAGACATAATGGTGAAGAAAGAGGCTAAAAGCTTCGAAGAGGCTCTAGATGAGAATGTTAGAACTTTAGAGCGTCAATTGAAAAAAAGAAAGCAAAAACAAAATGTACATTTTTGAGATAATTTCTTGAAAAAAGTTTTGTGGAAATAATAAATTTTCTACATTTGCAGTCCGTTAGAAATAGCGGACTTTTTTATGCCTCGGCGATTAACGAGAATCGCATCTAAAACGAGAGTAAAAGAGAAACAAAAAGCCGATGTAGCTCAGCTGGCTAGAGCAGCTGATTTGTAATCAGCAGGTCGTGGGTTCGAGTCCCTCTATCGGCTCTTAATTTCTGCGAAAGCAGAAATCTCAAAACATAGTAGTTTTGGGGAATGTTCTTAAAAAGAATGGAATTTTGAAATTTCCTCCGATAGTATCGGGATTGGAGTTTCTGAAGAAGGGGAGATACTCAAGCGGCCAACGAGGGCAGACTGTAAATCTGCTGACTACGTCTTCGCAGGTTCGAATCCTGCTCTCCCCACAAATCAAACCTTTAATGGGTTTGGAGTTCATTAAAATATTGCAAATAAATCCAAAATTCTGAATTTCTGATTCAGGATTAAAAACGCGGGAGTAGCTCAGTTGGTAGAGCGTCAGCCTTCCAAGCTGAATGTCGCCGGTTCGAACCCGGTCTCCCGCTCTAATTAAGTTCTTTAAATAGGGAATATAGACTAGTCTTGATTTCTTTTGAAGAATAGGGTTGGGGTAAGAAGTTTATGCTGAGCGCAGTCGAAGCTAACTCGGTCTCCCACTCTTTAAAGTTCTTTTTAAATTGGAGATATTGTTCACGCTTTATTTTCAATATGTGGCAGAGATCAGGATAATCTAGGTATGCTGAGCACAGTCAAAGCAAGTCCAGTTTTTCTGCTAAAGATGAGTTACAAGTTGTAAAGTTTCAAGTTACAGGTTGCTAAGCCTCAAAACTTGGAGCCAAAAAACCTGCAACCCAAACGCCGGTGTAGCTCAGGGGTAGAGCGCTTCCTTGGTAAGGAAGAGGTCATGGGTTCAATTCCCATCATTGGCTCTAGCTTAAATACAATTGAACACTAATATATAACAAAGATTAAATCAGTAGAAAATGGCAAAAGAAAAATTCGATAGATCGAAACCTCACTTAAACATAGGTACAATTGGTCACGTGGATCATGGTAAAACAACTACTACAGCAGCTATTACTAAAGTATTAGCTGATGCTGGATATTCACAAGCAACATCATTTGATCAAATTGATAATGCGCCAGAAGAAAAAGAAAGAGGTATTACTATTAACTCTTCACACGTAGAGTATCAAACAGCTAACCGTCACTACGCGCACGTTGACTGTCCTGGTCACGCGGATTACGTAAAAAACATGGTTACTGGTGCTGCTCAAATGGACGGTGCTATTCTTGTAGTTGCTTCTACAGATGGTCCTATGCCGCAAACGCGTGAGCATATCCTTCTTGGTCGTCAAGTAGGTATTCCGCGTATCGTTGTATTCATGAATAAAGTGGATATGGTTGATGATGAGGAGTTACTTGAGTTGGTAGAGATGGAGATCCGTGATCTTCTTAGTTTCTACGAATATGATGGTGATAATGGACCTGTAATTCAAGGTTCAGCTCTTGGTGCGCTTAACGGTGAGCAAAAATGGGTTGATTCTGTATTGAAATTGATGGAAGCTGTGGACACTTGGATTGAAGAGCCTGTTCGTGATGTTGAGAAGCCTTTCCTAATGCCTATTGAAGATGTATTCTCTATTACTGGTCGTGGAACTGTTGCTACAGGTCGTATCGAAACTGGTATTGCTAAAACTGGAGATCCAGTTGAGATCATCGGAATGGGTGCTGAAAAATTAACTTCTACAATTACTGGTATTGAGATGTTCCGTCAAATCCTTGATAGAGGTGAAGCAGGAGATAACGCAGGTATCCTTTTGAGAGGTATTGAGAAAACTCAAATCTCTAGAGGTATGGTTATCGTGAAGCCTGGATCTGTTACTCCGCACGCTAAATTTAAAGCTGAGGTTTATATCCTTAAAAAAGAAGAAGGTGGACGCCATACTCCATTCCATAACAACTACCGTCCTCAGTTCTACGTACGTACAACTGACGTTACTGGAACTATTACTCTTCCAGAAGGTGTTGAGATGGTAATGCCTGGTGATAACTTAACTATTCATGTTGAGTTGCTTCAATCAATCGCTATGAACGTAGGTCTTCGTTTCGCAATCCGTGAAGGTGGACGTACAGTTGGTGCTGGTCAGGTAACTGAAATTCTTGAATAATATTTTATATTAAAAAGTAAGAGGTGTCCCGAAGTAAATTCGGGATACCTTAAGCTTTTTAAAGTCAATTTGATCTTTTCTTAAGTATTTGTCAAGATTGACATAAGTGAATTCTTCGTTTAGAGTGGAGCTTATAGATCTGAAAAAAAATACTCATTGTTCTACCGTTATATCTGGATTTAAAGATTTACCATGAGGTTAAGAATCTTTTGGTCTGGAAGTTAGGGCGCGAAAAAAGACTTAAATAGAAATATTTAATCTACGGGTTTAGCTCAGTTGGTAGAGCACTGGTCTCCAAAACCAGGTGTCGTGAGTTCGAGTCTCGCAACCCGTGCTAAATTGAATTGATATATTGCATTAGGATAAGGAGTGTACATTGAGTGGGAATTAAAACCATTAAAATAACTCTCTAAACTTGTGCTACTTCCTGCGAAGACGGGAATCTCCAGTCTTGGCGGAGTAATCATAAATATTACTACAAAATGGTAAATTACATTACAGAATCATACAGAGAGCTTAAGGATCATGTTACATGGCCAACTTGGGCTGAGGCTCAAAAGCTAACCGTAATTGTTGCGGTTTTCTCTGTTCTTTTGGCTTTAGCAGTATGGGGCGTTGATAGCGTGTTCAGCAAATTGGTAGGTTATTATTTTGAATGGATCAAGTCTTAAAAATGACTGAAACAGAAGAAACAATGAAATGGTATGTAGTCCGGTCCGTAAGTGGTCAGGAAAACAAGATCAAATCTTATATCGAAACCGAGATAAGACGTTTGGAATTGGAAGACTACATTGACCAGGTATTGGTACCTACTGAAAAAGTAATTCAGATCCGTAATGGGAAGAAGGTAAACAAAGAACGCGTTTATTTTCCTGGTTACATTATGGTAAAGGCGAACTTAAGTGGAGAAATACCTCATATTATCAAGTCCATAAACGGAGTGATAGGTTTTTTGGGTGAAACCAAAGGAGGAGATCCTGTTCCACTTCGACCATCCGAAGTAAATAGAATGTTAGGGAAGGTAGATGAGCTTTCTGTGAAAGATGACAGTGTGAACATTCCTTACACTATAGGGGAAACTGTGAAAGTAATTGACGGTCCCTTCAATGGTTTCAATGGAACTGTTGAAAAAATTAATGAAGAAAAACGCAAGCTTGAGGTTATGGTTAAGATTTTCGGAAGAAAAACTCCATTGGAGCTCAGCTATATGCAAGTAGAAAAAGTTTAATTGTTACGCCTAATAGGTTTTTTCTGAGGCTTCCACTTTAGAATAACCACATAAAAATTGAAAAATGGCAAAAGAAGTCAGTAAAGTAGTAAAGTTGCAAGTTCGAGGAGGTGCTGCTAACCCATCACCACCAGTTGGACCTGCCCTTGGAGCTGCCGGTGTCAATATCATGGAGTTCTGTAAGCAATTCAATGCTAGAACACAAGATAAGGCAGGAAAAGTGTTGCCAGTTGCGATTACGGTTTTTAAAGATAAGTCTTTTGACTTTGTTATTAAAACTCCACCCGCAGCCGTGCAATTGCTAGAATTTGCAAAAGCAAAAAAAGGCTCAGGTGAACCCCACGCAAAGAAGGTGGCTACAGTCTCTTGGGATCAAATTAAAACGATCGCGGAAGATAAAATGCCCGATCTTAATGCATTCACCCTAGAGTCTGCCATGAAAATGGTTGCTGGTACTGCACGTTCCATGGGAATTAAAGTAAAAGGTGACGCACCTTTTTAATCTGAAAAAAGAATCTATAAAATGGCACGATTAACTAAAAAGCAAAAGGAAGCCCGCACCAAAATAGAGCCTAATAAGGCCTACACGGTAGCTGAAGCTTCTGCTTTAATAAAAGAAATCACCAGCGTAAAGTTTGATGCTTCCGTTGACCTGGCAGTTCGTCTAAACGTGGATCCACGTAAAGCGAACCAAATGGTAAGAGGCGTTGTTACCCTTCCCCACGGAACCGGTAAAGACGTAAAAGTATTGGCATTGGTAACTCCTGATAAGGAAGCCGAAGCTAAGGAAGCTGGAGCAGACTACGTTGGTCTTGATGAGTACCTCGACAAAATTAAAGGAGGATGGACTGATGTTGACGTTATTGTAACTATGCCTAGTGTTATGGGTAAATTAGGTCCTTTAGGTAGAATATTAGGTCCTCGTGGCCTTATGCCAAACCCTAAGACCGGAACTGTTACTATGGACGTTGCAAAAGCTGTTTCTGAAGTGAAAGCTGGTAAAATTGACTTTAAGGTTGATAAAACTGGAATCGTTCACGCTGCGATTGGAAAAGCATCCTTTGATGCAGAAAAAATTGCTGGAAACGCAAGAGAATTATTAACAACCCTTGTTAAACTTAAGCCTCAAGCTGCTAAAGGTGTTTATATAAAGAGTATTTATATGTCTAGCACTATGAGCCCTGGAGTTGAAGTTGACACGAAAAGGTACACTGAGTAGTAAAAACCGGATATTATGACAAGAGAAGAAAAATCACAAGTAATTGAAACGTTGACTGCACAGTTGTCTGAGAATGCCAATATCTATTTGGCAGATATTTCGGGTCTAGATGCAGGGAAAACTACCAACCTTCGCCGTGCTTGCTTTAAAGCCGGAGTACAGTTGTCAGTTGTTAAGAACACTTTGCTTAAAAAAGCAATGGAAAGCTCTGATAAGGATTTTGGCGAATTGACCGAGATTCTAAAAGGAAGCACTTCTTTGATGTTTTCTGAAACAGGAAATGCTCCTGCCAAGATTATCAAGGAATTTAGAAAAAAATCTGATAAACCTCTTTTAAAAGGAGCCTATATCCAAGAGTCAATATATGTTGGCGATAATCAATTGGATAGTTTGGTTGACCTTAAATCAAAAGACGAGCTTGTTGGAGAAATTATCGGGTTATTGCAATCACCTGCTAAAAATGTTATCTCTGCTCTTAAGAGTGGTGGTAATACTATCGCAGGACTTGTTAAGACCTTATCCGAAAGAGAAGGATAAAATTTTTACTCCCTTTAGGGATAAAGGGTCAAACATTGCACTAATTATTTTATATAAACACAATTATTTTTAAAAACGATAGAAATGGCAGATTTGAAAGATTTCGCAGAACAATTGGTTAACCTAACTGTAAAAGAAGTTAATGAGTTAGCTGCAATATTAAAAGACGAGTACGGTATCGAGCCTGCTGCTGCAGCTGTAGCTGTTGCTGCTGGTGGTGGTGGTAGTACTGAAGAAGTAGAAGAGCAATCAGAATTCGACGTAATTCTTAAAGCTGCTGGTGCTTCAAAATTAGCTGTAGTTAAATTGGTTAAGGAATTAACCGGTGCTGGTCTTAAAGAAGCAAAAGAATTAGTTGATAGCGCTCCTTCACCAATTAAAGAAGGTGTGTCAAAAGACGAAGCTGAATCTTTAAAAGCACAACTAGAAGAAGCTGGAGCAGAGGTTGAGCTTAAGTAAGCTTACAACGTTCCAACCCTTTAGGTTTAGGTCTTACGCTTTGGCGGAAAGGCCTAAACCATTTTGCGTATATAATGGTTAATGCCATTTATACGATTTTCATTTCTCATTTTTAATTAAAATTCCGTCCATAGATGTCAGCAACGCAAACTGAAAGATTGAATTTTTCCTCTGTAAAAAATAAGCCGGCTTACCCGGACTTTTTGGATATCCAAATTAAATCCTTCCAGGATTTTTTCCAGTTGGAAACCAAATCAGAAGAAAGAGGCCAAGAGGGCTTGTATAAAACCTTTTTGGAAAATTTCCCTATTACCGATACCCGCAACCAATTCGTTTTAGAGTTTTTGGACTATTTCGTGGATCCGCCAAGATATTCCATTCAGGAATGTATTGAACGTGGTCTTACTTATAGCGTACCCCTTAAGGCACGATTGAAACTCTATTGTACAGATGCAGAGCACGAAGATTTTGAAACAATTGTACAGGATGTTTATCTTGGTACGATACCTTACATGACCCCCAGCGGAACTTTCTGTATCAATGGGGCCGAGCGTATCGTAGTTTCTCAGCTTCACCGTTCTCCTGGTGTTTTCTTTGGACAATCGTTTCACGCAAACGGAACCAAACTCTATTCTGCCCGTGTAATTCCTTTTAAAGGTTCATGGATTGAGTTTGCAACAGATATCAACAGCGTGATGTACGCCTATATTGACCGTAAGAAAAAACTACCAGTTACTACGCTTTTCCGAGCAATTGGGTTTGAAAGAGATAAGGATATTCTTGAAATTTTTGACCTTGCAGAAGAAGTTAAGGCTTCAAAAACTGGACTTAAAAAATATATAGGTCGTAAACTTGCCGCACGTGTTCTTAAAACTTGGCATGAGGATTTCGTAGATGAAGACACAGGTGAAGTGGTTTCTATTGAACGAAACGAAATTGTTTTAGACCGTGATACCGTTCTTGAAAAAGAGCATATTGAGGAAATTCTAGACTCAGGTGCAAAAGCCGTTCTATTGCATAAAGAAGATAATGAAATGGGAGACTATGCCATTATCCATAATACTTTGCAAAAGGATCCAACCAACTCCGAAAAAGAAGCGGTTGAGCACATCTATAGACAACTTCGTAACGCAGAGCCGCCAGATGAGGAAACTGCTCGTGGAATAATCCACAAGCTTTTCTTTAGTGATCAACGATACAATCTTGGTGAAGTTGGACGTTACAGAATGAACAAAAAACTGGGACTTGATATCCCAATGGAAAAGCAAGTGCTTACCAAAGAAGATATCATTACCATTGTTAAATATTTAATTGAACTTATTAACTCTAAGGCTGAGATTGATGATATTGATCACTTGAGCAATCGTCGTGTACGTACGGTTGGCGAGCAATTGTCACAACAGTTTGGAGTAGGTTTGGCACGTATGGCGCGCACCATCCGTGAGCGTATGAACGTTCGGGATAATGAGGTGTTTACGCCTATCGACTTGATCAATGCTAAGACATTGTCTTCAGTGATCAACTCATTCTTTGGAACAAACCAGCTTTCTCAGTTTATGGACCAGACCAATCCACTTGCAGAGATTACGCATAAGCGTCGTCTTTCAGCACTTGGACCAGGTGGACTTTCTAGAGAAAGAGCAGGATTTGAGGTACGTGACGTTCACTATACGCACTACGGAAGATTATGCCCTATTGAAACACCAGAAGGACCAAACATCGGTTTGATTTCTTCACTTTCGGTTTATGCTAAGGTGAACAACCTTGGATTTATCGAAACTCCTTATAGAAAGGTGAACGATGGGAAAATCGATTTTAAGAACGAACCGATCTATCTTTCTGCAGAAGAGGAAGAAGATATGCACATCGCACAAGCCAACATTCCGTTGACTGATAAAGGTGTGATAGATACTGATAAAGTTATTGCGCGTATGGAAGGTGACTTCCCGCTTGTAGAACCTAGTGTTCTTAATTATGCAGACGTTGCTCCAAACCAGATCGCCTCTATTTCAGCTTCATTAATCCCTTTCTTGGAACATGATGATGCGAACAGAGCGTTGATGGGGTCAAACATGATGCGTCAGGCAGTACCTTTATTAGTAGCAGACTCTCCAATTGTTGGAACGGGTCTGGAAAGACAAGTTGCTTCAGACAGCCGTGTGTTGATAAACGCAGAAGGCGATGGAGTAGTAGAGTATGTTGATGCAAATGAAATTACTATTAAATATGACCGTGACGAAAGAGAGCGCATGGTTAGTTTCGATAGTGATTCAAAAACATACAAACTTGTTAAGTTTAGAAAAACAAACCAAAGTACGTCTATTAACCTAAAGCCAATTGTACGTAAGGGCGATAGAGTTCAAAAAGGACAGGTACTTTGTCAAGGATACGCCACCGAAAAAGGTGAACTAGCCCTAGGAAGAAACATGAAGATTGCCTTCATGCCTTGGAAAGGATACAACTTTGAGGATGCTATCGTTATTTCTGAAAAAGTAGTTCGTGAAGATATCTTTACTTCTATTCATATTGATGAGTATTCTTTGGAAGTACGTGATACCAAGCTTGGTAATGAGGAATTGACTAATGATATTCCGAACGTTTCCGAAGAGGCTACAAAAGATTTGGATGAGCATGGAATGATCCGAGTAGGAGCCGAGGTTAAGCCTGGTGATATCCTTATCGGAAAGATTACTCCAAAAGGAGAGAGCGATCCAACGCCCGAAGAAAAATTACTTCGTGCTATTTTTGGAGATAAAGCAGGCGATGTAAAGGATGCTTCCCTTAAAGCTTCACCTTCATTGCATGGTGTTGTTATTAATAAGAAGTTGTTCGCACGTGCTATTAAGGATAAACGTAAAAGAGCAAAAGACAAGGAGGACATTGCAGAACTAGAAGCAAAATACGAAGCTAAATTCGTTGCCCTTCAAGATGTTCTTGTAGATAAACTCTTTTCTATTGTAGGTGGAAAAACAGCCCAAGGTATCAATAATGATCTTGGTGAAGTTGTTTTCCCAAAAGGAAAGAAATTCACTTTAAAGATGCTAAATTCTGTTGACGATTACACTCACTTAGTTGGGGGTACTTGGACAATGGATGATGAAACCAATAAGTTGATTGCAGATTTGATGCACAACTATAGAATTAAGGAAAATGACCTTCAAGGGAATCTAAGACGTGAGAAATTTACAATCTCTGTTGGAGATGAATTACCTTCTGGAATATTGAAACTAGCTAAGGTTTACATCGCTAAAAAGCGTAAACTCAAAGTTGGAGACAAAATGGCTGGACGTCACGGTAACAAGGGTATTGTTGCACGTATCGTTCGAGAGGAGGATATGCCTTTCCTTGATGATGGAACTCCAGTGGAAATTGTTTTGAACCCACTAGGTGTACCGTCTCGTATGAACATTGGTCAGATTTATGAAACTGTATTGGGTTGGGCAGGACAGAAACTGGGTCGCAAATTTGCTACTCCAATTTTTGATGGTGCCGAAATTGATCAGATAAATGAATACACCGATCAAGCAGGAATTCCAAGATTCGGCCATACCTATCTATATGATGGAGGTACGGGTAAACGTTTTGATCAACCTGCAACCGTTGGTGTGATCTATATGTTGAAACTCGGTCACATGGTTGACGACAAGATGCACTCTCGATCCATTGGACCTTACTCACTTATTACGCAACAGCCCCTTGGTGGTAAAGCACAATTTGGTGGTCAGCGTTTTGGAGAGATGGAAGTTTGGGCATTGGAAGCATATGGTGCGTCAAGTACGCTTAGAGAAATTTTGACCGTGAAGTCTGATGACGTCATTGGAAGGGCAAAAACCTACGAAGCAATTGTTAAAGGTGAAAATATGCCAGAACCAGGACTTCCTGAATCGTTCAACGTGTTAATGCACGAATTGAAAGGTCTAGGATTGGACATTAGATTAGAAGAATAGTGATTTCCGCTATCCTGCCTGTACACAGGCAGGAGCGGAAATCTCTCAATTCTTTTTCGAAATCGTTTTTATGATTTCAATCGTATAGGTGTTTTGCGTATGCCTTTTACGAAAGACGTAACACAATGCGTCTCTAACACAAATAATCATTTTTTCAACATGATGAACAGAAATAAAGAAAACACAGTACAGAGATTCAACAAGATTTCTATTGGTTTGGCATCTCCAGAAGCCATTTTGGCAGAATCGAGAGGGGAAGTATTGAAACCTGAAACAATAAACTACCGTACGCATAAGCCAGAGCGTGACGGACTTTTCTGTGAGCGCATTTTCGGACCTGTAAAGGACTACGAGTGTGCCTGTGGTAAATATAAAAGAATTCGCTACAAAGGGATCGTTTGTGACCGTTGTGGTGTGGAAGTAACTGAAAAGAAAGTACGTCGCGACCGTGTGGGCCATATCAATTTAGTGGTTCCAGTAGCGCATATTTGGTATTTCCGTAGCCTTCCGAATAAAATTGGATACATCCTTGGTCTTCCTTCCAAGAAATTGGATATGATCATCTATTATGAGCGTTATGTGGTTATTCAACCAGGTATTGCGAAGTATGAAAGTGGAGAAGATGTTAAGGATTTAGACTTCCTTACGGAGGAAGAATATCTAGATATTCTTGATTCAATTCCACAGGAAAACCAGTATTTGGAAGATACAGATCCAAATAAATTTATCGCGAAAATGGGAGCGGAGTGTTTAATCGATCTTCTAAAAAGAATCGATCTGGACAAGCTTTCATATGATTTACGCCATAAAGCAAATAACGAAACTTCAAAGCAACGTAAAACTGAGGCGCTAAAACGTCTTCAAGTTGTTGAAGCTTTACGTGAAGCGAACAAAAATCGTGAAAACAGACCGGAATGGATGATCATGAAGGTGGTGCCGGTAATTCCACCAGAATTGCGTCCTTTGGTGCCATTGGATGGTGGAAGATTCGCTACTTCAGATTTGAATGACCTGTACCGAAGAGTAATTATCCGTAACAATCGTTTAAAGCGATTGATGGAAATAAAAGCTCCAGAAGTAATCCTTCGTAACGAGAAGCGTATGCTTCAAGAATCTGTAGATTCATTGTTTGACAACACACGTAAATCTTCAGCAGTAAAAACTGATAGTAACCGTCCATTGAAATCTCTTTCAGATTCATTGAAAGGTAAACAAGGGCGTTTCCGTCAGAATTTACTTGGAAAACGTGTGGATTATTCTGCACGTTCAGTAATTGTTGTTGGACCGGAATTGAAACTTTTCGAATGTGGACTTCCAAAAGACATGGCTGCGGAACTTTACAAGCCTTTCGTAATTAGAAAACTTATTGAAAGAGGAATTGTAAAAACCGTAAAATCTGCCAAGAAAATCATAGACAAAAAGGAACCAGTAGTTTGGGATATTCTTGAAAATGTATTGAAAGGACACCCAGTTATGCTTAACCGGGCCCCTACTTTGCACAGACTTGGTATTCAGGCTTTCCAACCTAAATTAATTGAAGGAAAAGCAATCCAGCTTCACCCATTGGTATGTACTGCATTTAACGCGGATTTTGATGGTGACCAGATGGCAGTTCACCTTCCATTAGGACCTGAGGCAATTTTAGAATGTCAACTTTTGATGCTTGCATCTCATAACATTCTGAACCCAGCAAATGGTTCGCCAGTAGCTGTTCCTTCACAGGATATGGTTTTGGGTCTATATTATATGACTAAATTACGTAAGTCTACACCAGAGCGTAAAGTGAAAGGTGAAGGACTTACTTTCTATTCCGCTGAAGAAGCTATCATCGCCTATAACGAAGGGCAGGTAGAATTGAACGCAGAAATTAAAATACGTACAGATGACTTCAATGAAAGTGGAGAATTGGTGAAGCAAATTATCACCACTACTTTAGGAAGAGTTATTTTCAACGAAAAAGTACCAGTAGAAGCAGGATTTGTTAACGAAGTATTGACTAAAAAATCTCTTCGTGATATTATCGGAAAGATTCTAAAAGTTACTAACGTACCAACTACTGCAGATTTCCTTGATGAGATTAAAACATTAGGGTATAAATTCGCTTTTGAAGGTGGACTTTCTTTCAACTTGGGAGATATTATTATTCCTGAGGAAAAGAAAACGCTGATTGAAGATGCCAACACTCAGGTTGATGGTATTATCAATAGCTATAACATGGGGCTCATTACAAACAATGAGCGCTATAACCAGGTAATTGATATCTGGACTGCTACAAACGCTGAATTGACCGAGCTTTCCATGAAGAGAATCCGTGAGGATCAACAAGGATTCAACTCGGTTTATATGATGCTTGATTCTGGTGCGAGGGGTTCTAAGGAGCAAATCCGTCAGTTAACAGGTATGCGTGGATTGATGGCCAAACCTAAAAAGTCTAGTGCAGGTGGAGGTGAAATTATTGAAAACCCAATTCTTTCTAACTTTAAGGAAGGTCTTTCAATTCTTGAATACTTTATCTCAACGCACGGTGCGAGAAAAGGTCTTGCGGATACCGCTCTTAAAACTGCGGATGCTGGATACTTGACACGTAGATTGGTGGACGTTTCTCAGGACGTGATTGTCAACATTGAAGATTGTGGTACACTTCGAGGTATTGAAGTATCTGCATTGAAAAAGAACGAAGAGGTTGTAGAAACCTTGGGCGCTAGAATTGTTGGTAGGATTGCACTTAATGATGTAATTAATCCATTCACTAAAGAGTTAATCGTTGGAGCAGACGAGCATATCACAGAAGAAATTGCTGATATTATTGAAGCTTCTCCATTAGAAAGCGTAGAAGTTCGTTCTGCACTTACTTGTGAAGCCAAAAAAGGAATTTGTTCACAGTGTTACGGGCGTAACCTTGCTACCAATAAAATGGTTCAGCGTGGTGAAGCGGTTGGAGTTGTTGCAGCACAATCTATTGGTGAACCAGGAACACAGCTTACACTTCGTACGTTCCACGTGGGAGGTATTGCAGGAAACATTTCTGAGCAAAATAAGCTTGTTGTTAAATTTGATGGAAGGGCAGAAATTGAAGATCTAAAAACTGTTAAAGGTGAAGATAGTCAAGGTAAGCCGGCTGATATTGTTATTTCACGTACTTCAGAAGTGAAACTTGTTGATAAAAAGACAGGTATAACCTTAAGTACCAATAATATCCCATACGGTTCTACTCTTTATATAAAGAATGGGGATACCCTTAATGCTGGTGATGTTGTTTGTTCATGGGATCCATATAACGGTGTAATTATTTCAGAATTTGCTGGAAAAATTAAATATGAAAACATCGTTCAGGGTATCACTTTCCAAGTTGAAATTGATGAGCAAACTGGATTCCAAGAAAAAGTTATTTCTGAATCTAGGGATAAAAAACGTATTCCAACTCTTTTGATCTTAGGAGCAAAAGACGAGGTTATCCGTTCATACAACCTTCCAGTTGGAGCACACATTATGGTGGATGATCAAGAGAAGATAAAGATTGGTAAAGTTTTGGTTAAGATTCCACGTAGATCTGCAAAAGCAGGGGATATTACAGGAGGTCTTCCAAGAGTAACCGAACTTTTTGAAGCTCGTAACCCATCGAATCCAGCAGTTGTAAGTGAAATCGACGGTGTTGTTTCCTTCGGAAAGATCAAACGAGGAAATCGTGAGATAATCGTAGAATCCAAATTGGGCGACTTGAAAAAGTACTTGGTTAAACTTTCTAGCCAAATTCTAGTTCAAGAAAACGATTACGTTCGCGCTGGAATGGCACTTTCGGATGGATCTATTACGCCAGAGGATATTTTACGTATCAAAGGCCCATCAGCAGTTCAACAATACCTAGTGAACGAAGTTCAAGAAGTGTATAGACTGCAAGGGGTGAAGATTAACGACAAACACTTTGAGGTTGTTGTTCGTCAAATGATGCGTAAAGTAAGAATTCAAGATTCTGGAGATACCACCTTCCTAGAAGATCAGTTGGTTCATAAAGATGATTTTATCGAAGAAAATGATAAAATCTTTGGAATGAAAGTGGTTGAAAGTGCTGGCGATTCTCAAAACTTGAAAGAAGGACAAATCCTTTCTGCCCGCGAACTTCGTGATGAAAATTCACTTTTGCGTAGAAATGATAAGGAATTGGTTGTCGCTCGCGATGCGATTTCTGCAACTGCAACTCCAATTCTTCAAGGGATTACGAGAGCATCACTTCAAACTAAGTCATTCATCTCGGCAGCATCCTTCCAGGAAACTACTAAGGTGTTGAACGAAGCTGCAGTAGCAGGTAAGATAGATACTTTAGAAGGCTTGAAAGAAAACGTAATTGTTGGTCATAAGATTCCGGCCGGAACGGGTATGAGAACTTATGATTCTATAATTGTGGGATCTAAGCAGGAGCTTGAAGAAATGAACCGCGCTAAGCAAGAAGTAAATTATAATTAATTCTCAAAAAGCTGCGTTGTATAAAACGCAGCTTTTTTTTTACAAATAATATCTTTTATAGATTCTATTTTCTATATTTCAAAGTCTAAAACCAAATCAAATATGGCAGACCAAAAAAAAGAACAGCCCAAAAAGGGACAGATAAATATTCAATTGGATGAAGATGTAGCTCAAGGTACCTATAGTAATTTGGCCATTATCAATCATTCCGTCTCGGAATTTGTTGTGGATTTTGTAACCATTATGCCAGGCATACCTAAAAGCAAGGTTAAATCTAGGATTATTCTAACGCCACAACACGCAAAGAGATTTTTAAAGGCTTTAGGCGAAAATCTTAGCAGATTTGAAAATGCCCATGGTGAAATAAAAGATTATGAGCAGCCGCCAATGCCTTTAAATTTTGGGCCAACTGGAGAAGCTTAACAAAAAAAGTCCTGCAAATTGCAGGACTTTTTTTGTTCTATTGTAAGAATTTAATTTTAATTTTTTACATTCTTCTTGGAGACGGAATCAAATTCACTCACAAAGTGCAATTTTACATTTGGGTATTTAGACTGCGTCATTTGTAATGTGAATGCGGAGTCAGCGAAAAACACCAATTGATTTCTTTTATCTTTTGCCAGAAATCTAGATTTCACTCTTAAGAAATCTGCGAATTCCTCACTTTTTGGATCCACAGGATCAACCCAACATGCCTTATGGACATTTAAATTTTCATAGGAACACATAGCTCCATATTCATGTTCTAGCCTATACTGAATAACTTCAAATTGTAGTGCTCCAACTGTACCTATCACCTTTCTATTATTATACTCTAAGGTAAAAAGCTGAGCTACTCCTTCATCCATCAATTGATCAATCCCTTTTTCCAATTGTTTACTCTTCATTGGGTCTGCATTGTTGATGTATTTAAAATGCTCAGGTGAAAAGCTAGGAATTCCACGGTAATACATCTTTTCACCTTCGGTTAGCGTATCCCCAATCTTGAAATTTCCCGTGTCGTGCAAACCGACAATGTCGCCAGGATATGATGTGTCCACAATTTCCTTTTTTTCCGCAAAAAAGGCATTCGGACTTGAAAATTTGAATTTCTTTCCTTGGCGCACATGTAAATAGGGCGTATTTCTTTCAAAAATTCCGGAGACAATTTTCACGAAAGCCAAACGGTCCCTATGTTTCGGATCCATATTGGCGTGAATTTTAAATACAAAACCAGAAAATTCTTTTTCATCAGGTTTTACCAACCTAGTATCACTCTCTTTTGGACGCGGAGTAGGAGCAATTTCAACAAAACAATCCAAAAGTTCTCGTACTCCAAAATTATTAAGCGCTGAACCAAAGAAAACGGGTTGTAATTTTGCCTCAAGATATTCCTGACTATCAAAGTCGGGATAAACTTCATGAACAAGTTCAAGTTCCTCTCTTAAAGTCTTTGCAGCTTTAGATCCTACAAGTTTATCCAATTCTGGACTATCTAAATCTTCAATTTCTATGGTTTCTTCAATGTTTTTTCTGCTGTCGCCACTAAAGAGATTTACGTTCTTTTCCCAGACATTATAGATTCCTTTAAAATCATAACCCATCCCAATGGGAAAACTCAAGGGTGTTACCCTCAAATGTAACTTCTGCTCAATTTCATCTAGAAGATCAAATGCATCTCTTCCCTCACGGTCCATTTTATTCACGAACACGATCATTGGAATATTACGCATGCGGCAAACCTCCACCAATTTCTCTGTTTGCTCTTCAACTCCCTTTGCAACGTCTATAACCACAATTACGCTATCTACAGCGGTAAGCGTTCTAAAAGTGTCTTCGGCGAAGTCCTTGTGTCCGGGAGTATCTAGGATATTGATTTTTACTCCCTCATATTCAAATGCGAGAACCGAGGTAGCCACAGATATACCTCTCTGACGTTCAATTTCCATAAAGTCACTAGTGGCACCTTTTTTTATTTTGTTACTTTTTACGGCACCCGCTTCCTGAATAGCGCCTCCGAAAAGGAGTAATTTTTCTGTAAGTGTTGTTTTTCCAGCATCCGGGTGTGCAATGATGGCAAATGTTCGGCGTCGTTTGATTTCTTTTTGTAGAGACATTTCTTAAAATATAATAGTCGGCAAAGATAAAGTTTGTTAAGGTGAATAGCGCAATGCTATGGAAGATAATCGCATAATATGTTTTTTCTTCTTTTCTATAGAATTTTAACTGTTTTACCACATCCGCAGGGTAGGTAGTTAGTTCTCTAATTTTATACACATCAGATCTTACTCTATTGGCAGGATATGCCAAGGAGAATATATCTTCACCTCACAAAAATCCGTTAAGATTAAGGCTATTGACCAATATGCTAGCTCTTGCGTGCTTTTTATTTTTAAACCAACTTCCTTTTCGTATTTTTGGAAGCTTAATAGAAATTTAAATGAAAGAAGAACAAGTTGTGTTGGTCAATGAAAATGACGAGAAAATTGGACTTATGCCAAAACAGGAAGCCCATGTTAAAGGAGTCCTTCACCGAGCTTTTTCCGTTTTTATTTTTAATGATAAGAATGAACTTATGTTGCAACAAAGAGCGTTGCACAAATATCATACTCCTGGCTTGTGGGCCAATACTTGCTGTAGCCACCAACGCGATGGGGAATCTTCTCTAGAAGCCGGAAAACGTAGGCTTATGGAAGAAATGGGATTTACAACAGATCTAGAGGAACGAACCACATTTATATATAAAGCTCCATTTGATAATGGCTTGACGGAGCATGAACTGGACCATATACTAGTGGGGAGTTATGAAGAGGATCCAGAAATTAATCCAGATGAAGTTGCTTCTTGGAAATGGATGGATCTTGAATTGGTACGAAAAGATATCAAAGACAATCCTGATATTTACACGCCTTGGTTTAAAATTATTTTTGATAAATTCTATCAACACTTAGCGTTATGAGTTTAACCGTCTATAGGAAGGCACATTTCAACGCCGCTCACAGACTTTATAAAAAGGAGTGGGACGACGAGAAGAACTTTGAAGTATTTGGAAAATGCAGTAACCCTCATTACCATGGCCACAACTATGAGTTGGAGGTGGGCGTTTCTGGCGAAATTGATCCGGAAACTGGATTTTTGATGGATCTTAAAATACTTCGAGAAATAATTAAAGAGGAAATAGAAGAACCTTTGGATCATAAAAACCTTAATGTTGAAGTTCCTGAATTTAAAAATCTTAATCCAACTGTTGAAAATATAGCGATCGTAATTTGGAATAAACTAAGAAACCGAATAGATGCGAAGTTTGGAATCTCTGTGAAACTATATGAAACCCCACGTAATTTTGTGATTTATTCAGGTAAATGAAAGAAAAGAACCCAAATTTATATCCCTTAAAATTCGAGCCGATACTCAAGCATAAAGTTTGGGGTGGAAATAAATTAAACCTTCTTCTAAATAAGGAGGAGGGAGAAAATATTGGAGAAAGTTGGGAAATCTCTGATGTAGACCAGAATATTTCCATAGTCCACAATGGTCCATTAAAGGGTAAATCCTTAAAATGGATTTTACAGACCTATAAAGATAAGTTAGTTGGTCCTTCATATCAACATTTCGGAGATAAGTTTCCGTTGCTGTTTAAGTTTATTGATGCAAGAGATGATCTCTCTGTACAAGTTCACCCCGAAGATGAACTTGCTCAAAGGAGACATAATTCCTTCGGGAAAACCGAAATGTGGTATGTGCTGGATGGAGAAAAAGATTCACGGTTAATTGTGGGTTTTAAGAAAAAGGTAAGTCTTGATGATTATCAAAAGGCTCTTTCAGAAAATAAAATTACCGACCTTCTTAACTCGGAAATAGTCCAAAAAGGCGATGCTTTTATGATTCTTCCGGGCACGGTCCATGCAATTGGAGCAGGCGTTCTACTTGCCGAAATTCAACAGACTTCAGATATAACCTATCGGATTTATGATTGGGATAGACCAGATATTGATGGCAATATGCGTGAACTCCATAATGATCTGGCAATGGAAGCTATAGATTTTTCCTCTTCCAAAGCTAAGCTTGATTATAATGAACAGATAAACATTCCTGTTCATATCGGGAAAACGCAATTTTTTGAAGTAAATAAACTGACATTATCTAAGGCATTTGTTCGAGATTTGTCCTCTATTCCTTCATTTAAAGTATATATGTGCGTTGGAGGAGAAGCTATTTTGGAATGTGAAGGATTTTCAGAAACAATCGTCAAAGGGGAAACAATCTTGGTTCCCGCTCAATTGGGTGAAATTAAATTTGATACATCTTCCGCTTCATTTTTAGAGGTGTACATTCCATAATTGTTTGTACTTTTGCAGCAATTATAAAAAAGGGATATTCATTAAAAAAATACCATCCCGCGTGATGGAAAAATTATGGCAAACGTTAGAGATTTAAAAAAAGACATCAACTATGTGTTGGGAGATATTATAGAAGCTGCCTATATCTGGGAACTTACAAATCCAAAAAAAGACACTAAAAATTCTGAAGCTATTATCGACGAGGCAATTACTACTTTTGATGAGCTTATCGAAAAGGTAAATGCAAAGAAAGTTGATAACAAGAAAAAACATTTCAAAGCTATCAACGCTGAGCTTGAAGAGAAAGGTAGAAAACTGATTGACAAAATTAACGCTCTTTCGTAGTTTCTACTTCTTTCCTATTCTTAATATAAGACTCCAATTCCTTACCGTATTTGGAGTCTTTTATTTTTGGACTAAGGCTATTATAGACCGTATCAAGATATTTAATGTTGGTATCGTAAGCTTCACTCAAAACTAAAAATGGCGCAACTTCATAATCGCTGTGGTTCATTGCGAAATTGATAGTAGCAAAATATTTATTGGAAATTAAAGCTCGTTGCTTTCTATCTATATCATTGGCTAATGAATCTGAACCTGAACCCTTCAATTTTAGTCTTTGCTCGATCAATTCCAAATTATTGGATACAAAGCGTTGTTTCAATTTGTCATAGGATTTAAGAAGGCTATCATTTTTTGATCCAGAAACTTGTGCAGAGCTTCCAAAATTCTTCAAATTTGTATGAATATTCAAATCACCATTTTCCGCGAAAAAGGTAATCCTATCGTCGTGTAAAGTTCCATCTTTCAGGCGAACATATAAATAATACAGCTCAGGGCTTTCAATTTTTTCAGAAAATTTGAAATCTGAATTCCCATCGATTATGACAGAATCGATAGTAACCAATACGGTATCCTCGAATTTCTGAAGTAGAATAACACCCTTCTTTAAACCCTTTACATTGCCCGAAATTTTCATGGACTCGGTGTCAGTGGAACATCCTACAAAAGTGATAAGTACAACTAATATGGAAAGTAAATAACGCATCTCTATTTTTTTGGAATGCAAATATGGGATATTTTTTTTGAAATATTAAGCAGCAGATGCCAATTGCATCAACACTGTACAGAGGATGGCACCAACAGTACCTATTGCATACCCAAACACAGCCAAAAGAACCCCTACAGTCGCCAAAGATGGATGGAAGGCAGAGGCAACAATTGGAGCAGAGGCAGCACCGCCTACATTTGCTTGGCTTCCCACAGCTAGGAAGAAGTAGGGTGCTCGAATCATTTTCGCTACCAAAATCATCAAGCCCGCATGGGTAATCATCCAAACCAAACCAATCACAATAAGCCACATATTATCAAAAATAAGAGTCAGGTCCATCTTCATACCAATACTAGCAACAAGAATATATATAAATACGCTTCCAAACTTGCTCGCGCCGGCTCCTTCATAGCTTTTTGCTCTTGTAAAAGACAGTATTACACCAATAATGGTAGTGATTGTGATCATCCAGAAAAAACTGGAATCAAGAAAGGTGAAAATATTACGGGTTATTCCTTTTGGAATCCCATTTACTACAGACCTAAAGAACTCGCTTATAATATCTGCTCCAAAATGGGCAAAACTTACCGTCCCAAAAGCAATGGCGGCAAGAATCATCAAATCTGTTAATGTTGGGTTTCTATCAACTTTTTTCGTGTATTCAGATACGTCGTTTTTTAGATTTTCTATTGCAGACGTGTCGGCTTTTAACCATTTATCTATTTTTTCAGATTTGCCAATTCCAATCAACACTATAGCCATCCAAATATTGGCAACTACTATATCTACAAACACCATTCCGCCATATAGTTTTTGATTGTAACCATATATCTCCAACATCGCGGTTTGGTTTGCGCCGCCGCCAATCCAACTTCCAGCCAAGGTGGAAAGTCCTCGCCATACAGCATCTGCACCTTCACCCCCAACCGCTTCAGGATGTATCGATCCAACAATCAAAACTGCGATTGGCCCCCCAATAATAATCCCTATGGTGCCGGTTAAAAACATTATTAGCGCCTTTGGACCTAACTTGAAAACTCCTTTCAGATCAATGCTCAAGGTCATTAAAACTAACGCCGCTGGTAAAAGATACCGGCTGGACATATAATATAGGCTTGTACTGCCCTTACTTACTTCACCAGATTCGTTGATAGTTGTCCATTCGGGACTTATAACTCCGGTGGTTGTTAACAACGCAGGGAGAAAATAGGCCAAAAACAAACCAGGAACTATGCTGTAAAACTTGCTCCAAAATCCCGATTTTTTAGATGAAGTGTAAAAGATGATGCCTAAGACTATCATCAATATTCCAAAAACTATGGTGTCATTCGTAAATAGTGGAGTGGTATCTCGTAGAATTTCAGTCGCGGTTTCTTCCATTAGGTAAGTTTTGCCGCAAAATACAATTATATTTTATTCTGAAACATTCGCCCACAGTTTATATATAGGAACTTAAAGGAATCTAAACTTTCATGGATTATTCACCGGTATATTATAAGATAGAAGGTTGTCAAAATGCAACTATTATTTCTTCTTAATGAAATCTACAATAGTTGTAATTAATTCTGGCATCACGGGAAGATTATATTGGTTGTAGGTCTTGCTATTTTCAAGTTCGTTCCCGTGAACTTCTTTAAAAATATGATTCATATTGGGAATGATTTTGTAGGCGGCATCTGGTTTGGCAGCTTTTAGCAATTCCGCTTCGGAGATTTGTACCTGATTATCTTTATCTCCATTAATGATTAGGACTGGGATTTTCAGTTTTTTGATTTCCTCTTGTGGATTATACTGCATCCAGCTAAAAATAAAAGGTTGAATTTCTTTTCTGAAAATCGACGATAATCCTGGACTGTAATTATAGGCAACTCCATTCGCCCGAAGGTCATCAAAGGAAGTTCTTGCATTATCCTTCAACCCTGGAGCCTGATCTGCCAATTGATCCACGATGACATCATCAATCTCTTGTCCGGCACCAGCAATCGAAATAAAACCACCAGCACCTTCCTGTGCGGCCACCATTCCAATTAAGGAACCTTGACTATGCCCTATAATGTAAATTTTCGAAAATCTTTTATCTTGTTTAAAGAAATCAATTACGGCGATTGCATCACTTATAAAATCGTCAAATCGAATATTTTTTTCTGCAATTTTTCCTTTTTTCATCTGTTTCACAATTCGTTTGTCATATCGAAAAGTAGCGATGTTATGTTTGTATAAATCCTCGGCAAGAAATCTCAGGGAATTATTTTTCATCATGGGTTGATTTCCATTTCTATCTGTAGCCCCACTGTCCGCAATAATAATGGCCAATACTCCTTGCTTTTCTGGATTTGGAATCAATAAGGTGCCATCAATTAGGGGAGTGATGATTAATTCTTCGGAAGTAAGATTATCCGTTTGCGCTATTGAAGAAACGCAGAGAAAAAGAAATATAAAATTTAGATATTTCATATAAGATGGGGATTTATGGAGTGTGGATTATTTAGACGTTTAAAGATATTTGAATTTAGTCGTTCGTGCGAAAAAAATAAAGGCACCTACATCCTGAGCCATATCTAAAAGATTTTCAAAAAAGTAAAGGAAGGTGTCAATATTGTAGTTGGCAGTATTTTTAACTAAAATTGGACCGTGTATTTTATCAAGGCTATACCATCGAATACCACTCGTCGTTTTACGTAATATCTAAACGCAATTTCTGTTTAAAAATTGCTTCTAGAACTTTAAGTTGATGTGAATATCTCAGGGGTTTGAAACATTATCCTATCTTTGTTTTCGAAATTTTTTAAGGAGACACCTATGTATAAATTCGCGTTTATTTTGATGTTTATTCTATTAAATCCATTATACGTATTCGCAGATGACTGGGGGAAAACAGGTCATCGTGTTGTTGGCGAGATTGCGGAAAAATATCTGGATAGCAAAGCAAAAAGAGCCATTTCCGATCTTTTGGATGGGCATTCACTTGCTTTTGTTTCAAATTATGGAGATGATATTAAAAGCGATAGAAAATACGATTCGTATGGCCCATGGCATTATGTGAATTTTCCTTTTGGTGCAGATTACGAAACCCATCCGAAAAGTAAAGATGGAGATATTATCCAGGGTATACAGACCTGTATAGATGTGTTAAAAGATAAAAACAGCACTGAGGAGGATAAGATTTTTCATTTAAAAATGCTTGTACATTTTGTAGGTGACCTACATCAGCCTCTCCACATTGGCATTGCCGAGGATAAAGGAGGAAATGATTTTCAAGTGCGTTGGTTCAATTCTGGAACAAACCTTCATAAAGTTTGGGACTCGGATATGTTAGACAGCTATGAAATGTCTTATACTGAATTGGCCGCCAATGCAGATGAACTTTCGACAGAAGAATTATTTGAGATTCAAAAAGGTTCCGTGTTGGATTGGGTTAATGATAGTAGGGTTCTTTGTGAGAAAATCTATGCCGACACCAGAGTGGGAGAGAAGTTGGGATATAAATATATGTATGATTATATGAATCCCCTCCGCACTCAACTTCAAAAAGGAGGAATTCGTTTAGCTTCAATGCTGAATGAGATTTTTGGATAAGTGAAAATCGATTAACCTTAAAATTTATAGTGAAGATATTTTTCTTATAAATTTAAGCCGTTTAAACCCAATTTTCTCTAATCACTAGGAGCTACTAATGGTGATTCTTCACCTATCTTCTGGGTTTTTAATGACTCCATAGGTTTAAACATAGTGGTATGCCCATAAGATTAATGCTAGCTGAAGAGGGAAACGAAGGATCAATGCCCATTTAGGGACTTTCAAGGAGGCTTTCTTGTTTTGAATCATATAAACGTGTGCTGGTATAAAAAGGATAAGCATTATAATAATTCCCCAAGCAGCTTCGGTCTGGGAATTTTTATTCATCAACATAAACCCTAATACCATTTCTAGAATTCCGCTTAAAATCACAACGGTACCAGCTGCCGGAATATATGGAGGTACAATTCTTTCATATAGTTTAGGTGTTCGAAAATGGTTCATTCCAGCGAGAACTAATAGTATTCCCATCACATATTGGTGCCAAGGTAGCATAATCAAGACTTTTTTAAATTCGCAAATCCGACAAAAATTATAAGGGCAAAATTAATTCTTAAGCTCTAATTCCTCTCGAGGAAAAGCTATTGCAATATTGGAAAAAATTAAATGGAATGTGCAAGATTTGCTAAAAACTTAAATTGATTAAGTTAACATTATTTTATACCTTATGTTAAAAGTTATTCTTCCCATCTCATATTAAAAATTTTAATTGTAAGGATGATACAAACACAATTATTTTCCATTCTGCTAGCCCGCTATTATAATTTGTTAATATTCGATAAACATTTTTAACAATTTTTAATCTTTAAGTAATTTATCGACTATCCAGGCAATTGAACGAAAAGATGCATAATCCTTAATAAATTGTAAAATTTGTCACTACTTTAGTTTCAGATTACAATTCATCTCCCCTCTCTAAACCTCCCCGGTTAACAGCGATCACAAATACACTAATGGTCTTTTTATTTCTTCTTTAGGAGAACGTAAATCTATAAGAATTTGAATAGAGTTCTAATTTATAGCTTTTCATAGAGATCTATACTTCTAAGAAATGTATATCGAACCTGTAGCAACAGTAAGATATCATCTTACTGGAAATAGTCTTCCCTTAGTTTTAAATGTGGTCTGAATTTATCAGCGTTTAATTTCCAATTGGTCCTAATGTTCTGTGACGACGATAGGGATTATTGAAGAAATTGCTCGTTAGTCAAAATGGTGAATTTTATTTATAGAATCTAATCAAAACCTTTTTTAAGAATCTTGAACTAGACCAAATTACTGTTATAAACCTAAAATTTAAAATTATGAAAAAATTTGTACTTCTTTTGACCTTGGCTTTTGTTGGACTTCAGGCCAGCGCGCAAAATGAGTTTATTACCATTTGGAATATACAATCATCTAGTTTTGTTGATCCACCTGAGATTATTATTCCAACATTTCCAGGTGAAATTTACGATTACACCGTGGATTGGGGAGATGGAACGGTAACTACAAATCATAATACGGATGCTTCTCACGAGTACCCGTTTCCTGGAGGTGTTTACACTGTTAAAATATCTGGTCTTTTTCCGCGTATCTACTTTGAGAAATTTAATATTTTAGACCCTATGGTCACTTCATTGACCCAAATAGTACAATGGGGTGATAATCCATGGACCTCAATGTCTGGAGCATTTCATGGGACGAGAAATCTTGGTGGTAATCCGTCAGATGTACCGAATCTTTCTAATGTGACCGATATGTCTAAGATGTTCTATCTGGCAACCAATTTTAATCCAGAGAGCATTGGACTCTGGGACGTTAGCAATGTGACAAATATGTCCCAGATGTTTGCATCGGCCACTCAGTTTGATCGAAATCTAGGTACTTGGGATGTTAGTAATGTTACAAATATGTCCGGTATGTTTCAATCTGTAACAATCGGTTCTGGTCCTGGGACCATTGTTTTTGGTCCAGGAGGACTTTCTACCTCTAATTATGACAGTACTTTAATAGCCTGGAGTATGTTAGACTTACAATCAAATGTTCCTTTTCATGGTGGAAGAAGTAAATATTGCGATAGTAGAATGGCGAGGGATTATATGATCAACCATTTTCATTGGACAATTATAGATAGCGGTCCACAAAGTCAAAACTGTGTATTATGTGGAGCAATAACCGAATATGATGGAGGAGTTTGGAGCAATGGTTTTCCAGATAGTTCGATGAGAGCAATATTTAAAGATGATTACGACACTATTTTAGGGACCGATTTGGATGTGTGTTCCATCGAGATTAAACCGGGAGTAACCGTTTCTGTCGTTCCGGGAACTGTTGTCAAAATAGCTAATTCAATATTAATAGAGGGGGAGCTAATTTTTGAAAGTGATGCTTCGGGAGATGGAGAATTGGGTAAATTAGGGCCTAATGCATATATAATTGGTGATGCCATAGTACATCGTTATTTCAGTGCGAACCGATCATATAGAATGGTTAGTCCAACGATTACCTCTAAAACCAGTATCAATTCTAACTGGCAGGAAGGGGTTAATAATACTGGAACAGATTATCCGGCAGACAACCATAATCCATTTCCAGGTTTTGGAACTCATATTACGGGAAGTCTAGTTGGAGCCAATGGTCTCGATGCTACATTGACAGGTAATCCATCTCTTTTTTCAGTCAACCTGACCACGCAACAATTTGAAGCTGTTACAAATACGTTGACCACAAAACTTGACGCGGGTAAAAGTTTCCTAATGATGGTTCGTGGAGATCGAAGTATCAATATGGCGGATCCTGTTTATAATCCTACAAGTACCGTTTTAAGATCCATGGGAAGATTGGCGGTGGGAAGCCAAACCCAAAAGTATCCTGTACCAACATTTAATAGTTGGGTCATGTTTGGAAATCCATATCAATGTTCTGTGGATATGCGATTCGTAATGGCGGAATCTAACAATGTGAATACTGGATACTTTTATATATATGACGCAACTATTGCCGGCCAGCAAGGAGCATATGTTACTATTCAGACTGATACAGGAGCGAATAGCCTTCCAGGTCAATCTGACGCAAATGGTTTTTTGCAGCCAGGGCAGGGTGCGCAGGCAGTGTCTCTAGTTGGAGGAAATGTTTCAATGAGTTTTAAAGAAGCTTCTAAAGCTCCAAAAAATCACACAACAACCAACGCTACTAGTAACACGTTCGTTTCCGAAGGTTCCTTATCATGTCAATTATTTACCCAGGAAAACTATACTATCGGTGGATCTGTGCATGATGGATTCGTAATTCTTTTTTCTTCAGAGAATGACAATGAACTGAATTTAGATGATGCACTGAAGCCCATGAATTTCTATGAGAATCTAGGAATTAATCATGATGGAACATATTTGAGTATTGAGCAAAGAGAAATGCCTCAACCTTCAGAAATTATTTCATTATATAGTAGCGGTTATAGCAATTCAAACTATACATTGAGTCTTAAGACGGATGGATTAGAAGAGACTTTATTATATCTTGATGATAATTATATAGGGACAAGTACGCTTCTTGAAATGGGTGAAACTATATACAATTTTTCAGTAGACGCGAATGATAATTTGAGCATCGCAACGGATCGTTTTTCACTAAGGGTTGAAGAACGATTGGGAATTGAAGACAATCAAATGCTTGCGGGAATTCGATTATATCCAAACCCAACACCTGATAATAGTTTTTATATAAATGCTCCAAACCTAAATGGAGAGCAGATTAATGTTAGCATCACGGATATGGCGGGAAGGCAGATTTTTCAAAACAAATTGAATTGTCAGGATAATAAAATTGCTGTTTCAGTGAATGGAAGTTTAACTACCGGAGTATACCTTGTAACCTTAAAATTTGCTGGAGAAGAAAGTACGTACAGATTAGTAAAGCAATAACATGATTTATTTATAGCTAAAAAAGGCCGTCTCGAAAGAGACGGTTTTTTTATTATACACTTTCTCCAAACTTCGCCAATTTAAAAATCTTTCCCAAGAATCTTCTTTAACCTTTACAAAGACACACAGAAAAATCCTTCTATCGAGCAGTGGGGTAATATCCAGTGGAGCACTATGATCAGTATCTTTGTGGGTGCTACCAATCGAGTAGGTAATGCTACCAATATGCCAGAACTTTCTATGGTTACCGATATGTACGGATGTGCGGCTCTGCCGAGGCATTCAACGGTGACAGCGGCATAGGATTTTGGGACGTTAGCTATATATATGGAATGTTCGGTTCGGCTGAGGCGTTCATCGATAACAGTAGCATAGGATCTTTGGTCTTGAGCTATATAAAAGAAACTACGAGGAAGAGATGTAAGAAAAGTGACCAAAATGAAACAAATGCTAATTTACGCAGATGCTTTCTACCACAATATCGATGGATAGATGTTTCATTACCCAATATTATTTGACCTAAACCTTGAAAGTTGAGTAGTGATTATTGTAGTGAATAAGAAAACCATAAGTATAAGAAGAAATAAGGAACTCAAATTTCAAAAATAATCGTAATCCAGAAAATCCCTCATTTTAATGAGAGGATTTTTTTTGGAATTAAATTATCAATATTTAAATGATAGGAATTTCTGAAAAGACTTTTGAAAAAAAAAATTGTTACAAAGATTCCCTATCAATCATATTATAGAGAATAAGCCATTTTCTTAATTACATTTTCCTCAAAAAATAAGTGCATAAGAGTGAAATATTATGAATTGAACAATCTAAACCAACCATTGCAGATAATTCAATATAATTTAACCAAAAGTGAAGATGGTAGAGGATAAAATGCAGACAAAAATTATTTCTTAAGAAGCATTTACTAAAATATTAAGAATAGATTATGTGAAACAATGTTAAAAAAAGCTCTAGATGGTTGTTAATGAGTATTTTACGTGCAAGCCTAATGATATTTTGTTTAACAAAAGATTATGCAACGGCATAATCCAAAATTCTATTATTTAACATAGTTTTGCCCTCAAACCATATAAATTTTAAATTATGAAAAGAATTACACAGTCAATAGGTTTAATAATTGTGATGTTTGCATTTTCGTTAACAGCAAATTCACAAATTGCATTGGCCAACGCTGTTAGTATTGCTAATTTCGAAGGCCTATCGAAAAATTATTTCTCTAATACTAAAGAGAATGGAAACAATTTGAAATCCCAAAACAATGCTGACGATTCACGAAATCTCAACAATTTGGGTTTAGCTAACAGTCCAGACTCATTTGTCACAACCTGGAAAACGACTACCATCAACGAATCAATTACCATTCCTACTGTGGGAGGTGGATATAATTATAGTGTTGATTGGGGTGATGGAACTTCAGATTCTGGAGTTACTGGAAATGGAGTGCATACTTACTCTACTCCTGGTATTTACACTGTTGAAATTAGTGGAGACTTTCCTCGAATTTACTTTAACAACAGAGGAGATAAATTAAAGATTCAATCTATAGAACAGTGGGGTACCAATGTTTGGAGCTCGATGAATTCGGCTTTTATGGGTTGTGAGAACTTAGTTAGCAACGCAACTGATACACCTAATCTTTCTTCCGTAACTAATATGTTCGGAATGTTCGCCTACGCCGAATCTTTTAATGGAGATGTCAATATGGGCAATTGGGATGTGAGCAATGTAACCGAGATGTACGGTGTATTCGGAGGAGCATCGTCTTTTAATGCCGACATCAGTAACTGGGACGTGAGCAAAGTTAAGAATATGAAGTTAATGTTTAGTCATGCACCGGCCTTTAATCAAAATATCGGCAATTGGAATGTTGGCAAAGTTGAGAATATGGACAGTATGTTCCGTGGAGCCTTATCGTTTGACCAAAACTTAGGTAATTGGGATGTGGGTAAAGTAATAAACATGAAAAATATGTTTAAAGACGCTACTCTTTCAGTTAATAATTATGATGCTACTTTAATTGGTTGGAATAACCAAGTTTTGAAACCGAACATTAACTTTAATGGTGGTAATAGTACGTATTGCGCAGCTACAGGGGCAAGAGCTTATATGATTACTGCGCTAGGATGGAATATTACTGATGGCGGCCAAGATTGCCCTCCAAGTACATATTTTATTACAACTTGGGAAACCACTGCTGCTAACGAAACTATCACTATCCCGACTAAAGGAAATTCCTACTTATATGATGTAAACTGGAATTTTGATGAAAATTCGCCTGGAAACTGGGAAACTGGAATTACCGGTGATGCTACTCATAGTTATAGCAATGCTGGTACTCACACCATCGCTATTCGTGGAAGCTTTCCACAGATATTTTTCAATAACTCTGGAGATAAGCTTAAAATCAAGAGTATAGAGCAATGGGGTAATAACGTATGGAGCTCAATGGACCGTGCTTTTATGGGTTGTAAATACCTTGTTAGTAACGCAACAGATACACCAAACTTTTCTATGGTTAATAATATGTTTGGAATGTTCGCATATGTCGAATCCTTTACCGGAGACAGCAACATTGGTAATTGGGATGTTGGTAATGTAACTAACATGTACGGAATGTTTGGAGGTGCGACAGTATTTAATGCTGATATATCAAATTGGGATGTTAGCAATGTCCAAAACATGAAATTTATGTTTAGTCATGCCCCTGCATTTAACCAAGATATAAGCAATTGGACGGTTGGTAATGTAGGGAATATGGATAGCATGTTCAGAGGAGCTACAGCATTTGATCAGAACCTTGGCTCTTGGAACGTAAGCAATGTCGTCAATATGGATTATATGTTTAAAGATGTTACTCTTTCATCGAGTAATTATGACGCAACATTGATCGGATGGAATAGCCAATCACTTCAGAATAATGTAAAATTTGACGGAGGTAATAGTACTTATTGCGCCGCTATGGGTGCCAGAGCTCATATGATAGACAATCTTGGATGGACTATAACAGATGGTGGTCAAGTATGTGCGCCAGAATCTTTTTTCATTACTACGTGGAAAACAACTATGGCTAATGAAACAATTACCATCCCGACAAAAGGAAATGCTTATAGCTATGATGTAAACTGGAACTATGATGAAAACAATCCTGGAAACTGGGAAACTGGAATCAAAGGTAATGCAACACATAATTACGCAACACCAGGAACATATACAGTAGCAATACGTGGTGGATTCCCGCAGATTTATTTCAATAATTCAGGTGACAAAAATAAAATTATGTCAATTGAGCAATGGGGAACCACGGTTTGGAGCTCAATGAATAGTGCTTTTATGGGGTGTAAAAACCTTATAAGTAAAGCTACAGATACACCTAATCTTTCTATGGTAACCGATGCATATGGTATGTTCGCTTATACTGAAGAGTTTAATGGTGATGACCAAATAGGAAATTGGGATGTAAGCAACATAACAAACATGCATGGGATGTTTGGTGGGGCAAAGAAATTCAATGCGGATATTAGTAATTGGGATGTTAGCAATGTGACCAACATGAAATTAATGTTCAGTCATGCCCCAGAATTTAATCAAGATCTTGGGAACTGGAATGTTGGAAATGTAGAGAATATGGACAGTATGTTCCGTGTCGCAAAATCATTTGATCAAAACATAGGAAATTGGAACGTGAGTAATGTTATCAACATGGAGCACATGTTTAAAGATACTTCACTTTCAACGGAAAACTATGATGCCCTTCTTAATGGATGGAGTGGACTTGCTCTTCAAAACAATGTAAAATTTGGAGTAGGAGACAATACTTATTGTAATGGTGAAATAGCTAGACAAAATATTATCACGAATTTCAATTGGATCATCTCTGATGGAGGTTTAGATTGTAGCGCGCCTTTGACCGGAAATAAGTTGATAATTGACGATAATAAACAATTGTCAGACCTAACTTTTTATCCAAATCCAATGCAAAGTGAATTGATCTTGCATAACGCAAATAATTCTCAACTTACAAATGCTTCGATTTATGACCTTACCGGTAGATTGATTAAAACTATCGATCTTAAAGGAATGGATTCAGAAATTGTCTTGAATGTATCAGACCTTTCGAAAGCTACTTACTTAGTAATGGTAACCGGAGAAAATGGTAGCCAAGTGTCAAAACTAATGGTAAAACAATAGGATCATAAGACATTCAGATTTTAGATAAAATCTGATGATTCTGTAAAGAAAAACCCTTCATTCGTTATTGAATGGAGGGTTTTTTTATTGGTTATGTTGTCCTGTCCTGAAATAGCGATACCCTAAAATCTTAGTGTAATGAAAACATCAGAAAATGCTGGGTATGTAAAGCGTACTCAGAAAGATTATTCGATTTCTTTTAAGCTTCAAATCGACCACTAAATTGAACTTGGTCAACTAGGAAGAACAGAGGCCTGTTATAAATATGGCATCCAGGCCAAATCCACTATTAAGTGAATGGCCGTGAAAGAAGGGAGTTTATAGTACTTTAAAATAAAATAAATGATGGTCGTGTCTTCACTCTAGAGAAACAGAAAAGGCCATTCCGACATTCGAAATGGCCTTTTTTAATTTATTAAATAACCTTTTATTTAATCATCTCATAACTTCGTTTAATAAACGATGTAAGCTCTTCTCCTTTTAAGAGATTCTTGCTCAATCTCGCTAAATCGAGTGCTTGATTTACCAAACGTTCTTTTTTCTTCTGAGTTTTGGTGTTTAAGATTTCGCCGACCAATTCGTGGTTTGTATTCACAATTAAATTATACATTTCGGGGAAACCACCCATTCCAAACATTCCGCCGCCAGTTTGCTGCATATCCTTCATGCGGCGCATAAACTCAGGTTCCGTAATGATAAATGGATTGGCAGTACTTTCCATTGCCTCAAGCTGAACCGTAAATTTCTCTTTAGGAACAATTTCTTCCAAAATAGTTTTCAGACTTTCTTTTTCTTCATCTGAAAGCTTAGAGATTTGTTCTTCATCCTTTTTAATTAGGTTGTCAACATGGTCACTATCCACCCTCACGAAAGTGATTTTCTCTTCCTTGCTTTCAATCTTCTGTAACAAATGAGTAACAATAGGAGAGTCCAAAATTAAAACTTCATAACCTTTTTCTTTGGCCGTCTCAATATAAGAATGCTGTTCATCTTTATTGGAAGCGTAAAGAACAACAAGGTTATCATCTTTATCTGTTTGAAGATCCTTGATTTTTTCCTTCAATTCTGAAAGCGTATAATATTCCCCATTTATAGTAGGATAGAGTGCGAAATCTTGAGCTTTATCGAAAAACTTATCTTCAGTAAGCATTCCATATTCAATAACTATCTTGATGTCGTCCCATTTCTTTTCGAAGCTTTCACGTTCGTTAGTGAAAAGACTTTTCATCTTGTCAGCAACCTTTCTAGTGATGTAGCTCGAAATTTTCTTTACCGCACCGTCGGCCTGTAAATAACTTCTAGAAACGTTCAATGGAATATCGGGGCTATCAATAACACCTCGAAGCATCGTTAAAAACTCTGGAACTATGCCTTCCACATTGTCGGTTACAAAAACTTGATTCTGATAAAGCTGAATTTTATCCTTCTGAACGCTCATATCATTGGTCATCTTTGGGAAATATAGAATTCCTGTAAGATTAAAAGGATAGTCTACATTAAGATGAATGTGAAATAGCGGCTCTTCAAACTGCATCGGGTAAAGTTCCCTATAGAAGTTCTTATAATCTTTATCCTCAAGTTCTGTGGGTTGTTTGGTCCACGCTGGATTCGGATTGTTAATTATATTATCAACCTCTTGGGTAGGGGCAGCATCTTCTTCTTTCGCATCTTCAGGTTTTGGAAGCGTTTCAGTTCTAGTTCCGAATTTAATTGGAATAGGCATAAACTTGTTATACTTCACCAAAAGCTCTCGAATCCTAGATTCCTCTAAAAATTCTGTAGAATCATCGGCAATGTGAAGAATGATTTCAGTGCCTCTTTCTTTTTTATCAGATTCCACCAAAGTAAATTCCGGAGAACCATCACAAGTCCAGTGCGCGGCGGGTTCATCTTTATAACTCTTGGTGATAATCTCAACTTTTTTGGCAACCATAAAAGCCGAGTAGAATCCTAGACCAAAATGGCCAATGATTCCAGCATCCTTCCCATCCTTATCCTTGTATTTTTCAATAAATTCTTCTGCTCCAGAAAAAGCAATCTCGTTGATATACTTCTCAACTTCTTCCTTGGTCATCCCGATTCCTTGATCGATGATCCGAAGTTGTTTGTTTTCTTTATCAACCTTAATTTCTATAATAGGATTGCCGTACTCAACGCCCTCGGCCTCTCCAATATTGGTTAGATGCTTCAGTTTTAAGGTTGCATCCGTAGCGTTAGAAACCAACTCCCTTAGAAAGATTTCATGGTCGCTATATAAAAATTTCTTTATCAGCGGAAAAATGTTATCCACTGAAACATTAATAGTTCCTTTGCTCATAATTATATAATTTATTTAAACGGTTTCATTAAATTTCCTTTTTTATTCAATTTCTGGCGCAGAATGCAGCAGATCTAGGATTCAATAGAACCTAATTTTTAGAATTGTATTCAGTACCTATAGTCAAATAAAATACCAACTACAGTTTGCTGACATGATGTCACTCGAGTTTCTATAAATGCCTGATAGACCAACTTTAACAGAACCTTCTGTAGCTCCATCAAATACGCACCTCAAACATTCGTTATATTTACAATAATTCTAAATAGATACTTATGACGACTGAAAATGTTGAAATGACGAAAAATAATGATTCTGCAAAAATTTCTCGCCAAGAAATAATATCCATGTATATGGAATCTGTTCTAACCAATGAACGTACACCCAGGAGCGTATTTAAATTTTGTAGAGAAAATAAAATAACTGAAGGAGAATTCTATAGCTTTTTCGGTTCAATGGAAGGACTTCAAAAAGAAATATGGAATTCGTTTTATGAGCAGACTATTCATTTATTGAATACCGACCCATCCTATGAGAATTTTGGAAATCGTGAAAAGATTCTAACCTTCTATTATACTTTTTTCGAAATCCTAACTTTGAATAGAAGTTATATTCTTTTTGTTCTAAAGGAACATCGGGATGTGATGAAAAATTTAAGTCAGCTTAAAGGATTGAGGACGAAGATAAAAGAGTTTTCGTCAGATTTAATCCATCTGGAAAATGAATCTAAAAATTTTAAAATCCTTAAGCGTTCTCCTATGGTTTTTTCAGAAGGCGCATGGCTTCAAACTTTGTTTCTTTTAAAGTATTGGATGGATGACGATTCTGCTCGGTTTGAAAATACCGATATAGCAATTGAAAAATCCATCAGGGCAATTTTTGATTTATTTGATAACAGTCCCCTCGAAAGCGTTTTGGATTTTGGAAAGTTTTTATGGAAAGAAAAGATGGCGTAATGAAGACATTAGATAAAATTCCTACCAACAAAATCCAGAGAGCATCAAAGTTGATGACCACGGGAGTAAAGGTAGGTGGAAATTATATAAAATATTATAGCAAGAAATTGGTGAATTCTGAGCATACAAAGGATGAGCTCAATGAAAGTAACGCGGAAGACATTTATGACAGTCTCAAAAACCTTAAAGGAAGCGCGCTAAAAGTGGCTCAAATGCTGAGTATGGAGAAAAACATTATGCCCAAGGCATATGTTGAAAAATTTTCCTTGGCACAGTTTCAAGTACCTCCACTTTCTGCGCCTTTGGTTCGCAAAACGTTTAAAAAATATTTAGGAGATACTCCTGAAAGTTTATACGACACTTTTGACGCTACATCTGTTGCTGCTGCTAGTATTGGCCAGGTCCACAAAGCAACGAAGAATGGAAAGACGTTGGCTGTGAAAATCCAATATCCAGGAATTGCTGAAAGCATTAGTAGTGATTTGGCAATGGTAAAGCCCGTGGCCATTAAAATGTTTAATCTGAAAGGAAAGGATAGTGAAAAATATTTTAAGGAAGTGGAAGGCAAACTTCTTGAAGAAACTGATTATGTCCTCGAGGTGAAACAGAGTCAACAAATCACTAATGCCTGTGCAAATATTCCAAATTTGAGATTTCCGAAATACTATCCGGAGCTTTCCAATCAAAGGATTATTACTATGGATTGGATGGAAGGCATTCAGCTATCTGAATTTACAAAAATGAATACTAATGCTACCAAGTCACAGAAGGTGGGGCAGGCGCTTTGGGATTTCTATATGTTTCAAATGCACGAGTTAAAACGTGTTCATGCCGATCCACATCCTGGAAATTTTTTAGTGGATGAGGAAGCAAATTTGATCGCCATAGATTTTGGATGTGTCAAAGTTGTTCCTGAAGAATTTTACATTCCATATTTTGAACTTGCCAAACCAGAGAATATAAATAATCCGACTATTTTTTCAGAGAAAATGTTTGAATTGGAAATTCTTAAAAAAGATGATTCACCCGAAGAGATTAAATTCTTTTCGGAATTATTTTATGAAATGCTAAGTTTATTTACCCAACCATTCCATAATTCCGAATTCGACTTTTCAAATAAAGAGTTTTTTGATAAAATTGCAGATTTGAGTACGAAATATTCAAAGGATACGGAAATACGAAAGATGAACGGGAACAGAGGGTCACAACATTTTTTATATATCAATAGAACTTTCTTTGGACTCTATAATCTTATGCACGATTTGGGAGCAAAAGTACAGATTGAAGACTATAAAAAATATACTGGAACTTTAACAAAACTTGTTTAAATCCTTAACATTTAGACAAGGGTAGGGTAGGTATCTTTACAAGAAATAATTGAGTATTTAAATTGCTATGAAAAAGTAAAGTATTCTATTATTTAATTGGTTAGGTTGTTTAAGAAAGGGCGCTGTTTAGGCGCCCTTTTTTTATACAATCTATTTTTGAAATGAATTCAAACTAGGTTTTATCAATTTGTTTTTTCCTGAGATTCAGGAATTGACTTTACATATTTCTCCAACCACTCATCTTGCTCCCATAGCATATGAAGGATACTCTCTTTTGCACTATATCCATGACTTTCCTTTGGTAATATTACCAGTCGCGCTGTTGCACCAAGACCTTTAAGGGCATTAAAATAGCGTTCACTCTGCATTGGGTATGTTCCAGAGTTATTATCGGCCTCGCCATGAATCAAAAGCAGCGGCGTTTTCATTTTCTCTGCGTGCATAAAAGGAGACATATCATTATAAGTTTCAGGTGAATCCCAATAGCTACGTTCTTCACTTTGGAAACCAAAAGGAGTTAAGGTTCGGTTGTATGCCCCGCTTCTTGCAATTCCGGCCGCAAAAAGATTGGAATGGCTCAATAGATTGGCAACCATAAATGCGCCATAAGAATGTCCGCCAACGGCTATACGATTTGTGTCTATATAACCCATCTTATCTACTGCGTCAATAGCGGCCTTGGCATTGTCTACCAATTGTTTCCTAAATGTGTCATTCGGTTCATTTTCACCTTCGCCAACAATTGGAAATGCAGCTCCATCCAAGACAACATATCCTCGCGTTACCCAGTAAACTGGAGAGCCCCAAAATGGATATATAAATTTGTTAGGATTGGTTGTGCTTTGGGAAGCACTGCTCTTGTCCTTGTATTCGCGTGGATATGCCCATAATATCATCGGCATTTTTTCTTTTTTATCCATGTCATAACCAGCAGGGAGATACAGTGTTCCTTCTAGGTCCAATCCATCCTCTCGTTTATAGGTTATCACTTCTTTATGTACATTCTGCATGCTTTTGAAAGGATTCTCAAAATAGGTAACAGGCGTCAAATCATTCTTTTTATTGATATTTCTAAAATAGTAATTTGGATATTCCTGTTGCGATTCAATACGAACAAGAACAATTCCTTTCTTCATATCAATGGCCGAATTCAAGGTTTCCAACTTATCGGTGTAAGTAGATTCATAAATTCGTTTTGTCTTATACGTTTTCAAATTGAATTGATCTATAAAAGGGAATTGCCCTTTTTCCGAAAAACCATCTCCCATTAAATAAGCATTTTCTTTATCCATTTCCAAAACTCTTTCATTGAAGTTATTTCGAGTGGTAACAAAATTTCCAGGATCGCTATACTGATCCTGATAGTTTCTGTCAAAAATCACTTTGGGTTTTTCAGCTGAATTTGAAGGATTGAAGATGTAGGATTTTGTGTTCCGGTCGTTCCACCAATAGTCTGATGCAATAGCCAGATTGTCATTTCCCCAAATTATTCCCGAAAAGCGATTTATTGTTTTCAGAAGTAGTCTTTCCTTACCTGTAAAAGGCGCATTCAATTCATATATGGCATCACGATGTTCCACCATCATATCTGGATCTCCTTTATCCAATGCCTCGGCCCAATATAGAGTAGCTGGCTTATCTGCACGCCAACTTAAATTTCTTTTGCCAACACGAGTGGCCATAAATCCTTTTGGCTGAACTTCATTTAAGGGAACATCGTTTATGGTCTTTACTAATTTTCCAGAATTGTTATAAATATTGGTTTCAAAAGGGAAACGATAGTAAGGGACTATATAAGAGAAAGGTTTTTTTATAATGGTTGCCGTAAAATATTCACCATTGGGAGAGAACTCAATGTCATCATACATTGCCGTGGGTAAAAAATCCGAAATTTTCCCGTCCAATGATACTTTTTTAATTTCAGATAGGGCCAATTGTTCAAAGTTGAACTCGTCGTTAGGGCTTCCCAATAAATCCTGATAAGTCCTATTTTGTGCTTTTTCACCTTCACTTACTGTTATTGTTGGACCCTGAGGAATTGCTTCCGAAGTATTAATAAGGTCCTTTCGGTTCTCTGGAACTACTTTTATCAATAGTGAATTACCATCTTTAAACCAATTGATGGCATCGCCCATATTGGCATTTATCTTTTGAGAGCTCAATTTTCGGGCAGTGGCTTTTTCAATATCCGCAACCCAAATTTCAACTTTGTTTTCCGTGCTGTTCAAAAAGGCTATAAATTTTTCATTGGGGGAAAATGAGAAATTGGATAATCGAGCATTCTCTGGAACACCTGTAACTTGGCGAGGCTCCTTTTCGGAAGTCTTTTTCACCTTTATATTGTTATAATAAGTGGTTCTGCTGCCAATATTCGTTTTCGGATTTATTCGCAGGCCCCCTAAACGAAGTTCTTCTTCAGAAAGTTCTGATATAGATTTGTATTGATCTCTAAAGAATAGAACAACATTCTCACCTTTGCTATCAATTCGAATTGAGGGAGCCATCGGAACGTCCACAAGTTCCAAAATAGAGGCATGTGGTTTTTGATACGGAAGATTTTCCTGGGCAATAAGAGTCCCGGATAAAAGAAAAAGTAATGCAAAGTATTTTTTCATTGTGTAAAATTTTAACGGCTAAAGATATTCAAAATAATGTGGAAGGACCATTGGTTCTTTTGGCAGTCTACATAAACAAGATTTTATTTTCCTAAAACGGTCCATATACTTACCTTTCCGAAGATATTTAAATTTCGATGTATATGTACACTTCAAAAATTACTGGCTTAGGATATTATGTTCCTGAAAATGTGGTCACCAATGATGATCTCTCAAAATTAATGGATACCAATGATGCCTGGATCCAAGAGCGAACGGGCATTAAAGAAAGACGCCATATTAAGAAAGGAGATGGAAACTCTACCTCGGTGATGGGAGTGAAAGCTGCTAGAATTGCATTAGAACGTGCAAATTTAAATAATGACGATATCGATATGATCGTGTTCGCTACCCTGAGTCCCGATATGTATTTTCCGGGAGGAGGAGTGGAAGTCCAAGAGTTGATGGGAATGAGAACCATACCTGCGTTAGATGTCCGCAATCAATGTAGTGGTTTTATTTATGCGCTTTCCGTTGCAGATCAGTTTGTTAAGACCGGAATGTATAAAAACATCTTAGTAATTGGTAGTGAAAACCATAGCGGTGGTCTCGATTTTAGCACGCGTGGAAGAAGTGTTTCTGTAATATTTGGCGATGGTTCAGGAGCGGCCGTTGTTTCCAGAAACGAGTCAGGAAAGGGCGGAATTCTATCAACTCACCTTCATAGTGAAGGGCAACACAAAAATGAACTTTCTTTAAAGGGACCGAGCACTAGTCATTGGGTACCCGAAATTATTGCAGAGAATCCGCAAGAAGACATCCCATACTACCCACATATGAATGGACAGTTCGTTTTTAAACACGCCATTGTTCGTTTTTCCGAAGTGATACAAGAAGGATTACAAGCCAATAATCTGGAAGTTAAAGATATTGATATGTTGATTCCACATCAAGCAAACTTGCGCATATCACAGTTTATACAACAAAAATTGAATTTATCGGAGGAACAGGTATTCAACAATATCCAAAAATACGGAAATACTACTGCCGCATCTATTCCAATTGCGCTAACGGAAGCTTGGGAAAGTGAGAAAATTAAGGAAGGAGATTTGGTGGTGCTGGCTGCTTTTGGAAGTGGATTCACGTGGGGTAGTGCTATTATTAGATGGTAACAAAAAAAGGGTCTCTCTTAATGGGAGACCCCGTCAATACTTTCAACAGTATAATTCTTCGGCTAATTCATACTACAAGAACGCAGTTTAAACAAATTATATATTGAAGTTTTAGTTCATTAGATTAGACGAGAACTTTAGATGTAAATTTCAATACAAGCGATTGTTTAACAGAATAATAACGCAAAAACAAACCCGAAGTAATTTACTTCGGGTTTGAATCTTTACCGCAATAATTAACACTAACCATCAACGTAAGAAATCTGCGATAAAGATTAATTCTTTTGGTCTTACTATATAGACGTAAAAATTGTCAAATTGTTTCATCGCAAGTTTTAAATTAACTAACTTTTAGCGTTCTGAACTACCCAAGAACACATTTAAAAAACTAAATTGACCACATGGAAAAAAAGAAAACGTTGGTAATTGGAGCTAGTATGAATCCTTCCCGCTATTCCAATATGGCGATAAACAGGCTAGTAAATAACGATCAACCTGTTAAAGCTCTTGGACTTCGGAAGGGGAATGTTGCTGGTGTGGAAATCCACACAGAAAAGGAGTCTTTTGAAGATATTCATACTGTAACTCTATATTTAAATCCTAAAAGACAAGAGGAATATTATGATTACATCCTCTCATTAAATCCCAAGCGGGTCATCTTCAACCCCGGAACAGAAAATCCTGATTTCTATGAAATTCTCCAAAAGAACAAGATTGAAACTGAAGTGGCTTGTACGCTAGTTCTTTTGGGTACGAATCAATATTAATCCTAAAAATGTCAATGCACCGTTGAGGATTAGGATAAAAAACCCAAAGTCAAAATTGAGATATAAAGCACTCAAGTAGCTAATAAAATATCCTATAAAAGGAGTTGCAATTGCTATAACGGGCACTAATTTATCTTTTACGTTCCAATCTGTAAAAAGTCCATAAGTGTACAATCCCAGAAGAGGACCATATGTGTAACCTGCAAAGACGAATAGTTTTGCGATTACGGATTCATCGGCTATTACATATTTAAATATGATGATTACGGCTATCAATAACAAGGATACCATTATGTGTATAAATTTGCGCATGCGAACTTGTTTTTTCTCATCATATTTTTTCTCGATTTCAAGAATATCAATACTGAAAGAGGTAGTTAAAGCCGTCAGGGCACTATCCGCGCTACTGTAAGCTGCCGCAACTAGGCCTAAGACAAATAGGATTGCAACCCCAATTCCAAATTCAGTCTGAGATGCTGCTAGGGTAGAGAATAATTGATCTTTATGGGCATCAATACCGTTCTGTTGAGCATAAACGGTTAAAAGCAAACCAAGGACAAGAAAGACAAAATTTACTATGGTGAGTACAATTGTAAACCAAAACATATTTTTCTGGGCATCCTTTAAATTGCGACACGTAAGGTTTTTTTGCATCATATCCTGATCCAGACCGGTCATTACAATTGCTATAAATGCACCACTGATGAATTGCTTAACAAAATGATCACCTGACTTCCAATCATCAAAAAAGAAGATTTGGCTCATGTCGCTTTTAGCAACAAAATTCACCAAATTCATTCCAGAGAGTCCTAAATCCGTAGCTACATAATATACCGCCACTCCAACAGCGGTTAGCATAAACAGAGTCTGAAGGGTATCTGTCCAAACAATAGTCTTGATACCACTTTTAAATGTGTAAAGCCATATTAAAAGAATTGTAATACTAACTGTTACCCAAAAAGGAATTCCCAATTCATCGAAAATTAGGGTTTGCATTACAATCGCCACTAAATAAAGTCTGAAACTGGCACCTACAACTCTGGATAAAAGGAAAAACGAGGCGCCGGTTTTATAGGATGCTTTCCCAAATCGACCTTCCAAATAAGTATAGATTGAAGTTAGATTTAATCTATAATATAAGGGTAGAAGTACTGTTCCTATTACGGCATACCCCACAATATATCCCAATACTACTTGGAAATAACTAAACTTCGAAGCTTCCACCCAGCCAGGAACTGAAATAAAAGTTACTCCACTAAGTGAAGCACCAATCATTCCAAATGCAACCAGATACCAAGGAGACTGCTTTCCCGCTTTAAAGAAATCTGAATTACTTCCACCACGATTTGTAAGAACTGAAACTAGAATGAGAACTAAAAAGTAACCTAGAATTAAATATAAGATGTGGCTCGGCTGCATTGTGATTGAGAAAGAGGGTTAAGGAATTCCGTATTTGGATCGTAAAAATACAAAGTTTGAATATGCAACCGCTTTAATTTTTGATACATTTGCGGATTATAGTAACTCCTTTATTTAACAACTTGAAAATGAGAAAAATACACAATAATTTTCTGCTAATTTTGTTTTTCTTGGCCGCATCATTCTATGGTCAAGCACAAGAATATCTCCGAATGATTGATAATGGAAATTATCCAGTTGAAGAAGTTATTAATAGTGCAGAGGCCTACTTTGAGAACAGAGATAAAGGTCGAGGAACGGGTTATAAACCTTATAAAAGATGGGAATATAACGCTTTGAGGATGGTGAAGGAGGACGGTCGACTCCCAAATATAGAGGAGAGATTGAGTGAACTTGAACAATGGAATTCACATTTAAATGAAACCGCAGGAAGTAGAAGGGTTCTGCCTGATAGTTGGCAGGATTTGGGTCCTAGCTCATGGAATGCAACTTCAAGCTGGAGTCCTGGTGTAGGTAGAATTACAGCTTTGGCATTTGAAAATGGAAATATTGACCATATGATAATTGGCGCAAATACAGGGGGCGTATGGAGAAGTACGGACGGTGCTCAAAATTGGACACACCTCACAGACTATTTTTCCCATCTTTCAGTATATTCTGTAGCAATACATCCTTTAGATTCTAATATATATTTCTTTGGATCTCATGGCGGAAATATTTTTAAATCTATGGATTCTGGTGCTACTTGGCATCCAGTAGGTGTAATTGGCAATAGTTTGGTCAACAAAATTCTTATTCACCCTACCAATCCTAACGTAATTTTTGCAACAGCAGAAAATTCCGGAATTTACAGGTCAGATGATGGTGGTGAAAATTGGGTGAAAGCCGTAACCAATGACAATCGTGGATTTGATATAGAATTTAAGGTCGGAGATACTTCTGTAGTGTATGCCTCAGGTAACGGATTTCATAAATCTGTGGATGGTGGGATTACCTTTACAACAATAGGTGGATTTTCTGACGGACCTAAAATGATTGGTGTTTCGGACGCAGATCCTGCACGTGTATATGTAGTGGAAGCAAATCAATCAATCTTTGGCGGTCTTTATAGATCATATAATAGCGGATCTAGTTTTGAACAATTGGATCATGACGGAATGAATTATTTCGGATATAGCGTTACTGCGCAAGATGGTTTGGGCCAGGCCCCTCGCGACATGGCCATAGCAGTAAATCCTGCCAACGCCGATGAGGTTCATATTGCTGGAATTCTGCCTTGGCGTTCCATGAATGCTGGAGTTGATTTTACCATTACTGCAGATTGGATCCCGAATAATGCAGCCAACCAAAATATCGGTTATTGCCATGCAGATGTGGATGACTTAGTTTTTAACGGCACTACACTCTTTGCAATAACTGACGGAGGAATCTTTAAAGCGGAAAATACTGAAACCATTAATGCCAATTATTTTGAAGATATTACCACGGGTTTAAGCATACGTCAATTCTATAAAATTGGGGTTTCCCAAACAGAAAACGTGATTGTCGTGGGAGGATCTCAGGACAATGGAACATCTTTTTATAAAGAAACAACTGGAGAATGGAAAGATTGGTTGGGAGCAGATGGAATGGAAGCCTTTATAGATAAAGATAACAGTAATATGTTTTTTGGTACTAGTCAGTTTGGCGCACTTTATCGGTCCTTGGATGGAGGGCTTTCATATCACGGAATTAATAGGCCTGGAGGAAGTGAGGGAAATTGGGTGACACCATTCGAACAAGATCCTATCCAGGCCAATACAATTTACGTGGGCTATAAGTTTGTTTATAAATCAACTAACAGTGGAGGTTCTTGGGCATACGTATCCCAGGATTTTGGTGCAAACCTGGATCATTTAAAAATTGCTCCATCCAATAATCAAGTAATGTATGCCTCTCTAAACCATCTTTTATACAAAACTGAAGATGGGGGTGCTACTGCATGGACTTCATCAAATCCCGGAGGAAGAATCAACTCCATTGCCGTTCACCCTACAAATCCGAACAAAGTGGCAGTAGCCCTTACTTCTTCTAAAAGAGTTGTGGTTTCTGAAGATGGAGGTGAAACGTGGGTGAATTATAAAAAAAACCTACCCAATTTCAGTGCCTTAGCATTGGTTTGGGATGATAATGGTAATGATGGACTTTATCTCGGAATGGATTATGGAATTTATTATATAGACAATACATTCGAAGAATGGCAGCCTTATAACAATCTTCTTCCCAACGTTATAATTAACGAACTAGAAATAAATAATGAAACCAGAATGCTTTACGCTGGAACATATGGTCGTGGATTGTGGGTTTCTCCTTTGGTTGCACGTACTGTTGGGACCGAGGATTTAACATTCCAAAATGGTGTAAGCCTTCACCCCAATCCAGCAACTTCTGAAGTGATGATTTCTACGCCTTTTTCTACAAATGGAGAAGTTCGAGTGTTTGATAGTTTGGGAAAATTGCTCATTTACGATCACAATGCTATTCTAGGAAATTCCTATTCACTTAATATTTCAGCGCTCTCATCAGGGACCTATTTTGTCAGATTGAATACCCCGAACGGAGAGGTGACAAAAAAATTAATCAAACAATAAGTACATTCGCCCAGAAGCATTAATTCTTTAGGCAATTGTTACGAGGAATGCTTCGGAAAAGCCGGTTTTTCTGAAGCATTTTTTTTAACTTGCACCCAATCATAATACTATGGAATTTTCTTCGAAACTTCTTGAAAATGCGGTCAATGAAATGTCTCAATTCCCTGGAATTGGAAAGCGCACGGCCCTCAGGTTGGTCCTTCACCTCCTTAAACAACCAAAAGAGCATACACAAAAGCTGGCAACCGCTTTGGTTAAAATGAGGGAGGATATAAACTTTTGCATTAATTGTCATAATATCAGTGATAATCAATTATGCGAAATATGCGCCAATCCCAACCGTGATGATCGTATAGTATGTGTGGTAGAAGATATCCGAGATGTGATGGCCATTGAAAACACCAGTCAATATAGGGGTCATTATCACGTACTAGGGGGGAAGATTTCTCCAATGGATGGTATTGGACCAGGTGATCTTCAAATCCCAACCCTTGTTGAAAAAGTAAAAGAAGGTAAAGTAAGTGAAATTATTTTTGCGCTCAGTTCAACTATGGAAGGTGACACCACAAATTTTTATATCTATCGTCAAATTGAAACCTATAAAATTACCACCACAACAATTGCGAGAGGAATTTCCGTAGGCGATGAACTTGAATATGCCGATGAAGTCACTCTCGGTAGGAGCATTATGCACAGAATCCCTTTTGAATCTTCTTTAAAAAATTCTTGATTCTTGAAGCTCTCCGTTGTTATCCTTAATTATAATGTGCGCTATTTTTTGGAACAGTGCATTCTTTCTGTCCAAAAGGCAATTTCTGGTATCGATGCTGAAATTATTGTAATCGATAACGATTCCAAGGATGGCAGTTGCGAGATGGTTAAAAGTCTTTTTCCGGAAATCACTCTACTTGAGAACAATGTAAATGTTGGGTTTAGTAAGGCCAATAATCAAGCGGTTGCGGTAGCAAAGGGAGAATATGTTTGTATTCTTAATCCAGATACGGCAGTAGAAGAAAATACCTTCAAAAATGCAATCCAATATTATGAAAGGACCCAAAATATTGGTGCACTAGGAGTTTATTTAATGGATGGCACGGGAAATTTCTTGCCTGAAAGTAAACGAAATCTCACCACACCAAAGGTGTCCCTGCTAAAGCTTCTTGGTTTTAATTCTGAATATTACGCCACCCATCTTTCGGAAACCTCTAATGGTCCTGTAGAAGTTCTAGTAGGGGCATTTATGCTTATCAAAAAAGATATTTACAATGAGGTAGGTGGTTTTGACGAAGATTACTTTATGTATGGGGAAGACATAGATCTATCCTATAAAATTACCCAAGCCGGATATCAAAATCATTACTTAGGAAGCACAACGGTTTTGCATTATAAAGGGGAGAGTACAAAAAAGGATGATGCCTATTTTGATAGATTTTATGGCGCAATGCAGATTTTCTATAAAAAACATTTTCATAAAAATTTATTTTTGCAAAGTTCGGTTTCAATTGGAGTTTCAATTGCCAAAAAAGCTCGGAAATTTTCTACCTCTCCCATCTTAAAGAAAATTTCGGCCCTTGATAAAAAATTAATCATTTCTCAGGATGAAGGTTTTATTAAGAAACTTTCAGAAACTCTCAAAGCAGATTTTATAATTTTTTCCAGTGATCGCTTGGAACAGATAAGTCCAGAAAACAGTTTGATCGTTTTTGATGTAACCCACATTTCTTATGGGGAAATATTTCGATTAATGAAGGAATTAAAAGGAAAAGGGAATCAATTTCGTATTCGTCCGCCAGAAAGTAATTTCATTATTGGAAGTGACCAAAGCGATGAAAAAGGTGAGGTATACGTTTTTTAATAAAATTGAAACACCAAACGAACAAATTTTAGTTAATTTTGCAGCTCTTTTGGTAGTTGGGCTATAATGTCCAAGTCTTTGTTGCATTAAGATTGGCTGAAAGAACGTAAAACGTACATTTACTTGCTGAAGGCAGGTCAAAAAATATAAAGCGTACATAAAAAAGTTATGGCAAAATTTGAATTGAAATTACCCAAAATGGGTGAAAGTGTTGCAGAGGCGACCCTTACAAATTGGTTAAAAGAAGTTGGCGATACCATCGAAATGGATGAAGCCGTTCTCGAAATTGCTACAGACAAAGTGGACAGTGAAGTGCCCAGTGAAGTCAATGGCGTTTTGGTTGAAAAGCTCTTTGATGTTGACGATATTATTCAGGTAGGCCAGACCATCGCCATTATTGAAACTGAAGGAAAAAATGGTCAAGAAGTTTCGGCCACTCCTACTGTCAATAATGATTCATCTCAATCTGAGGAGAAAACTGCAGCTAAGGAAGTTCAAAAACAATTTGATTCCGTGGTTGAAACTACTCATGCTCCTATTGAAAGTGGCGAAGGAAGATTCTATTCGCCATTGGTTAAAAATATTGCGGCTACCGAAGGAATTTCACAAAGCGAATTGGACGGAATTTCTGGAAGTGGAAAAGAGGGTAGAGTGACCAAAAACGACATTCTCAATTTTGTAGAAAACCGCTCAAGTCAAACACAAACTACGCCACAGCAGGCAAAATCTACACCTGCCAAACCAGAGGCGCCAAAAGCAAAACCAGTTGTCACAGTTAGTGGGGAAGATGAGGTTATAGAAATGTCCAGGATGGGCAAGCTTATTGCCAAGCATATGGTGGATAGTACCCAAACTTCAGCTCACGTTCAATCTTTTGTTGAGTGTGATGTTACAAATGTTTGGAATTGGAGAAATAAAGTTAAATCATCTTTCGCAAAACGAGAAGGAGAAAATTTGACCTTTACACCAATCTTTATGGAAGCTGTAGCGAAAGCGCTTAAAGACTTCCCGATGATGAATATTGCCGTAGACGGTGATAACATTATCAAGAGAAAAAATATCAACTTAGGAATGGCTGCCGCTTTACCTGATGGAAACTTGATTGTTCCTGTTATCAAAAACGCCGACCAGTTAAACCTTTTGGGAATGAGCAAGGCAGTTAATGATTTGGCAAACCGAGCACGTGAAAATAAATTGAAGCCGGACGATATCCAAGGTGGAACTTATACAGTAACAAACGTTGGAACTTTCGGGAGCATCATGGGTACCCCTATTATCAATCAGCCTCAAGTTGGAATTTTGGCCTTAGGAGCAATCCGTAAGGTTCCAGCTGTTATCGAGACGCCTGAGGGTGATTTTATAGGAATCAGATATAGAATGTTCCTATCGCATAGTTACGACCATAGAGTGGTAAACGGTGCTTTGGGAGGACAATTTGTAAAACGGGTTGCCGATTATTTGGAAGCTTGGGATGTCAACAGAGAAATCTAAATAAATTATTTGTATAGAATATTGAGAATAGGGGTTTGTGCTTTCAAATCCCTATTTTTTTTAATCTATCCGGAATCAATAAAAAGTATATTTGTTTAAAGAAAATTAATTTATGGAGCTTGATTTAAAGAAACCTATCTGTTTTTTCGACCTTGAAACAACGGGTATTAATGTTGCCAAGGACAGGATAGTTGAAATAGCGGTATTAAAGGTCTATCCCAATGGAAATAAGGAAAGCCATACCTGGAGAGTAAATCCAGAAATGCCTATTCCGGCAGAATCTTCTGTAATACATGGAATCACAGATGAAATGGTGGCAAATGAACCCACTTTTGCCCAACTGGCTCCCAAAGTTTATAATTTGATTAAAGACAGTGATCTGGGAGGGTTTAATTCAAATCGTTTCGACATTCCATTACTTGCGGAGGAATTATTAAGGGCTGAAGTAGATTTTGATATGAAAAAAGCACTTTCTGTTGATGTTCAGACCATCTTTCATAAAATGGAAAAGCGAACCCTAGAGGCAGCATATAAATTCTATTGTGGGAAGGACCTTATTAATGCCCACAGTGCAGCAGCGGATACAGAGGCCACCTATGAGGTATTGAAGGCTCAGCTTTCTAGATATGAAGAGCTGAAAAACGATATTTCTTTTTTAGCGGATTTCAGTTCGCATAAAGACCATGTGGATTTTGCAGGCTTTATAAGTTATAATGAGGATCGCCAAGAGGTTTTTTCCTTTGGAAAATACAAAGGCAGACTGGTTGAAGATATTTTGAACACCGATTCTGGGTATTTCGGATGGTTGCAGAATGCCGATTTTCCGCTTTATACCAAAAAAGTGCTTACCAGACTTAGACTTCAAAAGTTGAATAATAAGCTATAAAAATTGAAAACCTTCAAACATGAATTTAATCCTACTTTAAATGAAGATAATCTGCGTAGGTCGAAATTATTCGGAACATATTAAAGAGTTGGACAGCGAAATTCCAACAGATCCTGTTTTATTTCTAAAACCTGATACTTCCATCTTACTTAAAAAACAGCACTTTTTTATTCCCGAATTTTCCAATGATGTTCACCATGAAGTGGAACTTTTGCTCCGAATCAATAAAATAGGAAAACATATAGACCGTAAATTCGCCCACAAATATTATGATGAAATAGGTCTGGGAATAGATTTCACTGCGCGCGATTTGCAGGCTAAATTGAAGAAAGAAGGTTTGCCATGGGAAAAGGCCAAAGCATTTGACGGGGCAGCCGTAGTGGGGAAATTCTTAAAAAAAGATGAAATTGAAGATATTAACAACATCAATTTCAGGTTAGATCTCAACGGAAATACCGTTCAGAAGGGAAATACATTGCAAATGATGTGGAAATTTGATACTTTAATCGAATATATATCGAAATATTTCACTTTAAAAATTGGAGATATTATCTTCACCGGAACTCCGGCGGGAGTAGGACGTGTGGATGCTGGAGACCAATTACGGGGATTTATAGAGGATCATGAAATGTTTTCAATTAAAATAAAATAGCGATGGCTCAACATTACCAAAAAGACAATATCTTAGAAATTGCTGATGGCGATCAGGATTTTCTCAAAACCTTGGTGCGCGTTTTTATAGAAGAAGTCCATCAGGATCTTTATTCATTGGAAGAAGCAATTTTAAACGAAAACAGAAGCTTAGCGCTTAGATACACCCATAAGATGCAGCCTAATATGGAGACCTTCGGAATACATTCTACCGAAGATTTTGAGGCTATTGACGAATGGTCAAAAGCTTCAAAGTCTAAGACCACAATCCTTAAAAATTTACAGAACCTTCTAGATACCTTACATTCAGTTTTTGATGAATTAAAGGCAGATTTCAAACTATAGTATGCTTGCTGAAATAATCACTATTGGCGATGAGATTCTTATTGGTCAAATTGTAGATACCAATTCCGCTTATATCTCCCGCGAACTCAATAAAATTGGAGTCCAGGTTTACCAAATTACTTCCGTTCAAGATGATCGAGATCATATTTTGGAAGCTTTTGAAGCTGCCAGTAAACACGTTAGCCTGGTTATTGTTACGGGTGGACTGGGACCAACGAAGGACGACATTACAAAACAAACATTCTGCGATTACTTCGAGGATCATTTGGTTGAAAATAAGGATGTCGTAGAAAATATTCGAGAGATATTTAGAAAATATCAACTTAATCTTCCTATGCTTCCCAACCTTCAACAAACCATGGTGCCTTCCAAAGCAACTGTTTTGATGAACAAACAAGGAACCGCTCCTGGAATGTGGATGGAAAAGGACGGAACAGTGTTCGTTTCTTTGCCGGGAGTACCGTATGAAATGCGGCATCTTTTACAGGATGAAGTTTTGCCCCGAGTGGCAAAAGCATTTAGTCGCCCACATATATATCACAAAACGTTGCTTACCTATGGCCTTGGAGAGACGGGAGTGGCAGAACGTATTTCTGCTTGGGAGGATGCTCTTCCACCGAATATTCGGTTGGCATATCTGCCTGCATTGGGAAAAGTGAGATTAAGACTCTCATCTAGCGGACAGGACAAAGCGGAATTGATACGAAGTGTGGATGACCAGATGGATGTCTTGCAAGAACTCCTTTCAGATATTGCGGTGGGATTTGAAGAGGAAACTTCCATGGTTGATCAAATTGGTAAATTGCTCACTGCTCAAAATAGATCTCTCAGTGTGGCAGAAAGTTGCACAGGTGGAAAAATAATGACCGAAATTACCCAATCCCCCGGAATTTCTTCATTTTTTAAAGGAGGAGTATTGCCTTATGAAACTAAGTTAAAGACTGATATTCTAGGAGTACCCAAGGACTTAATTGAAAAATACAATGTTGTAAGTGCAGAAGTAGTCGAATCTATGGCGCTTCAGGTGTGTAAGCTATGTGGTTCGGACTATAGCATTGCAACCACGGGAATTGCTGGACCCACAAAAGGGGATGGGGAAGATGAGGTGGGAACGGTTTTTATAGCAATTGCATCGCCGAAAGGGATTTTTTCGGAGAAATTTCAGTTCGGAAATGATAGATTTCGGGTAATTGAGAAGGCTACAAACAAGGCTTTTGAGATGCTTCGAAAAGAAATATTAAAAAACTGATTTCCTTTTGTTGCGCGAAACGATTAAATTGTTTAAATTTGCACCCTGTTTAAAAATAACTCAAATAAGTAAAGGCAATGTCAAGAGTTTGTGAGCTTACCGGAAAGAAAGCGATGGTTGGAAATAACGTATCGCACGCGATGAATAAAACCAAACGTAAGTTTGATGTAAACTTGCTCAAAAAGCGTTTTTATATCCCAGAGGAAGATAAGTGGATCACCCTTCGTGTGTCGGCTTCCGCAATCAAGAATATCAATAAGAAAGGTATTTCCGCGGTGATCAAAGAGGCTCGCGAAAAAGGCTTTTTGTCAAAATAATTGCAATCAATCAATAATGTCCCTTCACCATGGCCAAAAAAGGAAATAGAGTACAAGTGATACTTGAGTGCACAGAGCACAAAGAGACTGGTAAACCAGGAACTTCTCGTTATATCACTACCAAAAATAAAAAGAACACTCCAGATAGAATGGAGTTGAAGAAATTCAACCCTATTCTTAAGAAGATGACCGTTCATAAAGAGATTAAATAATAAGACTTTTTCACCTCTGGTGAAATTTTCAAATAAAATATAGAGATATGGCAAAGAAATCGATAGCATCCTTACAGACAGGCTCTAAGCGTTTGACCAAAGCTATTAAAATGGTTAAATCGCCAAAGTCTGGCGCATATACTTTTACCGAAGCGATTATGCCTCCGGAAATGGTAAATGACTGGTTAAAGAAAAAATAATTAACCAAAAGATATTTGGGAGAAGCCACTTTTTTACGAAGGTGGCTTTTCGTATTTTTATCAAGTCAAAAAAACCAAGTTCACAGCACTTGCTTTTTAGGCGCCAAAACAACCAATAATCAATCACAGATCATCGAACAATGAGTTTATTCAGAAAAATCTTTTCCAAAGAGAAAAAGGAAACCCTAGATAAAGGGCTTGAGAAAACAAAAACATCTTTTTTTGATAAATTAAGCAAGGCCGTCGCTGGAAAAAGTAAGGTTGACGACGATGTTTTAGATAATCTGGAAGAGGTTTTGGTGTCCAGTGATGTTGGAGTGAACACAACCCTTAAGGTTATTGATAGAATTGAAGCGCGCGTAGCCAAGGACAAATATGTTGGAACCGATGAACTTAATAAAATCCTCAGAGAGGAAATTGCCGGGCTTCTAAGTGAAATCGATTCCGGAAATGCTAGCGATTTTGACCTTCCATTGGGTAAAAAGCCTTACGTTATTATGGTAGTTGGCGTCAATGGCGTTGGAAAGACAACTACTATTGGTAAAATGGCTTATCAATTCAAAAAGGCCGGTAAATCCGTAATTCTTGGTGCGGCAGACACATTCCGTGCAGCCGCAATTGATCAACTTCAAATTTGGGCAGATCGTTCAGATGTTGCCATAGTCAAACAAAGTATGGGCAGTGATCCTGCCAGTGTTGCTTTTGATACCTTAACGAGCGCGGTTTCACAAAATGCCGATGTCGTTATTATAGACACTGCTGGACGTCTTCACAATAAAGTTAACTTGATGAACGAGTTAACCAAGATTAAAAGAGTGATGCAAAAGGTCATTCCCGATGCTCCCCATGAAGTACTTCTAGTTCTTGATGGCTCTACCGGTCAGAATGCTTTTGAGCAGGCAAAACAATTTACAGCGGCGACAGAAGTAACTTCATTAGCAGTAACTAAATTGGACGGGACTGCAAAAGGAGGAGTTGTTATAGGAATAAGCGATCAGTTCCAAATTCCAGTAAAGTATATAGGAGTAGGAGAGGGAATGGAAGATCTTCAGGTTTTCAACAAATTTGAATTTGTGGATTCCTTTTTCAAATAATAGGGACTAGGTTTAATTTCCCTTTTTTAACTCAGAATTCAATTTCGTTAGAACTCTTAAATGCGCTAGATTCCACCTGATTATGTGTTTTGCTTAATTAAATTTTCCTGCATTTTAGTAATATACCATAAAAGAGAACTGTTATACCAACGATTCTCTATCCATAATTTCAGGTTTCGGAACTCCCATGATATGTAGGATTGTAGGCGCTATATCAGCTAAGATACCATCCCTAACGGCTGTAATGTCGTTGTCAACTACGATAATTGGGACTGGGTTGGTGGTGTGGGCTGTATTGGGCGTTCCATCAGGGTTTATTAGGGTTTCGCTATTGCCATGGTCCGCAATGATAATACTAACATAATGGCTTTCTAAAGCTTTTTCAACAATTGCCTGTGCGCAGATATCTACTGTTTCGCATGCTTTTATTGCTGCTTCAAAAACGCCAGTATGACCTACCATATCTGGATTAGCAAAATTCAGACATATAAAATCTGCAGTTTCATTTTCTATTTCCGGTAATATCATATCCCTTAAATCGTAAGCGCTCATCTCAGGCATGAGGTCATATGTTGCTACTTTTGGTGACGGACAAAGGATTCTCTTTTCTCCTTCAAATGGAATTTCACGTCCGCCCGAGAAAAAGAAAGTTACGTGAGGATATTTCTCGGTTTCGGCAATTCTGATCTGTTTTTTCCCGTTCCTTTCCAGGACTTCACCCAAGGTGTTGTGCAAATTTTCCTTATTGTATATAACGTGAATATTTCCAAAGGAATCATCATAATTGGTAAGGGTTACAAAATATAAGGGAACGGTCGTCATTCCGCAGTCTTCATAGTTTTTTTGTGTAAGAACTTCTGTTAGCTGACGGCCACGATCTGTTCGGAAGTTGAAAAAGATTACAACATCATCTTTTCCAATGGTCGCAACCGGCGTTCCTTCAGAATTGATCATTGAAATGGGTTCAATAAACTCATCAGAAATACCTTCGGAGTAGCTTTGTTCTATACTATTTATAGCATTTGTAGAGGGTGAACCTTTTCCGAAACACAATAAATCATAGGTCTTTTTTACCCGCTCCCAACGTCGATCCCGATCCATGGCATAATATCGCCCGATGATCGAAGCCAATTTTCCTCCTGTTTTATCTAAATGATTAAGTAACTCTGCGATGAAAAATTCACCTGAATGTGGATCTACATCCCGGCCATCCGTAAAGGCATGTACATATACTTCCTGCACTTCCTCTTGATGAGCTGCAGTCAGTAATCCTTTTAAATGCTCTATATGCGAATGTACCCCGCCATCGGAAACAAGCCCCATAAAATGAACTTTCTTATTATTCCTTTTAGCGTATTCGAAAGCTTTTTTCAGTTCAGGTTCATTCTGTAAAGTGCCGCTACTGATAGCTCTATTGATTTTGGCAAGATCTTGATAAACAATTCTCCCCGCGCCTAAATTTATGTGGCCCACTTCGCTATTTCCCATTTGGCCTTCGGGAAGCCCTACGTTCATACCGTCCGTACGTAACTGCGCGTGTGGATATTTTGTGTAAAGTGAATTTATAAATGGCGTTTTGGCCTGTGCAATTGCAGATACAGCGGGATCTTGAGTAATACCCCAGCCGTCGAGGATCATTAAAAGGACTTTTTTGTTCATAATGCAAAGATAACAAGGATGTTGGGAAATTGGATTAGAGGTATAGGACTTTAGAGTCTATGAGTTTAAAAGTTTATGAATAAAGGAAATTATCTACATTAAGGAAGTAAGGCTGGATTGATATCCAGAATGTTCTCATTAATATATCTGTTTATGAATTCTTCGGAAAAGTGTTCGCCGCCTAGAATTTTTTCTTCTAAAAGCATCTTTTTCACATCGATATTTTTTTGATAAGATTTCAGCATTGGAATAGAAACGGGTGCATAGCTAAAATGCCATGGTTCATACTTAAATCCTTTTCTGTTGCCATTATCTGTGTACACTTCAAAAAAACCGAATTTTTCTGAATTCTCGTCAAGCCACATTTTTAGTCTGCAAAACGAACCGCTACCATGAAAATTTCTGGGCAATAATACATCCGCGGGTCTGCTTACATTCGCGTCAATAATGTCCAAATCCGTGCCCCAATGATGACGGGAGGTCCCTGGAATGGTTGAATATTCTATGATTTTTTCCAAAGCATTTTGCGGCGATAATCCTCCCGACGTGAAATTTTTATATTTTCTTTCAAATATTTCCTTTTGCCTTTGAAAGCTTCGGTATGCGGAAACCACTTCAATCTTAATATTATCCTTGGCCGCTTCCACCTTCATTTTATCGAAGGCTTCCTTTGTAATCTTGTGCATTTTGGATGTATAACTATCGCCAACAATATCTGGATTTCCTTTTCCAAGCAACTGGTTTCGGGAGAATTCCTCAGAAAAATTATTAAATGAGAGGTGTGGAAATACTGCCAGGCCAATTCCAGCAAGACTTGAAAGTTTTATGAAGTTGTTACGGGTCATTTTATTTGTAGGTTCTGTAAGTATTCAGGTGTGGTTGCTGATAATCGAAATGTGAAACTGTAAAATTAAAAATTTAGTTCTGTACCTGTCTTTATTTCGTAAGGTTCTTTTTCCTGCTCAAAAATTCGCGCGTCCAGACCTCCTTTTAAAACAATCTTTTCGTTTTGAACTCGAATCCAACTTCCTTCGCGCAGTCCAACAACCGGAATTGTATTTTGGGTATGAAATTCTTTTATACGCGTCTCTCGTGTTTCTCCCATGTGCTTACTTGAAGTATCTGGGTCCAGATAATGAGGATTCAAGTTGAACGGAATAACTCCAAGCGTTTTAAATGAAGGTGGATAAATTATAGGCATATCATTGGTGGTCATCATTGAAACGCCACAAATATTACTTCCCGCACTCGTCCCCAAATAGGGCAGTCCATTGAAAATTGCTTCCCGCAAGGGTTGCATCAATTTCAATTTATACAATGCATTTACGAGTACAAAAGTATTTCCGCCCCCTGTGAAAACACCTTTTGCAGTTTTTAGTGCTTCCAGTGGATTTTCGAAAGTGTGAAGTCCAATCAATTTTTTATCTATTTTTTCGAAAGCCTTGGCAGCTTTCTCCGTATATTCATCGTGGCTTATACCACCAGGGCGGGCATAGGGAACAAAAATCACAGTGTCTGTATATTTAACCAGATCGGCTATTTCATCCAGCAAATAGTCTAAATACTCTCCTTTGTAGATTGTACTCGTACTGGCAACTATCAATTCTCGAGAAATTGGATTTCTTTTAGTTTGTTCGGCATTCATGATAAAGATGTTTTTTCAAAAACGGTAAATTTAGCCATTGGAAATGGAATCCTTAGATTTTAAAAGAAACTAATTCGTATATTTAAACTATGACAACAAAACTACTTTTATTCTTATTTCTTCTTGCTACGCCAGTATTACTCGCACAGGATATTAAACGCGTCCAAGTTGCCGGTGAAATCCATGTGCCTAAAGGTGAAGACGCTGAGGGAATCAGCATTTACAACGTATCTTCTCAAAAAGGTACTATTACTGATGCCGAAGGAGCTTTCAAAATTGAAGTTGCCGAAAACGATAGGTTGCAAATTTTTGCGCTGCAGTATCAAACATTTACGGTTGTAATAGACAAGGGAATTGTGGAGAAACTGAAATTGAATATTTATGTAAATCCTGCCATTACCCAACTAGATGAGGTAATTGTTAGACCTTATGATCTCTCGGGAAATATTAAAGCAGACGTTGAAAAGATTCCTACTTACACCATTGATAAGAATTGGGACTTAAGCTATAGAGCTATGGAATTTGAATATGGTTTTGAAAGAGATGAAATTTCTGCAATTGAGGGTAACGTAGCAGAGGAGGCTCTAAATAGCCATTATCTCCAAAACGGTTTAAACGTAGTAAATATATTGGGTGGGGTAGGGAAATTACTTTTCCCCAAGGGTAAGAGTATTTCTCTTGTTGAAAAGGAAAACAAAAAGCAATTGGTAAGTAATAACATACAACAGCGTTTTAGTAGAGAATTTATTCAGGATAATTTCGACATTCCTGAAGAGAAGGCATTCGATTTTTTATATTATGCTCAGGATAATGGATTGGAAAATGATATGTTGAAAACAGAAAATGAAATTCGGCTCATGGATTTTCTCCACGCGAAAAGTAAAGAATATAAAAAATTACAAGAGGATTAAGACTTTGTCAGTTTTAACTTCTGAACAATAAAATATTCCCACCTCACGCTATAAAACTCATAACTGCTGAGTATATTTGCAGCATGATTTCACAGGCAATTTTTCTTTTTATCAGTGGTGCCGAGATAGGTTTTATCCTATTTGTCGTGCTTTTGGTCTTTGGAGCTGATAAAGTTCCTGAAATAGCCAGGGGTTTAGGCAAAACTATTAGGCAAGTAAAAGATGCTACGAACGATATTAAATCTGAAATTACAAAGAGTGCCGAGCGCGAAGGAATTGATATCGATATAACCAAAGATGTTCGAAAGGAAATTGATAAGGTTAAAGAAGATGTTGATGATATTACGGGTCCAATTAAGAGAAAATTCTAAATGCTTGAAACTTTAAAACAATGGGATCGCGATCTATTTGTTTTCTTGAACGGTCTCGGTATTGAAAGGTATGATAGTTTTTGGATTTTTGTTACCCAAATAGAAACCTGGATTCCTTTATTTATTATTTTTGGTATTCTTATCTTTTATTATTATCGAGGGAAAAAGGCCGGATCTGTGGTCTTTTTTTTATTGCTCACGGTGGGGATTACCCTTGTTTTTACAGGAATTGTAAAAGATTATGTCGCTCGACTTCGGCCCAGTGAAGTCAAGGCTTGGGGCGAATTGATTAGAGTTCTTCAAAAACCTTCGCACTTTAGTTTCTTTTCGGGTCATGCATCCTCTAGTTTTTCAATAACCACATTTGTGGTATTGTCTTTACGGAATTTTACAAAATGGATATATTTAAGCTATGTATGGCCAATTCTCTTTGTACTGAGCCGTATATATGTAGGTGTTCATTACCCAAGCGATATTTTTGTAGGCGCTTTGGTAGGCACCGGGTTTGCAGTTTTAGGCCACATTTTATGCCAAAAGACCATAAGCAGAAATCGATCAGTTAATAACGCGTGATATACTGAGTCCATCGCGAATAGGTAGCAATACTGTTTCTAGATTGGGGTGTTCGTTTAATAGTTTGTTATAACGAAGTAGCGCTTTGGTATCTTCGTCGTCAGCCTTCAATGTTTCTACTACCTTACCACTCCAAAGCACATTATCACTTAAAATAACTGAACCCGCATGGAGTTTTGGGAGAATTATTTCTAAGTAATTAGGATAATTACTTTTATCGGCATCAATAAAAACCAAATCAAAAGTCTTTTCAAGGTTTGGAATAATATCCAATGCATTTCCAAGATGTTGAAAAATCTGATTTCCAAAGCCAGAGGCATCAAAATACTTTCTTTGGAAATCAAACAATTCCTCATTAATATCGATCGTATGGATCTCTCCATGCTGCTGCATTCCCTCGGCTAAGCAGAGCGCAGAATACCCGGTATAAGTTCCTATTTCTAGAATATTTTTTGGATTAATCAGCTTGGAGATCATACTCAAAATACGCCCTTGTAAATGGCCGCTCAACATTCTGGGAGCAATCACTTTTTGCCAAGTTTCCCTGTTGAGTTTTTTAAGTAATTCTGGTTCAGGTTGAGAATGATTATCAACGTATTCACTAATTTTTTCAGGTAAAAAATCCATTTCTATAGGTTTATTCTTCTCCGGTAATTCGATTTCTCAATTTCTTTTTAGCTTCCTCATCGTCGCCACAAAGCCATTGGATAACATTATCATCCCACATTGTATTCACCTGCTCTTGATTTACAATTCCCTGAGCCAAGGCGAGATCAAGAATTTTTCCTGGATAAGAAGATTGTGGAGCACTTTCCATTTCCCCAAGTGGGTAGGGATCATCTAGGCCCACCAGAACTTGTTTGGAACCTTGATTCTTCACCAATAATTCTAATGAACCGGTGTCATGCACTAAGGTGTCGAAAAAAATATTTTTATGGCCTACGGATTTTCGGGGATGTGTTTTTCCTTTGAACAAATCCGGTCTACCGTCAAAACCTTGAATTCGTCGACCCAGGTTTATTTGCGCTAACTGTCCGCCGTGAGCAAAACACGTTCTCATATTTGGGAATTTATCTGCGTACCCATTTAAAGTAAGAAAATGATATGCATCGGCACATTGGGCAAGCATCCATATAAGGTGAAAACGCCACGCTGTATTTTCTAATTTAATGAATTTTTCTCCATCGTACGGATGTATTTCGACAGCGAGATTATACTTTGATGCTAGTTCAAAAAGGGGTTCGTTTTCTTCATCAAAAATACATCGCCACGTTCCAATGGTATCCATATAGTGAGTTGGCAAACATAATAATTGCAGGCCCAGTTCCTCCACGCAACGTTCCATTTCCCAGATCGCACCATTCACGAAACCCGGATGAACTACAAATCCACAGGTAAATTTTGAGGGATGGTCATGCTGAACTTTTGCATTAAAATCATTTTGAAAACGAAGAGCTTTTTTCATTTCCTCCACTCTCAATCCATTTCCATAAAGCTGGGATAGATTTAATATAACCGCATGGTCTATTTTAAAACGGTCCATCCATTCAATCTTTTCATTCAAAAAGAAGCTGGAATCCGTTACTGGTCTGCTCCAATCTTTCTGAAGCATAAATTTACGTTCCTTATCTACCCAAAATATCTCCTTGTCTTTCATGAATTGTGGAATCTCCTCGGGGTAGGGAAGTAAATGTGAATGACCGTTGATACGAAGCTTTTTTTTCATTTGAAGAAATATTAAGGTTAGGGATATAATTTTATAAGGTCTGTCGGTTGTTTTTTCTAAAAGAATCTAATTCAAAAGTGAAATATGGAAAATTCTCTAAAGACTATTTCAATCGGTTACGAAGATTTTGTTCGGCCTCCATCAACAGGAAGATTGACGCCATTGATATAGCTCGCGGCTTCACTAGCCAAAAAAGCAACTGCATTCGCTACTTCTCCGGGCTGGGCAAATCTACGTGCAGGAACCGAATTTCGCATTTGTTCACTTGCTTCTTTTTCCGATTTGTTCATTCTCTTTGCAGCATTTTCAACTACTGCTTCTAATCTCCCAGTTGCCGTAAAGCCAGGTAAGACATTATTTACGGTGATGCCAAACTGTCCCAATTCATTGGCCAATGTCTTGCTCCAACTTGCCACCGCGCCTCGAATGGTATTGCTCACGCCCAAATTGTCGATAGGCTGTTTAACGGAAGTGGAAATAATATTGATAATTCTGCCATAATCCGCATCCTTCATCCCTGGAACAACTGCTTGAACCAAAATTTGATTGCAAATTAAATGCATAGAAAATGCTTTTTCAAATTCCTCTATTTCAGCAGAAATAATAGGTCCACCCTTAGGACCGCCAGTGTTGTTGACTAGAATATGAAAGATTTGGTTTGATACAGCGACATCTATCTTTTCTTTTACCGTTTTGGGATCGTTAAAATCGGCTACAAAATAATTGTGTTTTTGGCCTTTTTCGTGTGGAAGATCAATTAAAGTTTCCTTTAATTTTGATTCATTTCGGGCCACTAAGGTTATGGTAGCCCCTAGTTTTGCCAATAACATGGCGGTTGCCTTACCTATGCCGGCCGTACTTCCGCAGACAAGTGCATTTTTATTTGTTAAGTCTAAAATCATAGTCGATTATCTATTCTAAAAAGTTATTTTTCACATTGAAGTTTCCACAATCATTTCGCTTTCATGTTTTTGAATATTGGAAAGTGGAAAATTCGAAACTCTACAAAGTAATGAAAATTTCTACGAAGGACAAGAGCCATATCGCCTATATTGACAATAGAAAATCCACCAATAAATTCCGATATTTGTTTCATGTCAAATTAAATTAAATACAATATAAGAGTGAATTGAGGAAAATTGGAAGGTTCAAGACAGTAATCCTTCATGTTTCAATAAATTTTTTCCTCGCTATAGAAAATTGCTACTCACATATATTTATTTAATAACTTTGGTACATTATAAAACAGGAAGAGTTATCCTTAACTCCAAACTACTAAAAATCCCCACCGCACAATGAAAACATTATACTTGGTTCGGCACGCCAAATCTTCGTGGAAACACGATGTTGACGACCATAAACGTCCCTTAAAAACGAGAGGGGAAAATGATGGAATTTTGGTATCGCGAAAAGCGAAATCTGAAATAGTTCCACCGCAAAAAATTATTACTAGCGATGCTACAAGAGCGCTTTCCACTGCTCAATTTTTTAAAGATGCTCTTGGTGTTTCTGATGATAATTTTGAAAGCAATCATGATCTCTATGATTTTAGAGGTCAAAATGTAATGCGAGTTATAAAGGCCCTTGATGATTCTTTGGACAAAGTGATGATCGTTGGCCACAACCATGCGTTCACCTCATTGGTGAATATGATGGGAAATAAATATATTGAAAACATTCCTACCTGTGGATTTGTAATGTTGGAGTTTGATGAAAATAGCTGGAAGGATATCACCACCGGCAAGACCGTAATGACCATTTTTCCAAGAGATTTAAAACCATGATTGAAAAAGCAGCTCCAAATCCGCCAGCAGTTCGCAATAAGTATATAAACAGAGAACTTAGTTGGTTACAATTTAATGCCCGAGTACTTCAGGAATCGAAGGATAAAAAACTTCCGTTGCTGGAGCGTTTGCGTTTTCTAGGAATATTTTCCAATAACCTAGATGAATTCTTTAAGGTTCGCTATGCCACCATCAAACGCATTGAGGAAGCTGGAAGAACTGGACGCAGTGTTTTGGGCGGAATCTCCGCAAATGATCTTCTCGAACAAATAACAAAAACCGTTATTGAACAACAGGCAAATAGTCTGAAAATTTTGAGCGATATACAGAGTGAACTTCGAAAGGAGAATATCTTTATTATAGATGAAACCGAAATAACTCCAGAACAAAGCGATTTTATCAATGAATATTTTGTGCGTCACGTAAGTCCTGCCATGATGACGATTATGATAGGAGAGTTGGAAGAGTTTCCGAGACTACGTGATAGTGCGGCATATCTTGCCATCAAGATGATTATGCACAAAGAAGATGAAACTTTTGAGACCAAACACAACTATGCGCTTATAGAAATTCCCCGAACTATTGACAGATTTGTGGTTCTTCCCCCCGATGGAGAAAAACAATATGTCATAATTTTAGATGATCTTATTCGTCATTGCCTAGATAGCATTTTCAGCATTTTTAAGTACAAAAGCATATCGGCACATATGATCAAAATTACTCGCGATGCGGAGTTGGACATCGATAGTGATTTAAGCCGAAGTTTTATTGAAAAGATTTCAAAAAGTGTAAAAAAGCGAAGTTCTGGAGATCCCGTCAGATTCGTTTATGATAAATGCATTGACACGGAAACTCTTCAATTTCTTTTAAAGAAGATGGGCATTGATAAAACGGATAGTATTATTCCAGGTGGCCGTTATCACAACCGTCGAGATTATATGAACTTTCCACGCTTGGGAAGGAAAGACCTTCAGTTTGATCCAACCGAACCTTTGCCCATTCCAGGTCTCAGTCTTAGGGGTAGCCTGTTTGACAAAATAATCGAAAAGGATTATTTGCTCCATGCACCGTATCAGACCTTTATGTACGTTATTAAATTTTTGAGGGAAGCGGCATTAGATCCGAAAGTAAAATCTATTAAAATCACAATATATCGCTTGGCAGAAGTTTCGCATATAGCCAGTTCCCTGATAAATGCCAAGAAAAATGGGAAAGATGTAACTGTACAAATCGAATTGCAGGCACGCTTTGACGAAGAAGCAAATATTAAATATGCCGAATTGCTGCAAAGTGAAGATATCCGATTAATTTTTGGAGTAAAAGGGCTTAAGGTACACTGCAAAGTTTGTTTGGTAGAAAGGATTGAAAACAAGAAGATTGTGCGATATGGGATTATAAGTACGGGCAACTTTAATGAAGATACAGCCAGACTATATACGGATTATACTCTTTTTACAGCAGATCAAAGAATTTGTAAAGAAATAAATAAGGTCTTTGAGTTTTTTGAAGTCAATTACCAGATAAAGAAATATCGCCACCTAATTGTTTCTCCACATTATACTAGAAACGCGATTTCATATTTAATAGACACGGAAATAAAGAACAAGAAAGCAGGATTGCCAAGTGGAATCAAGCTTAAAATGAACAGTCTGGCCGACTTCAAAATTATTGATAAACTTTATGAAGCAAGTCGAGCGGGAGTAAAAATTAAGATGATTGTTCGCGGTATTTGTTGTTTGATTCCCGGAGTAAAAGGCATGAGCGAAAATATTGAAGCCATAAGTATTGTTGGAAAATTTTTAGAACATCCCCGTCTTTTTATTTTTGAAAATGCAGGCAATCCGAAAGTTTATATTTCTTCGGCGGACTTTATGGGAAGAAATTTGGATAATAGAGTAGAAATCAGTTGTCCTATCTACGATCCAGATATCAAAAGTGAGCTTCTTGAAAATTTTGAAGTCGGATGGCGTGATAACGTTAAGGCCCGAGTTTTCAGTATCAAAAATGACAATGCTTATAGAAAGAACAGTAAAACACCTGTCCGATCGCAATTTAGAATGTATAATTATTATTTGAATAAACTAGAAGTAAACTGATTTGTTGAACATCGAGAAATATGGTGCTGTCGATATAGGGAGCAATGCAATCCGCCTTTTGGTGGTTACTGTAATAGAGCGAAAAGGGAAAGAAACCATCTTTAAAAAGACATCATTGGTGCGAGCGCCAATTCGATTGGGAGCAGATGTTTTTCTGGAAGGAAAAATATCCGAAAAGAATGTCAGTAGGATCGTCGATGCCATGATGGCATTTAGATTATTGATGAAGATCCACAATATTAAACGTTTTCGAGCATGTGCTACTTCAGCCATGCGCGAAGCTTCAAATGGAAATGAAATAGCCGCCCGGATTGAAAATGAAACTGGTCTGAAAATAAATATTATAGACGGGAACGATGAGGCAGCAATTATTGCTTCAACAGATCTGAAAAATTTGATCCAAGATGATAAGGTTTTCCTATATGTGGATGTTGGTGGAGGAAGTACGGAGTTGACCATTTTTGCCAAAGGTCATATGGTTGCCTCCAAGAGTTTAAAATTGGGAACCGTCCGCCTTTTAAATGATCGTGCGGAGGATGGAATGTGGGATGAAATGAAGGAGTGGGTGAAGGAGGAAACTAAAGATCTCAAGGAAGTTTCGCTGATAGGAAGTGGAGGAAACATTAATACCATCTTTAAAAAGAGTGGAAAGAAGCTAGGAAAACCACTGAGCTATTTTTATATATCTTCATATTATAAAAAATTAAAATCCCTTTCTTTTGATGAACGTATAACCGAGTTGGATATGAACCCAGATAGGGCAGACGTAGTGGTCCCAGCAACAAGAATCTATCTTTCCGCCATGAAATGGAGTAAGGCAAAAAATATTTATGTTCCTAAAATTGGACTTAGTGATGGTATTGTGCGCAGTTTATATAACGAAAAGCTGGCGGAGGAAATGATGGTCAATAAATAGCTAGGTATAGTGAATGATTCATTCTATCACTATTTTTTGAGTGAAATTAAATTCATCTGCCACGACCTTCAGCATGTATATTCCACTTTGAAATCGTGCAACATTCAATGACGTTTCAAATTGATCAAAAACCGTTTTTGAAGTCAGTATTTTCCCAGTTGAATCAACCAATTGAATTTTAATTTCGCGATATATTTTATTCAGTTTAATGTTCAGTTCTGACTTTGCAGGGTTGGGAAAGATTGCCAAATTTTCCACTTGAAACTCTGATGTTCCCAATTCAATATCGATATTTAAAGTTTTGGTGAGTGTAACTACTTTATCACATTTTGTAACTGATAAAGAAACATCATAAGTGCCACTGTCATTATAAACATGTACCGGATTATTTTCTGTGGAGGTATTGGAATCTCCAAAATCCCATAAGAGAGAGTTATAATGGCTGCTTGCATTGGTAAAATTTACTTGCCCGCCATTAACTGTTTCAGAGAAATCTGAAGAGGGTGAAAGAGCAAAATCCCAAATACCAAGGTTGTTATAAACAACTGTTTTCGTGGCTTCTTTGATTTTAGTAGCAATTTCTAGGGATAAGGTTGAATTCCAGGTAACCTCCCTAGGATTCTTTTTATAAATCATAGTATAAAACGCACATGCCGCAGCATAAGAGCCAGCAATAGAAGGATGGGACTCATCGGCACTGTAGAGCTCAATATCTGGGTAATTATCTCTTATGTGTCTCCATACGGCTCACACAGGTGAAAGTTCCGTCTCATTTGTTTCTGACATAAAAATATAAGTTTCTCTAATTGCATTGTCCATCCCTTCATAATCGCATACCCAAGGCATAAATTCGCAGAGTGTGGAATCGCCATTTTTCCTTCCCCAAGTCATGTAAAACAAAGGCTGAGTACACGGATTATTTGTTCTTATAGCGTTACTTAAGGATTGGGCATAAGGATAGACTTCCGCTTGTTTCCGGGCTTCGCTAAATGCAGTTTCTTGACTTTGAGCTTGTAAAACAACATAATCCCAGGTTTCAGAATTTATTTTGGATAAGGTTGTTGAATTGGAAGCGTCATCCAAAATTCTGAAACCTCCAGGAGTATTTGAGTCATAATGCAATATATCATTTGTGCTATAGGCCATCCTGCTTACCATTTCCGGAAGGTCATTCGCGGCTGTATAGCTATTGCCAATGAATAATACTCTCTTTGCTGTTTGAGCTGTCGCAAATATTGTAGATAAAACGAATAGGAAACAGACTAATGCGTTTTTCATAATAATGGTAATGTGGTGGAAAGGATGATTCTAGCTACCATGTTTTTTATACAATTTCTATTTCTTAAACATAAAATAGACTGCCAATATTAAAAAGACAAAAGAAATTATATGGTTAAGCCGGAATGTTTCTGTCTTAAATACCAAAAGTGTAAATCCGACAAATACCACCAACGTAATTACTTCTTGAATTACTTTTAATTGTAAAAGTGAAAATGGCCCTCCATTTCCATTGTACCCTATCCGGTTTGCTGGCACCTGAAAAATATATTCAAAAAGCGCGATACCCCAACTGATCAAAATAATTGCAACCAAACCTAATTTGCTAAACCATTTCCATTCGGAAAATTTGAGATGGCCATACCACGCCAAGGTCATAAAGGAATTTGAGAGAACGAGGAGGCAGATAGTGAGAAGTCCTTTCATATGTTGAATTTTTATGGTTAGCGTTTTCTTCTTCGGATAAGCCGCTTTTCATTTTCATCCATCTGTGCGGCTATAAAAGGAATCCTTGGGGCAAGGAAATAACCTGTAAGGCTTGCAAAAAGTATAGGGATAAAGTAAGTGAAACCGGTTAAGGTCGCTAATAGGATTGTTGTACTCATGGGCGTGCGCGTTACGCAGGCATTAATAGCGGCCATACAGCTCACAATAGTCAAAGAAAGACTGATGTCTGGGAAAATAGTATGAATCAATAATCCAAGCGCAGCTCCACAAAAAAACAGAGGAATGATAAACCCACCTCGCCATCCAGATGTTACAGTTATAGCAATGGCCAAGATTTTGAAAACCAATACAGCAATTAAAAACTGAACATTTAATTCCGACTGAAGAAGATCATTTATTTCGTAATGACTAAAATAACGGGTAAGGGGAAGGTAAAAGGCAATGGTTCCCAATAAGATTCCGCCTATGAGGGTTTTGATGTAGATTGGAGATTTCAGTTTATCGAAAAGTGATTTACAGAATTTTGTACAGAATATAAATCCCCAAGCAACTACGGTTGCAATCATCCCAAAAAACACCGCCCATCCAAAATCGAATACAGTTTCCATTTCATATGCAGGTAAGTTCCACATGGGTCCCAAGCCTAACTTTACTATAATGGCGAAAATTAAATAGCTAAACCCACTAGCTACCAACGCGGGAATTATTGCTTTATAATATTCTACTGCATGTTTATGGTGAAGAATTTCCAGCGCAAATAAACTTCCTCCCAATGGCGCGCCGAACAAAGCAGTAAATCCTGAAGCCATACCAGCAATGCTGAGCGATCTAAACTCTTCTCCTTTTAGTCTAAAAACCTTTCCGAGCCACGAACCAGTAGATCCGGTTACTTGAACCAATGGTGCCTCAGGCCCTAAACTTCCTCCCGATGCCACACAGAGCAAAGAGGATAAAATCATCGAAGGATTGTTTTTGGGATCTAATTGCCCTTTATTGAATCTGATATTGTTTACTATCAGCTGCATTTCGCCGGGATCTCCAATAAAATGGATTATTAAGCCGGCAAGAAGACCACAGATTGCCATTACGGGGATAACAAGCCAACCTTGGTAAGCACCTAAAAACTCTGTTAGATAGGTCAAAATGATCCAATAGGCTCCAGAAATAAAGCCACCCAAAAGCCCTAAAAATGCCCATAGAATAAACATTCTGCTAAACACAAATGGATTGAAACGAATGGGGTGGTCTAAAATATTTAAAGTGCTAACTAACTTTCTTCTTCGGCTGATTTTCATAGCAAAAATTTCATGTCCACCTATTTAGCCATGGATGGATTGGTGTTTTCCCAAATCTTTCATCACTTCGGCTTCAAAAGTAAGGAGGTCGTTCCATTTTTGATCCACCTCTTTTCTGTCACCATATTGTCGGGCAAAGCCTAGAAACATAGTATAGTGATTCGCTTCACTCACCATTAATTTTCTATAGAATTCTGCCAGTTCTTGGTCTTCCAGCTCTTCGCTTAGCAGTCTAAAGCGTTCACAGCTTCTGGCTTCAATTAAAGCCGCATACAATAATCTATGGACCAATTGGGTAGTTCGGCTTCCGCCTTTTGGGAAATATTTTAAAATCTGTAAAACATATTCATCTTTTCGATCGCGACCCAAAACCCATCCCCGTTCCAAAATCTTATCGTGAACCATTTTGAAATGGCTGATTTCTTCTTTAACCAATGCAATCATTTCCTGGATAAGATCTGTATATTCCGGAAAACTCACGATCAGGGAAACTGCAGTGGACGCAGCCTTTTGCTCGCACCAAGCATGATCTGTAAGAATATCCTCAATATTCTTTTCAACTATATTTACCCAACGCGGATCTGTAGGCAATTTTAAACCAAGCATAATCAAGTTTTAATTTTTAATGGATAATTTATCAGATAAGGCATAAAACCGAATCACGTGTTTATGTGGGCGGATATTTCTTTAAATATCCAGTCCAAATTCTATTCTAAATCGTTCAATCAATGGATTTTTCTCCTTCAGCTTCTCATATTTTTCTCGAGGGGAGTAAGCATATTTTTTTTCTGCTGTTTCATTGACGGTTATATCTAGGTCGATGTCAAAATTCTCAAGTTTTTCTCGTAGATAGCCCAATAATTCAAATTTGGCCTGTTCCACCTCTGTTTTAATTGTGTGATTTGGAAATTCCAAATGGATAATGCTACCTTTCAACTTTGGTGTGCCCATTGTAAGGTGGGAGAGTAGATTAAATTTTCCTTCTTTTTCCACTATTTCGGAATATTCCTGCCAAGCTTTCAGCATTTCCTTTTCAGAAAAATCTTCAACGGGCATAACTGGTCCTTCAACCTTGTTAGCTAGAATTTCCTGCTTTATTTCTTGTTTTTTCTGAACACTCTTCAAAGAAAGGGCGGAAATTTTATGGGCGTTTCTTTCGGCCAAAATTTGAGGGCGCTCACTGACCCTCTGTTTGTTTGGAATAGACGGAATTGTACTACTTCGTTGAGGTGTTTTTGAAACTTCTTCTTTAGGAACTTCTTTTTTCTCTGAAGGCGTGCTGGCGGATGAATCTGTTCTGGGTGGAATAGGTTCATTGACCTTGTTTTCTACTTCTCCATAATCTTGTTTGACAATTTTTGGAGGCATACTGCCAGCGGATGTAATTTTCTTATCTGCCGTATCGGACAGTACCTTCTTAAAATGAGAAGGTGGAATTATAAAAGGTGCTACAGTGTCTGTTCCTACGACGGAATTAGAATTTTTTTTTTCGCCCTGAAATGTCAGGGATGCCAATTGCATCAAACAAAGCTCAACCAAGAGTCGTTGGTTTTGACTGTTTTTGTATTTAAGATCGCAAGTGTTTGCCAGGTCAATACCCTGAATCAAAAACTGTTGACTTGTTTTCTGAGCCTGTTCGAAATACATTGCTTTCACTTGTTCGCCAACCTCCAATAAATCAATAGTAACTTGGTTTTGGCACACCAATAAATCCCTAAAATGTGAAGCTAGGCCCATCACGAAGTGGTGACCGTCAAACCCTTTGGAGAGAATGTCATTATAGGTAACCAACGCCTGTGGAATATTGTTTTCCAAAAGCAAATCAGTAATTTGAAAATACCAAGTATAGTCTAATACATTCAGATTTTCAGTTACGGCTTCGCGGGTAAGATTTTTGCCAGCAAAACTCACTACGCGATCAAAAATGGATAGTGCATCCCGTAAGGCGCCGTCAGCCTTTTCAGCTATTACATGCAGCGCGTCGTCGTCGGCATCAATTCCTTCCGCTTTGGCTACTTCGGCCAAATGTTCTTTGATGTCTCGAACGCCTATTCTTCTGAAATCGAAAATCTGACAACGAGAGAGTATGGTCGGTATTATTTTGTGTTTCTCGGTAGTGGCCAAAATAAATATTGCATGCTTGGGCGGTTCTTCCAAGGTCTTCAGAAAGGCGTTGAAAGCCGATGTAGAGAGCATATGCACCTCATCAATAATATACACTTTATATTTTCCTACCTGTGGTGGAATCCTAACTTGATCGATTAAGCTTCGAATATCGTCCACGGAGTTGTTTGAGGCCGCATCCAATTCAAAAATATTGAAAGCGAAATCCTCATCTTCCTTCTCCGAACCGTCCTGATTAATTTTTTTAGCGAGAATACGTGCGCATGTAGTTTTTCCTACTCCTCTTGGACCGGTAAAAAGCAAGGCTTGAGCGAGATGGTGATTTTCTATCGCATTCTCCAACGTATTCGTAATGGCCTGTTGCCCCACTACATCTTTAAAGGTGGTTGGTCTATATTTTCGGGCCGATACGATGAAATGTTCCATAGTTTAAAAAGGACTTAAGACGAAGGTCAAAAAGACCTTTGATTAAGTGAATATTGTATGATTTGACAAATATAGATACGAACAGTGTGTTTTAAAAAATTAGGGGTTTGTATTTTCCCTTATTTATTAACATTAGGCTACATTTGCACAGCAGGCCGCCTTATCGCTCAATGCTCAGTTTCGCTGGGCATCTCTTAAATTAAGCTTCGTGCTTGAACAAAGAGATCTCCGCTTTCGCGGGGAATGGGAGGAAAGTCCGGGCACCATAGGGAAGCATAGCGGCTAACGGCCGTCGGGATATTCGCCTTGGCGAGAATCTCAGGACAAGTGCAACAGAAAGGATGTACAGGTAATGCTGTAGTGAAATCAGGTAAACTCTATGCGGTGAAATGTCATGTAAACCTGCGTCCCGATTTATCGGGAAAGGGTTCCCGCCCGATGCAGGAGGGTAGACAGATTGAGCGTTTCGGTAACGGAACGTCTAGATAAATGATAAGGGTCTTTTTTTATTAAAGGATACAGAACCCGGCTTATAGGCCTGCTTTTTTTAATTACCACTTAAATTTTTTGACGATTTGAAAATTAGCGTTAATCTGATTATTTAAGATAATAGATTTCCGTTCATTTCATCTTTCAAATTAAGTCAGACTTAAAAAGTTGTCTTCCTTTCTTTCAAAAAAACTGAATCCGCTGCCTCCATATCTACGCAATTCCGAGAAATTTTTCAATACGGAAAGATCGATCATTTTAGAATGTTCAATGATCAAAACACCTTCTTCATTTAAAAGATTCCTTTCAAAAATGGTATTTACAATGTTTTCAAAATTGGAAATTTCAAAATCATATGGTGGATCGGCAAAAATAATATCGGATTTCGTTGAGAAGCTTTCCAAGAATTTAGCAACATCAGATTTAATGGCGCTTATGGGGAATTCAAATTCGTCAGTAATTTTCTCGATATATTGAACGCAGCCCTGGTTGGCATCTACAGAAGTTATTTTAGGGACGCCCCGGGAAGCGAATTCAAAACTGATATTTCCTGTACCTGAAAATAAATCCAGAACTGATATTTCATCAAAATAAATGCGATTGCGAAGAATGTTGAACAAAGCTTCTTTCGCGAAATCGGTAGTGGGGCGGACAGGTAGATTCTTTGGCGCCATTAAACGTCTGCCTTTATGGGTTCCTGATATTATTCGCATTTAGTAAATGTTGTTTATTATAAAGTGACGGTGATCTTCTACAGTTTTGTTTCCTTTAGAAAAAGAATCTTCTATTTTTAAAAATTCCAAATTTCGAATATACGTATAGGCCGTATTATAGTTTGGATCATTTTTTTCAATATCGCCACATAGAAAAACCGAGAGTGTATCTGGATTCAATTTTAACTGTTCCATTGAAAAGAGCGTGTAATATATAAAATCTTCGGGTGTGTTGAAATTATAAGTATTACAAAGTTGAAGGGCTCCCTCTTTCAATATGAGACAGTCGAAACTGTTTTGTTGAAAATTTAAATACATTCGGGGAAGAGAATACTTCTCCTTTTCCACAATATTTTTCAATAGTATACTTATGGAATGGTAATAGTTAAAACTCCCGTATTTATCAAAAAAGAAATTATTGATGTTCATAAATGGAACATATACCACCGTGATTCCTAAGTTTTCAAGAAGATCATGCGCTATATAATCATTTGCCAATATTTTCGAATTGAACTTCAAATACTCACTCGCTTTTGTTTCATCAAACAAAACACTGGGAACTAAACTATATATAGGAGTGGAGTATACTACTGAGACTTCTTCAAAATCTGCATTAAGCGCACCATTTTCCAATATAATGGATTCAATTTCCGATAAAAGCTCTTCTGGAGTAGTACTGTGGCTGAGCTTATGATCTAGAAAAAATACTTTTTCCCTATCTTCATTTGAAACCAAAAAAGAAAGCCCGTTCAATGAAATTTGAACGGACAGTCTATGTAATGGCAATTTTTGTATGTGATTATTGTTTGGCAGAATCGTAAAGTTTTGACCAGTTTCCGGTGGTGTTCACATCATCCATAGATCCAACTTGGATATATTCTCCTCTCACTCCGTCTACAGATTGAACTTGCTTTTCCTGCATAACCAGATCCTTGTCTAGGTCATGAAGTACAACCTCTTTTGGAACTCTAGCTTCAAATACAGAATATGATAAATCGTTTTTCACTAAATTTCCTGCTCTCAGTTCAAATTTGGCATCTACACCTTCAACAGGCACGTTCATCATCTTCTTGTATCTATCTGAACCGCCGAATATTGAGTCCTTTACAAGGGTAAATCCTAAGGTATCTATTAGTACTTCGTTTTTGAAATATCCTTGATCAATTCCGTACGCCTTATTTTTCTCAACATCAGCATAACTTGTGTCTCTACGTTGGGTAATCGCAAATTGAGCAGTATCCAAAAAGCTGATCAGACTGTCAAAACTTCCAGTAAATTGGCCAGTTATATCTTTATGCGCAAGTTCTGCGGCTTGGATGTCTTTTAAACTATTTATCACTTTAGTGTAGCGGGCTTCTTTAATTTTATTAAATTCCACCGGACCCATAATGGAGCCCCAAAGCTTCCAGCCCAAAAAGATGATTACAATCCAAAGGACAATCTGAATTACTAATTTCATTATTTATTTTATTTAAACGTTGATTTACTATAAGGTCTATCGCAAATCTACAATTTTTTTTTGTTCGTAAAAGTTTATTCCGAAAAAATCATACCTATCTTTAAACCCACTATTGACAGCCTTCTACGATGAATGAATCAGAATTTTATAGTTTTTTAAAAAACGATTTCCCACATAACACAACCCCCAAACAGGATATTGCCCTTCAATTGCTCGCAAAGTTCGTGTTGACAACCAATAAAAATGAGACTTTTTTGCTGAAAGGATACGCCGGAACGGGTAAAACAACTATTGTTGGTGCCCTGGTTAAAAACCTTTCCAAAGTAAAAAAGAAATCTGTTTTATTGGCTCCAACGGGTAGAGCCGCAAAGGTTATTAGCAATTATTCAGATAAGCAGGCCTTTACTATTCACAAGAAAATATATTTTCCCAAAAGCAAACAGGGTGGCGTATCTTTTACTTTAAAGGAAAATAAACATCGCGACACTATATTTATTGTGGATGAAGCCTCAATGATCCCTGATAATGTCCAAGATTCCAAACTTTTTGAAAATGGTTCTTTGCTTGATGATTTAATGCACTTTGTATATTCTGGGCACAACTGCAAAATCCTTCTAATTGGAGATTCGGCACAGTTGCCTCCTGTCCATTTATCTATTAGCCCTGCCTTGGATAGAGAGCTCCTAGAAAGACAATATAACACTTCGGTGGTTTTTTTAGAGCTAGATGAAGTGGTCCGTCAGCAAGAGGATAGCGGTATTCTAATAAATGCTACCAGACTTCGCGAACGGCTTGAGGAAGAATTTTTTGAGGATTTCAAGTTTTCGGGAGAAGATTTTCCAGATATAATTAGACCCGTAGATGGCCAGGAAATTATGGACGCAATTGGAGATAGTTATTCCACCTTGGGGAATGAAGAGTCTGTAATTATTGTTAGATCAAATAAAAGGGCAAACCTCTATAACCAAAGTATTCGGGAAAGGATACTATTTCAGGAATCCGAACTTTCGGCAGGAGATTATTTAATGGTGGTAAAAAACAATTACTTCTGGGTGGATGACACAAGTGAAGCAGGATTTATTGCAAACGGTGATATTGTTGAGGTATTGGAAATATTTTCATTTAAAGAACTATATGGATTTCGATTTGCAGAAGTAACGGTGAGAATGGTGGATTATCCAAATATGAAACCACTGGAAACTGTTTTGCTTTTAGACACATTAACTTTGGAAACGCCTTCACTTACTTATGAACAGTCAAATTCTTTATATCAAGAAGTCATGAAGGATTATGCGAATGAAAAGTCAAAATATAAAAAATTCCTCGCGGTCAAAAACAATAAGTTTTTCAATGCGCTTCAGGTAAAATTCAGTTATGCCATCACCTGCCATAAATCTCAAGGAGGGCAATGGAATACAGTATTTGTAGAACAACCCTATCTCCCTAATGGCGTGGACAAGGAATATCTCAGATGGCTCTATACTGCCATAACAAGGGCGCAGCATAAATTATATTTAATAGGATTTCGCGATGAATTTTTTGAAGGGCGTTAAAATTTATTGATTTCGGTAATGCGGAATCCTGAAGGCAGAACATCTTTTTCAGAGAGCTTGATTTGTAATAATAAAAAGCTTGATAAAAATGACCTATGGAGAACTTAATCTTCCTATTTTTGAATACATTTTAAAAAAAACGTCTTGAAAATAATAGCAATGATCCCCGCACGCTATCAAGCTTCGCGCTTTCCTGGGAAACTTATGCAGGATTTAGCAGGAAAATCTGTAATATTAAGAACATATGAAGCGGCTGTAAACACGGAACTTTTTCAAGAAGTTTACGTGGTAACGGATAGTAAAATCATTTTTGATGAAATTGAGTCCAATGGGGGAAAGGCAATAATGAGCATTAAAGAACACGATTGTGGTAGCGATCGGATTGCCGAAGCTGTTGAGAACATGGATGTTGATATAGTGGTGAATGTTCAAGGCGACGAACCTTTTACAGACAGAGAGAGTTTGCAAAAAGTACTTTCTGTATTTGATGGAGCGGATGCAGATAGAATTGATCTCGCTTCCCTGATGGCCGAAATAGATGACTGGAAGGAAATAAACGATCCCAATACCGTAAAAGTTGTGGTGGATAAAAATAACTTCGCACTCTACTTTTCAAGGTCTCCCATTCCATATCCTAGAGATAAAAATGTGGATCTTCAATATTATAAACACAAGGGCATTTACGCGTTTAGAAAGCAGGCTATCCTAGATTTTTATCGATTGCCGATGGGAGCTTTGGAAGCTGCGGAAAAAATAGAATGCATCCGCTATTTGGAATACGGCAAGAACATTAAACTGGCAATTTCCAATACGGAAGGCGTTGAAATAGATACGCCGGAAGATTTGGTCCTAGCCAATAAAATGCTCCGTGCAAAAACTTCAGAAAATACAGTAAATAATAAATTCAGAAATTTCCCCATGGTTCCGAAAGTAGTTTTCGGGGAAGGATGTTTTGATCAACTCCCGTCGATACTTGCAGAAAACAGGAAGGATAACGCACCCTTTATTTTTTTAGTTGACGATGTATTCGAAAAAAATCAGGAATTTATAGAACGGGTAAAACTGCGCTTTAATGATAAACTGATTTTCGTTGCTACGGAAGAGGAGCCCAAAACTTCACAAGTGGATGAATTTGTTCAGATTATTAAAAATGAATTCACCAAAATCCCTTCCGGAATTATAGGGATTGGAGGCGGAACTGTCATGGACCTTGCAAAAGCGGTCTCAATTATGCTGACAAATAAAGGAAGCGCAGCCGATTATCAAGGATGGGATTTGGTTAAGGAAAAGGCGGTTTATCACGTAGGGATTCCCACCATTTCTGGTACGGGCGCAGAAGTTTCAAGAACTACTGTCCTAACCGGTCCAGAACGCAAATTGGGGATCAATAGTGATTTCACTCCTTTTAACCAGGTAATTCTAGATCCCGAATTAACCCAAGGCGTGCCGAAAAATCAATGGTTTTATACAGGAATGGATTGTTTTATCCACTGCGTAGAATCATTAAACGGAACTTTCCTGAACGCGTTTAGCCAGAGTTATGGAGAGAAGGCATACGATCTTTGTATGGAAATATTTCTGCACAATTCGCTTTCTGAAAAAGATGCGCGTGGAAAACTTATGATGGCGTCTTGGCATGGCGGCATGAGCATTGCTTATTCGCAAGTGGGGGTGGCCCATGCAATGAGTTATGGTCTGGGTTATGTTTTAGGAACAAAGCACGGAATAGGAAATTGTATCGTTTTTCAATATTTGGACGAATTCTATCCAAAAGATGTAACACTTTTTAGGGAAATGGTTGCCAAGCATCAAATAGAAATCCCGCAAGGGGTGTGTAAGAATCTTTCTGAATCGCAAATGGACACAATGATCAATGTGGCCTTAGATATGGTTCCCCTTTGGGAAAATGCCTTAGGTGAAGATTGGAGAAAGACCATTACACGTGAAAAGTTGAGAGACTTATATTCTAAAATGTAACTGTTTCAACTCTAAAGATGGGATTGTCAAAATTTATTTTTTACGATATACTGGGTTGGAATATTCAGGGCACTTTTGATAAAAAAATAAAAAAATCCGTAATAATTGTGGTGCCGCATACTAGTTGGCACGATTTCTTTATCGGCGTTTTTATACGGCGAATTCTGAAAATTGATATTCATTTTATTGCAAAAAGCGAACTTTTCAAATGGCCATTTGGATGGTATTTCAGATGGATGGGGGGCGTATCCTTAGATCGCACGCCTGGTCAGAACAAGGTGGAAGCCATTGCAGAAATCTTTAAAGAAAGAGAAGAATTTCGGTTATCTCTTTCTCCCGAAGGAACACGTAAAAAAGTCTCCTGTTGGAAAACAGGGTACTATTATATTGCGCTCGCGGCAAAGGTGCCAATAATATGTGTCGCATTTGATTACTCTAGAAAAACTGTTGTGATTCACCAAGAATTTTATCCTACAGGCGATATTGAAAAGGATACTGAAAAGCTTAGAATGAAATTTAAAGGGGTGTTGGGAAAAGTTCGGGAATATTCTTTTACGGAGGAAAATGATGTGTGAAATGGTTCCAATAAATTGATTTACAGAGAGTATAATCTCTCTTGTTAAATCGAAGTTAAGCGTTTTTTGCTTTTATTATGGATGTAATATCTTCACGAAATAATTTAAAAATTCAATAAATGATTATGAAAAAAGGAATGATTTTTATGACCGCTTTAGCCACGGCTACTTTGATTTACTCATGTAGCACTGACGATGGGTTAGGCGGAGGTAGCGGGGATCCCGTGGATCCAACAGTTCATGGTACGCTATACGCTGCCAGTAATTCCAGCAATACAATTGGAGCTTTCGATTATATGTCCCAGGGAATATTGTCAAAATATTTCAACGTTTCATCTGAAAATAATAACGGAATTTTTTACAATAAAGAAAAAGATGAATTGATTGTTGCCTCCAAAAGTCAGAAGGTAATCAATGTCTTTTCAAATGTAAAAAATAGTTCCAACGGTTCCCCTCTGAATCTGAGTTTATCAAGTGATGCAATTCTGGAAAATCCGATAGATATTGCGGTAAAAGACAATGTTTATATTATTTCAGATAATACAGATTTGGATAATGATCCAGATACAGATGAGGGACGTTTCTTTATTGTAACAAGAGATGACAATGGATTTACTTTGCGAAATATAGTGACGGTTGATTATGCCGTACGCGGAATCCAATTGATAGGAAATGATCTTTATACACCAGTTGATAACACAGGTGATGTGGCAGTCTTAAAAGATTTTATAGCTACGCACACCACAGATGTTACTGTATCTGCCGACAAGAGGATTACTATTGAAGGGATTAGTAGAATTCATGGTATTACGGAAGACGCCGGTTTTGTGGTATTAACTGATATTGGTGATGAATCCAGGTCCAATGATGGAGGATTCAATATGATAAATAGGTTTGTAGCAGGTTTTAATGCCACGCCAGATGGAGGTCAATTGAATTTTGCTGGAAACCAAGTTCGAGTTTCTGGAAGTCTTACTAAATTGGGGAATCCGGTTGATGTAGCTTATGACGATTCAAGGAAAACAGTTTATATCGCGGAACAAACAAATGACGGAGGTCAAATACTTTTCTTTACCGATGTGGAAGCAGGTGGCGAATTGCCTCCAACTATAAAGGCACCTTTTAAAGGGGCATCTTCAGTTTATTTTATCGATAGGTAATTTCGGAATTTTCAATAGAATTAAGAAAGCCATCTCAATTGAGATGGCTTTTAATTTTACTTCAATCTTATTCTTTTAGCTCTCCTGCATGGTATGATATACGTTTTGTACATCGTCATCTTCTTCTATTTTCTCCAATAATTTTTCTACATCGGCAGCTTCCTCTTCACTAAGTTCTTTGGTCACTTGTGGAATTCGTTCAAAGCCCGATGAAAGGATTTCAATGTTTTTTTCTTCCAAATAGGATTGGATGTCGCCAAAACTTTCAAAAGGTGCGTAAATTAAAATTCCATCCTCATCTTCAAAAATTTCTTCGAGGCCATGGTCAATCAGCTCGAGTTCCAATTCTTCAATATCCATTCCTTCTGGATGTATCCTAAAGTTACAAGTGTGGTCAAACATAAATGAGACTGAGCCCGACGTTCCCATACTTCCATCGCACTTATTGAAATAACTCCGGATATTGGCAACGGTGCGGGTATTGTTATCGGTTGCGGTCTCAATCAGAATAGCAATTCCATGAGGCGCATAACCTTCAAAAAGCACTTCCTTATAATCCCCAAGATTCTTATCGCTAGCTCTTTTAATTGCTCGCTCAATATTGTCCTTAGGCATGTTGACGGCCTTGGCGTTCTGGATAACCGCTCTAAGTCTAGAGTTTGAATCAGGATCTGGACCACCTTCCTTAACGGCCATCACGATGTCCTTTCCTATTCTTGTAAAAGCTTTGGACATAGCCGACCAACGCTTCATCTTTCTTGCTTTTCTAAATTCAAAAGCTCTTCCCATTTCTAATCTATTTTTGAAGTCTCAGAAGCGCCCAACACTAGAAGTTTTGACGATAACCGAGAGGTTTTGTGTTATGCAAATATAAAAATTTCAAGACCTAAATAATAAAAATTACAAGGATACAATGTTGATTTCCAACTGTTTCTTTTATAGTTAATTACATAGGAAAATTATGTGTTTAAACCCTAACCAATAAGCTCATCAATTACTTTGGCAAGCTCAAAATCCTTCTCAGTTACTCCATCGGCGTCATGGGTGAAAAGAAATATCTCCAAGGAATTGTATACATTGCTCCATTCCGGATGGTGTTGTAATCTTTCAGCTTCAAAAGCTATTCGCGTCATGGCCGAAAAAGCTTCCTTAAAATCGTCGAATTCAAAGATTGTGTGCAACGCACCTTCTGTATATTCCCAACCTTCAAAATCATTTAATCTTGCAGTGATCTCTGTTTCTGATAATGCTTTCATGTTTTCTGTTTTTTAGTTCTTTACTTTATGATATCGATTCAATTTCTTCGTTTAAACACGATTCTTCAATAACCTCCGCTATTGTGATTTGATAAGTTTGTAATAACCTGTTGTGTTTAGGCAAAAGCGCGCTGTATCTGTCTTCATTACTGCTAAACACGTTTTTAAAGATAGGCATTTTGTCACTTATTTTGGTGGTGATCTCTCTAAAAAGCTCTTCGTGATGTACCATGTCATTACTTGCCAAATGAAAAATACCTCGCATGGATTTATTGATAATATAATGAATCTGTTGACAAAGCTTGTTGGTGGTAGTTGCAGTAATCACTAAGTTGGGATACAAATCAAAGGTTGCTTTATGGCGGATGCATTGTCTTAAGTGAAATATTGTAGGAGAATTAATTCCTAAAACCGTTGGAACTCGAAGAATGCCAATTCGTTCAGGAATATTTTCCAGCATCAATTTTTCAATGGATATTTTGAACTTCCCCAATTCAGTTTGAGATTGTGGGAAATCATTTTCATAGGAAGGCAGCAACGGTTTCGCGTCAAAAACCGCTGCGGAAGAAAGAAATAGCACTTTGCAGTTTGTGTTTATCAGCGCATATGCTTTGATTTCTAGGTGGGCTTCAAATTGAGCTGCAAAATCTCCTTTTATAGCAGAAATAATTACTGTGGGCCTAACTTTGTTCAATAACAAAAACAGTGAATCTTTCTCAACACAGAAATTATGGAAAACATGGTTTTCAGAGAAAATTCCAGATTGTTTGCAGTAAGTGCCATGCACGTCATAATAGGAGTGAAGCTCCTTATATAGCGCATTGCCAATAAAGCCACTTCCTCCCAAGATCAAAATTCTTTCTTTGTCTTGTTTCTCCTTCATTAAATCTTTTCAGTTACATTTTCAAATACTAGAAAATGGATAGTTCGGTCTTTGCGGTGAAATATTCTAAAGCTTTCATTCCTAAATAGGAATTTCCTTGAGGGTTTAAGGCTGGAGCCCAAGTAGCGATGGTGTAACATTGTGGCAAAAGGGCGACGATACCACCTCCAACACCACTTTTTCCAGGAAGACCTACTTCAAATGCAAATTCTCCCGCTTCATCATAAAACCCACATGTTAGCATAATGGCGTTTATCCTTTTTACTTTGTATGCGGACAGATGTCGAAATTCCCTGATACATTTTCCTTTATTTGAGAAAACGAAAAAAGCATTGGTAAGTTGTTCGCAGTTCATCATTATTGAGCATTGATGAAAATAGAAGTCCAAAACATCCTCCACTTCATTATGCAGGTTGCCGAAAGATTTCAACAAGTTTGCTGCGGCATAATTATTAAAGCCGGTCAATTTCTCAGATTCGGCAATGGCAGTATTATAATCTATTGTATTGTCATGAGAAAGTTCTCTAACAAACTTCAAAAAATCCTCTTTCGGGTTTTTTAGGTGGGTTAGAAGCACATCGGCAACTACAATGGCACCCGCGTTAATTAGTGGATTTCGGGGGATTCCGTTTTCAAGCTCCAATAGTGAAAGATGATTAAAAGGGTTGCCCGATGGCTCGACGTCAACCCTTTTCCATAAATCTGTTCCAATTAATTGAAATGCTTTGGCCAAGGTCAAAACCTTGGAAATACTTTGGATAGAAAATTTTTCGGCAGCATCTCCGACCGAAAAATGCTCTCCGGTGATCAATTGTAAATGAATTCCAAGCTTATTTTTATCCACTTTGGCCAATTCTGGAATATATGTGGCCACTTCCCCTGTATTCTCAATTTTTTTGAGGGCGGTGTGGATTTCGTTTAAAATATCTTGGTAGTTGTGCATTAAGCTTTATAAAATGGTGTTTTTACAACAGTAGCTGCTACCGGTTTATTTCTTATTTTAATAAAGATTTCGGTATCAGGACTGCTGTTTTCTATGGTAACATATCCAAGCCCTATTCCTTTTCCTAAGGATGGAGCCATTGTACCACTGGTCACGATCCCGATATTCTTTCCGTCTTTATCAAGAATTTCATAATCGTGGCGCGGAATTCCTCTTTCCTTAAGTTCAAAACCTATCAATTTATTTTTGATGCCTTCCTCTTTCTCCTTTTTAAGATTTTCGGAATTGATAAAATCCTTTGTGAATTTGGTGATCCATCCCAATCCGGCTTCAAGGGGAGATGTTTTTTCATTGATGTCATTTCCATAAAGACAAAAGCCCATTTCCAGTCTTAAAGTGTCGCGAGCGGCAAGGCCAACGGGTTTAATACCATAATCTGCCCCGGCTTCAAATACCTTTTCCCAAATTTGCTCCACCTCGTCATTCTTGCAGTAGATTTCAAATCCACCACTTCCTGTATATCCGGTTGCGCTAATGATTACGTTATCTATACCCGCAAAATCTGAAACTTTAAAATTATAGAACTTTATAGCGCTCAGATCTTCTGAAGTCAAAGACTGCATAGCTTCAATAGCTTTTGGACCTTGAATGGCAAGCAGCGAATAATCATCGGAGAGATTTCGTAAATCTGCATTCATTGTATTGTGCTTGGAGATCCATTCCCAATCCTTCTCGATATTGGATGCATTGACTACCAGCAAATATTTTTCATCGGCAAGTTTGTAAACAATCAAGTCATCGACAATTCCACCAGTCTCGTTGGGAAAATAGCAATATTGCGCTTGTCCTACTTGAATTTTGGAAGCGTCGTTGCTAGAAACTTTTTGAATCAACTCAAGAGCGTTCGGACCAGAAACCAAAAATTCACCCATATGTGAAACGTCAAAAACACCTACGCCGTTACGGACAGTTTCGTGTTCGACATTTATGCCTTCGTAGGAAACGGGCATATTGTATCCTGCAAATGGAACCATCTTGGCTCCCAGTTTTTCATGTATATGGGTAAGGGCAGTATTTTTCATTTTTTCAGATTTTCAATTCAATTATAATAAAGAAATTTGCAGCAAAAATAGCTTCTTGGATTGTTTTGGCAAAAGTATCATTTTAAGTAAAAGTTAACGAAGATTTGAGAGGATTGTTTTTAACAGCAAGCCACGTTAAAGTCGTCTTAATCGACCCAACACTCTCAATGTTTTCAGTATTTTTAAAACAAAAAAACATGTCCGTCACAATTTCCAAAAATCCTTATACGGGAGAAGATGTTGAATCTTATAAAAACCACACTAAGAAAGAAGTTTCAGAAATCATAGATCTGGCAGATAAAAGATTTTATAGGTGGCGCGAAACTACTTTTTCCCATCGAAAAAAGTTAATGTTGGCAGCTGCGTCAGAACTTAAAAAAAACAAGCAAGAATACGCCGCTACCTTGACTGCTGAAATGGGGAAACCTATTTCGCAAGCGATTGCGGAAGTAGAAAAGTGCGCTTGGGTTTGTGATTATTACGCTGAAAATGCAGAAACACATCTTCAAAATGAAATGATCAATACCGAAGCCCATAAAAGTTATGTGAGTTATGAACCTTTGGGAGTGGTATTGGCAGTAATGCCTTGGAATTATCCCTATTGGCAAGTATTCAGATTTGCCGCACCTGCGCTGATGGCAGGGAATATCGGAATTTTAAAGCACGCATCAAATGTATTCGGGTGCGCCTTGAATATTGAAAAGATATTTAAGTGTGCAGGTTTTCCCGATCATTGTTTTACCGCTTTGCTGGTGGGAAGTGATATGGTTGAGGAGATTATAGAAAATGATAAAGTAAAAGCCGTTACCTTGACTGGGAGCGGACCTGCGGGTTCATCTGTAGCATCTATAGCCGGAAAGAATATCAAAAAAACGGTTTTGGAATTAGGTGGAAGCAATGCCTTGATTGTAATGAAGGATTGCGATATGGAAAAAACTCTTGACATCTGTGTGAATGCGCGTTTTCAGAATACTGGTCAAAGTTGTATAGCAGGAAAAAGATTGATTGTGGAGCAGTCTATAGCCGAAGAGTTTTTAGAGAAATTATTGGTTAAGGTAAGAGAGTTGAAAAGCGGCGATCCTATGGATGAAGATACTTTCATAGGAACAATGGCAAGGGAAGATTTGGCAAAGGAATTAGAGAAACAGGTAAAGGCATCTGTAAAAGCCGGCGCAAAATTGGAAATAGGAGGAAAACGCCAAAATGCATATTTTGAACCAACTATTTTATCAAATGTTTCTCCTCAAATGGCTGTATTTAATGAAGAAACCTTTGGGCCCATGCTGTCAGTTACTACCTTTAAAACCATAGAGGAAGCGATTGATCTTTCCAACAAATCAAAATTTGGGTTGGGTGTTTCGATTTTCACAAAGAATATAGGTGAAATTGAAAAGCTTATGCATCAATTTGAGGAAGGGGCGGTTTTCGTAAATGAATTAGTGAAAAGCGATCCACGTCTTCCCTTTGGTGGCATAAAACAAAGTGGTTATGGCCGTGAGCTTAGCGAACATGGAATTAGAGAGTTTGTAAATAGAAAGACTGTTTATATCAATAAATAGAATTTTAAGCCAACAATATCCTGAATTGGCTATCCTTCTAAACGGTTTGTTTAAAACAGAAATTAAGCTAGAAAGAGCCTAGTGCATTCTTCACAATAGTTGCATTCATGGCCAACATACTCTAAATTCGCAGTTAAAATATAAAAGCACATCACATGAATTTTCATACTCGAAAATGGATCAAACCCGAAGATTTAAATCCAAATGAAACTCTTTTTGGAGGTAGATTATTGGAATGGATTGATGAAGAAGCAGCGCTTTACTCGATTATCCAACTTGAAAATCCACGAACAGTCACCAAGTTTATGAGTGAAATAAACTTTCGGAGTTCTGCCAAAAAAGGAGATATTATTGAAATTGGACTGGAGGTAACCAAATTCGGACACACTTCGCTAACGTTGTGTTGCGAGGTGCGCAACAAAATGACCCATGAAGTGATTATTAGCATTGACAGGATTACGATGGTGAGTCTTGATGAAAATGGACATCCCACCCGCCATGGTAAAACACAAATAGAATACGTAAAGGATAGATTGGCAAAATAGATTTCCGAGGAAAAATATTGCAAATTTTAGCCATCATTAGCCTTTAGTCCATTCGGGGCATTGGTTTTAGCGATTGAACATCTGTTCCCGAAGGCAATTCAAAAACTTCCAAATCAAAATATGGCATTGCGGCAAGGAGATGATCAAAGATATCTGCCTGTATATGTTCATAGTTTACCCATCGCTTATCTTTGCTAAAACAATAGATTTCAATAGGCAACCCTCTGTCTGTAGGTGCCAAATGTCTTACCATAATAGTCAGATCCTTATTGATGGCCGAATTTTCATTTAGTACGGAATTTATATAATTCCGGAAGACACCTAGATTGGTTTGGTTCCTACCATTGATCTGGATCTTTTTATCTGCGCCAATACGTTCATTGTACTTATCAATATCTCTTTGGCGGTGCTCAATATAAGGTCTAATCAAACTGATCTCCTTCATGCGCTCAAGGTCTTCTGGCGAAAGAAATTTTATGGATGCCTGTTTTATGTAAATGGAACGTTTTATTCGACGGCCTTCGCTTTCTTCCATCCCTCTCCAATTTTGGAAAGAATCGGCTATAAGACTATATGTAGGAATAGTAGTATACGTTTTATCCCAGTTTTGGACCCTAACGGTTGCTAGGCTGATCTCCACAACAAAACCATCTGCGCCAAATTTACTGAAGGTAATCCAGTCTCCAATGCGGACGATATCATTGACCGAAATTTGGATACTGGCAACAAACCCGAGAATGGTATCCTTAAAAATCAATAGTACAACCGCAGAGGCAGCTCCTAAAGTGGCCAGACTTTTTAGTGAATAGCCCGTAAGCAATTGGATGATCCAAAATATTCCAATGCCCCAGGCAAAGATCATCAGTACCTGCACATAACTCTCCATTGGTTTGTCTCGAAAGCGTTCCGTTCCCTCTAGAAATCTATGTATAGTTCTAAGAATGCTTCGAAATATAAGAACCCAAAGAACTACTAAATAAACCTGGAGGATTACCTTAACCACTCCGGCCATTAAGGGTGATTCAATAAAAATGGTTGGAATCAAGAACCATAATATAGAAAGCGGAAGTAGTCGTGCAATGAACTTCGGGAAATTACTTTGAACCAAGTAGTCGTCAAATCTAGTATTGGTCTTCCCACTAAAAGCATTAAATACACCCACCACAAACCGTCTGAAGGCTATATCAATTATTACGAGGAAAGTAATTGCGATAATGCAGTTTAACACCACATTTAAGAAAATGGCCCATTCGGCCACCATTCCCTGTTCAAGAAGATATTTTTGAAGGTATGAGCTAACTTCTACTATTTTTTTTGAAATCATGGCAAATATTTACGTTCGGCATAGAAAGGACCGAAGGGCAGAACCGAGCACATAATTACGATCATCAATTCAAGATAGGTCCATTTAAGTAATTTGAACATATAAAGAGCGCCAATAATGTAGAGAACAAATAAAAGTCCGTGTGCCCATCCAACATACTTCACCATTTGGTCCATATGCCAAATATATTTTAATGGCATCGCGATTCCCAAAAGCACTAGAAAGGAAATCCCCTCCAGAATGCTAATAAATTTAAATGTTTTAATCGAATTTTCCATGCGAATCAAATTTTTTGCAAAGATACATTAAGCGAATGGGAAGGCTAAGTTTTGCGGAATGTTTTATCTTTAGGCACAGAGCCCATTTCTATGCAGAATACTTCCAAAACTATTCAAACCTCTTTAGAAGGATATTATCATGAATTCCTAAAAGTGCTACCCCGTATTGCGCTGGGGATTTTGGTAGTGGTTGCAGGAGTATTGATCGCGCAACTCCTTACGAATTTCTACAAACGTAGATTTCAGAGCAAATCCCAGGATCCACTTATGTCACGTTTTTTAGCGCAGGCTTTAAAAATAATTTTAATAATTATAACGATTATGCTCGCCTTGCAGGTGGCCGGTTTGAGCGGGATAGCGACCGGACTTCTAACGGCAGTAGGAGGAGGTGCAATTATATTGGGTTTTGCATTTCAGGATATAGGTAAAAACTTTTTGGCAGGAATTATCCTCGCCTTCAATCGTCCTTTCAATATTAACGATACCATCAAAATCGACGATATTTTCGGAAAGGTAAAGGAACTGAACTTTAGATATAGCCATATAAAAACCTTTGACGGCAGGGATATTTACATTCCCAATAGTGATGTGCTCACCAAGCCCGTTGCAAATTATACTGCCGATGGATTTTATAGGGTGGAATTTACTGTTGGTATTGGCTATGAGGATGATATTGAATCTGCCAAAAAACTCATTCAAAATATTCTAGATCAAAACGAAGAAATTGTGAAGGATGATGAACATGAAAATTTTGTTATAGAAGACGAACTTGCCTCGAGCACGGTTAATCTCGTTGTATATTTTTGGGTAGATACGGTAGATTACAGGAGAGCGTCGCGAGTTCTTAGGGGATCGGTTATAAGGCAAGTGAAGGAAAAACTTTTCGAAGAAGGTTTTAATTTGCCAGCAGATATTAAGGAAATTAAAATTTATGGTACCGAAGATGCTATTCCTATCAAATTCAGAAATTCACCTGGATTTCCTTCATGAATAATGAAGAGAAAATTGTTGTTGGATTTTAAAATTGAATATCTCTTATGCTAATCACAAGGGAGTGGAGTGTTCAAAATGCCATAAGAATAATTTTTTCGATAACTAAAATGCCACCATTCTGTACGGATAGGGGAGAACCCAAATTTGCGCATTCCCTCAAAAAGTATTTTTCTATTGTCCAAGATTTCCTTTGAAAAGTTGAAATTATCGATATGTGCAGCTTTCCCGAAGTGGTCATATTCGCTGCCCATCTCTACATGGCAACCTTCCAAGGTTTCCAACGTCATATCTACGGCGGCGCCTCTATTGTGTACAGATCCATTTCCGTATGGATTGCCTACATATCCTGGGCGTGGCATTTTATTCCACATTTTTTTCTGTACATCCAGCGGACGATAGCAATCATAGATTCTTATTCTATATCCTTTTTCATGGAAATATTTATTTGCTTCCACAAGAGCATCTGCAACTTCAGGCCGAAGTAGGCATTTAGGACAATCGTAAAGTATTTCACCTATAAAGTTATTAGGCGTTGCGTATCGAATTTCGAACACAAAATCGTCCGAAAGATCTTCAATATTTCGAAGTGGCTCCTGAAATACTTTCCACGAAGAGAAAGGAATGGACAATAGGGCCAGAAAAAATAGCATGTAAAGCTTCATGGGGCAAAAATATAGAGTTTTTAATTATATATGAATTTTGAGAAGACCAAACCACAGAATGTATTTCTATAAGTGAAAGAACTATTTCTATTATAAGCTTAAAGAGTATGTAATTTTACAATAATAGGGAATATAGATCCATTTGATGACGTAGAGGAATTCACATTTACTAACTTTGTGTAAAACAAAATTTTATGAAAAATCTAAGCACTAAAGTAGCATTTATTACGGGTGGCACCAAAGGAATTGGTTTTGGTGTTGCCGAAGCGATGATGCGCGAAGGAATGAACGTGGCCATTACCAGCAGAACTAAAGAAGCTGCCGAAGAAGCCGCTAAACTTTTAAATTCCCAGAGTAAAGAGGGGGGAGAGGCGATAGGTCTTGAGGCCGATGTGAGGGATTTTGCCAGTCAGGAAAAAGCTGCCAAAGAAGTTGTAAAAAGATTTGGAAAAATTGATGTGGTCATCGCAAACGCTGGGTTGGGCCATTTTGCAGCTGTAGAAGATCTGACTATTGAACAATGGAAGGAAACCATAGATACAAACCTCACCGGACCTTTTTATAGTTTAAAAGCGACCATTGAGCAATTAAAGGTTAATAAAGGATACTATATCACCATCTCAAGTTTGGCGGGCACCAACTTTTTTAAAGGTGGAAGTGCATACAACGCCAGTAAATTTGGTGTAACTGGCTTTACGCAGGCCGCAATGCTGGATGTACGGGATTATGGAATCAAGGTAACTACCATAATGCCGGGCTCAGTAGCAACCCACTTCAACGGAAATGAACCCGATAAAAAAGATGATTGGAAGATTCAAAAAGAAGATATTGGGAAGTTAGTAATTGATTTACTCAAAATGCATCCTAGAACACTTCCAAGTAAGATTGAGGTAAGGCCTACCACGCCTCCGAGCAATTAAGGAAGAATATAAATAAAATGAATGAAAAAAGCGACCCAAAGGTCGCTTTTTGATTGTGATTATTTTAAAAATCTTAGTTGTTAGAAGATAATAGGGCCAAGAATTTATCAAGGTTTGGCAAAATTACGATTCTAGTTCTTCTGTTTTTAGCGCGTGCTTCGGCAGAATTGTTTTCAACAAGTGGATGATAGCTACTTCTTCCAGCCGCGATCAATTTTGCTGGATCTACTTTGTAGTCGTCCTGAAGTTTTCTGATTACCGCAGTAGATCTTGCTACACTCAATTCCCAGTTATCCTTAATATAAGAACCTGGTTTTACGGTTTGGCTATCAGTATGACCTTCTACCATTACTTCAAGAGCTGGTTCAGAATTGATTACTTCAGCCAACCTTTTTAGAAGACTATTTGCTTTGTTATTTACAATAGCACTTCCGGAACGGAACAATAGTTTATCGGAAATAGTGATCATAACCACAGTTTCATTTATGGAAATATCAATATCATCTTCCTCACCATCTGCAATTAGGTTAGTATCCAAATTTCTTTTAAGATTATGCGAGATGATCAAGTTCATTGAATCTTGAAGCGTCTCAGCTTGAGCCAATTCGTTTGGGTCTACGTTGGCCAACGCTTTTCTCATCTTCTCCTTATCGTTTTCTGAAATTACCACACCATCAATATTTTGTAGGCGCTCGTTGTTTGAATCGGAAAGGGATTGGATCTTTGCGTTGTAACTTGAAACGCGATCTTCAATCTTGGCATATTTAGCTTCGATTTCTTCTTTTTCCATTTGGGTCTTGGCAAGGGTAGATCGGGTATTGTTGTATTGATCTTCCAATTCAACGTATTTCTTTTTGGAAACACATGAGGTGGTGAATATTGCCAGTCCCACAAGGGTTAATGCAATAGCTTTTTTCATAATACTAATTATCTTTTATGGTTTGTAAAAGCAAATATACCTGCTCGCTCTACCAAAAATTCGTTAACGGATGCTATACTTTTGTTAAAGACAATTAGTGCGAAGCTTTAAAAGACATAGCCCAATAGGTAATAAAGTATCAGAAATACTACAATTACACCTACACAGCCACAGCCTCCGCCACCTATTTTTTTGGCACCCCAGCCCGCTAATAAAACTCTCAATAATTTTTTCATGTTGATATGGTTTAAGTTATAAGTGATTATAAAACTAAATATTAGTTTTCTGAAAAACTTAAATTTAGGATTTATTTAAAGTAATGACGAAAGCAGAAAGGTGCCCAGAATCCATAAAACAATGGACAAAATTCCTCCAATTACAAAAAAATGTTTGAATTTATAAAAGCCCATTCCATAGATGAGGGTATTGGTTTGATATCCCATAGGAGTGAAAAAACTAAAATTGGCCCCAAACAATACCGAAAGTATAAAAGGCTTCATGGACAAGTCCAGGCCAACTGCAACAGCGATAGCAATAGGGGTCATAATAATCGCGGTAGCGTTATTGCTAACTACGCTGCTCATCAACATTGTGATAAGAAAGATCAGCCCGATGATTATTAAATGCGATTGTCCGCTCAATATATTCAATAACTGATCTGAAATCCATTTATCGGCACCCGTGTTGTTCATTGCAATACCTAAAGGCATCATTCCAGCCAGCAAGAAGATTACTTGCCAGTTGACGCGATGGTAAACATCGTTCAGGTCCAAAGATTTTGTGAGCAGTAAAAGACACACTCCAGTTATGGCGCTAATCAAAATACTTAAAACGCCGCTTGCTGCCAACCCTATGACCAAAAGAAGAATTCCGAAAGAAATCGCTTTTTTTGATTTGTTTACTGAAGCTTTGGTTTTGTGCTGTCTTAGGATTGCGACATTCTCCAACTCATACAATTGGTTTATTTCATTCTGTGGAATTTCCACAAGCAGCCTGTCCCCGGGCTTTAAAGTGATATGGTCAATGTTTTTACGAACCAAACGTTCTTTAGTGTTTCTTATATTCCGTCGTTTCTTGATTGCAATGGGGAAGGCATTTTGAAATGTTTGTTTTCTAAGTTGTTTTAATGTTTTGCCCACCAATATAGAACCTGGGAGAATCAACATTTCAACATATTGCCAATCTTCAACAATTTTCTTGGTATCTACTTCCTCTTCATTTTTATCCTTTTCCTTTTTGCTTTCGTCCTTATCTTTATGGACGCTAATGCCTTCTGCATCGTTTAACATTGCGAGAGTTTCAAGATCGCACATCAAGACCAACTTGTCCTTTTCCTTTAGAGTTATATATTTTCCAGGCGCGTTTGTAATTTGCTTGTTCCTAACAAGTTTTAATATTGAAATTTCCGTATTGAGATAAAAAATGGTGTCCTCGATCTTTTTGTCTATCAATTTGGAATCCATAGGGATAGTGACTGTCGTTATATAGTCTTCCAGTTCGTACGCTTCTTGGATATCTTCTTTGGAATCCTTCGGAAGCCATCTGGACAAAATGGTAATCACTATTATTCCTACAATAAGAAAAATTAATCCGAAGAAAGAAAATTCGAAAAAATCAAATTTTTCAGCGCCCAGATCCAAGGCAATGGAATTCACGATGAGGTTGGTAGAGGTACCCATCAAGGTGCAACTTCCGCCCAAAATTCCGGCAAATGAAATGGGCAAGAGTAATTTAGATTGAGGTAAATTGAAACGTTTGGACAGTTCCGCAATAATTTTTATAAAGACAATAACAACAGCTGTAGTATTAATAAATGCGGAAATACCACCGGTAATGAACATAAATACGGGAAGCAATAAGAAAAGGGGAAGGACGTGGAGATTTTTTAAAAATCTCGCTAAAGTGGCAATAACCCCATTATCTTCTAGGGCCAAAGCTATTATCATTAAGGACAGCACCGTGATGGTAGCTGTATTGGAAAACCCCGAAATAGCCTCTTCTGGGCTAACTAAGCCCGTTAATGCGAGAGTTGCAATAAGAAGCATGGCGATTTTATCTACCGCGAAAACTTCAAAGGCAAATAGAATAATGGTAACGAACAGAATGAAAAAAACGAGTATAATTTCTGTGGTCATTGGTAGGTTGTTCTACCTTATAAAGATAACCGCAGAAACAATACTCGTTCCTAACAAATTCTTAAAATATTGAAACCTTCAATATTTCTATTTTCAATTTATCCCAAATATTTTTTTAGGATATGGCTTTTTGAAGTTTGACGTAATCTTCGGATCGCTTTTTCACGGATTTGACGAACACGCTCACGACTTAAATCAAAGGTGTCTCCAATTTCCTGCAGGGTCATAGGCGGTTGTCCGCACAGACCGAAATTAAGTTTTACAACATCTGCTTCACGCGGCGCAAGGGTATCTAAAGCTCTGTTTATCTCGATTCGCAAAGATTCGTGCATCAGGTTTTTATCCGGGTTCGGACTTTCACCAGAACTCAAAACGTCATACAGGTTGTTGTCGTTTTCTCCTTCTTGGAAAGGGGCGTCCATGGAAAGACTTCTGGTAGCATTTTTAAGAGAGCTCTTTACTTTTGCTTCGCTAAAATCCAATTCCTTGGCAATTTCTGAAGCCGTTGGAACTCTTTCGAATTTCTGCTCTAAATATATGGATGCCTTTTTAATTTTATTAATATCGCCAATCTTGTTTAGCGGTAAACGCACCACTCTAGACTGTTCTGCGATAGCCTGAAGGATGGCCTGACGGATCCACCATACGGCGTAGGAAATAAATTTAAAACCCCTAGTCTCATCAAAACGCTTGGCTGCTTTTACAAGTCCAACGTTGCCTTCGTTGATAAGGTCAGGAAGGCTAAGGCCTTGATTCTGGTATTGTTTTGCCACCGAAATCACAAATCGTAGGTTAGCTCTACTCAGCTTGTCCAATGCCGCTTGATCGCCCTCGCGAATTCGCTGGGCCAATTCCACTTCCTCCTCGGCCGTAATCAAGTCAATCTTACTGACATCCTGCAAATAGCTGTTTAAGGATTTGGTCTCGCGGTTGGTTACCTGCTTGGTGATTTTAAGTTGTCTCATAGTATAAAAAAGGATTTAATTTTAAAAACATGGCATAGTACCACTTTTTAAGGTGATTTCCAAAACGTTAACAATATCCGTTAAAATTTCTAAGCTGCCTTATTTTGTTTATCTTTCAACAAAAATTTATATGAAATTGCAAACTGTAATATTTACTGGTTTACTATTTATTCTTTCAAATTCTCTATTCGCCCAACAACCTACAGAGGCACCAAAGGCACAGGACTCCGCAGTGGATTTCTCACAGCCCGTAAATATCGTGCTGTTTATAGTCCTTCCACTCGTTCTTGTGATTTTGTATTTCGTTTGGAGACGAACAAAGCAAAATGATAAAACCGATTAATCTCGAGGATATTATATAAATAAATAATAAATTTCAACACCCACATTTCGCACTGGTTACAAGAGCAAAAACCGTTCCAAACGGGCATTTGGCACGTTTAAAAAAACTAAATAGTCCGAAATAGTTAATATTATGGTCGATATTACAAAAAAGGTAGGGTCAATGCAAATGTGTCAGGAGTGAAAAAACAAACTCTTATAAGACGTTTTGGCATTGTGATTTTAATTAATTGTGATTTTAATTAATGGAAGCATAATAGAAATTCATCCTTTGCGTATTGATGTAAATTTGGTGCAGTTATTGTTATTCTATATAAAACATCTTTTGCCATGGTTAAGTATTTAATGATATCTCTTTCGTTGTTATGTTCACTTTCTGCAGTGGCCCAGCTTGAACTTCCGAATACCTCGACCAAATTTGAAGCTCCCAAATCCAATAATCCACCTACAGGATTTGAATTTCCCTCATCCAGCACCCCTTCCCTCACCGTTCCAAAAAATCCGCGAACTCCTATTAACTCAGATTTGGGGAAGCAGGACGAAAGGCAGATAAACATGATGGGAGATGGTCTAATGGAATACAGTTCCAATATAAAACCAAAATATTTCTCTGAAGATAAGGAAGCAAAGGCCGAATTTGGAAAGGATATGTATTTGGGCGATTTTAAAACGAACGCAAAAGCCGTTTCCATTGTCTATCGCGATCATGAATATGTGGACGGAGATAGAGTTCGCATTTTCGTGAATGGCGATGTAATAATGAACAACGTTATGTTGGAAGGTAGTTTCCGCGGGTTTAATCTGCCTTTGGTGGACGGTTTTAATAAGATAGAATTTCAAGCTTTGAATCAAGGGAGCTCGGGTCCCAATACTGCACAACTTCAAATCCATGACGAGGCGGGGAATATCCTGGCGAGCTATGAATGGAATCTTCTTACCGGAAACAAGGCCACAGCTATTATTGTAAAACAATAAATTGAAAATTATTTTGGGAATTTCAAGCCCGTTTTTAACTTTCAAATATTCCAATTGCTAATTTTTCTTTAATTTTTCCCTCTTGAACTGCTTAAAAGTGTAAAATTTTAGGATTAACCACCTATGAATTTTCAATTTCCTTGTTATTTTCCTATAAATAAAATAATTAAATTAGCATTCTCCTCAGCTAGTTTTTAAGTTCTAACTTATAAAACCTAAAGCTATGAGGTACAAATATCTTCTTTGGCCAGCTCTTTTCCTGTTTTTCTTTTCAATCAATATATATTCTCAAGTAGGAATTGGAAACACCAATCCACATGAGTCCTCCTTGCTGGATGTTCACGATGGAAACGCGAATAAGGGGATTTTGATTCCTCATGTGAATATACCAAGTTTAAGTAATGCTAACCCAATTTCAAATCCGGCGGAAAGTTTATTGGTCTATAATACGAACACCACTACAGGCCCAGGCTTTGTATATTGGAATGGGGTAGGGTGGCAAAGTTTTGGGAGCAGTAGTGTAAAGATTGGGTATGAGGCACCTTCATTTGCTCAAACTCCTTCAAATATTAGTAACTCTACGGGGCAAATAAGTTCGAATAATATTTATACTTATAATTTGACCCTTACCAAACCTACTCTTGTGGAAATAAATATCTTAATGAGTGTGACAATCTCATCCTATAATTTAAACAATTCTACTAATGGGAATGCCATTATGTATGGCATGTTTGTGAAAATCGGTTTGATTTATATGCAACCTAAAGCTTTTATTGTTTCTGATTTTAAGAGCTATTCTAATTCAGGTTCAAACGCGTTCAGCACACCAACGAATTTCACAGTAGGAGGAACTGGATATGTGCAATTAGACCCAGGAACATACGATATAAGAGTTTATGTTGGTGGAATGGGTGGAGGTTCTTCGGGATATAATTTAATTTTCAATGCCAGTCAAGGGGGACATTTTAAGCTGATCCTTCATAATTAATCACCCTGAAATTAATTACAGCTTCTTGCCTCAAATAATTAAATGCATTTCATTTCCACAGCTTCATGCTTCTTTTATATTCTTCTTGTTGAATATTTCTATTTCATAGTGGTTTTTGGATGAATATTGATAGTTGGTAAATATTAGTGTTGTTTTTAACAATAATTTTGAATAATCAATAAATTTTGTTAATATTGATTATCCCCTCAACCTATTAATTCATCTAATTGCTGCACTTCCATGGGAAAAAACTACATACATCGTGGGACATATATCGCTGTCCTAATCTTAACTTTTGCCGGGTTTAGTGTTTTTGCGCAGGTGGGAATAGGAACCACCAATCCGAATGAAAATGCACTTTTAGATATTGATGCCTCTACAAGAGCGGGAGGCTTACTTTTGCCCAGGGTGGCCCTTGTTTCCGCAAACAGTCCCGCTCCTTTGGTGAATCCCGTTCCCGCCGGGATGACTGTTTATAATATTGCTACTTCCGGAACAGGTGCAAATGAAGTTACCCCCGGATTTTACTATCACAATGGTACAAACTGGGTACGCATTGGTGCTGCGGGCGATGATGGGCCTAACGACAAGTGGAAGCTAACCGGAAATACGGGAACTTCTCCGGGTACAAATTTTATTGGGACCTTAGATAATGTGGCATTTCAGGTACGGACCAACAATTCCGCCAGATTTGATTTTACCAACAATGGTAGATTGCGAAGCTTTAATGATGGCGATGCCGCCCAACCAACTTATTCTTGGAATGGGGCAAATGGACAAAATATGGGAATGTTCAGAGCAGGAGCCAATGGAATTGGATTTTCAACTAATAATGTAGAACGCTTAAGAATTGCCCAAGGCAACCAAGTGCATGCAATGCATAATGGTACGGCAGCATTGCCATTTTACTCTTGGGGGACACCAAATAATAACACCACAGGATTTTTTCTACCCGCATTAAGAACGTTGGGGTTTTCAACCAATGGTTCGGAAAGGATGCGCATTATGGATAATGGACAAATAGCAGTAAATAGAACCACCCCGATTAGTCCTACCACTAGATTAACCGTTGCTGAAACTGGCATGAATAGAGCCATTTACGGGAATTCGGGAAGTGGAGAGGGCGTTAGGGGAGAAGTTGCCAATGGAAACGGGGTCGTTGGTTTGGCCTCTTCGTCAGGCGGAAATGGAGGAGGTTTTCATGGGGCTCATAGTCAGGCGAATGGCCTGATTGCAACAGGAGGGAGTAGTTCAATTATAACTTTTCCCAACTCAGGGACAGGAGCTGCCATAAGCGGAAGATTGTACGGATTAACAAGCATGTCTACCTCTTTTAATGGTTTAGGAATAGTAGGAATTGGAGATAATATAGGTGGAATCCCACAAAGACCCTTAGGCATCGGAGTTTTAGGCTATGGGTATCAAACAGGAGTTTTTGGGGATAGCGGATACTTCAGTCAAATTGGTGTTTATGGCGTTGCAGAAGGGGATGCAGTTTTTGGAGGTGCCGGAGTCTATGGCGAAAACCTTGGTGGGTTAGGAGAAGGAGCTTTTGGGAACTCATCCAACGTAGGGGTAAGAGGATATGGGGCACATGGTGCTATATTAGAATCTAGTCTATCTGAGGGCTTTGGTGCAGTGGCATGGAATATAGCAACCACCGGGGCCGACCGCGTAGGCTTGCTCGCAATAGGTCAGAATAGTACTTTAATGGGCTTTCCGGGTGCGGGTGCAATTTTAATTGGAAATCTCCATGGGGGAGCAGGGTTCGGTAAATCTGCTACTTCAACGGGTCTTGTTGGGGCAGGAAACAATATAACCCAAGTTAGTTTAGCCCCCAATGGCTCTGGAGTGGCCGGTACGGGGACAAGAATGGGAGTTTTCGGAAAAGCAACTCAAGGTTCCAACGGAATGGGATTAGCGGGAATAGGGAATAATTTGTCAACAATTACTACACCCAACGAAGGTGCTGGAATTGCGGGCGCTGGATTTAACATTGGGGTTTTTGGGCACGCTACCAATTCTACAGGATTCGGTATTTACTCTTCCGGGAATATGCATGCCATTGGAAATTTCACTTCCACAGGAAATATCTCTTCTCCCACAGGAATTTTAAATATAGCAGATGCATCTATAGTGAATAATGTAAATGTGGGCGCAACTCTAACCGCGCACACAGTGTTGGCTACGGACCTCACCGCAAGTGGTGTCAAAAACTTTATTATAGATGACCCACGAGATCCGGCAAACAAATTTTTAAAGCACGCTAGCATTGAATCCAATGAAATTCTTAATCTATATCGAGGTGTAGCTACATTTGATGGTTCAGGGCAAGTAATTGTTCATTTACCTGATTATTATGAGGCAATAAATAAAAATGAATCCTATCAACTTACTCCTATAGGAGCAGCTATGCCTAACTTATATATTGCAGAAAAAGTGAATATGGGAACTTTTGTGATTGCGGGAGGCGTACCCGGAAAGGAAGTTTCCTGGACAATTACTGCCGAAAGAAATGATCCCTATATCCGAAACAATCCCCATACTAGAAATATGGTCGTGGACAAAGGTGCGGAAAGAGGTTTGTACTTAGCGCCTGAAGCCTATGGGCAACAGCCCGATAAGGGCATTCAAAATTATAGATTAGCCCAATCCACCCCAATCTCTAATAATATAAGTGTAACTACCCAAGAAATGCCAATAGTTACGGAAGATGCCAAAATATTGGATGCAGAAGAAGTTCAGCAACTCACCACATCCTTTAAACCTCGACCTGAAAATACAGGTCTTAAAAAACCCAGAAATCATGCTCTCACCAAAGCTGAAATAACCAATATTGATAATAAGCCGGTAAGTCAGGAAGGACAGGTTTTGGCCAATCCAGAGAACAATTCTGAAATCATCCAAGCAGCGGAATAGGGAATAGAAACCTAAAATTATTTTTTCTAAAAACGTTGGACATTAATTTAAACCATCGAGAATAACTATTGGTCACATTAAATTTTTCCCTTAATCTCTTCTTTGGAATAATCCAATTTCCATAAATTATTCGATTGTTAAAGGTTGAGTTGAGGTGGTATTCCTTCCGTAATTCTCAGATTTCAATCTCTCTTTGCTTTTCAAATCGACATCATATTTCTTTCATAATTGAAAACTTCTCAGGTATGGCGTGAATTTCTTGATTAGTTTTATATTTTTTTGCCTACGCTTTGTTGTTTCCTAAATTTTGTTATTTTTACCCCAATCCTATTTTGTTTTAAACACATCAAAAATTTCTTATCAATACCATTTTTGATTATGATATATCTATACAAGCGGAATATTGGAATATTCCTGAGCGTATTTTTGGCATTGACTTTTTGTTCAAACCTCTATTCTCAAGTGGGAATTGGGAATACAGATCCAAAAAGTGCATTGGACGTTAGTGGCGCTCTTTCCCTAAGAGAAGGACCTGCATTGGCTTTAGTGAACAATAACAACGAAAACATAAATCTTGGAACTAGGGTTCACTCCACTTATAGAATTACGGGCCCAACAAATAATTTCAATATCCTCTCCTTTAATACGCCCGAAGGTGTTGCTGCAAATGATGGCCAGATACTAACCCTTATCAACACCACCGCGCATAAAATGACTTTGTTGCATAACGACGGGTCGCCCACGAATGTGCAAAGAAGAATTTTTTGTCCCAACGGGAAAAATCTTGTCGTGGAAGGTCAAAACGCATCGGTTACCCTTATTTATAATTCGAGTGTACAACGATGGGTAGTTATGAGCCATACCGATACTGGTGGATATGGAAAAAACATACAGAGCAAGATGGGAAGTACAGATATTCAAACGAATGTATCTTCCGCGGTGGAAATGGAGGATATGGAGATCACCTTCACCCCCAAAAACCCGAAAGTCTTTGTGAACTTCAGTGCTTCTGGTACCATGGATAAAGGTGCAGGCGGCTCGGCGCAAGCATATGCCAATTTTGAATTGCGAAAAGATGCAACCACCGTGGCAGGGATTACAACTCTTGCTTCCGATAGAAGTTTCCTCATCGCTGAAAATGGTCCAGGTGGGAATGAGTCTTGCGCAGAAATGTTTTATGATAATGGTGGCCCAAATGGGGATTATTATAATCATAATTATACTTACACTAAAACGTATACTCCACCAGTAGGTAGTAGTCAAAAAGCTTCGGTAAAATTTTTATTTTTTAATACTGAACAGCATTATGATGGTCTAATGATTTATGATGGACCCGATACCAATTCTCCTCCCATTCTTTCGAGTTATATATTTGACTTTGGTTCTCCAACAGCATGTCCCACTGGGGCCTGGCACGGCCCAGGGTACAGACCATATCCTGGAGAATTTTCTCCTGTTGGACTAACCTTTACTTCTACACATCCTACTGGGGCATTACATTTTGTTTTCAAAACTGATAGTTCAGTACTTTATGATGGCTGGGAAGCCTGCGTCAATTACATTTCATCCGCCCCGTGTAGAGAAATGTTTTACGATGAGGGTGGTGCTGGAAACCCTTATCCGCAAGGTTCAACCCAGACTCAACTTTACACTCCAACAAATCCAGGTGAGAAAATCTCAGTACATTTTACTGATTTTGAAACTAATCATTCTGATGGCCTTATGGTTTATGATGGTCCGGATAATACCTATCCCATCATTTCTTCGGGTTCTCCAGCAAACGGCTCCCGTGCGCCGGCTGGATCTTGGCGAGGAGATACCAACGGTCCGTATTCCGCCAATGGACAAATCTTTACCTCAACCTCTAATGGGGGCGAACTGTATTTTGTATTTAAAAGTGGAGCCATAACGCGTCGCGGTTGGGAAGCCTGTGTAAGTTCTGTGGAGGAACCCTCGGATTATAGTCTGGATACGGCGTGGAATGCGGGTCTTGTTATGTATCCCGTAAATGTTACGCCTGGCGTGGAGACTACCATAAAAGTGCGTTGGTCCCGCAATGGGAATAGTAATCTTCCCTACATTTTAAGAAACAATGTAAATTCAGAGGCCGATAGAAGCCATAGGAGTTTAACCATATTTGACTAATTGTCCTATAAGTGAAAAATCAATGAAATCAATACTACATTTAGTCATCTCTCTTTGCATATCGTTATGCGGGTTTTCGCTATTGGCACAGGTAGGCATCAATACGGACAATCCAAAAACCATGTTGGACGTAAACGGCAATTTGGGTTTAAGAGGTAGCGCATTGTCTTTGAACAACGGGAACAATAACGTTGTGGCAGGAGACCATTCCGTAGTAAATATTTCTGGGCCCACGGCCAATTTCAATATTAATACCATTCAGCCTTTAGCCGATGTGGATGGCCAGCTTATCACCTTGGTGAATTTGGTAGATTATTCCATGACCTTGGTCAATAATAGTGGGGGCGCACCCAATAGTCTTTTTATTCCTGGCGGAAGGGATTTGAGCTTAAAGGGGAAATATTCTACCATTACTTTGCAATATATTAAGTCCATGCAGCGCTGGATGGTAGAAAAGTATGCCAATGGTGGGGATATTAAGAAAAGCATTTACAGCGGTGTACTGACCACGGATGTTTCCAGAAACTCTTCTACTTTTGCCCAAATGGCACCTTCCATGAAAATAGATTTCACCCCTGCCAATCCACTCGTACTCGTCAACGTGAGCCTATCTGGCGTAATGGATGCGCTGGGAGCTGATAATGAACCATCGCAAGGGTATGCAGATTTTAGATTGGTGAAGGTTAGCGCTGGCGTTACCACAGTAGTAGGCGGATTTACCACCATGGCTACAGATGTTGATAGGTCGTCCAGTATTACCGCTTGGAATTCTAAAATGGCCATGTATCCAGTAACGGTTAGTCCCGGCGTAGCTACCTCCATTTATGTTGAATGGCGAAGAGCCGGAAAAAACCCTGCCACCCTCCGTTGCAATCCCGTATCCACTCCCGCCAGATCTCACGGAAGTATTACGATTTTGGATTAAGACGCGTAATTCATTTTGATCTCGACTCCTGATTCCCTTCCTACGGCCGGCAAGCCCTAAGTCGCGCTTCCTGTATCCAATAAGTCGTTATTTCCTTCACCCGCGCCTCCCCGAGGTCCTGATACATTTTAAGCAAATTTCCCTATATTAGCCTATCACTAAAACCAAACCCTTGGCCACCGAGCACAACGAAACCTGGCTTTACGAGATTTCCTCAGAAAAGAAAGCCTTCGACCTAAACCTTAAAGAAGTATGGCGTTATCGCGACCTATTGGTTCTTTTTGTGAAAAGGGATATTACAACCGTCTATAAACAGACTATTCTGGGACCCTTATGGTTTTTTTTACAGCCGCTTTTTACTTCCGTTATTTTCACGCTGGTTTTCAATAATCTAGGAAGTATCAGTACGGGAATCATTCCGCCATTTTTGTTCAACTTGGCAGGTATAACCGCTTGGAACTATTTTACCGCATGTTTTACGGGAACTTCCGATACTTTTAGGGCCAATGCCGGAATTTTCGGAAAAGTGTATTTCCCAAGGGTCATAATGCCCATGTCCGTTACGATTTCCAACCTGATGAAATTTGGAATCCAACTGCTGATATTTATAATTTTCTATATCTACTACGTCTTTTTTAAGGGCCTCGATCTAAGTCCGAATTTATATCTACTATTATTTCCTATATATGTGATGATGATGGCATTACTTGGCCTTGGCCTTGGCATGACCATTAGTTCCATGACTACTAAATATCGCGATTTGAATGTATTGGTAGGGTTTGCGGTTTCTTTGTTGATGTATGTTTCGGCTGTACCCTATCCACTGTCTGAAGCAAGGGAAAAACTCCCTGGATGGGTAGCAGATTTGGTGGCATTCAATCCGTTGACCCAGATCATTGAAGGATTTCGATTTATGACGTTGAGCACGGGAAGTTTTAGCTGGACTGGATTTGGCTATACTCTTGTTGTGAGTGTAATAGTGTTTTTTATTGGATTGATGATTTTTAATAGAACAGAGAAGAGTTTTATCGATACGGTGTAACTGTTGTCGGTTGTGAGTTGTCCGTTGTGAGTTGTCGGTTGTGAGTTGTCAGATGTCGGTTGGGGTGTTGGATGAGGGTTAGGAAGTGTTTTCTTTTGTCAGTTCTGAGGTGTGGGTGTGATTTTGGATGGGGTGCCTAGGGAGACAGTTTATTTTTCAAAATAATTGGTTTCAATAGTGATATTTTTTAAATTAACCGATAACCGATAACCGATAACCGATAACCGATAACCGATAACCGATAACCGACAACCGACAACCGACAACCGATAACCGATAACCGATAACCGATAACCGATAACCGACAACCGATAACCGACAACCGATAACCGATAACCGATAACCGATAACCGATAACCGATAACCGATAACCGATAACCGATAACCGATAACCGATAACCGATAACCGATAACCGATAACCGATAACCGACAACCGACAACCGATAACCGATAACCGACAACCGACAACCGATAACCGATAACCGATAACCGACAACCAACAACCGACAACCGACAACCAAGAACCGACAACCCACAACCGACAACCGACAACCTCTTATGAAATCCTATAAAGACCTCGAAATTTACAATCTTGCCTTTGAATATGCCCTCCAGGTTCATCATGTATCTTTAAAAATGCCTCGATTTGAATTGTACGAACTGGGAAGTCAGGTTAGAAGATCCTCAAAGAGTATAAAGGACAATATTATTGAAGGGTATGGTAAAAGACGCTATAAACAAGACTTTATAAAGTTTCTAATATTCTCATGCTTCCTTGCTGGAATGTATGGGGCAATTAGAAACTATTCAGGAATTATACGATATTTCTGAAGTAACAGAGTTAATTAAAAAGTATGATTCATTAGGTGCAAAGATTTATACATTTACTTTGTATGTAGAAAAAAGTTGGAAAACTTAACCAACAACCAACAACCAACAACCAACAACCAACAACCAACAACCAACAACCAACAACCGACAACAGAGAACTGACAACCGACAACCGACAACCGAGAACTGACAACTGAGAACCGACAACCGACAACCGACAACCGAGAACTGACAACTGAGAACCGACAACCGACAACCCACAACCCACTACCCAAAAATGACCATCCTTAAAGCCGAAAACATCTCCAAACAATACCGCCTGGGCAATGTAGGTACGGGGACGCTTTCGCATGATTTGAATCGGTTTTGGCATAAGGTGAGAGGGAAGGAGGATCCGTATTTAAAGGTAGGAGCTATAAACAACAGAAGCAGTAAAACGAAAACTGACTATGTGTGGGCTCTTAGGGATATCAACTTTGAAGTTCAACAGGGAGAAGTTCTTGGGATCATAGGAAAGAATGGCGCCGGAAAATCTACCCTTCTTAAAATACTTTCACGGGTAACAAGTCCTACAACGGGTGTAATTAAAACGAAAGGACGTATAGCATCGTTATTGGAAGTGGGCACTGGTTTTCATCCTGAGCTCACGGGAAGGGAAAATGTTTTTCTCAATGGCGCTATTTTGGGTATGTCCCGCGCTGAGGTCCAATCGAAAATGGAGGAAATCATAGAATTTTCCGGTTGCGATCTATATATTGACACGCCCGTAAAAAGATATAGTAGCGGAATGACGGTGCGCCTTGCCTTTGCGGTTGCCGCACATTTAGAGCCGGATATTTTGGTGATAGATGAAGTACTTGCCGTAGGCGATGCGGAATTTCAAAAGAAAGCTATTGGCAAAATGCAGGATATTTCGAAAGGAGAAGGGCGAACAGTTTTGTTTGTAAGCCATAATATGGAATCCATCCAACAACTCTGTACCCGATGTATTGTTATGGAAAACGGCACAACTGTATATGAAGGAAATGTAGATAAGGCGATCAGTTTTTATTTGAATAGCAATACCATAAACACGGAGCACCCATTCCCAATTGAACGAAACGGAATATCCATTTATGATTTTGCCATAATCGATCCTTTAAAAAACAGGACGCGTTCATTGTTATTAGGGAAAAAATGCAGTTTTCTTATTTCGGTCCAAAATATATCCACCCAAACCCTACATTTAAATATACGCCTACAGATTTTCAATGATAAAAAAGTGTTGGTAACTACATTGAACACCTATCATGTCAACAAGACCGAATCTTTGGAAGCGAAAGAAAGATTGACCCTTGAATGCCAAATCGAAAAACTTCCCATCAGCTTTGGACTTTATCATATAGGAATTCAGATTATGGAATTGAATGCAAAAGTTGTTTTATATGAAAATGACGCTTGGGATAGATTTGAAATTTTTAATTCAGACTTTTTTGGAAGCGGAAAACTTCCAGGCAACAAGAATTTGGGAAGTATTTTAATTGATCATAAGTGGGTGTCCAACGGAAAGGAGGTGATCAATGATTAGTCACGAGCATAAATTCATATTTATACACATTCCAAAATGTGCTGGAAGTAGCATAAAAGATCATTTATTTCCGAACATGAATTTGCATTGGAGAGAGCCTAATTATGAAGTTCTATTTGGCTGGTGCCCAAAGAGGAAGATCCATCTTCAGCATGCTACATCGAAACAATTGTTGGAGGAAGGTCTGATTTCCGAAGAGGATTGGAGGAGTTATTTTAAATTCACTTTTGTGCGGAATCCTTGGGATCGAGCGTATTCTGATTATTTATGGATTATAAATGATTCCAAAGTAAAAGGATCCTTTGGGCAATATATGAAAGCCACCGGACCATTTAAAGAAATATTCACCAATAGGGACAACGAAAGTTATAGAGGCGACCATAAAATCCCTCAAACCGATTTTTTTGATTTCGAAGGAGATTATGCTTTGGATTTTGTTGGGCGCTATGAAACGTTGGAGCAGGATATGGAAGGGATAAATAATCAACTTAACATTTCTTCGGAATTCGCCGAGCATAAAAAGAAAAACACTTTTCGGAAGCCACATTATTCACATTTTTATGGAAAAACCGAACGTAAACTTGTTGAAAGTTTTTATAAACAAGACATTGCGCGCTTGGAGTATTCATTTGAGAATAATAAAAAAGGCTTACAGCGATTAAAAGATTTATTTTGATGAAAAAAACCTATATTATAATTGTTACCTATAATGGAATGCAATGGATACAAAAATGTCTAAAAAGCTGCCAAGATTATCCCGTAATCGTAGTTGACAATGCCTCTACGGATAATACCGTTTCGTTTATCAAAGATACTTTTCCCGATATAAAAGTTCTTGAACAAGAAAAAAATCTTGGTTTTGGCCGAGCCAATAATTTGGGAATATCCTATGCCTTAAGTCAAGGGGCCGAGTATGTATTTTTATTAAATCAAGATGCTTATTTACAGGAAAATGCGCTGGAAATTCTTTTGGAGAGTCATAAACAAAACCCTTCTTATGGAGTATTGAGTCCTATCCATTTAAATGGAATAGGGAGCCGCTTGGATCAAAGCTTTTCGAACTATCTCTCGTATAAAAACAATCCCGATTTCTTTTCAGACTTTGTTCTAAAGAAAGAATTGCAGGATATTTACGATGTGCCTTTTGTCAATGCGGCAGGCTGGTTAGTATCTCGATCCATTTTGGAAACCGTGGGAGGTTTTGATCCTATATTTTTCCATTATGGCGAAGATGACAATTATTGCCAACGCGCCATATATCATGGATTTAAGATTGGAGTAGTGCCCACTGCGTTTTTACATCACGATAGAGAGGGCAGGACCCGAGTAGGCGTTCATACGTTAGATCCATTTTTAACACTCGAACGGCGTTTAAAAATCAAGTTTGGAAATATAAATACAGATGAGGAAAAAGAGTTTAGCACGCTATTGAGAAAGAACAAAAGGGCTTTGATAAAATCGTTTTTAAGACTTAGATTTTCAGATTTAGCTGTGCGCCGTCAAGAAATCCATGTTACGGAAAAAGTCATGCAAGAAGTCGCTGTAAGTCGCAGGATTAATACTGCGAAAGGAATGCATTATTTGGAAAATCAAGGGGACAAATAACGAAATCCAAATAACACAGCCCAACTATTAACCTCTTAACCTCTTATTCTATTCACCTTATAACCTCATAATTTCATAATCAATCTCCATGAAAACGCCTTTGGTTTCAATCATTATTCCAACTTTAAATCGTGCCCATCTCATTGGCGAGACACTGGAATCTGTATTGGCGCAAACCTATCATCATTGGGAATGTATTGTGGTGGATGACGGAAGTACAGATGGTACGGATAAGGTTTTGGCACATTATATGGCAAAGGATCCCCGTTTTCAATATCACCATAGACCCAAGGATAGATTGGCCGGTGGAAATGCCGCTAGGAACTATGGCCTTGAGGTGAGTAAGGGGGAATATATACAATGGTTTGATAGTGATGACCTGATGCTTGAAAAGTATTTAGAAAAGCGAATGACCCTATTCCATACACAACAGGGCGGGGACGTTGTCTTTTGTGCTTTTACCTATTTTAATGAAAATGGATTTCAGAAAAGGATATCCAATAAGTCCTTCAGTGGAAATATAATTGAAGACTTTATTAATGAAAAAGTATTCTTTGGCCCTCAAGCGTATTTGTTAAGAAAAGAAATTTTAGAAAACTTTAAATTTGATGAAGCCCTTAAAAGAGCCCAAGACGCAGATTTCTTTTTTAGATTATTTACGCAATCTAATGATCTAAAGATATACCATACTTCCGAAGTATTGTACTGGATAAGAAAGCATTATAATGCGATAAGTACTTCTGAAGATCCTTATGGCTTAAAGCTAAATTCACGATATATTGTCCATAAAAGATTTTTAAGATATTTTCACAACGCGCAGCATCAAAAGGGTATCTTTAAATATAAAACAGAATGTTTACACGATTTAAAAAGATTATTGAATAATAAGAATTATAAAAGGGTAGCTTATAACATTATAAATTTTGAATTTCTAAATTTCAGGCAAAAAGCATATTTTTTATTCTGTGTCTTCACTGAGTTTTCGGTAGGGAGAGGGGCGAACCAGTTTAAGGAACCTTTGTAGTAAATAACAAAGATCAAAATTCATTATAGTGATCAACACACTAAATTGTCGATTCGATGCGTATAAAACTTAATTCTTATTGATTTTTCCGTCTTCATATGCATAAGAGAGATACTATTAATGTAGTCCAGGTTTTTGATAGGTATTCAGACTTCTATCAGTCTTATATCCCGCCTACAATGGATGTGCTTCAAAGGCAACAAGGTATAAACCTTAAAATCGTGGCTTTCAACGGACAGAAGGAAGAAGGAAGCAATGTTATAATATTACCCAAGTATAGAAATCGGAAGATCCTTTCTAAAATTCAAAATCTACTTCATAAGAAATATCAAAACCTTGATTATTTTGAAATTCAAACTTTAAAGGAAAATGTTGACATTATTCATGTTCAACATTCATATTTATATACTAAGATTCTTAATCTATTAAATCTTCAGAATAATCGCCCAAAAATTGTAATTACGTTAAGAGGGGGTGACACCTATATTAAACCATGGCTTTTTGGCGCTTGGAGTGGTTTTTACAAAAATTACGGAAATAAAGTGGATGCGTTTATAGTGATGAGTGAGCATCAAAAGAAATATTTAGTGTCTAAATGGGGAATAGAAGCTGAATGTATTCATGTGATTCCTATATCTTTTGGAAATTCCGAGCACATAGAATCTAAATATCCAAATGCGAATAAAATGAAAGTTATCTCAGCGTTTAGAATGTGTTGGGAGAAAAACATTGAAGGTAATTTAAGGACCATAAAACGATTAAAAGAGTTAGGAGTTCCCGTTCAGTATGAGATCTATGGAGATGGCCAAGATGCTGGGCAAGTGTTTTATTTAATAGATAAATATAATTTGAAAGATTGTGTTTCATATAATGGTAGAATTGAAAACAAAAATTTCAAAATAATACTATCTCAGTTTGACTTTTTTCTTCAACTGAGTCATTCTGAAGCACTATCAATAACGAGTATTGAAGCTCAATCCAAAGGAGTTCCAGTAATAGTATCTAATAGTGACGGAATGCCAGAATCTTTAATAGATGGTAAGACTGGTTATAGCGTAGATTCATTTGATATAGAAGGTGCGGCGCAATCTATGCTTTCATTATGGAAAGATAAAGAACAGTATAATTCATTTTCAAAGGAGGCCATTAGATTTGTAAATTCTAAGTTCACTATTTTGGATGAAGTAAATAGTTTGCAAAAATTGTATATAGATTTAACAAAAAAATAAGCTTGTGTGTGGCTTCCTAGGCGAGTATTCATTTAATAATAAACTAATCGACACTGAAGGTTTCGCGGAGCTCCTAGCCCTATCTAAACATCGCGGACCCGATTCTACCAACATTGTTTCCGATAAAAATTACAGATTAGGCTTTAATAGATTAGCACTTTTAGATTTGAGTTCTGCGGGTGAGCAACCTAGGCGAAGTCCATCTAAAAGATATCATATTGTCTATAATGGAGAAGTATATAACTACAAAGAATTGATAGGCGAGTATAGTCTTCAAAACCTTGAGTCTACTTCCGATACAGAGGTTGTTTTACAACTATTGGATAAAATTGGAGTGAGGGAAACCATTAAAGTACTTAATGGAATGTTCGCCATGGCAATTGTTGATATTCAGAATAATGATCTATATCTAGCCCGAGATTTTGCAGGAATTAAACCCTTATTTTTTGGTGTAAATAAGCAGGGAGCGGTGTTTGCTTCACAATTTGACCAACTTTTTAAACATCCTTTCTTTTCTTCCTCTTTAAAATTACGGCCTGAAATTGTACACGAATATTTCGCGTTTGGGTATATGGCTGCGCCCAATACTATTTATGAAAATATATTTCAGGCAAATCCTGGGGAGCTCATAAAAATAAGTTCAGATGGGTCAGTGTCTAAAGAATGCCTAATTCATTTCCCAAAGGAAATTGAAATAAAAGAACCATATGATCTGGAGACACTTAAATCTGCCATTAAAAAATCGGTTGGTCTTCAATTGAATACGGATAGATCTCTCGCGACATTTTTAAGCGGCGGAATAGATAGCAGTTTAGTGAGTAGTTATGCAAAGGAGCAAAAAAGTGATATACAGGCATTTACTTTAAGTGTGAAGAATACAGGTGTTGATGAGGCTGAGTTTGCGAGATCCTATGCCAAACATCTGAAAATAGAGCATCATGTTTTAGAAGTTGATGAAACTACGTTGGTTAAAACTATAGAGGAGCATTTTGAGGCATATAGCGAGCCATTTGGAGATTATTCGAGCATTCCAACATATATGGTGACCAAGAAATCTTCTGAGCGCCATACTTCCATGCTCTCGGGCGATGGCGGGGATGAACTGTTTTGGGGCTATACTAGAATGTTGGATATGATGAGGAAAGCATGGTGGTTCAAATTACCTTTATTTTTTAGAAAGAACTTGGTGAGGATAACCAATCGAGCGAAGATTACAAATACATACGCTCCATTTGTATCAAGTATGGAGGAGTTTTGGAAAGAGAATCACATAAAAATTCCAAAAAGAGTTTTACATTCTACTTTTAAAGTAGGGTTTTCTGAAGAAGTTATAAAGCGTTATTCTTTGGACAAAAAGTTGGATAGAAAACAATTACAGCATTTTTTACGTTGGAATGAGTTTTACGGCCACTTACAGAGAATCCTTATCAAGGTGGACAGAGCGAGCATGAGAAATGGTTTGGAGGTTCGAATTCCTTTTTTAGATAAAAATGTAATAGAACAAGCTTGGGCGGTTTTCTTTGCGGTTGATACGCTTGACGATCTGAAAAGTCCCTTAAAAAGTTTACTTAAAGAAAAGATTCCCCAAGAGCTGATAATGGAAGAGAAGAAGGGGTTTTCTGTACCCATTGAATTATGGTTTCGGAATCAATTAAGGCAAGATTTGATTGAAATGGTTCTTAATAAAGACCTTTATGGGAAGGAATGTTTTGATCAGGATGTATTAAAAACTTATGTTCAAGATTTTTTGGATGAAAAACACAATAATGGATGGGGTGTTTGGCATATTTATGCCTGGCAGAAATGGGCGGCTAGATTTGTGTTGTTTTAGAAATGGTTAAAATAAGAAATGCAAGCCTATGGGGGCTTGCATTTCATTTTAAATTTCTAAACGGTTATACAATTTCCAATAATTGTAATGCGTTGTGGGCTCCATTTTTTAGGGCATATTTAGTGCCATTAATCTCCTGGAAAAAAGAAATCTTTAGGAAGTGATAACTTTCTCCTGTTCCTACTGCCGCGGCAGCTGGGGTGAGAGTAACTGTGTTTGGAGTGCCATTTATAGGCACAGTAACCTCTGGGCTCAATTGCAGGTCGAAGTCCTGATGCTGACTAAAATCAAGATTCAGGAATCCGCTTTGCAAATTAAAATGGGTTGCCCCATCTGGAAAATTAACTTGTTCAGCCGGATTCAGATCGGGCAAGACTACTTCTCCTGTAGCTGGGGTTAGAGTATAATTGTTTACCAATATACTGTCCATTCTTGCACGAATATTAAAATTGAATCCTTTTAAAAGAGCTTTTCCGCTTGCGGTTGCAATACCCATAGCAACATTACGTTTTCCGCGTACCGAGATCAGGTCTTCATTCTTTACCTGGCTCAATACTTTGGTAAGTCGCGATGTTACACGGTTATCCCTTGCCATAGCCATTAATCCTGTAATGGCATGGCGCAGATGTTTGCCACTACTGGCAACACTTCCAAATTCACTAATGTTCTCACGGGTTCGAGCAAAAGCTGGATCACTTGCTATACGATTTTTACTTACGCCGCCTTTAGTGCGTGCCATATAGCCATCCTGGCTTTTATAGAAGGTGATATCGTCTAATGTCCCTTCAATTTTGATAAGGCTTTTTAATTTTGCCATTTTTACAATTATTTTGATGTTCTTACATCGTTATACAATTATTTTAATAGCCATTCCGAAAAACGATTAAATGTGGCGCGCGCAAGCATGAGCTCCTACTTACAATATTTTACATATAATCGTTTTTCAATGAACAGCTAAGACAAACCTACAACCCTTTGTTAGCCCTTGCAAACACTGGGTTCCGGTAAGAACTGATTATGCCGATTTTGTTGAAAATGGTAAGATTAGGTCTATAACAGCCTAAATTTCCGTTAGAGTCACTTAGTTCCGTTTAAATACATTTAGGTAGATAATTGTATAATGCTGAGTCTATTTAAATCAAGATTGCTAATATTTCTTACCAAGAGTGGAGTTCTGTAGACATACACTAATCATATAGTATCTATGGAGTATCTATGGAGTATCCATGGAGTATCCAAGTACTATCTATGAACTATGTATTGACCTGTCCCGTCCTAATATAACTATACAGATTAATAAATAAATCTTGATTTAATTATACACCTATAATTTTTTATCCTAAATCAACTATACAATGGTTTTTTATAGGTAATACCCTTATTATAGTTCTTCCATCTTTTCTTTAAAAATTGATGATAGAAGTAATAGTTTAATCACTGGCTAAATCTTTAGAATAACGTTAATATTTTGATGATATATTATTGAATAGTATCTTTTTCTAGTATTTTATTGTTAAATGTTGATAATTAATGAATGAATATGTTATTTTATTATGAATATTTATCTTAAATTGCTTCCAATGAAAAATTTTACCAAACTATAAATATGAAACTATGAGAAAAGCAGGTTTTTTTGATGTTAACTCGCAGCGAGTGCGACATCGTTCGAAAATTAAAGATTATGAGAAGATTAGTAATTCAAACCCAAGATGTTCAAGCATTACTTGCAGTTAGCGCTGGGTATGCTCGTAGAATTATTAGGAAAATAAAAAAGTCCCTCGGGAAGGAAAAGGAAAAACCCGTAACGATTCGGGAATTTTCTCAGTATATGAGTCTTGAGTACGAAGAGGTGCTTCAGGAAATTAACTACCCTCCTAAAAAGCCTACGGTATCATCTTGATTTTTAAAGCAAACCAACTTTGCTTCACAATTCCGGCGCATGCCTAAATTCTTTGGCTGCACTAATTTCTTCTATTAAATCTATTTACCTTATCGCTATTCACTTCTGCCAATACTTGGATTTGGAATTCTCACTGGAACTAATTATTCTTTACCTTATCTTAAACAGCTTTTCTGAAATTATACTCACGACAGTCCGATATTCCATCATTTCAAAATTCGATTACCATATACCTACTAACTCAAAGAAAATAATTTGAGGGCCTTATCAAATGTACATATAGCAGTTATTTTTCTATTTTTGAATAAATCCTAATTAAATGTTATATCCATTGGTTTCCATCATCATTCCCACCTATAATCGGATACATTTTAATAGGGGAGACGCTAATCTGTTTTAGCACAGACTTACCAGGATTGAAAGTGTATTGTGATGAATGATGGGAGTACTGATAATACTTCAGATTTAATGGCTGAATATTGTTTGCGCTGAGGAGAATTTATTTAAAGCAAATAAGCAGGGTTTTTATAAAACTTTGAAAAATCCGTTTGCAAATATTCCCCAAAAGTTTACTTGGTATGATGGACACACCATGGGAAAGGTTGCCATTCCTATTGAATCTGCTATAATCCCTCATAATGTACATGGGTAAAAAAATTAATGGCTCCAAGGTGAAAAAGATAAATACTGGAAGTATATTGCATTTTCATTTTTATGACACAGAAGATTTTATAAAAGAATTATTCCGATTTCAATGATCGGCCCGATACGTTTTTAGCGGGCAATAAGGGTGAAGATTAAAACTACTACTTAGATACATTGTGAACAATTCAGGTTTGGGCAGGCAACAACTTGAAATCTATTTGAAAGACAATTTAATGTTCAGGAAAAATGAAATAAAGAAATTTAGGAGAGAAGGAAATATTTCTTTTTTAAAATAAATGCCGAACCATTACAAGAATTAACCACTCTGACAAAAATTTGAAAATTTTTTTCAATCTTGAAAAGTCCCCTTAAAATAATAATCTTTGATGGCAGTTACAAAACTACCCCCTTTATCAATCGATTGATAAAAGGGTTAGCTGTGCGGCATGAAGTTTATGTTTTGGGATTTAATGTTGAAATAGCCTATAAATTAGATAGGGTCCATTATATGCCCTTGGGGAGTAACCAGAATAAATTCCGCTTTATCGCTACTTCTCTAAGATATGCTGCCAACACAAAATCTTTTAAAACCATCTTTAATACTATCGGAAAACTGAACAGTGGCGAAAGAAATTCAGTGCAACAGCAAAACCTTGATTTCGTCATAAATAAAATAAATCCGGATATAATCCATCTACAATGGCCATCCGTTATCCCATGGATAGAGGAAATATTGGTCAAGCAGAAATATGCTGTATTGTTAAGTCAAAGAGGTTCGCAAAACAACGTAAGACCTTTTGTAGAGAATGATTTTTTTGATTACTTACAACAGTGGTATCCCAAAATAAATGGCTTTCACTCTGTTTCCAAAGCTATTTCTTTGAATGGCGACAAAATATGGGCGTCAGACGAAAAATTGGATAAGGTTATCTACACGGGAGTTCCAATTCCCAAGCTCGTATTTCTAGAACGATATGATATAAGTATTCCATTACAATTATTATCGGTGGGAAGAGCACATTGGGTAAAAGGATATTCCTATGCCCTGAGTACTTGTCAGATTTTAAAAGAAAAAAAATTTAGTTTTCAATATACTATAATTGGAGGGGCAGGCGATGAGGAACTACAGTTTTTGATTTCGGATTTAGGTTTGCAAGGTTATGTTAATTTGACTAAACGAGTGTCTCAGGAAGAAGTCTTTAAAAAGATGAATAATGCGTCCCTATTATTAATGTCCAGTGTGGAAGAAGGTATCCCAAATGTTGCCGTAGAAGCCATGGCCATTGGTCTTCCGGTTCTAAGCACGAACTGCGGTGGGATTGCAGAATTGATTTTGGATGGAGAAGAAGGTTGGATCGTGCCTATTAGAGATCCGGAAGCGATGGCAGAAGCCATTGTGGAATTTTCAAACTTACCATTAAATCGAATAAATGAAGTGCGAAAAGCAGCCCGTGAAAAAGTTGAAAAACACCATTCCGAAGAACGAATGGTTCGGGAGATGGAGGAGTTGTATTATAAAGTTATGGAATTAAAATCTGTTTCCGCAAGTGCTATTTGATCCTTTATTACCGATATTTAAAAATTAGAATTATTTAATTTTTTAATACCCTTACTGTGTTCCTCATTATGTTCGGGCATCCGATGAGAAAATGTACTGATAATTCCTAAATTTCCCTATATTTAATATCTAAACCTACCAATTTTCAATTTTGAAAACCATCAAAACCGCCATCATTCCCCCTCATCAACAATTCGTTAAGGTTCACGCCCCGCACGAGATAGATAAAAAGGCAATCTGCATATTTGTAGCCACGGGATTTTTCTTGGGAACGGATACATATTGGAAGGATTTAAAAGTTCTTGCTCCAGCTTCTGAAAATACCATTGATGAAGATGGATTTTTAATTGAAAGTAAACCTTGGTTTGAATGGAATTACAACCCGAGAGACATTGATTTTGAAACAGTTTTGGGAGAGTTTACGGAGCTATTTGAAAAAATATGTGCCGAACAAGTGGGAGAGAAGCCTATTTTGCTGCCGCTATCCGGCGGGTTGGATAGCCGAACCCAAGCCATTGCGTTTTCAAAGTTGAAAAACCCTGTCACCGCTTATAGCTATTCCTTTAAAAATGGATTTCCTGAAAGTGAAATTGCAAAAAAAATAGCGAGGTTCTATAGCTTTGATTTTAAGGAATTTACTATAAAACCAGGATATCTTTGGCCAAAATTGGAAGAGCTATCTAGCTTAAATAAATGCTATTCAGAATTTACGCATCCAAGACAAATGGCAGTTCTGGATGAACTCAAAAAGATGGAAGGTGTAATTTCCCTAGGGCATTGGGGAGATGTCCTTTTTGATAGAGGCGTAGATTATGGGACAACGCAGGATGAGGTCCTATCAGAATTATACAAGAAAGTAGTGAAAAAAGGTGGGTTGGAACTTGCCAATGCTCTTTGGAAAGAGTGGAAACTGGATGACAATTTTGAGGATTACCTAAAAATGAGAATGGAGACAATGCTCGATTCCATTAAGATTGAAAATCCAAGTGCCAAAATCCGTGCTTTTAAATCGTTGAATTGGGCCCCAAGATGGACTTCCGTAAATTTATCAATTTTTGAAGCAGCACATCCTATTCACTTACCCTATTATGATGAAAGAATGTGCCGTTTTATATGCAGTGTACCTGAAGAGTTTCTCGCGGATAGAAAATTACAGATTGAATACATTAAACGTCAAAGTCCAGAAGTTGCTAAAATCACGTGGCAGGCACATAGACCCTATAATCTCAACACCTATCAGGATAATAAATCTCCAAACAATTTACCCTTTCGCATTGCCAATAGATTAAGACGAGCAGTTAATGCAAAAATGGGCAAACCCTTAATTCAGCGGAATTGGGAATTGCAGTTTTTAGGTATGGAGAATGATGAAAAATTACAAGAACACCTTTTTGGCGAAAATATGCACCCATTTCTTTCAAAGGAATTATTGGCCCGCTTTTACAATAATTTTAGAGCGAGAGACATGGTTGAGTATTCCCATCCGTTAAGTATGTTATTGACATTGGCAATGTGGAAAAAACAAAATTTGTAATTCAATTATAATATCCATTTTTAACTTTAGAAGAAAATAGCTTTAGACTGAATGTCAAGGACAAGAATCGTATACACCATTCCTAATTTCAAAACGGCGGGCAGCCAGCACGTTGTGCTGTCACTGTATCGAAGGGTAGATCGATTTTTGTTTGATCCATATATCTGTGTTGAAAAATATCCTGAAAAAATCCCTGAGGATGTTCCAATGGATAGACGTTTGGTTTTCGAGTGGGGCGGTAATGCGTTTGAAGATGTCCTGAAGTTTAGCTATTTACTTACCTCTCATAAAACTGACATCGTGCATTCTTGGGATTATAAATCGAATTACCTTGAGCCTTTAGCTTCATATTTTGCAGGAGTGGCCTATTTATTCACAAAGAAAAATAATAGCTGGTCTGAACGTTGGAAATTGAAAAGCTTTCTTTCCTCCCATATCGCATATGACAACCCCGAAATGAAGGATAAATTTTTTCATAATAATATTTTTCATAATAAGATATCATTTATCCCCCACAGCGTAGATACCGATGTTTTTAAGCCTTTAGAAGCGATTCCGAGTGAAAATTTTAATATTGCATGTATCGGAAATATTGGAAGAAATAAAAATCAGCTTTTTATAATTAAAACCTTAAAATATCTGCCCCAAAATATTGTGCTTCATCTATTTGGTACGGAAGAGATGAGTTATAAACAGGAACTTCTTGAATATATTTATTCCAATAATTTACAAGGGAGAGTTCAGTTTTATGGATATATAGAGAATTCCGGCATTCCTGAGGTTTTTAGAAGAATAGATTTATTTGTTTTGGCATCTATACAGGAAGGACAACCTGTTGCAATCATGGAAGCAATGGCATGCGGCGTTCCAGTATTGTGTTCAGATTCAGGAGGAGGCGCACGTTATCTATTGAGTGCAGACAGTATTTTTTCATTAAATGATCCGAAACCTCTGATTGATAAAATATTGCTGATATATACTATGGAAAAAAGCTCAAAGGATAATCTTATCAAGGACGGGATTCGGAAAATTTTAGAAATTCATACTGCAGAACTTGAAATTCAGGCTTATGAAACTCTATATAAAAAACTTGTATAAGATTGCATTTTATGAAAATAGGCATTGTATTGTCTTCAACTCCTGGCTATTCAGAAACCTTTTTCCGATCTAAGATCCAAGGGCTTCAAGATAATGGAATAGATGTGCATCTGTTTTGTTTTACGGCAAAAGAGGATTTCAACCTTTGCCCGGTGACGGTAATCCGGAAAATAAGCGATAATACAATTTTACAAAGTTGGTATTTCATTAAGGAATTTATCTTGCTATTACCTTATTTGCCTACAGTGATAAAATATGTAAAGTTGGAGAGAAATGAAGGTGAAAAGTGGGGCGCGATATTTAAAAAGGTCTACCTCAACACAAATTTGTTAAAAGCCAAAGTGGATTGGTTGCATTTCGGCTTTGGTACGATTGGATTGGGCCGTGAAACCGTTTCAAGGGCGATTGGCGCAAAGATGGCTGTAAGTTTTCGGGGATTTGATATAACTATCTATCCTGTTAAACATCCAAACTGTTATGCCCTATTATGGAGATATGTGGATAAGATCCATGTCATTTCTGGAGATATTTTAACGAAGGTTAAGAAGAATGGTCTTCCCGATACTATCCCTACGGTAAAAATTACGCCGGCTTTAGATTTGAAAGTATTTCGATCTGTTTTGGAACAAAACGAGGAAATCAAAAAAATCATTTTTATGACAACGGCCAGATTGCATTGGAAAAAAGGTTTTATCCAAACTTTGGAGGCTCTGGCAATTTTAGATTCCGAAGGTTATGATTTTGAATATAGAATAATTGGGAAAGGAGAAGAGTATGAACGTATTGCTTTTACTGCTTTTCAACTTGGTTTAAAGGATAGAGTTCAATTTTTGGGAAAATTGACACAATTACAGGTGAAAGAAGAGTTGGAAAACGCCCATATCTATCTACAATACAGCATTCAAGAAGGATTTTGCAATGCGGTACTGGAAGCCCAAGCAATGGGAAAACTTTGTATTGTGAGTAATGCGGAAGGCTTGTCGGAAAATGTATTGCATGATGAGACAGGCTGGGTTGTTCCCAAACATTCGCCTCAGCTATTGGCAGAACAAATTAGGAAAGTACTTTTAATGGAACAACAAGAAAAGACCAAGGTTTCTAAAAATGCAAGGGAAAGAGTGAGAGGAGAATTTAATATTCATAAACAAAAGGAAGAATTTTTGAATTTTTATAGAAGCTAAGCGAACGGTTTTATAAGTATTGATGAAAAAAAGTAAAGTTTTTATAATAAGCTTACATAAGACGGGGACAACATCGTTGTCAAGGTTTTTAGAAAAACTTGGATATCTAGTTACTGGACCAGATACGCATTTATTTATTCCAGCAATTCAGAAGGATTATGATGAAATCGATAGATTTCTGAATAGGTATGATGCATTTCAAGATGATCCTTGGTACTTAATATATCCCTATTTAGAAAGGCAGCACCCTACGGCAAAGTTTGTTTTTTTAGAAAGAGATGAGAATTCTTGGATTAAAAGTGTTCAAAATTTCTATGATCGGGACAGGTATAATAATTCTGTACGAAGAGTTTTTTACGGTAATGCAGATACAATCGCCAGTAAAAATCTTTACTTGGATAAATATAGAAGCCATAAAAAAGAGGTGTTTGATTATTTCAAAAATCGAGAAAACTTTATTTCTATTTCAATTGCCGAAAATAATGATGCAATAAGATTGCAAATTTTTTTAGGAGAACCTGTTAGATTTAAATCCTTTCCACATAAAAACAGAGCACCTACAAAAAAAAATGATACAGTAAAAAAAGGATTCAGATTTATGGTTTATGATGGGTTGGGTTTAAAGCAATTTGCAAAGAGACAATTATTTAGAATTTTGGGACCTGATGAATTTATTCTATTTAGGAGTAAGATTAGATTCATCAAGGCAAAAGGGAGAGTATTTTTTCTAAACTTTTTAAAATGATTAAATGAAGTTATTCTATCCAAAATCTCATTATAAACCCGAAAGGCTTTTGGTATTTCCCTTGCTTCGGCCGTTTATTAAGGATGAAGACTTTACGGATGAGCAAAGAATAGAATTATATGGCGTATCTGAAAGCGATTTCGAATTCACAAGTAATTTGGAAGACGCAGATTTGGTTATTCTTACCATGGCATGGAATTTTTATGTAAAAAAAGAACAAACTGCCATAGCTCAGGAGTTTATAATTAATAGCAATGCCCTGGTGAAAAAGGTTTTAGCAGTGAATACGGGCGATTTCGGGATGCCAATTCCCTACTTCGAAAACCTTATTGTCTTTAGAAGTAGTGGATATAAATCCAAATTTCACAAAAACGAATTTGCGCTCCCTTCTTTTATTCGCGATCCATTGAGCACTTATTTCAATTCCATGGATGTTATTGAAAGACCTTATTTATCCAAACCCGTAATTGGGTTCTGTGGTCATGCCAATCCATCGAGAATAAATGCTGCGAAGGAGGTAATACGAACAGTGATGAGAAATATAAAATTTCATTTAGGATTAACCAACAATGAACCTCAAGACATTTTATCTGCCACATATTTGAGATTCAAAATTTTAAACCAACTTCAGAAATCGACATTTGTAACCTGCAATTTTATTTATAGAAAGAAATACCGAGCTGGTATCAAATACAATAAAGATGATCATAGAACTTCCTTAGAATTTTATGAGAATCTTCTGAATTCAGATTATATAGTATGTGTGAGAGGAGCGGGCAATTTTTCTATCCGTTTTTATGAAGCGCTGGCGATGGGCAGAATTCCAATATTCATTAATACGGACAGTCCCTTGCCTTTTGATGGTATTATTGATTGGAAAAAACATGTAATTTGGGTGGAATATGCAGACCGTTTAAAAGTTGCTGAAAAAGTAGCAGATTTCCATCAAGGACTCTCTGAAACAGATTATTTAGAATTACAACATTCCAATAGGAAATTGTGGGAGGATCGATTAACATTAAAAGGTTTTTTTAAAAACTTTATTCATAAAGAAGAAATACTATAGAAAGAAATGGCGCATTTAAAAACGTATCAAATTATCTGTGGCATCTTTCCTCCAATATTTTCCCAGAAAATTCGAGAAAAAATATTTCCATTAGAAAAAGCACGAAGCCTAAAGTTGGACTTTTCCAAAACTTCAATCACAGGAAGTCGGTTTATGGGGAATACTTCAGACGATCATTCCTATAGGTTCGCCGTACATGGTTTTTTTGATTGGCGCAATATAATTATAGCCCACATTTACTCTAAATATTTTAAAGGAGATATTGTTGAAGTAGGAGCTAATGTGGGCACTGAAACTATTTCATATTGCGACCTAATTTCTCCAAAATGGAAAGTGCACGCATTTGAACCGCTACCGGAGAATATTTCATCTTTACATATTCTTGCCCAAAGTATTAAAAACATTATTGTTTATCCAAAAGCAATTTCCAATAAGTCTGACATAATGCATTTTCAAATCCCTCCCAAGCATGAATCGGGAATAGGGAAAATAGTTGATTATGCGAATATTGAAATTCCAACGGAAACATTTAAGGTAGAAACTGCAACTTTAAATTCTTATATAGACAAATTTGAAAATCTTTGCTTAATCTCAATTGATACAGAAGGGCATGAGCCGTTTGTATTGGAAGGGTCAAGTGATGTGCTTGATAAATTTCGGCCCGCTGTAATAATAGAAGTTAGCCCTAAATTACTTAGAAAATATGCGGATTCTTCGCCCGAAAAGATTTTGAAATTTTTCACGAATAGGAATTATTTATGTTTTTCCATCAATCGTTATGACCTTAATCCAATTGGAGAGGTAAGTTTACAGTCCGCAAAATCACAAAATTGGTTTTGTATTCCAAGTGAGAATCAGCGTATAGTTAAAGAATTAAGAAGAACTTTATTCCTAAGAGCGGTTGTACCTTGGTATTTTCTCCGATCGCTGAAAGGCCGCGCGATTCATTAATTTTAATTTTCTATGGAAACCATATTTATATCTACCTCTATCCCCGGTCGAGCGAGACCTGATTACTTCTTTGCATTAGCAGAGTCGTTTTCAAGGATTGGATTCAGGGTAATTATGATTTTGGATGGAAGGTCTGAAACTTTACCAACCCGTGAAAATTTAATGTTTTTCAAATGGCCAAGCCCTCGTCCAACCCATATGAAAGATTTTATATTCTTGAAAAAACTTATAGAAGAATACAGGCCAAGCGCATTAATCTCATCCTTCGGTTCCGTGAATATCATGAATATTTGCGGCTATTTTTCAAAAGTGGAAAACCGTATTAATTATATTTTATCGGTCAGCGAGCCATTTTATCAGAAAGTGAGTTATGGCACAGTCTTAGTTCGAAAGTTTTTGAAGCTTAGAAAGGCAAGGATTTATAAACTGGCTACATTGCTAGTTTGCAATTCAGAAGGTACGCATCAAGATGCTATTGAGTATTATGGTCTTCAACACAAAAATTTTCTTATCCTTCATAATTTAATTCAGAAAAGCCATTTGGAATATATACCTCAAGCTCAACGAAAAAGGCAGATATTGATAGTTGGTAATTTAATTAAAAGGAAGGGGCATCGCTGTCTTATCAATCAATTCAAAAATGCCTTAGAATTTTTTCCAAATTTAAAATTGTTGATTGTTGGAGATGGAATTGAAAAAAACGATCTCATCATGCAAGTTGATTCCTTGAATATTAAACATAGGGTTGAATTTGTTGGCAGCGTTTCCCATCAAAAAGTTTCAACTTATTTTTCAGAATCCTTGATCGGAATTTCTGCAAGTATTCATGAAGCTTTTGGATTTAATAATATTGAAGCAATGCGTGAAGGTACGCCGATAATTAGCACTCCTACGGCGGGAGCGTTAGAGATTTTAAAGGAAAATGAGAACGGTAAATTTTTCACATTACATGATGCAGACTCCTTAACTGGAGCGTTATCGCGTATATTGGAGGATTGGGATGCGTATTCTAAAAGTGCATTAAACAGTTTTAATGATTTATATTCCCTGGATCAAATAGATTCACATAGAGAGTTTATAAAGAATACATTCAGATAAATGCTTTTTTCATTTCTAAAATATCTGCAGCCCACTCATTACTTCCAACTTTATAAGAAAGATGGAAACTCTATATTTCCTATTGCTGAAAAATTACCTAAAGAAATTATTGACCACCTTGAATCTGATTCTAATTACAAATCTAAACATGCTGCAGATTACGACCTTTCGTGGCAGGCGATAAACAAAGGATATATTGGCGATGTTGAAACATATTCTGCATTCGCGGAATTGCCATTAGATGATGAGTATCGATTTCTGAAAAAATATTTTCATCCCATCTGGGTGTTTTATGTTTTGGTGTTGCGCGTTCTATCCCTAAAAAATCCCTTTAGAGAAATAAACGCTTGGAGAAAAACGAACAGTTTAAAACAAATCGATTTTCTTAAACGGCCGATAGAACACGCTAGATTTGAGACTCTTAATTCATCCTTAATTCAAGAAGCACCTTTTATAAGTGTGGTTATCCCTACATTGAATCGGTACGAATATTTAAGGGATGTGTTGAAAGATCTAGAAAAGCAAGTCTATAAAAATTTTGAAGTTATAGTGGTTGACCAATCTTTTCCTTTTCAAAAGGATTTCTATGCCGATTTCAAATTAAATATTCAACTATTACGGCAGGATGAAAAAGCCCTTTGGTTAGCTCGCAATAGGGCAATACATACTTCTAAAGGAGAATATCTTCTATTGTTTGACGATGATAGTAGAGTGGATGAAAACTGGATTTCCAACCATTTAAAATGTTTGGAATTTTTTGATTGTGATATATCTTCTGGCGTTTCCTTATCTGTTGTAGGTGGGAAAATACCCGCACATTATTCTTTTTTTTGTATTTCGAGTCAGTTAGACACTGGAAATGTTTTGCTAAAAAAGAAAGTTTTTAGAGAGATAGGACTATTCGATAGACAATTCGAAAAACAACGAATGGGCGATGCCGAATTTGGGCTACGCGCGTACTTGAATGGCTTTAAAAATATATCCAACCCTCTCGCAAGTAGGGTTCATTTAAAGGTTGATTCTGGCGGGCTTAGGGAAATGGGAAGTTGGGATGCTTTTCGCCCAAAAAACCTCTTTTCACCACGCCCTCTTCCGAGTGTACTGTATTTATTTAGAAAATATTATGGCCGAAAACGAACGGTACTGGCAATCCTAAAAACAGTACCTCAGTCCATCATCCCGTATAGATATAAAAAAAACAAGAAAATGTTGATGCTTGGGGTGCTCATTTCGTTAATATTGTTTCCATTTGTCTTCTTACAAGTATTAATTTCCTGGCGATTGGCGACTATGAAATTGAAGAAAGGCGCGATGGTGGAGAGGTTGTGAGGGAGGGGAATGGAAGATGAAATCGAAATCGAAGATGAAATCGAAATCGAAATCGAAAACGAAAATGAAATCGAAATCGAAAATGAAAAGGGGAAAACAGATGATAGACATCTAGAATCTAGAAACTAGAGAAACAGAAAACTGACAACCGACAACAGATGAAGACAGCTAGAGTCTAGAATCTAGATCTAGACAAAAGGAAAACAGACAACCGACAACAGATAATAGACATCTAGAAACTAGAAACTAGAAAAACAAAAAACTGACAACAGACAACAGACAACCCACAACCCACAACCCACAACAATGCCTAAAGTCCTCATTTTAACATCGGAATTTCCTCCACAACCTGGCGGCATAGGTAATCATGCTTTTCATTTGGCAAAAGGATTGCAGGTTAATGGATATGATGTTACTGTTGTTTCTGATCAACGTTCCGATAATGGGGAAGCTGAAAAGGGATTTGATGGGCAGGTTTCTTTTCGGGTAGTTCGAATTCCAAGGAAGGCTTTTATTTTCATAAGTTATTTTAACAGAATCAGAACGGCATTTTCCGAAGGTAAGAATGCCGATATAATTTTATCTTCAGGAAAATTTTCTCTTTGGATGGGGGCTTTATTAAGTTTTTTTCAAAAAATGAGGTTTGTCGCTGTTGTTCATGGTAGCGAAATTAAATTGAGAAATCCATTTTTACGAAAACTGACGGCATTTTCATTGAAGAGATATGACACTGTAATTGCTGTAAGTGAGTTCACCAAATCATTATTAAGTCATCTCAATCTGAAAAATATTTCCGTTATTCCCAATGGTTTTGAAATAGGGAAACCAGAGATTCAAAAAATAAATAAAGACCAAATGCCCGTGCTTATAACTGTGGGCAATGTAACGGAACGCAAAGGGCAACACAATGTAATTAAGGCATTACCAAGTTTGTTGAAAAAATTTCCAGATCTGAAATATCAAATCGTGGGAATTCCGACAGATAAAAAGAAGCTTGAAAAATTATCTCTAGCGTTGGGTGTGGAAAATTCTGTAGAGTTTTATGGGAAAGTAGAGGAGAAGGTTAAAAAGGAATTATTATCAAAATCCGATGTTTTTGTGATGCTCAGTGAAAAAACAAAAGATGGTGATGTAGAAGGGTTTGGAATTGCTATCTTGGAAGCAAATGCTCTTGGAGTTCCAGCCATAGGAGCAAAGGATTGCGGAATTGAAGATGCCATTAACCAGGGACATTCAGGCAAATTGATAGACACCAAAAGTCCGCAACAGTTCGAAAAAGCTCTTACTGAGATTTTAAATAACTATCAAACGTATTCCAATGGTGCAAAAGATTGGTCAACTGGGTTCACGTGGGATAAGATTCTCAATGAGTATTTAGAAGTGCTGGGGAAAGTTGAAGAGAAAACTTGACAAACCATTGACTTGCCATAGTTTACATTATAATTCGATTAAAATGATTTTTAAATTATAAATTTTCGCTATCGAAGAAAAACTAACATTTAAGATTCGAGGCCGTAAATAACATGAAGCTCGCCATCATTTCCCATACAGCACATTATAAAACTTCCGATGGCACTATTGTGGGGTGGGGACCAACAATTATTGAGCTTAATCATCTCGCGGACGACTTTGAGGAAATCTATCATATCGCTTTTTTACACCCTGATATACCCCCACCCAGCTCCTTGGAATATACCAAAGAAAATATACATTTTATCGCGTTGGACCCTGTGGGAGGAAGTGCAATCGCGGATAAATTGAATATTGTTGCCCATATTCCAAAAATCATAAAGACAGTTCGGAACACCTTAAATAAAGTTGATGTTTTCCAACTTCGTACACCAACTGGAATTGGAATATTCTTGATTCCTTATCTAAGCCTATTCAGTGATAAAAAGGGATGGTTTAAATATGCTGGCAACTGGAATCAAGATAATGCACCCTTAGGATACTCGGTGCAACGATGGATGTTAAAAAAACAAAAACGCAAAGTGACCATCAATGGTCGTTGGCCGGAACAGCCCGCGCATTGTTTGACATTTGAAAATCCGTGTTTAACCAATTCAGAGCGACAAGAAGGTTTACACCTGAGGAGTTCAAAAAGTTTTCAACCTCCATTTACGTTTTGTTTTGTTGGTAGATTGGAAGATGAAAAGGGAGTACAGCGCATTATAGATGCTTTTGCAAGTTTAAAATCAACGGAAAAAATAGCCGAAATCCATTTTGTAGGAGATGGACAAAAGCTGAATGATTATAAAAAACAGTGCAAATTGTTAAACCTTCCTGTATGCTTTCACGGATTTTTGTCCAGAGAAAAAGTATTTCAAATATATAAACGAGCTAATTTTTTTCTCCTTCCCAGCACTGCTTCCGAAGGTTTTCCAAAGGCGATAGCAGAGGCAATGAATTATGGTTGTCTTCCCATTGTATCAAATGTTTCAAGCATTGGGCAATATGTTCATGGGAATAATGGATTTATTCTTAATCCCTGCACGTCGGATGATTTGTTGGCAATTTTGAATGCTGTTCTTGATCTTAAAAGTGATGAATTAAGAAAAAAGGCTATAGATGCTCATCAAAGCGTTTTTCAGTTTACATTTGAATATTATAGATCGCGCATTTTAAATGAAGTAATTGTTTAATTGAATCCATAACTCTACAAAAATATCGTACCCTATCTACTTAAAAATATTAAACCTTTATATGTTGTTCTCTTTCATATAGGGCTTGGCGTACTTGGGACCGTCTCTCGGCCCGCAATTTTTATTTATTCGATAGTGGTATTGGTTTATTTTTCATGGCAAATCATCAACAAAAGAAATAAACTTTTCCATGTCCTAGTTGCCGCCGCTTACTTTATGAGTATAGAAGTGTTTTTCAGAATGACAAAAGCGTACGTTTTCTGGGAGACGGGAAAATATGCGGTTATCTGGTTTTCATTACTAGGTATGTTTTATATGGGTTTTAAAAGAAATGCAACACCCTACGTGATCTATCTCCTTTTGTTATTTCCGGGAATTATAGTATCTCTTGAGGAAATGTCTTATGACGTTGATTTTAGAAAAGCGGTGTTTTTTAATCTAAGTGGTCCCTTATGTTTGAGTGCTGCAGCTGTTTTTACGTATGGAAGGACAATTTCATTTCGGAAAATGTTGAAAATCATGGATTATATTATATATCCAATGATCGCAATGACGGTTTATATCGTATTGTATTCCCCCGATATTAGGGAGGCCGTAACGGGAACCGGGTCAAATTCCGCAATTTCTGGAGGTTATGGGCCCAATCAAGTAGCGACTGTTTTAGGATTAGGCGTATTTTTACTTCTTACACGCTTATTCATTCCCTATAAAAATATTTTGGTACATTGGACGATGATGTTTTTTATGGCATTGATGGCATATAGGGCTCTTCTCACATTTTCCAGAGGTGGAGTTTTGGTGGCAATTATAATTAGTTTGGTCTTTATAATAGTATTTTATTTTGCGTCAACTTTTAGATTAAAGATAAAAACGAGTGTCCGGATTATTGGAATAGTCGTGGCAGGATTGGCAATTTGGACCTTTACTGTTTTCCAAACGGGGGGAATGATTGAAAACCGATATGAAAACAAAGATGCTATTGGACGTGAAAAAGAAGACTTTACTACCGGGAGAGCCGAACTATTTCAAGCAGAAATAGGCGCGTTTAAGGCAAATCCTGTTTTCGGAGTGGGAGCGGGACGGGTTTCCTCAGTTTTCAGGGACGAGTTGGGAGTAGATTTACCCACCCATAATGAAGTTTCCCGCATGCTTTCCGAACATGGTGTATTTGGTATTTTTGCACTTTTGGTTCTTATTTTAGCACCAATCATTACAAAAGCGAAAGGGAGAAAAAATATCTATTTCTGGCCATTTTTGATATTTTGGCTCTTGACCATTGCACATTCCTCTATGCGGATAGCAATGCCGGCTTTTATTTATGCACTTTGCCTATTGAACATTGATTATGGTCCCAAAAAGAAAGTTGCTGTACATAGGAAATAACTTGGGCCAGCACGGCGCCTCTCCAACTATGGCAGATTGGTTGCCAAATGCCTTGGAAACGGAAGGATTTAAGGTGCTAACAGCTTCCAATAAGCGCAATAAGATTATTCGGTTATTGGATATGGTTAGAACTACCTATAAAAACCGAAATGAGGTTGACTTTGTAATAATTGACACCTATAGTACATGGAATTTCTACTATGCCGTAATTATTGCGAAGATATGCCGAAATTATAAGTTGCCATATATTCCCATTCTTCATGGCGGAAATCTTCCCCATCGTTTAGAGAAAGATAAGCATCTAAGCCAGAATTTGTTTAATGGCGCAAAAACCTGTGTATCGCCCTCCTTATATTTAATGAATCAATTTCGGGATTCTGGATTTACCAATCTCACCTATATTCCCAATACTCTAGATATAAATAACTATCCTTATTTGCCAAGGCCGCAACTAGCACCCAAATTGCTGTGGGTACGGTCTTTTGCGGAGATTTATAATCCTTTATTGGCAATGGAAATACTAGAAATTCTCATAAAGCAAGGGGTTAATGCATCATTGTGTATGGTAGGGCCCGATAAGGATGGTTCTCTTATTCGGTGTAAACAAATTGCACAGGAGCTAAACCTTCCGGTTACCTTTACAGGAATTCTTTCAAAAAAAGAGTGGATTACTCTTTCCAAGAATTATGATCTTTTTATAAATACCACCAATTTTGATAATATGCCCGTAAGCGTCATGGAAGCCATGGCACTAGGACTGCCTGTAATTTCAACTAATGTTGGAGGGATGCCGTATATGATAAAAAGTGGAGACAATGGAATTTTAGTGCCTTCAAAAAGCCCGAAAGCGTTTGTAGAGGCGATCTTAGAACTATTACAAAATAGTGAAGAGAGCCTTAGAATGGCACAAGCGGCTAGAACTGAAATGGAAAAATTGGATTGGCAAAAGATCAAGAAATTATGGATCGAACTTTTGGCGTGATCTCATATACTTTATTATATTTGTGTGTTAAATTTTTGAGAAAAGATTAAAATTTATTTCAAAATTTAGCATCCTCGTGAGTTATTCCCCTTCCCTAATTATTTTAATTGAATACACAACTGTTATCCGAAATCAAAAATTCTTTATCTGAAGAGAGTAGGTCTAATGGTTATAAAATAATCGGGAGTGGCTAAAAACAATATCCATTTTGAAATTTCAGAAAGACGGGTTCTCCTTCGTGTCCTGGACGTTATAAGCGTTTTTGTGACTTTATATTTCGTGGGATATATATTTGATTTTGATTACTTTAAATTAACCTTGGATAATTGGACCTGGCCTTTGGTTCTTTCGCTTTATCTCACTGTTTTTGCCACGGTATTTGAACTTTACGACCTTCAGAAATCCAGTAATTTTGATACGGTTATAAAAAATATAATTCTCACTTCGTCTGTTACGGTTCTCTTTTATCTGTTGACTCCTTTTTATACGCCCATGTTGCCTTCCAATAGGCTTCAAATTCTTTATTTCTTTCTGGCGGTAAATGCCGCCTTACTGATCTGGCGTTACGGGTATATTACTTTGATAGCGACACCGCGTTTTTATAAAAAAGTTCTTTTGGTAGCGCATAGGGATGACCTATCAAAGATACTTGAAGCACTCTATAAATCCGATCCCAATTACCGCGTGATCGCGTTTTATGATAGTTCTGGGAAGCTAGAGCCGGTCCCGTTAACCAATGATATATCAGAAGTAAATATCAGCAATTTTACTTTTATGGTTGATGAGCTAAGGATTTCTGAAGTTGTTGTAGGAACCCGTTTTAGCGATGGCATGACTGCCGAATTGAACAGTAAATTGCTCAAATTATTGGAAACAGGAGTGCCAATACGATCTTTTACTCAGGTATATGAAGAACTCACCTATCGTCTTCCTGTTCATCATGTAGAACGCGATTTTTATAGCTATTTTCCATTTAGTCGCAGTAACCGCAACAAATTCTATCTCCTCTTTAGTAAGATTGTAGGGATAACTTTAAGTATTGTAGGGTTGGCTTTTATGCTTTTAATCATCCCCTTTGTGTTCTTAGGAAACTTGATCGGAAATCGTGGGCCATTGTTTTATAACCAAATTAGAGTGGGTAAAAACGGGGAGCTTTTTAAGTTGTTGAAATTGCGCACTATGGTTGAAGACGCTGAAAAAGATGGTGCCCAATTCGCGCAAATAAGTGATAATCGAGTTACGAAATTTGGTCTTTTTTTACGAAAATCTCGGTTAGATGAAATCCCACAATTTATCAACGTGATAAAGGGAGAGATGAGCCTCATTGGCCCCCGTCCCGAAAGACCTGAATTTCTTGAAAGTTTAATCGAGAAAATACCCTTTTATGAAGTCCGCCATCTTATAAAACCCGGAATCACAGGTTGGGCCCAGGTAAATGCAAAATACGGCACCTGCGAAGGCGATGCCCTTGAAAAACTGCAATACGACCTTTATTATATAAAACACAGAAGCCTTTTTCTGGATATTTCAATTTTGCTTAAAACCCTCAGTACGATTATCTTTTTTAGAGGACAGTAGGGAGGTTGCCGGGTAAAAGGTTAAGAGGTTAAGAGGTTATAAGGTTAAGAAGTTATAAAATTATAGGGTTATAAGCACTTGGTGTCTAGTTACTAGGTACCTAAGTTTAATGCCTTTTCATATACCAAACCAAATAAACATAGCGGATAGCCAAGGCAATCAAAATAGGTATTAGACCAATAGCAAATACCTGTACGCCTGTGAACCAGTGAATAGTCAATAACCCCAAAAGCAAAATCAGTAGGAATATATACCTTCCAACCATAGGGGAGGAGTTTTTACGAGTAATGGCAAGCACCATAAAAATCGAGATTGGAAAGGCCCAGAGTAAGTTATAGTTGTTCGCGGTGGCCGTATGGTCTGTAGCCCCCCACAGCAGAACTAAGAACACTCCTATCAGCCCCGTGATCAAGAGAATTGTTGTATCCAAATATCTACTTCTGGTTTTTTGTTTAAAATCCCTATATGTTATAAAAATTATCATTAGTCCCAATAGGCCCAAAACAAAAAGGGGACTGGTCAGGAAATTGTTTTGTGGGGGCATGGGTTTATTCTCGAAAAGAACTTTAGTGTCCTTAACAAGAGGCTCTGTTCCTCCACCGCGATGTATCAATGCATGCGATGCTCCTTCGAATACATATTCAGGTAAAAACTGATATTCTATCGGACTTGCCTTACGATCTATAACAGCGCCCAATGCAATGTCTATACCCAAACTTCCCCAAGTATTCGCTTGCAGATTTTTCTGGATCAATTGCCGAAAAGTTAATTCTTCTTGAATATAATCATCTGTGAATTCCAAACTTTCACCGAGAACTTCCTGAACTACATCTCTAATTTTAGTGGCGCAGTTGTCATAAAAGAAATCATATTTGTATTTTCTATTCTCCGGAAGTACATTTTCCCATAGGAAATCTGAAACTGCCTGTTTTTCCTCTTGATTTAAGTTTAAGATCTGTTCTTTAACCCATCTGTTCTGAGCTACGTAACTCTCATAAAACGGTTGGTAGTAGGTAACGTTTAATTCATAAAGTAATTTCCCTTGGGCGAATTTGGTATAGAAATTAGGGGTTTCGAAGTCATAAACCCCATAATTAAATACTACATCTACTCCGCTTAAAGAATCCTTTATTCGAAAAGCGCTATGTCCGAATTTGTCGTAAAGTTCAGCACCTTGACCAATAGTTAAGATGCTTATCTCGGCAGCAGGAGATAAGGATCCAAATTGAGCCCTAGAGGTTATGCTGGTTAGAAGCAAAAAAAGAATTAAAAGATTTTTTATCACTGTAGTAGTTTCAGATTTTTATTTTTAGAGTTTTAATCTAGTGAACAGGGTAGGTGCAACAGCCGGCGTAATCGACTTATTTTCCTCTGAATTATCTTCTCTGTTCCTTTTCCCTCTTTTGTTCATTTTTAATCACCATTTTAGAAATATAGATACTCACTTCATAAAGAACCAAAATAGGAATGGCAACTATAATTTGACTTACCACATCTGGAGGTGTAATTACCGCAGAAAGTACAAGAATGATTATTATGGAAAACTTCCTATATTTTTTCAATGCTTCTGGAGTGACCAATCCAATTCTTGTAAGGATATACATTAAGATGGGAAGTTCAAAAACTATTCCACATGCCAGAACAGATGTTCGCACCAACCCGATATAGCTTTCTAGATCAAACTGATTTCTCACTTCTTCACTTACTTGGTAATTCCCTAAAAAGTTAATAGACAAGGGCGAGATAACATAATATCCAAATAAAACTCCCAAGAAGAATAGTATGGAAGCGATAAAAATAAATCCACGGCTGGATTTACGCTCGTTTTCCCTCAAGCCAGGACTGATAAACTTCCATAATTCATATAAAATATAAGGAAACCCAACGATGATCCCTGCATATATCGAAGTCCATAAATGGGTAGAAAACTGCCCTGCCATGGTACGGCTTTGTATGCTAAAAGGCATTTCCTGAAAGCAGAACGAATCCATCCCCATGGATTGGGAAATCTTGCAAAACATTTTATAAGTTGCAAAATCGGGTCGGGTAGGTCCGAAAATAAGAACGTCGAAAACAAAATTTTTAAATATAAAAGCAACGAGAGCTAATATCAGTACGGCTACAGTAGAGCGGACCAAATGCCAACGCAGCTCCTCTAAATGATCTAGAAACGACATCTCCTTTCCAGGGGAAGCTTGTTTATTTTTTTTCATAGACCGATTTCAATGATTTGTGGAGAAGAAACCCCAAGTTGATATAGTAGAAATGATTTATCAATAGTATGGAATTCATTCCTATCACTAAAAACCATAGCATTCATTATATAATTCCTTCTTTTGTAAGATTGTGGATGTGCACCACACCTGAATATTCCCCATTTTCTTCAGCAAGGATTTGGGTTATTCCGTAGCGGTCCATCATTTTTATGGCTTCTACCGCCATGGCATTATTGTCGATTGTTTTAGGGTTCTCCGTCATAATATCTTTTGCGGTAAGCCCTTCAAAATTAACGGTTCTTGTCAACATACGTCTAAGATCTCCATCCGTGATAATGCCAACGATGTTTCCATTTTCAACTACGGCTGTAACACCCAACATTTTCTCTGAGATTTCAACAATTACATTTTTCAATTCGGTATCTGGATTAACTTGCGGTTTTGCGTTGAGAGATGTGAGGTTGCTCACGCGTAAATACAATTGCTTCCCCAAGGAACCCCCGGGATGGAAACGAGCAAAATCTTTGCTGGAGAAGCCGCGGAGATCCAAAAGGCACATAGCAAGTGCATCGCCAATAACCAATTGCGCAGTGGTGCTTGTTGTAGGCGCTAGATTGTTTGGACATGCCTCTTTTTCAACAAATGCATTCAATACATAATCCGCTTGTTGGCCCAAAAATGAGTCTGGGTTTCCGGTAATTGCAATTAGTTTGTTTCCCTGCGATTTTATTAGAGGAACTAGTACTTTAATTTCGGGTGTATTTCCGCTTTTTGAAATGCAGATCACAGAGTCGTTTTCCTGAACCGTTCCCAGATCTCCATGAATTGCATCTGCAGCATGCATAAAGATTGCCGGCGTGCCCGTAGAATTCAAAGTAGCAACGATTTTTGTGGCAATATTGGCGCTTTTTCCAATCCCAGTGATAATTACGCGACCCTTGGATTGAAAAATATATTCAACCGCACCGGAAAATTCATCATTGACCAAGTGTGCCAGATTTGCAATGGCTTTACTTTCAGTATCAATCGTATTTTTAGCTATAAAAATGATTCGTTCTTGTCTCTCCAAAATTTTAACGCTTTCGAATGTTTGCAACTATTTTAGAAATGAGTATATTTAAAATTGATTTAAATAATCAGATTTTTATATTTCCGTATCCCCATTTCCAGATTCGATACAGAAAAAATTTATAGTAGGTGCAAAATTACAATTGTTAATCCTTTAAACAATGTATTGAGCCTGTTAATACAGATATATCAAAAATAAAAAACAGAAAAGTGGTAGATAAAGACCTTTATGCAGCCTTAAAAAAATATTTTGGATTCAGTAGATTTAAGGGCCTGCAAGAAGAAGTGGTGAAAAGTATTTTGGATGGCAAAAATACCTTTGTGGTTATGCCTACGGGTGGAGGGAAATCCTTGTGCTATCAGCTTCCGGCACTCATGCAGGAAGGAACAGCAATTGTAGTTTCCCCTTTAATTGCTTTAATGAAAAACCAAGTGGATGTTTTGCGCGCCTTGTCTTCGGATGAAGGAGTGGCGCATGTGCTGAATTCATCCTTGAATAAAACTGAAGTAAAAAGAGTTAAGAGCGATATAGAAAGCGGCGTTACAAAATTGCTTTATGTTGCCCCTGAATCTTTGACCAAAGAAGAGTATGTCAATTTTTTGCAAGGGCAGAAGATTTCCTTTATGGCCATAGATGAGGCGCACTGTATCAGTGAATGGGGGCATGACTTTAGGCCGGAATATCGCAATCTTAAGAGCATTATCCAGCGAATTGGAGATAATATTCCGATAATAGGTCTTACGGCTACAGCGACTCCGAAAGTGCAGGAAGATATTCTCAAAAATCTCGGAATGCCAGATGCAAATACCTTTAAAGCATCCTTTAACAGGCCTAATCTTTATTATGAAATTCGTCCGAAAACAAAGAATGTTGATGCCGATATTATTCGTTTTGTAAAGCAAAATGAAGGCAAAAGCGGCATTATTTATTGTTTGAGTCGTAAAAGAGTGGAGGAGCTTGCCCAAGCCCTACAGGTAAATGGAGTTAAGGCAGTGCCGTATCATGCCGGTCTCGACGCTAAAACTAGAATTAGGCACCAAGATATGTTCCTAATGGAAGATACCGATGTAGTTGTAGCCACGATCGCCTTCGGAATGGGGATAGATAAACCCGATGTGCGTTTTGTAATCCACAATGATATTCCAAAATCCATAGAAAGCTATTATCAGGAAACTGGTCGCGCCGGTAGAGATGGTGGAGAAGGCCATTGCTTGGCTTTCTATAGCTATAAGGACATAGAAAAACTTGAAAAATTTATGAGTGGAAAACCTGTTGCAGAACAGGAAATTGGTCATGCATTATTGCAAGAAGTCGTGGCATATGCAGAAACTTCCATTTCACGTAGAAAATTTATTTTGCATTACTTCGGGGAAGAATTCGATAACAAAACCGGAGAAGGAGGCATGATGGATGATAACATGCGTTTTCCAAAGAAAAAGATAGAAGCTACTGGCGAAGCAGTAAAGCTGTTGGAAACAGTTTCCAAATCAAATCAGCAATACAAATCCAAGGAAGTTGTAAACGTTATTATTGGAAAGGTCAATGCTCTTATTAGATCGCACCGTACAGATACACAACCTTATTTTGGATGGGGGAAAGATCATGATGCCTCTTATTGGACAGCGCTTTTAAGGCAACTCCTGGTCGCGGGGTATCTGAAAAAAGACATAGAAACCTATGGTGTAATCCATTTGACAGAAAAAGGGAAAGCGTTTATTAAATCTCCAACTACCTTTATGATGACGGAGGACCATTCGTTCAAGGATGCAAACGATGATGTGATTGTATCTGTTGGCAAAAATGGCGATGTAGTAGATGAAAATCTGTTTAAACTGCTAAAGGCAGAATTAAAAAAGACTGCGCACAAATTAAACCTTCCGCCTTTTGTGATTTTTCAAGAACCATCATTACAGGATATGGCATTGAAATATCCTATTACCCTAGAGGAATTGGCCAATGTTCATGGGGTAGGAGATGGAAAGGCGCGGAAATATGGAAAACCTTTTCTGGATTTGATCCAGGAATATGTAGAAGAAAACGATATTATTAGGCCCGAGGATTTCGTAGTTAAATCTACGGGAAGCAACAGTGCCTTAAAGCTCTACATCATCCAGAATGTGGATAGAAAGCTTTCATTGCCCGATATTGCCGATGCGAAAGGTCTAGATATGCCTGATTTTATCAAAGAAATGGAGGCAATAGTTTATAGCGGAACAAAATTGAACATCAATTATTGGATAGATGAAATTCTAGATGATGAACAGCAGGAAGAAATATACGATTATTTCCTGGAAGCAAAGACAGATAAAATTGAGGAAGCTTTGGAGGAGTTTGACGGAGATTATGAAGAAGAAGAACTTCGACTTTATCGAATTAAATTTATAAGCGAAGTAGGTAATTAATGTTGTTATTAGAAGGTTTCGGAACCATTTAAATTCTGTCAAATTCAAAATTCAAAAAAGCTCTGGAAATCATTTTTTCCGGGGCTTTTTAAATTTTATTTATCAACGAAGTCTAGAGAGGTTTTAATAGAATACATGAGAAGCACGTAGTGGCAAATGTCATTTCATGTCGAAAATATTCAGAATCACAGAATAGCATAGCACATTGATTTAGAAGTGGTAGCATTATCCTTATTGAAGTAAAGATTTATATTGAAAATTCGAAATTTTAAATTACTATTGATATCTCAAAGATTCCAGACGTTGCATTTTGGTTGAAGTCTGCACCATGAATATTGAATTCGTCTAATGCTATTGAGGTGCAACAGGTGTCGCTAATTTCTTCTGTCTTAAGCGATATTGAAAAGAGGATTTCTGTGTTGATGGCGATAGCGTAATGAGCTGTATTTATTCCATCACCAAAAGGTCCTAGAACCAATTGGTTTGTGTCATCTTCTGATATAAAAATATAAGGGACTGTTGCATTATCATTTTCCATATCCAGTATTTGCAGCTCGTCGAGGTGATAGGTTCCGTTGGTAAAAAGATTTTCTCCGCTCTCACTGTCTAGAAGCACGAAGCTCAGCTTTAATGGGCCAGTATCACAGTAATAATCACAATGATTTACCCTGCAAGAAACGAATAGAGTTGCACAGAATAGATATACGAGTATTTTTGGAGTCATCGGAAACTTGAGATCTAGTAATGTTTGCTATCGGCTAAATTAACATGTTCATCTGCTTATTCAATCCATAGATCCATTTTTCTAGCTTGGCATAATAGATTTAGATATGTTCATTTCTTTATGAATATAGAAGTTTTATCAAGTTCCGATGAGAAAATTTCAGAATGAATATCAAATTGATGGAACCTAAATACATGAATTTGTAGGGAATTTATTCTTGTCTAATTTTTCTGAAAATGCTTTTCCATATAAAAATTAATGAAGAACTGGACCAATTTTATTCTTTTAGGGAGTGCCATCTATTGAATTTTAATTATCCTAAGTTGAAAAATATATATTAAATCGCTGGTTTATTTAATTATGTTCATTACGCTGATTTTAAATACATTGTGCAAATCAAAAAACTTGCAATAACTTTTTGTTATAGCTGATTTTAACAGCTAAAAGTCACCTTAGGTGTATCAAAACCTACATCTGTTTTTTTTTCAAAATTACCTTATTCTTTTTAGGTTTATAACCTACCAATCGAACTGCATTAAGGATTACCAAAAGCACACTTAATTCATGTATTAACATTCCGGAAGCGAGATTGACTTTTCCAATTAAAACACCACCCAATAATAATGCAACAGTACCTATTGCGAAAAACATGTTTTGCTTCATATTACGCACTGTTGTTTTGGATAATTTTATAGCGTGCACCAATTTTTCCAAATTGTCTGCCATAAGCACAACATCGGCAGTTTCCATGGCGATATCTGTTCCGGCAACTCCCATTGCAATTCCCACATGGGCAGAAGCAATTGCGGGGGCATCATTAACACCATCCCCTAACATTGCTAAGTTTTTACCTTTCCCCATACAGGCCTTAACCTTTTCGGCTTTATCTTCGGGCAGCAGTTCTGCATAGACTCTATCCATTCCTAATTGTTCTCCCACAATGTTAGCCGTGTGCTTATTATCGCCAGTGAGCATCACCAAGCGCTCTATTCCGGCAGATCTCAGGTTGCCGATAGTTTCCCTTGCCTTCTTCCTAATAGTGTCCGCAATTGAGATAATTCCGAGAACCATATCTTTCTCTGCAATGAATACTGCAGTATTTCCGGACTTCTCCTGCCCAATTGCAAAGGATTCTACATGAGATTCAAGAGAAATTCCTTTTTCGCGCAGTCCTTTTCTATTCCCGATATAAATGGATTTATCGTTTATACCCACTTGAATTCCACGACCCTTTAGAATATTTACTTCTGATGGCTTATTTTGCAATTCCAGTCCCATTCTTTCAGCCTCTTTTACGATCGCTCTTCCCAAATGGTGTTCAGAAACTACCTCGGCTTCGGCAGCCATTAATAGTAAGGCTTTTTCAGTAAGACCGTATGCCTTTATAGCGGTAACTTCGGGTTTTCCTTTTGTTAGGGTTCCAGTTTTATCGAATACAATGGCATTTAGTTTGGCAAGATTCTCCATTACCTCCCCGCCTTTTATAAGAATTCCATTTCTGGCACCATTCCCGATCCCCGCTACAATTGAGACGGGAGCTGAAATCACTAATGCTCCAGGACATGCAATTACCAGAAAAGTTAGGGATAGATGAATATCTCTGGTTATTGCCCAGACTACCAGCGAAAGTATCATGATTCCTGGAGTATATATAGCTGCAAATTTTTCCAAAAAACGTTGCGTCTTTGCTTTTCCTTCCTGTGCTTCTTCCACTAATTCGATAATTTTGGAGAATGTAGTATCATCCCCAACCTTTTCGGCTATTATCTCTATGTATCCACTGTCCACAATACTTCCGCTAAACACCAAGTCGCCCTTTTCCTTACTGGTGGGAGTAGATTCTCCGGTAATGGCTGCTTCATTCACAGAGGCTTTTCCTGATGCAATACTACCGTCAATTGGAATTTTTTCTCCAGTCTGAACCACTACCAAATCATTTTCAATAACATCTTCCGCTAAAATTTTGGATCGCATACCAGCTCTTACCACGGTAGCTTCCAGAGGTGCCATATCCATTAACGATTTGATGGAGGCGCGGGCTTTTTCCAAAGATCTACCTTCAAGAAAGGCACCGAACAGAAATAGAAAAGTTACTGCTGCGGACTCCATATATTCCCCTATAATTAAAGCTCCTATTACGGCGATGGTTACCAGAAGTTCAATACTGAACATTTTTAGAAGAGCAGAATTCCAAGCTTTTAAAAAAGTTGGGTATCCCGCCAATAGTGAGGCGGTTATTAATAGGGTATTCAATATCCATCCGCTCCCGCCAATCAAATAGGTTAATAAGGCTGCTAGAAGCAGGATTGCAGCGGCGTACATAATTTGGTTTATCTGTTTAGCTTTCATTGTGTTATTATTTTTTAATGTTGGATGACATAACTGGATAGCCCAGCTTTTCGATCAACTTTGTTATACTGTCAGCAGATACTTTCTCCTCGTCATATTCCACTTTTACCTTGCTTGAATTAAAAAGCACTTTTGCATTTTCTACGCCGGGGTTCTTTAGGAGTACACCTTCAATTTTGGTGATACATGTTGGACATGTTAGAGTTTCCAATTGAAATGTTGCGTTTTTTATATTTTTTAAAGTTTCCATGTTTTTATAATTATCAGGTTAGACTAACCTTTAAGATTTGATTTTTGTTACGTGTAATTAATTTTCGGTAAGACTATTCCAGATGTCTTATCTTGTAATGGCCCTACCGAAAATTTGAATCTATTTATCCCTTTTCTGGCTTCCGCAGGGAAGTTTTAAAGCTTTTGGGATTTTCTATATTGAATTGCTTCTAATGTCCTGCGTGATTATCTCCTCCAGAGTGTGAAACTGGACCGTGTAAAAGATGTTCTAGTCCTTCCAATGTATGAGTGTATTCTACATAAGCTTCAACGTATTCTCTACCTTGTTTTACGGAATTGTCTTTTGTTTTACTGAGCTTTGCAACTTCTGCATACCGTTCTCTTAAAACTTGTTCCAGATGATTGCTTACAGTTTTTATAACTTCCTCTACACTGTTTTGAGCTATCGAATTATCGGCCATCTCCACTAAAGGTGTCATGGATCCTGCAGGTTTTAAGCCCGTATATGACGCGCCTTCTGTTTCTCGGTGTAATCTTACCAAAGTCTCTAAAAAGTGCTTTTCTACGATAGAATAAACTTCTTGATCGGCATTTTTTAATGCATACGTCTTGTGGAAAAGAGAAATAACTTCTTTTTCTTGTTTGGGCTCGATCCACTTTAAAACCAATTCAACCTTATTTTGATCCAAAGCTTTTAATGCATCCTTGATCACAGGGCCGTCATAGGAATCACAATGTGCGAATCCGGAAAGGCTGACGAGCATAAACGAAAGCACCATAAGAAGGGTGCGCATATTAATACTAAATACCTTTTTTACATTTAAAGGCTTGGTTGCGATTGTTTGCTTTACTTGAGTTTTCATAACATTTGTTTTTGAGGTTAATACTCTATTTTTACTATCTGTGAACAAATGTATGGTCTATATCAAGGGCTGGCGACCTTGCTTGTAAGGTGGTACCTATTGGGCACACAAGAGAGGACCTACTTTATAAAAGAGGACGTAAAACGTAGAAATGTCTGAATTATGAGGATGGAAGAGAGTCTCGGAAGCTACTTGGAGTAGTGCCGGTAACATCCTTGAATGCTCTGTTAAAGGCAGATTTGGAATTGAAGCCGCTTTCTAGTGCAATTCCCAATAAAGAATAGTTTTGAAATTTTTCGTCTTGAATTTTTCTTTTCACTTCTTCTACTCGGTACTGGTTTATAAAGTTGAAAAAGTTTTTTCCGTGAACTTCATTGATGATTTGTGAAAGATGATGGGTAGATACATCCAAGTCTGAAGCAAGTTTTGGCAAGGTAAGATCTGAATCAAGATACGGTTTTTTGGTAATCATATACCGTCCTACCTTATCACAACATTTTTGCAATTCTTCATCTTCCAATTTTGAAGCCGCGTATTTTACAGGTTCAGTATCTGATTCAATTTCATTTTCAATAGGGTAAGTGATTAATACCTCATTTTGTTTTAAACCGTAATATGATATTAAGATAATAAAAACGGAAAGAGATAGAAATAATCCGTTTGTACAAAAATCCATAGAAAACAAATGGAATATATGATGGATAACTGCGATAATAATCAGAACCGTCCACACCGCTCCAAAAATTGGAATTAATTTTCCTAACCAATTCACACTTGGTTCTTTGGAATAAAAATCATGTGAAGACTTTTTGCTCTGAAGGAATCTCTTATAGGATACGTAAAAATATACAGGTCCAGATAATGCTGTAATCATCAATAAAATGTGAAAGAGCAAAGATGGCTCTGCGTCATGAGAGATATGGTCAACCCTGATTCCTTCGGCATAAGCTGGAAATCTTGAGGCAATTGTTAAATAGAGAATGAAGGCAATAAAAGGAATGAAATGTAGCAGATCTTTAGATCTAAAATGCTTTTTGGTTGAAGTGAGTGCAGATACATAGAGATATAAAAAAGGTCCGTGCAACAAAAACGAAGCGATTATTCCGCTTGATAATAAAGGCGAGTCTACGGAAAACTCAATTGTTAGGGCATAGGCGGCAGTTGCCATCCCTAGATAAAACAGCCAGCAAATTAAAATCCTATCATGAAGCTGTCTAGGTCGATTCTGAAGTAATAATACGAGAAAGAAGAATGCATTAAAAGAAGCAATAAAAAATAAGTATGTCATTGTTCTGCCATTGCTGTTATTCCTAAATTCCTTAAAAAAAATTTCTGAATCTTGAAAGTAGTGATTACTTCAAAAATATAGTATTTTATTCAGTTTTATGGATACTTGAGAGAGCTTCTTTCGATTTTCACTGTATTCTGAAGAGAAAGGAATCAGCAATAAAAGCTACCCTGGAAAGTATTAATTGCACTGACCATTCTGTATTGTTTAGATAATTCCTTAAATTACATGAATATGATTAAAAACACAGAAATCATGGATATAGTTAAAACAATAGTGGAGTTTTTTAAAAAGCCAAAAGAGGAAACCATAAATAGAACTCCCGAAGGAGTTTGCTCCTTATGCTGGGGTTTCCAAGAGTATGATGGGAAAATACGGGAATTGTACAAGGATAAACAAATAGACGTAAACAATCATAAAGACTCTTATCTTCTTATTCAAAATTTCGTTAAAGAACACGTTGATGGTTACCACGTTAAAGACGGTGTAGTTCACGTTTGTCCCAATTGCAGCGAATTGGAAACCGAGACGGATAAAGTTAAGAAATATGATCTTCCGGTGGGGAAGTAGTGCGCAGGGTGAATTTAAGGAGCGAGATGTCCAAACTTGTATTCTTAGCGTATCGCTCTCTAATTAATTCTGGTTTTATTAAGCGTCATCCGCAATCTTATGATTTCTGAAGGTCTGCCATCGTTATCCGTAACCAGAACAAGGTCGGTCTGAGTTTCCGATATTACTTTATCTACAATCACAGACTCAACTTTTAAAGGAAACCCGGGATTTGGAATTTTTGAGATTAAAAAATCTTCCGAAATTTCTCCGCTTTCTATTTTTATCAATCCTATAAAACTTCCTAAGATATCGCCATCGTCATAGGCATTGGGGGCATCTTCCACAGCAGCAGTAAAAATAAGATAAGGTTTGTTTGGAAAACTGCATGCACCTGAAAATCCAGCTTCCAGCCCCTCTATTTTGGGTAAGGAAAATAATTTAAATCTTGGAATTGGATATGTTTTTCCCGTAGCGCAAAAGTCTATAAATTCTTGATATGGGAAGCTGAAGATTATATTTCGACCTCGATTAAAAAGATAGAGAGAAGATCCGTCAAAGCCGAGACCTTCTATATCAAGCTCATGCCCTTGCATAATATCCATGTTTCTTATATAATTGTAAAATAGGGAAATATCAACTTGCTTAAAAGTTGTTTCCTTTTCAATATCTACAAAGACACAGACGTCACGCTCGGGAGATTTGGAGCCAGATCCAAAAACAAGGATCTGAGTGTCGCTAACCATTTCCATAGCTTCAAAATCTGGCTTATGGAATTTAGGAATTATATTGTCTTCAAGTTTTCCAGAAGAATGAATCAATTTTTTTGAAAGAAGATTGAATTTTGGATCGATGTGGAATAAATAGGGAGAATCATCGCCAATTACAAAGAAGTCTTCATTATACTTCACTATTCCAGAGGCACTTGGAATTCCTTCCAAAACTTGCCAATTCAAAATCTCAATATCTAATTTGAATTGTTTCAAAGGAATATACTCTTTTAAATAAAATAATTATTGTAGAAAATTTAATCTTAAGCCACCAGCGAAATCTTTAAGTAGAAGAAAATCAACTATTAAATGCCTTCTTAATTCTGTCAAGTTGTTTTTTAGAATCTCGGGTTTTGATTGCTTCTCTTTTATCATATTCTTTTTTCCCTTTACACAATGCAATCTGCATTTTTGCCAGTCCCTTATCATTTGTAAACAGGAGAAGCGGGATGATGGTGAGTCCAGAATTTTTTACTTCTTTTTCGAGTTTTTTTAATTCGTTTCGGTTTAATAGAAGTTTCCGCTCACTTTTAGGTTTATGATTAAAGTTGGTTGCATGGCTGTATTCCTGAACGGTCATGTTAATAACAAAGAGCTCGTTATTGCTGAATTCACAAAAACTTTCAGCTATAGATGCTTTTCCTTCTCGGATAGCTTTAATTTCTGTTCCACGCAAAACGATACCGGCGGTATAAGTGTCCAGGATTTCGTATTCGAACCTTGCTTTTCGGTTCTTTATCTTTATGTTTTTCTGAAGTGCCATAGGTGCAAAAATAGGATAAAAATTCGCCCCAATCATAAATTTTCTTATTGGGAATATGTTTTGGGAATAGTATTTATAAAAGAGGAGCGATAAAAAAAGTCCTTGAACAAATTGCTCAAGGACTTTTCATAATTAACATTAAAACTACTCTACCAAATCCTGTTGATTTCTAAAAACCAAAGTATCATTAAAGCTATCTAGCAGAATTATACTGTCCGTAGTTATTTTGCCAGAAAGAATTTCCTTGGAAAGCTCGTTCAGAACTTCTCTTTGGATCACTCTTTTCACAGGCCTTGCTCCGTATTGTGGATCGTATCCTTTCTTGGCCAAATATTCAAGGGCTTGCTCCGTAGCGTCTAAAACTATGTTTTGTTTGTTCAGCATTTTGGAAACTCCTTTCAATTGAAGTTCAACAATCTTAAGAATTTCCGCTTGAGATAGGGGAGTAAACATGATTATATCGTCAATCCTGTTCAAAAACTCCGGTCTCACCGTTTGTCTCAACAATGCCAATACTTCAACTTTTGCTCCTTCCATGGCAGTATCTGGATCTTTTACAGATTCAAAACGCTCTTGGATTATTTGGCTTCCCATATTACTGGTCATAATAATTATGGTGTTTTTGAAGTCGGCCAGTCGACCTTTGTTGTCAGTCAATCGTCCTTCATCCAATACTTGCAATAGAATATTGAATGTATCGGGGTGTGCTTTTTCAATTTCATCCAACAGAACCACGCTATAAGGTTTGCGTCTTACAGCTTCGGTGAGTTGTCCACCTTCTTCATAACCCACATACCCTGGAGGTGCTCCCACCAATCGGCTTACGCTATGTCGCTCTTGATATTCGCTCATGTCAATGCGCGTCATGGCATTTTCATCATCAAATAAATACTCAGCCAATGCTTTTGCCAATTCTGTTTTACCTACACCTGTGGTTCCAAGGAATAAAAAGCTTCCAATAGGTTTCTTTTCATCTTGAAGACCTGCTCTACTTCTTCTAATGGCATCACTAACTGCTGTAATGGCTTCAAGCTGTCCAACCACTCTTTGTTGCAGGTGTTCTTCAAGCTTTAGCAATTTTTCACGGTCGGTCTGCATCATTTTTGTAACTGGAATTCCAGTCCATTTTGCCACAACTTCTGCGATGTCTTCCCGAGTAACCTCTTCCTTGATCATGGAAGTCTCTTCGGGGTTTTCAGCCAATTGTGTTTCAAGTTTACTCAGTTCCGTTTGGGCTTCTTTTATCTTTCCATATCTAAGCTCGGCAACTTTTCCAAAATTTCCATCCCGCTCCGCGCGCTCGGCTTCCAGTTTAAATTCCTCAATCTGGGTTTTAAGATTTTGAACATTGTCCACTACCTCTTTTTCGCTTTGCCATTTGGCATTCAGCTCATTGCGCTCTTCTTTTAGATTTGCAAGATCTAGATGAAGGGATTTTAATTTGGATTCATCATTTTCTCTTTTAATGGCCTCAATCTCAATTTCAAGCTGCATTATCTTTCTGTCCAAAACATCCAGTTCTTCAGGCTTTGAATTGATTTCCATTCGAAGTTTGGATGCCGCCTCGTCCATTAAATCGATGGCCTTATCGGGAAGAAAACGATTTGTAATATATCTTTCCGATAATTCAACTGCCGCGATGATAGCCTCGTCCTTAATTCTCACTTTATGGTGAGTTTCATATTTTTCCTTGATTCCACGCAAAATAGAAATAGCACTTTCTGTATCGGGTTCATCTACAACCACTTTTTGGAAACGACGTTCCAGTGCTTTGTCCTTTTCAAAGTATTTTTGATATTCGTCTAAAGTTGTGGCGCCAATGGCTCTCAGCTCACCGCGTGCAAGAGCGGGTTTTAAAATATTTGCTGCGTCCATTGCACCTTGACCGCCGCCTGCGCCAACAAGGGTGTGTATTTCGTCAATAAACAGTACAACATTCCCATCGCTGGAAGTAACTTCTTTGATAACGGCCTTTAGACGTTCCTCAAATTCACCCTTATATTTTGCACCAGCAATAAGGGCACCCATGTCCAAGGAGAAAATTTCTTTATTCCTAAGGTTTTCAGGCACATCTCCATCAACAATTCGGTGGGCGAGACCTTCGGCAATTGCAGTTTTCCCTGTCCCGGGTTCTCCAACCAGCATGGGATTGTTCTTGGTTCGGCGAGAAAGAATTTGCAGTATTCTTCTAATTTCTTCGTCCCGACCAATCACTGGATCCAGTTTTCCATCCTTCGCCATTTGGTTGAGGTTGTTCGCGTATTTATTTAATGAGTTGTAGGTTTCCTCTGCACTTTGGGAGGTAACGTTTCCACCACCTCTAAGTTCTAGAATGGCGGCCTTCATCCCTTTTTCGGTTACACCCTGATCTTTTAGACTTTGTGCAATTCCACTTTTTGAATCCAATATAGCCAATAAGAGATGCTCAATGGAAACGTATTCATCATTCATCTTCTTTGCGATAATTTCCGCTTCATTCACCGCTCTGCTCGCCTCTCGTGAAAGCATTATCTCACCCCCGGAAACTTTGGGAAAACTTTCAATTTGTTTATCTAAAATCTGTTTTAAAACAATTAGATTGACATTAAGTTTTTTAAGAATAAATGGTGTTACATTTTCATCTACCTCAAAAATTGCTTTGAGAATATGTTCATTTTCAATTTGCTGATGGCCGTACTCCTGTGCGATCAACTGGGCACGCTGTATGGCCTCTTGGCTCTTTATTGTAAAATTATTGAAGTTCATATTTTATAAGTTTTATGTTTTCTTCACACTTAAATAGGTGCTGGAAAAATGATTTTTTAACTGTATTCTTTTGTGATTTATTAGTTTTAGTAGTCTTTCAATTACAAAGCCAATCTAAAATTAAGACAAAATGTCTGTGAGTTTCATGGGTTTAACAGACATTATGACGGTTTTAACATGGGGGTATTTTATCATTTAATTTAGAAATTAAGAAAACATTCCTTGTAGCTTTGTAAAAACACACAATTCTTAGAGTATGGGATTTTTCGATAAATTTAAATCACCGCGCGATATCGCGAAAGAGGCCATAGTTGAAGTACCTTGGCATGTATTGGGAAAAATGGATCAATTGGATTCGATAGTTGAAGAATCAAAGTCCAAACCCATTGCAATATTCAAGCATTCTACTCGATGTGGAATAAGTAGAGGCGTTTTAAAGATTTTTGAGAGAAATTATAATTTGAACGATGACAAATTAAAATTATACTTCCTCGATTTACTTTCAAATCGTGATATTTCAAATGAGATAGCCGCACGTTTCAAAGTGCACCATGAAAGCCCGCAAATAATTGTTATCAAGGATGGTCAAGTAGTCCATCATGATTCCCATCATTCTATTGAAGCAGCAGATTTGGAGAAATTCGTAAACTGATCTGAATTTTTTCCCTTAAGGTGAAAATGAAGAGGGCGTTTTAATTATTCAAATTTATTGTTCTTTAATATTTCTTTGAGCCTCTCTTTAATATCTTGTCCAGCGTCGAATACCATCTGTTCGTTGTTCGGGAAAGGGTGGAAGTTATTGCTCACCAATTGTAGATCTTCAATACTGAGGGCTCGTTTATCGCCTCTATAGGTTGCAAAAGAATTTTCAAACACGAATTCTGTAGAAAGTGGGAAACTGTTGATTGTTTGATTTCTTCTTAAATCCCTATAGATAACTGTTCCTCCAACCATTGCATTTTTCTGTTGGGTGGTTATGGTGATTACTGCCGAAACATCTGCTATCCTGTCGGTCGTTATCGGTTGGCCAAGACTGTCACGCATAATATTGCCTCTGCGGTCTCTTTTATAATCATATCCGTCCTTTACCCTGGCTTTTCGAGTATATTGCTTTTCAAAAATACGTTCTGGGGAAATTTCAATAGTTTGAAAATTTAAATCAATTCCGAGATCATATCGAATTCCGTTTTCCCTTCTGCTGTGATATTCTGTCCAAAAATCATTTAGGCCATAGGTATTAAAATCCAAAAGATCCCTTTGTAAACGGGTAGGAATCATTTTTCCGGTGTGGTTATTTAAACTGACGAAAATAAAATCCGTTCCCTGAAAATGCGCTTCCTCTTTAAGGGTACGAACATTTTTATAATTCGGGTCAATTTCTTCAATCTGGCTCAAGAGCGTATGAGCGTTGCGAAAGTCCTGTTTTGAATTGCCTTGGAGATAATCATTTGCCTGTCCATATAGAGATTTCAGATAGGCATCTTGTGCCTGGACAAGTTCTCTGTTATAATCTCTAAACTGAAAGTTCCCATTTCTGCCCATGGTTTTGCTGTAGAGTGGAAGAAGGGGCCGGATCAAATTCTGCCGTTCGCGTAAGTTGAGGTAGGTATAGTAGATTTCTCTCTTGCCCACCTCGCTATTTTGTTTCTTTAAGAAGTCAATTCTTTGAAGGTCATCTTTATTCGCTTTTTTAAATGCATCCTCAAGAATTTGGATATGCTCATCATATTCCTTTGCATTTTTATCTTTTTGAAGTTTTTTTACGGCTAGAGAAATAGCTTTGTCATAATCTCCCTTGGCCACAAATTTTTGGGTGCGTTTTACGCTATTACAGGAAATTAATAATATCCATGATAGTATAATAAGAAAGAAAGCCCTCATAAAGATGTAATTTGGTTAGTTGACCCAAAAGTACAGAAATCGATACTGAAATTGATATTCAAAATGAACTGGAAAAAACAGTTCAATTTAGTAAATCGATTTTAAAAGAAATAAGGCATAAAACTTATTTTCTATAAAGAAATTTAGTTTTATGCCTTATCTAAACTTAAGATAATATCGTCAATCTACCTTTCATTGGCAGGAAGTAATTTAGAGCGGCATTCTCCAAATCCGATTCTTACTTTGTTATTTTTACAATATCCTTTAAAAAGCACAGTGTCGTTGTCGTTTATAAATTTTCTTTCTGTCCCATCTGAAAGTTTGATCGGGTTTGCGCCGCGCCACGTAAGCTCAAGCATGGACCCATAAGAATCTGGGGTTTGTCCAGAGATTGTTCCGGAGCCCATCATATCTCCACTGTTTACGTTACATCCATTAATGGTATGATGTGCCAACTGCTGGCTCATATTCCAATACATATATTTAAAATTGGAGGTACAGATTTTGTTTTCTTCTCCATTTTCAGGTACTATATAGGCTTCAAGATTGATATCATAGCTCTTTTTTCCTTTAGACTGAAGATAGGGTAGGAGTTCCTTTTCAGGTTTTGGGCCTTCAACTTTAAAAGGTTGTAGGGCATCCAAAGTAACGATCCAAGGTGATATGGAAGAAGCGAAGCTCTTTGCTAGGAAAGGACCCAACGGCACGTACTCCCATTTTTGAATATCGCGTGCGCTCCAATCATTAAATAGTACTAAGCCGAAGATGTAATCCTCAGCTTCATTAACTGGAATAGAGTCGCCCAGCGCATTTGCGTCTGTTGTTATAAAGGCCATCTCCAATTCAAAATCCACAAGTTTGGAAGGTCCAAAAACCGGTTCGGTTGCACCTTCGGGAAGAGTTTGTCCCCAAGGTCTGCGAACATTGATCCCGCTCGGAACTATGGAGGAGCTTCTGCCGTGATAGCCCACCGGAATATGAAGCCAGTTCGGCATAAGCGCGTTCTCCTTCCCGCGGAACATAGTTCCAACGTTCGTGGCGTGTTCTTTACTGGAATAAAAATCGGTATAATCTCCAACCTGCACTGGAAGTTGCATTTCAACATCTTCCATAGCAAAAAGAATATGTCTTCTGTGGTCGTTATTGTCACGAAGTTCTGGATTATTTTCATCAAAAATCTCGGCAATCCTATTTCGGACCAAGCGCCAAGTTTTTCGTCCATCACTTATAAAATCATTTAAGGTATCCTGTAAAAAGATATCGTCCGTTAGTTCAATGCCCTTAAAGTATCCCAATTGGTGCATTGCGCCCAAATCAATGGCGAAATCTCCAATTCGACTACCTATGGTAACAATATCATCAGTAGTTAGAAATACCCCGAAAGGGATGTTTTGGATAGGGAAATCGGTATCGCTGGAAGTAGTGAGCCAAGTTTTTCTATCAGGATCGTTGGCGGTTATTATAGACATGTCAGAATTGATTTTAAGATCGTAACCAAAAGAAGCAACAAAATCAAATTTATAAAAATACAATAAGATGTAAAGGGTTGCGAAGTTCGGCTCGACGCCTTGTTTTGTTAGTAAAAATCTGCATCAAATATATATAATTCAATATAGTTACCGAATGTAATTAGTATTTTTGGATTTAATTAACTTTTATACATATTATGCTACGCGACGAACAAATTTTTGAATTGATAGAAGACGAGAAACAACGTCAAATTAATGGTTTGGAATTGATTGCTTCCGAAAATTTCGTGAGCGACCAAGTCATGGAGGCCGCCGGTTCCGTTTTGACCAATAAATATGCTGAGGGATATCCTGGAAGGCGATATTATGGTGGATGTGAAGTGGTGGATCAAGTTGAGCAATTGGCTATAGATAGAGCCAAGACACTTTTTGGTGCCGAATATGCCAACGTGCAGCCCCATAGTGGATCACAGGCTAATACTGCGGTCTTCGCAGCCTGTTTGAATCCTGGAGATAAATTCTTGGGTTTCAATCTTTCCCATGGTGGTCATCTTACCCACGGATCTCCCGTAAATTTCTCCGGAAGATTATATGATCCTATTTTCTACGGAGTTGTAAAAGAAACCGGTCTGATAGATTACGATGCGGTCGAGGAAATTGCACTTCGTGAAAAACCCAAAATGATCATTGCAGGCGCTTCTGCATATTCAAGAGAAATAGATTATAAGCGTTTCCGTGAAATTGCAGATAAGATAGATGCTATCTTGTTTGCAGATATTGCACACCCTGCGGGACTCATTGCCAAAGGTATTATGAGCGATCCCCTTCCTCATTGTCATGTAGTTACAACCACAACCCACAAAACACTGCGTGGACCACGTGGTGGAATGATTTTGATGGGGAAAGATTTTGATAACCCATTCGGTATAAAACTTAAAAATGGATCTCTTCGCAAGATGAGCAGTCTTTTGGATAGTGCCATTTTTCCAGGAAATCAAGGCGGACCATTAGAACATATCATTGCTGCCAAAGCAATAGCTTTTGGGGAGGCACTTACGGATGAATTCCTTCATTATATGGTTCAAGTGAAAAAGAATGCCGCTGCTTTGGCCAAGCTTTTTGTGGAAAAAGGTTATGATGTGATTTCTGGAGGAACAGATAACCATATGATGCTTATCGATCTGCGAAATAAAAATCTTTCGGGAAAACAAGCGGAAGAAGCATTGGGGAAAGCCGATATTACTGTAAATAAAAATATGGTTCCTTTTGATGATAAGTCACCATTTGTAACGAGCGGAATCCGAATAGGAACCGCTGCCGTCACCACGCGTGGACTTATGGAAGAAGACATGAAGAAAATTGCAGATATGATTGACGAAGTATTAATCAATCACGAAGATGAGGAAAGGTTGGAGAAAATTGGAGAACGGGTACACGAAATGATGTCCAGTCTTCCATTATTCAAGAAATAGAAATTTGGATCGGAATTAAAGATATTCCCTGCGCCTAAATATTGCAAACGGTGCCGGGATATTTTCTGAGGTTGGAATGCCTTTTTTATTACGAAGCTTTACCGAAATAATGTGGGGCTATTAATTCTGCCGTTAAGAGTAGATAAAACCATTAGATAAAATATTATATATGATTAGTAAAAAAGATAGAGAATTTATAGAGCGGGCAATTAAGCTTTCGGAAAAAGGGATGAACAACAATGCCGGTGGACCGTTTGGAGCTGTTATTGTGAAGGATAATAAAATTATTGCAGAAGGATACAATCAAGTAACTTCAAGTAATGATCCAACCGCTCATGCCGAAATAGTGGCTATTCGCGAAGCTTGCAAAAATTTGAATTCGTTCCAGTTGGATGGATGTATTATTTATACCTCCTGCGAACCTTGCCCCATGTGTTTAGGAGCTATTTACTGGGCTAGGCCGAGTGCTGTATATTACGCTTGTACTAAAGAGGATGCTGCAGAAGTGGGATTTGATGATGATTTCATTTATAAAGAAATAGATGCAGGAATGGAAAATAGAAGTATAAAATTTATCAACCTCAATAGGGAGGAGGGAAAGGAAATTTTTAAAAAATGGGCTGCAAAAGAAGAGCGTACAGATTATTAATTCCTGAAATACATTCTATTTAAGGTATCGAGAAATAACTTAATTTTTAACTAATAGATAGGTGAGCGCTTCCGAATTGTTTGGAAGCGCTCAATTTTTTCTTTTAGAATCCCTTACCTAAAAAGTATCAACAATTCCATGGGTAGATCTTTTTTTTGGATTTCTTTACTCGAAGCGTCATAAAAAACATATTGCAACATGCCTTCATTCAGTAAGTTGATCCAATAGATTTCTTTCCTGGGAAATGTTAGGGTAATGAGTTCCGCAGATTGAATTTTAAATTTGGGATGCTTCTTTTTTATATCCAAATTGATATCCTGGGGAATAGTAACGGGCAGAATAATCTCACTTTTAAACAGAAGCATGCCTTCCGGCGAATAGGAAGCGCTGCTTTTTGAGTTTCCATCTTTAGCAATCGTCCCAATATAACGAAGTGGCGCGGAGTCTATATTTCTATTCTCTCTGTGCAATTGCCATTCGGACACTAAGTTGAATGGATAAAGATCTTCTTGAATTTCCAAAATTTCGAAGGGCACGTCATCTTCAGATATTATCTGGATGTTTTTGCTTACTTCTTGAGAATATCCAGCAAAGAACGAAATAAAAATAATCAATAAGGTAGTTGTTCTCATAGCTATATCTTTAAAATTATGCTATAAGTTAGTGAAATATCCCTACTGAATATTTTTATTTAGCTTTAGATTAACTTCGGAAATTTCTTTGGATCCGCTTCATTCATAATAGAATACACTTTTTCATAAATGTCCTCTACAGACGGCTTGCTGAAATAATCCCCATCCGTTCCATATGGAGGACGATGGGCTTTTGCCGACAGTGTTTGTGGCTTACTGTCCAAATATTTATAACCTCCTTGCTCCTCCACAATGTGGTTTAGAACATAGGCAGAAGCTCCTCCAGGTACATCTTCGTCAATAACCAATAGACGATTTGTTTTTTGAACACTCTTAACCAAATCGTTATTGATGTCTAAGGGAAGAAGGGATTGAAGGTCTATAACTTCGGCATCAATTCCTGTTTGCTGTAGCTCCTTAGCGGCTTCTTCTACTAATCTAAGAGTACTTCCGTAACTCACCAAAGTAATATCAGAACCTTCTTTCACGGTTTCAACAACCCCGATTGGAGTTTTAAGTTCTCCTAGGTTATTTGGCATTTTTTCTTTTAGACGGTATCCATTCAAGCATTCAACAACTAAAGCAGGTTCGTCGGTTTCCAGTAGTGTGTTGTAGAAACCTGCGGCTTTGGTCATATTTCGGGGCACTAAAATATACATCCCGCGCAGTAGATGCACTAATGCACCCATTGGCGATCCACTGTGCCAGATTCCTTCCAAACGATGTCCACGCGTACGAACGATCAATGGTGCTTTTTGCATCCCATTGGTACGGTAGCGAACAGTCACTAAATCATCGCTCATAATTTGAAGGCTATAGAGGATGTAATCAAGATATTGAATTTCTGCAATAGGTCTCAATCCGCGCATGGCCATTCCAATTCCTTGACCTAAAATAGTAGCTTCACGAATTCCGGAATCTGCAACTCTAAGCTTTCCATACTTTTCTTGCATACCTTCAAGACCTTGGTTTACGTCACCAATTTCGCCAGTATCTTCTCCAAAAATCAACACATCTGGATGATTTTGAAATATAGCATCAAAATTATCTCTCAGAATTAAACGTCCATCCACCTCTTGTGCATCTTCTGCATAAGTTGGTGAAACTTCTTCTACGGTTTTGGCGTTTTCTTTAGCTTCAGAATATAGATGCGCGCTGAATTTAGGTTGGATAGTTTCAAAATAATTTTTAATCCAGTCTTGCAGTTGTTTTTTCTCCGTAGACTCTTCTCCAACTACATATCTAAGTGCCTTCCGAGCAGAAGTGATAATATCTTTACGCAAAGGTTCTTTTTCGGCAAGAAGTTCATTCTTAATTTTTTCGATGAAATTTTTGTTAGCGCTATTCTCGGCAAGATTCCCCAAAAGCATAACAGCTTCTTCCTGTTCTTGTTTTTGAGGTGCTAAAAATGCATTCCACGCTGCTTTCTTGCCGTCGCGAACTTTCTTTTTAATCTCATTTTCGATTTCCGTTAATGTTTCATCAGTAGCAATGTCGCTACTAATCATCCACTCACGCATTTTTTTGTTACAGTCGAAGTTAGCTTCCCAGTTAAGTCGATCTTTGCTCTTATAGCGCTCATGAGATCCACTTGTACTATGGCCTTGGGGCTGTGTTAGTTCTTGAATATGGATAAGGACAGGAACATGTTCATCTCTAGCTATTTGAGATGCCCGTTCATAAGCGGTTACAAGTTCAGGGTAATCCCATCCTTTAACGCGGATAATCTCAAAACCTTTCTCGTCTTCATTGCGTTGGAAACCTTTAAGGATTTCCGATATATTTTCTTTTGTTGTCTGGTATTTTGCGTGTACCGAAATTCCGTATTCATCATCCCAAACACTAGTAACCATCGGCACCTGTAAAACTCCAGCGGCATTAATAGTTTCCCAGAACAATCCTTCGCTAGTACTAGCATTTCCGATGGTGCCCCAAGCTACCTCATTTCCATTGATGGAAAAATTTGATCCCTTTTGGCTTCCCTTTACATTTCTAAAGATCTTTGAAGCTTGCGCTAAACCCAATAGACGTGGCATTTGGCCAGCTGTAGGTGAAATATCTGGACTACTGTTTTTCTGTTCGGTCAAGTTTTTCCAACTACCATCATTTGTTAGGCTGTGGGTAGAAAAATGGCCACCCATTTGTCTTCCTGCGCTCATTGGATCTTCGTTGATGTCTGTATGACCATAAAGCCCAGCGAAAAACTGCTGGATAGTTAACTGGCCAATAGCCATCATAAATGTTTGATCACGGTAATATCCACTACGCCAATCGCCATTTTTGAAAGCTTTTGCCCAAGCTACCTGTGGAACTTCCTTTCCGTCACCGAATATACCAAACTTGGCTTTCCCTGTTAAAACCTCTCTACGACCTAATAAACTACATTCACGACTGGTGACGGCAATTTTATAATCGTTTAGAACGGTTTCCTTAAAATCCTCAAAAGAAATTTCAGCGTTGGTTTTCGGATCTGTCTGCATTATTTTTATTTTTTAAGATGTTGCAAAAGTAACGAAATCGGGAGTGTTTCGCAATGATAGATTTCAAATAAAACCTTGTTTAGAAATCAACAGACAGAAAGAAGAATAGTTGTCTATACCTCAGCGAGTTAGGTGAGGTATATAGATTAGGAGGCTTAATTGTTTTAAAAATGGGGAGAAATTAATAATTAAAATTGATTAAGGTAAGCTATGTGCAACATAGAGGTTTCCGTTTTTATATTTGTAAACAAGACATCTCCCTCCCTTGATAACATAAGCCTGAACACATTTAACAAAATCATATCCTTCACCTTGGCACACTATGTCTCCACCACGTTTTTGAGAGTCATCTTGCCCTGGTTTCCAGCCTTTTTCCGTCGTGTATTGCACTTTATTGTCCTGTAAACTATTAATAACAATCACATTTTTTTCAAGGTCTGTTTTTTGAAAAAGATTTAAGAGCTGATTTTCCATTTTTTCCTGAGCAACACAATTAGAGGAAAAGAGGTGAAGTCCTGAAATAGCAATAAAAGCAATCAATAGTGTTTTGAAATTAGTTTTCATACGTAGAAATTATTAAGAAGTTTTACATGTAAACTACTCATTTGAGAGGAGTAGGTTTTCAAGCTTTAAAACCTATTAATGAGCAGTCCTTTTTATAACGTTATTTAACTTATTTTTATTGCAAGAAATATTGGAAAATTACAAAATAAATCACTTTATCTCAAAGACTTATAGTTTTTTATTGTAGTGGTATAAGAATGATATATATGGAAATTATTAAAATCTGAATAATCCTATAAAATAAGATTTAAATGACCCAATACTCGATGGAGAATTATAAAAATTTAATAAATAAACCTTCGCGATGATTTACTCATGAATTGATCCTGACATTTTAATTCTTATAACGAAATGATGACACCTTATTTTGACTTTCTTAGTTCCAATAGCAGAAGTCGAAATAATAAGATAAATGGAAAACCGTGAAATACAACGTCAAACCAATCATAATTGTCATTCCTTTTGCACCTCCTAGGATCCATTTAGCTTTACCCCCAAATATAGGGCTCGGGAAAGAGGGCAAGGCCCAAGGTTAGACAAAGTAGGAGTACAAGCCGCCGATTATCTAATAGTTTCATTTTGTTGCTATTAGTTAAACTATTTTAAAGCAGATGTTTAAATTTTTAAGTGCGTTCTTGAAATCAACAAATCCATAATTCACTCTTTAATTATTTTAACACCTATCAGTTTAATACCATTTCCTAGTAAATAGCCCTAGCAAAGTCTGTGGGCTTAAAGTAACTATAAAACGTACCTTTTCGTCATAATGGGGCAGATTCGGTTCAAATCCGAGACTAGAATATATAGGAAAATAAAGCTCAAAATAATCTGCAACCAAACTCAGTCTTATTCCGCTATCAAAAACAGCCGAAGTTCCTGTATGGCTATTGTGCACCAGGCCCGCATCACCGTAGGCATAAATCCACCGCCAGATATTTGTGCTTGCATTCACAGTAGTTATCCAGCTATTGGCAAACGCAGGCTGCAGCTGGGATTTAAATCCACCTTCAGCAATTATAAGCTGTTGACTGAACAACCCGGTATCTTCACTTCTTCCATAGTAATTATAATCAAACATATAATCGCTGGGTCTATCTAGGGCGAAACTAAAGAAATCTTCACCTTCCCTGGAATCATTAAAAAGAAACAATCCAGCGAAAAAACGAAGGTTCAACTGTCGGTTGTTCAAAAACAATTTTCGATATTCTAAATCAAAAGATATTTTACTGAATCTAGATGAGATTTGATAATCTGCTACGCCTCTAAAATAATTTATCAGATTCGGATTGGAGTAAACATATTGAATATTGAAAACACTGTAATCAGGTTGTTCGTTAGGTTTATTCGGATCTTGATCACGATATACATTCACATTTCTGATGTTTATAAACTGTTTTTCATTAGTTCTCAAATCTGGATTCCTAAAGGAGAAAGTCATATAGGGTGAAAATCTTTTATAGAACAATCCTCTGTCATAGGAATAATAATTTCCTGAAAAACCATACCTCATCGAATAAAGCTTTCCTTCATCCATAGGTTGTCTGTAGCTTATTGAAGCGCTTCCCACCAGGGTTTTGGAACGTAGCCCAATTTGTGGTTCCAAATCATAATTAAATGCTTTGGGAAGAAGAGTTTTATTATAAATCCGAATTCCGGGAGTAAGCCCATCATACAAATTGTATTTAAAAACGGGGATAAAAAAGAATTGGGTGTAGTTGGGATCCTCTACATCTTGAAACAGTCGAAACTGAATCGGTTTGTTTAATAGTCCATCTACGGATTTAAAATTATTTCTGCTGTTGTATTCAGGTATTTTTCCTTCATAATTAACCGCAAGTTTCCGAATGCCTTTTGACGGAACGGTTATACTTGATATGCTATCAATGGGAGAGGTCCAGGTTTTAAAAACAACTTCATCTTTATTAAGCCCATAAACCGAAACGGGTAGAGAAGTTTTTCTCTTATTTTGAATAAAAACCTCTAAAGAATCACCTTTCTTTTTGACTTTTCTAATTTTGAAATCTATGGTTTTACGCGTATCTGCGAAATCATCAAAGAACCAATTTACAGGAAGAGATGTGCGTTCGGAAAGAAATTCCTCATATTCTGAGATAGTGGTGGGCTTCAATTTGTTTTTCTCAAAAAAATGTGAAATGCTAATATTTAGAATGTCATCACCCAAATAATCGTTTAGATATTTTAATCCGCTCCCTCCATAATATCCGTTGGCAATATTTTTGTTGAATTTTATCAAGGAATCTTTCTCAGTGGTAAGACCTTGATGGATGTTGTGCCGGGCCATATTCAAATATAGAATGGGGTATTGATCATTAAATTCCAAATCGGCAATATGTGCCCATTTAATGACCCACCAATTGCTCAGATTTCCTATCATTTTCATTTTAGGATAATATGCATCCACATATTCCATCATAAGGTAGATCTGTAGCGCATCTTGAAGCCAATAATCCGTTCTTGGATTAAGAATTAGGATATTGTCGATATAATGGCGTGTAATGGTTTTTAACTGTTCCATGTCATATTCAAATCCATCGGGAAATGGACTTATAAAACTTGGCAGTTGATTGAGGCCATAAACGGGCTCGGTCCGATAATCAGGATCGCTAATAACCATTTTTTCAAATGGATAAGACCCTAATCGTTCATCCAGGAATTTGAAAATTCGATCGATGACCATCGCTTGTACCGGAGGTGTAATTCTGCTGTTTTGCAAATTTGTGGAGAGCTCGATCTGGTCTGTTATAACCGTATTGAAACTAGGAATCTTTTCAAGATAAAGAACTGCTTTAGTTCTATTGGAACCCTCGAGTTCGGTTGTTTTTACTCTATCTGCATTGGAAGTGGAAACTACATTTAGGTCGCTTATCAGCGTATAAAGTTCTGGATAACTAAATTTTATATGAAATTCTGAAGGCGTCAAATAGAGGTCGTCTGTATTTTTATTACTATATATTTGCCATTTTCCATCATATACAGCAGGTGATATAAACCAATATCTCAAATTGAAATCCTTCATCTTCGTGACGCCAAACCGAGTGAATTTGTCGTCAGGTAATTTTACATCATATTCCAGGTGAAAACTATAGGCATCGCCTGGTAGTATTGGTGTATTGGGGATAATTCTTAAAATATCCACTTCGTCACCTCTTTCCCACTGAAGGGGGATAATAGAATTATTATAAACCTTGTTAAGTTTAGTATGACCTCTATTTTCATCTTTTTCAAAATGAAAAGCGCTTTCGTAGTTTTCCGAAAATCTTTTCCCCAACGGCGATGTTTTAGTTGAAAAACTATTTGCCCAGTCAAAAAGATATATTTCTTTTAAGGTATCCTTGGAAGTGTTTTGGTAAATAATCTTTTGTTTAATGGAAATTGTATTCCGGGAAGCGTTTAAAGAAGCGTCAATTTCTAGTGAATGTTGAGCCGTTGCCTTAATCCCTAGAATTATAATAAGAAAATAAAGTAAATAGCGCCCCATCAAGAGGATTTAAGGAATTTGAAGGTCTGAGAATTTGGAAGATTTGTTTTTAAATAATAGAGACCATCTGCAAAATGACTAATATCAAGTGTGATGGATTGCTGATCTCTCGAATAGTATTCCAAAAGTTTCTGACCGATAACATTATAGATTTCAAACGAAATATTTTCAGGAATATTGGAGTTCAAATGAATTTTGAGAATTTCTCGGACCAAAGTGTTTTCCAATGAAATTGAAGTGTGAAAAGTGAACTCATCTGTGTTCAACACAATTTCCTTGTTGGTTTCCAAATCCATTACAATAGGAAGATGGTCGCTCATGTAATAAAGATTATCTCTAAGATTTTGACTGAAATCTCCTTCGCATTCAGGATCGTTAATATTTCTATCATAGCAATTTCCATTATTGCCGAAGGATTTATAGGTATCTGGAATATATTTCAATTTTGGATCTGTCATCATGTTTTCCGATATCATAATGAAATCGAACCTATCGTCCAATCCACCTCCAGCTCCAGCTCCAAATGGGCCAGAACTAATCCGTGTACTCTGCGAATGTATATCCTGAAAATTGATATTGTTGTTCCAGGAACCCGGACGATCAATTGGATCTGCCATGGTAATAAAATTATCAGGATTCAACAATTCCTGATACGCAGGTTCGGAAGCGGTATAAAGATTGAGATCTCCAGCAAAAATCACAAAGGAATTAGACTCCAAAACATTCAATCTTGAAATAAATTCCAGAACACTTTCCAACCGCAAGTTTTTATTGGCAGTTCCAGTACTTGATTTTAAATGAGTCACGAAGATTTCGAACAAAACAGGATCTGTTTCCTGATCTGTGGTGTTGAGTTTAAGCTGGTAATAATTTATATCCCTAACAGCAGTAGGGATGGCTTCAACCGCTTCCAATGAAAACTTTTTACTTTTATAAAAAATTAATTGTTGGTGATCAAAATCCCCAGATGCGCTGGGGATAAAGGGAGCCATTTTATATTTGTTTTCTGAACCGTTTAAAGAGATATTGAGAATGAGATTTGCTCCATATTCACTTTGCAGCTCACAGACCATAAAAATATCTGGTTCGTATTCATCGAGAATACTTTTTAAAAGTTGTGCCCGGTTTGGAGGATATGCTGAAGGGAAATCGAGAACGTTATACATCATTGTTTTTATGGTTTCCTGAGCCTGGAGAAATAGGGCAGAAAAAATAAAAAACAATGTGAGTATACTTTTTCTCATTCTCAAAAGATTAGAAGTTCGGACTGAGATTGTACTCGTTATAAAACTCGTTCAGAATGTTAAGAACTTCATCTTCCGTATCAACAATGTGAACTAAGTCCAAATCTTCTGCGCAAATGTTATTTTCAAGTTCCAGCAGGTTCGCTTTAATCCAGTCAAAAAGACCGGTCCAAAATTCCCTTCCTACTAATATCAATGGGAATTTATCGATTTTATGGGTTTGAATTAAGGTTAATGCTTCAAAGAATTCGTCCAAGGTTCCGAATCCACCGGGCATCACTACAAAGCCCTGTGAATATTTGACGAACATTACTTTTCTGACGAAGAAATAATCAAAATCTATGCTTTTGTCACTATCAATATATGGATTGTCATGTTGCTCAAAGGGCAAACTAATGTTTAAACCCACGGATGTTCCACCGGCAAGGTGTGCGCCTTTGTTTCCTGCCTCCATGATACCAGGTCCCCCGCCTGTAATCACCCCATAACCATTTTCAGTAATTTTCTTTGCGATACTTTCGGCAAGCTTATAATATTTATGGTCGGGCTTGGTACGCGCAGATCCAAAAATAGATACACATGGTCCAATGCGGCTCATTTTTTCGTAACCGCTTACAAATTCACCCATTATTTTAAAAATTGCCCAAGAATCATTGGATTTTACTGCGTTCCAGTTTTTGGGCATTTGTTCGTTTCTCATATTGTATAATATTTCAATTTTAAATTGTCAGTGTTTAAAATTGTCATCCCTTTGAAAGCTTTAACGATTGACATGCCTTCAGAATAACACAGCTAATTTAGCTCTTTTTTAAGGAATCTAGCGGTATAGCTCTTTTTGTCCATGGCTATTTCCTCTGGGGTACCCAACGCCATAACCTTTCCGCCTTTTCTTCCTCCTTCGGGTCCAATGTCGATAATGTAATCTACAGTCTTGATAATATCGAGATTATGCTCTATGATGAGTACTGTATTTCCTTTTTCAACAAGCTTGTTCAAAACGAGCATCAAGACCCTAATATCCTCAAAATGCAGTCCAGTGGACGGTTCGTCCAAGATATAAAAAGTGTTCCCAGTATCGCGCTTGGAAAGTTCCGTAGCGAGTTTAATTCGTTGGGCTTCTCCTCCTGAAAGAGTTGTGGACTGTTGACCTAGTGTAATATAATTCAATCCCACATCTTGGATCGTTTTAATTTTACGATAAATTTTTGGAATGTTTTCAAAGAATTCCGTGGCTTCATTTATGGTCATGGCCAGAACATCGTAAATAGATTTCCCTTTATATCTTATTTCCAATGTTTCTCTATTGAAACGTTTTCCCTGGCAGGTTTCACATTCCACATAAACATCTGGCAAAAAGTTCATTTCAATTACTCGAAGGCCGGCGCCCTTACAAGTTTCGCATCTACCTCCCGCAACATTAAAACTAAAACGGCCAGGTTTATAACCTCGAATCAAGGCTTCAGGTGTTTTGGCAAAAAGATTTCGAATTTCAGAAAAAGCTCCGGTATAAGTAGCGGGATTACTACGGGGTGTTCTACCAATTGGAGATTGGTTCACTTCTATTACCTTGTCCAAATGTTCAAGACCCTTGATCTTTTTAAAAGGCATCGGTTTTTTAACGCCGTTAAAGAAATGCGCATTTAAAATAGGGTAGAGGGTTTCATTGATCAAGGTGGATTTTCCACTTCCTGAAACTCCTGTAATACCTATCATAGTTCCCAAGGGAAGGTCGATTGAAACGTTTTTAAGATTATTTCCAGTTGCTCCAGTTAGAGTAAGGGTTTTTCCATTTCCTTTTCTTCGAACTTCAGGGACTTCTATTTTCTTTTTTCCGCTTAAATAATCTGCGGTAAGTGTGTTTTCAGCTTCAATTTCCTTTGGCGTACCTGCCGAAACTATTTCTCCTCCATGTTTTCCTGCGGCCGGTCCTATATCGATTACGTAGTCTGCACTTAATATCATATCCTTGTCGTGTTCTACTACCAACACGGAATTCCCGATTTCCTTTAAGTGTTTTAAGGATTGGATCAATCGTTCATTATCGCGTTGATGAAGTCCAATACTTGGTTCGTCCAGAATATAAAGTACTCCCACCAGTTGTGAGCCTATTTGCGTTGCCAAACGAATTCTCTGTGCTTCTCCGCCAGATAGGGATTTGGAACTTCTGTCAAGCGCTAAATATGTAAGGCCAACGTCCACAAGAAACTGTAAGCGTGTTCTAACTTCCTTAATGATCTCGGAAGCAATTTTTAATTGTGTTTCTGAAAGGTGCTTTTCAAGATTTTTAAACCATTCTGCAAGCTCTACAACATCCATGTGTGCCAGCTCTGCTATGTTTTTTCCATTCACCCTAAAATAAAGGGATTCTTTTCTTAAGCGGGTACCATTACATTCAGGACAATCAATTTTGTCCATATAGTCCTTTGCCCATCTTTTAAGGGATCTGGTTTCGTCAGCATCAAATGTATTTTGAATAAAAGTGGCAACTCCCTCGAAATCTATTTTATAGTTTCTAGTAATTCCCAACGCTTTCGATTCCACATCAAATTTTTCGTTTCCGCCGAAAAATATAACCTCTTTAGCTTGCTCTGGAATACTTTCGAAAGGATCTGTAAGTTTAAAATTAAATCGTTCGGCAATCAGCTCTAGTTGCTTAAAGACCCAACTATTTTTTTGTGTTCCATGAGGTGCCAACGCTCCTTTTTTGATAGAGAGTTTTGGATCTGGAACCAATTTTTGCAAATTGACTTCATAGAGTTTTCCCAGACCTTTACATTTGGGGCACATTCCTTTGGGTGAATTAAAGGAGAAGTTATTAGGCTCGGGATTTGGGTAGGAAATTCCAGATGTAGGACACATCAAAGATCTACTGAAATATCGTGTTTCCTCAGTATCATTATCCAAAATCATCAACACATCTTCGCCGTGATACATGGCAGTGTTGATGGACTCGGTAATCCGCTTGTCCAGATCGCCTTTCTCATCTTTACCCGAATTTTCCGAAAGCTCTGGAATCTTTAAACGATCGATTACAATTTCTATATCGTGGTTTTTATAACGATCCACCTTCATTCCGCTCACAATGTCGCGAACCTGACCATCTACTCTTACCTTTAAAAACCCTTGTTTGGCAATCTGTTCAAATAATTCGCGATAATGTCCTTTTCGGGAACGAATTACAGGAGAAAGAATACTCACTTTTTTATTGGCAAAGTCTTCAAGAATCAGCGTTTTAATTTGCTCGTCGCTATAGCTCACCATTTTTTCGTTGGTGTTGTAACTATAGGCGTCGCTTGCACGGGCATAGAAAAGTCTCAGAAAATCATAAATTTCTGTAATGGTTCCCACAGTAGATCGAGGGCTTTTGCTGGTTGTTTTTTGCTCAATAGCAATTACGGGAGAAAGACCTTCAATTTTATCAACATCTGGACGCTCCAAACTTCCCAAAAATTGTCTGGCGTAGGCAGAAAAGGTTTCAATATAGCGACGTTGTCCTTCGGCATAGATAGTATCAAATGCCAATGAGGATTTCCCGCTGCCCGAAAGGCCTGTGATTACAACTAATTTTTCTCTGGGTATGCGAACGTCAATGTTCTTTAAATTATGGACTCGAGCGCCCAAAACTTCAATAAAATCCTCGTTTTTTGACATAGTTTGCAAAGGTACTCAATTGAACTTAAATTAAATATTCAAGTCTCTTATGGCATTGTTAATTTTTGAATGTCCTTGGATTCTTTTTTTATTAGTCAGTAGCTGTCAAAGTCTAGTTTCGAGGCTGCAAGCTATATATTAGTTGTTTAAACGATTCTAATATCCCACAGCCGTATCATCTCCACGGCTATCGGCGCCTCCTTCTAATTTTCCATTGGGAAGTACCAAAATTGCATCTACTTTCCCGATTATGGGATCGGCTTGTGTGTTTTCAGGATATCCTAATTCTTTTAGATTTCCAATCACCTCTTTTGGAAATCGGTCTTTTTCATAGCGAATATTATCCGGAAGCCACTGATGGTGAAATCTCGCAGCGTCCACAGCTTCTTGCATATTCATATTAAATTCATAGACATTTAAAATAGTCTGTGCTACAGATGTAATTATGGTAGATCCACCCGGCGTTCCAACAACCATGAAAAGTTTCCCATCTTTTTCAACAATGGTTGGCGTCATAGAGCTAAGCATGCGTTTTTGCGGTTCTATAGCGTTCGCTTCACCTCCCACTAATCCATATACGTTGGGTTCTCCGGGCTTCGCACTGAAATCGTCCATCTCGTTATTTAGGAAAAAGCCCAGATCATTGACGTATAACTTAGACCCATATTCAGAATTTACCGTGGTAGTGACAGAGACTGCATTTCCGAAGGAATCTACAATTGAATAATGTGTAGTCTGCGGACTTTCATAACCCGGAATGACCCCAGGTTTTATCTCTGAAGATGGCGTGGCGGCATTAAAACTGAAACTATTCATCCTTTGAGAAACGTAGGAATTTGATAGCAATGAGTCTACGGGAATATTTACAAAATCAGGATCGCCCAAATAAAAGCTTCTGTCTGCATAGGCTCTGCGCTCTGCTTCGGCAAGCAGTTGGATGTATTTCTGTGTGTTGTGGCCGTATTCTGAAACTGGATAAGGTTCAATCATATTAAATATTTGAGCCAAGCAAATTCCACCACTCGAAGGCGGCGCCATGGAGATTATCTTTAAATCCTTGTATTTGAAAATTATCGGATCTCGCCATTTTGCTTCATATGCCTCTAAATCTTCCAAGGTAATTATGCCTCCTTTTGATTTTAGAAAAGAAACAAGTTTTTCGCCACTTTCACCTCCATAAAGTTCTGAAAGACCATTGATGGAAATGCGATCCAATGTGTTTGCAAGGGCTAGATTTTTAAGTGTATCTCCTGCTTTTCTAACTTCTGTGTAAATGGAACTTTGACCGTTTACTTCTTCAAATTGACTTCTGAAGATATCGAATCTTTCTGCTTGTTGCTCGGTTATTACATATCCTTCTTTCGCCAATTTGATAACCGGTTTTAAGATAACTTCCATAGGAAGGCTCCCGAATTTTTCATGAACGGCAAACATTCCTGCCACTGTACCCGGAACACCAACAGAAAGTGCGCCAATGGAACTTTTGTTTTCGATTACGTTTCCATCTTTGTCGAGAAACATATCTTTTGTGGCTGCCATGGGAGCTTTCTCGCGGTAATCTAAAGATCCAATTTCTCCATACTCGGTTCTATAGACCATAAAACCGCCACCACCAAGATTTCCGGCGTATGGGAAGGCAACCGCCAATGCCATTTCTGTGGCAATCATTGCATCGAAAGCATTGCCACCCTGACGGAGGATTTCTACACCAATCCGCGATGCTTCTTCTCGGGCAGAAACCACCATGGCACTATCAGCCTTTACCGAAGGAACTTCGGTTCGGAACGTTTTAATTACGGGTGGTTGTGTAGTATTTTCTTTACAGGAAAGAAAGAGGAAAGCAATCAGGAGGAGGGGATATATTTTCATAAGGTTTCAAGTTTTTGTTTGGAAAATAAGATTAATTCGTCAAAAAAAGAAGTGAATTCCGCTTCAAATTCATCATAATGTTCTATCAATTCGTTTACGGCCTGATCCATCTGAACAACTCGTTTTGTCCGGACGTTCATTTGAGCAAGAATTTTGCCTATACCTTCCACCGTGGCGTAGCTCAAGAGCCAATTTTGGGTTATCAAAAAGGGCATCATTTTTTGAATCCTTGGTGTTAGCTTGGTGAAATTATCTCTAAGCAATGAATAGAAATCCTGTACATATTCCTCTAATGGCTGCGAATGATAATTATGCCAATTTTTTGCCAGAAAATGATCGTAAAGAATATCCACGATTACGCCGCTATAATGACCATAATTTTCATGAAGCTTAGCGGTACTTTTGTGAACAGTAGGGTGCGAATCTGTAAAAGAGTCAATGCCCCGGTGCAAAAGAATACCTTTGGCTATTTCGGGAGGATATTTTAAATAACGGTTTCCCTTAATGCCATCGGCTATGAAATTTCCGATGATAATATTTTCGTTTTCTCCTGAGAGATAGATGTGAGCTAAAAAATTCATTCATTAAATATATGTATTTTTGCGGTCTAAAATTTTGAAAACATCATATAGATTGTGGGATGGGTTTTTCGTGAATTTTACAATAGAGCAAGATTTAGACGATTTTAAATATCAAATATCTTTTATTACTGATAGCCGTTTCACAACTTAACTAACATTCAACTTATAATATTGATATAATGACCTTAATAAAATCTATTTCAGGAATTCGCGGGACTATCGGCGGTGTACAAGGAGAAAACCTGACTCCCATTGATGCGGTTAAATATGCTGCAGCCTACGGAGCTTGGGTAAAACAACAACGGAATAAGGAAAAACATAGAGTAGTGGTGGGACGTGATGCCAGAATTTCTGGTGAAATGGTCCAACAACTTGTAATGAACACATTGGTGGCAATGGGGATTACTGTAATTGATCTGGATCTTTCTACAACCCCAACCGTGGAAATGGCTGTGACAATGGAACATGCCGATGGAGGAATTATTTTAACGGCCAGCCACAATCCGAAACAATGGAATGCCTTAAAATTATTAAACAACAAAGGAGAATTTTTAAATGCTGCGGAAGGTCAAAAAATTCTTGATCTAGCTGAAGCCGGCGATATTGTTTTTGCAGAAGTAGATGATCTTGGCGAAATCCATAGAAACGATGCGTATATAGATTTACATATTGACGAAATTCTCGAGTTGCCATTAGTAATGGTAGATGCAATTAAGGCTCGAAAACTAAAAGTGGTGGTAGATGGGGTTAATTCTACAGGTGGAATTGCCGTGCCATTGCTTCTAGATGCTCTAGGGGTTGAAGCAGTAAAACTTTACTGTACGCCTAATGGAGAATTTCCACATAATCCAGAACCTTTAAAGGAGCATTTGGGAGATTTGATGGCCTTGGTGAAAAAAGAACATGCAGATTTTGGAATTGTAGTGGATCCTGATGTGGATAGACTTGCTTTCGTTGATGAAAATGGAGAAATGTTTGGAGAGGAATATACCTTGGTGGCTGTGGCGGATTATGTATTGGGAAAAACACCTGGAAACACCGTTAGCAATATGTCTTCTTCGCGCGCACTTCGCGATGTGACGGAAAAGCACAACGGAATATATACGGCCAGCGCCGTTGGTGAAGTTAATGTTGTTGAAAAAATGAAAGAAACAAACGCCGTGATAGGAGGTGAGGGGAATGGAGGAATCATTTATCCTGAGCTACACTACGGCAGAGACAGTTTGGTGGGGATTGCCCTTTTTCTAAGTTTTTTGGCAGAAGAAAAAATCTCTGTTAGCGAACTTCGGAAAAAATATACTTCCTACTTTATGAGCAAAAAGAAGATTGAATTAACTCCTCAATTGGACGTTGATGCTATTTTAAAAGCAATGGAAGCCAAATATTCCAATGAACAGATTAATACTATCGATGGTGTAAAAATTGATTTTTCAGAAAATTGGGTTCATCTAAGAAAATCCAACACTGAACCAATTATCCGGATTTATACAGAAGCGAAATCACAAGAGGAAGCAGATACTCTGGCAGACCGGATTATAGAGGAAATAAAAGAAGTTGCGGGCGTTAATGGGTGATCAAGTATTCAAGAATCAATTTTCTATACAAGTATCAAAAATCAAATAACTGAAAAAACACCTCAATTTCTATGTTTCCAGCGTTTATGCGACCAAAGATAGAATTGGGGTTTTTCTCGAATTTGATTCTCCAGTAAATCAAAAAACATTCGTGTGATCTGGAAATCTGGATAATCATTCGGATTATGGGCAACAGGAAGAAATGTCGCGGTGTAATAGCCGCGTTTTTCTTTTTCAACCTTTAGATATAAAACTGAGAAATTCAATTTTTTGGCAAGTTCTTCGGTGCCGGTAAACATGGGGACATCGATCCCCATAAAGGTATCCCGATATTTAAACGCTCCTATTTTCGGGGTTTGATCAGAAAGTATGTAGGTCAAGGTTTTAATACCTTTTTTCCATTTTCGATATAGCGTTACAATAATCTGCTTGTTGCTCACGATGGTTCCCCCAAAGTGGCCACGAGTCTTTTTTACGAGCGCATCAAGTTGTTTGTTTCGCAAGGGCTTATAAACGGCATGAGCTTCAAAATCCATAAGCTTGTTTAAAATTCCAGTCCACTCCCAATTATTGTAATGACCAGCCATAAGAAGAATGCTTTTGTCGTTTTCGTAAAATGAATCTAGGATTTCTGGATTTGTAACCACAAATCTCTCTCTGATTTCCTTTTCAGTAATGGTAAAAACTTTAATAGTTTCCACAATTATATCACAGAAGTGTTTAAAGAATTCACGAGCAATATAATTTCTCTCTTTTGGCGTTTTTTCTGGGAAAACGAGAGCCAAGTTATTTTTTACTACTCTTTTTCGATAGCCAATTACATGATAGATCAGAAAAAAAATAATGGTCGAAATGATATACAAAATTCGCATAGGCAGAATGGAAATCAGCCATAGAATTGGATACACCAGTATATAGAGTAATTTTTGCATAAAATTGATTCGGCAAAACTACTTAATTTTATCTGTTGACATACCAATTGTGATAAGTGAATTGACAATTTCTAGATTGGAAATAGTATTTTTGGAAATTAGGCCATTGCCAAATAAAGCGAATATTTATATCTGAAGTTAAATTCAGAATTATCTAATTTTCCTCATGCAAAACATCCAACTAGTAACCATAATCATTATTGCACTCAATGTCATCATCTCCATGAAAGGCTTTAATGATACGTCCTTTTTTGAAAAGTATAAATTCAATGTTGGAAGTATTCGGCGTGGAGAGAAGATCCGAATGATTAGTTCGGCTTTTCTACACGCAGATTTCTCGCACTTATTGTTCAACATGCTAACATTGTACTTTTTTGCCAACGTAGTTATTGGCCAAGTTGGAGTAATATTTTTCGTGATAATTTATGCTGCTAGCTTGTTGGCAGGAAACCTGTTATCCTTGTATTTTCATAAAGACGAACCTCATTATAGTGCCATAGGAGCGAGTGGGGCGGTTATGGGGATTTTATATTCAGCGATTCTTTTTTATCCCGATATGGGTCTTTATCTATTCTTTATTCCCATTGCTATTCCAGCTTGGCTTTTTGGGATGGCATATTTGTTGTATTCAATCTATGGAATGAAAAGCAGGATGGGAAATATTGGTCACGATGCCCACATTGGTGGGGCTGTTGGAGGATATATACTTACACTTCTTTACGCGCCGTATTTATTTCAGACAAGCCTATGGATTGTGGTTTTGCTGGCCATTCCATTAATAATCCTTTTTGTAATGCACAGATTGGGAAAGTTATAAGAATTCGCCAAAAAGAAATCGATTGCGTTTGCTGAATACGTATAATTTCAGAAATAATTTTAATCCTCAAAACACCAAATATGAAAACATTAAAGACCTTATTAATTTTAGCAATAACCACTACTACAATGAGCGCACAGCAGCTTGCACAACCTACTGTGGACGTTTCGGGAATAGGAATAGTTCGGGTTGTTCCAGATGAAGTAATAATCAATATCCGAGTTGAGAATACCGGAGAGAACACCAAAGATCTTAAACAACAGAACGATGCTACGGTTAGCCAAGTGTTGAAGTTTCTTAAAAAAATGAATATTTCCGATAAGGATGTTCAAACGGAATATATGAATCTTACAAAAAATTACGATTATAACAGCAAGACCTACACTTTTGCCGCAAATCAGGCAATTTCAATAAAACTTCGCGACTTGAAAAAGTATGAAGATTTGATGAAGGGCCTATTGGATACGGGCATTAACCGTATTGATGGTGTAGAATTTTCTTCGTCAAACAAAGATGCACTTGAAAGTCAGGCGAGGAAGAAGGCTGTAGAAAATGCGAAGATGAAAGCTACGGAATATGCTTCTGTTTTAAATCAGAACATAGGAAAAGCAGTTTCAATCAGTGAATTTAGAAATACCGGCGAACCTCGCCCGATGTATAAAATGGCCATGTCTGATATGGAATCCAGTGGAGGCCAAGGGCCGAGCATTGCACTAGGTGAAATGGAAATCCAGACTACGGTGAATGTAAGTTTTCTATTGCAATAGGATTCACCTTAATCCGCGCTTCCTTAATGGAAGGGAGCTAAAGCAATCGCAACAAGTAACACTGCAGATTTAAATTAAAAAAGTTCAAACTTTCAGAAGTTTGAACTTTTTTTGATTTTGATATGTTTGGTTTGTCGACTGACAACAATCTATTATATTCTATCTAAATATTTCCCAATCCAATTTTAAGGAAAAAACGTTTGAATATAGGGCGGCGCTTTGATCGCCTATATCTGTTAGAGCATAGTCCACATGAATGCCTTTATATTTAAATCCAATGCCTATATTTGGTTGAAATCCAACCGCATCTCCGCCATCAAGTTGTCTGATAGTTTGAAAATTTCCTACTCCCGCTCGTACATAAACCATGTCCACATATGCAAATTCTAAACCTAAAGAAGGTGTAATACTGGCAAAGGAAGTGGAGATAATATCTTGGGTTTCTGCAAATCTAAAATTAAGATCCACCTCGGCCAAGAGTGAAAAGTCATAGTGATATACAAACTTTCGAGCCATTCCCAATTGTAATTTTGGGATAGTTATTTCGGTAGTTTCGGGAAGATCTTGGTTTTCTCCATCAACAGCATCTTGAATTTCGGCAAATTTCTTTTTATCAATATTCCACGCATTAAAAGTGGTGGTAATATCTCTCGCCATCACACCGAACATCCAGCTGTCACTCCTAAATTGGATTCCGGCATCAAGACCGAAACCCCAGGAACTGGCGAAATCACCAATAACACGTCGAATTACTTTAGCATTTACTCCAAAGTTTAGACCGTCCAAGGGTAAGCGTCGTGCATAGGAAAAAGTAACCCCATAATCTGCAGCAGAAAATTTTGAAATATTGGCATAATTAGGCTCTCCATTTTCGTCGAGTAATTTTGTAGTATTTAATATGTCATCTACTCCAAAACGGATCATGGAAAGACCAACAGCGCTTCTATCGTCCAGCGGCATTGCGAATGCGGCATAATCGTAATTGGCAATGTTTGCAAAATAGGCAGAGTGCATCAGGGAAAGTTGCTTGTCTTCTAAATTTAAAAGTCCAGCTGGGTTCCAATAACCTGAATTCACGTCTGAAGAAGAAGCCACAACGGAATTGCTCATCCCAAAAGCTGCGGCATCCACTCCTATATTCATAAACTCATTCGAGTATTTTCGAACAGTTTGAGCGACTGAGGTTGCGGAAATTAATATAATTAGAAGGAAGAGTTTCTCTTTCAAGTGTGAAAATTTGGACAAAGATCATATTATTTTACAGAATACTAAACTTTAAATTCATCTACATATTGTATTTTGCTGCTGTTTGAGAGAAATACTTTCTTATTTTTACCAAGAAAATAAAAATTCATTGCAGAATGCGCTTGTAATGTTTTCAGAATTGAAAATTTTCTTTCATTTATCTACGCCTTTTTTAAAAGAGTGTAAAGATAAAATCTCACTATAAATTATGGTAAAACAAATCCCAAACCTCATAACTGCACTCAATATACTTTGTGGGTCCATTGCCATACTCTTTGCCGTTTCAGGCGATCTCATTTTGGCTTCCTTATTTGTTTTTCTGGGAATTTTCTTCGATTTCTTTGATGGGCTGACAGCACGAATGCTAAATGCTCAAAGTGAAATTGGATTGCAATTAGATTCCTTGGCAGATGTAATTACAAGCGGGCTTGCCCCGGCAGTAGTGATGTATCAGCTTATGAATATGGCATTTGTTGGTCGACAGCAAACTTTGACCGAGATCTTTTCTTCAGAAGGTTGGAACATAGGAGCTAACAGCTATTTCCCACTTTTGGGATTGTTAATTGTGGTTGCGGCAGCTTACCGACTTGCAAAATTCAACGTTGATTCGCGTCAAACAAGCGGGTTTATTGGATTACCAACACCTGCCAATGCATTGTTGGTGCTGAGTCTTCCTTTGATTTTGACATATCAATATTCCGAAATGGCCGAAGCGCTTATCTTAAATAAGTGGGTATTGATAGGAATAACTGTATTGGGGTGTATTCTTATGAATGCAGAAATACCCTTGTTTGCACTAAAATTCAAAACCTGGGATTTCAAAACAAATTCTATTCGATATATATTTATAGGACTTTGTCTTATTCTATTGATAACCCTGAAATTTTTAGCAATTCCAATTATCATTCTTCTCTACATCGTTCTTTCGATCTTTCATAATAAGAAGTATCAAGAGGAAGTCAAGCTGAACTAAGGAAAGTTTGATTATGTATTATGCTTATGAGATCTTATCCTCCAAAAAGGTACCTATTATGATTGGTTGGAATTAAAATTCTATTTCGTATCTGCAATAAAGGAAGAATTTAGAATTCCAATTTCTTCTTTCTTAACTCGAAATTTTGTCCGAGATAAACTTTCCGTACCATTTCATCGGCGGCGAGTTCTTCCGGAACACCGTGTTTTAGAATACTTCCTTCGAACATAAGATATGTTCTGTCTGTAATTGCCAATGTTTCCTGAACGTTGTGATCTGTTATTAAAATACCGATGTTCTTGTTCTTTAACTGCGCCACGATGCGCTGTATATCTTCTACGGCCACTGGGTCTACTCCAGCAAAGGGTTCATCCAAAAGAATAAAATGGGGGTCTGTAGCTAAGGCTCTGGCAATTTCGGTTCTACGTCTTTCCCCTCCACTTAATAAATCCCCTCGGTTTGTTCGGATATGGCCAAGTCCAAATTCTTCAATCAAGGATTCCATTTTGGCGCGTTGTTCTTTTTTTGAAAGCTTTGTTAGTTGTAATACGCTCAAAATATTATCCTCTACGCTCAATTTTCTGAAAACAGATGCTTCCTGAGCCAAATATCCAATTCCGTGTTGAGCACGCTTATACATAGGGTATTTTGTGATATCGGTACCTTCTAAAAATATTTTACCTCCGTTTGGCTTTATCAGGCCTACGATCATATAAAAGGAGGTAGTTTTTCCAGCACCGTTTGGACCGAGTAGTCCTACAATTTCACCTTGATTTACTTCCACGGTGATATCTTTTACCACCTTTCTACCTTTATAGGATTTCATGAGATTTTCGGCTCTTAACTTCATTCTAGGACTGTTGTCTATTTTTTATTTTGGCTAACAATGTTTGGAACTAAACTTAATTCTTCAATTAATAACGCACTAGATTTTCTTTTTTCATCGCTTTCACTTCCTTCCTTGCTTCTTTTTCGTGGTAATTTCCACCTAAATACTCACATTTGGAAAGAGCTTTCATACTTTCAAAAGGCACTACGCATTTGTGGTACATAAATGACTGCGCCAAAGTTTTGATAAGATTTTTATCGCCTACGGTTAGATCTACGTCGTCCATTGTAAACTGACAAGGATGTTCATATCCGCATGCATGGGTCATTTCAATAAGCTCTTTTCTAAAGTTCTTGAAATAAAAATGCGCACGAACCGATTTGTCCTGTACGTTAATTCCACTTTGCAACCATTTGCTCTGGGTTGCAACACCACTTGGACAGCGATTGGTATGGCAAAGTTGGGCTTGGATACAGCCAATGCTCATCATGGCTTCACGTGCAACGTTTATAAGATCTGCACCCATTGAAAAGGCCATGGCCGCTGCTGCAGGAAAACCTAATTTCCCACTGCCTATAAATACTACGCGATCGCAAAGGTCGTGTTTTTTAAACAACTTGTAAACTTCGGCAAATCCAAACAACCACGGCAACGATACGTGATCTGCGAAACTTGGGGGGGAAGCACCTGTTCCGCCTTCGCCACCATCAATGGTGATAAAATCTGGACCTGTTCCGGTTTCCTTCATTATTTTGGCAAGTTCTTCCCACTCATTCATCCTCCCTACAGCAGCTTTTATGCCCACGGGAAGTCCTGTTGCTTGACCTATGCTTTCCACAAATTCAATCATTCCCTTAACGTCGTCAAATGCAGAATGGTTTGGAGGAGAAAGAACATCTTTTCCTAAGGGCACGTGTCTTATATCTGCAATTTCCTGGGTAATTTTGGCGCCAGGTAAAACTCCACCTTTCCCAGGTTTTGCCCCTTGGGAAAGTTTTAATTCTATTGCTCGAACCTGTGGGTTTTCATTTACAAGTTTTACCATTTTCTCCATGCTGAAATTTCCGTGGTCATCCCTAACTCCGAAATAACCTGTTCCAAAATGAAAAACAACGTCGGCACCGGTTTTATGATAGGGGGAGAGACCGCCCTCACCAGTATTATGATAGCAATAGGCAAGACCACACCCTCTGTTTAAGGATTCCACTGCGCGAGCGGAAAGAGATCCAAAACTCATGGCAGAAACATTGATAACGGATGTGGGTCTATAAGGTCTGCGACGCTTATGATAACTGCCCATTACTTTTGCACAGGGCAGGAAATAAGGATTTTTATAATTTGGGTTGTCCTTTTGGATCTTAAAAGGCAAAAGAGAATTATTTATAAAGATGTAATTTGGTTTATATATATCTCGATCCGTACCGAAACCTTCATAATTGTTTTCGTTTTTGGCAGAAGCGTAAATCCAGCCTCTTTCAATACGATTAAAAGGAAGTTCTTCACGATTGTTTGCCACTATATATTGTCGCAGTTCAGGACCGATGCTCTCTAACATATATCGAAAATGGCCAACGATGGGGAAGTTATGGCTCACAGTGTGATATTTATTAAAAAAGACATCACGAATGGCAACAACGAGAAGGAAAAACAGGATCCAAGCCCACCAAGGAATTTGGCCCAAGAATGATAGAAACTCTTCCATATATGTGAATTTTTTATGTAAAGGTATCTAAAATATAAGAGGTTTTACAAGAATTAATTTTTTATAATCCTGTTTTCACCTCGTTGGCTGCTATAAAATCTACTCCAAGATTTCAAAGAGGTTTTTCGCCTTTACATGAATGAGCCAAGGAATTTTATTAAATGTTTTGTCACTTAAAACAAGTTGGAAAGCCAATAAAATTTTCTCCAAAATTTTCACGCCTAAAAGTCTTATATTGGCTAATTTCACACTTTTAAAATAGACAGTTTTGGAATCTTATTTACAAGAGCTTAACGAGGCGCAACTGGCGCCAGTATTACAGAAAGATGGCGCTATGATCGTGATTGCAGGCGCAGGTTCGGGGAAAACACGTGTTCTTACCTATCGGATTGCGCATTTGATGGCGCAGGGTGTGGACCCATTTAATATTTTGTCGTTAACCTTTACCAACAAGGCCGCTCATGAAATGAAAAATAGAATTTCAAAGATGGTTGGTGCAAGCGAGGCCAAAAATCTTTGGATGGGTACATTTCATAGTATTTTTGCGAGGATCCTTAGGAGTGAAGCAGATAAATTGGGCTATCCCTCAAACTTCACTATTTATGACACCCAAGATTCTCAAAGTGTAATTCGGGCTGTGATCAAGGAGATGAATCTAGATAAGGACGTTTATAAATACAAACAGGTCTATTCCCGAATATCTTCCTACAAGAACAGTCTCATAACCATTAAGGCATATTTCAACAACCCAGAACTTATGGAAGCCGATGCAATGGCGAAAATGCCCCGGCTAGGCGATATCTATAAGTCTTACGTTGAAAAGTGTTTTAAAGCTGGAGCCATGGATTTTGATGACCTTTTGCTTAAAACCAATGAATTGCTTACTCGTTTTCCTGAAGTTTTGGCGAAATATCAAAACCGTTTCCGGTATATTTTGGTGGATGAGTACCAAGATACAAACCACAGTCAATATTTGATCGTAAAAGCGCTATCCGATAAATTTCAGAATATCTGTGTGGTAGGGGATGACGCTCAGAGTATTTACGCTTTCCGTGGTGCAAATATCAACAACATTCTGAATTTCCAAAAGGATTATGACAATGTGAAAGTATTTCGATTGGAGCAAAATTACAGATCAACAAAGAATATTGTAAATGCAGCCAATGCAGTAATTGAAAAAAATAAGACCCGTCTTGATAAAGTAGTTTGGACCGATAATGTCGAAGGAAATAAAATTTTGGTCAACCGAACAATGACGGATGGAGATGAAGGAAGATTTGTGGCAAGTTCCATTTTCGAAAACAAAATGAATTATCAAATGTCTGAAGGGGATTTTGCGGTTCTGTATCGAACCAATGCCCAGAGTCGTGCCATTGAGGATGCCCTTCGGAAAAAAGATATTCCTTATAGAATTTATGGAGGTTTAAGTTTCTATCAACGAAAGGAAATTAAAGATGTTTTGGCCTATCTACGCCTTATCCTAAATCCGAAAGACGAAGAAGCCTTAAAGAGAGTAATCAATTATCCAGCTCGTGGAATTGGAGGAACTACTATAGATCGTCTTATTGTGGCAGCTAACCATTATAACAGATCTATTTTTGAGGTGATGAAAAACATCGACAAGATAGATTTAAAAATAAACGCTGGCACAAAAAGTAGATTGAAGGATTTCGTGACCATGATTGAAAGTTTCCAGATCACAAACCAAAACTGCAATGTGTTTGAGATAACAGAACACGTCACGAAGAAAACCGGATTACTTCAAGAATTGAAAAAAGACGGTACGCCAGAGGGTATTGCAAGGATCGAAATTATCGAGGAATTATTGAACGGGATGCGCGATTTTGTGGAAGAGCAAAAGGAATTGGCGGAGTCAACAGGATCGCTTTCGGAATTTATGGAAGATGTGGCTTTGGCTACAGATATGGATAATGACAAAGGAGATCCAGATCGGGTAGCATTAATGACTGTGCATTTAGCAAAAGGATTGGAATTTCCCTTTGTGTATATTGTGGGAATGGAAGAAGATCTTTTTCCTAGTGGAATGAATATGAACAGTAGAAGCGAACTTGAGGAAGAGCGACGATTGTTTTATGTTGCGCTCACACGGGCAGAAAAGCAAGCCTATCTCACTTACACCCAATCTCGATATCGATGGGGAAAACTTATAGATGCCGAACCGAGTCGTTTTATTGAAGAAATCGATGACAGGTTTTTGGAATATCTCACTCCAATTACCGAAAATCGATATAGACCATTAATAGATGCAGATATTTTTGATGATGTGGATCATAGCAAACTGCGTCTTAAAAAACCGGTAAGTGGTCGCCCTCCAACAGGACCTACAGAGGAGCAACTTCGAAAACTGCGTAGATTACGACCCGTCACTAGCGATAGTGATAAAAATTTCAGTGCAGAAGATGCAAACTTGAAGGAAGGAACCATCGTTGAACACGTTCGATTTGGTAAAGGAAGAATCATAAAAATAGAAGGAGTAGGAGCCGATACGAAAGCGGAAATCGATTTTGAAAATGGAGGTCTGAAAAAGCTATTATTGAGATTTGCCAAACTCAAGGTGGTGGAATAAAATCTTAATTTTAAAATATCATTTGAACATTACACCTTTTATTGTATGGTCAATCGGCTTATTTTTATTGTTATTTTTCAATTCTCAAATGAATATTTATAAAGTCACTAGTTTTTGTTAGCACATCCTCTCTGTCTTCTGGTTCCCAATTAAAATGGCCTCCATTATAAATAAAATACTCGTTCTGGACCTCCGCTTTATTCAATGCTGCTTTTAGAGTTATTGCATTGGAAAGTGGTACGGTAGGATCCTCATCCCCATAGAAAAGAATAGTGGGACTTGTGTGCTGGGTAACATGAAGGGCAGGACTTAATACTTCAAAATAGTCCGTATCTGCGGGGTAAGCATCCTTATCAACCAAGGAAGTAATGAAAGCAGAATAGCCTCTGTGGTCTCTATAAAATGAATCAGTGAAATCTGTGGGACCAACAATGTCAATAACTGCTTTTACTTTCTTCTCAGTATCATACACGTAGGCATACATCATTGAAAGATGAGCTCCTGAACTAGTGCCTAAAAGAGCAAACTCTGGAAGTATTTGTAATTCGTCCTTTTGCGATGTAAGTTTATTTATGACCTTTCCAATATTTAATATCTGATTAGGAAACGCTGGGGTCACGGAATCTGCCAGAACATAATTAATATTTACAATGGCATAGTCGGGATTGTTTTCCTGAAAATGTCGCACAAAAAATCGCATTTTCTTTTTGTCACCTTTCGTGTAACGACCTCCGTGGACAAGTGCAATTACTTTAGTTTTTGACGCAGATCGATTGGCAGGTAGGTATAGATCGTATATCTGTCGCGCATCGTCACCATAGGAAACATCCATTAACTTTTCTTCTTTTAGAGGATTATTACCAATAGGTTCGCTAATACTATCTTGCGTACATGAAAAACAACTGAACTGTATTCCGAGAAGAAGGACAAATAATAGAAATTTTTTCATTTTTTAAATGGGGTGTTTATTGTGAAAAGTTGATCTAATGACTGAACTAAGTATAACTTTTTTAAAACTCATGACAGATTTCTGAAGTCAACGATAAATATATGAATAATGTTTTTAATAATTTTAGGTAGTCTGAATAATGGAATTGATTGGTAATTCTTATTAATTGGATTATATTTAAAACAAAAAAATAAAATGGCAGAGTTTATCAAAATTTATGAAGACAATCCAAATCCAAAAGAAATAAAACGCGTGGTAAAAATACTTCGTGATGGAGGAGTAATTATTTTCCCTAGCGATACGGTTTACGCCCTGGGATGCGATATCACCAATAACAGGGCTATGGAAAGGGTAGCGCAACTTAGAGGGGTAAAACTTGAAAAAGCTAACTTTTCTTTTATTTGTGAAGACTTAAGCAATTTGAGTGATTATGTAAAGCAAATCGATTCTCCCACATTTAAGTTGTTAAAAAGAAATCTGCCAGGTCCCTATACTTTTATCTTGCCTGGAAATAATAATCTCCCCACTGTTTTCAAGAAAAAGAAAGAAGTAGGAATCCGTGTGCCCGATAATGCAATTGCAAGAGCTATTGTGCATGAGCTCGGAAATCCTATAATTTCCACTTCCATAAAAGATGAGGATGAAGTTATTGAATACACCACAGATCCCGAATTGATTCTTGAAAAATGGGATAAGTTGGTAGATCTAGTTATAGATGGAGGATATGGCGGAAACATAGCTTCTACCGTAGTGGACCTAACAGGAAGCGAACCCGTGGTTATAAGAGAAGGTAAGGGTAGTCTAGAGCTTTAGTGAAAGTAGGATAATGTTATAATAGGACCTTATTTTTTTAGCAGATTTTTCAGACCTCTGTAAATATTTTGTTCTAGGATATCCATTTCCCCATCAGACAAAAAGAGATTTTTAATGCTTTGGAATGCTTCGTCTATTTCTTCTTTGGAATATTCAAAGCGTTCAATGGCAGCATTTATTTTCTGAATCTGTTGGTAATCGTTGTCCTTTTCAAATTCCCTATGGATTTTATGATATTGCTCTTCGCTGATCCTGGATTTGATGTATTCCTTTTCTTCTCTTGATACAACAAAATCAGCATTGGCACAATACAATAACATATACGCCTTTAGTTCTTGGTGGGTCCAATCTGTAGTAAAATCTTCCATAGTTTTAGGTTTGAATCTCTTAGTTTAATGAGCCTTCATTTCGCTAAACAAGATACGAAAAGCTAATGAAAGAATACTTCCTCAAATAAAAAAACCCGGTCATTTGACCGGGTTTTAAATTGATATATTACAAATTCTTATCCTTTAGTTTCAAGGTTTTTCATTTCCTTTTCAATCATATCATAGAACTGATCGATTTTTGGAAGTACAAGAATACGGGTACGTCTGTTTGTAGCTCTGTTTTCAGCAGTAGTGTTTGGAACCAATGGGTCATACTCTCCACGTCCAGCAGCAACTAATCTATTAGGGCTGATACCTAAATCCTGTAATGCTCTAACGATAGAAGTAGCACGCTTCACACTTAGATCCCAGTTATCCAATAATCCTTCTCTTTGACGGTAAGGAACGTTATCTGTATGTCCTTCAACCATTGCTTCGAAATCTGGTTTCCCGTTGATAACTTTCGCAACCTTAGCTAAAATCTCATTAGCTCTACCTGAGATCTGGTAGCTACCAGTTTTAAAGAGAACTTTATCGGAAAGAGAGATATAAACTACTCCTTTTTCAACGTTCACTTCGATGTCTGGATCATTGATACCAACTTCTTTCTTAAGGCTCGAAACCAATGCTAGAGTAACACTATCCTTCTTATTCAATGCATCTTGTAAACGAGAAATTTTAAGATCTTTCTCTTTCATGCTCTCCAATGATTTTTCAAGGTTTGTTGCTCCTTTTGAAGTAAGCATGGTCAAATCTTTTGAGCTTTGGATCAAATCTTGATTGGTTTGTCTCAAATCAGCAAGACGCTCTTCCAGTTGTTTCGCTCTTACTGAAGCTGCAGTTTTTTCTGTAAGACAATCATTGAGCTTGACAGTGCAAGTGTTCAATAAGTCTTGGGTGTTTTGTTGTTTTGCTTCAAGTTCAGAATACTTCTTTTTTGAAACGCAAGAAGTAAATGCTACACTTGAACAAAGTAATAAAATCAATAGCTTCTTCATAATTAGTAATTAGTAGGGGTTATAATTGATTGTTTAAATTCTTAATACCAAAAATCAAAATTATTAAATTCAGGGGCAGTCTGAAAGCGATTAACAATACTTTAAGTAAATGATACTAAAGCTGGCTAAAGGTCTTTTTCTTCTTTACAAAGTATTGATATACAATGGATTTTGTAAAATAGTAATTCTTATTTGTAGCATTAATTTGCCGCTTTTCAATAAATTTCGGTATGCTTTTGTAAAAACTGAAATGAGCTTGAAGAATAGCGAGCACGTGCCGAGGCTTTCCTTGTATTAAAAAGTGAAGACTTGCCCCCGCATCTAAAATTAATCTCATAAAAATTGTCCAATATGCTATAGGCCCCGATACATTTTTTATAAGGTTAAAAAGGGAGTTTCGGAAGTTGAGAAATGTTTTTTTCGCATTCGCTGCACCTAATGTAGCACCACCTACATGATAGACCTTTGATGTTCCAACGGAAAGGATTTTATTGTTTTTGGATAGCAAGCGCCAGCAAAGATCAATTTCCTCTTGATGTGCAAAATAGTCTTCATCAAAACCAGCTACATTTCTAAATGCTTCAGACCGTATAAACAAGCACGCCCCAGAAGCCCAAAAAATAGGGGCAACATCATCATACTGACCTTTGTCCTCTTCCAAAGTATCAAAAATGCGTCCGCGACAAAATGGAAATCCATATTTATCGATAAATCCGCCCGCGGCTCCAGCATATTCAAAATATGATCTGTTCTTGTAATCTAAAATTTTAGGTTGGGCGGCAGCAACAGATTGGTCTTTTGCAAATTCAGCTATAATGGGTTCTAGCCAATTTTCGGTCACTTCAACGTCACTGTTCAAAAGAACGAAAATATCTTCTGAAAGATTTTTTAAAGCATCATTGTAACCTTTGGCATATCCACCATTTGTTTCATTTTGGATAATTTTTATGGAGGGAAAATTATCAGTAATAAAACTGATAGAATTATCTGTAGAAGCGTTGTCTGCAACATAAACAGTTGCACCTTCTGAAAACTGCACAACAGATGGAAGGAATTTTTCCAATAAAGTTTTTCCATTCCAGTTTAGTATGACGACGGCAGTTTTCAAGAGTGCAAACTTAATGAAAAAGCCAATTTAACGTTCTGGAATATCCTTTAAAAAGACGTAGCGCTGATTTTCAAAATCCATTTGGCAGAAATAGTGCTCCAATCCATTGGTAACCATTAAATATTTTGCTTTAAGCGTGAGGTTATATCTAGCAATTTGATCGAAGGTAATTTGTGTTATCGGAATGGAGGGAGCTTTGCATTCTACAATCAAAAAAATGCTTCCATCACTATTGAAAACAACGGCATCATACCGTTTTGTAATGTTGTTTACCTTTAATTGCTTCTCAACATTTATTAAACTCTTGGGATAATTTTTATCGATAATTAGAAATTGGACCACATGCAATCTTACCCATTCCTCTGGGGTGAGAATGACGAATTTTTTTCGAATTTCATCAAATGCCAATGGTTTGTTTTCGCTATTTTTGAAGCGAAATGAATATTCTGGGAAGTTCAATTTTTGCATTGCGCAAATATCATGGAATTTCTGCAGAACAAGAAATCTAGAGATTGTAGTCTATAAAATAAAATTGGTGAATTTTTAAAGAGAATCCAATAGTACTAAAGCTTGCCAACCAGTAAGCACCAAACTCCCAACTCCAAACCTTTTCAAATGCCACTCGATAACGTAAAAGCCATTATAAACGATATAAAAAGCGGAAGAACCAATCCGATCTATTTTTTGATGGGGGATGAACCCTATTATATAGATGCTATTTCGAAATTTATAGAGGAAAATGTATTGACGGAAGAGGAAAAAGGTTTTAACCAAATGGTGCTTTACGGGCGCGATGTAACTATTGACGACATTGTCAGCAATGCCAAGCGCTATCCAATGATGGCTGAAAAGCAAGTAGTCATCGTTAAAGAAGCTCAAGATCTTTCACGCACTATCGAAAGTCTTTTGGAATATGCTCTCAATCCACAACCTACAACTATTCTTGTGCTATGCTATAAGTATAAAACATTGGACAAGCGGAAAAAGCTGGCCAAAACGATGGCGACAAATGGTGTTCTTTTCGAAAGCAAAAAGCTTTATGAAGATAAAATACCCGATTGGATTAGACGAGTTCTAGCTGGGAAAGGGTACACCATCACACAGAAATCCTCACAAATGCTTGTTGAGTTTTTAGGAAATGATCTTAGTAAGATCAACAATGAACTGGAAAAACTTCAATTGGTACTTACACCTGGAGAGCAAATAACGCCGCAGATTATTGAAAAAAACATCGGGATTAGTAAGGATTTCAACAATTTTGAACTTCAGAATGCAATTGGCTCAAGAGATATAAAAAGAGCATTTGCCATTGTTCAATATTTTTCACAAAATCCAAAAAACAATCCGTTGCCATTAACAACAACATTGTTATATGGTTTTTTTACAAAACTGTTGAAATATCATGCATTGACAGATAAAAGAGATGCCGCAAAAGCGATGGGAGTGCATCCGTTCTTCTTAAAGGATTATCAAACTGCTGCCAAAAACTTTCCCATGAAAAAAGTGAGTGCGGCTATATCTGCCATCAGAGAAGTGGATATGAAAAGTAAAGGCGTTGGCGCTGCTAATCTTTCTCAAGCAGATCTATCAAAGGAATTGCTTGTAAATATTTTTAATTGATTTCTGAAAAAGAAAGAGTTGCTATTTCTTATCGACCGAATATTTTCCAGGTCCTAAAAGTGCAATAGATATAAATCCAATTAAGAAAAGCAGTGCTTTTTCCTTAATACTGAAGGGATCGTTTGCATGATGCATAAAAGCAGCTACGGCCATTGTGAGTATTACGGGAATTGAAGATATCCGCGTTTTAAAGCCAATTATTATCAGAATTGGAAAAACAACTTCCCCCACTATTGCCAAAATCAAAGAAACGGTGGATCCCAGACCGAATGGATCACTAAATGCTAAGTTTCCCGAAAGTAAATTCAAGAGTTTGGGGATACCATGAACAAGCATTAATCCACTAAGTGATACACGTAGAAAAAGTAGTCCGAAATTATGGAGCATTGAATTTTTCATTTTCTGGTTTTTAAAAAATTAATTTGGCGAAAATAGGAAATATAATGAAAATTGCTCCTGCTATTTTTTAAATGTATTTTTGCCATCTTCAAACTAAAAAGGAATGACCAAATTTGAAGCGTGGGTATCTGCTGCGCGTCCACGAACCTTGCCTTTATCTGTTGCGGGTATAATTACTGCCGGGGCAATCGCCAAAGAAGCGGACCTGTTTTCATTACCGATTTTCCTACTCGCCTTGGCCACTACGTTAGGTTTACAAATACTATCAAATTTTGCGAATGATTATGGTGACGGCGTGAAAGGTACCGATAACCACGAACGCGTAGGGCCCATGCGTGCCATGCAAAGTGGCGCAATATCTGCTTCAAATTTGAAAAAAGGAATTGCATTTACAGCTCTGATTACTCTCCTGCTTGCCTGTGTTTTAATCTATATCTCTTTTCAAAATCAAAATATTTGGCATTCAACACTTTTTTTATTGCTTGGGCTGGCATCTATTATTGCCGCTATTACTTACACGGTTGGCAGGTATGCCTATGGCTACCGTGCTCTAGGAGACGTTTTTGTGTTTATATTTTTCGGACTTCTTAGTGTGCTGGGAAGTTATTTTCTTTTTGCCAAAACCCTCGACGGATTCATTCTTTTGCCCGCTATGGTAATCGGTTTTTTAAGTACTGCCGTTCTCAATTTGAACAATATGAGAGACCGTTTAGCAGACGCCAATGCCAACAAGAATACGTTGGCCGTACTTTTAGGAGGCTCCTACATAAAAATATATCATTATACATTGATAGTGTTCGCATTCCTTTTTGCTCTGTTGTATTTCATAATAAAAGAAGTTGCCTTGTATGAGTATCTCCCAATGTTGGCATTTATTCCATTAATAATCCATCTTAAAAAAGTGAAAGAAAATACATCTCCACCATTATTGGATCCTGAATTAAAGAAAGTTGCATTGAGTACATTTCTGTTTTCGCTATTATTCTTTGTTTCAGCCTGGTTTTAATTTTATATTTAAAGAAAATTTTTAAACATGAAAATTACATTTTACGGGCAGAACTGCCTCGGAATTGAGATAAAGGGAAAACATATTCTTGTAGATCCATTTATTTCAGGAAACGACTTAGCTAAGGATAGAGTTGATGTCAATGCCATTAAAGCAGATTATATTCTGCTCACTCATGCCCATCAAGACCATACCCTAGATGCAGAAGCCATTGCAAAAAGAACGGGCGCGGTAATTGTGAGCAATTTTGAAATCTGTACCCATTATGAAGAAATGGGAATTGAAGTTCACCCAATGAACCACGGAGGAAGTTGGAAATTTGAATTTGGAAAAGTGAAATATGTTGTCGCCATACATACCAGTAGTTTTCCCGATGGAAAATATGGAGGTCAGCCGGGAGGATTTGTCATTGAAGGAGACCATAAGAATATCTATATAGCTGGAGATACTGCGCTCACCATGGATATGAAGCTCATTCCTTTGCAGACCAAATTGGATCTTGCTATTCTACCTATTGGGGATAATTTTACAATGGGTATAGATGACGCCATCCTTGCCAGTAATTTTGTGGAATGTGATAAAGTTTTGGGGGTCCATTACGATACTTTCGGTTTTATAGAAATTGATCATGAAGAAGCAAAAAGAAAATTCTACGATGCCGGAAAGGATCTAATGCTTTTTGAAATTGGAGAATCCATGGAATTATAGGTTGTTAATTCATTGATTACTTTAAATCTTTAATTCCACTTTGGCAACAGGTGAGAAAAATATGAAAGCATCCTTTAAAAAACATACGCTTAATTTTAAACGTCCAAGTGGAACCTCGCGTGGGGTATTGAATATAAAAGACACTTATTTTCTACTATTGAATTCTGAAGATAGTTTTGGAGTGGGAGAGTGTGGTCTTTTGCGCGGATTATCTATAGATGATAGAGAAGATTATGAACAGAAATTGCAATGGGTCTGTGATAATATTTCCTTAGGAGAAGAAAAACTATATGAAGAGTTGATGGAATTTCCATCCCTTCAATTTGGCGTAGAAATGGCTTTCCAATCCATTCGGTCCAAAAACCCATATATTTTAATTCCTTCCAGATTTACAGATGGAGAGGCTTCAATACCTATTAATGGATTGGTGTGGATGGGAGAAAAGCAGTTTATGAAGCAACAGATTTCAGAAAAGCTTGAACAAGGATTCACTTGCATCAAGATGAAGATTGGCGCCATTGATTTTAAAACAGAAGTAGCTCTTTTGAAGTCAATTCGAAAAGAATTTTCCCCTTCCGAAGTTGAATTGCGCGTGGATGCAAATGGTGCTTTTTCACCAAAAGAAGCGTTGGAAAAATTAAAGATTCTTTCAGATTTACATCTGCATTCCATCGAACAGCCCATAAAACAAGGACAAGGGCAGGAGATGGCAAGACTCTGTGAAGAAACGCCGTTACCTATCGCATTGGATGAAGAGTTGATTGGGGTTTTTTTGGAATCCGAAAAAGAAAAACTTCTCAATACCATTAATCCCCAATACATCATTTTGAAACCTTCCTTAATTGGAGGATTTAGAGGGAGCGATTCTTGGATTGATAAGGCGCAACAAATTAATTCAGGATGGTGGATCACTTCCGCCTTGGAAAGCAATATTGGATTAAATGCTATTTCCCAATATACTTTTTCGAAAAATAATAAAATGCCACAAGGTTTGGGTACAGGCAGCCTTTATACAAATAACATTGATAGTCCGCTTGAAGTTTTTAAAGGGACATTACGGTATAATCCAAAAACAGAATGGAATTTTAATCCAATCGCATAATACTCAAATTCAAACCCTTTCATCATTACCTAAAATCTAATAACTCACTGCATTATGTATATACAACAAGCTTTTAAATCTCTTCATGAATGGTGGCGCTATTTGGTAGGACTTATAGTTATTTTCGTTGCCAGTCAATTAGGAACGATTCCATTTTTGATAGCTGTAGTATATAAAATTTGGTCTGATGGAGGTGATGTTACTTCTGTTCAAGATCAAAATGTTTTGATGTCTGTTCTAGACTCAAACCTCACCCTGTTTTTAATGTTGCTGAGCTTTGCTGTCGGGTTATTGGCAATATATATAGTGGCTCGGTATCTTCATAAACAGCCGTTCCGAGAACTTACAACTTCTCGAAAAAAAATAGATTGGGGAAGATTTGCCTTTGGTTTTGCGCTCATTGCTATTACCACCATGGTTCTAACTCTTGTTGATTATAACAGCAATCCAGAGGATTATATATTACAGTTTGATCTGGTGCCGTTTTTAATTCTGGCCGTAATCGCAATAATTTTTATTCCGCTTCAGACTAGTTTTGAAGAATATCTTTTTAGAGGATATTTAATGCAGGGAATAGGTGTACTGGCCAAAAATAGATGGCTTCCTTTGATAATTACATCTGTAGTATTTGGTGGATTGCACATGGCCAATCCTGAGGTGGATAAAATGGGTCCCATTATTTTGATTTATTATATTGGAACAGGATTCTTTTTAGGAATTATCACCCTTATGGACGAAGGAATGGAACTTGCACTTGGTTTTCATGCAGGTAATAATCTAATAGCCGCTCTATTGGTTACGGCGGATTGGACAGTGTTCAAGACGCATTCTGTTTTAAAAGATATTTCTGAACCTTCAGCTGGAATAGACATCCTTATCCCAGTTCTCATTATATATCCCATATTTCTCTTCATAATGGCGAAGCGGTACAAATGGAATAATTGGGGAGAAAGACTTTTTGGAAAGGTAGAAAATCCAGGTGTCCCTTATTCCGAAAATTATATAGAAGAATAATTGTGATGCACCCCGGATTCAAACTGAACGATAGGAATTTTGCTTCTTCCAAAGAGCTTAAGAAATATGCTTGCCAATTGGCAGCATCTGATAATAATGAAGATGCTTCAATAGGATTATTCCTCCAAGAATGGCTGAATGACGAAGATTTTATTCAAGTGAGTACCTCGGGTTCAACAGGAGTACCGAAAATTATTTCACTCCAAAAAAAGCATGTTTTAAATAGCGCAAAAGCCACCGTGAAGTATTTTAATCTTTTTGAAAATACACAAGCGCTGTTGTGCCTCTCTTCAGAATACATCGCGGGGAAAATGATGCTGGTTCGCGCCATGGAAGCGGGTTGGAATTTACATACGGTCCATCCTGGGAAAAATCCATTAAAGGATGTTCAAGCCCGCTATGACTTTACCGCGATGGTTCCCTACCAAATTTTCCATTCTTTAGGAGATCTGCATAAGGTGAAGAAGATAATTATAGGCGGAGGAAGTATTCCTGCAAATCTTGAAAGGCAATTACAGCAGATAAATACTTTGGCATTCGGCACTTATGGCATGACCGAAACAATCAGCCATATTGCTATGCGACAGATCAATGGAGGTGAAAGATCTATTCACTTTTCCGCATTGCCTAACGTAACCTTTTCTCAAAATTTTAATGGGTGCCTAAAAATACACGCACCCATGATCGCCGAAGAAATTGTTGAGACCAATGATGTGGTAGCACTTTTATCTTCAACATCTTTCAGTTTTTTAGGAAGAATTGATAATGTGATAAATAGTGGTGGAATAAAAATACATCCGGAAGAAGTGGAGACAAAATTATCTCTTCATATTAAAATACCGTTTTTTATTGCTTCTGAAAAAGATGAGGCTCTTGGAGAGAAGGTAATATTGGTAGTTGAAAGTGAAATGAACTTAAAATTGAAAAATTTCTCCACGGCTTTTGAGGGTCTTTCTTCCTATGAGAAACCTAAAGAATTATACATCCTTCCCCAATTTATTTACACCGAAACAGATAAGATAAAACGATCGGCAATTATGAAACTGATAGAAAATTCTTAAAAAACTTTTGAAAATTTATGCCTTCTTGTTTCGTTTTACAGGCATACTTAGTATTCCTTCCATTTTTATCTTAATCACGTTTTTTTTAATTGGAATTTTAAATTCTAAACGAATTCTGATAAAATTTTACGGATCTCCTTAATGTACTCTTATAATTTCTGTAAATGATATGTGGTGTTAACGTTCTTTTTTGTAGATTTAGCATATTATTAACTAAACAACTTACTACATGAAAAGAATTACTTTATTTGCTTTTCTGTTTGCATGTACCCTAGGCTTTAGTCAGCATTCTGAGATTAAAGGGGCCGGAACAGATAATCCTGTCAATTATGGACAGCAAAGACACACGCAGGACATTCAGTCCAGAAATTCTAATTCAGTTTCTGGAAAGGGGGAAATCATTCAACTTAATGCAGTAGACAGTCCCTCTGTCTACAGAAATGGACAGGCAGTAAATAGAGGCACGGCAGACGCGTCTCTTAAAAATGCTGCTTTACAAGGTCCAAACCAACCCGTAACATATCGCGCAACATCACCGGCTACTTATATCTATCCAGTGAATGTTCAGGATCAGCAAGCTGAGATTTCGGCAAATGCAATCTATGAAGCAGGAAATCGCGCTGCTAATCAATCTCCAGTTTATGGTGCAAATCGTCCTATGGCCGATATAGTGCCTACAGCGGGAGCCACAGAAACCTTCACACCTAATGTTGGGGATAATTTCTTTGATCCGGGAGGACCGGGAGGTGGAAGTTCTGATGGTACTCCAGGGAACTACCCTAATTGTGGTTGCGATACGCAAACAACATTGGCAGGTGTAAGTGAAATTGATTTTCTCTATTTCAGTGTGTTCAGCACATTCGATTACTTACGAATCTATGATGGAACAGATGCTACAGGAACACTTCTTTATGACAACGGAGCCGGTGGCGCTAATGCCAATGACATTACCTTAGACGATATGATTGCTTCGCATGGATCATCTACTTTCACGGCTGCTTCTGGAAATTTCTTCTTTTTCTTTCATGCTTCTACCGTGGTTGATTACGGAGGATGGGATGTAGAAATTGTAGCAACAGATGGTGGTGGCACGGGTGATACATTCCCACAGCCATATTGTGAAGTTACATACGGAACAGTTGAGCCTATCAGTTTAGTTGAGGTTGCTGGAATCGACAATAGAAGTAGTGAGGTGATAAATGGATCGCCAGCTCACGAAGACTTCACAGCTATCATCGGTGAAATGGAAGAAGGCGAAAGCTATACAATAGCATTGGAAGGAAATACCAATGGAGGATTCACTTGTAGTTTTACGGTCTTCATCGACTGGAACCAAGATGGTGTTTTGGATAACGCTTCTGAAAGATATGAGATAGGTACAATTAATAACTCTACTGGTATTGACGGACAACAAGCTACAGGAACTATTACAGTGCCAGCAGGTGTGGTTGAAGGACCAACCAGAATGCGCGTCCTAAAGAGATTTGGAACAACCTATTCAGTTGACGCATGTACTGGGACAAGCTGGGGTCAAGCTGAAGACTACACAATAGATGTTATCGCCAATGGTGGAGGAGATGATACTTGTTCAGAAGAAAATCCTAATGATGGCACTTTTGAAAATGGATTTAATATTTCTTCAACTACCGCATTCAAAGCCGCAAATGATCTCACTGTTAATGCCGATGAGGACTTTACATTAACCCATATTACGGCCAGTATTTTTGCTAATGGCGGTATTGCAAATGTTGATGTTACTTATTATGCTGATGCTGCTGGACTTCCTGGAGCTATAATTGGTTCTGAGGATAATGTTACTATCGATAGCCAAGCGATTATTGGGAATAATTTTGGTTTTGATGTCAATGAAGTTCAATTGAGCGTTACTCCTTTCGTATTTAGTGGACAGGCTGGAAGTGAGACGACTTATTGGATAGAACTTATTGCAACAGATGCTGCTACAACTGGAAACGTATTCTGGGTGGTAACATCTTCTACTTCAAATGGGTATGCTGCCGCTCAATTTGACGGCGGTTGGGCCCTTGATTCTGACGGATTTGACGGTGTCTATATCTTTGCAGGCGAATGTGGACCAATGGATGATAATGATGACGATATGTGTTCTGAAGAAAATCCGAACGATGGAACTTTTGAAAATGGTTTCAACATTTCGTCTACCACTGATTTCAAAACTGCAAATGACTTAACCGTTGCTGCCGGAGAAGACTTCACGTTGATGAACATTACCGCAAGTATTTTTGCTAATGGTGGCATTGCAAATGTGGACGTGGTTTATTATGAAGATGCTGCAGGTCTGCCTGGAGCCATAATTGGATCTCAAAACTCAGTTACTATCGATAGCCAAGCGGTTATTGGAAATAACTTCGGATTTGATGTGAATGAAGTTGAAATGACCGTAACTCCATTTGTCTTTAGTGGACAGGAAGGAAGTGATACTACCTATTGGATTGAGCTTATTGCCACAGATGGCGGATCAACCGGAAGTGTATTCTGGGTTGTTACTTCATCTTCCATGATTGGAAATCCTGCTGCTCAGTTTAATGCTGGCTGGTCTCAAAATGCCGATGGATTTGACGGTGTGTATATTTTTGAAGGCGAATGTGAGCCTATGGATGACAATGGTGATGTGTTCTGTTCTGAAGAAAATCCGAACGATGGAACATTCGAAAATGGTTTCAACATTTCTTCTACCACTGATTTCAAAACTGCAAATGACTTGACCGTTGCTGCAGGAGAAGATTTCACCTTGACCAATATTACTGCTAGTATTTTTGCCAATGGTGGCATCGCAAATGTGGACGTAGTTTACTATGAGGACGCTGCAGGTCTTCCAGGCGCTGTAATTGGATCTCAAAACTCAGTTACTATCGATAGCCAAGCGGTTATTGGAAATAACTTCGGATTTGATGTGAATGAAGTAGAAATGACCGTAACTCCGTTTGTCTTTAGTGGACAAGAAGGAAGTGATACTACCTATTGGATTGAACTTATTGCCACAGATGGCGGTTCAACCGGAAGTGTATTCTGGGTAGTTACTTCATCATCCATGGTTGGAAACCCTGCTGCACAGTATAACGGTGGTTGGGCTCAAAATGGGGATGGATTTGACGGCGTGTATATCTTCGAAGGTGAGTGTGATGATATTGATGGAGGAGATGACGAATGTTCTGAAGAGAATCCAAACGATGGAACATTTGAAAATGGTTTCAACATTTCTTCTACCACAGACTTCAAAACTGCAAACGACCTAACTGTTGCTGCAGGAGAGGATTTCACCTTGACAAACATTACTGCTAGTATTTTTGCAAATGCTGGTATCTCAAATGTTGATGTTGTATATTATGACGATGCTTCAGGTCTTCCAGGAACCGTAATAGGCTCGGAGAATTCAGTTACTATCGATAGCCAAGCGGTTATTGGAAATAACTTCGGATTTGATGTGAATGAAGTAAATATGACTGTTACTCCGTTTGTCTTTAGTGGACAAGCTGGAAGTAATACTACTTATTGGATTGAACTTATAGCTACAGATGGCGGTTCAACCGGAAGTGTATTCTGGGTAGTTACTTCATCTTCCATGGTTGGAAACCCTGCTGCACAGTTCAATGGTGGCTGGGCTCCAAATGGCGATGGATTTGACGGTGTGTATATCTTCGAAGGTGAGTGCGGTGCATTAGGCGTTGCAGATGCAATCGTTGATGGATTTACATATTATCCAAACCCAACTAGCGGTATGTTGAATCTTAGCGCAGATAAGAATATCCAAGACATCGCAGTATTCAATATGTTAGGTCAAAAAGTGATTAGTACAAAAGTAGGTGCAACTAGCACTGAAATTGACTTCTCTTCTCTAGCTGTTGGTACTTATGTTATGAAAGTAACTATAGATGGACAAATTGGTACTTATAAGGTAATTAGAAACTAGTTTTAGTAACTAACCAAATTTAAGAGGCCGCCACTTTATGGCGGCTTCTTGTTTTGGTCCCATAAGATTTTGGATTAATTTAAATTAAGATTTAACGGTGACCATTAAAAAGCTGTCTATAAAACGACGGCTTTTTTAATTTGATTAACTTTGCGCAATGACCAATACCTATTCCTTTATTGTTCCTGTTTACAACCGTCCCCAAGAAATTATGGAACTGTTGGAAAGCATGACTCACATAAACTTTGATAGACCCTTTGAAATAGTTATTGTAGAAGATGGTTCTGAATACACTTCGGAAGAGGTTGTTTCAAATTTTTCAGACAAGCTTTCAATTTCCTATTATTTTAAACAGAATTCGGGTCCTGGCGATTCTAGAAATTATGGAATGAAGCGTGCGAAAGGGAACTATTATATTATTCTGGATTCGGATTGTTTGATGCCCCCAGATTATCTTAGAACCGTAGATTCTTTTTTGTCCGAAAACTTTTATCACTGCTTCGGTGGCGCTGATGCGGCCCACGATAGCTTCACCTCTCTCCAAAAAGCAATAAATTATGTGATGACCTCTTTTTTAACAACCGGAGGAATTAGAGGCAACAAAAAAAGCTTACAAAAATTTGAACCCCGTAGTTTTAATATGGGTATTTCTAGAGAAGCATTTGAAAAGACGGGAGGCTTTGGTAAAATTCATCCTGGTGAAGATCCAGACCTTTCTCAACGCATCCTTCGTGCAGGCTACGAGACTACGTTTATACCCAATGCATTCGTATATCACAAAAGAAGAATATCCTGGCAAAATTTTTACACGCAGGTTAAAAAATTTGGATTGGTAAGACCCATCTTAAATAAAAGATATCCCTCTTCTGCCAAAATAACTTTTTGGTTTCCAAGCTTGTTTGTTGTGTTTGTAATTTTATCTATCATTTTAGGAGCATTTATACACTGGGTCTTTCTGGCGCCCTTAATATTCTATATTGTAATGATATTTCTTGATTCCAGTTTTCAGAATAAAAGTCTGTATATTGGGATTTTGTCCATTTTGGCTGTGTTTATTCAATTTTTCGGGTATGGATTTGCATTTATAAAATCATTTTGGTTTACTTCTGTGTTGAACAAAGAACCCCAAAAACAGTTCCCCTTTCTATTTTTTAAGTAATTTTAATAGATTACAAAACGTATATTATGGCAAAAGGATTCCTAAAGACTTTCTCTAGCAATAAAGTAAAACTCTTTTTGATGTTTTTGATTTTGGCTAGTATTTTTTGGGTTTTGACAAAGTTTAGTAGAGAATTCACTTCCGCAATGACTGCAAAGGTGGATTATAAATATTTACCCAATACGGCCACATTGGCTAAGGGAAATACAGATGAAATAAACTTTGACCTGACGGCGAACGGATTTGAGATATTATTTTATAAATTTAAAAAGCCCTCACTTGAAATCCGAGTGGATGACTACTACACAGAGAAGAAGGACAGTTTTTCCATATCCAAAAGCGAACTTCTTCGAAAGTTGAGTGGGAGCTTCAATAAGTATATGGAGGTTAAAAATCTCTCTCCAGATCACCTTAATGTTAAATTGGACCCCATTGTTCTCAAAAAAGTTCTAGTTAAAGCGAAGACAGATATATCTTTTAAAGATGGATTCAAACCAATTGATGATTATATTGTTAAACCAGATTCCATAACTATTTCTGGTCCCAAAGGAAAGTTGGAAAATATTGATACTGTTTATACCGAGGTGGTTTCTTTAAAAAATATTGAAAAGAATATCTCGGAATCCGTAAAAATCAAATCCCCTTCAGAAGATATCGTTGCTATTGATCCTATTTCGGTCAAGTTTCAATGGCCGGTTGCGGAATTTTCACAAGGACAGTTTACACTTCCCGTAGAAATCGTGAATTTGCCACCAGGTATGGAACTCAAATTGGTTCCTGAACGTATTACAGTTTCTTTCGATGTGGCCATTGATGATTTTGGAACTTTATCCGCGGATAGTTTTCGGGTTATTTGTGATTATTCTAAGCGCAATAAGGAAGAGAATTTTATGTTGCCAGAATTATCCAAAAAGCCAGAAGGTACCGTCAACATAATGTTTCAGCCAAAAAAAGTTGATTTTTTCATCTTTAAATAGAGGTACATAGATTTCATAAATAAGTAAAGAAGGTTTCAAAAATGAAAATTGTAGGTATCACTGGAGGAATTGGTAGCGGAAAGACGACCGTCGCAAAAATGTTTGCAGCTCTTGGCGTGCCTGTTTATTATGCCGATGACGAAGCAAAAAAATTGATGAACTCCTCCATAACAATCCGAGAATCCCTTACTGCATTATTGGGAAAAGAAACCTATATCGATGGAATTTTGAATCGAAAATTTATGGCCAACAAAATTTTCAATGATAAAGAACTTCTCGAAAAGGTAAATGCCATAATTCATCCACAGGTCGCAGCTCATTTTCAAAATTGGACCACCCAACAAAATTATCCTTATGTTTTAAAGGAAGCTGCCATCCTTTACGAAAGTGGTAGCTATAAAGATTGTGACAAAGTCATTTTAGTAACTGCCCCAAAAGAAACCAGAATTCAAAGAGTTATGGATAGGGATAAGGTTACAAGGGAAGAAGTGGAGGCAAGAATGAAAAATCAATGGCCCGATTCAAAAAAAGAGGAATTAGCGGATTATATTATTCAAAATGAATCAATTTCTCACACTCAGGATGAGGTGAATGTGCTACATCGAAGCTTGATTTAGCCCCTTCTGTTAACATTTGGTTAAATGACCAAAAGACTAAATGTTAAAATCTTACTTTTGGGAAATGAACAAAAAACTATTCGTACTGCTCATAGCACTTATGAGCCTCTCATTGTTGGGGATAGTATTTGTACAAGGGTACTGGATTTCAAATGCTTACGAAACAAAGCAGGATCAATTCACTGTTAATGTTAGACAGGTGCTTCTATCAGTTTCTAAGGATGTTCAGCTAAAGGAAATAGAAGCTTATTATCAAGTCTATAGCGCCTATGTAGACAGCATAGAAATCCCCGATAATACCACTTTTACAGAATTGGCCTACAAGACTCAAAACAGAGGAACCAATGAGACCTATATTTTTACTGATGGAATCTTAGAGCAGGACTATAAGTTGTCATCAGGGCTCTTTGACACTAATATGGATAGCATTCAGTTTAGAAAGCTGACAAATAGAAAAACAAAGACCAAAATATCATCAGGCTTGGATGGAGCTCCTATCACTAGGACTCGTATTGAAACTTTTTCGCGTCTAAAGGATTATGAACGTAGCCAATTTGAAAATTTCATTGGAGAAGTAACTTCTCTTACTCCTATTTATAAGAGAGTAGAAGCTTCTGAATTACAAGAACTCATAGCAAAACAGTTAAGGGAACGAGGCCTGGAATCAGATTTTGAATTTGCGGTCTATAGTAATAATATAGAAACAAAAGTTCGTTCCAAAGATTTTAAATTAGACTCTGAAAGCACGTACGTTGTTCCTCTTTTTGTTAATGATACCAAAGGAAACTATGAGTTGTATGTAGATTTCTCAGGCAAGAGAAAGTTGCTGGTAAGTGGTATTTTGGGAATGGCCATTCTTTCACTGGTGTTTACAACAGTAATTGTTCTGGCATATGCGAGCGCCATTTCGCAGATTTATAAGCAAAGACAGATTTCGCAAATCAAGACAGATTTCATTAACAACATGACCCATGAGTTTAAAACTCCTATTGCAACCATTAATCTCGCACTGGACTCGCTAAAGAATCCGAAAGTTAAAGATAACAAGGAGTTTTTAGAACGTTATTTGGGAATGATCCGCGATGAGAATAAAAGGATGCACGCGCAAGTTGAAAATGTTCTTCGAATTTCGAAACTGGAGAAAAACGAATTGGATCTGCCCAAAGAAGCAGTAGACCTTAAAGATATTACACTGGAAGCGATAAACCATTTAAGTTTAATTGTTGAGAACAGAGGAGGATATATCAAGACACATTTTGGGGCGATGGAAAATACTATTTTAGCGAATAGATCGCACATGACGAATGTTATCGTAAACATAATAGATAACGCGATTAAATATTCTGAAGACGAACCTAAGATTGATATTTATTCAGAAAACGCAAAAAATACTATCATCCTGAAAATTAGAGATCAGGGACCTGGAATGAGTAAAATTGTTCTTAAAAGAATTTTTGAAAAATTCTATCGCGAACACACAGGTGATATTCACAATGTAAAAGGCCACGGCCTCGGCCTTGCTTACGTCAAAAGTATCTTGGATGATCACGATGCGGAGATTTACGTAGAAAGCGAAAAAGGAAAGGGCACGACGTTCATTTTAAAATTACACTTAATATCTTAGATTATGGAAACAGAAAACAAAAAGATTCTTCTTGTAGAAGATGATCCGAATTTCGGGACAGTACTAAAGGATTACCTAGCCATGAACGACTATACCGTTACACATGCAAAAAATGGTATGGAAGGCTTTGAGAAATTTAAGAAAGATGATTTCGATCTTTGCATTCTAGATGTAATGATGCCATATAAGGATGGCTTTACCCTAGCTAAGGAAATACGTGAGAAGAACGAGGAAATTCCTATAATCTTCTTAACGGCAAAAGCAATGAAGGAGGACGTTTTGAAAGGCTATAAAGTAGGCGCCGATGATTATCTAAACAAACCTTTTGATAGTGAAGTTCTTTTGATGAAAATCAAGGCAATTATCCAAAGAAAAGCAACAGATTCCATTGCAGATAGCAAACAATTTGAATTTCAAGTTGGAAATTTCCATTTGAATTCAAAATTGCGTTTCCTTACTTATAATCATGAGGATCCAATTAAACTATCTCCAAAGGAAAACGAACTTTTACGTATGCTGGCTTTGCATAAAAACGATCTTATGCCGCGTGAACTTGCGTTGACCAAAATCTGGCGAGATGATAATTACTTTACATCTAGAAGTATGGACGTGTATATTGCCAAGCTTAGAAAATATCTTAGCAAGGACGACGGCGTGGAAATTGTAAATATCCATGGAGAAGGTTTCCGTCTTGTAGTAAAGGATGAAGTAGACAATTAGGCCATAATGGCTTTTAAGATACGTGTAGAAAAACGTCTTCTCAATTCAGAGGACGTTTTTTCTTTTTATAAAGGATACAATTTCTTCTGCATCGGTATCATAATCAAACCAATGGATGTCTTGATTTTTTTTGAACCAGGTCTGCTGTCTCTTGGCAAACCTCCGCGTATTTTTCTTTATTTCAAAAATAGCCTCTTCTTCGGAAATTTTTCCATCAAAAAAATCGAATAACTCTCTGTATCCTACGGTTTGGAGCGCATTCCTTCCTCTGTGCGCATATAGCTTTCTGGCTTCTTCAATCAGGCCATGAGCTATCATAATATCTACTCTTTGATTGATTCTATCGTAAATCATTTCCCGTTTGGCGGTAAGACCTATAAAGATCGTATCGAAATTTCGTTTAACGCGCCCTTGGTCCAGAAATGAAGAATAAGGTTTCCCAGAGGCGAAAAACACTTCCAAAGCCCGAATAACCCGATGTGGATTTTGAATGTCTACTTTAGAAAAATAAATGGGATCCACCTGCTCTAATTTTTTTTGAAGAATTTTGATTCCATGGTTTTCTAAATCAAAATTCAAGTTTTCACGAATCTCCTTTGAAACCTTGGGAAACTTATCCAATCCTTTTACTACTGCATCCACATATAGACCTGACCCTCCAACCATGACCATACTGTTAAGAGGAGGAACCCGAGGATATTCAGGATAAAACTTTTGATGCAATACCTCTAGTGCTTCATTTTCAAAATCTCCTACGCTATAGTCCTCAAAGATGCTTTTCGTTTGAATAAAATAGTGGGGGACAGCGTCCAATTCTTCTGAAGTGGGTACAGCGGTACCTATAGACATTTCCTTAAAAAACTGTCTAGAATCTGCAGAAAGGATTTCAGTTTTGAAAGCTTGAGATAATTTGATGGAAAGGGCGGTTTTGCCAATAGCCGTGGGGCCAACAACGCAAATTAGCAAGGGTTTGTTAAGCATATGGCTCTGGATTATTTTCTTCGTAAAGTTCACCGCCACAGTTATAACAAAATTTGGAATTTTCTTTATGCCTGCTGGCGCCACAATGTTTGCAATTATGGTGATGTACTTTAGCGTAGTTTTCACTCGATTCTCTCATATATTGTGCGCCAACAATTCCCGTGGGCACTGCAATCACGCCATATCCTAAAATCATAATTAGGGTTGCCAGAAATTGCCCAGCAGGGGTAATGGGTGCAATATCGCCAAACCCTACTGTGGTCAATGTTACCACGCACCAATAAACACTTACGGGAATATTGACAAAACCACTTTCTTCACCTTCAATCATATACATCAAAGTTCCAGCAATTACTGCAACTATCAAGACAGCGAATATAAATAGGAAGATTTTAGCGCGGCTTTCAATAAGAGCTCTTTGCAGTTTGTTCCCTTCTCCCACATACCGAGTTATCTTTAAAATTCTAAATACTCGCAACAGGCGTAAGGCACGCACAATAAGAAGGTAGTTACTTCCAACAAATATAAATGTGAGATATAATGGAATGGTAGATAGAAAATCGATGATACCGTAAAAACTGAATATATAGGAGGATGGTTTTTTCACTGTGATTACCCTCGCAATATATTCTATAGTGAAGAAAATGGTAATAATCCATTCGATAACGTAAAACCAATCGTGATATTTAACGTTAAATCTGTGAACACTTTCCAGCATAACAACAATAATGCTGAAGAGGATCAAAATGAGTAATACTACATCAAACAGCTTACCCATAGGAGTATCCGCTTCATAAATAATTTGATGAAGCTTAAAACGCCAAGATTTTTCGTGGTTGTTTTTCAATGTTTAGTATCGAGATGCTAAAGTAAACAACTTTGGCTAACTGACAGACTTAGATTATAGGTTTACGGTTTTGAGAATCTTATTTTTTCGAAGATAATTTTGAATAATATGTTTGGCTTCCTTAGGTTGAGATATCGGATTAAGGATGTTCTTCAAAATTTCAGGTTTATTGATTTGATAGTTTAGATTATAGAAACCATATCCTTTCACCGTTCCATTTTCAATCCAAATAATCGATCGCTCTTCAGGTTCTCTTCCACGATCTATAAGTAGTTGACTTTTATTTAAGAGATATTCCTTTTCTAAGGCTTCTTTTACTCTATCATTATATTCTGAAACCGGTTCTTTTTGAATACACGCTCCTTGGCACTTCCCAATTTTTACTCCCGCACAACTTCCAGAAGTTTCTTGAAGTCCATTGAGCTTAAGGCACAGTTCATTTTCTTCAGTGATTTTCGTAAGTGTCAACTTGGCCTGTTGATAGTTGACGAAAGTTAATAAAGCTCTCTTTCTGCCATCTGCTTTTTCTATTCGCAGGTTGATATAACCATCTTCATCAACGCTTGAAACCAATTGATTAGAGAACATTTTACCTTTTCCACCCTTATTGTAGAGGGGTTTATTTTTCACAACTTCCTCATTTTCTTTAAGAAGTGCAATCAATTCATTTCCGGTTTTTTCAAAAGAAACGGAAGCAGTTTCCAATTGTAATCTTTTAGATTTTCTGTTCTCATTAGTAAAATGCTGTACTATTCTTTTTTTGATATTTTTACTTATCCCAATATAAATAAGTCTTTTAGACTCATTGTACATATAATAAACACCAGTTTCTGATGGGGCGCGTTCAATGAGATCCAGAAGTTTAGGTTCTAATTGCTTTTTAGATTCTTTTTTAATGGTTTGAGAAAGGATTTCTTTGGAATTGTCCTTAGCAAGCAATATTTTGAACAAAGCAACTGTAGCTTTCGCATCTCCTTGAGCACGATGTCTGTCTGTAATAGGTATACCGAGGTTTCTTACCAATTTCCCTAAACTATAGGAGGGCATATCTGGCAGTAATTTTTTTGCAAGTTCTACGGTGCATAAAGATTCCCTTTCAAATTGATACCCGAGTCGATCAAATTCCGTTGTTAGAATTCTTTGGTCGAAAAGAGCATTATGGGCAACGATCACACAATCTGCAGTAATTTCAATGATTCGCTTTGCAACTTCATAAAATTTAGGTGCTTGCCGAAGCATATCATTATTGATTCCCGTTAAATTAACTACAAAGGGTTGAATGGGGCGTTCAGGATTTATAAGGCTGGCAAATTGGTCCACTATAGTGTGTCCGTCAAATCGGTAAATCGCGATTTCCGTAATTCCCTCTTCATTGTATTTTCCTCCTGTGGTTTCTATATCTAAGATTGCGTACACTACTCTAATTAAGAATTAAGAAATTATGATTTTTGAACTTATTCAGTTTAAGATTATGTGATGGTTCGGTAATTTAATTTCCGTTGATTAATATTCTCTCTCCCCAAAAATAGCGCTCCCAACTCTCACCATAGTACTGCCATTTTCAATTGCAAGGTTATAATCTCCACTCATTCCCATAGAAAGAACGGAGAAATTATGCGTGTTTTTTAAAGAATCGAAAATGAGTTTTAATTTTGCAAATTCAGTTGAAACTTGTTTAAGGTCATCCGTAAAAGTTGCCATGCCCATTAAACCTATAACCCTCACATTTTTAAAGTTTTTATAGCTATCTGATGCGAGTAATTCCAGGGCCTCCTTTTCGTCCATTCCGAATTTGCTGTCTTCTTCAGCAATTTTAATCTGAAGCAAACAATCTATTGTGCGATTATTTTTTTTGGCTTCCTTATTAATTTCCTTAAGAAGTTTAATTCGGTCTACGGCATGAACAAGATTTACAAAAGGAGCCATATCCTTAACCTTATTTCTCTGAACATGACCCACCATGTGCCATTGAATATCTTTAGGCATTTCTTGCCATTTCGATTCCATTTCCTGGATTTTATTCTCGCCAAAAATCCGTTGACCCGCCTCATAGGCCTCCATCAAATCGCTTATGGGTTTAGTTTTGGAAATAGCAACCAAGGTTACAGTATCCGGCAGAGATTTTCTTAGGTTTTTTAAATTTTCTGAAATTGACATAATTCTATTTTTATCACTATAGTGTTAAAGATCTACTTTTTCAAAATTCATAAACCGTGACTCCACTTCTAAGTTTAGGCTCAATATAAGTACTTTTTGGAGGCATTTTTAGGCCTTCGTCCGCAATTTTTTTGAGCTCCTCCGTGGTTACGGGCAGAAGTCCGAAACCTACTTCAAATGCACCAGAGTCAACGACGGTCTGCACGTATGCCAATTCTCTTTTCCCATGGGAATATTCAATTCGCTGATCATTCCTTAAATCTTCAATACCCAATAACGGTTTTAAGATAGTGACATAAAGTATGTAGGCGTCCAATGAATCCAGCGCATTGTTTATCTGATACTTTCCCTTTCGCAAATGAAGCGAATAGAATTCGCCATCCAAATACATACTGAAATGATGTTTTTCTGTAGGTCTATAATAGTCAAGACCTCGGTTTTCAATTCGGAAATACTCGTCCAGTTTGATTAAAAATTCATCCTTTTTCAAACCGTTTAGATCTTTGACCAAACGATTGAATTCATATATTTTTAAATCGCTTTCGGGAATAAGATAGCACATAAAATAATTATAAGCTTCTTGGCCCGTGTGATGTGGGTTTTCCTCCTTCAGTTCTTTTGCCAACAAATATGATGAGGAGGACCTGTGATGACCATCTGCAATATAAAGTGCGGGCATTTCTGCATAAATGTTTTGAATCTTTTTTACCAATGCCTCATCATCCACGTTCCATAAATAGTGAGTATCTCTGTAGGTGGTTGTAAATTCATATTCCGGTCGGTTTTCCATTATTTCATTGATGATCCCGGCCAAAGTATCATTGTCTGGATACGTAAGAAGAACTGCTTCAGCATTAAATCCAATGGTTTTCAAGTACTCTTTCAAAATATCTTCTCGAAATTCAAGAGTGTCCTCGTGCTTTTTAATAATGTCGTCCTCATAGTCCTGGACACTTGCTGCACCTACAATTCCATGAAATACCAGACCATCACGGTTTACGATTTTATAGATATAAAACGAAGGTTTTTCATCTTGTATAAAAATTCCGTCTTCCTTGAATTCCTGATAACGGTTTTTTACCAATCCATATCTCTGCTTGCCCGAAATTTCCTTTTGGAAACGATATCCGGGATTCACTATATGCAAAAATGAAAACGGATTGTCCCTTAAGCGCGATTCCACTTGGGCCGCCGTATAACTGTCATAGGAACGGGCAGCAAGAAGATTCACCTTGTCGCGCGTGGGACGAACAGCTTTAAATGGGATTATTTTTGCCACTTTATTTAGGAGTTATAAATTGTTGGCCTACCTTGAAAGAGGCTAAATATATCAGTTTTTCAAAGTTTTTAGGAAATCGAATATTTAATTTCAGAAACTATGGTCTCAAACCTTCCTTTAATGATACGAGAAGCCTATTTTTTAAATTGGGAAGACACTATTTCTGCTTTTCTGTTTTCGCTATAATCATAAAAACCTTCGCCACTCTTGGCACCTAATTTTCCTGCCATAACCATGTTTACCAGTAGTGGGCAAGGAGCATACTTCGGATTTTTAAACCCATTGTACATAACGTTTAGAATCGATAGGCATACATCCAGACCAATAAAATCCGCCAAAGCCAACGGTCCCATTGGATGCGCCATTCCCAATTTCATAACCGTGTCAATTTCTTTAACACCAGCAACTCCATTATATAAAGTTTCGATGGCTTCATTGATCATGGGCATCAAAATCCTATTCGCCACAAATCCGGGATAATCGTTAACTTCTACAGGCACTTTGTTCAGTTTTTGTGAAAGAGCTTCCACTTCCTTAAAAGTGGCATCGCTGGTGCTATATCCTTTTATTATCTCTACCAGTTTCATGATTGGCACAGGATTCATAAAGTGCATCCCAATTACCTTTTCTGGACGAGAAGTAACCGCAGCGATCTGTGTAATCGAAATAGATGAGGTGTTACTGGCCAAAATAGTTTCCGAAGAACAAAAAGAATCCAGATCCCGGAAAATCTTAAGTTTTAAATCAACATTTTCAGTAGCAGCCTCCACCACTAATTGGGCAGATTTTACGCCATCCTCTAAATTAGTGTAGGTAGTAATATTGTTTAAAGTATTCGTTTTTTCGTCCTCAGTAATTGAGTCCTTGGCTACCATTCTATCCAAATTTTTGGTTATGGTTGCCATGCCTTTGTCTAGAGAGGTCTGACTTATATCAATAAGATTTACTTCGAAATTGAACTGCGCGAAAGTATGGGCAATTCCATTCCCCATTGTTCCTGCGCCTATTACTGCTATTTTTTTCATGTTTGTTGAATTTAGAATCCGCTCAGCTTCTATAAAGATGCGAATCCTTAAAAATTATTTTTTAGTTATTATTATATAAATGATATGGTTACTAACAGAATAAATTTTGGTAATTATCCTTGTAAACAACAATTTTCTTCTACAATTTTTTAAAGTTTTCAATAACCATCATGGCTACTCGTAACGCCTCAGTTCCCTGTTTAAGGGGAACCCCTGGAGTTCTGTCAGCTTTTATTGCTTCAGCAAAACTTTCCAATTCATCAAGGATGGCATTGTTGTTTTCTATCGTCGGATTTTCAAAATAAATCTGTTTTTTTATTCCTTCGGCATTGGTTAAAATCATTGCGAAATCATCAGGAGATTCAGGAACATCCTTCATTCGCACAACCTCGCATTTCTTTTCAAGGAAATCTACAGATATGTAAGCATCGCGTTGAAAAAACCGTGCCTTTCGCATGTTCTTTAATGAAATTCGACTGGCAGTAAGGTTTGCCACACATCCATTTTCAAATTCAATCCTTGCATTTGCAATATCCGGGGTTTCACTTAAAACCGAAACTCCGCTTGCGCTTACTGTTTTCACTTCGCTTTTGACCACGCTCAAAATAATATCTATGTCATGAATCATAAGATCCAAAACCACGGAGACGTCCGTCCCACGAGGATTGAATTCTGCCAATCGATGTGTTTCGATAAACATAGGATTGTGGATTTTATCCTGGATTGCCATAAACGCAGGATTAAAACGCTCCACTTGGCCCACCTGACCTCGCACTTTGTGCTCTTTGGCCAAGTCACGTAATGTTTCGGCTTCGGAAACTGTTTGAGTTATGGGTTTCTCAATAAATAGATGTTTTCCAGCTTGGATAACTTTTTTTGCGCTCTCGAAATGGGTGCTGGTAGGCGTTGCAACCACAATCATTTCCGAAGCTTCTATAAGACTTTCCGCGCTCGGATACATTTTGTAACCAAACTCTTCTTCAATCTTTTTTGACGCATCTTCATTGGCGTCATAAAAACCGATCAAATCAAATTTTTCGGATTGATTGAGCAATTTTAGGTGAATTTTCCCTAGATGGCCTGCACCTAAGACTCCCGCTTTTAGCATTGGCGTGTGTTTTTCACAAATGTAATATTTTAGAAGGAAAGTATAAAGATAAACTCTAAAGGTTTGGGTTTGTAAAGTTGTAACCTAGAAAGTAGAATATGGCATGATCCAGGAAAGATTTTTAAGCTTTGAATTTTTAAAATTTGGTTTCTACCACTCTAAATCGGTTACTTTGTAAGCTCATTATTTCATACTTAAATTTTAGAAAATTGAAGGATACTTTTACCCATCAGGGAATGCGCAAGAAGTTGGTCAAAACTCTCGAAAAAAAGGGAATTGTTGATAAACACGTTCTAAAAGCAATAGGATCAATTCCAAGACATCTTTTTATGGATTCCGGTTTTGTAGATCACGCCTATGTGGACAAAGCATTTCCGATAGCGGCGGACCAGACAATTTCGCAGCCTTATACTGTGGCCCGGCAAACTGAACTTTTGCAGGTTAAAAAAGGGGATAAAGTTCTTGAAATCGGCACGGGGAGTGGTTACCAGGCAGCTGTCCTTTTGGAAATTGGAACTATCCTTTTTACAATTGAAAGACAAAACGAACTCTTTAAAAAAACCAAGTTATTTTTACCTAAGCTAGGCTATAAACCTAAACGAATGATTTTTGGTGATGGTTATAAAGGATTGGAACAAGAAGCTCCATTTGATGGAATTATAGTCACGGCAGGCGCACCCTATGTGCCTCAACCATTAATGGCGCAGTTGAAGATAGGGGGCCGACTTGTAATTCCAGTAGGAGAAGATGTGCAAATAATGACCGTTTTTACCCGAAAATCGGAATCTGAATTTCAAAAGGAAGAATTTGGGGAATTTCGATTTGTTCCCATGCTTGAAGATAAAAATTAGATTCGAGCTATTCTTTTTATCAGTTTACTTATCCAAAAAGTGGATCTATCTATAACCTTCAATTCTCACTACAATAGGCAATCCCTTATTTAACTGAAGTGAAGTTATATTAAGAAATCGAAATTTTAGATTTGCTATTTTCTTATATTATTCATCTAATATACAACGAACACAGGCTCCGAACGACCGATAATCAGATGAATCAGAATTCATAAATGAGTTTTCGAAATACATCTTTTTAGAAAGTTTAGGATTTCCTGTTAATGTAGTGTTTGACCAATAATTTCCTCTTTCGCCAACCCCAAGAATTGTAGATGATTGATACCGATCTCCGGCTAAGGTCAGTTTAAGTGGGGAATTAAAAGCGCCGTCAGCATTTGACGTACTCCAAGATGCACTTTCTAATTGCCATTCAATTATAGTTGGTAATCGGAATCCTGCCGGGCAGGGATTGTTGATTCCAATAGCCCCTTGCCATAGGCCATCCTTTTGAGGATTTCTCCAGTCAATGTTGTTTGTTATAAATCTATTATGCCCTGGAATATCTGTTGTACTTCGAGTTCCTGTTGTACCCACCATTCCTCTATTTTGGTGACCGTCATCTAGTCTTCCCCATTGAAACAAATCGCCATAAGCGTTTGAATCTGTTTTCGTGGTTGCTACTTGAGAGGCGCCTAGATTTCTGTCTAACTAACACCTTCCAGTGCTGCTTTCTACGGTGCCATAGGTAACGGATTCTCCTTTATACATAAAAGTTATTGGATCTCCACATATTCTAAATTCAGGCTGTGAACCCCCGCAAAGACTAATCCATTCGGAAGAATTCCAAAAATTAATGCAATTCTCATCCAAGTTGTAAATCATCAAACCAGCTGCTGGGTTGGTTATGGCGTCGCGGTTTGCAGTATTAAGTCTAGGGGTAAAAATCCGCTGTTTGGAGAGGATACTTCCAAAGCAGAGGACGAATGGGGATCTGTAGTTCCTATTCCTACTTGGGCGTTTAAGCTGAAATAGGAAAGATTTATCATGATTATTAAAATCGCAAGTTTCTGTGGGAGCATAGATTAGGATGTTTTCAAAAAGTTCATTATAACAAACTTATATATTAATCCCAATTCATAATTAGTTATTTTCTCAATCTTGATAGAATTTTCGTTTTGGTCTCTCAATAATTAGGTTGTAGATCTACTAAGTTCTTCATATTAAGGTGGGGAAATTTAATTTTTGTTTCACAAACTTATATAGCAGGCGTTATCTACACATCATTATTTGAATACTTCCATTTCTTTTTCAGTAACAATAAAAAAAGGCCTATCGATAGTTTATATTTGCATGTTTAATCTATCGTGATGAAAATCATTGATAATAACCTTTTAAGAATTGAATATTTCCGATTTAAAATCCAACTTTATCAAAGAACTTACAGGATTATATCCTTCGGATGAGATTGAATCATTTTTTAATATCCTCTCAGAAAAGTACCTTAATCTGTCTCGCATTGACATTGCACTCAATAGAAATGAAGTTATTTCCAAGGCGAATATTGTGAAATTTGATGATATCCTAGATCGTTTAAAAACCTTTGAACCCATTCAGTATATTATAGGGGAAACTGAATTCTTCGGACTTCCATTTAAGGTGAATTCTCATACCCTAATTCCCAGGCCCGAAACAGAGGAATTGGTTCAGCTAATTTTGGATGAAGTTTTACAATGGAAATATAAACCTGAGGTGTTGGAAGTGTTGGATATCGGCACAGGTTCGGGCTGTATTGCGATCTCTTTGGCAAATAATCTTCCGAAGGCCGAAGTTTCTGCTTTGGATATCTCCAGGGAAGCATTAATGGTGGCAGAGATTAACGCTAAAAAAAACCAAGTATTCTTAAACCTTTTTGAATGTGATATTCGCAATAGTCAATCCCTCCCCAGAAATTATGATATCATTGTTTCCAACCCTCCTTATGTGCGTGACCTTGAAAAGGAATTTATGGAAGCAAATGTATTGTCATATGAACCTGAATTGGCATTGTTTGTAGAAGATACCGATCCGCTTCTTTTTTATCGAAAGATTGCAGCCTTGGCTAAAGTCAATTTAAAACCCAACGGAGCTCTTTTTTTTGAGATTAATGAGTACCTTGGAAAAGATATGGCGTCTCTTTTGAAAGATATGGGGTTTCAGCATATAGAAATCAAGAAGGATATTTATGGAAAAGATCGAATGTTAAAGTGTAATATTTAAAGTTTTAAAAATTCACGTTTAAAATTTCAAGAGAAATTAAAGCTGAAAATCAAAACAAAAATGATTGAACTCAAAAAAATATGTGTTTTCTGTGGCAGTAGTGATGGAAATGATTTCGCCATCACAGATACTGCTCAAAATCTGGGTGAAATATTTGCTAAACGCGATATTACTCTGATCTACGGAGGCGCAAAAATTGGCGTGATGGGAACATTGGCCAAAAGCGTTTTAAAAAATAAAGGCAAGGTAATTGGCGTAATTCCAAATTTCCTTAAGAAAAAGGAGGTAGTCCATTTAGGGCTTACTCAACTTATCAGCACTGAAAACATGCACCAGCGTAAACTGAAAATGCAGGAAGAAAGTGACGGTTTCATTACGCTTCCTGGTGGAATGGGAACTTTGGAGGAGCTCTTCGAAATATTAACCTGGCTTCAGCTCGGTCTTCATAAAAAACCTATCGGACTTTTGAATATTAATGGGTTTTTTAATGATCTTATAAAAATGTTGGAGACCATGGTTCGAAAAGGATTTCTATCTGTGGACAATTATAGCCTATTATTGGTAGACTCTGATCCAGTAAGACTTCTTAAAAAAATGAAGGATTTCAAAAATCCCGAAGTCCCAAAATGGCTGAATGAAAAAAGGGCTTAAAAATAGCAGGTAGGCTAACTATTATTAAAACCTTCTGTGCTAGATCGCCTTTAATCGGGCAACTTAGAGTGCCTTCAGCAAGGCCCATTTTGTCTCCTTTGAATCTATTCCGAGGAGAATTTTATTTTATATTTGTTTTCATGAATATCGAGCAGCAAATTCTTCAACTTCGCAATGAACTTCGCGAGCATAATTACAATTATTACGTCTTGGATAATCCCGTTATCTCGGATTATGATTTTGATCAAAGCCTGAAAAAACTTCAGGATCTGGAAAAGGCACATCCGGAATTTTATGATCCTAATTCCCCTACACTTCGGGTAGGAGGCGAGGTTACCAAAAACTTTGAAACAGTTCCTCACGTTTATAGAATGTATTCTTTGGAAAATTCCTATTCACGGGAAGATTTGGAAGATTGGGAGAAACGGATTGAAAAAATGGTAGATGGGAAAGTCGAATTCACCTGCGAACTCAAATATGACGGAGCATCCATCAGTTTGACCTATGAAGATGGGAAATTAAAAAAAGCGGTAACGCGAGGAGATGGTTTTCAAGGGGATGATGTAACTTCAAATGTACGGACCATAAGATCTGTCCCATTAGAATTACGAGGAGATTATCCTCCGCTTTTTGATATTCGAGGGGAAATAGTTCTACCTTTTGAGGGCTTTACAAAAATGAACGCGGAACGAGTGGAGCAAGGAGAAGAGCCGTATAGAAATCCGAGAAACACCGCATCGGGAAGTTTGAAATTACAGGATAGTGCGGAGGTTGCCAGACGTCCATTAGATTGTCTTTTATATGGTTTGCAAGGAGAAAGGTTGCCCATTAAAACCCAATACGAAGGCTTGCAGAAAGCTCGGGAATGGGGCTTTAAAATTCCTGAAGCTGCAAAATTGGCCAAAAGCCTGGATGAGGTTTTGGAATTTGTAGATTATTGGGACCTGCACAGGCACGAACTTCCGTATGAGACAGATGGGGTAGTGGTAAAGGTGAACGATCTCCAACAACAAGAGGAATTGGGATATACGGCAAAATCCCCAAGGTGGGCGATGGCTTATAAATTTAAAGCCGAACAAGTTTCCACCGTTTTAAATCAAATCACATATCAAGTAGGAAGAACAGGAGCCATTACCCCAGTCGCTAATCTTGAACCTGTTGAATTGGCAGGAACTATTGTAAAACGTGCGTCTTTGCACAATGCCGACCAAATTGAGAAGTTCGATATACGCGAAGGTGATACCGTTTTCGTGGAAAAAGGAGGTGAAATTATCCCCAAAATTATAGGTGTAGACTTTACCAAGCGAGATCCAAATTCCACTCCAACAGAATATATAACCCATTGTCCAGAATGCGAAACTCAGTTAATTCGCAATGAAGGGGAAGCTCAACATTATTGTCCTAACGCAGACGGATGCCCGCCACAAATCATTGGCAGAATTCAGCATTTCATCTCACGAAAAGCAATGGATATAGAAGGTTTGGGTGGAGAAACAGTGGCGCTTTTGGTCAACAGTGGTCTGATAAATAATTATGCCGATCTATATACATTAAAGACCGAGCAAATTATTCCGTTGGAACGAATGGCCCAAAAAAGTGCGGACAATATTATAAATGGAATAGAAGCCTCAAAACAAATTCCCTTTGAAAGAGTACTTTTCGGACTGGGAATTCGATTCGTGGGCGAAACAGTTGCCAAAAAACTTGCTACTCATTATAAGAGTATAGATGCAATAAAAAATGCGTCGGAAGCAGACTTGATGAGCGTTGATGAAATTGGTGAACGTATTGCCCAAAGTGTTGCTTCTTATTTCTCTTCCGAAGAAAATATTGCGATAATAGAACGTTTAAAAATGTACGGGGTCCAACTCGAAATCTCAGCTGAACACCTCGCCAATCAGACCGATACTTTAATGGGAAAAACATTTGTGGTGTCCGGAGTTTTTACTCAGGTTTCTAGAAATGAACTCAAGACGCTAATTGAAAATAATGGAGGAAAAGTTTCTGGGTCTATTTCATCAAAAACTAATTTTGTGGTGGCAGGTGAAAATATGGGACCAAGTAAAAAATCAAAGGCGGAAAGCTTGGGAGTTCCTATTATATCTGAAAGTGATTTCTTGGGAATGATTTAATATTTCTATGAAATAATTGAATTAATCTGAAAAGTATATCTGTTTTAACTGAAACATCAATACATGAATTGAGCTAACATCCCATGCTAAAAAGATCTCTATTGCAATCATTAAAGAAACAAATAGATAAAAACTTGGAAAATAGGGATTTATCCCAAAGAAACTCGAAGTTAAAGAATCTTTGTTTTTTAGTCCATGAGAATTATTTTAACGACATAGAATTCCTTTACACTTTAGGAACGGAGTTAGGGTTACAAAGGGAGAATGTTAATGTTTTAATTTTTGCAGCAAGTGGAAAAAGAGGAGATTCCCACTTAAAAAATATAATAGTTAAAAAGGATTTTAACGGAAAGGGTGAGCTCCTTAATACTAGTGCGGAGGAATTTCTAAATTATCCATTTGATGTCCTTATAGGAATTTATGAGGATAAACATACTTTTATGGATTTAATGGTTTCGATGAGCAACGCGAATTTTAAAATTGGGTTCTATGGGGCAGATCCAAGACTATTTGATTTACTTTTGGATATTAACCCAAAGAATAAAGAGGCTTTAGAAGCTACCATACAGAAGTATTTAAAAATTTTTAATAAAATTTAATTTTGCTTTCTAAGTTTTTGATGAAGGTAGATTAATAGAGAATATAACATAGCCATGAAAGAATTAATAGGAACAGGAGTTGCCTTGATAACTCCATTTAAAGAAGATTTTTCGGTAGATGTAGAAGGCCTTAAGAATGTGGTCAACTTCAATATTGAAAACGGGATCAATTATTTGGTTGTTTTAGGAACAACAGCAGAAAGCGCAACGCTTTCAAAAGAAGAAAAACAAGTGGTTATTGATACCGTTATTTCAGCCAATAACGGAAGGGTGCCATTGGTTCTTGGAATTGGTGGAAATAACACTCAAGAAGTTATTCTTGAAATGAAAAGTCGCGATCTTTCACATTTTTCGGCAATTCTTTCTGTATCTCCGTACTATAATAAACCTACGCAGGAAGGTATCTATCAGCATTTTGCGGCTATTGCAAGACAAGCTCCGCTTCCTATAATTTTATATAATGTTCCGGGACGGACAGCATCTAATATGCTTCCTGAAACTGTTATCCGGTTGGCCAATGATTTTGAGAAAATCGTTGCCATTAAAGAAGCGGCTGGCGATATTGTGCAGGCCATGCGACTCATTTCGGGATGTCCAAAGGATTTCTTAATAATTTCTGGGGATGATATGATTACCTTACCCATGATTTTAGCCGGAGGAGCGGGCGTGATTTCTGTGATAGGAGAAGGATTTCCGAAAGAATTTTCAAAAATGGTTCGGCTTGGATTGGATAAAAGAGCGAATGAAGCCTATGAAATTCATTATAAGATTGCTCCCGCAATAGATTATATCTTCGCAGAAGGAAATCCTGCAGGAATTAAGGCGGTTTTCAAAAAACTTCAAATTTGCGGCGATTCAGTGCGACTCCCATTGGTTGGGGTAAGCGATGGATTAAAAAAGAAAATAGATTCCTTTGTGAATCACTTTTAAATTTTGATTGTAAAACTTGATCGTTAAATTTTTCAAAAGAACTGAAGACTGCTTACGTTACCACACTATTTTAGCCTGATATTAAGTTTGTTCAATCTCGTATAATTCCTTACTTTTGCACGATGTTTTTTAAGCCTATGCGTTTACCTATATTTATCATTCTTTGTGTTACCGTACTTTTCTCATCTTGTGGTGAGTACCAAAAAGTCCTGAGGAAGGATGATATGGCAAAGAAATATACCTTTGCCGATTCCTTATACAACAAAGGGAAATACAAAAAGGCGCTCAAATTAATGGAGCAACTTATGCCTGCCTATCGTGGAAAGCCGCAAGCTGAAAAACTTACGTTCATCTTTGCTAATACATATTATGAACTTGAAGATTATTATACTGCGGGATACCAATTTGAAAGGTTCACACAGGCTTATCCACAAAGTGATAGTGTAGAGATTGCTTTCTTTAAATCTGCAAAAAGTTTTTACAATCTTTCGGAGCGCTACTCTCTAGATCAGAGAGATACCTATAAGGGTATGGATAAACTGCAGGCCTTCATTAACACCTATCCAGATTCAGAGAAAAGGGATGAGGCCAATAAACTTGTTGTAGAGCTTCGTACCAAATTGGAAAAGAAAGAATTTGAGGTTGCCAAACAATATTATCATATTGAAAGATATAAAGCAGCAATAGAATCTTTTGATAACTTTATCACTGATAATCCAGGTACCGTTTTTAGGGAAGAGGCATTTTTGTACAGACTAAAAGCAGCTTATAAATTAGCCATCAACAGTATTCCTACTTTGGTAGAGGAGCGATTGCAGACAGCTCAGAAATATTACAATAATTATAGTAAATATTATAAAGACGGAAGTTTGGCAGAAGATGCCAATGTAATCAACCAGGACATTCTGAAAAGGTTGACGTCTATAGAATCAAAACCACTTTAAGAAATGAGAACAATAGATATCAAAAATTCGGAAGCCCCTGTAAATACTGTTACCTTAGACCGTAATCTAATCGATGCGCCAACGGGTAATATATATGAGGCAATTTCTATTATTGCGAAGCGAGCAAACCAAATCAATGGTGACATTAAGAAGGAACTACTTGAAAAATTGGATGAGTTTGCAACTTACAATGACAGTTTGGAAGAAATTTTTGAGAATAAGGAACAAATTGAGGTTTCGAAATTCTACGAAAGACTTCCTAAACCACATGCTTTGGCAGTAGAGGAATGGTTAGAGAACAGAATCTACTATAGAAATACCAAAGAAGAAATAGAAGAATAATCTTTAATACCTTCTAGAGTCACCTGAATAAAAATGACTCATACTTTTCGTTATACACTGAAAACTGAACCATGACTGTTTTAAGCGGTAAAAATATCTTGCTTGGAGTAACGGGCGGGATTGCCGCCTATAAATCGGCATTTTTGGTCAGGCTTTTGGTTAAGAAGGGAGCAAATGTAAAAGTGGTGATGACATCTTCTGCAAAGGAATTTGTTACACCACTTACTTTATCCACCCTATCCAAGAACGAAGTTTTCTCATCGTTCACAGAAGAAAATCCAGATCCGAAGAGCTTTAAAGAGCCAAAATGGAACAACCATGTGGAGTTAGCCCTTTGGGCAGATTATATGTTGATTGCGCCAGCAACAGCGAACACATTATCCAAAATGGCCCATGGGGCATGTGACAATTTTCTATTAGCTGTTTATCTCTCCGCAGATTGCCCGGTATTTTACGCACCGGCGATGGATTTGGATATGTATAAACATCCTACCACCGAGGAAACCTTCAAAAAATTGGATAGCTTCGGAAATATTCAGATTCCAGCAGCTTTTGGCGAATTGGCCAGCGGTTTGGTTGGACAAGGTAGAATGGCGGAGCCTGATGAAATCGTTTCATTTCTAGAGCGTGATATTCTGAAAAGACTTCCTCTGAAAGGGAAAAGAATAATGATAACGGCAGGGCCAACCTATGAAGCTATTGATCCTGTTCGTTTTATAGGAAATCATTCCAGTGGAAAGATGGGTTATGCTTTAGCGGAAGAAGCTGCTTTCCTGGGAGCTGAGGTAATCCTCATATCGGGTCCGGTCAATTTGGAACTTAATAACGATTTCGTCAAAATAGAAAGAGTTACTTCGGCCGCCGAAATGTATGAAATCGCACATAGATATTTCCCTAGTTGTAATATTGCCATTCTCAGCGCTGCAGTTGCAGATTATAAACCTTCGCAAGTAGCAGAAGAAAAGATCAAAAAGAAAGAGGGGAATATGACCATAGAGCTTACCAAAACTCAAGACATCCTCCTTTCCTTAGGCAAAATCAAGAAAGATCAGTATTTAGTGGGTTTTGCATTGGAAACCGAGAATGAGGAAGAGAACGCAAAATTAAAACTGAAAAAAAAGAATTTAGATTTAATTGTTTTAAATTCGCTGAGGGACGAAGGTGCCGGATTTCAAAAAGACACTAATAAAGTTACTTTAATCTCTAAAGACAATAAACTATATCCTTTTCCTGTTAAACCTAAAACTGAAGTGGCGAAAGATATTTTAGAATATATTATTGATAAATCCCATGCGTAGAATCATAACAACTTTTATTTGCGTTTTGAGTGTATTTATAACGCAAGCACAAGAACTTAACTGCTCAGTATCCATTGATGCTGCACAGACAGGTGAACCTAATTTACAACTGTTCCGAACACTTGAAACACAGCTCAGGGAATTTATAAATAATACAAAATGGACAGACAAAGTCTATAAAAATCAAGAGCGTATTGACTGCAATATGAGCTTGGTGATAAGTAATATGGATGGCGATAATTTTACAGCCACTTTACAAATACAATCCTCCAGACCCATATACGGCTCTACATATGATAGTCCGGTTTACAACTATTTTGATAGACAGGTCAGTTTTAAATATAAGGAATACGAACCGCTGAATTTCAACATCAACACCTTTGATTCAAACCTTGTTTCAGTAGTGGCGTTTCATGTTTATACTATTATCGGTCTGGACGCCGATACTTATGTTGAAAATGGAGGAGAACCTTATTTTCAAATCGCGAAACAAATTACAAACACCGCTGCTAGTTCCAGTTTCTCAGGTTGGAAAGCCGCAGATGGCAACCAGTCCAAGTACCGCTTTAATGATGCCATTCTTTCTTCTGTATATAAGGAATACCACCAAGCGCTTTATGACTACCATAGGCAAGGATTGGATCTCATGAGTTCGGACACTAAACAAGCGAAAGCGAACATTGCTAAAGCTATCGGCCTACTAAAAGGGATTAACGACAGAAGACCAAACTCTTTCTTATTGCGGACATTTTTTGATGCTAAAAGCGATGAAATTCAATCTATTTTTAGCGGTGGACCTCAAGTGGATATAGCCCAATTGGTTGAAAATCTAAATAGAATGGCTCCTACGAAAAGAAGCAATTGGGATGAAATTAAATATTAGATCAATATTTGGTTAATCTTCATGCCTTATTTTTGTACTATCACTTAATTCATAAAGGAAATCTTAAACCTAATTTTTCCCATTTAATCTAATACATTACTATCCTGTGATAACCGTTCTCGCTATAAAAAATTATGCTCTCATTGAGGATATTCGGGTGGATTTGGACCAAGGGATGACCGTGATAACTGGTGAAACTGGCGCAGGGAAATCTATTCTTTTAGGTGCATTGGCTTTGTTATTAGGGAAACGGGCAGATTTGGCCAGCGTAAAGGATTCTTCCAAGAAATGCGTTGTTGAAGGTCATTTTTCACTTAAAAATTATAATCTCGAACCTATTTTTGAAGAGAACGATTTAGATTATGATACTCACACAATAATCCGACGTGAAATTCTTCCAAGTGGCAAATCTAGAGCTTTTGTAAATGATACTCCGGTTGCACTTTCTCAACTACAGTCGTTAGCGCCTTATTTGGTTGACATCCATAGTCAAAACGAAACTCTTGAAATTATCTCAGAATCCTTCCAAATGGAAGTGATAGATGCTTTGGCCGGAAATTCAGATTTACTTAGGCGTTTTCAAGCTGAATATTCAGAATTTAAATCCAATCAGAGAAAACTTCTAGCACTTAATCAACAAAAGTCCAACGAGATAAAGGAGTTGGATTATAATACCTTTCTATTTAACGAATTGCAACAGGCAGGTCTAAAGAATCTTAACCAAGAAGAGCTGGAAGAAACTTATGAAACCCTGAATAATTCCGAAACAATTCAGGATGCCTTTGCGAACGTTGCACAGCTTTTTAATGAAGAATCAATAGGCACTTTGAATACTGCAAAGGAAGCTCGAATTATTTTGGGAAAGATTAAAGGGTTTTCATCTACCTACGAGGATTTTTGGAATCGGTTGAACAGCGCAATAATTGAATTGGAAGATCTTGCCGACGAAATGCTGGATACCTCCGAAAAGATAGCCGCAGATCCAGAAATGTTGTTGCAGGTAAATGAGAAACTACAAAATCTATATAAACTTCAACAAAAACATGCCTTAGGATCGGTGGCAGAATTGGTGGAGCTTCAACATTCTTTAGAAGAAAAAGTAAACACCACGCTCGGACTGGATGATAAAATTGAGGCTCTTGAATATAAAGGAAAACTTCTTTCAGAGGCTGCGTTAAAATCTGGATTGGAACTTCACGAGAAAAGGAAAAAGGCCATTCCGGAATTAAAAAAGCAATTGGAATCGATTTTGGCAACCTTGGGCCTTCCCAATGCACAGTTTATATTTAATTTGAATCCTTCAAAGGATTTCAAAAAAAATGGAACAGACAATTTAGAATTATTGTTCACGGCCAACAAAGGAATGACGCCGGGACCTTTAAAGAAAGTGGCTTCGGGAGGAGAAATGAGCAGGATTATGCTGGCCATAAAATCTGTTTTAGCGAAGTATAAAAAACTGCCTACCATCGTATTTGACGAAATTGACACTGGAGTTTCGGGGGAAATTGCCAATAAAATGGCAGTTATAATGTTTCAAATGAGTCAAAATATGCAAGTGCTTACTATTACGCACTTACCGCAAATAGCAGCAAAAGGCGAGCATCATCTTAAGGTTTATAAAGAAGATATTGAACAAGTTACAGTAACGCATTTAAGACATTTAGATAAAGAGGAGCGCATTTTAGAAATTGCACAGATGCTTGGAGGGAAGAATATTTCGGATGCAGCCCTTGCAAATGCTAAGGAATTATTGAATTAAGCTGTATCTTTACTTTTACGAAATTTATTTATTTCGAATACCAATCAACGATTAATATATAACCATTAACACGTAAAACATGTCATATAATCTACTAAAAGGAAAACGAGGAATCATTTTTGGAGCATTGGATGAAAACTCTATTGCTTGGAAAACAGCTGAAAGAGTACACGAAGAAGGAGGGAAATTTGTTTTGACCAACGCACCCATTGCCATGAGAATGGGGCAGATTAAAGATTTGGCAGAGAAAACAAACTCTCAGATAATTCCGGCTGATGCAACCAATCTCGAGGATCTTGAAAAGTTAGTAGAAGAATCCGTAAAAATATTGGGCGGCAAATTGGATTTCGTACTTCATTCCATCGGGATGTCCGTAAACGTTCGAAAAGGAAACCATTATACCAATCAAAATTATGATTTTACCCAAAAAGGTTGGGATGTTTCTGCGGGTTCGTTTCATAAGACTATGCAAGTGCTTTACAAGCAAGATGCTATGAATGAGTGGGGAAGTATCATCGCGCTGACCTATATGGCGGCACAACGAGTTTTTCCAGATTATAACGATATGGCAGACAACAAAGCTTACTTGGAAAGTATTGCCAGAAGTTTCGGATATTTCTTTGGGCGTGATAAAAAAGTTCGTGTTAATACTATTTCGCAATCGCCAACTCCTACAACTGCCGGTCAAGGGGTGAAAGGTTTTGACGGATTTTTTAGCTACGCAGATAAAATGTCGCCTCTAGGAAATGCAACCGCCTTGGATTGTGCAAACTATACCGTTTCCATGTTCAGTGATCTTACAAAGATGGTAACATTGCAGAATTTATTCCATGATGGAGGATTTTCCAATATGGGCGTAAGCAATGAAATTATGGAGGCTTTTGTAAAAGGTGTAGACCAATCTTCATAATTACAGACACTATCTTATAAACAAAAAGTCATCCAACTCGGATGACTTTTTGTTTATACATATTTCAAATTTCTTTAAACTTGGATAACTCCTAAATTGAATTGTTTTTCAATAGGAGCATGGTTTGCAGCTTCTATTCCCATAGAAATCCATTTTCTTGTATCCAAAGGATCGATTACGGCATCGGTCCAAATTCTGGATGCTGCATAGTAGGGAGAAATTTGTTCGTCATAACGGGCTTTTATTTTGTCATAAAGTTCCTTTTCTACTTCTTCCGTTATTTCCTTACCTTGTTTCTTAAGTGAAGCGGTTTCAATTTGCAATAAAACTTTAGCCGCGCTATTTCCACTCATCACAGCTAATTCTGCACTGGGCCAGGCTACTATCAGGCGCGGGTCGTAAGCTTTTCCGCACATTGCGTAATTGCCCGCACCATAGCTATTGCCTATTACAATGGTAAATTTAGGAACAACACTATTGCTCACTGCATTTACCATTTTTGCACCATCCTTTATAATTCCACCATGTTCACTTTTGCTTCCCACCATAAAACCGGTCACATCCTGTAAAAAGACCAAAGGAATCTTCTTTTGGTTGCAATTTGCTATAAATCGAGTTGCTTTGTCCGCACTGTCGCTATAAATCACACCTCCAAATTGCATTTCGCCTTTAGTGGTTTTCACAAGTTTGCGCTGATTGGCAACTATTCCAACGGCCCATCCGTCTATTCTAGCATAGCCCGTAAGGATAGTTTTTCCATAGCCTTCTTTATATTCTTCAAACTCACTGTCATCCACAAGGCGTTTAATTATTTCACCCATATCATATTGTTCCGCACGAGATTTGGGAAGAATTCCATAGATATCTTCCGGATTCTCTTTTGGTTTCTGGGCCTTTTCTCTATTAAAGCCAGCCTTGTCAAAGTCTCCAATTTTGGAAATAATATTTTTTATCGTATTTAAGGCATCTTTATCATCCTTTGCCTTATAATCTGTTACGCCGCTTATTTCACAATGCGTTGTGGCCCCGCCCAGTGTTTCATTGTCTATACTTTCGCCAATTGCAGCTTTTACTAAGTAACTTCCTGCAAGAAATATACTTCCAGTTTTGTCCACGATCAACGCTTCGTCACTCATTATAGGAAGATAAGCACCTCCAGCAACACAACTTCCCATTACTGCGGAAATCTGGGTAATTCCCATGCTGCTCATCACAGCGTTGTTTCTAAAAATCCGTCCGAAATGTTCTTTGTCTGGAAAAATTTCATCTTGCATAGGAAGATATACTCCCGCGCTATCTACCAGATAAATGATGGGAAGACGGTTTTCAATGGAAATTTCTTGCGCTCGAAGATTTTTCTTCGCCGTTATAGGAAACCAAGCGCCCGCTTTAACTGTAGCATCATTGGCAACAACGATACATTGCTTGCCCTTTACATAGCCAATTTTCACTACAACGCCACCGCCGGGCGCTCCGCCATGCTCTTCATACATGCCCTCACCAGCAAAAGCAGCAATTTCAATACTCGGTTTATCAGTATCCAATAAATAGGCAATACGCTCACGTGCAGTAAGTTTGCCTTTTTCATGCTGTTTGTCAATTCGTTTTTGACCTCCACCCAGTTTAACTTGGGTCAATTTTTTCTTTAACTGCGAAATTAAAAGCTTATTATAATCTTCGTTTTTATTAAAGTTCAAGTCCATTAAATTTAAATTTTCGCTAAAATACGAAATGCCTGCATCCCTTTAAGAAGTAAGTTTGAAAATAATACCTTTTCATGGTTTTTTTAGATCTTCAATTTCGATCACGACGCTACTGTCGATATTTATTCTGAATTCACGGCAATAATTTTGAAGGCTGCGTTGAAACAATGCCATTTTGTTAACAAAAATCTGTTTTATATTCCCGATATTTGTTTCTTCACTTAAATTTTAAAATCAACATAAAATATACAGATTAGAACTATGGGAATGAACAAAAACACAGTTTTGGCTTGGGCTACTTTTATAATGATAATTGTTGGATGTGGCTTGATTCTTCTTGGCGCTTTTCAATACGCCGAGGTTGCCGGATGGGGTTTCGCCTCTGTGGGGATAGGATTTTTTGCCATCGCTTGGGTTTTTAATGCCTTAAAAGGAAGGGTATAGCTCTAAGATTAACTAAAAGTGGTCCGTTATATCAATCAATCTACATTTAATGTCTGAAAACAAATTAATACGAAAACGTCTTTCCATGCACCTTGATGGTGGCGAAGCTTTTATGCCTGTTATTAAGATGTTGAACCTAATTTCTTTTGAAGATATAAATACACGCCCGTCCAATTTGCCATATTCCTTTTATGAATTATTTTTTCATGTGGTTTTCACTCAAAAGGATATTGTAAAGTTTACATGTTCCGATGATTATACCGAACCAAAATGGCCAGATTTTTATTGGCCGAAAGAAAAAACATGTAGAAGTGAGGAGGATTGGGATAATTTAAAGGCGGAATTTATATCGGATCGCGAACGATTGAAAAATTTCATTAAAGAAGAGAATAATGGCCTTACACAAGTTGTAAAAAACGGCAAGAATGAGCAGACGTTACTTCGGGAGGTATTGTTGGTAATTGAACATACAGCATATCACACCGGACAACTTATGATAATCCTTAGGCTGTTGAATTTACATTAAAATTAGATTAAGTTTCAAGCTATCTATAAGTGAAGGAGTTCGGTGATTAAACTAGGGAAACCGATAACTAGCAACTTTTAACTTAAGCCAATAATTAAAATACAACAATCAACAAACAATAATTTTATAGAATGAGCGACGATAAAAAAGTAATTTTTTCAATGTCTGGGTTGACCAAAACCTATCAGAACGCCCAGACCCCTGTACTTAAAAACATTTATTTAAGTTTTTTCTACGGTGCCAAAATTGGTATTCTTGGTCTTAACGGGAGTGGTAAATCCACTTTATTACGAATCATTGCCGGGGAAGAAAAAAACTATCAAGGCGATGTTGTTTTTGCTCCTGGATATACCGTGGGCTATCTTGAACAAGAACCTAAGCTGGATGAGTCCAAAACCGTTATTGAAGTAGTAAAGGAAGGTGTACAGGAAGTAGTTGATATTCTTGATGAGTACAACAAAATCAATGATATGTTCAGTTTGCCAGAAGTTTATGAAAACCCAGCCAAAATGGACGAGTTGATGGACAAGCAGGCAAAACTTCAAGATAAAATTGACGCTAACAACGCATGGGAGCTTGATACTAAGCTAGAAATAGCCATGGATGCCCTGCGTACTCCGGACCCAGATAAATCTATTAGCGTACTCTCTGGAGGAGAAAAACGTAGAGTTGCACTTTGCCGCTTACTCCTAAAAGAACCAGATGTACTTTTGCTGGATGAGCCTACAAACCACTTGGACGCGGAAAGTGTGCATTGGTTGGAACATCATCTTGCCCAATATAAAGGAACTGTAATTGCCGTGACCCACGACCGTTATTTCTTGGATAATGTTGCTGGATGGATTTTGGAATTGGATAGAGGCGAAGGAATTCCTTGGAAAGGAAACTATTCATCTTGGTTAGACCAGAAGTCAAAAAGACTGGCATTAGAAAGTAAGCAAGCAGGAAAGCGCCAGAAAACATTGGAACGCGAGCTGGAATGGGTGCGTCAAGGCGCAAAAGGTAGACAAACCAAGCAAAAGGCACGTTTACAGAATTATGATAAACTTTTAAGCCAAGATCAGAAACAGCTTGATGAAAAATTGGAAATCTACATTCCAAATGGACCTCGATTAGGGACCAATGTTATTGAAGCTAAAAATGTTTCCAAAGCGTTTGGCGATAAACTGCTTTACGAAGATTTAAATTTTAAATTGCCCCAGGCAGGAATTGTGGGAATTATTGGACCTAACGGTGCTGGTAAAACTACTATTTTCAAAATGATAATGGGTGAAGAAACACCTGATAGTGGAACCTTTGAAGTTGGGGAAACTGCAAAAATAGCGTATGTGGATCAAGCGCATAGTAATATTGATCTGGATAAAACCATCTGGCAAAACTTTAGCGACGGCCAAGAATTGATAATGATGGGAGGAAGGCAAGTAAATTCTCGTGCATATCTAAGCAGATTTAATTTTGGCGGAAGCGAACAGAATAAAAAAGTATCCATGCTTTCTGGAGGAGAAAGAAACCGTTTACATTTGGCGATGACTTTAAAGGAAGAAGGAAACGTATTATTGCTGGATGAGCCAACTAACGATCTTGACGTAAATACACTTCGAGCCTTGGAAGAAGGTCTCGAGAATTTTGCGGGGTGTGCAGTGGTTATTAGCCACGACCGTTGGTTTTTGGACAGAATTTGTACTCACATTTTGGCTTTTGAAGGAAATAGTCAAGTCTATTATTTTGAAGGTGGTTTTAGTGATTATGAGGAAAACAAGAGAAAACGTTTGGGCGGAGATTTAATGCCGAAGCGAATTAAATACAAAAAACTGATTCGATAAGCTATGTGGAAATATTTTGTAATTATTGGATTGATAGCTACACTTTCATCCTGTGGAGCAAAAAGGGAGGGCGTAGATGCTTCCAAAGATTCCAAAGAAATTGTTTTGGGCAAGAATGAAGTGGTATCCTATAATAGTTTAGGAAATGGCGTTGCCAAAATTTCTTTATCACTATATGAGAATGATACTTTTAGGTTTGATTTCCAAAGCATTCCACAACCAGAAACAGATGAGAAAGCAACTATAATTTCAGAAAAAGGAAATTATACAACAGAGGGAAGTTGGAAAATATTAAATTTCAAGGATCCCAACTTTTCACTCTCAGCTATCTTTGATGATCAATATGCGGATACAAGTTTTTTCGAAGTTTTGGATAAGGAAAATGTCAAAATAAATATTTCAAAAGATATTTTACCTATCTGGGGCGTTGTCTGCGAAAGACAGTGATCTTAAAACTTTTACAAGCTAAAAATCCTCCGTTAAATCTATATATCGGAGGATTTTTTTTATACAACTTTTTGAAAATTATCTACTTTCTAGAATACCAATCTGCCAAAATTACTTCAATGTCTGGATTTTCATTTTCTACTATTTTTTTGAATTTCTCTACGTCGCTGAATCCATCTTCTCCTCTAAAATGGTACGGATAGACAGATTTTGGCTTAAAATCCAAAACAGCTTCTGCTGCTTTTTCCATAGGCATTGTATAAGGTAAGTTCATACAAACAAATGCAATTTCAATATCCTTCAGATTTCTCATTTCAGGAATGTCTTCCGTGTCTCCAGAAATATAAATTCGCTTTCCGTTTTTCTCAAGAACATAACCATTTCCTCTTCCTTTAGGATGAAATTGCAAAGCTTCTTTTCTAAGATTATACATCGGGATAGCCTCAATGCTTATTCCAGAATTGGTTATGGTAAACCCGTTTGCGACAACCTCCATTTTGCTTCGTAACTCTTCCGTCAGTTTTTCGTAAACTGCTTTGGGAGCGATAATGTTCGTTCCTTCTCCTGCAACTGAGTCTAAAGTTTCAGAATTTAAATGATCTGCATGGATGTCCGTGATTAAAATCACATTCGGAGTTGAATATTTTGAATAGAGATCTTTTCCTCCCACAGGATCAACATATATGGTGACATCATCCCATTGAAGGACCATGGATGCATGGTCTATTGGATAAATGGTAAGACCTTTTTTAGCTACATCATTCCCGTCATTATTATGTGTGGTCGAAGCATCTATGGTAGTTGTTTCTACTTCCGAGTTGGATTTGTTCTTACATCCAAAAGTTATTGCGGCAATGAGTAAGAATATAAATGGTTTCATAAAATACGTATTGGTTGAAAATATAATTATTAATTTTTTCATGAATTATGGGAAGATAATACATCGCTCACCAAATACGCGATAGTCTTACCAATCTGATTAGGGAATACACCTGTTTTTGGTGCCCCTTCGCAAATATGGATATAGCACATATTTTCTGATTCAGAAAAATGTGAAGTAAATCTTCTAGCCTCTGTCAACGAAAATCCGCTGGGCGTGATTGCGCTGCTGCCCATCAGCTCTATTGCGTCCATATCCAGTTCAATACCAAAATTACTTCCACAGCAGAATTCTTCGGCTTCTAGGATTGCTTCCGAAAAGGACAACTTATTACGTATGGATATGTCTTCAAAAAGGTTGAATTTTATACGGTTTGGATGTTTTTCCATGCTTTGGAAAACCGCTTCCGAAGTATAATTTCGATGGAGGCCGAAGATGAAGTATTTATCCAAGTAACCTTCTTCATAAGCATATGAAAATCCATTGCCGCTATGGCGATGTTCTAGGCTTCGGAAGTCGGTGTGAGCGTCAAAGTTGATGCAGTTGACTTTAGAATTCAGTGCTTCGGAAGAACCTCTCAAGTTTCCGTAACTGTTATTATGGCCTCCTCCAATGATGATAGGAATCTTATTAGCTCTTACAATAGTTTCAATAATAAAGGAAACTTTGTGATCAATTTGAGTAGTGAGTTCTCCCAATTCCTCCACATAATGGTTTTCCGTAACAGAAATTTCATCTGCCTGTGCCATTTGTCTATCACAATCAATTTCTCCCAGAAGAATTAAATTTTCGGCATTTGTAAAACGGTTATACTGAATATTGAGAATGCTTCCCAAAGCAGCTTCCCACGCATTTGAAGTGCCGGAAATTCCATAATTAGCACGGACGCCGATGTCTTCCGGAATTCCCAGAAGTACATATTTTGAAGGGTGATTTTTTAAATCGTTAAGCGTTCTTATAAAGGAAATTTTTTCTCCAAATTTTGTCTCTCCTGCGCGTTTTCGTAGAAATGGAGCTGCATCATTTTCGGAATAAATTTTTATAAAATCTTCGATTGAACTAGAGTTGGATTTCATTTTACTTCTACGCCTTTAATAATAACTTTATCAATAAGATTGCTTCCGAAGGCATAAGGTAGATACCCATAAGAAGGAACTTTCTTGGTAATTATAACACTTGCCTCCTTCCCGCGGGTAATGCTACCATGAGAGTTACTTATTCCCATGGCATAAGCGCCATTAATGGTTGCGGCATTTATCGCTTCTTCTGGAGTAAGTCTCATTTTGATACACGCGGTGGAAACTACAAAATTCATATTTCCACTTGGGGTGGAGCCAGGATTATAATCTGTGGCAAGAGCGAGCGGTAACCCGGCATCTATCATTTTTCTACCTGCGGCATATGGTATGCTCAGAAAATAGGAGCAGGATGGAAGTGCCACGGGCATAGTACTGCTGTTTTTGAGGGCTTCTATATCTTCATCTGTTGTGACTTCTAGATGGTCCACGCTAAGGGCGTTGTGCCGCACTGCCGACGCTATTCCGCCAATACTATTGAATTGGTTTACATGGACTTTTGGAATTAGATTATACTTTTTCCCTTCTGTAAGTAACCTATCCATATCTGCGACAGAAAAATATCCTTCTTCACAGAAAATATCAAGATAATCTGCTAGATTCTCTTCAGCCACTTTGGGAAGCATTTCATTGCAAAGCAAATCCATATACCCATCCTTATTATTTTTAAACTCTGGAGGAACAGCATGAGCCCCCAAAAATGTCGTTTTTATTTTGACAGGAAATTCACTGGCAAGTCTTTTGGCAACCCTCAACATTTTCATTTCGGAATCTGTGGTAAGTCCGTATCCACTTTTGATCTCTACAGCTCCGGTTCCAAGACGCATGATTTCTTTTAGTCTTACTACTGTCTGTTCATATAAATCCTCTTCTGAAGTTTGCTGAAGTTTTTTAGCGCTATTCACAATTCCACCTCCTCTTTCGGCAACTTCTTGATAACTCAGGCCGTTTATTCTATCAACAAATTCCTGTTCTCTATTTCCAGAATATACCAAATGCGTATGGCTATCGCACCAGGTGGGAAGAACTATTTTACCTGAACAGTCCAAAGTTTTAAAGCCTTGATGGTTGGGCATTTTATCCATACTGCCAAAATCTATTATTTTACCTTGATCAATATAAAGCCAGGCATTTTTTATAGATGGAAGAGTTTTCATCTCTTCCCCACTAAGTTTTATAGGGCAGACTTCCCGAACTTGGAGCAATTCTTTTATATGGATTAGGAGTAATTTCATGAGGATAAATTTGTAATATAATATTTTTTATAAAGATATATAAACAATCTTGAACCCCAAGAATTATCACATTGAGCGGATACAATTTTGCCTATATATTCTTACTCCCGCTACCCAAAGTAATTTCTTTTTCCGGATTAATAAAATAGATTTTCTGCTATTTAATCTTAAGTGTAAGAATTGGAAAGTTGCCGTGATTGGCCAAATCTTCGGAAATACTGCCCTCAAAGAAATGAGCGAGCCCAGTACGTCCATGTGTAACTATAGCAATCATATCTGCGTTTACTTTGTTGGCATATTTTAGAATGCCTTTTTCGGCGCATCGGCTAGAGATATAATATACGTCTTTAAGCCTGTTCAAAGAACCTTCAGCGCTCATAAGGAAAGATTCCACATTCTTTTCCATCTCATCGGTGTCTTTAAAGCCATCTCCAGGTTCATTTACATTTAGCAGTTGCAATTCTGCATTCAGGGGTTTCAAGAGATTTGTTAATTTTAAGAATGCATCTGAAGTTTCTTCTGAAAAATCTGTCGCAAATACAACGCGGTTTATATTCCATTCCAAAGGTTTGCTTTTTATTACCAATACTGGGATTTCAGAATAGCGAACCACTTTTTCGGTATTGGAACCCACAAAAAACTCATTGAGACCACTTGAACCCTTAGATCCCATCACAATTAAATCGGCCTTGTTTTCTTCTGCAACTTCTCCCAATTCACTAAATACCTTGAAATGTCTAATCACGGGAGTAATGGAAATTCCGTTTAAATAATCTCGGTTTAGAAATTTATCAAATTCCTGTTCTGCTCTTTTTATATAAAATAGGCCTTTTTCCATTTGATCGTTTCTCGTCGCTTCTCCATAAGCATGGACCGTGGATAATTCCAACATATGGACAGCAATAATTTTGGCGTCATATTTTTTGGCCAATATAGCGGCCGCGTGCAGAGCGTGTTCCGAATATTCGGAAAAGTCAACGGGTACAATTAAAGTTTTCATGAGATATTTTTTTTCATTAATAAACTTGAAGGCCTTATGATGGAGTATATAATTGTTGAAGGAATTTCAAAGAATAATTTTTTTTGGGATTTTAAGGGATCAGCCAGTTCCTGAAAAAAGTCGTTCTCTAATTAAAAACCTATAGGGTAAAATTGATTACTTTTATGCGATAAGAACTTTTGGATACTCTAATTTACGATTCTTTTAATGAAAGATTTCAGTTTGACTATCTTTTAACGGGAAGAAATTGTGGTTTTATAAGAACGCATCTTCGAGAACGAAGTTATTCACAACCCAAACCTTTCAAATTCTATATCGATGAAATCAAAAACATTAGGCATTAACACTCTTTGCACGCATATAGGAGAAGTGGAGGATACGCAATTTCGGGGAGCAGTTTCCCCAATATATACGTCTAGCAGTTATGCATACGAAGATGTGGAAGTAAAACGATATCCCCGTTATTTTAACACGCCAAACCAAGAAGCGCTTTGTAAAAAAATTGCAATGCTCGAAAAAAGTGAATCTGCTTTGATCTTTGGAAGTGGAATGGCGGCGATAAGTACGACGATGTTAGCATTTTTGCACCAAGGGGACCATGTTGTTTTGCCCCAAACTTTATATGGAGGAACCTATAATTTTGTGGTAGAGGAATTTCATAAATTCGGAATTGAATATTCCTTCACAGAAGGTTTTTCAGAAAAGGATTTTTCGGATAAAATAAAAGAAAATACAAAGGTTATTTTTGTGGAAACCCCTTCCAATCCACTGATGCGCATTACAGATCTTGAAATGATTGGCAAGTTGGCCAAAAAAAGTGGAATAATAACCATGATCGATAATACCTTTGCATCTCCCATAAACCAAACGCCGGCAGATTTTGGGCTGGATATAATGATACATAGCGCCACGAAGTATATGGGCGGACATAGTGATATATGTGCCGGGGCAGTTGCAGCAAGCGAAAAACATATTAAAATTATTTGGAACCTTGCTAAAAACCTTGGAGGTAGTCTAAGTGATTACACGGTGTGGCTACTCGAACGTAGTATGAAGACGATGGCTTTGCGCGTAAAAGCGCAAAATAAAAATGCCAAAAAAATCGCGAAATGGTTGGAGCAGCATCCATTAGTAGAAAAAGTTTATTATCCCGGTCTAAAAAATCATCCGGATTTCGAATTGGCCAAAAAGCAAATGAAAGGATTCACAGGCATGCTTTCCTTCGAAATCAATTCAAATTTGGACATGGGTAAATTCCTCAAGTCCCTAAAAATGATCAAACCTTCTATGAGTTTGGCGGGCGTGGAATCTACTATTCTTTCTCCGGCTAAAACTTCACATAGTCTTTTAACGGCGCAAGCTCGAAGAGAGCAGGGGATCAGCGATGGTTTATTGCGTTTTTCCGTTGGCATTGAAGAAGCGGAAGATATTCAAGCTGATTTCAAACAAGCATTCAATGAAGTCTCAAATAATAATAAAATCTAAAACAATATTTATGAAAATTGATATACTCGCCATTGGTGCGCATCCCGATGATGTTGAACTTGGATGTTCTGCTACCTTGGCAAAAGAAATAAATAATGGAAAGAAAGTAGGAATTCTAGATTTAACCAGGGGAGAACTGGGAACAAGAGGTACTGCCGAAATAAGGGATCAAGAAGCTACGGAGGCGGCGGGAATACTAGGAGTAAAATTTAGGCACAATCTTGAATTTTCAGATGGATTTATTGTAAACAATGAATCTTCTCAACTTGAGATAATAAAAATAATAAGAAAATATCAACCCGATATCGTGCTCTGCAATGCTATAGACGATAGGCATATTGATCATGCAAAAGCGAGTAAATTGGCCAGCGATGCCTGTTTTTTGAGCGGTTTGAGAAAGATTGAAACTATTTTTGAAGGAAACCATCAAGCTGCATGGCGACCGAAATTTGTTTATCATTATATTCAATGGAAAAATATTGAACCCGATTTTGTGGTTGATGTCACGGGATTTATGGAAAAAAAGTTGGAAGTAGTGAATGCTTATAAAAGTCAATTCCATGATCCTGAGTCTAAAGAGCCGGTTACGCCAATTACATCTAAAAATTTTATGGATAGTCTTAGCTATCGCGCAATGGATTTAGGTAGACTTATTGGGGTTGACTATGGAGAGGGCTTTACAGTGGAAAGATATGTTGCAGTAAAATCTTTATACGATTTAATCTAAAAAAGTAGATTCTCTATTGCGAATGCTTAATAATTGATTTATATTTGCATCCGCTTTGAAAGCGTAAAGCGATTGAAGTAAAAATGGTGGTTGTAGCTCAGCTGGTTAGAGCGCTTGATTGTGGTTCAAGAGGTCGCCGGTTCGAAACCGGTCTTCCACCCAAAACACAAAGCCTTTCTTAATAGAAAGGCTTTTTTTGTGGTTCTAGGTTAGGCGAAAAGCCTACGTAAGTCAAGCTTCATCACATAATACCCGTTGTAAATTGAAAAGGATTAACAAATAAAAATCCTCCTTTTAGGGAGGATTTTTAAAAAATGATCGTGAATCTTTAATTGCATTCTTTTCAAAAGGAAAAGAAATCGTTATCCACTATTTAATCCAATTTAATTCGGTCTTCCATATTCGCCAATTCCCATGCCGTTAGGAAAATGAGTTTGGCGCGTTTAGCCATTAATTCATATTCAATTTTGTCTGGCGTGTCGGTCATTTTATGATAATCTTCATGGACACCATTAAAATAAAAAATTACAGGAATGTTGTTTTTGGCAAAATTATAATGGTCGCTTCTATAATAGAATCTGTTCGGATCATTTGGATCATCAAATTTATAATCCAATTCCAATTGCACATATTTATCATTAACCATAGTAGAAACATCTTTAAGCTCTTGGCTAAGCATATTGCTTCCTATTAAATAAAGATATTCTGGATTATCCATTTTATCTGGATCAATACGACCAATCATATCGATATTTAGATTGGCAACCGTATTCTTTAAGGGAAAAACTGGGTTCTCTACATAATATCTAGATCCATAAAGACCAATTTCCTCACCTGTAACATGCAAAAACAATACGGATCGTTTAGGACCTTTTCCATCTTTGGTAGCCTGCTGAAATGCTTTTGCCATTGCCATGATGGATACCGTTCCACTACCGTCGTCATCGGCGCCATTATAGACATTCCCTTCTGCATCTGTTCCCACATGGTCCAGATGAGCGGAAAGAACTATCACTTCTTCAGGAAATTCTGATCCTTTTATATAGGCAAGGACATTTTCGGAATCTTTCCCTTTTGTATTCCCGTTAAAATAACTGCCAGTAATAGGTTGATAATAACCATCACTTAATGGTGATTTTATATCCTGTTCAATATAAAAATCTCGAATATATTCTGAGGCCCTTTGTTGACCAGGCGTCCCGGTCATTCTACCTTCCATGGCATCGCCTGCATAGATATAAAGATGCTCTCTAAGATTTTCGGCCGTTATGGTATTGGCGTAATCAACATTGGTTTTTTTTGTGTCGGAAACCTGCTGCGTGGAATTGCACGAGAGAACAAAAGAAGATAGGAGAGCGTATAAATAGAACTTCATTATTTGTCTAGGAATTAATTATTCAATTGTGGTAAGTTCGAAACGGTCTTTCGCATCTTCGGCATCTTTCCTTTTCTTATAACGCATTGTGTGAATTTTAATGATTTCTTCACCTTCACGATTCTGAGATTTCACGGTAACCTTCACAATATATTCAACATTTGGACCATCGGCGTTTTCGGGGATGGAACTAACCTCCATGGTTTCATCGGTGAATTTCGTGCCTTCGGGAAGTTCCAATTTTTCAATAATATCTTTTCTTGCAGTCTCTCTTAAAGAGTCTTCATCTGTAGCTTTATTTGAACATGCTGCTACAATTGCCATTGTAAATAAAATAATTGCGAATCTTTTCATCTTAAAAATTTATATAATTAGTGAGTAAAGATAAAAGAAGTAAAAGTTCTTACGCCAATAAAATCTAAATTCAATCGTAACTAAGATTATTAAAAAGAGAAAAGCCCCAATTTCCAAAGAAACTGAGGCTTTAATAATTTATATCATAAGCAATGATGATTAATCATCAGCTAGATCTTCCAATCTTTTTACTCTATTTAAAGTTTGCTTAATCTCACTCGCTTGTTTTTGAAGAACGCTTGAAATCTGTGGAGGGAAATTTTGGTTTTCCAACTTTTCATCATACTCTTCAACACTAGCTTTTTCTCCGCGGATACATTCTTCTAGTACGGCTTCATCTTCATTTCCCGATACTGCGGTTTTTATATCTATCCAGGCTCTATGAAGATCTCCAGTGAAGCTTCCGCTGTCCTTTGGTTCTTCATTTAATCCTCTAATTTCTTGAGTAAGTTCATTGGCAAAACGGCTTCGCTGTGCTGCCTGTTTTTGAAGAAATTTTTTAAGGTTAGGACTTTTGGCATTGGTCATTGCTTTTTTATAACCTTTTTCAGCGTCATAGTTTTTTTCCAACAATCCTTGAAGATTGCTAACTATTTCCTTATGGTTTTCGTGTTTTGCATTTTCTCTTGTGGTTTCCATGATTTAGTGTTTTTATTTATCCCAAAGTTAATGAGCTGAGGATGAGCTTTGTCTTATGGAAATCTTAATTAGGAGCTGTTTAACAAAATCATCTGACATGGGATTGAATTATTAATAATTTCATAAGTCTTAATTTTAACACACTCTTTTGGCTAACTTTCATCCATAATCTTCTTAATATAATTGTATGGATGTTAGATCTAATGAACCTTATTCAGTAATAAAAAATGCATTCCTTAAAGGATATCCCTCTCTTAAGGAAAATGTAAGTTCTAGTGTTTTAGTTATAGGAGCGGGAATTACAGGTGCTTTGATAGCCTATAAATTAATGACTGAGGGGAAAAAAGTTATTATTGTGGACAAACGCGATGTGTGCGACGGAAGTACTGCCGCAAGTACTTCCATGCTTCAATATGAAATTGATGTGCCTCTTTTTAAACTTATTGAACAAGTTGGGCTGACGCCCGCCGTTTCCAGTTATCAGAATTGTGAAAAGGCAATAACCGATTTAAAAGATATTGTTGATTCCATAAAAAGTGACTGCGGATTTAAATTTCAGAAGAGTATTTATTTTACTTCTACAAAAAAGGATCTAGCATTTTTAAATAGCGAATTTGAATGCCGAAAGGAGCATGGCTTTAAAGTGAAGTGGCTTTCTAAGGCGGAATTGTCATCCATAGGTCTAAATGCATTTGCGGGGATTGAGTCCGCTTCTGGTGCAGTAATGGACGTCTATAAATTTGCCATGGATCTACTGAAGTTTTTGAGTGAAAATGGAGTTGTTATATATGACAGAACAGATATTGTCGAAATCAATCATAAGGGGGGAAAAGTGGTTGTCAAAACCAAGCAAGGGTTCAATATCGAAGTTGAACATGTGGTTCATTGTACAGGTTTTGAGAGTACAGAAACTATAAATAAAAATATTGTAAATCTTAAAAGCACCTTTGCAACTGCTTCCGAATCTTTTAAAACTTTACCTGGGGCATTTCAAAACAAAATATATTGGAATACAGATGTTCCATATTTATATTTCCGAAGTACGGATGACGGTCGGATTATAATGGGGGGTGGCGATAAAAATTTTAAAAACGCTAAATTGAGGGATGCTCTTTTGCCCAAGTTGGAAAAAAAATTGGTAAAGGAGTTTCAAAAATGCTTTCCCGATATTCCATTTACATTGGATTATTCCTGGGCGGGAACTTTTGGTGAAACTAAAGATGGTCTGCCATATTTCGGAAAAGAGAATCCTAACTTGAACGAGCACTACATTTTAGGATTTGGAGGTAACGGAATTACATTTAGTGTGATGGGAATGGATGCCATTATCCATTCCCTAAACAATACGCCACATCCTTATCTGGAATATTATAAATTCAATAGATAAAGGAAATGTGAAGTATTTTCTTTACGGGCATGGAATTAGCTCTAATGAAGTTACTTCATTGTAACTCATAATTGCATCGGGTTTAAATTTTGTTTTCCCCTTAACTTTTTCAGTTTCACCAAATCCCTCAACAAGGCTGCTGTCTTTTTTTACGAAGATCAACTCCCGAACAGAGGTGGTTCCGTTCAGGTCAAAAGAGTAATCTGCGAAAATGGTGTCCCCAACAATTTTCCCTTTAAAAGTTCCGTTGCTTTTTGGTCTCTCCATATAATTGTAGCTCAATGTGCCTGAAATCTCATCATCCATCGCAGTTCTTTTCAACTGAAGCATTATAGTATCTCTAGAAGATTCATATTTATAACAAGAAGTTTCGGGAAAATCTGTTTCCTCCTCTAAAGTGAGGGGTTCGGCAGGTTCTTCTTTTTCTGAAATAGCCTCGGTCTTTTCCACGGTAGTTTTACTGTTGTTGTTACATGAAATGGTCCCTAATGCCAAAATCGCCGATAGAATTACAAGATGTATTTTCATAATTTGATAAATTTAGATCTAAGGTTTTTTGTTAGAATATTATTTCAGCCAGTCAGTCAATAAAAAATGGGGAAAAAAATAAATCTGTGGTTAATTTTATTAAAAATGATATCTCTTTGATCTGTACTGAAATATAAATCTAAACGAATAACGTATCGAACTCGCTTCCGTTAAAAATAATTTAACAATTGTAGAGAATCTAAAGAACATAACAATGGGGTAAATAATGAAAGAAAACTCAGTAATAATGGTTATTTAAATAAAAACTTATTCGACGGAAGCGACCGAATTGCTTTGGTAGAAAGGAAAGTTGTCACTGGTGTTGATCAAGTTTATCAGGACCTGCGTTCCTAAAGGATTGCCATCTTTATCCTTTTTGTCAATAACCTCACAAGTGATTTCTCCAGAATAGGTTTTATTGTAGAGGTCTATGCGCTCCTTAATAATTTGCATTCCCATGCTTTTATGAGGTTTAATCCTATTTTCATTTTTCTTGTTACTTCTTCCCGCGCCGTTATCATCTATCAAAATTTCGGTTTTCCCTTCTAGGTGTGAAATATTGATATTTAGTATTTTTTCCTCACGAGAACTGGCCAGAAGACCGTGCCAAATAGCGTTTTCAAGAAATGGTTGGAGCAACAGGGGAGGAATAAATACATCTTCAATTTCAAAATTTTCCTTCCCCATTATATTAAATTTAAAATCTTTCGAAAACCGGTTTTCCTCGAGAATAAGATAATGCTCGGCTAATTCAAGTTCTTGCGGCAAAGAAATGAGATGCAGTTTAGAGGTTTCAAGCACCATTCGTGTGTACTGGCTGAAGATTTCAAGATATTGGATTACTTTTGCGTTTTCTCCGCTCTGGACGAGGTACGTAATGGCATTCAAACTATTGAATAAAAAGTGAGGGTTTACTCGTAATCGTGTAACCAATATTTCAGCTTGGGCCAAATTGCGCTCATAAATTGTGTTCAATTTTTCTTTTTCAGCCTGAGATAATAACTGGTCCGACCGTTTACGGTTACGATAGTTTCTGTATTGCAGCAGAAAAATAATAAGAATGAATACCAGCGCAATTCCCAATAGAATAGTGATAATCTGTCTTCTTTCAAGTTCTTGATGTTGCGTATTTATGGCAGCTTCTTGTAACGCTTTGTTCTTTTCCAAAAGTTCAATTTGATTTTCCTTCTTTTCAAGATTATATTCTTGAGTTAGAGCTTCAATTTTGAAGTTTTGCTCGTCCAAGTTTATGCTGTCCTCATACGCTTGTGAAAGTCTAAAATAAGATAGAGCCGATTTATAATCGTTTCGTTTCTCAGCCACTTGAGACAGCTTGGAGGCAAGAGTACTGATCAATTGAAGGTCATTCAAATCTTTGGAAATCTGTAAGGATTCATTGTAAAACTCTTCCGCTTTATTAAGTTCATCCCTTTTAAAATGTGTGTCGCCTAAATGGATTAAAAGTTCTGCCTCTTTATGTTTATTGTTAAGGTCTTTAAATTGGGTAATAGATTGTTGGAAATATGAAACTGCCTTGTCCAGATCGATTCCTTCCTTTAAGTATGAAACTCCTTGAAACTCATTCGTAATTGCCAATCCGAATGAATCGTTCCTTTGCTGGTTTAGGAGCAGTAATTTATCCAAGTAATCTCGAGCCCGATTAAAATCGCCCCGATCTATATAGTACCCGCCTATAGAAAGAAGGTTCATTGCAACGCCCAAACTGTTTCCTTGTTTTTCCTGCGCTTCAAGGGAATTTTCAAAATAAGCCAAGGCTTCATTTTCACGACCTGGAATATAGCTTATGGTGTTGCCAATTCCATTACTCGAAATTGCTATATTCTTCAGGTCATTTTCTTTCTCCGCTATTTTTAGAGATTGCATATAATATAGGAAAGCCGTGTCGTAATTATGATTATAACGTCCTGCAACTCCCGCATTGTTCGCCATGATCATTTTATTGATCGGCGCTACTTCTTTATCCTTAATTAATTCAAAAGCCCTGATATGTAGCGCAAGTGCCCGGTCGTACAATTGGTGATATCGGTAAAGTAACCCAAGATTGTCCAAAGCTTTGGCATATAGTAAAGTATCTTTAAGAAGCAGCGCCCTGTCCACCGCTCCTTGGGCATGTTGGTATTCTTTTTCTGAATTGTGCTCTCTCCGGTGGATTTCTCTTGATAGATTTATTTCTGTAAGCACTTTTAGTGAATCAACCGTTTCATTTTCGAAGGAAATTCTAAGACTGTCAATTTTGCTATCCGATTGTGCCCATAATCCATAAGACATTGAACAAGCCAGGGATAAAAGTATTCTAGCGCCAAGGTTGGGGAAATATTTTCTTTGTTGAAAGGGTAGATTTGGGCTTGACTTCAAAATTGAGGAGATTTAGTGTTTTAATTAAAATTAAGAGAATAATTTTAATGTAAGAATTCTTACTTGGTCATTTTTAAAAGTTCATTTACTACTTTTGGAATGCCTGTAGACGCATTTTCTGCAAACACTTTTAATTTTTTGGATTCTGAAATAGATGGCTTCGGATCTACAAAATAGATAGGTGCATCTGGTTTTGCGTACTGGACCAGACCGGCAGCGGGATAGACTTGCATGGAAGTTCCTACTATAATAATTACATCTGCTTGTTCCACAACTTCTGCCGCCACCTCAATCATGGGGACCATTTCTCCAAACCATACTATATGAGGTCTTAGTTGATGATTTTGTTCACACAGATCTCCCAAGTTGAGGTCTTTTTTCCATTCCATAACAGAATCTTCATTCCCTGTGCTTCTTGCCTTAAGTAATTCTCCGTGAAGATGTATAACTTTGGTGCTTCCAGCCCGTTCGTGTAAATCATCTACGTTTTGAGTAATAATTGTCACGTCGTGAAACTTCTCAAGATCTGCTAATGCCTTGTGCGCAGCATTGGGCTGAACGGTTAAAAGTTGTCTTCTTCTTTGGTTGTAAAATTCCAAAACTGATTCAGGATTCTTGGCAAAGCCTTCAGGAGAGGCAACCTCCATTACATTATGTCCTTCCCATAGGCCATCACTGTCCCGAAACGTTTTTATTCCACTTTCTGCGCTGACTCCAGCGCCTGTTAAAACTGCTATCTTCAAAATTATTAATTGATTATGTACGGCCTACTTTCCTGTTCAAACTGTACAGTTATTATTATATTCGCTTAAAAATACACTAATATTTGGATTTAGAATTATTTAAACATCTGGAGTCTTATCTCACAGATAATCGAAAGAATCTTTTTCAAAAGATTATTTCAGACCGAACACGCCATTTTACGGTTGCCACAGAAGATGTTTACCAACTCCACAATACAAGTGCGGTGATGCGCACTTGCGATGTTTTTGGTATCCAAGATTTACATGTTGTTGAGGAGTTACTGGGGAAAAGAGTGGATAAGGAAATTGCAATGGGCGCCCAAAAATGGGTGAATCTTAATCGGTATAATTCCATAGATGATTGCATTGGTACTTTGAAAAATTCAGGATATCAGATTATCGCAACTACGCCACATAATGATTCCACCTTGCTGCATGAATTTGATGTTACTAAAAAAAGTGCATTTTTCTTTGGAAAGGAAAGTGAGGGGTTAAGCGATAAAGTTATGACGGCGGCAGATGGATTTTTGAAAATACCTATGCACGGATTTACTGAAAGTTTAAATATTTCAGTTTCAGTTGCCATCATTCTACAAAGTCTAGTTACTAGAATGAGACAAAGTAATTTAGACTGGCAATTAACTGAAGAGGAGCAGTTTGAAATTAAAATGAAATGGATGAGAAATACGATTAAAGCTTCCGATGCAATAATTGAACGTTTTTACCAGGAAAATTCTGAACCCGAGATATGATTTGGAGATACTTGAATATTTTCTACTATTCTATAGTCTCTAGATTTAATCAAGATTGAAGAGAGCTAAAATCTAATTGTGTCATTCTTATAAAAATCCCAAATACCGATGAAACTCGTTTTTGCAACCCATAATAAAAATAAATTCCTTGAAGTAAAAGCTATGCTGCCCAAGCATATTGAACTTCTAAATCTGGACGACATTGGGTGCAATGAAGATATTCCCGAAACTGCAGATACTATTGAAGGCAATGCGATCTTAAAAGCCAAATATGTATATGATACCTATCAATTGGCGTGTTTTGCGGACGACACTGGTCTTGAGGTGAAATCTTTAAACAGTGAACCGGGTGTGTACAGTGCACGGTATGCGGGTGTTGAAAATAATTCCACGGCCAATATTGAAAAACTTCTGGAAAATTTAAAGGATAAGGAAGATCGTTCGGCTAGATTTAAAACAGTTATAGCATATATATCACAAATTTCGGAAGAGATTTTTTCAGGTATTTGTGAAGGGGAAATAACAAAAGAGCTTAGAGGAGAATCAGGATTTGGTTATGATCCTGTCTTCCAACCTTCAGGATTTGATAGAACTTTTGCGGAAATGACGTTACATCAAAAGAGTGAAATTGGCCATAGAGGAAAGGCAATGAGACAGCTAATAGATTTTCTTGAAAGGTAATAATGATGGTTGGCTAATCTATCTCTAGGGGAAGCAGTTTCCGTATCTTCAAAATATTTTCCCAACACTATCAATCAATCCAAAAAAATAAATTACTTTTGCACCCTCGAAAAAATCCGAAATTTATATTTGGATTCGGAGAAATTCCCCAGGGAGGGGAAGTGTTATAGTGAAGCTGTCCGTGTATATTTATGTGTCCAGTAGCTTCCCACTAACACATAAATAACAATTTTATATTACAAAATGACAGCATTTAAAGCACTCGGCTTAGAAGAACATCTTCTTAAAGCCATTGCCGACATGGGTTTTGAAACCCCGTCGGAAGTACAAGAAAAAGCAATTCCAATCCTTTTAGATCGCGAAACCGACATGGTTTCTTTGGCTCAGACCGGGACGGGTAAAACCGCAGCCTTTGGTTTTCCAATGTTGCAAAAGATAGACGTACAGAGTCGTACAACTCAAGGTCTAATCCTTTCGCCAACGCGTGAGCTTTGTCTTCAAATTACCAATGAAATGATAGCTTACGGCAAGTATATGCCAGGGTTGAACGTAACCGCTATTTATGGTGGTGCAAGTATAACAGATCAAGCACGTCAAATAAAAAGAGGTTCTCAAATTATTGTAGCCACTCCGGGAAGGATGAAGGATATGATTGGAAGAGGCCTAATAGATATTTCAAAATTAGAATATTGCGTTCTAGATGAAGCTGATGAAATGCTCAATATGGGCTTTTATGAGGATATCACCGAAATTCTATCGCACACACCTAAAGATAAGAGCACATGGCTTTTTAGCGCAACAATGCCAAAGGAGGTCTCTACTATTGCCAAGAAATTTATGCATACGCCGGTAGAAATTACCGTTGGTACCAGAAACACTGGTACTGAAAATGTGTCGCATGAATACTATTTGGTAAACGCACGCGATCGTTATAATGCATTAAAAAGATTGGCAGATGCTAATCCAGATATTTTTGGGTTGATTTTCTGTAGAACAAAACGCGATACGCAGCAAGTAGCGGAAAAACTTATAGAAGATGGTTACAGTGCTGCGGCAATCCATGGTGATTTAAGCCAAGGCCAGCGTGATATGGTGATGAAATCTTTTAGAAACCACCAAATACAGATGCTAGTCGCTACCGATGTGGCTTCTAGAGGTATTGACGTAGATGAGATTACACACGTAATAAACTATCAACTTCCAGATGAAATAGAAACTTATACGCACCGAAGCGGTCGTACCGGTCGGGCTGGAAAGAAAGGTGTTTCTATTGTTATAGTTTCCAAAAGTGAGGTAAGAAAAATCAAAGCGATTGAAAAGATTATTCAGAGACAATTTATACCAAAGGAAATTCCTTCTGGAATGGAAATTTGTGAAGTTCAATTGTTCCACCTTGCAAATACAATCAAGAAGACAGAGATAAATGAAGAGATAAACCCTTATCTCCCCAATATCAATGAGGTACTCGAAGAATTCACTAAAGAGGAACTGATCAAAAAGGTCTTTTCTGTAGAATTTACTCGTTTCTTCAACTACTATAAAAACTCCAAAGATCTCAACATTTCAGCTCAAGGCAACTTTTCGGAAGAAGGGTCGGCAGACAGCACCCGTTATTTTATAAATATTGGTGGGAAGGATGATTTCGATTGGATGAGCCTAAAGGATTTCCTTCGCGATCTGCTTCAGCTTGGAAGAGACGATGTTTATAAAGTCGATGTAAAGGATAGTTTTTCATTCTTTAATACAGATGAGAAGCATAAGGATACTGTAATGGAAATTTTCAAGGATTTTAAACTTGAAGGTAGACAGATTAATATTGAAATTAGCAAAGATACCGGAAGAAGTGGTGGACGAGATCGTGGTAAAAAACGAAGTGGCAGAAGCGACAGAGGAGATAGAAGTGATAGAGGTGGCGATAGCGGCGGATTCAAAAAACGTCGTAGCAACAGCTCAGATGGTGGGGATAAACCAGCATTTAAGGGCAAAAGCCGTAGACGTGAAAAACCTGTAAGTAAAGGTACTGGCGGAAAACGGAGAAGAGATAGTTAGTATATAGAAATTTTATCTACTCTTGGGAAATTACTTTTATATTTCCGGGAATAACCTAAAAGAAGGCATCATTGATCAATTCGATGGTGCCTTTTTGTTTATGTTTATCTACGCTGCATTCTGCTCTGCATCCTCCTGTTATTATTGCGATTTTCTTCTATATTTTTCCTAATTTCCCCGTTTCATTTTTACATGCCTACCTATGCAATTTAATCTTAAAACATTTCTTCCGCATTTAGTCGTTATTTTACTGTTTATCGTTGCGGCGCTGGCCTATTTTAATCCTGTTTTACAAGGGAAAAAGATATTTCAAAGTGATATTGTCCAGTATAATGGAATGGCCAAACAGCAAAACGATTTCCGAAAGGCTACAGGGGAAGAAACTTTTTGGACAGATGCTGCTTTTGGCGGCATGCCAACCTATCAATTAGGTGCAAAATATCCACATAACTATATTAAACAATTGGATTTGGCGATTCGTTTTCTGCCAAGGCCAGCGGATTATCTCTTTCTATATCTCATTGGAATGTACATTCTCCTTATTGTACTGAAGGTGAATTATAAATTGGCATTTCTTGGAGCTCTTGCTTTTGGATTCTCAACATATCTGATAATTATTTTGGGGGTAGGCCATAATGCGAAAGCACATGCCATAGCTTATATGCCCTTGGTTTTAAGTGGAATATTCCTGACTTTCCGAGGTAAGTATTTATACGGATTTCTTCTGCTAACGGTCTCTATGGCTTTAGAATTGGTAGCAAACCATTTTCAGATGACTTATTATTTAATGCTGCTGGTTGTAATAATTGGAGTTGTCTATTTAATTGATGCCTTTAATAAAAAAATGATTCCTCAATATTTTAAGGCGGTTGGGATTATGATGATGGCTGTGCTGATCGCTTTGGGACTGAATGCGACAAATATTTTGGCAACTAAGGAATATGCAGATACTTCAACTAGAGGAAATACTGGCTTATCCATAAATGCCGACGGCAGCCCGAAAGACAATAATTCAGGTTTGGATTTTGATTATATTACTGAATATAGCTACGGAAAACTAGAGAGCCTCAATCTTTTTATTCCGCGGTTTATGGGAGGAAGTTCTTCCGAAGTATTCCCAGATGATTCAAAAACCGTAGAATCATTGATGCGGATGGGCGCAACCTCTCAAGATGTAAATCAAATTATGGGGCAGATTCCCATGTATTGGGGAGATCAAACATTCGTAGGCGCACCGGCCTATGTAGGGGCAATTGTAATTTTTCTTGCAGTGTTGGCACTATTCTTAATCCGAGGTAGGTTTAAATGGTGGACAGTATCCGCATTTATACTGACTTTGTTGTTGTCCTGGGGGAAAAACTTTAGTGGTCTTACGGAGTTTTTCATCAATTACGTTCCCATGTATGATAAATTTAGAGCAGTCTCTTCAATCCAAGTGATAATAGAGCTTGTATTGCCAATCTTGGCTGTGGTTGGATTGCACAAATTTTTCAGTAACGATGAAAGGGAAAAGGAAAGAACAAAAGCACTTCTTTGGTCAACTGGGATTGTGGGAGGAATCTCGGTTGTTTTTCTGCTCTTAAAATCTTCTCTTTTTGATTTCGCCAGTCCTTATGACAGCTACTTTAGGGAAGAATTGGGGTTGCCATTTGTAGAAGCAGTACGTGAAGATAGAATGGCATTATTTACTTCGGACACTATTCGGTCTTTAATATTTGTTCTATTGACGGCTGGAGTGCTGTGGTTTTTTATTAAAGGAACTTTTAAAAAGGGGGTGGCTATTGCGGTTATTTCTATTTTAATATTGGTAGACCTTGTTGGTGTTGACCGTCGATATGTAAATGAAGAAGATTTTGTTCAGGCAAGGGTAATGGACCAGCCATTTCAAAAGAATGGAGCTGATATCCAAATTTTGGAAGATGAAGACCATTTTCGGGTCTACGATGCAACATCCAATGCTTTCAACAGCGCAAGAGCGAGCTACTTCCACAATGCCTTGGGTGGATATCATGCGGCAAAGCCAGGGAGAATGCAGGAGTTATTTGAATTTTATATCAGTAAGGGTGATATAGGAATTCTGAACATGATGAATGTGCGATATATTATTGTACAGAATAAAAATGGCGGCCCAGTGGCACAAAGAAATCCCTATGCAAACGGAAATTCATGGTTTGTTGAAAATGTGTTGCCGGCTGAAAATGCGAATGATGAAATTCGGTTACTGGATAGTTTGGATACCAAAAAAACGGCCGTAATAAATAAAGAATATCTTTCTAAAATTCCAAATCAGAAAATTCAAAGAGATTCTTCTGCAACTATAGAACTGTTCAGTTATAAACCCAATCATTTGGTATATGAAGCATCTACCAAAACCCCTCAACTTGTTGTGTTTTCTGAAGTGTATTATCCCAAGGGCTGGAACGCTTACATCAACGGAAAACCTGTTGAATATTTTCCCGCAGATTATGTGTTACGGGCAATGGTAATTCCCGAAGGAAATAATAAGATAGAATTTAAGTTTGAACCTAAGGTTATTCAAACAGGTAGCATGATTTCTTTAGTTAGTAGTATTGTGTTTCTTTTAATTTTATTGAGCGGTCTGTATTTTGTATTTCAGAAGAAGAAAACAGATGAATAGGTGAAGCGCGCTTTAATCATAACATATTATTGGCCTCCCGCAGGCGGTCCGGGAGTACAGCGCTGGTTAAAATTTGTAAAATACCTCCGTGATTTTGAAGTGGAACCAATTGTTTATGTTCCAGAGAATCCCAACTATCCCTTGGTAGATGAAAATTTCATGGATGAAATTCCTTCAGATATTGAAATCATAAAACATCCCATTAGGGAACCATATGGTTTGGCGAAATTATTTTCAAAGAAGAAAACCAAACAAATAAGCAGCGGCATAATTCCGAAGAAGGAATCATCCTTTTTAGAAGATTTAATGCTCTATGTGCGTGGAAACTTTTTTATTCCGGATGCCCGGGTGGGCTGGGTAAAACCTTCAGTAGCATTTCTTAAAGAGTATATTCCGGAAAATAATATAGACGTCATAATTACTTCGGGTCCACCTCATAGTCTTCATCTAATAGGGATGCAGCTTAAAAAGGAATTGAATATTAAATGGATTGCAGATTTTCGAGATCCTTGGACCACTATCCATTACCATAAATCCCTTCGCTTGAATAAATCTTCGGATCGTAAGCATAAGAAGCTGGAAGCTATGGTCCTGAATAGTGCAAATACAATAGTAGTTACAAGTCCTTCCACAAAGAAGGAATTTCAAACGATTACCAATGTTCCAATTGAGGTGGTAACCAATGGATTTGATATAACGCTTCCAATTGAGGTGGAGCTGGATAGGGAGTTTTCAATATCTCATATCGGCTCTTTACTTAGCGAAAGAAATCCCGAAATTTTATGGGAAGTATTAGCCGATATTTCAAATGAATCTCCATCCATTAAAAAAGAATTATTGTTGAAATTCGCAGGTGCGGTAAGCGAAGAGGTAAAGGAAAGTCTTAGAGAGCATAACCTTCTTGCCAACACTAATTTTCTGGGGTACGTATCCCATTCTGAAGCGTTGAAATTGCAACATCAAAGTCAGGTTCTTCTCTTGGTAGAAATAAACAGCGAGGAAACCAGGGCAATAATTCCGGGGAAAATATTTGAATATTTGGCGGCAGCTCGCCCCATTTTAGCTCTAGGCCCGGCGGGAAGCGATATTGAAGGTATTATTCGGGAGACTGAAGTAGGGAAGTTTTTTGATTATTCAGAAAAGGAAAAATTAAAATCCCAAATCCTCCAATATTATAGATCGTTTAAAAATAATGATCTAAATGTTACAAATTCAGGAATCGAGAAATACAGCAGAAAAGAGTTAACCGGAAAAATGGCAGCCTTGATTCAAACTTTGTAATTCTATAAATAAAAAAAACCTCCATGTCTCGTAATAACGATTCACGGAGGTTTAACCAACCAACCAAAAAACTATTTTCATCCTCTTCCGCGCACATTAAGGCTCTGTCCGGAAGATGAACTTCTGGAAGAATTTAAGGCGGAATTATTTCGGGTAGAGGAATTTGATCTTTTTAATGAATTTCTGTTCGTACTTTTTCTAGAAGGAACTTGTGCTTGATTTCTTATAGACTTCCCTTTGTTATTATTGATAGATGATGAACGGGTTTGCACTGGCTGCACAGATCTAGGCGTAGACGTTTCGCGTATACTACGAGTATTCGTATTTTTCTCAATACTATTTCTGGTATTAGTTGAACGTACCGGCGCGTTTGCATTCGTTCTTATATTAGTGGAATTTGTTTGTAGAGAACTGTTGTTTCTAGAGGTGTTATTTGTCCTAACAGTGTTAGCGTTTCTAACGTTATCATTAGTCCGACCGTTAGTATTATTACTTCTTACGTTAGATTGCCCTCTGCCATCAGAAGTTGAATTTCGAGTTGTGTTTGCAGTAGTTCTGGAATTCTTCACTTCTTGATTGTTTCGACCGCTATTTGCAATCATTGTATTACGACGATTGGGATCGAAATACGGGTTTTTTACTACACGCCCATTCTCTTGATGCACTCTGCTTCCAGGGCGGTAAAAATCACGTCGACCATTCTGATAAGAAACTCTTCCTCTATTATTATAATAATGTATATGTTGAGGATAGCTATATCTTATGGGCGTATAATGTCTTCTATACGGATAGTCGTAAACAATTACATGAGTATAAAGGGGTCTTGCATAATAAATGTGCCAAGGACGATATACATAGTATGGATTATAGACGTTAATTGCGCCAGAATAGTGAGAATAATGGCCATAATTGTTATAGAAGATATTTAGACCCCCAACGCGCACTAAGCGTCGGTCGTTATAACGAATGTCAACATTTCCTGCCCTAACAATTCTTCCGAATTCATCGTAATAAACAGGAACGTTTTCTACTTGAATTACAGCGCCATAAGCATCATATTGGACGAATGCATCATAATTATATCCCGAATTGAAACTTATGTTCACGTTTGGGGAACTAACGGTAACTTGATTGTTTTTTTGTGGACCTATATATACGAAATCAAATTGGCCATCGGGAAATATTGAAAACTCCACATCTTGTTCTACAAAAATAAAAGCGTTTCCGTCGTATCCTCTTCTAATATGATTTTCGCTATTAATGGGGGTGGCAGTTGCAGTGAAGCCCATCAATATAATGCCAAAAATGGTAGCTAATTTCTTCATAATCATAAAATTTAAAATATTATTCTTGTTTGGGATGTTGCCCATACAAGCCTATATATAAGTAAACAACGACCGTGCCACGATTTTAATATCTTGATTATCAGGTTTATTGTGAGGGCGAAGCAAATTGATTGAAAATTTTAGACCATTTTCAATTAAAAAATCCGTAAAAGAATTTGACCTCTTCAACGGACTTTTAACCAACCAACCAAAAAACTAAAAGTTTTATGGTAGATTAAACTTCAATTAGTATGCCATATTGAATTTATAGTTTTTCTTTAAGATATTTTGCAGTAAATGATGCGTCTGATTTTGCAACCTCTTCGGGTGTACCTTCCGCTACTACAATTCCACCTCTTTCACCTCCTTCAGGTCCAAGGTCTATAATATAGTCTGCGCATTTTATCAAATCGAGATTGTGTTCTACCACAATTACGGTATGACCTCTATCCAGCAAGGCGTAAAAGGACGCTAATAGTTTCTTAATATCATGAAAGTGAAGTCCAGTGGTAGGTTCGTCAAAAATAAATAGAGTTTTGTCCTTCGAAGTTCCTTTAACTAGAAAGGAAGCCAATTTGATTCTTTGTGCCTCACCTCCAGATAGCGTTGATGAACTTTGGCCCAATTGCACATAGCCCAAACCAACGTCTTGTAAGGGTTGGAGCTTGGCCGCTATTTTTTCTTGTTTGTGTTTTCCAAAAAATTCTACCGCATCGTCTACGGTCATTGTAAGGACGTCATCGATATTCTTATCATGAAATTTAACCTCCAATACTTCTTTTTTAAATCGTTTTCCATTGCAAACGTCGCAGATCAAATGAACATCGGCCATAAACTGCATTTCTATGGTAACTTCACCTTCACCTTTACATGTCTCACAACGCCCGCCATCAACATTAAAACTAAAATGCTTCGGCTTATATCCTCGAATATCTGAAAGCTTTTGAGTTGCAAATAGATTCCGAATATCGTCGTAGGCCTTAATATATGTTACCGGATTGCTGCGACTGGAACGGCCGATGGGGTTTTGATCAATGAATTCGATACTTTTTATAGTGGAAAAATCCCCTTTTATTTCTGTAAACTGTCCAGGCTTTTCACCATAACCGCCAATTTGCCTCAGGAGAGCAGGGTAGAGGATCTTCTTTACCAAGGTGCTTTTTCCGCTTCCTGAAACTCCAGTTACGGCAGTAAAAACATTTAAAGGAAAAGTAACGTCAATATTCTTTAAGTTGTTCTGTCGCGCACCTAGTATGGAAATTTTATTTTTGGAAGTCCGCCGTTTTTTTGGCACCTCGATTTCCATTTCTCCGTTGAGATATTTTGCCGTAAGCGAATCTGATTTTAATATTTCCGCATAATTTCCATGAGCCACTACTTCTCCTCCGTAAGTTCCGGCTTCCGGTCCAATATCGATAATATCGTCTGCCGCCTTCATTATATCTTCATCATGTTCTACCACAATTACGGTATTTCCAATGTCCCGCAATGATTTTAGCACATCAATCAGTCTTTCGGTATCTTTTGGATGGAGGCCAATGCTAGGTTCATCCAATATGTACATAGACCCAACCAGACTGCTTCCCAACGATGTTGCCAAATTAATTCGTTGTGATTCTCCTCCGGAAAGAGTATTAGACTTACGATTAAGCGTCAAATACCCGAGTCCCACATTTCTAAGGAATCGAATCCGATTGTTGATCTCTAGCAGAAGTCGTTTTCCGACCTTGGCATCATAGTTGGAAAGCTCCAGATCGTCAAAAAATTCAGCAAGTTTGTCAAGGGGTAATTCTACCAGTTCCTGGATGGAGGTGCCGTTTATTTTTATGTAGCCGGCTTCGGGGCGCAAACGTTTCCCTTTGCATGTGGTGCATTTGGTTTTTCCTCGGTATCGTGAAAGCATGACCCTATTCTGAATTTTATAGCTTTTTGATTCCAAAAAGGAAAAAAACGAATTTAGTCCTTCAAAATATTTATTTCCTTCCCAAACCAATTGTTTTTGAGCTTCCGACAACTCAAACCAAGGTCTATGGATTGGAAAATCGAACTTATAGGCAGCGTTTACGAGTTGATCCCTATACCAGCTCATGCTTTCTCCTCTCCACGGAAATATTGCATTTTCAAATACAGATAGTGCTGTGTTGGGAATAACAAGATCTTCATCAATTCCAATAACATCGCCGTATCCTTCACATACAGGACAGGCGCCATAAGGGTTGTTAAAACTGAACAAATGCACGTTGGGTTCCATAAATGTCATTCCGTCAGCTTCAAATCTATTGTTGAATTCATGGACTTTTTTTAAACTGAGCGTTTCAATGAACAATTCTCCCTTTCCCTCAAAAAAAGCTATTTCTACGGCATCTGCAAGTCTGTTATAAAAGTCTTCGTCGTCTTTGGTTATAATTCTGTCAATTACCAAATCAATTTTTGTGGGAAGGGATTTTTCTGGCAATTCATCAATTCTTACCACGTCTTCCCCTATTTTAACTCGTGAATAACCTTGTTGGGCCATGGCTTGAATCTTGTTTTCCATAGTCCGACCTTCTTCTAAATGAATAGGAGCGAGGAGGAGGAGTTTCTCACCCTCGGGGAACTCTTTTATGAAACTTATTACGTCGGTGGTAGTATCCTTTTTCACTTCTCTTCCCGAAATAGGAGAGATTGTTTTGCCGATGCGGGTGTATAGGAGTTTTAGGTAATCGTATATTTCTGTGGAAGTTCCAACAGTGGATCTGGGGTTGGTGGCATTAACTTTCTGTTCAATGGCAATGGCGGGTGAGATGCCTTTGATGGAATCCACTTTGGGCTTATCCAGGCGGCCTAGGAATTGTCGGGCATAACTCGATAGGCTTTCTACATAGCGGCGCTGTCCTTCCGCATATAGGGTGTCAAAGGCTAAACTGGATTTTCCACTCCCAGAAAGTCCAGTAATTACCACTAATTTATTACGTGGAATGGCAACGGAAATATTTTTTAAATTGTGAAGTTTTGCTCCTTGTATTAGGATATACTTCTTGGTGTTTAAGGTTTCGATATTCAATTCTATTGCTTCTTTTTTCTGTGGTGTAAAGATACCATAACAGGTTTGAGCATTGAAGTGAAGTGAGTAATAATTGTGATGTATTAAAACTTTTTAACCTTTTTTTTGTATTTGTGAATTCTTTGTTGTTATATTTACCGCTCATAGCAACATCTAAAAGTTACAGCCTATAGCATATCATTACTCTTAAAAATAAACATTTCTAATCGAGCAACAGCAATAGTTGTTTATTTATTTATTAAAAGAAGTATTGATATGAAGCAAAGCACAAGCTCTGACGCGTATTTGGTAAACGCCTACATGAACGGTAACGAACCTGCCCTTTGCGAGTTAATAACCCGCCATAAGCAAAGGATCTACAGTTTTATTTATTCGAAAGTTTTTGATAGAGACATCACTGAGGATATCTTCCAGGATACTTTTATTAAAGTTATAAAGACATTAAAAAAAGGAGCCTATAATGAGGAAGGAAAATTTCTGCCGTGGGTTATGCGCATTGCCCATAATCTAGTTATAGATCACTTCCGCAAAACGAATCGTATGCCCAAATTTGAAAATAATGACGATTTCAATATTTTCTCAGTTTTAAGCGACCAATCCCTTAATATTGAAAGGAAAATCATTAAAGGTCAGGTTGAGGACGATGTAAGAAGATTGATACAAGAACTTCCTGAAGACCAAAAGGAGGTCTTGATCATGCGTATTTATAAGGAAATGAGTTTTAAGGAGATCAGCGAGCAAACAGGTGTAAGTATTAATACCGCCTTAGGCAGAATGCGTTACGCTCTGATTAATCTTCGAAAAGTTATTGAAAAGCATAACATAATATTGACGAACTGATGCAATAAAGCATATTTTGCTGCGTTAATTGAGAATACTAACCTTAAATTGACGGTTTATGCAAAAAATGTACTCAAAGTTTTTACGTGTGGACGGCGTGAATAAAAATCTGGTTCCAAAAGAAGAAACTGTTCGGTTCCTTCTGGATTATTCGAAAGCTTTAAGTGTTATAAATTATCAAAACAAGAAGTTTGAAGCGCTTCTTAATTAACAATAAAAACCCCTGAAATTTAAATTTCAGGGGTTTTTTCTGTGATATCGTTATTCTTATTCTTAAATTTCTTAAAAATTATATAATATCTGTTGATAAAACTTTAATCGCTGTATATTGTCACGATAAAGGACATATAAACAGTTAGTGTTAAGAATTAATTTCTTAATTCGATATTGTATTTCTCATGTCATATTGTTACATTTGTTCCTTATATAACTAATCCATATTAACTGGAATACACGAATGAAAAAAAGATGAAATTTCCAAAAATTTTGGAATTCCTTTAATAATTTGTATATCTTCGCTTAAAAATAACCAATTATGAAGAAAATTCTACTACTAACATCTTTGATTACTGCTTCTTGCTTATATGCGCAAGAAGAAGCCCCAGAGGCCACCCCTCAAGACGACTATAATAAATGGTCTATTGAAGTAGCTGGAGGGTTCCATAAACCGGCAGAACCATTTGCTGAAGGCTATTGGACTGACGATGCTCCAAGTTTTGGACAATTTAGTGTTGGAACACGTTATATGATGAACAACCGATTCGGTATGAAACTGGATTTCGGTATGAATATGGCGAAAGAAGGAAATTCTAAAGATGAAGGAATGAGTCCTGCATTCAAGACAAGATATTATCGTGCAGATCTTCAAGGAGTAGCTAATCTTGGATCTATTTTTAATTTCAGTTCATGGACCAATACTATAGGTTTATTATTCCATACGGGTATTGGTTATTCTGAAATGAACGTTAAGGAGCCAATCGAAAAAAGTGCTACCGATCACATGCTTAATGCAATGTATGGAATTACGCCTCAAATCAAATTGGGTAATAGATTAGCATTTAACATCGATGTGACAATGGTTCACAATATCCGTCAACACTATACATGGGATGGTACTAAAACTAGTGGAACCGTTGAACGTGGATTCAATGGAAAAGTAATGAACTTTTCTGCTGGATTGACTCTTTACCTTGGAAAACATGATATTCATGCGGATTGGGTACCAGATTCTTACGGATTTGATTCTGCTGCTGGAGACTTAGAAGCTAGAGTTGCTAAAATTGAGACTGACCTTATTGATACTGACCAGGATGGTGTGCCAGATTACCTAGATCGTGAGCCTAACACCCCTTCAGGTGTAGCTGTTGATACAAAAGGATATGCTGTCGACTTAAATAACAACGGTATTCCAGATGAACTTGAATCTACACTAGATCAGCGTTACTCAAGAAAAGGAGAGGCTGTTAAGATTAGCGGTGGTGAGATTGTTAAGAAATTGATTGACGAAGGTTACGTAAACGTATACTTCCAGTTTGACAGTACGAAACCAGAAACTTATTCTTTGGAAGCTATCAACTACTTGATCAAGTATATGGCTGAGCACCCAACTGCAAAAGCTGAGTTGATCGGATATGCTGATGAGTTAGGAAGTGCTGACTACAACCAAACTTTATCTGCAAACAGAGCGCAAGCAGTCTACGATATCCTAATCGCTACGGGTGTATCTCCAGACAGATTGTCTCATAAAGGTGCGGGTGTAAATAGTTCTGTAGATAAGAATTCTGCTCCAGCAAGACAACTTGTTAGATGTGTTACATTTAGATTACAAGATTAATTATAGTATAATATTTTTAGAAAAGGTCTTCCATTGGAAGGCCTTTTTTTATTGAATTATCTTGAGAGGATGCTTTAGCAATTATTTGTATGGGTAAAAACTAAAACCCTCTACTCTCATCTCAATTCTCCTATTATGACAGATAAGTTATGGCACGCTCTGAAAAGCCGCTATTTATTCAAAAGATGTTACACTCACAATCGCCCTTCTGAACAATTTTGCTTGAAAAGCAGTGTACTCATCCCGTTCTATTGACAATAAATCCATAGGATAGCCAATATCAAAGGCAACCCAAAACAGTTATTGATGACTAAGCTTTTGAGATATCAGAAAAGTTCAATTGTTGAATACGGCCACGAGATACTACAAATCACTCAGGGATATTTTGAATCCATCAATGCCATGTTAAATGGTGTTGCACTTATGAAAATCTAAGGCCCTTATTTTAGCTCTGTAAATAAGGCAAGAGTAGATTGAACAATCTACAAAAGAATAAGGTCCTATCGAAAAGGCTATTTAAGTAGTTGCAAACAAGAGGAAGAAAAATATCAGATTTAATTTCTGGAGATATATGAATTGAATTTAAAAAAATCCTTGATACGACGGACTTTCACGTTTAGAGATTTGAAATTGAAGATAGAAAATAGATTTTACCCAAAGAAAGTTCAATATAATTCCGAATTTTTACGGACGTAGATCACTCATAGGAAATAGGCCAAAAGAACAGCTAAAACAACTGCGGCCATTTTTTTAGGATTAAACTTGTGATTTTTTGAACTTTCAAAAAGAATAGTTGTAGAAACGTGTAGAAATATACCAATCACCAAAGCATTAAGTTCCGTCTCAAATTTTTCCATAAAGCCAAAATTGTGTGAAATGTAATTACCCAATGGCGTCATCAATGCAAAAAACAAAATAAATAAAATGGTTGTACTCTGCTTATAACCTGAGGAGATAAAGAAAAAGGACAGGATAATGGCAACAGGGATTTTATGAATTATTATAGCTATCAATAAGTTATTATGTTCCGAAATCGGGAAACCTTCCATAAATGCATGGATGCAAAGACTAACGAACAACATCCATGGAAAATGTTTGGATTCGGAATTGAGGTGTACGTGTCCATGTTCTGCACCCTTAGAGAAAAATTCGAGAAAAAGCTGTAATAGAATCCCCAGCATTATATAAACGCCAACAGTTTTTGAGTCGTTCTCAAAAGCGTGGGGCAATAATTCAAACACCGTGATGGAAAGAAGAAATCCACCACTAAATGCCAAAAAGACCTCCATATTCCGAAGTTCCTTCTTGCGAAGGAATAGAGCGAAAACATATCCTACGGCGACTGCCAAAAAGAGCAACAGATAATTCATCTACCAAATATTAGGATCAACCTTTCAGAAGTTTCTTCATTAAATTCGTTTAGGTGATAATCTCCAAAGACAGCCTTCATTTTTACATTTGCTAAGGTAAAATATTCTTTGAAATCTTCTAAAGTTAAGGCTTTCACACGTTCTGTATAGGCGTGATCCTCTCCTTGGTCATGAAAACGAATATGTTTAAATATAAACCCATCCTTCACATATTTTTCAATATGGAAGAGAATATTACCGACTTGCTTTTTCTCGTGCGAGACAAGGTTTTTGATAGCTAATTTTACATTAAGGAAATCAATTACACCAAATCCACCTGGTTTAAGTTCAGCTTTTATGGCCTGAATGGTCCTAAGATTATCTATGTCTTCTTTGAAGTAACCATAACTTGTAAATAGATTGAATACCGCATCAAATTCCTTGGGATAAGGCATGCACATATTGTAGACTTCAAAGTGAAGCCTTTCGTTTTCATACTGTTTGGCATATTCAATACTCTCTTCAGAAAGGTCTATGCCTATTACGTCAAAGCCAATTCGGTTTAAATATTTTGCATGACGACCTCTGCCACAAGCAAGATCGAGAATGGAATCGTTCTTTTTTAGCTCTAAATAATTCGTTAAGGTATTCATGAACAGCGCGGCTTCTCGGTGATCGCGGTCCTTATAAAGTAGGTGATAATATGGGGTGTTAAACCACGAGGCGTACCAAGCTTCAGTTTCTTTATGCATAGTTTTCGTTTCGCCCTGCAAAAATACTGTATTTTTGCTCCAAATACGTTTTATACTATGTCAAAGAATTTTAAAATGGTGGCCAAGACTCTTTTCGGATTGGAAGAGCTTCTAGCGCAAGAACTAAGACATTTGGGAGCTTCTTCCATTGAAATAGGAATCCGAAATGTTTCCTTTGAAGGAGATATGGGATTCATGTATAAGGCCAACCTTTGTTGCAGAACGGCCATAAAAATATTGAAGCCTATTAATGCTTTCAATATTTTCACAGAAGAAGATCTCTATAAAAAGATTTATGAAATGCCGTGGGAACAATACATGCAGGTGGACGGGTCGTTAGCGGTCAATGCAACGGTTTTTTCAGACGTTTTTACACATTCCCAGTATATAGCTTTGAAAACCAAGGATGCCATCGTGGATAGATTTCGCGATAGGGAAGGAGTGCGTCCAAACGTAGATCTAGATCATCCCACACTGCGTATCAATGTTCACATAGACAGAAATATCTGTACTGTTTCATTAGATAGTTCTGGTGAATCTTTGCACAAGCGCGGTTATAAAGTGGAAAGTACTTTAGCGCCTATAAACGAGGTACTTGCCGCTGGTATGGTAATGCTTTCCGGATGGAATGGACAATGTGATTTCCTGGACCCTATGTGTGGCGGAGGAACAATCCTTACCGAAGCTGCCATGATTGCCTGTAATATCCCTCCCAACTTGAACAGAGAGGAATTCGGTTTTGAAACTTGGCCCGATTTTGATGTAGATCTTTACGAGATGATTGAGGCTGCAGCGCTTAAGAAAGTCCGTGATTTTTCATATAAGATTTATGGATATGATACAGATCCAGTTGCCGTGGGCAAAGCGAAAGAAAATATTAAGAGCGCAAACCTGCAGGAATTTATTGAAGTGAAGCAACAAGATTTTTTTGAAAGTAAAAAGGAGACGGAAAAATCATTATATATTCTCTTTAACCCACCTTATGATGAGCGTATTTCCGTTGAGAATATTGAAAACTTTTATGGCTCAATAGGTAATACCCTTAAGCGTAGCTATCCCGGCACCCAAGCATGGATGATTACCTCAAACATGGAAGCTCTTAAATTTGTTGGCCTCAGACCATCCCGAAAAATAAAACTATTTAACGGGAAGTTGGAAGCCAGATTGGTGCGTTATGAAATGTATGAAGGAAGTAGAAAAGCAAGTAAACAAGAATAGTATATAGATATATCTTAAATCCAATGTTCTGTCAGGTTGGCTGAAAAAAATTAAAATTCCTTTTAGCCTGATACAATTCTGGGATCGACAAGTAACTGAAGAAATTTGCTTTAAAATCGTTTCACGCTTTCTTTAGGAAATCCCATGTCTTTTTGGGAATATCATTTCTCATAATCGGTATCGTCTTGACTCTTTACAGTTCAGAAACAATGAAAACTTTGTTTATTGTACTTTAACCTTGTTTAGCCAATATTTTCTTAGGGATTTGGAGTAAAAAATATAGTAAATAAGTCGGAAGATAATTTATAAATTATACCGAAAAGCACTGACTTCAGATTTCGAGCATTTCACTATTTCTGCTCTTGATCTGGAAGAGAAGTCTTTTTGAATATCGGAATCAAATAAGAAATAGAATATCCATAACCCACCCCGAATTCACTGGAATCATAGGTTCGATTATAGCCTGGGATATAAAGATTGTCGAAATTTTCAGGTTTATCCTCGGCAATTTTTCTTTTTAATTGGGCATTAAGAGAAAGGTAAAGGTTTTTGAAAATCTCTGTTTTTACGCTTAGAATAAATTCCGCCCAATGCGCAGTCAAACCACTAAATTCTTGGGGAACCGTTATATTTTGGGAAGGGAATGTTTGGTTGTTGGTATAAACTCTATAGCTCAAAAGTTCTTGGTCAAAAGTTGAGAAGCCGTAGCGCAAACCTAAATTGATTGAATTGGTCATGCCAAGCCAATTTTCATAAGCATTAAAATCAAAGCCTATTTTTGCATAACTTCCATTAGTTTTAGAAGACACATAAGGCTCTATCCAATCCTTTTTTTCATGGCCCAATTCCACCGCTGCATAGAATTTCTTGGTTACCCTAAAATCGCCCATTATTTCAAAACCGGAATATCCGTTTTCGAGCAAGGTGCGCAAGGGTTTTGCTAAATCTACACCCACACGCAGCCCATATTTTTGGATTTTGGGGACGGTATCATTGGTCTTGTTTTGAGCGAAAGAGATCGCATTAAAACTAAGACTAATGAAGAATAGTAAGGTGAGCTTGCTTTTCATCAACAATTTTATCTCTTTTTATTTTGAAATCCTTTATCCAGTTATCACTTCCTTCATCCTCTAAAACTGTATCAAAATCACTGTATTCAGTTCGGTAGCCACAAGCGCGATTAACATATTTATCCTCTCTGTTATATACAAACGTAATCCTATCAACGTTTACTACAGGATCTTCGTTTTCTATAGTAGTTGTTCTAATAAATCTGTATTTGGTAATTTCGGAATTTACGTTAAGCGGAATTGCGATTGAATCAGTTTCTCTATTTGCGAAAATCGTTACGCTTTCTTCATAATCAGTTTCAATGGTCAGCTTTATTACTTTTTTACGCTTATTTTGATTGTTGAAATCGTTGAATGTAATAACGAGGTTAGGCGTAATTGCTGCTCCTTCCGGGCAGATATCATCTCGGGTACAGCCATTCATGGCGAATACTATTATAAAAAGAACAACAATTCGTTTAAACATAGTTTATAATGAATGTTACAGAAAAAATCAACGTTTTTCCAAAAGTACAACATTTTCTACGTGATGTGTCTGCGGAAACATATCTACGGGTTGAACCCTGGTCACTTTATATTTTGAGTCCAATAATGCTAAATCTCTAGCTTGGGTAGCGCTGTTACAGCTCACATAAATAATTTTATCCGCGCCTAAATTGAGCAGTTGTCCAACTACGTCGGCATGCATTCCATCTCTTGGCGGATCTGTAATAACCACGTCGGGTTTTCCGTGTGTGGCTATAAACTTCTCATTAAAAACCTTTTTCATATCTCCCACATAAAATTCCGCGTTGTCAATATTGTTCAACTTGGCATTTTCTTTAGCAGCAGTAATGGCATCTGGCACCGCTTCAACCCCGATTACCTTAGCGGCGTTTCTTGACACGAATTGTGCTATAGTACCAGTTCCTGTATAAAGGTCATAAACGAGCTCATTGCCGCTTAGACCTGTAAAATCCCTTGTAATTTTATAAAGTTCGTAAGCCTGCGCACTATTGGTCTGATAAAAAGACTTCGCATTGATCTTAAACTTTAGACCTTCCATCTCTTCAAATATATGATCCCTTCCGAAGTGAGTGTGAACATCCTGATCGTAAATAGTATCATTTCCTTTGGAATTGGTTACATATAATAAAGATGTCAAGTCAGGAAATTCACTGGAAATAGCATCCATCAACAAAGTTCTGTTTTCTTCATCTTCATGGAAAAACTGTATAAGCACCATTGTTTCTCCAGTAGAAGAGGTCCGGATCATTAAGGTTCGTAAAAATCCTTCTTGGTTTCTTGTATTGTAAAAAGCCAATCCCAATTCCTCTGCTTTGGCTTTAACAAAGTCGCGAATCGCATTACTGGGGTTGGGCTGAAGATAGCAAACTTCAAGATCAAGAATTTTATCCCACATTCCTGGAATATGGAACCCAAGCGCGTTTCGGTTTTCGATAACTTCACCGCTTCTTATTTGGTCCAGGGTCAACCATTTGTTATCGCTAAAAGAGAATTCCATTTTATTGCGATAAAAATATTGCTTTTCGGAACCGAGGATAGGGATAAAGGGTGGCAATTCTACTTTTGCAATACGTTTTAGATTTTGCTCAACTTCTTGCTGTTTATAGAAAAGTTGGTGCTCGTAGCCCATATCCTGCCATTTGCAGCCTCCACAAACTCCAAAATGCGGACAGACGGGCTCTGTTCTTTTATCAGATAATTTTGAAAATGAAATCGCAGATCCTTCATAAAAACCTTTTCGTTTTTTGGTAGTCTGTATAGTTGCCACATCGCCGGGCACTGCGTTATCGATAAAGACCACTCGTCCATCAGGAGCCTTCGCAATTGACTTTCCTTTGGCCGCTGCATCAGTAACTTGTAGGTCTTCAAAAACCACTCTTTTATTTTTCCTTGCCATAGCCGCAAAAATAGCATAATTGTTAGGTTTAAATCCTGTTAAGAGGTCAAAAAAAGTGGGTTTTATTTAGTAATTTGCAGCGCAAAGATGATTTCTAATGTGCAGAGCATGGCGATGCGCGAAATCACATTTACTTACTTCAAAATTTTACAATCTTATGTCAGTTACGGAACAAACGGCTTCTCAGCAAGCCATCGATTTGGAAAACAAATATGGAGCCCACAACTATCACCCACTGCCTGTAGTTCTTAATAGAGGCGAGGGCGTATATGTTTGGGATGTGGAAGGAAAGAAATACTACGATTTCCTTTCTGCCTATTCTGCAGTAAACCAAGGACATTGCCATCCTGCAATTGTTGATGCGATGAATGAGCAGGCTAAAACTCTCACCCTTACTTCTAGAGCATTTTATAATGATATGTTGGGCAAATATGAAAAGTTTGCATGCGAATTTTTCAATTTTGACAAAATGCTTCCTATGAATACAGGAGCAGAAGCAGTGGAAACTGCCCTGAAAATATGTAGAAGATGGGCTTATGAAAAGAAAGGGATTGCTGAAAATGAAGCGGAAATAATTGTTTGCGAAAACAATTTCCACGGAAGAACCACAACCATCATATCATTTAGCAACGATCCAGTAGCGCGAAAAAACTTTGGTCCTTATACCAAGGGGTTCATTAAAATTGAATATGATAATCTAGAGGAACTTCAAAGACACTTGGAAAGCAATAAAAACATCGCTGGATTTTTAGTGGAACCTATTCAGGGCGAAGCGGGGGTATATGTTCCTTCTGAAGGATATTTAAGCAAAGCAAAGGCTTTATGTGAAAAACACAATGTACTTTTTATTGCAGATGAAGTTCAAACGGGTGTAGCACGTACTGGAAAACTTTTGGCGTGCGATCATGAAAATGTTAAGCCAGACCTTTTAGTTTTAGGAAAAGCAATGAGTGGTGGTGCTTATCCGGTTTCTGCGGTGATGGCAAATGATGATGTTATGGACGTAATTGTTCCTGGGTCTCATGGGTCAACTTTTGGAGGAAATCCAATTGCAGCTGCTGTAGGAATGGCGGCACTTGGTGTAGTTCGCGACGAAAATCTTGCGGAAAATGCTGAGAAGCTCGGGAAAATCTTCCGTGATGAAATGAACGCTTATATCAAGGAAAGCAAGATTGCTGAATTGGTAAGAGGGAAAGGTCTTTTAAATGCTGTGGTAATCAGTGATTCCGAAGAGAGCGATACGGCTTGGAATATCTGTCTTAGATTAAGAGACAATGGGCTGCTGGCAAAACCAACACACGGAAACATTATACGTTTTGCACCGCCATTGGTTATGACCGAAGCGGAGTTGAGAGATTGCGTTTCTATCATTATTAAAACTTTAAAAGAGTTTGAATAAATAGAGTATAGAAACTTTTGAATTAGTAAGTCCTGACAAATTTGAAAATTAGTCAGGACTTTATTTTTTTGAGTAGATAGAAATTAAAAAAAATGGGCCTCAATATTTATAAAAAATTATCGAGGCCCAATTTAGCGATTAGTACTACGCTTGGTTAATTAGGTTGTTCCATTCCCATTTCTTCCATCATTTGTCTGGATTGCTCTAAAAGTGCATCCCAGCCGGTGGTGGAAATGATATAAATGGTGTATGCAAGATATGCAAGGTTGAGAATAAGGACTACCAAAGCAATTGTTTTGGCTGTTTGCATTGCTTTCGGATTTTCATAATCCTCCGGATTTGCGTTATATTCCTTTAACTTGTTGATAGCCAAAAAAAGTGCAATTCCCGCAGGAATAAATCCGAAGCCACCCACACAGCAACAAATAAGTCCTACACCCGATAAAATATAGATAACTGTGGTATTCAATTTTAATTTTTCCATTCTTGATTCGTTTTTTGGTTAGAGAATGTGCTTAAAAGCATAATTGAAAATAATAAGAAGTATTGAGGAAATCATTAGGAACGCCTTAATGGTTTCTGAATATTTGATTTTAATGAAAATATTTATCAGCAAGAAAATACCAAGAAAAAACAAGGTGTATATAGCCGGAAACATTTTAAAGGCCGCCACAAAATCTCCCGAAAATAAAAAGACTGCGGCACGTTGCATGCCACAGCCTAAACATTCTATACCTAGGATTTTCTTGTTTACACAAGGTATCATATAATTTTCCAAGCCCTTTAAAAACATAGGGGAGAGGGTTTTATTTATTCATAATGATTGCTTTATAGTCTAAGGACATATTATCCTGACTCAACAGTTTTACCAGATATACTCCATCGCTTAAATGGCCTGTATAAAAACTGTAGCTGGTATTATCCCCCAAGTTTTTCTCAGAGATCACCAATTTTCCGCTCATATCAAAAACATTCACAGATTTGATGTTGTACCCCTCAGGATTCAGAACTTGTAGACGTTGGATAGGGTTATTTTGGAATAGACCTATATTGGCAATAAATTCGTCTAAGTCTGCTTTCGGATAGGGAAGTGCCTCTTCTTTTTGGAAAACTATAAAAAACCGATTGTAATAGTCCCCCGTAGGAAGGCTCATAGTTACTCCGGCAATGCTGCCACCTCTCAATTCCCTGAACGTGCTTTCAACTTGGTCAAATAAATACATCTTGCTATAAGGCTTGCGAATCACCTCCGAAATTACGATCCGTATCGTTCCCGACACATCCATTTTAAAATCAATTGGAATCTGTTTTTCAACAGAAAAATTGGTGGAATAGATTACGTGGGGCCGACTTTCGTTATTCATTACGATGGGGAAATAGGCATCCGATTTCATGCCTCCCGGGTGTGGGCCATCCATGCCACGGTCGTATCCATCTGAAGATTGGTCTGAGAATGTGAGCAACATATCACGTGTCAATTCTTCATTAAAAATTACATGGAGCCGGGTTTGGGGTGTTCTGTTGTCCAATTGTGCAAGCGCATTCGCACGTTCTTCCTCCGAAGGCACGTCCTGATTAGAAAGATCGGAAGTCATATCTCCACTTTCAGAATTCGGTCTATGAAATATTGAATTGGGAGTTCCTTGTTTAATATATCTTCTATGGGAATTCTTAATGGTTACATTTCGCTCATCAGAATTTACCCCAACAAACATGATTCCTTGTCCTATTGGTGCAAATCGATGACTCCGTGATATTGTACCAGATTGACCAGTTTCGGTGGAGCCCCCTTGGGAATTCCAATGATAAAATGTTGCATTGGTAAAATATCCTTGTTCGCTAGTTCCTGAGTCTTCTGGTCCTGGCACAAAAACACCATATCCGAAAGGTTTGTTGTTGTAGTGGTGGCTGTAAGTATTTCTGTTTTCATCGTAATAATAGAAGGCCGCAAGGGATTCATTTCCAGGTTCCCAAAAAAGCCAATTTAAATCCAGAGCAGAGGGATAGGGGTTTCCTGATAAGGTCATGTTCGCCTCAACATCAGCTGATGCCGGGGCAGAATTTGGAATTCTTACATGAGGCCCCTTAACTGGAATCGTAAAATCCCCATTGTTGGGTCTTCCCCGAAATTCATAAAGCTGCGATATCGTTTGATTTAAGCCACCGCCTACACCTTTCATTGTAAAACCAAATCCCGCTTTGGCTGAATTCCTGGCATCCATGGCGTTATAATCGCCTTCCGCTTCCGTGCCGGGTTCTTCATGGGTATATAACCAACGTGTTGAGATGGTGAGTGGGTTCAGGGATCCGTCCAATGCAGGGGTATGTAGTACTTGCTTTGCGGCCAGACCTTGTGGGACAAGGTTTTCATAGATACTGTTTACGCCAAAATTGGTGTTCGTGCCAAATTCTGGGTACGACACGTCAGCCGCTGGATTCCCAACAGGGGAAGCCCAATACGTATAAGCCCGTGCATTTGTTTCAGGCACCGTTTGTTGTACGGAAAGAAAGCCATCCCCGGTGTTGTTGGAAGTGGTGCCGCCTTGTATCAACTGCGCGCCCTCTCGCAAATTGATGCTGGCATGTTTATCAAACCCTGGTCGTGTTTCGACATTTTCAACTAAATGGATGTTACCTTCGACAAACAAAATTTCATCCTTTACATATATATAGGAATCTTTATTGTTCGATGTAGGCTTTACGGTCAATTGGGCAAAAACGCCAATAGAAGTTAAAACGAGTACAGTGAAAACTATTAGTTTTTTCATAGTTTTGTGCTTTATAAAGGCTCGTATTTACAAGCGACAAAAGCCCTTTTTATAGATTTGATAAATTTAAAAATAATAATCAATATACAGTATAGATTCACCTAATTTACATAAAAAATTCTTTGTTAGGTAGTTAAGTTGGTGAAAATATAGCAAAGATGTATTGTGAATACACTTGAAATTCGCAAATTTTCGAATGCTTAGTATGGAAAATTATTAATATTAAAAGTCCATGATGCGGTGTTTGGATTCAAAATTATAAAGTAATTTTCCAAAATAGGATTTTCAAGTTAATTTTCCGATTGATATTTAAGTACAAAACACATGAAAATAGGGGATAAGGTTATGGTTTTGGACGATGCTATGTCTGGGGTAATTACGGCGGTAAAAGGAAATACCGTTACTATAGAAACTGCAGATGGTTTCGAGCTTGACTTTTTTGAAAAGGAATTGATCATTATGGATGGCTCTCTTTCCAAAAGGGAACTGGCCCGTATGGATATTAATACGGTTTTATCTGAAAAGGAACAAAAGAAACCTGGGAAATCCAAACGCGTAAAACCTAAGGAGAGATCCCTGCCCACCATGGAAGTGGATCTGCATATTCACCAATTGGTTCCAAAGACCAAACATCTTTCCAATTACGATATGCTTACAATACAAACGAACACGGCAAGGCGACAATTGGATTTTGCAATTTCTAAACGCATTCAGCGAATAGTTTTTATTCATGGCGTTGGTGATGGTGTTCTTCGTTCAGAACTTGAATTTCTATTTGGAAGATATGACAACCTTAAATTTTATGACGCCGATTACCAGAAATACGGTCGCGGCGCAACAGAAGTTTATATTTTTCAGAACGGAATTTAAGAGGAGGATAAAAGTTCAAGAGGTTATAAAGCTAAGAGAGGATCTGTGAAGGGCACAAAATAGAATCTGGGTTTAATAACTAGAAAAAATATAGTGTCATTTTATAGACATTTTAACCATATTCTCTCTACTCTCTACTCTCTACTACCCTCTACCCTCTACCCTCTAACCACTCACCACTCACCACTCACCACTCACCACTAATCACTCACCACTAATCACTCACCACTTCCCTCTGCTTCCTTCACCACAAAAAATCCGTCATTTCCTTGGCTTTGATATAGAGGCATAAAAATATAGTCATCCCATTCACTATACACAGGTTTACCGTTATGATGGGCCAGAAGTTCTCCTTTTTTCAATTTCTGGAAATTGCTGAAGTTGGGTTGCATTTTAAAATCATCATTATCTTCAAGACCGTGGCGATATTCGATTTCAAATGTTTTGCGATTTTTTCGTTTGTCCTCAAGCATTTTAGCGGCGTCTGGGTATTTATTCAACGACTTTAAATCCAAACTGCAAGCCTGTTGCAGAGCCAGCCAAATCATTCCTTCGTGGTTCAATTTGGAAATCCGGCTTTCATGTTGTCCTCCTTCAAAGGTGAAACCGGTAATCCCAATTCTACTTTCGTAATGATCAATACATCCCATCACGATATCCGAAAATCCTCTGATGATATAAGTGGGAAAATTATGCGCCCACTGGTCATTATCATTGACCACTTGAACAGAGATATAAGGTTCGCTGGAAGATGAGGTGGTGTGACAATCCAAAAAATAACGTTTGGTAAATTCTTTTTCTGGATACTTTTCCAAAACATCGATTATCTCAAACATCTCTTTCTTTTCATGGGAATCTTTTTTGCCGGAAGCGACGTTTTCTTCAGTCCAGACCCTGTTTAGATCTTCATCAATATAGCGTACGTTTTGTTGGAGGGCTCCCTGATTTCCAGAAACACCAACAACCTTTCCTTTAATGGCTGGGTTTTCTTCATGTAGGATTTTAAAAACTTTTTCCAAGGCTATAATTCCACTGGGCTCATTACCATGAACGCCGCCAGTAATAAAAAGCAAAGGTCCTTCCTTGCCGCTTGTGTATTCTCCTATAATTCTTGGTATTTCTTTCATTGATTTTGTTTTTTTGAGTGGTGAGTGGTGAGAGGTGAGAGGTGAGTGTTGGTTGAATTCTTTGAAAAGAATTCAACCAACAATATAAACCTTCAACCTTCAACCTGTAACCATCAGCCTTCAATCTTAAACCTTCAACCCAAATCCCCAACTACTAATCCATAGTAGCGAGCACTCTGTTACTCAATTTATTTTTATAATGTTTCATATACCCAATTTTGCGTTCTAGGGCGTCTATAACCGTATTGGTGAAATCTGGCATCCCGATCCCTTCGCAATGATTTAGACCTCCGGGGCTCAAAACGTTTATTTCGATCAATTTGTTATCAACAATATCTAGGCCCACAAAAAATAATCCGTCGCGAATTAATTTTGGAGCCGTCAGAGAAACAATATGTTCCATTTCCGGAGTGAGTTTCGCTTTTTTCGCTTTTGCACCTAAAGAAAGATTACTTCGGAATTCGGCTTTGTCTGTGCTCACTCTTCGGATGATGGCTTTTTGTCCGTCCTCCTCAAGGATTTTTCCATTCATCAAAATCACACGGACATCGCCTTCACTTACCTTTGGAAGAAATTCTTGTGCAATTACATAGCCTTTGGCATTAAGGGTCTCCAGAATTTGGTTGATATTCTTCTTATCCTTATCTATAAGGTAAACATCTTGACCTCCACTTCCCTCCAAAGGTTTCAGGACCATTTTTTTACCGTTGTCTTCCCAGAATTTCAGGAGATCTTCTTTATTACGGGTAATCAAACTGTTTGGCTTGATTTCCGAAGGCAATTCCTCAAAATAGAGTTTGTCAATAAAGGCATGGCTCATTGCGAAGGCGTCATTCAACACCAACACGCCGTTTTGTTGGATCATCCTGGCAAACGCAATTCCACTGTGTTCTGCCCAATGTCTATCTGAAGTTTCTTCTGTCGGATTGTTTCGGAGAAAGAGAATATCCATTTCCTGACTATGTACAATTTTTGATTTTAGCGCATCATCTTGAACTTGCTCCCAAAAATCTTCAACCTTATCGGCTTTAACGGATGGAGGAATCTTTTTACAACGCAGACTTATGTCCGTGTCCCTATGGAAAACAAAATCTCCCACACTCATCACATAAACTTCGTGACCACGTTCGTGGGCTTTTTTTAAGATTATAACCGTTGTCCCGCAGGTTTCGGTTTTAATATTGCTTATTACAAAACAAATTTTCATTTTTTTCTTTATTAGAAAGGAAATTGGGGCGCCCAGTTTTCTCCGCTTTCCTTTGGTTATTGGTAATGGGCAGTAATATTTATATCATTTCGAAAATTGAAATTCCCTTTCTCACGGTATTGAGACGTTCGGAAAATTCTTTTTCTTGAAAATATCTCGGTTTAATTTTCGGCGGATGTAACAATCCACGTTGCGTTAGATCTTTTATCATTGGTACATGTTTTAATGCGAATTTTCCGGCCAGCAAAAATTCCAGATCGCATCCGTCCATCAAATAATCTCTAAGTTGGATAAGTCCTTTTAGGTAGATAACATCTTTTAAAAATCCTCCGCCTTGAAAAATGCGAGAAGTAATATTAAAAGCAGGTTCCTTAGAAAACCCGTAGGTGTTGTATAAGAGACCAAAAACATCCTTAAAATCCGCACCATCCAGCAATGCTTCGCCAGCTATCACTCGTCCTGCCAACGTTCTAAGTCTATTTCCTGAAAGGCCGCCGATCAAATATTCGGCAAGAACAGCCAAACCTTCCTGAAGCGGATCATAATCTGCCAATCCTTGCGAAAGTTGTGTCAATGGTTGCTGGCTACCATTGTAATACGTCAGGGCGTGGGTGCCCACTTCATGTTGAATAAGAGCTGCTGCTTCATTCACCGTCATAGTATAATCTGAAGGCAAGTAAAGTTCACCTTTAGAAACCATCATCACGTTTACATCTTTCCGAATGTGCATCTGCGATGTAAAACCGGAGGCTTGGCTTCGGAAAAAATCAAATTCAGCTTCCGCCAATATTCCAAAGGCCTGTGCGTCCAGATGTTTTACTTTTTCCTGATAAGTGTTTTCAGAAATATTTTCTAGAATAGCTTTAGCTTCCGCCAAAACATTTTTTTCGATAGCGCCATATAGACGAACACTGCTATAAAAAAAGTTCTTTGAACCTCGTTCCTTCAGCATGGTAAGTTGTTGTGATATTTCCTCCCGCTTTTCGTCAAAAAGATACGCTAGGGCTGGATCGTCAATTTCATCAATCCTTAGATTGTAGAGCTGGCGTTTTAAAATATCGGGATCTATAGGGAGTAATCTGTAATGGTATGAGATTATCTTTTCGAAATTTGTTTCAAAAAAACATTCCCGTATGGATTGTATGTTTACCGGAGATACCAATAATAGAAATTGATATTTGCTTTCTATTTCAGTGAGTCCCCGATCTATTTTAAAAACTTCGGCATGGATTTCACGCTTTCCCAAAGCGGAAAAGCTCTCCAAATCTGAAGAGGTCTGTACTCTAATAAAATCAAAAACTGCTTTGTGTACAGCCTTGGCAAAACTATTCTGGAATTTTCTAAAATAAAGAGGATATAAATTGCCTTCTTTATCGCGATACACCGGAGGAACTTCAAGCCCTATAAATGTACCGCCACATTCCTTGATTTCTTCGATACTAAAAAATGCTTTCTGGTCTGATTGTTGGCGGTTTTTGGTTTGTTCTATTCTTGCAGAAATTGGTTGTCCTCCATATCTTCTACTTTCAACGCTTTCGAGTTCCTTGGACAAAACGTCCAATGATACATTGAGTTTATGCGAAGGACCTTTAATTATAAATTCCGTACTTCCTGCTGGGCCACTGTAAATTTCCATAATGATAAATGATCCAAAACGGGCGCTCATTTTTGCCGTAAGTTGGTTTACGAATTCTTGGAAATATTCGAAATGATCTTTTCCAACAATCAAATAGGAGGCAGCAGTTCTGGCCAGACGAATAGTGGCTGTGTCATTGGGAATGTTCCGATAGATCATCAAGAAGGGAACATCGTGCTCCAAAAATAAATACCCGTTGTAAGGCAACTCCTTTACGGTCCTTTCCCCAGGTTTTAAGTCTTCTATAAATTGTTCTGAATCCGTATCGGCAATCGATCTCATTTCTAATAATTTTTATGAAAATCAAGCAAGAAATTTAAATATAGAAAAAACTGATTCTCACGCTTGGCCGTTTATAGGTAATTTAACACCGAATTAGTGAACCCTTAAGAGGTGAAATAGAAGAATTCTCTGTTATTACTTGCTTTAAAAAATTGGAAAAATCAGTGTGGCTAGATTTGGGAAAACCTTGGTTCGGAAGTAAGATATTGATACTTTTGGAAAAGAAAGAAAAAATCCGAAATCCGAATAACGTCATTTGACAAAAAGGATTCGATTAAACATACATATTATGGACTATACAGCAAAAATGCTTCGCGATGATGCCCTTAAGGGAAAAACAATAGTGGTTACAGGCGGTGGAAGCGGTTTGGGGAAGGCAATGACCACTTATTTCTTGGAACTGGGTGCCAATGTGGTGATAACTTCTAGGAATATAGAAAAACTAAATGCGGTAAAAGAAGAGCTTGAGGCCGAAACAGGAGGAAAAGTTCTTCCCGTGCAATGTGATGTTAGAAATTATGATGAAGTAGAAGCCATGGTGGATGCTTCAATAAAGGAATTTGGTTCTGTTGATGTGCTTCTGAACAATGCGGCCGGAAACTTTATTTCGCCCACAGAAAGACTTTCCGCAAATGCATTTGATACCATAATTGATATTGTCCTTAAAGGAACGAAGAACTGTACTTTGGCATTTGGAAAACATTGGATCGACAAGAAAGAAACGAATAAAACAGTTTTAAATATAGTGACTACTTACGCTTTTACCGGTTCGGCATATGTGGTGCCAAGTGCCACTGCCAAAGCGGGAGTGCTGGCAATGACCCGTTCCTTGGCGGTGGAATGGGCAAAGTATGGAATCCGTTTTAATGCCATCGCGCCAGGACCGTTCCCAACGAAAGGGGCTTGGGACAGGTTGCTTCCAGGTGATTTAAAAGATAAATTTGACCCAGCTAAAAAAGTTCCCATGAAACGCGTGGGCGAACATCAAGAATTAGCTAACCTCGCTGCCTATTTGGTTTCAGATTTTTCTGCATATATAAATGGAGAAGTAGTGGTTATAGATGGAGGAGAATGGTTGAAAGGGGCAGGGCAGATGAACCAGTTGGAAGAAGTGCCACAACAAATGTGGGATATGCTGGAGGCGATGATCCGCACGAAGAAGAAATAATTTTAAAAGTAAATAGAGGGTAGAGTGTAGATTATAAGAGGGTAGATGGACGTTTTTTGATCAGACAATCACAAGATTATTCTTGAGATCTATAAATGAGATTTAGCTACTACATCGGTATTCACTTATTCATTGTTTACTCTACCTCAATAAGATAAAAAAAAACATTAAAAAAGCATCTAGAAGAGTAGCGGTCTATAATCCAGAAGTGCAAGGCTCTATTTAGATTTGCCAAGTGCCTTCATAGGGCTGTTAACAAAAATGATTTTCTATCCTCATAAAAAATCGTACTTTTAACCGCTAAAATTCCAAGCAAATTAATGGGTAAAATAATTGCAATTGCAAACCAAAAAGGGGGTGTAGGAAAAACGACCACTTCTGTAAATTTAGCAGCGGCACTGGGTGTGTTGGAGAAGAAAGTCTTATTGATAGACGCAGATCCACAGGCCAATGCCACATCGGGTCTGGGGATTGACGTTGAGAGTGTTGAAATAGGCACGTATCAATTGCTTGAACATAGCGCAACTGCATTGGAAGCTATCGTGGCCACCAATTCTCCAAACCTGGATTTGATTCCTTCCCACATAGATCTTGTAGCCATCGAAATTGAACTGGTAGATCAAGAAAACAGAGAGTACATGCTTCGTAAGGCAATTAGCGATCTTAAAAATGTATATGACTACATTCTTATAGATTGTGCGCCTTCCTTGGGGTTGCTCACTTTAAATGCGCTCACAGCGGCAGATTCAGTGATTATTCCCATTCAATGCGAATATTTTGCTTTGGAAGGACTCGGAAAACTTTTGAATACAATCAAAAGTGTCCAAAAAATACACAATGAAAATCTTGATATAGAAGGCTTGTTGCTTACTATGTTTGATCAGCGCCTTAGACTTTCCAATCAAGTGGTGGATGAAGTTAAGAAGCATTTTGATGAGATGGTTTTTGAAACAATCATTCAGCGCAATGTACGTTTAAGTGAAGCACCCAGTTATGGAGAGAGTATAATAAGCTATGATGCCTCAAGTAAGGGAGCGGATAACTATTTAAGTCTAGCGCACGAACTAATCAAGAAAAACGAAAAGGAATAAATGGCGAAAGCAACAAAGAAGCAAGCATTGGGCAGAGGACTTTCAGCATTGTTGAAAGATCCTGCAAATGATATAAAATCTGTTGAGGACAAGAATGCCGATAAAGTTGTGGGCAGCATTGTGGAACTTGATCTGCGCAGTATTGAGGTAAATCCATTTCAGCCGCGTACAAGTTTTAATGAAGAGTCTCTTCGAGAATTGGCGTCATCTATCAAGGAGTTAGGTGTTATTCAGCCTATCACGGTAAGAAAACTCGATTTTGACAAGTATCAATTAGTAAGTGGTGAACGCCGTTTTAGAGCATCCAAATTGGTTGGGTTGGAAACCATTCCAGCATATATCCGAATTGCCAATGACCAAGAATCTCTTGAAATGGCTTTGGTGGAAAACATCCAACGTCAAGATTTAGATCCAATTGAAATCGCACTTTCATATCAGCGATTGATTGAGGAAATTACTATAACGCAAGAGGAATTGAGCGATAGGGTAGGAAAAAACCGTTCCACCATTGCCAATTACCTGCGATTATTAAAACTCGATCCTATTATCCAGACCGGAATGCGAGATGGTTTTATCTCTATGGGCCACGGTCGTGCACTTATCAATATTGAAGATCTTGGCGATCAATTGGATATTTACGAAAAAATTCTGGGCCAAAATCTCTCTGTACGCGAAACGGAGGCCTTGGTTCGGGAACACAAAAACCCAAAGCAAAATTCTGTTCAACAGAAGTTAGTTGCCCCAGCTTACGCGAAAAAAGCAAAAAAGGAACTGACCGATCTTTTTGAAACCAAGGTGGATGTGAAAATCACGAAATCTGGGAGGGGTTCCTTAATTGTTCCGTTTAAAAATCAAGAAGACTTCGATCGTATCATGAAGTTGATCAAAGGTGAAAAATAATTTCTTTTATATTCTTTTTCTAGTTTTCGCTCTACCATCATTGGCGCAGGAGTCGGACTCTCTTCGTGTTACTAAGGAAGAAAGAGTGTTGGTGGTAAAGGATTCTCTTAAGCCATTTCCAGAATATGATCCGTTGGCACCTTCGCGTGCCGCTTTTTATTCGGCGGTAGTTCCCGGATTGGGGCAGGCGTATAATAAAAGTTACTGGAAAATCCCTATCATCTATGCCGGTATGGCCGCCGGTGTTTATTTCTATAAGCAACAGGATGACGACTACAATAGATTTAGAGACGCTTATAAGCGACGTCTTGCTGGATATAAGGACGATGAGTTCTATGGCAGCGGAAATGAGCCGATGATTTCTAACGATAGATTGATCAACGCCCAGCGTTCGGCCCAAAAAAATAAAAGTATAAGTGTAATCGTTACGATGGCTTTTTATCTATTGAATATAGTAGATGCCAACGTGGATGCACATTTACAACAATATGAAGTGAGAGATGATCTTTCGCTTCACCCAAACCTAGAGGTAAATCCGTTTAATTCACAGACCCATTATGGGATGTCATTGGTTTATCGGTTTAAGTAGAGGTGAGAGGGAAGGGAGGTTAGGATTAGCTAAGAATTATAAAATTTATGAAAATAGCACTTTTAGGATACGGGAAAATGGGGAAGACCATAGAGAAATTGGCTTTGGAGCAAGGTCATTCCGTAGTATTTAAAAGTACGAGCAATTCTTCAGAAGGGAAATTTGAAGATGCTGAAGTTGCAATTGAATTTTCTTCACCTGAGGCTGCGTTCCATAATATTTCTAAAGCGTTGACTTCTGGAATTCCAATAATTTCAGGAACTACGGGATGGTTGGAGAAATATGACGAAATAGTAAAATTGTGTGAAGCCCGTAACGGAAGCTTAATTTATGCGTCCAACTTTAGCGTAGGCGTAAATTTATTTTTTAGCATTAATGATTATGCTTCGAAATTAATGTCCAAATGGAGGGATTATGATGTTTCAGTTGAAGAAATACATCATACAGAAAAAAAGGATGCGCCAAGTGGAACAGCAATTACGATTGCCGAAGGCATTTTAAAATATAGTGAAAAGAAGAACTGGAACTTGGATGCTGAGAGTAATGATGAATTAAAAATTACTGCGAAAAGGCAATCAAACGTAAAAGGGACTCATATAGTTAAATATGAATCCTCCATTGATAGTATTTCGCTTCACCATGAAGCCCATTCACGCGACGGTTTTGCGAACGGCGCAATCTTAGCCGCAGAATTTCTAAAAGATAGAAAAGGAATTTTCACGATGAAACAAGTTTTGGGGATTGATGAATAGTAAAATATTTCCCCATGAAAGCCGAAGCGCTTTCTTAGAATTAAGATTAATAAAATAACGCACAACATATTATGAGTTGGACAGGGTGGTTAATTTTCTTTTTAATAGTTCAGGTAATCCATTTTGCTGGTACTTGGAAGCTGTATCAAATTGCAGGAAGAAAAGCATGGGAGGCGGCAGTACCGGTTTACAATGCAGTAGTATTGATGAAAATAATCAATCGTCCTTGGTGGTGGACAATCCTTTTGTTTATCCCTATAGTGAACTTAATTATGTTCCCTGTTATTTGGGTAGAAACGCTACGTAGTTTCGGCCGAAACTCAACAACTGATACTGTTTTAGTGCTCCTTACTTTTGGGCTTTATATCTATTATATCAACTATACCCAAAACGTAACTTATATAGAGGATAGAAGTTTAAAACCCCGAACTTCTCTTGGGGAGTGGGTGAGCTCTATTTTATTTGCTGTGGTTGCCGCAACAATCGTTCATGGATATCTTATCCAGCCATTTACTATTCCTACCTCTTCTTTGGAAAAAACCTTATTGGTTGGGGATTTTCTTTTTGTGAGTAAGTTCCATTATGGCGCCCGCCCACCAATGACCCCTGTGGCTTTCCCAATGGTACACGATACTATACCGGTGGTACATACCAAATCCTATCTTACAAAGCCACAAATCCCATATTTCAGGCTGCCTGGTTTTCAGAAAATTAAGCGAAACGATATTGTGGTTTTCAACTGGCCTGTTGATACTGTTAATGCTTTTCAGCAATACGGAGATGGCAAATATTATTATAAGCCCATCGATAAAAAATCCAACTACGTTAAAAGATGCGTCGGTGTGCCTGGAGATTCACTAGAGGTCCGTAATGGTATAGTTTATATCAATGGAAAACAAAATGTATTGCCAGAGCGAGCACGACTTCAATTTTCCTATTTGGTAAAGACAAACAGTCCTTTAAATCCGGAGATGATATATAATCGATATGATATCACTGACGGATATGGATATAGAGATAATCTATATCAATTCGGCGGAGTTTCTGATGAGTCATTGAAAATGTTGAAAAACAATCCAAATGTAGTTGAGGTGATCCGATTAAACAGTGAGGAAGGTGAGTATGACTCTAGAGTGTTTCCAAACAGCAAACAATATTCCTGGAACAACGATTTCATGGGACCTTTATATATTCCTGAAAAAGGGAAAAAAGTTTCGATCACCCATGAAACCCTTCCTTTTTATAAACGGATAATTGAAGTTTATGAAGGAAGTGAAATGGGCGTAGAAAATAAAATCACCCGAAATGGAACTGAGATATTGTTAAACGGAAATCCGCTTACCGAATATACCTTTAAGATGGATTATTATTGGATGATGGGAGACAACCGAAACAACAGTGAGGACGCGCGTACATGGGGATTTGTGCCTTTTAACCATGTAGTGGGAAAACCTGTATTTGTTTGGATGAGTTGGGATAGCATGAACAAGAAAATTCGCTGGGATAGAGTATTTACTACAGTAGGTGGCGAAGGAAAACCAGTATCCTATTTCATGTATTTCGTTATTTTGGTAATAGGATGGTTTGTATTTGACTTCTTTAGAAAGAGAAAGAAAAGCACCAAATAGATAAACTGAAAAGAGTATTAGAAATTATAATCAAATACCCAGACTGTATAAGTTTGGGTATTTTTTTAATAAAAACGTCTGCGATGTTTTTTTGCAAGGATCGTATCTACTTCCAAAAACTTTTCGTTTAACAAGCTCAATGCGAATGCGGCACCTGAAGCGGCAAATACGGAGGCGTCAAAGGCAGTTTTTATTCCGGTTGAAAAAGTCATGGATAGTGCAAATATCAATAGAAGCACCCCGCTTAATTTGGCAATCAATTCTGTTTTAAAACCAATTATCAGCAACACCGCAAAGATGATTTCAAGAGCGGTTGCAGTAATTGCAACTCCTTGAATCATAGAGTCAGGGAACCAAGGATTGATCGCACGGGTGTACTCAACAAAACTTTCCCAATTGCCCCAAGCAACGTGGTAATTCCATATTCCAAATCGATCTGCCACGGCGGATAAAAATCCTCCTGCGGTTGCAAACCTCAGAAATAACTTCACTAATTTTCTGTACATCTTAATTTTTGTTTTCAATATTAGGGAAGGAGTCTGTAAATACCATCTCCTTCCACAGCGATGTAAATTAGATCGTCAGGTCCCATTTTTATATTTCTAACGCGTCCTATTTTATCAGCAATTTTCAATCTTTCAATTACCTGATTTCCTTTTAAAGTAAGAAGTTCTACATAACTGAATTTCAGCGAACCAACCAATAATCTCCCTTCCCATTCTGGATATTTGTTTCCTGTAATAAAGGCCATTCCGCAGGGTGCTATTGAAGGAATCCAATAATATAACGGAGGTTCAATACCTGGTCTTGTTCTTTCATCGGTAATTTTTGTTCCACTGTAATTTATTCCGTAAGTAACAAGTGGCCATCCATAATTGGCGCCTTTTTTAACAATATTGATTTCATCTCCCCCTTTTGGTCCGTGTTCATGGGTCCAAATTTCTCCTGTTTTAGGGTGTTTGGCGATTCCTTGAATATTTCGGTTTCCATAAGTGAAAATTGCTTTTTTAGAATCGGCATCATTGTAAAATGGATTGTCAAGTGGGATGGTGCCATCATCGTTAAGCCTATAGATTTTTCCAGCATCGCGAGTTATATCTTGTGGATTAATGTCGCGTTCACCACGATCCCCAATAGAAAAATATAGGAATCCTTCATTGTCAAATTCTATTCTGGAACCAAAATGTTGTCCTGCGGTAGTATTAGGTTCAGCTTTATAAAGAGTTTCAATATTTGTCAATGAATTTCCTTCCAATTTACATCTCATCAACGCTGTATTCCCACCTTCTCCTAGGCCTTCATCTGATGCATAGGTTATATAGATCCATCCGTTTTCTGAGTATTTGGGGTGAAGTGCAATGTCCAGTAAACCACCTTGACCATTATAATACACTTTCGGAACATTCAGGATTTCCTGCTTTTTCCCATCTTTGAAATGGATCAATTGACCCTCTTTTTCAGTAATCAACATACTCCCATCAGGAAGCCATGTCATACCCCATGGAATGATAAGATCCTCTACCACTTTCTCCAATTTGTTGGATTCTGACTCCGTTTTAAGAGATACATCGTCTTCTTTTTTTTGTTGTGCACAGGAAAACATGCACGTCATAGACAGGAGCAATATAAACTTCAGTTTCATAATCATTTTGTTTTTAAAAAGATACAGAAATTTTGTCATAAGTGTAGAAGTTATTTAAAATTTTACATGAATGGAAAAAAATATCGTAACTTTTTAATCTCCTCAAGATAAGCTGCCTTTTTTAGTCAATGAACTTATATTCATTTTGACTTGGTCAGATAATCCGATTTATTTTTTTTCGAAATATCCATTCACACTCTTGCCATTAGGCACACTATGGTTCAATCGAAATATTTCAATAAAGGACAAATTTTAAAACCACCTAATATACGATAGTATGGAACCAATTAAAAAGCTCGTGGTGTATGGTAATAAGGAAACCGATGCTGATGGCGCTGTTGTCTATAATTTGATGGGCAGCAATAGAGATGTTTCCCATCAACATGAAATTCCCTTATCCGAAAATGATAAATTGCTAGAATTCATACTCGATGATGGCACTTCATGGATGTGTGATGCTTCCACCATGCATGAGATTTTCCCTGAACTTGACCCAGCTCTCAAACCTTCGGGAAGTAGAGACGTGGAAGTAGCGATTTTCGTTTTGCCCGAATCTTTAGAAGCGCCGGCCACGGAAAGAGGAATTATAGGAAAAATTGCATTAAAACTTTTAAAGGTTTTTGCGAAAAAAGCAATTGGAAAAGGTGTGGCAGAACTAGCAAGAAAATTGGATGACAAACACTTGCAAAATGGAATTGATTCTACACTAATTTCCAAAGACCTTTTAACCACCGGCGCAGGCTTATTAACAGTAGATAAGGATTTTACTTTGGGTAATTTCAATGGATATTCATCTAATGATCCGTTTTTTCTTTTTATTCACGGCACAAATTCGGATACACTGGGAGCATTTCAAGACCTGAAATCCTCCTCTGCCTGGAACACAATACACGCCATCTACGGCAAAAATGTCCTTGCTTTTCAACATAGAACACTATCTGAAAGCCCCTTGCTCAATGTTGTAAAACTCGCTCAAATACTTCCTGATAATTCCGTAATCCATATGCTTACTCATTCAAGAGGTGGAATTGTAGGTGATATTTTAAACAAATACAGCAGAAATAATGATGAAAATTCTATAGGTTTCCACAGCGAACAAATTGCACTTCTGGAAAAGGAGGGCGATAGAGAGGAGGACATTGATAATATTGAAGCTTTAAATAAAATATTTAAGGATAAAAAAATTACAGTTGCGAAATTCATTCGTGTAGGCTGTCCTGCGGCGGGGACCAAGCTTGCCTCTAAAAGATTGGATCATATTCTAAATGTTTTTTTTAATCTCATAAATATAGTTGGAGGACCCTTTGGCGATATTTTGAAGGAATTGCTTTCCGCGGCAGTTGAAAGCAAGGATGATGTAAATGTACTTTCAGGTCTGGAAGCGCAAAGACCTGAATCGCCTTTTATTAAAATATTGAATGATCCTTCTCCAGAAACAGCAATCAATGGAAAACCGCTTGCAGTTATTTCGGGTAATGGAAGAGTGAGTTTTTCCGGTCAAGGACTTTTCGTTATTCTCGGAAAACTGTTTTACTGGCAGCGTAATGATTTGGTGGTCAATACAGATTCCATGTATTTGGGAGCCAAAAGAAAGAATAATATTCAATATTTTTTCGCGCAAGGGGCTGAAGTAAATCACGTAAAATATTTTGAAAATGATAAAACGCGTGAAGCCATAGACTTAGTTCTTAAAACAGCTGAAGGTCAGCCCATCCCAGGATTTCAATCCATCCCACAATATGAAATTCCTGGTAGTGATAGGGCTCTCGTAGAATCTGGGGAATTATATCCTTCAGATATTCCACCATCCGGCACAAAGCCAATTGTTGTCCTATTGCCTGGGATCGTGGGCTCAAATCTCTCACAAAAAAACAAGGAGATATGGTTGCACTATGGTCGTATTCTTACCGGAGGACTGATCAATCTTGGATATTCCAATGTCAATAAAATTATTGCGGACTCGGTGGTTAAAACTTCCTATTACAAACTTTATAAATGGCTGTCTGCTAAATATGATGTTGTAGTTTACCCTTTCGATTGGAGAAAACCTCTCCCCGAATGCGCGAATGAATTTAGCATTAAAATAAAAAGTTTATTAAAAATTGGACAACCCATTAAAATTATAGGTCATTCCATGGGCGGACTTTTAGTTCGCGATTTTATTATTGATCACGATGATACTTGGCAAGATTTAAAAGCATCAAAGGGTTTTAGAATAGTCTTTTTGGGCTCGCCATTGGGAGGTTCTTTCAGGATTCCTTCGGTATTGTTTGGCGAGGATGCCATAATCAAGAAGTTGAGCAAATTGGATTTATTTCACACAAAAGAAACTCTGCTTAAGATGTTTTCTCAGTTTCCCGGTATTTTAGCACTGTTGCCACTAACAACAGATCCTGAAAACGATTTTGGAAATATGCAGACTTGGGAAAATATGCGAACTTATTTCGGGAAATCAAATTGGCCACTCCCACTTCAATCTGACATTGATTATTTTAAAGACTATCGAGATAATATATTACAGAAAAGAGATGGAATAGACTATTCGACTATGATATATATTGCAGGAAAGGATAAAATGACTCCTTGTGGCTACTATTTGGATAAAATTCCACCCAGAAAGCAACTGTATTTTCTGTACACCAGCGAAGGGGACCAAAGTGTTACGTGGGAATCGGGAATTCCGAAACAGCTTATTGAATCCAATTCGGTTTATTATTCCAATGTTACCCATGGTGCCCTAGCCAATGAACCCGATCTTTTTAATGCCATAGACGAAGTGCTTTCTACTGGGCAAACCAAATTGCTCCGCAATACCAAACCAATCTTTAGAGGAGAAGAAAAAATATTTAGAGCAGAACCTGATATAGATTTTGATCTATCACAAGCTGGTTTGGAAAAGACGATTTTTGGACTTAATGACGAAATACACCCCGTTGAAAGTCAAATACCTGTTACGGTTACAGTAAGTAACGGAGATTTACGCTATTCCGATTATCCAATCATTGCGGGTCACTTTTCTAATGATGGTGTGCTGTATGCAGAAAAATCCATAGATATGTATCTCAATGGAAGTTTAACGGCAAAACATAGATTGGGACTTTATCCAGGGGAGATCGGTACTTCTGCGATCTTTGGTATAACCCAAAAGAACGACTTTGAAGGCGCCATTATAGTTGGTTTGGGAGAACCGGACCAACTTACTTCCTTTCAGCTTTCAAAATCCGTGGAACAAGGTGTGCTTAACTATCTTATTATTATCAGAGGCATGGATGTTCCGAAAAAAGGCATAGGTATTTCCTCCTTAATAGTAGCGTCGGGCTATGGAGGTCTTTCGGTAGAAGGTTCTCTTAAAGCAATTATAGATGGTGTAAACCGAGCCAATGAAAAAATTAAAATGTTGGGTGATAGCGGTTATAGAACCGTTCAACACATAGAGATTGTTGAACTCTATGCAAACCGAGCCTTAAATTGTATGTATGTGCTCAACAAAATAGCAAGTAAGGAAAACTCCACCTTTAATATTATTATTCGCGATAAACGTATCAAGAATTTATTGGGAATTCAGAAGAGAACACCTTTGGACAATGCTGAAGATTGGTGGAACAGAATAACCATTAAATATAAAGAGGCGAATTCAATTACAGACGAACCTTCCAGTATGATTTTTAATTCTTCTACCGGTGATTCTAGAGAGGAGGAAAATGAACTTTACAGCAGCACGCCCTTGATAGATCTTTTTATTTCTGAAGCTTCCAGTAGTAATCAATGGTCATCCTGTACAGCAAAAACACTCTTTGAATTGTTGATACCCAATAATTTAAAAGAAAAACTTAAGCGTAAAGGCAATATATCCTGGATATTAGATGCCAAGGCAGCTTCTTATCCTTGGGAATTACTTCAAGATAATACTACAAACGCAAAACCTCTTTGTATAAATGCAGGGATGATTAGGCAGTTATCTACCAAAGATTACCGTATCAATATAAAACGGGTAGCAGAAAAAGGTGCTTTGATAATAGCCGACCCATTGTTGGAGGGGTTTATCTCTCAATTGCCCGGCGCAAAAGCAGAAGGATTGGTTGTAAAAGATACTTTAGAAAATGTTGGTTATCCCACCACACATCTTATTGGAACGGGAGCCGAAAGTATCATAAAAACTTTTTTCTGTAATGAATACACCATAATTCATTTGGCAGGCCATGGCGTATATAATTCAAAATCTCCGAAGAAATCTGGAATGGTTATAGGGAAAGATATTTTCCTAACAGTTTTTGAAATAGAGCAGATGCCGGTAGTTCCAGAAATTGTATTTGTGAATTGCTGCCATTTGGGATACAGCAATTCTGAAGATGAGAAATATTATCGAGATCGCTATAAACTTGCTGCAAATATTGGCACCCAATTGATAAGTATAGGTGTTAAAGCTGTAATTGCGGCTGGATGGGCCGTCAATGATGTTGCGGCATTGGATTTTGCAAAGATTTTCTACAACAGTATGTTCTCCGGAGATAATTTTGGAAATGCGGTTAAGAATGCTCGTAATTATATTTATGATAAGCATCCAGGTAACAATACTTGGGGCGCCTATCAATGTTATGGAGATCCTTTCTTCAAACTCAAAGGAATTTCCGCTGGAAAAGGATCATGGTCCCCAAGTTATATTGTGCCCCAAGAGGCTGAAATTGATCTGGACAATATGCTGAATCAATTGCAAATGGCAACTTATGCCGATACGGACCATGTTTCGGCACTAAATACCATTATGGTTGCGGTGGATAGGGATGTTTCCAGAACAGCACAAATTATAGAAAGAGTTGCAAAAATTTATCAGGAGTTAGCAATGTACAGTGAAGCCATCGGTCATTATGAAGAATTACTGAAAATGGAAAATGCAGATTTTTCATTTTGTTGTATGGAGAAATACTGCAACATACGCGCAAAAAAGTATATCAGAGATGTTTTTGAAACAGAACACACCACTTCAAAATCTAAAAAGGAGGCTTATAATAATACGGAACGCGTAATTAGTGATCTTAAAGTATTGGTTTCTTCAGGAGTAACCGCAGAGCGCCATAATCTCTTGGGGAGCGTTTACAAACGCCAAGCTATGTTAGCGCCAGATAACAATAAACGTATTGCGGCCTATAAAAATGCAATTGCCCATTATGAGCAAGCTTTCAACCACATTTGTAATGCCAATAAAACGTATTCGTTGGTTAATTCTATTGAACTCGCATGTCTTTTGGTGTTTCATGGAGCCATAAAAGATGGAGGAGAATTCACCGTAGATAAGCGAAAATATAAACTTAGAACTTTTTCTGAAGCCAAAGAAAAGCTTACGAATTTAAAAGATGAATTAAAACAAAAATCGGAAGCGGAAGATCTTAATTATTGGGATCTGATTGCTTTTTTAAATATCGATCTCTGTCTTCTATTAGTAATTGAAGATGAAAAAACAGATTCAAAATGGGTTGAAATAATTCAAAATTTTCAAAAGATTTGGCTTAAGGCAGGTTCCGTGGCGAAAAAAGCAGCGGAACTAGAGCACTTCGATTTGTTAACACACTCTCTAAACATTGTGGCAGGAGTAGAGGGTGAAACGTTCAGGCCCAACAAAGATTTGGATACTCGAATAGGCGAATTGAAACTAGCTTTGAGCAGTGTGCGAAACAAATTGAAATCTGAGAAAATTGGTAATCCAGATGTCAGAAACAAAAAAGAAGGTGCCGTCTCAATTGAGAAATCTAAATCTTCATCAAATGAGAAATCTAAAAAATAGGAGGTTTTAAGATAATTACATTACTCATGATGTTTAAAAAGGCTGTAATTTAGCACTATGAACTAAATAAAATTCATTCTACATGCCATTTCAAGATATAAGGTTTTCCTATTGGTGTAATCTTTTGACAAATATTACCTTTATCGAAATTTCTGTTTAATGAACGAAAAATATAAAGCTATAGTCAATGAGAATTTTGAATTTTCATTGACATCAAAAGACTTGGAGACACTAGACGTTATTTCCGATAGCACTAAATCCAATATTGTTTATAACAACAAATCCATTGAAGTTAAAACCCTTGAAACAGATTTCCATAAAAGACTTTACACCGTATCAATAAACGGCAATCGCTATCAAGTTAGGATAGAGAATGAGCTTGATGCATTGATTTCGGAAATGGGTCTATCATTGGGGAATGCCTCTGTCGAGGATGAAGTTCATGCACCCATGCCAGGACTTATTTTAGAGGTAAATGTTTTCGAGGGCGATACTATAAAAAAAGGCGATTTTCTTTGCGTTTTGGAAGCGATGAAAATGGAAAACACATTAACGGCACCTCGTGATGGAATTATCAAATCTGTTAACATCGCCAAAGGTGAAACTGTAGAAAAAGGAAAATTGCTCATAGAATTGGAGAAAATATGATTAAAAAAATATTGATCGCCAATCGAGGCGAGATAGCACTGAGAATAATGAAAACCGCCCGCAATATGGGCATAAAAACAGTTGCCATTTATTCTGAAGCAGATCGAGATGCTCCCCACGTAAAATTTGCCGATCAGGCCGTTTGTGTGGGACCACCCCCATCAAACGAATCTTACTTATTGGGCGACAAAATTATAAAAATCGCAAAGGATCTGAATGTTGATGCTATTCATCCTGGATATGGATTTTTAAGTGAAAATGCTGATTTCGGCGAAAGCGTAGAGAAAAGCGGAATGATTTTTATTGGTCCAAAATCTCATGCTATCAGGATTATGGGTAGCAAGTTAGCTGCCAAAGATGCTGTAAAGGAGTACAACATTCCTATGGTTCCGGGAACGGCCGAAGCTATCAAAGATGTGGGTGAGGCCAAAGAGATAGCCAAACAAATTGGTTTCCCCATTCTTATTAAGGCATCTGCCGGAGGTGGAGGAAAAGGGATGAGAATTGTTGAGAATTCTGCCGAATTCGAAGATCAAATGAAACGCGCCATCAGTGAAGCCGAAAATGCCTTTGGTGATGGGTCTGTATTTATAGAAAAATTTGTCACATCTCCTCGACATATAGAAATCCAAGTATTGGCGGACAATTTTGGTAATACCGTCCATTTATTCGAACGTGAATGTAGTATTCAACGACGTCATCAAAAAGTAGTGGAGGAAGCACCCTCTGCTGTATTAACTCCCGAACTGAGAAAATCAATGGGTGAAGCTGCTGTTAAAGTTGCCAAAGCGTGTGATTATGTTGGCGCTGGAACGGTAGAGTTTCTTTTGGACGACAAACTAAACTTCTACTTCTTGGAAATGAATACCCGTTTACAAGTAGAACATCCAGTTACAGAATTAATTACAGGGCTAGATTTGGTAGAGCAGCAAATAAAGGTAGCCAACAATGAAAAGCTTTCTTTTTCGCAGGATGATTTACAGATTAACGGTCATGCTTTCGAACTTCGAGTTTATGCGGAAGATCCACTGAATAACTTTATGCCCAGCGTTGGTAAGCTGGAAGTTTATCGTCCGCCGAGCGGTAAGAATATTCGAGTGGACGACGGTTTCACTGAAGGAATGCAAGTACCAATTCAATATGACCCTATGCTTTCCAAGTTGATTACTTATGGAAAAACTAGGAATGAAGCCATGCAATTAATGCTGGAAGCTATTTCAAACTATACGGTGGAAGGTGTAAGTACCACACTTCCGTTCGGTAAATTTGTTTTTGAGCACGAAGCGTTTCGAAGTGGGAATTTTGATACAAATTTTGTGAAGAATTTTTATTCCGAGGAAAAATTAGCAGCCATGCATAAAGAGGAAGCAGAAGTTGCAGCTTTCATAGCATTAAGACATTACATAAAAGATTTAGAAAAACTTCGCTTACCAAAATAGACAACTAAACCTCAAAGACTTTTATTCCGCAAACGGAAAAGTGAAAACCTTTGGGGTTTTAATGGAATTAATATGACGGACAACAACAAAAAACTGCATGAAATTATTTCCGAAGCAAAAAAAGGCGGCGGAGAAAAAAGAATTGCAAAACAACACGAAAAGAAAAAACTTACCGCTCGCGAACGCGTGGATTATCTTTTGGACGAGGGTTCATTTGAAGAAATGGGAATACTAGTAACGCACCGTACCACCGATTTTGGAATGGAAAAAGAAGTGTATTACGGCGATGGCGTTGTAACTGGTTATGGCACCGTAAATGGTCGATTGGTTTATGTATTTGCTCAGGATTTTACGGTTTTTGGGGGAGCGCTTTCTGAAACCCATGCAGAAAAAATATGTAAGATAATGGATCATGCCGTTAGTGTAGGCGCACCGATTATTGGATTGAACGATTCAGGGGGAGCACGTATTCAAGAAGGCGTACGGTCTTTAGGTGGCTATGCAGATATTTTTTATAGAAATGTTCAGGCATCTGGAGTTATTCCTCAAATTTCGGCAATAATGGGACCGTGTGCGGGAGGAGCGGTTTACTCGCCGGCCATGACAGATTTTACCTTAATGGTGGAGGATAGTAGTTATATGTTTGTTACTGGGCCGAACGTGGTTAAAACAGTGACCAATGAAAATGTTACTTCCGAAGAATTGGGTGGGGCGAAAACCCATGCAACCAAAAGTGGAGTTACACACTTTACAGCTTCCAACGACATTGTTTGTTTGGAACAGGTAAAAACCTTACTCAGCTATCTTCCACAGAACAACAAGCAAACCCCTGAAAAACTTCCTTTTGAAACGGCAGATGAGTACCGCGAAGAGCTGGAAAGCATTGTTCCAGATTCCGCCAACAAGCCGTATGATATGCATGATGTGATCCAAGGAATAATCGATGCCGATTCTTTCTTTGAAGTCCATAAAGATTATGCGGACAACATTATTGTTGGCTTTGCGCGCCTTGGGGGAAGAAGCATTGGAATTGTAGCCAATCAACCCATGAGTCTGGCAGGCGTACTCGATGTTGATAGCTCTAAAAAAGGAGCGCGCTTTACACGTTTTTGCGACTGTTTCAATATTCCATTATTGGTATTGGTAGACGTACCAGGATTTCTTCCAGGAACTGACCAAGAGTGGAATGGAATCATTTTGAATGGCGCTAAGCTTTTATATGCTTTAAGTGAAGCAACGGTGCCGCGAGTAACTGTTATTACCAGAAAAGCGTATGGCGGGGCCTATGACGTTATGAACAGTAAACATATTGGAGCAGATATGAATTACGCTTGGCCAACAGCTGAAATTGCAGTGATGGGAGCAAAGGGAGCGAGCGAAATTATTTTCAGAAAGGAAATTGCCGCCGCTGAAAATCCTGAACTGAAACTGTCAGAAAAGGAAGCAGAATATGCAGAGAAATTTGCCAATCCATTTATTGCAGCACAAAGAGGATTTATCGATGAGGTGATCCAACCACGAGAAACCCGTAGAAAACTTTTGAAAGCTTTTTCAATGTTGGAAACCAAGGAAGTGCCACGACCCAATAGAAAACATGGAAACATTCCCTTATAAAAATAATTATGGGGAATATTAATTATCCATTTTGAGACTACATGTATATAAACAGCGATTTCTATTTATTTTGAACAATTGCTGCAAATCCCCTTTACCACCAAATTGACGTCATCTGCCTGATATCCTTCGGGCAGATTGATATGGGGAATTTTATATTGGGTAAGACAGCTAGTTTCATTGCATTGATTGCAATGAAAATGAAGGTGTAAATCCTGTTCAATTTGGCAATTGCAGCCCGGTTCACAAAGAGCATATTTCGAAACTCCAGTGCCATCGTCTATTTGATGGACAATGCCATTTTCTTCAAAGGTTTTTAATGTTCTATAAAGAGTAGTACGTTCGCAGTTATCAAAATATTCTTCAATATTGGTCAGGCTAACTGCAGTTCTTCTACTCAAAAGAAATTTAAAAACCAATAATCTCATGGCAGTAGGTCTAACATTCCTTGCATCGAGAATTTGTTCAATAGAGTCCATAATTTTTTTAGAATTACTTACAAAAATACAGAATAGATTTTTGGAAATAAGATGCCCAATTTTTAAGCTATTCAGATTTCAGTCTGGATTTTTTCGCATTAAAAATCTGAATTCCTATATATATCATTTGGATACCTATTTCAAGAATTGGCTTAAAAATATGTTTCACTGTTGGTTTTTGGATTCATTAAGTTTACAGAAGTTTAAATTATCAACGGCATTAAATAATAATTTGGTACGAAGCACCACTCACAATTAGACTTTCGAAAAATGAATGAAACCTTGAAAGGCGCTCTATATATTGCACTTGGAGCATGCAGTTACGGAATTTTGGCCACGTTCGTAAAAATTGCCAACCTGGAGGGAATAGGCACGGCAGGTCTGGCTTTTTCACAATATCTATTCGGAGCATTGGTGTTGACCTTATTATCCTTTATGTTTTCTCGAAATTCCAAGAACATTCAAATTCAAACTCCAGCAAAAAATCCAAAATTAAAACTGATGTTTTTTGGTGGATTTTTAGGGCTTACTTCTAGTTTCTATTATTTGTCAATTCAATATGTGCCAGTGTCTGTGGGCATTATTTTACTAATGCAAACGATATGGATGGGAGTGGCTTTGGAATTTGTAATTGCAAGACATCTTATTAATTCTACTAAGTTAATAGGGGCAGGAGTAGCTCTTCTAGGCACTGCCCTGGCTGCAAACGTGTTTGAGTCTGAGGTCAATCTTGATTTGAGAGGTATTGGATATGGTCTTTTGGCTGCTGCCAGTTATACAGGAGTAATGTTCGCCACCAGCAAAGTTTCATTGGAATTGCCATTATGGATTCGGACAAAATACTTGGTGTTTGGTGGTCTTTTGGTAATTATACTATTTTGGAATTTTCAGATAATCGATGAATTCAATTGGATAGTATTTCTAAAGTGGGGAAGTTTTCTTGGTTTTTTCGGAACTATTCTTCCGCCTGTATTATTTAATAAGGGAATGCCCAAAGTAGGTACAGGTTTGGGAAGTATAATTTCTGCGTTAGAAATTCCAGTTTCTGTTTTTAGTGCCTATCTTCTTTTGAATGAAAATATCAGTTTCCTACAATGGTTGGGAATTGCCATTATTTTAATTTCCGTTATACTGATCAACCGCAAAAGTTTATAAAATCAAAAAAGCCAAAAGATTAAATCTCTTGGCTTTCTGACCTACTTTATAAACCGTTGGTTTACATATTGGGGAATTGGTATATTAATCTGTCAACTCTCTAGTTAACCAACCTCTTCTACTTGCGGTTGCAATGGCATATGGTGTAATCCAGAACAATCCAAAAGTGTATAGGATGCTATACGCGTATGCCCAAATAGATTCTGACACATTATATCTCTTCGCATAAAACAATACTGGAAAACTTGAAAATACTAGGATTCCAAAGAATGTTGAGGTTAGAAATAAAATTGGATGTGTTACAATGAAAAACAACATAAATAATATAAAAGGATAGCTCATGATAATCTTAAGCGATTGACTAAAAAACAATAGACGTGTTCCTGATTTAGCACCCTCCCTAAAGTTGGTAAACACATATTTAGACATTTCGATGTTTTCACGAACATTACTTCGGCCCCATCTGATGAACATTTTATATAATCCTTTATATTTTTCCGGAACGTTAGTATAGGCGTATGCATTTCTTTGGAAAAGTACGCTGTAACCTTGTTTTAAGATCATGTTTGTCATTGCTCTGTCTTCACCGATATCTGACGGTTTCCCCATAAAAGTCTGGTTGATCCATTCTTCAAGACATCCAAAAACAGCTGTTCTTCGATAAGCCGCCAAGGCACCAGGAGTACATAAAACGGAATTAAGGCTACTTTCTGCAGAACGTACGAATTCAAAGCTCAATACAAAACTCACGTCCAACATTTTTGGAAGGAGTGCTTTTTTATTGTTTAGAACTCTAATGTTTCCCGCAACAGCTCCACAGTTCTCGTCCACCACGAAAGGGCTAACTAAATTTTTAATAGTATCTGGCTTAACTACAGAGTCACTATCTACTGTAACAAAAACATCTCCCGTACCGATATTAAATCCACGGTATAGCGCATGGCGTTTTCCCTGGTTTTTGGGTTGTTGTAGAATAGTTACACGGTCACCCAATTTTCTTTTTGCTTCCTGCATCCAGTACCATGTGTCGTCTTTACTTCCATCATCAATTGCAAGTAACTGCAATTTTTCTTCTGGATAGTCGCTATTGGCCAAGCTCATCAAGGTGTCCCATACTTGCTTTCCTTCGTTGTATGCAGGAACAATAACTGTACAGGTTGGCAATTCTTCATTTGAAACTGAGGAAATAGGTTTGTATCGGAAATATCTATATAATGTATAAATGAAAAAGGCAGATTTAAATATAAGTAAGCCCATGGCAATATATAAGAAAGTAGCGCCCCAACTGGAACTCAATCTTTCCATATGAAACTGCTCAAAATCTTTCTCCAATGCAAAAAAGAGATATGTGGCAACTATCATTAAGAGAAATGAACTAACTAAAACAAAAATACCCCAAGGATTTGCCTTACTGGCAGATTCTTGGATTACTTTGGTTTCAAGTTTACCACTCGTCTCTTTGGAAAATGATTTAGAAGACGTGTTGTTGGTTTCTAAAGTGATTGTATCCGATTCAATTTTCATGTTTGTATTCCTTATTAATTAGATGAAAATACTTCTTTTCGAGTAGGCAATAAGCAACCGCCATGCCATTGCGGTTTTAACGGGCTAAAGGGGGTTTTTGGGCAAGTAGAGGTGACATATACTGTGTAATATTTATACACTTTGTAATTCAGTATACAACTATTGCAAAAGTGACTATTACTAATTTTGCTGGTACGTCAGAATTGACGCTCTCTTCGTTAGTCCATGCAATCAAGAGAATTCTCGTATGCCCAAAAAAATATTGGATTGAATTCCCTTTAAACATTTTTAGTATTGCAATATTCTAATTAAATTGAACGTAAATATAGATTCCCTAACCGCACCTTATATCAAATTTATATGACGAATACGAGCGAGGATTTCGAGAAAATTATTCAAGGATATTCAAATGAAATAAAAGTACTTGCGCGTCAGACTAGAAGATTAGTTCATGAAATTCTCCCCACAGTTGTGGAAGTTGCTTGGATTAAACAGAAAAACATCGGATTTGGAACAGGACCCAAAAAGAAAACAGAACATTTTTGTTGGCTAATGCCCGCTAAAAATCATATTACCTTGGGATTTAATTATGGCGCGGAACTTTCAGATCCAAAGCAGCTGTTGGAGGGCACGGGCAAGCTATACAGACATTGGAAAATAAGATCTGCTGCAGATTTGGAAAATTTCTATTTGAAGGAACTCATTAGGGTAGCGACAACCTATAGAGTCACTAAAAAATCCTAAACCACCAATCTTCTCAAAATGTATGAATGGGTCCTAATACTTGGAGCCTTAATCTTCCCGTCCTAATATAAGATCTCAGAGCAGTTGGAATGAGAATTTCCTTTTCGTTGATTAGAAGATGATACTTATAGGTTTTTTTGCTATTTATTAAGATTATAAAGACGAAATTCCCTCATTTTGTCTAAATTTATAATAAATACACTAACTAACCTTTTAAATATTTTGATCATGTTGAATTCTTCTTCACTTATTTCGGTAGAAGAGGTTCGTAAACTTCAGCAAAATTGGATTGAAACCAGAGCTGCAGCCATTGAAAAAGAAATGGGCGCAGAGGATGGTCGAGAATTTCTATTTAGCGTAGATGAGCTTCAAAAATTTTTGGATTTTGTAAAAGAAAAATCCAAGTCTAAAAACCCAGGGATCCGCATTTATTTGGCAGCCTATAATGAAAATAACAAAAAGGGGGCTACACTTTTTCTTGCTCCCACCGATGGCACTTCCTTGAGTTCTGGCAATGACTATACATTACAGCCATTGAACAGGGTGTTGCAGGGATGGCCCCCATTAAATTATTAGGTTTTGGGAATAGGAGATTTCCTTTTATTTGTAGCGCCAATAATATTTTTAGAATTATTGGCAGCGATTGCTGGTTCATATTATTTGAAAACAGTAAAGTCTCCTATAAAGAACACCAACCTATTAGTAATGTTTTTATGGTTCACCGTGTTTGTGGAAATATTTGGATCGTACTCTCCCATTGGCTATTTTTCTGAATATCGATATTTCCCATTTATCCAAGATACAGTGTTTCAGAATAATTTGTGGTGGTATAACCTATTTGCGATATCGAATTTCGCATTCTTCACATATTATTTCATTTCATTTTTGAAAAATAAGACTCTTAGAAGCATAGCACATGTCAGTATCGTTCTTTATTTATTTATTTCCTTAGGAGTATATATAATTACAGGTAGTTTGTTCAGCTCCACATCAAATTTCGTAATGATTATAGGAACTTTATTATTATTAATGAGCGTTCTATCATTCTATTTTGAATTGCTTAGAAGCGATCTTTTATTGCAACTTAAGCGTTTGCTTCCGTTTTATATTTCCGTGGGCGTACTTATTTTTAATTTATGTGTTACTCCAGTTGATATTTTATCGGATTACTTTTCTGCCACACATGGGAATGCTTTATTTGTTAAACTGCATATCACGGTGTTGTTGTTTGCCAATTTATTTCTTTACACTATTTTCATCTTAGGATTTCTAATATGCTCAAGAACGAGGAAATTCTCTTACTGATATATTTAATTGCGATAATCCTTATTGTCGTGGTTTTTATTGTAGTATTTTTTATAGCCTTCCAGCGCCGAAAAAACAGGATGCTGCAAGAGCAATATGAGACGGAGAAACATTATCAAAAGGAATTGGCAAACTCGCAAATTGAGATTCAGGAGCATACCTTAAAAAATATAGCATGGGAGCTCCATGATAATGTTGGGCAATTGCTATCTGTAGCCAACATGCAGCTCAATATTCTTTCGGACAATTTGCCAGATGAGTTTAAGGACCAAGTAGGAGAGACCAAAGAAATAATAAAGGATACTGTAATGGAAATACGCTATTTATCTAAAGTTCTCAATAACGATGTAGTGCTAAAGAATGGTTTGGTGGCATCTTTGGAAGTAGAACTTGAAAGGTTTAGACGCTTGGGCTATTTGGATGCATCTATTGAGGTGGTGGGAGATTTGGTGCCAGTGCATCCGCCATCTGCAATAATCATTTTCCGAATTCTGCAGGAATCTCTGTCAAATGTTATCAAACACGCAAAGGCGTCAAAATTATTTGTACTTTTAGAATACAAAGACAAATCCTTGGATATTACCCTAAGAGACAATGGATTGGGGTTTGATGTGAACAGTAAAAGTTTTGGCTCGGGAATGGAAACCATGAAAAGCCGTGCAGAACTAATAGAAGCTTCGTTAATTATTAATTCTGAACCAGGAAAAGGAACCCAATTATTTTTACAATATTTTTTTAAACATGTCCGATAAAGTTTCAAAATATAAAGTTGCCATTGTGGATGACCATGCTCTTTTTGCGGGTTCTTTGGAGCGGCTCATTAATTCCTTTCCCACGTTTAAGGCAATTTATCATGTGCGCAATGGCGTAGAACTCCAACGAAAACTAACTTCAGAAAAAGAATTACCCGATGTAGTTCTTCTTGATATAAATATGCCCGTTATGAACGGTTTCGAAACGGCGGAGTGGTTGTCTAAAACACATCCAGATCTAAAATTCATTGCTCTTACAATGGATGATGAAGAGGGTACAATTATAAAAATGTTGCGCATTGGGTCCAAGGGTTATTTGCTAAAAGACATCCATCCAGATGTTCTAAAAACGGCTTTGGAAGAGGTGATTTATAAAGGGTATTATCATTCCCAAAAAGTTTCTGAGATGTTGGTAAGATCATTAAATCCTGATAAGGATAAATACTTGGCACTTAAACCCAATGAACTTACATTTATTAAATTGGCAAGTTCAGAAATGACCTACAAAGAAATTGCCGAGGTTATGAACTTAAGTCCAAAAACGATAGACGGGTATCGGCAAGAACTGTTCAATCGCTTTGAAATTAAAAATAGGGTAGGGTTAGTAATCTTCGCTTTAAAAAACAATTTAATCAAGCTTTAAATACAAGCATCCCACAATGGATCTTTTGGAGGGGGTGCCACGATGGAAATCTCTTCTTTGGATACCGGGTGAATCAATCTTAGTTGCCTAGCGTGAAGATGTATGCTTCCATCCACGTTGCTTCTGTCAAAACCATATTTTAAATCTCCCTTTATAGATGTGCCAATAGCCGATAACTGTGCTCTAATTTGATGGTGTCTTCCAGTTTCCAAAAGAACTTCCAACACATAATAATTGTCTAGTTTTTTTATTACCTGATAATGAAGAATTCCTTTTTTGCTATCAGGAACTTCTTTTGAATGAGCATAGGATTTATTTTGTTTGGCATTTCTGTTTAGGAAATGTAGCAGAGTATCTTTCTGCTTGGGTGGTTCATTTTTTACGATAGCCCAATATGTTTTTTCCGTTTCCCTTTCGGAAAACATTTTGTTTAATCTCGCTAAGGCTTTTGAAGTTCTCGCAAATAGGACTATACCGCTTGTAGGTCTGTCCAATCTATGAACCACGCCTAAGAAGACTGCGCCCGGTTTATCGTATTTTTCTGCAATATATTGTTTTACAACTTCGGAAAGAGGTATATCGCCAGTCTTGTCACCTTGAACAATATCTCCAGGTCTTTTATTTATGACAATGATATGATTGTCTTCATATAAAACCTGAAGATTGTCCTTGGTGCTATGTGTTTTATTATCTGAAATATCTTTAATCATTAAAAATTTTCACAGCGAATTTGAGGATTAATACTGCTCAGATTCATTTGGGAAGTCCCCACTTTTAACATCGTTGCTGTATTGACTAACGGCGTTTTTCATTTCTGTGTACATATCTAGGTATCTTCTAAGAAAGCGAGGGTTGAATTCATGATTCATTCCAAGCATGTCATGCGTTACCAAAACTTGACCGTCCACACCAGATCCGGCACCAATTCCAATAACCGGAATGCTTATTTTTTTGGCAACCTCTTCGGCAAGCTTGGCAGGTACTTTTTCTAAAACGACCGCAAAACACCCTGCTTTTTCAAGAAGGAGGGCGTCTTCCATTAATTTTTCGGCTTCTTCTTCCTCTTTTGCGCGAACGGTATATGTTCCAAATTTATATATGGATTGAGGGGTTAGACCCAAATGACCCATAACCGGAATACCAGCATTTAAGATTCTTTTAATTGATTCTTTGATTTCCTTTCCGCCTTCAAGTTTTACGGCATGGCCACCACTTTCCTTCATAATTCGAATGGCAGATCGCAAAGCTTCTTTTGGGTCGCTTTGGTAACTTCCAAAAGGCAAATCGACCACAACCAATGAGCGCTCAATTGCACGTACTACAGAGGCAGCATGATAGATCATTTGGTCCAATGTAATTGGTAAAGTAGTTTCATGGCCCGCCATCACATTACTTGCGGAATCTCCTACCAAAATTACGTCGATGCCTGCGCTATCCACAATTTTTGCCATGGTAAAATCGTATGCCGTTAGCATGGAAATTTTTTCTCCTTTCTTTTTCATGTCCACCAAGGTTTTGGTGGTAATACGCTTATAATCTTTTTTGGCTACTGACATAATTTTAATTTTGTTTAATGTAAGAAATAAGTTTTATATGAAATCCGCGGGCGGACCTCGTTTATTATTATTTTAAATTTCTGAAATATTAATTGTAATTCACTAACAGTCACTAATGTTTACTTGAACGGCAAGTCCACCTTCACTGGTTTCTTTGTATTTTGAAGTCATATCCTTGGCAGTTTCCCACATCGTGGCAACTACTTGGTCTAAAGATACTTTAGCTTTGCTTGGATCGCCATTAAGAGCCATTTCACATGCGTTTATCGCCTTGATGGCGCCCATGGCATTTCTTTCAATACATGGAATTTGAACTAAACCAGCAATCGGATCGCAGGTAAGGCCCAAGTGATGTTCCATTGCAATTTCACCTGCCATCAAACACTGTTCGGGCGTGCCTCCCATTAATTCGCATAGGGCGCCGGCGGCCATTGAAGACGAAACTCCAATTTCAGCCTGACATCCGCCCATAGCTGCGGAAATGGTAGCGCCTTTTTTGAAAATACTTCCAATCTCACTGGAGGTGAGCAAGAATTTCTTCACATCTTCAAAATTGGCATCGTGGTTTTCGATGACGATATAATACATTAAAACAGCTGGAATAACGCCGGCACTTCCATTGGTTGGCGCAGTTACTACTCTTCCGAGAGAGGCATTTACTTCATTAACGGCTAAGGCAAAACACGAAACCCATTTAAGAATCTGACGAAACTTTACCTCGGTATTTCTGATGCCTTCAATCCAATCTTCAGCATTGTCATATTTTACATCGCCTATTAAATTTCGATTCATATTGTAAGCTCTTCGTGTTACATTTAAGCCGCCAGGAAGAATTCCTTCGGTGTGACAACCAACAAACATAGAATCGAGCATTACATCCCATATTTCTTTAAGGCCTTGATTTATTTCGGCTTCCGTACGAAGGGATTTTTCATTTTCCATCACAATTTCAGAAATGGATTTTCCTTCCGCTTTGCAGTAAGCAAGAAGTTCTCCTCCCGTTTCAATTGGAAATGGAAAATGTGAGAATTCTTCCATTTTAATTTTCTCAATTTTCCTTTCTTCTTTTACTACAAAACCGCCGCCGATGGAATAGAAAGATTCAGATTCCTTTGTGCCATCATCCAATACCGCATAGAATGTTATTCCGTTAGGATGGAAATCCAGAAAAGATCGATTAAAGATTATATTTTGGGTTGGTATAAAAGGCACTTCTTTTTCATTGTTCAACCGCAATTTACTTTCAGAGGTTATAAAGTCAATTTCCTTTTCAATATCTTCAATAGGAAATGTAACTGGATCAAAACCTGTTAGGCCCAGCATTACAGCAATATCTGTAGCATGTCCTCTTCCCGTCAACGACAGCGAGCCAAAAAGATCTATGGATACTTCGGTGACGCGATCAAACAATTTTTTTTCTTTCAATTCCTCGATCCAACGCAATGCTGCGCGCCAAGGGCCCAAAGTGTGGGAACTGGATGGTCCAACTCCAATTGATAACATATCAAAAACGCTGATACTCTCCATTGATTTTTTGTTTTAACGCACAAAGATAATAGTATATAAGGAACTTGTGGATGCTTTCCTAAATTTGATTTTTCTCTTGATGATTTTTTAAATCTCATAACATTGCATTCTGATTTTAAATAATATTGAACTGAATGCCTTCTTTAAAAAGAGTTTCCTTCAGTTAAGACCGGGAGTTTTTAATGTTTTATCTCATTTCACTTCAAAATCTAAATATGGAGATTGATGATTAATATCATTCTATTTAGTCTATGTGATTGGTAACTTTGCATTTGATGCCAATGGAATCAAAAATGAAATTGGAATCGGCCAAAAAGATTGGTCTTAAAAATTTAAATAATCAAGGTTGATATGAAAAAATTAATAGAGAATTCAGTTCGAAAAGGGATGGATTATGCCCAATACAATCTACTGTTCAAACAATTGGTAGAGGAGGGAAGAACTACGGGGGAGCAGGACCCAGAAAAAATTGAGTATACCAAATTGAATTTCAGTAGGACTAAAAGATTGGATAAAACAGCGAAGATTGATGCAGAGCACGCCAAGGTATTCCAAAACATTTCGTCTAAGCAAACATGGTTGGTAATTACCGAACCATGGTGCGGTGATGCGGCACAGACACTTCCTTTTTTAAATAAAATTTCTCAAATATCCGATAATATCGATTTAAAGATTGTGCTTCGGGATGAAAACCCGGAATTGATGAGCGAATTTTTGACCAATGGCTCACAATCCATTCCGATAATTATTATGCTGGATGAGAATTTGGAAGTTATTCAGCATTGGGGTCCACGCTCTAAAGCAGCAACAAAGGTTGTAACCGACTACAAAGAAAAGCATGGTGTAATTGACGATGCTTTTAAAGAATTGATTCAGGTTTGGTATAATAATGATAAGGGAGTTTCCATAGTCAACGATCTGGCGGAAAGAGTTGCCGTGGCTGTTTAGGCAAGAATATAATAGATTATCGAGGGCATGTAATCTGTTTGTTGTATACAATATCGCGAACCGAGGGATAATACACGTATCTGGAATATTAGTGAATTTTGGTAGGGGTTCTTACTTGCGAATCTTTATAATGTTTTCTATGCAATGCATTTATTTAAAAACATTTAAGACCAAACTGGACTATAGATCAAGAATGTTGTTAATTGGATCGTGCCCTTTTTTTTGTAGTTAGCTTTGCATTAAAATTACCTCTATCTATTTACACTTCTTCTTTCTGCTGAATTGTCTAGATATTAGTGGTATGTGAAATGATTTTCACCTGAATCAGACTTGAAGAAGACCTGAAGGAGATATTGAATGTCTCTGGATTTGACATTTACTACATAATTCTACAATGTAATAAAGCAATCCTTGCAATTGTTTGTAAGAGGTCTAACTTTTACTGATACCCTGCGGCCTGCAACTTAAATAATTCAGAGTACAATTTCGGATTTTCCATCAGTTCCTCATGAGTGCCAAGTTCGAGAACTCTTCCATCTTGTAGTACCAAAATTCTGTCTGCCATTCTCACGGTGCTAAATCGGTGGCTAATGATAATACTGGTTTTTCCTTTGGTCAGCGCTATAAAACGTTCAAAAACATCGTATTCGGCTTGGGCGTCCAATGCACTTGTGGGCTCGTCCAAAACCATAATATCAGCATCCTTCATATATGCGCGTGCCAGTGCAACCTTTTGCCATTGGCCACCGCTAAGTTCCTGACCTTGGTAAAACCGTCTGCCAAGACGTTGTTCCAAACCCTCTTCCATCACGTTTACCACTTCCTCTGCCAGACTTTTACTGGCGGCATAGCCTATTATTTCGTCATTTTCAATTTCGGAAATATTTCCTACGGCTATATTTTCACGTAGGGTAAATTCATATTTGAAAAAGTCCTGAAAAATCACTCCAAAACGTTTTCTGTATAGATCAACATCAAATTCATTAATGTTGATGCCATCCAAAAGAATTTCGCCTTGTGTAGGTTCGTAAAAACGAAGAAAGAGCTTTATCAAAGTTGTTTTTCCTGCCCCATTTTGCCCTACAAAAGCCATTTTTTCGCCAGCTTTCAATGTAAAGCTTACGCCTTTTAGAACATCATTCTTGTTGCCAGGATAGGCAAAATGCAAGTTGTTGACCTGAAAGCCTTCTTTAATGGTTTCTGGAATGGGAGTTTTTACTTCTGAAGTCTGCTCAATTGTTAGATCAAGGAAATCAAAGTAATCTTGAAGGTAGAGCGCGCTTTCTGAAATACGGGTGAATCGGGAAAAGAAACCTTGTAAGCTACTTCGCAATCTGTTAAAAGAACCTGAAAGAAACGTCAATTCACCAATAGAAATTACGCCTGTCAAAACCCTGAAAATTATATAGATATAAGCACCGTAATAACTGAGTACACCTAAAATATTGAATAGCGATCCGTACAGACTTTGCTTTATGGATAATTTTTTATTGATAACGTAATAATCGTCTGAAAGAACCTTAAACCGATCCGCAATAAAATCTGTCAGGCCAAAGAGTTTAACTTCTTTGGCAGTCTGATTATTAGCACCGATAAATCGTAAATAGTCAAGTTCTCGACGTTCCGCGGTCCAACTTCTAGCCAAAGAATATCGGGTGCTGCTAAATTTGGCTTCATTAATAAATGAGGGAATTATACTGAGGATAAGGATCAAAATCAAAATAGGTTCAAAATAAATCAATCCTGCTATAAGCGAAATCATAGAGATAATGCTTTCTGCTTGTCCCAAAGCATTGCTCATAAGGCCCACACGACTGCTGGTCTGCGTTCTGGCGCGCTCCAATTTGTCATAAAATTCAGGATCCTCCAGTTGGGCGATAGTAAGACCGGACGTTTTTCGGATTATTCTTTCGGAAGATTTATTGGAATATAAATCACCCAGAAGACCATCGGTAAGATTGATCAATCTTCCCAACAAATCTGAAAGTACTGCTACTGAGAATTCGATAATGACGTAATTCCATAATTGGGTAAAATCCTTGTCTTCCAATGAAACTTGAAGAATAATTTCGTCAATAATCATTTTCCCAACCCATAGAATTACCACGGGGGTGAAAGCATTAATCAAACGGCTTAGGGTATTAAGGAGGAAGAGTTTTGGACTGCTTCGGAATATTTCCCTAAAAAACCGAGGTATGGTTTTTAAAGCTTTAAAGGAATCTTTTACGCTAGTTTTATCTTCTTTATCAGTAATGGATTTCGGTGTAGGTCTTGCCAATATTTTAACTTTTTATTTTAATTTACACTAATATGACTACAGTTTAATGGATAAGTTTAAAAAAAATGTTTTTCATTATTCTTTTTTGGAATAAATTAGATGCTCTCATAAAATATAAATTGACAGGAATTTCAATTTAGTAGTTTAAAATGTTCCTGCTTTATATTAAATAAGCCTGAAGATACAAATTCCATAATTCCATCTGTATTTATATTCGAAATGTGCGCTTTTAGAATATAATTATATAGTGGAATTACTAGTTGTTTTCTGTTTTTGTTCAATGCTGCTTTTGAAATTATTTATCTCTTTTACTAAGCCATCCTAAACCCCCAACTACTATCTTTGCGCAAAATTTTAAAATATTGGCGCTTTCAGATTACACAAAGGAATTTAAATACAATATTAAACTGGCAACGCCCGTGATTTTGGGTATGCTTGGGCATCAAGTAGTAGCCTTGGTGGACAATATTATGGTGGGGCAATTGGGAAGTGCTGAGTTGGCCGCTGTCTCCTTAGGGAACAGTTTTATGTTTATAGCCATGTCCATTGGTATTGGATTTTCAACCGCGATTACTCCATTGGTGGCCGAAGCGGATGGAGAAGGAAATAAAGAGAAAGGAAAATCCTCATTTAAGCATGGACTCTTTTTATGTATAGTACTCGGGATTGCGTTATTCGCTGTAGTGATGTTTTCCAAACCTTTGATGTACGTAATGAGTCAGCCTCCAGAAGTTGTGGATTTGGCAATGCCGTATCTCACCCTTGTGGCGGCTTCACTGATTCCTATGATTATTTTTCAGGCGTTCAAGCAGTTCAGTGACGGTATGTCTATGACCCGGTTCCCTATGTATGCCACCATTGTTGCCAACTTGGTTAATGTATTGCTAAACTACATGTTTATTTTCGGAAAGTTTGGCGCGCCAGAGATGGGTGTGGTTGGTGCAGCTATTGGTACATTGGTGTCCAGAGTAGTAATGGTATTTTATTTATGGTTTCTATTAAGTAGACAAGAAAAGTCGCGATTTTTTGTAACGGGTATCAAAATTTTCACGTTAAGCAAAGTGATGTTGAAAAAGTTACTCAATCTAGGTACGCCTTCGGCTTTACAAATGCTTTTTGAAGTTGGTATTTTCACCTCCGCGGTTTGGCTCTCTGGGATCCTGGGAAAAAATCCTCAAGCCGCAAACCAAATAGCTCTTAACTTGGCTTCTATGACTTTTATGGTGTCCATGGGCTTTAGCGTTACTGCCATGATCCGGGTGGGAAATCAAAAAGGATTGAAAAATTTTAGAGAATTAAGAAAAGTAGCTATTTCTATTTTCCTTTTGACCTCGATTCTATCTCTGTTTTTTGCCGTCGGATTTATCATCTTTAAAGGTGAGCTTCCAAAAATCTTTTTGGATTATGATAATTTAGCGCAGTTTGCCGACAATCATGAAGTGGTAATGCTCGCTTCACAATTATTGATCATAGCTGCGATATTCCAATTTACGGACGCGCTTCAGGTAGTGGCTTTGGGCGCACTTAGAGGAATGCAGGATGTGAAAATCCCGATGTTTCTAACCCTAATAGCGTATTGGGTCATTGGGTTCCCTATTTCCTATTATCTAAGTATGCATACATCCTTGGAAAGTATGGGAATTTGGATTGGACTGTTGGCAGGTTTAACCGCAAGCGGAGTAATGTTATTTGTTAGATTTAATTATCTTTCGAAAAAAATGATTGTTAGCGGGGTGTAGAGGTGAGAGGTGAGAGGTGAGAGGTTAGAGGTGAGAGGTGAGTTGTGAGAGGTGAGAGGTTAGAGGTGAGAGGTGAGTTGTGAGAGGTGAGTGTGAGAGGTGAGAGGTGAGAGGTGAGAGGTGAGAGGTGAGAGGTGAGAGGTGAGTGTGAGTGTGAGTGTGAGAGGTGAGTGGGGAGATTTTGACTATGGAATGTTGCTCATTATGGGCCAATTTAAAATATTTGCTCTTTTAACGAATTTGAATATAACTTTAATTATAAAAAAATGGATTTCCCGAAGTATTTATTAGGTGACAATAGCGATTATCCCACGGCGATTTTCGTAATTCATACTGAATTTCCTCGATTTATTATTAATCTAGAAGATGATGAGGTGGAATGGTTGGAAGATTTTGATAAGGAAGATCAAAAGGAGCTCGAACAAGAGGCGGAAAACCTAATTCAAGGTGCCAATGATTTTTATGACAGAGAGATTGCAAGGTATGACGAGGAGTGATGGTAAATAAATTACCCTTGAAATTCATAACTGTATATTCATAAACCCTATAAAGTAAATGTTTATCCAAAGCCCATATATCGCTTATATATAGATGTTTGCTATTTTTTGGATATTTAAATTTCAAAGAAATTTGTATTGCAAATATAAATTCTGGAAGCTTTAGATTTTATGGAGAACACGGTTCTCGTCGGCCTACTTAAATAATATATGATTCACTAATCCTAACTAATGCTAGACCAACTCCTCAATTACGATACTGAACTATTTTTATTTCTGAATAATCTTGGGAGTTCACCTTGGGATGGGGTGTGGTTATTTATCACGCATAAATTTTCCTCCATTCCTATCTATGCGCTTTTGCTGTATCTGGTATATAGACATTATGGTACTAAAGGAACTCTTGTAATTGTGGTATGTGTCGCTTTAATGATTACCGCAACAGATCAGATTGCAAGTCTTTTTAAATATGGAATTCGCAGACCGAGACCTTGCCAGGTTGCCGAAATTAAGGATCATATGCGTTTTATAGCATCCAACTGCGGTCGGTATGGATATTTTTCTGCTCATGCCGCCAGCTCTATGGCGGCAGCTGTATTTCTTTCATTAACTCTTCAAAAATGGTATAGATTTTTACCATATTTATTGCTAGTTTGGGCTGTGCTTACAGGATATAGTAGAATTTATCTGGGAGTACATTATCCTTTGGATGTATTAACGGGGATGGCGTTTGGTGGCTTAACCGGATGGCTTTTTTATCTCCTACAGCGATGGGGGCAGACTAAGTTTGTAAAATAACTCTTTAAATCTTAAAAAAATTAGATGGTAGAGTTTATTGAAGCCCAAAGTTTTAAAAATCTTTTTTCAATAAGAACTTCTCTTTTAATTCAAAGTTTTAGAACAGAGTTATTTGCGATCATATAAACTTTTCCCCGCTAATAAAATTATAGGTCGCTATCCTGTATTTCATAGTTTATATATCGATTCCGGATCCAAAGGAAAATAAAACAATCTGTCAACGGACCAAAAGAACGGTTCCAAAATCCGAATTTACTTACCCCTTTATTCCTGGGATAATGCTGAATGGGTATTTCCAGAACCCTACCTTTTTGCAGTAAGATCATTGCAGGTAGAAAACGATGAAGTCCTTTAAACATTGGTATTCTTTTGGCTAGATCTGTTTTTATAACTTTTAGAGGGCAGCCTGTATCGCTTATTCCATCCTGAGTGAAAAATCTTCGAAATCCATTTGCTACTTTTGATGAGAGATGTTTTCCAAAGCTATCTTTTCGGCGGCTTCTAAATCCTGTAATCAATTCATATTCATCAATATGTTTTAGCAGTAGGTTGAAATCTTCGGGAAGCGTTTGCAGATCGCTGTCCATATAACCCAGCCAAGTACTTTCAGTGCTATCAAAACCAGCTTTTAGAGCCGTGCTTAAACCCATATTCTTTTTGAAGGAAATAAATTTAAATGCGGGATGGCGATTACATATGTCTTTTATCAAAGCTTCACCACCATCTGTAGAGCCGTCATTGACGAAAAGCACCGATGTTTTTAAAATTGCAATATTGAGATATTCGATAAGCACCTTTTCCACCATTGGCAGATTTTCCTCCTCGTTGTAAACGGGTACTATAATGGTGAAATCGTACATTTTATTTTTCCAGAGCAACTACAAATGTAGGATATTTAGACCTTCTCACCAGTCTTTTAAAGTGATAGAAGTTTGCCTAAGATGGATATGCTCTGTCAAATCAAACTATTTCCATAATATTCAGGATTAAACACTGCCCACTGTATAATTTTGATTTAAAAGATTTTATTTGGAGTAAAAATGCATCTTATAACGCTGTCGGTGCGGAATTTTTTATATTTTTGGCGCCCATAATGAAAGTCAGAAGTTTTTTTAGAAATCAAGAATACGGAGTCCTATTGTACAGGATTTTACTGGCTTATGTTTTTTATTTTCTAGCTCGTGTCCTTTTCTTTTTATACAATAGAAGCGTGCTGCACGTTGATAGTGTAGGCGAGTTTTTTAAATTGGCTTATCATGGGTTGATTTTTGACACTGCGGCCATTTTTTATTTGAATGCTTTATTTATACTGCTATCCATCCTTCCGTTGTTCATAAATACAACAAGGTGGTATCAAAAATTCCTTTTCTACGTCTATTTCGTTTTCAATCTCATAGGTCTTGCACTAAATTTTGTGGATTTTATATATTATAAATACACATTTACGCGGACAACCATAGTCGTCTGGGATTTACTTAAAAATGAATCCAATGGGTTCAATATGTTCTTTAGGTTTTTATTCAGCTATTGGCATGTTTATCTTTTATTTGTGTTGTTTTCCATCCTATGGATCTTTTTGTACAAAAGAGTGAAGGTAGTTCCGAAAGGAGTTCCGAGCAATAAGTTGTGGTATATGCTTTCTTCGATTATTGGAATAGCCGTCATTGGAATTCTGATGATTGGAGGCATAAGGGGAGGAGATTTTAAAAAGAGCACTAGGCCCATCAATATGCTAGATGCAAGCCGTCATGTAAAGCGCATCGAGCATTCAGATATAGTTTTAAACACTCCATTTGCCTTTATCCGGACGTTTTCCTCAAACTCCTTTAAGAAAGTGGATTACGGCATTTCCGAAGCAGTTATTAAAACATATATCAATCCTATAAAACATTATACTAACAATCCTAAGACCACACCCAACATAGTTCTATTCATTACTGAAAGCTATGGAAGAGAATATTTAGGCGCGTTTAACAAAGATTCAAATATAACGGACTACGAAGGTTTTACGCCATTTTTGGATTCTTTGGCACAACATAGTCTTATCTTCTCAAATGCGTATGCCAATGGCAGTAAATCCATCCATGGAATGTCATCCGTACTGGCGGGAATTCCTTCTTTTAAAAATGCATTTACCTCATCGGCATATTCAAAGCAGGATATTCAATCGCTTGTTTCCACTTTGAAGGAAATGGGTTATGATACGTCGTTTTTTCACGGCGCTCCCAATGGTTCCATGGGGTTTTTGGGCTTTGGAAATATCCTCGGGTTTGATCATTATTATGGGAAAACAGAATACAACAATGATGCGGACTTTGATGGTTCCTGGGGAATTTGGGATGAACCATTTTTTCAGTTTATGAAAAATACTTTGGATGACAAAACAAAACCTTTCTTTGGCACAATTTTTACTGTTTCCTCTCACGAACCTTACCTGATCCCGGAAGAGTATACGGATAAATTTCCGAAGGGTTTTATTCCTATGCACCAAACAGTTGGATATACCGATTATGCATTTAAAAAGTTCTTTGAGGCCGCAGAGAAATCTTCTTGGTTTGAAAACACCATTTTTATTATTACCGCAGACCACGGAAACCAGATCTATTTTACAGATCCCTACGCGCAAACGATGAACAGGAATTCTGTTCCAATCCTTTTTTATAAACCGGATGGAAGTTTTAAGGGCGATAACAAAGAGCTGGCGCAACAAATAGATATTTATCCTACTGTTCTGGATATTGTAGGCTATGACAAGCCATTTAGAAGTTGGGGGAGAAGTCTGTTAGGAGATAAGGATGTGGAACCTTTTGTAATAAATGGTACGGGATATTATCAATTTCAAAGAGGCAATTATATTTGTATCTTCGACGGTACAAATGTTATTGGATTTTATGATATTGAGGATAAGGGACTTAATAATAATCTCATAGCTTCGAGGAATAGTGAAATGGACGAAATAGAATTGGCCTGCAAGGCGTTTCTGCAAGACTATTTTGAAAGAATTATCGATAAAAATTTATAAATTAAAAATATTATAATGATAAAGAAAATAGGATTGTTCGTTTTGGTTATTGTCGTGATTGCGGTTGGAAAATATGTCTATGACACAAATATAAACCACAATTTTAAACCCGTCACAGAGGGAAAGGTGTATAAATCTGGAGCAATCCCACCTGATGAATTGCCGGATTATATAGCGAAACACGGAATTAAAAGTGTTATAGATTTGCGCTTCCCGGGAACGGATAATCTCATAGATAACCCAGAAATTCCAGAAGAGTTAATAGCTGAGAGAGAGGTTGTTAAGGGTCTTGATGGAGTTCAGTACTTTAATATAGGATCTGATCAAATTCCAGATCAGGAAACAGTAGATCGTTTCCTAAAAGTGATGGACGAAGATGTAAACTATCCCGTACTGATCCATTGCCATCACGGGGAAGGACGTGCAATTTTATTTTCTTCTATTTATAGAATGGAATATGAGGATATGCCAAATGAAGAAGCCCGCGAAAAAAGCCGATTTTTTGTGAAATGGGGAAATTTTGACCACGGAACTTCGAAGGGAGAATTTGTAAAAAATTATACCACCAGAAAGGAAAAGCTTGCTGAATATTTAAATCAGAAGCCTGTTGTTGTTGAAACCAAGCCTTAGTTCAGGTTTTTCATTGATAAAACTTTTTTAGCAGCCTTGAAAGGAGTAGTTTCATTTTTTTCTAGCGCTTTAAGTTGTTTTTTAAGCTCCTTACTAACCGTAGGATCGGCGTAAAATTCCCTTTTAAGGTTATTTTCAATAGTTTGCTGTAGCCAAAACTTATTCTGTTCCTTTCTTTTTTTCTGAAAGTATCCGTTTTTGGCTGTTTGATCTAAATATTCTAGAATATTTTCCCATACATCCGAGATACCTTCGTTCTTTAATGCGCTGGCGGTCATTGTTTTTGGAGACCAACCGCTCTCCTTTATAGGATAAAGATGCAATGCACGATTAAATTCATTTTTCGCCATTTTCGCAGCTTTTAGATTCGCACCATCCGCTTTGTTAATTACAATGGAGTCTGCCATTTCCATGATGCCGCGTTTTATTCCTTGTAGTTCATCGCCAGCACCTGCAAGTTTTAAAAGTAAGAAGAAATCTGTCATGGAATGGACCGCCGTTTCACTTTGACCCACACCAACGGTCTCGATCAAAATTACATCAAAACCTGCTGCCTCACAGAGTATAATGGTTTCTCGCGTTTTCTGTGCAACACCTCCTAAGGTTTCACCACTTGCAGAAGGTCTTATAAAAGCATTTTTTTCTTTCACCAATTCTTCCATCCGGGTCTTATCGCCTAATATGCTTCCTCTACTAATTGTACTGCTGGGATCGACCGCTAAAACAGCCACTTTTTTACCTTTGGAAATTAAAAGTTTTCCGAAACTTTCAATAAAAGTACTTTTCCCAACTCCAGGGACGCCAGTTATACCTATGCGAATGGATTTGTTTGAATAGGGGAGACATTTCTCAATAATTTCTTGGGCTTTTTGCTGATGCTTTTCAGCACTGCTCTCCACAAGAGTTATGGCACGACTCAGGATAGCTTGATTTTGTTCAATAATACCAGTGAATAGTTCTTCAATGGAAGGAACTTTTTTCCGTTGAGTGCGAAGGCGTTTTGCAATTTCCAGATTGAGCGTATTCGGTTGTGCAACCCCTACTTTTTCGTTTAATGCGCTAATATTTCCTTTCTTTTTTTCCACGAAGTGAATTTAGGACAAATTTATGAATCTGTTTTTTTAAAAGCGATTTTAAGATGCTATATTGGAATTTAATAATTTTAAAACTAAATAGAGATGAAAACCTTATATACTGCTGCGTCAACCGCTGTTGGTGGAAGAAAAGGCCATGTAGCCACAGAAGATTCAAAAATTGATATGGAGCTATCTGTACCCAAAGGTCTCGGAGGAGATGGAGGGAAAGGAACTAACCCAGAGCAACTCTTTGGAAGTGCCTATGCCGCCTGTTTTGGAAGTGCATTGCAAATGATAGCCGAAAGCAAGAAAATTGAACTGGGGGAGGATATGAGCGTTACAGCTACTATCGAAATTGGAAAAACCAAAGAAGACAATCTTCAGCTCCGTGCTGTTTTAGATTGCTACTTACCGGGAGTGGATGTTGAGACAGGAGAGGATCTTGTTAATAAGGCACATGAAGTATGTCCATATTCAAGAGCTACGCGCGATAATATTACAGTAACCTTGAACCTTCTACTGGACGAATAGATTCAAGACAAAAACTCATAAAAAAAGCCCTTATGAAAATAAGGGCTTTCTTTATTAAATCGCTTTGAGGTTAATTACTTTTCCGCCCTCTTTTTCTTGGGACGGATCCTCCTTATTTTCTTCTTCGGGGGTATTTTTAACTTCCTCTTTGAAAGGACTCTTCCTGTTTTGCTGGGCTGCTTGCTTTATATACCATAGCAATTGATATTTGTGCTTTTCAAGAATATCAAGGATTTCTTCCGGCAATTCTCTTCGTTCTAGAAGCTCATCATATCTTTTAATATTGTGCTTGTCACGATTCACACAGGATTGGATGATCGCATCGGCATCAAAGTGCTCCAACGCTTCCTTGATTTCTTGCCAACTTCTATCAATATTTCCTTTTTCGGAATCTTGTCTAAGAGGTTCGATATCTCGTGAATGAAGCTCATTGGATATATCATGACTCATCCTGTTTCGCTCCACGGCCATGTAATTTAAAAACCGCTTCAAATCTGTGGTCTGTGCATCTTGGGCGGCATTGTAATACAGTTTCTCTGCCTCAAAACATGCTACTAACAGCCGGTTCAATTTATCAAAATCTGCGTATTTCTTTTCCATATCATTTCAATTTAACCAAAAATACCATATTTATTGACATTCTAAAACTCTAATCTTCAAATGTTTTCTTAAAACTCGGTTTGTTTTGCAATGTTAACATATTATTACGGAAGTAAAGCCTTGAAGTGGCCTGTTTTATTGTTGAAAAAATTAAATTATTCGCGGGAAAACTAGGGTGACATAACAACCAGATCTTGAAACCTTAAAATGAAACAAGCCCCATGATAGGGGCTTGAAAACTTAAGTATAGAATTGGGGGATAGGTTTATTGTTTGATCACTTTTAAATTTTCTATGCTGTTGTTGCTGCTGACCTTCACAAGGTATACGCCAGCAGACAAGTGAGAAAAATCTATTTCAGTGTGGTTATTGTTTGTAGTTAAACTTGAAACTCTTTGGCCCGTAATTGTATAAACCTCTACGGAGTCAATTGCGCTTTTCGCATTTATATGCATCACATCTTGTATTGGGTTTGGATAGAATGAAACGCTATTTTCAGCAACATATTGGGTTCCTAAAATAAGTTCATCAAGATTTACCATCCAGCCTTCAGCATACATTGGTGGTCCATTAAGCCAGCCAGCAATGTACTTTCCATTTGGAGATATCGCAATGGAAGTTCCTAAGTAACCGTCAAAAGTATTTAAATCCACTCCATTATCAGCCAATACATCTTTAAGGTATAGTGGTTGGTCTCCTAGAGAAGGATGATAAATAATAGCATCCCTAACTTGCCAATCTACATCTGCATACCCCACAGCAACTCCGTTTTCTGAAATGCTTGAGAAAGCAGCTGAATCAGCACCTTCTGGAACGTCGAAAAGTGTAAAGGTGTTAGTGTTCATGTCATACATAAAAGGTTGTAGATCAAAATCTCCAACCATCACGTTGGAATTGTTGATGTCGCCAACGGTATTGATCCCACTGAGAGTAGGAAGCTGTCCTTCTGGGATAAGATGAAACTCTCCATCTAAAGTTCTATATGCAGGAACTCGTAAAGTACCAAATGAATCTGGACGATCTACCCAACCTGCAAGTATTCCATTATCATTAACGGCATATGCAGCGCTTGCTTCCCCTTGGGAATCAAAAGCCTGTGTTAATTCCTGAGTGGCCGTGTCAAAAATGAAACATCCATAATCTACGCCAACACTGGTTTGTCCGGTAATGTATTGACTGTTTGAAGAAATGCTATAAACATCGAAGTATGCATCATTTATATCCTGTCCAGGTAAGAATCCTATACCCTGCCATTCACCATCAATTTTATATCCGCCTTGTAGAATAAAATTCGGTTCGTCGTAATATATCATCCCAGCAGTATTTTCGCTGTTGTTTATGGACGCCAACATTACTGCGTCACTCTCCATGGGCGTAAGCATGTCGCTCTCAAAATCGTAATAATGTGTTTGTGTTACACCATGCCCTAAGTCGTTGACATCATTAAAACGAGTACCCATTTCTGTTTGAATTTTTATCTCAACTTGTGCCTCTGCATTGGAAAGTCCAAAAAGAAGTGCCGTAAAGCACAAGCTTCTAACAATAATTGTAATTTTTTTCATATTTATAGTTTTAAATTAATAGGATTAATTCACCACGTTTAATGGGTAATTTTAAAATTTTGGAAAACCTTGTATGACCTAAAAATTGGGTTGTAAAGAAATAAAGTAGAAACATTATTTGTTGGTCCGAAAGTAGAATAAACAACACTATAATAAAAGAAACAGTCTTGCGGAATGCGGAATTCCTAAATTATTAAATCTGTAAAGATCTATTAATTAGTTATTTGTAAATCACTAAGGATAATAAAGCAAAAAGTCTTTTTTTATTGAATTATAGCTTTAATTCCTTTTTTAAAGATTTTAAAATCTTTTCAGAATTCAAGAATAGACGGATTATAAATACAGTTGTCACAACAATCAGTATTACCAGAATAGCTCGAAAGAGATAATTTTTCTTTTTTATATCCTCAACTTTTAAGGAATTTTCTTCCACGATGTTTTGAATGGATCTGTCAATAGTTTTCCTTTCCGTTGAGATTATTTCATTGTGGATGGAGATATTTTTATTATGGTAGAGCGAATAATTTTTCAGATCATTTACGGCTAAATAATTATTTGCCAAAGATCGATAAATGGATCTGTTAAGAATTTTATCTCCTACCTCTTCTGAATTTTGAAGGGCCTCCGTAAGTAGATTGATGGCTTTTACATTATTTCCTTCTAAAGTATAAACACTTGCAAGTCCTTTATTGGCAAAGGCAATTAGACTTTTTGCATTATTTGTTTTAGCAAAAACAATAGCTTGTAAAAAACTTTCTTTGGCCTCATCTATTTTTTCTAAGGTAAGAAGACAGTTGCCTTTGTTGTAATATGCGATGCTAAGATTGGAATTGGCATTAAACTGGGAGGAGATAGTTTGATAATCTTTAATGGAATTATTGAAATAATCCAATGCAATTTCACAACTCATTTGTTCCCGATAAATAAAACCACGTACTAAATTATTAAAACCCAAGCCTCTGGATTTTCCGACGCCTTCTGGAAGTGATCTGAGTAAAACATTGGCATTATCCAAATAGCTTAAAGCCTCATCGTAAACATTAAGTTCTTGATATTGAGCACCAATTCTATTCAGAAGGTCAGATTTTAAATGATTGTCGTCTATTTGAGGTAAAAATTCAATGGCTTTAAGAGAAGTTTCCAAAGATTTCTCGTATTCTCTTTTTGATGAATATGCCGTGGAGATGATTATAAGAGCACGAACTTTTAGGTCTATTGTGGCAGTATGAGCGTCAAAAACACCCTGGGCTTTTTCGATAGCTAAGTTCGGATTTTCATGTATCTGTCTAATAGCAGTTGTTAGAATACTATCTGCCAGTTGCTGTGACAAAGAAAGTTGTGAAAGGAAGAAAAAATATCCTAACACTAAAAAAAATCTGTATGTAAATTTTATTTTAATCATTGCTAGAAGCTAAGCGGCAGGATTTTCCTTTTCCTCCTGCAAGATTTTAATAAATGTGGTAGGTGAAATTCCAGTTACGGATTTGAATACTGTAGTGAAAACACTGTGAGATGAAAACCCAGCATCCTCGGCCAAATAGCTTATTTTATATTGTAAATATTGAGGGTCATTTTTCAACTTGTCAATTATATAACTAATCCGCAATTCATTAATATAAGCATTAAAATTTTTCTCTTTATGAAAGTTGACCGTTTCGGAGAGGTATTTAGTATTTGTGTCAAATTGTAATGCCAGTCGGGACAGGGATAAATCTTTGTTGGTGAAATCCAGTGAATCTTCAAATTCAGCCAGTCTTATGAGCAAAATATCTTCTGCTTCTTTCGGAACATTTAAGGTTCGCACATTTTCAGATTTTTTTAAAGAGGGAATCGGTGCAACCTCTTTCTTTTTGTCCAAGTAGTCAATAAATTTTCGATATTGGTTTATTTTGGCTTGGTATCGCCATTTTGTGAAGATCCAAAACAACAAGAGGAAGAGTAAAATTCCGCCTAGCATGATTAAATACCATCTTGATTTGGCACGAAGCGAATTGTAGTTTTCATTAATATTGCTATTAAATATATTATAAGCAATATTGACGGCATCATTTTCCAAATCTCCACGTACACTGTTTAAATTGTCAGCTTTTTTATTATAACTATTGAATTGTTCTAGGTTATTTAAAGCGAGATAATTCTCGGCAATTGCTCGGGAAATAATAATCTGCTCCGATAGGTTCTGGAATTTTTTAGCGATTTCCATGGCAGAGTTTAAGGAATCAATAGCTTTTGAATGTGCATTTTGCATAAAGAGAAAGTTGCTGTAGCCAATGAGAGCTTTCATCTCTAGATAGTTGCCAGGTTTCTCCTTTCTGCTTTCGGTAAATGCAATCTTTAAATAAACCTCCACCGAATCCATTTCAAATTCTCTAAGGGGAATATCTGCCAGGTCTAAATCAACACTTCCAATTTGTTCTGGAAAAGTCTCATTTCCTGTACCCTTCAATTTGTTCTTAACTTTATAAAGTTGATTCAATAAATATTCGGTACTATCGGATTGATATAAGTTTAGGGAATATTGAATGCTTTTACCCTTTACCCAATTTTTTGTGGACCTCGGAGTATCATTGTCTAAAAGGCTATTAGCATTATTTCTATAAAATTTGGAGGGGATTTTAGCTCCAGTTCGTTTAAGATTTTTGAAAGCAGAATATTTAATTGTATTTGAGTGTCTGGAGTGTCATGGATTTCTTTCTCCGAAAATTTTAGCCCAATTTTTAACGCCTGATCTTGTTTCCCGGCCATATAAAAGCCACGCGTTTGAATATATGCTGCCTGGATTAATTGTGAAGTTTGGTCGGATTTTTCTGAAACATATTCTGCAATGCGGATTGCTTGCTGGGGATCTGTATAAAGAATTTCTTCAGCTTGTTTGAGCAAACTGGAAGTGTTGTTTTCCTGCGCAGTTGAAATGCTGCAGAAAATCAATAAAAACCAGATTGTACAAACTGTACGCACTATTTTTCAAAATCTTATGAACGGCAAAAATAGTTTTATTGAAAGAGGAAATCAATTATTTTGCTTGAATTGAAAAATAAACTTATTCTGTAGCAGGTTTTTTATTTGGTCGATTTTTATTAGACAAATTATATTTTTCTGCCCCGTTTTTCTCATTATCCGAAAGTAGTATAAACTTCAGTTTTCATGGCCTATAAGGTTTTTAAAAATTATTTGGTATTGTAGTCAAAAAAAACCGCCCCCATTTTAATTGAGGACGGTACAATAAAAACCCAATTATTAACTATGAAAAAAATTCCCCCGTATTAGTTTTTAATTATTTTAAAAGTTTCAGAAATGTTATTTGCCGTAAGTTTAGCAAAATAAATGCCGCTGGACAGAGCACTTAAATCTACTTCCGCGTTCATACTATTAAGGTTTTTATGTAATAGTTCTTGTCCGTTAATATTGAAAATACCAAGAGAGCTCATTTCTGTTTGTGCATCTATATACAATAAGTCTGTAACAGGGTTTGGATATAATACAAGACCTTGCAATAGATTATCTTGTACGCCAAGTGCTTCGCAAGTAATTCCCAATTGGAAATTACCGGCTTGAGTGTCATCATATCCTTCCACCATTATTATATATGTTGAAATTCCATCAGACTGAAATTCCAATTCAGGTTGATTTGTACAGGAACTATCGTTAAAAGCTATTTGAGTAGTCAAAGTACAATCCGAATATACACGAACAGTGGTTAAAAAATTTGTATTTGGACCGCAGGCATTAAGTATAACATTACTAGCAGTTCCGTCTCCCCTATAAGAGTAAAACACATCTGGAGATGCATTTCCACCAGAACTCGATGCGAATATGGTGGAATTTGTAACTAAATCCCCACATACCAACGGAATTGCGTCAAGACATTCATCGTTATCAGGAGTGGTAGGAAGTTGAAGTCTATAGGTAAATAATTCTCCCCAAGGTCCAATATTTGGATCTAGACCCCATCCAGTGATATATTTCCCGTTTGATGAGATAGAATTTGGAACCCACACCGGACTGGCATCCATTGTATACCCTAGCGTATTTGCTACAAAATCGTTGAATTCCTTCATACCTCCCGTAGGCGTCCAGATGAAAGGAATGTTTGGATCAAAAGGGCCACCCTGGAAAAATCCAATTACAATGCTTCCGTCATGGTTTATACCTGTAACATTCCCAGTACTTCCAGGTGCTAAGGAGCCCAGAGAGATATATCCAGAAGCTTCGCTCCATAAATAGGGCTCATAATTATTTGCGTAATCGCCACGACCCCCAATCCAGTTTCCATCTGCAGAGATAGCAGAACATTCGCCCAATTGATTGTATTCATCGTTAGGATCTCCGTTAGGGTCAACCAATAAATATTGATTGGGTAGCCATGTGCCATTGGCATCTTTACGCCAAACCGCGGATTTCCATGGTCCACTAAAATCTTGCCACCCCACAACTATACTTCCATCTCCACTTACCGCGTTCGCCCGTGTACCTCGATTGATATCGGTATATAGGCTTCCCAAATCTACCATTCCCTCATCTGCAGTCCATACTGAGGCATGTACTGTCAATCCTGATTCGCCCGGGGTTGGTTCAACCCAAGCACTTCCTACAACGGTAGTACCATCTTCGGATATATTATAACCTTGGCTTAAAGATCCATCAACTGGGAAATCAAAACTTCCCAAAACTGTCCATTCGGCATTAGCTATATTATACATTGATTTTACGGCAAATGAATTCGTCTCTGGTTCTTTTATAAAAAGTACGCCTTGAGAACCTATAATAAAACCTCTACCATTTGGTGTAAATACTACTTCATATAATGCTTCGTTGAGAGTAGTGGTGTCTATATTGTTTATTGGCCAAGTATTTCCGCCATCTTCCGATTGGAAAATTAGCTCGGGCGTACCTACTAAAGTAACGTGGTTAGCATCTTGCCATGCCACATCCCGCCAAATGGCACCTTCTATTACTTCTGTACCTACCCAAGTTGTACCGCCATCGGTTGTTATAAAAATGTTGTTTTCTGCCGTTGCAATACCCGTCATAGAATCATAAAATTCAATTCCTACCAATAATCCTCCCCCAGAAAAAACGGTAGTCCAGGTAATTCCATCATCTATAGATTTTAAAATATCGCCCCCGTTGGTTACCAAAAAGTAAGTGTTTCCGGCTACATAGGTCAATTTATAGGGCACACCAGTTAAGCCAGAACCTTCCGTCCATGTATTTCCTCCGTCGTTTGTAGTATATACGGCAACTCCCGTGTTAGTCTGCGCCGTAACAACACCGTTCCATTCATCCTTAAATTTTATTCCCGTATATAAATATACATCTGCACCAGGGTTTTGTGTAGTCCAAGTATTTCCGGCGTCTGTTGTTTTTGCGAAATATTGGTTCCATCCTCCAACATAACCAGTGTACTGTGTAGGAAAGCTCATAGCTTCAAGGCCTTGTTGAAAACCACTCCAAAGTTGGGTCCAAGTGGCTCCACCATCATAGGTTGCTATTACAATACCATCGCCATTATAGGTTAGGGATTCACCGGCGGCAAAAGCAACGGAATTTTGATTTTCAGGAAATTCAAGACCTCTAAAAATATAATTAAAACCCGTATTCAATTTTTGCCACTCAGTAGGTGCTGTGACGGTTTCATAGCTTGTTCCGGAAAGAAGGTTGCCATCGCCGGAAAATCTTACTGCGCCGCCAACACCATTACCAGGTGCAACGCCACCAATTTCTACAAACGTGTCGTTATCGGCATCCCAAAGATAATAGGGGCCAACTTGTTCCTGATAACCCGAAACCATACCGTCGTTTGAAACGCCTTGAGTTTCAAAAAACGTCGATTTTACAACATACTGGGCAGAGGCATTTTCAATACACAATCCACATGCACATAACAATAAAAAGAGAATAATTTTTTTCATCCTAATAAAAGTTTAAATGATTTTTATTTGTTCTAACTAGTGGCTAATGTAGGCGCGCAAATTCTATAATAAAAGGACATACCTTTTGAAATTCGCGAATTTCGAAAGGCTAAATAATATTTAGACAATTGAGGTACAGTGCTTTATAGGTGTTTGTAAAGATTATAGGAATTCGAAGTACTAACCAATTGAAAGTCTAATTTTTTAGCTTATTCTCGAGATTTATTAGTTCTTTTTCCCATTTTAGAATTCTCCCGACGAGCAGAAAAAGTGTAATAGCAATTGCGATAAGAAAGAAGATTTGAATGGGCCGAAAGAAATTTTGGAGATGATCCACTTCCGAAGCTTTTGTTTCGGTCAATTCAATGAGGGATTGATTTATTGTTTTCCTTTCTGAAATTTTATTAGCTCTCTTAGCATTCACATATTTATTTTGATATAGCATATAATTGTCCCAATCTCCCAACACAAGATGGTTATTGGCAAGACCTTCATATATTTCACGGTTTAGGACCAGATCTCCAACATCTTGAGAAATGGTAAGGGCGTCGGTAAGCAAGACCATGGCTTCATTATAATTGCCGGTAACAGTTTCTGCTTCGGCGAGACCTTTTTGTCCAAAGGCGATCAAACTTTTAGCATCTATAATTTCTGCGTGCCCAATAGATTGTTTAAAGCTTTCTTTGGCTTCTACAATTTTATTGAGCGATAGATAACAATTTCCCTTATTGTAATAACATATACTCAAATTTGCATTCATTATTGGCTTTCGAGCAATGGTCTTATTATAGGCGATGATGGCTTCGTCAAAATATTTTAATGCTATGTCACAATTGGTCTGTTTTCTGTAAATAATCCCTCGTAAAATGGAATTATAGCCGAGGTACGTTTGGATGGAATCCTTACGGGGATATGACTCGATCAAAATCAATGATTGATCCAGATACTCCAAAGCCTTGTCGTAAATCTGTAGCTCTTGGTAATGGGATGCAATCCGATTAAGGATATTCATTTTTTGTAGTTCATCATTGATCTTCGGAATCAGTTTGTTGATCTGAATAATATAATCAGAAGCTTTTTCATAATCTCTTTTTGAAGAATGCGCTGTAGATATTACGAGAAGTGCGTCGATTTTGTTTCGTACTGATAACTCTGGATGGTCCAAAGCTTCATTAGCGAGAAAAATCGCTTCATATGGATTTTCATAAATCTGTTTTTTTGCAGATTTTAAAATGCTATCTACTTCTTTCTGGGAATAGATGGGGTGGGCAATGAAGAATATTCCTGCCAACAAAAATAGAACGCTATAGTTATTCAACATCTTCATATACGGCATTGGATAATTTCTTTGCACTCTTAAGTAAGTCGATGAAAACGGTAGGAGGAATGCCCGTAACAGCCTTGAAAACAGTGGCAAAGCTGCTATGGGAAGAAAAGCCACTCTCTTCGGCCAGATAACTTATCTTGTATTGTAAATACGTTTTATTATTATTTAATTTATCTATGATATAATTGATTCGGAGCTCATTTATATAACTGTTGAAATTTTTGCCTTTATGGGTATTGATTACTTCCGAAAGGTATTTGGTATTGGTGTCAAATTTTGAAGCGAGCAGGGCCAAAGACATATCTTGCTTTGTGAACTGCTTTGAATTTTCAAACTGTAATAACTTATTCAAAAGGGAATTTTCTGTTTCCTCAGGTATATTTAGGCCTTTTGGAACTTCTGTTACAGGAGTGGTTGGTTTCGGGTTTTCCCTGTTTTCTCTGTAAGCAATAAAATTATTATACTGTTTTAATCTATTTTGGTACCGAAAACGAAGTAGAATCCATGTTAGAATTATAAGTAATAAGACCGCAGAGAGAATCAATATGTTTCGAATGAACATACTGTTCAAAGAATCTCTTTTTATAGTATTGTTACTATTTATGTAATTGTAAATAGAATTTACGGCCTGATTTTCAGCTGTTTCAACTTCTTCATCTAATTTTTGTGCTGTTTTTTTATATTCGTAAAAATTAGATGTGTCCTTAAGGGCCAAAAATGCTGAGGCCAACTTTTCAGAAATGCTAGCTTCGAAATTCTTATTATCGAAGGCTTTTGTAATTGCCAACGCTTCTTGATAGGATGCAATTGATTCTGTATAATTTTGTTTTTGGAAGAATAAATCTCCCAACTGCGAAAGCGCTATAAGCTTTAAAAAATTATTTGGATTTTCATTTGTAGTATTTGCAAGGATAAGTTCGAGTTTTTGCTGGGTAATATTCTGTGGGTAAACTTTAGAATATAAGGTCGCCATTATTGCATGAATCTCTGTTTGCAATATAGTGTCCGGAATTTCTTGAAATATTTTATTTGCCTCATTGAAATATTGAATAGCTTGTTTCCAATTTTCAAGATTCACTTCGCTGTAGGCATTCAACAACGCTTTTCCACCTTTCAGATATAATGAGGTTTCCTGATTCTTTTCAATCTTATCTACATTCTTGGTGTTTAAAAAATATCGTTTTGAAACTTCGTTCAATCCCAAATATTCCAGAATTGGAATTGCAGCAATAGTTGCCTTTAGTTGCAGAGCGCCGTTTTGGGTAGATTCTGCCAATGTTTTGGCATCCACACCTGACTTGATGGCATTTTCGAATTCCCCTTTTATGAAATACGCAGTTAAATTAAGTAGGTTAGCTTCAATTAGTTGATTTGTGTTCTTTGAAGTTTTTAAAATATGGTTGGCAATTTTAATGGATTCTTCAGGCTGGGTATATAAAACCTTTTCGGCATTTATTAACATCTCCTTGAAATCGCCAACATCCTGAGCAGCTGTGGCGACGGAAAAAAGAATGAAAAGATATATATTGAGCAGAATTTTCATATGGAACAAAGTATCAATACCACAAGATACATAAAGTTACTTTTTCATAGAATCAGCACTTAAATATTTAATTAAATAAACAATCCCTACTATCAAAGCTGAAAGCAGGGATTAAAAATATTCTATAGGGAATTTTCTTTAGGAAATCTCCAATATTCTTTTATAAGGGAATAATTTACTTTTTTCTAACAAAGAAGGCGACGATGGCCGATGTAGCAATTCCGAGCCCCAAAGCTCCAAAGAGTGATTGCCATATATAATTATTTATATTTAGAATGTCGTTTGCTCTTGTTCGGGTCATTAAATCATTCGTTACAGAATATTCTGAAACATTGTTAAAGTATTCGGGTGTGAAATAATTGTGGGTAATGAACTGTGCCAACGGGGAAAGAAGTGCGATAAAAACTGTTAGGATTAATCCTGAAACAAAAGCTTGTATCCATGTCATTTTTCTATTGTAAACACGTCTTCTCTTTTCACGTGCGGAGGACAGGTATAGCAAAATTGCAAAAGGAATAAAGAATAGCGTAAACCAAGATCTATCTACAATTCGTTCATCATGCCAACCCATGGTTTTTTCTAGCAACATCCAACAAAGGATTGCAATGGTGAAAATGATCGCCCACTTAAATTCTATATATACTTTACGTAAAAATTGGTTTTCTTCTGTCATGAACGATTTAATAATTTTTTTAAATATCGAGAAAAAATCCCGAAGCGCTAACTTCGGGATTTATAATTTTAATAGAATTCTTATTTTAGATTAAGAAGTTTAGAATATAGACATACTATTTCAACGCTACTTTCCTAAATCTTAAAATTAATCGTTAACTAAAACCCAATCGCCTTTATCCAATAGTGGGATTGCTTGCTTATACTTTATACTCTTGCTTTCTCCCGTCATCACGTTTTTAATAGAAACTTTATCATTCCTATTGATTTTTGGACGGTCGCGAACGATGGTTTCCGTTATTTGCTGTTGTTGAGGCTGAGTATTTCCGGCGGCGCGGGATTGAGCTGATCTTTCGTCCAAATTTGGAATCTCATCCTTCTGCTCACTTAGGTTTTCTTTCTTTACTTCGCGTGCTTCTTGAATTTGATTTTGATCTTCTTGAGGCAATTCCCCTTTGAACAAAAATGAAATAACATCTTTGTTCACTTTCTCGATCATGGCCTTAAATAATTCAAACGCCTCAAATTTGTAGATCAACAAAGGATCTTTTTGTTCGTGAACAGCAAGTTGTACGGATTGTTTTAGTTCATCCATTTTACGAAGATGCGTTTTCCATGCATCATCAATGATGGCAAGGGTAATGTTCTTCTCAAAATCATGTACCAATTGCTTTCCGTGAGATTCATATGCTTTTTCAAGATCGGTAGCAACATTTAGTGTTTTTACGCCATCTGTAAAAGGAACAAGGATCCGTTTGTATTTATCCTTTTGGGTTTCATAAACCTGTTTGATTACTGGGAAAGCTATCTCGGCATTGCGTTCCATCTTTTGATGGTAATACTGGTACGCAGCTTTATAAACTTTTCCGGCAATTTCCAGTGCATCCATCTTTTCGAATTCACTTTCCGAAATAGGGGAGCTCATGGAGAAAAACCGAATCAATTCAAACTCGAAGTTTTTATAATCTTGTGCCAGTTTATTGCTTTCTGCAACTACTTCGGCAGTATCATAGATCATGTTTGCAATATCCACACGAAGACGGTCTCCAAAAAGTGCATGATAGCGACGTTTGTAAACTACCTCACGTTGAGCGTTCATAACGTCGTCATATTCCAACAATCTTTTTCGGATTCCAAAGTTGTTTTCCTCCACTTTTTTCTGAGCGCGCTCAATGGATTTTGAAATCATACTGTGCTGAATAACTTCACCTTCTTCCAAGCCCATTTTGTCCATCATTTTTGCGATACGATCGCTACCGAAGAGACGCATTAGGTTATCTTCAAGTGAAACATAGAACTGCGAGCTTCCTGGATCACCTTGACGTCCACTACGACCACGCAGCTGTCTGTCCACTCGTCTTGAATCGTGGCGTTCGGTTCCTACAATGGCAAGTCCTCCCGCTTCCTTAACTTCTTTGCTCAACTTAATGTCTGTACCACGACCGGCCATGTTTGTGGCAATGGTTACAATTCCGCTTGTACCAGCTTCCGCAACAATATCCGCTTCACGTTTATGGAGTTTTGCATTCAAGACGTTATGTTGAATATTTCTGATGCTCAACATTCGGCTCAATAATTCCGAAATTTCTACAGAAGTAGTACCGATAAGTACGGGTCTGCCTGCATTGGAAAGCGCAACAACTTCCTCAATTACAGCATTATATTTTTCGCGTTTGGTCTTGTAAATTTTATCTTCTCTATCGTGACGTGCAATGGGGCGATTGGTAGGAATTTCCATTACGTCCAATTTGTAAATTTCCCATAGCTCTCCCGCTTCAGTAACAGCAGTACCCGTCATCCCTGAAAGTTTACGGTACATTCTAAAGTAATTCTGAAGAGTAACTGTAGCGAAAGTTTGCGTTACGGCTTCAATCTTTACATTTTCTTTAGCTTCTATAGCTTGGTGCAATCCATCGCTATATCTACGGCCATCCATGATACGTCCTGTTTGCTCATCAACGATCATTACTTTATTTTCCATCACCACATACTGGTCGTCCTTTTCAAACAGCGTATACGCTTTTAGCAGCTGGCTCATGGTGTGAATACGCTCACTCTTAATGGCGAAGTCTCTAAAAAGATTTTCTTTAAGTTCCGCTTCTTCCTCTAGAGGAAGGTTTTTACTTTCTATTTTTGCAATTTCGGTACCGATTTCTGGCATCACGAAGAAATCTGGATCTCCTTGTCCAGAGAGATATTCTACACCTTTATCGGAAAGTTCTATCTGGTTGTTTTTTTCATCGATTACGAAATAAAGCTCCGCATCCACTTTAGGCATTTCGCGATTGTTATCGCTCATGTAGTGGTTTTCTGTTTTCTGAAGAATTTGTCTAATTCCTTCTTCGGAAAGAAATTTGATCAAGGCTTTGTTTTTCGGCAACCCTCTGTAAACCCGAAGTAGTTGAAAGCCTCCTTCTTTATGGTCGCCTTGTTTTATAAGTTTTTTGGCTTCTGCCAATACGCCTGTCAAATATTTTTTCTGAACTTCAACGATATCACTGATTCTTGGTTTAAGTTCATTAAACTCGTGGCGATCTCCTTCTGGTACGGGCCCTGATATGATTAAAGGAGTTCTGGCATCATCAATTAAAACCGAATCCACCTCATCCACAATGGCGTAGTGATGTGGGCGTTGAACCAGATCATCGGGAGAATGGGCCATATTATCACGTAGATAATCGAATCCGAATTCATTATTGGTTCCATAAGTAATATCTGATAAATATGCTTTATGGCGGCTAGCGGAATTTGGACGGTGATTGTCAATACAATCTACACTAAGTCCATGAAACTGGAATAGGGGAGCCATCCACGCGCTATCACGTTTGGCAAGATAATCGTTTACTGTAACTAGGTGAACTCCGTTCCCTGCAAGGGCATTCAAATACATGGGAAGAGTAGCAACCAAGGTTTTTCCTTCCCCCGTTTGCATTTCCGCTACTTTTCCTTGATGCAGAGCCACACCACCAATTAGCTGAACATCATAGTGCACCATATCCCATGTGATGGGTTTTCCAGCAGCATCCCAAGAGTTTTTCCAGATGGCTTTATCTCCATCAAGAGATACATAGTCTTTTTCGGCAGACAATTCTCTATCGTACGGACTTGCAATAACTTCAAGAGTTTCATTAAACTTAAAGCGTTTTGCTGTTTCCTTCATAACTGCAAAGGCTTCTGGCAGAATTCTATCTAAAGTTGCCTTTTCAATTTCGTAACGCTCGTCCTTCAGTTTATCTATTTCATTATAGAAATCTTCTTTCTTATTGATATCCTGTTCATCTTCAGACTGCTTTTGAAGGTCGTCTATCTGCTTTTGAATATCGGCTTGGGCATTCTTGATTTCATCTCTGAAGAAATCTGATTTGGCGCGGAGTTCATCATTGGAAAGTTTTTCAAGAGCGGCTTCGTGCTTTTTAATTTCATTTACCAAAGGTTGAATTTGACCAATATCTTTCTTCGATTTATCTCCTACAAATATTTTTAAAACGTTATCTAATATTCTCATGATGTCTTATTTATGTTCCAGATCTTCTAAAAGAGCTGGGTCTATATATTATTTATTCTATTCGAAACTTTTAAAAATATAAAGTTCATTCTCTACAATAAAGTAGATGCAAATATAAATATCCCAACTGTGAAGTCTTTGTTTTTTCAGTATTTTAAACCAAAAAAGTCTCCTTAAAAAGAGACTTTTTGTTTATTGTTTTAATATTCCCAATATTGGGATTAATATTCATCCTCGTTCCAAAGATAGTCATCGTCGGTAGGGTAGTCTGCCCAAATTTCTTCGATTGAATCGTAAGAATCTCCTTCATCCTCAATGGCCTGAAGGTTTTCTACAACTTCCAACGGAGCACCCGTACGGATAGCGTAATCAATCAACTCATCTTTGGTGGCAGGCCAAGGGGCATCGCTTAAATATGATGCCAGTTCTAATGTCCAATACATAGCGAATCGGTTTTAATTTTCTGCAAAAGTAATTTTTTAGATCAAAAAGCCAAGGAAAATCCCAATTATTTCTGCTTTATTTTAAAGAACTTTTGCATGTTATTGATAATCAGTATATTGAAAAAAATGAAAAATTTCTCCATTTTGAGCAATACCGAATAAATTGTGATTTTTTCAGTTATTGAATGCAGTGTTTTAATCTAACTTTTAATAACTAATCAAATTTTTCAGGTAACCACTGAATCTCATCTGCGTTCATGTCTTTTGACAATTTTCGTGCCAGCACAAAGAGATAGTCAGATAGGCGGTTCAAATATTTTATAACCATTAAATCTATTGGCTCAACTTCATGAAGCATAGTAGCTCTGCGTTCTGCGCGTCTGCATACAGTTCTGGCAATGTGACAATATGACACAGCATCGTTTCCACCCGGTAGAATAAAATGAGTCAGATCTGGCAGGGAATCGTTCATTGTATCCATTTCGTCTTCTAAAAGCTTAATGCTTTCTTCGTTGACCTTTTCGATTTTTAAACGTTCTTTTCCGCTTTTCAAAATGGCCTTTTTCGGGTCGGTTGCCAAAGTGGAACCAATGGTGAAAAGCTTCTTTTGAATTTGAATCAATATTTCCTTTGAATGGGAATCTATTGCCTGACTTCTAATGAGGCCTACAAAACTATTTAGTTCGTCCACAGTTCCATAGCTCTCAATCCGCATGCTGTGTTTTGGCACACGGCTACCCCCGAAGAGGGCTGTGGTTCCTTCATCACCTGTTTTGGTATATATTTTCATTATCCTGCGTTTTGAATTAAAAAGGATTTTTCAATTTCACCCAAACTTACAAATAACTTCATGAACAGTTTGTTTCCTTTTGCGTGAAAACCACTTATATTAAAATTTCGGAGGTTTTATCAATTAACTCTTTTCCTCTTTATTGAAATATACTAAATAGTAATACATCTGTTTTTCTTCGTCCCAACCTTTTTCAACATACTTCTCCGCGCTTTCCGGATTGATGAAATCCAATTTAATTTGAATATTCGTATCGAGGTTTATAACGTTTTTGATTTTTTTCCGAGCTGCAGATACCGCGGTATTAGCAATAGGGAAAGTGGTTAAATCTTCGATACTATATTTCGGGGCTTTTTCAGATTTATAATGGCGGAATTCAGGAATTAGATCTGGATTGTCTATTACTTCATTCAAAAACGCCGTTTCTTCAAAGTTGTCGTTTTTCGCAAAATGGTTTACTGCGCGGTTCATAAACATAACTTCCTGCTTTTTATCCTCTGCGGGCAGAACAACATCTTTTGCAAAATCCTGACAGAATTTTAAGTATTTCTTAGTGTAGAAATTATCGTCGGCAAGGGCTTCAACACCTAGGAAACTTTCTAGCCAATAACGGGTGTCATAGCGATTGCTATCTACGGAGAGAATTTTATATCCTTCCTCTTTGTTTGAATTGAATATAATACAGCCCTTATCAAGCTTATTAAGGCTAACGCCTTGCTTCAATAATGCTTTTAGCTGGGTTTCGGTTTCAGAAAACTGAAGAAAATCTTGTTTTAATTCACTTTTGAAAATCCCGATAGCATCCATCTTTTGATTGTCCAATTGAACATTTTCAAGATAAGCTACATAGACTTCTCCACTTTTAATGTGTGGATGTTCTGATTGGTTGAATAAAAGTGTGGCAATATTTCTGCTTACTTCGTGCGTTTTTTCTGGATCATCAAAAATAGTGGATGCCATTTTGTACAACTCATGATATTCCAAATCTGCTTCGTGGGAAAAGTTGAAATAATTTTCCTCTTTTTCTCTAAATGGCTTTAGAAAAAATTCCTTCATCAAAGGTGTAAGCTCATCCTCTAACTTATACGGTTCTGCAGATAAAAAAATATTCTCGTTACGGCTTTTATTGCCAACTCTGTGGATAGAAAGAGAGGCTATATGGGTAGAAAATAGGTTAATCATTTTTTAATTAAGTGTGTTTTGAATGGTGAGTGATGATAAGGATTGACGGCGCTTCAGCTCAAGTTTTTCGTAAGCCGATACGTTTGATTATCGATTTTTCTTGTATTTATCGACTAAATATTTCCTTGGATTTTATCAATTCCAATTTTCATCGAAGCCTAGATCTTCATAATCTTCAGGATCTAAGTCGTAATCTTCATCGAAAAAATCGTCGTCAGATTCGATAGGTTCTGAAGTAAACTCTTTTTCGGGTGCCACGGCTGGAATTTGACCGTGAACATACATTAAGTTAGGGTAGGAGCAGCCTTCTTCTGGTTCTGCTATATCTGCAAGTTCGACCATAAAAGTCCACATGCTCAAAAAATCGTAAACATAGATCAATCTTGTTTCCTCTCTCGAGACCACGTCTTCGATAAAAGTTTCATTCATTACACGTATTTCCCCGGGAATATCACCTAGGTCAAACAGTGCAATTTCTTCTCCTTCTTCCCAAAACTCATTCGCCTTGTAAAAAGATGCCATCTCATTACCATCAAAACCAAAGGATTGAGTGATGGTGTTGTGAAAGTCTTCAAGTGTTGCCGAGGCGTGAATTTCAATATCCCGGAAAACGTCTTCATCGGTGTCTAGGATTATTCTGAAACGATAGATCATTGTAAAATTTTATTTTTTTAGGACCGCAAAGTTAATCAAAGTCTGAGGTTTTTGATTCAGCCTATAGGTACTTTTTTAATGTTGAAAACTTATCTCAAATGGACTATAATGTTCCCACTTGTTTATTTCGTGAATCTATTTAAAACAAAGGTCATTGTTGCCAGTAAAAAGAATGCCGTTACCTGATGTAGTACTCCAAGAACTACCGGAACTTGATATAGGAGTGTGAATACTCCTAACGCAAATTGAACCAACACCAGGAGTACCAACATGTTTATTCCATTTTTCTGCGGCAGTGAGAGTTCCATTTTTCGAGCTCTGTACCAAATATAAAATACGATGGCGACTACAACATATGCCAAATAGCGATGGATAAACTGCACCCCGCTTTTTCCTTCAACAAAGTTTCTCCACATAGGTGAAAGTTCGCTGTAAACGGTTTCGTGGATTAATTTTCCTTCACTCATCATAGGCCATGAGTTATGAATCATTCCTGCCCATAGTCCTGCAACAAAGGCACCCCATATTATTTGGACCAAAAGTATGGCCATTCCCACGCGGATGATGTTCCGCATTTTTTTGTCAACTTTCCTTTTTATGGGATACCACAGATCCATCGCCACCCAAAAAGTATAGGAAAAAGTAATGAATGCCGTGGTAAGGTGCATTGCTAAGCGGTAGTGACTTACACTGGGCCGGTCCACCAATCCGCTTTTTACCATATACCAGCCCAAAAATCCTTGGAAACCACCTAAAAATAGTAAGATCAACGATTTTTTAATAGTTGGTTTGGTTAACTGTTTAGTAAAAAGGAAATACAAAAATGGAATTATAAAAACGACGCCCAGCAATCTGCCCAACAATCTATGTAGCCATTCCCAGAAATAAATATATTTGAAATCGTGGAGATCGAAATGGTTATGAAGTTTTTGATATTCTGGAAATTGTTGGTAAAATTCGAATTCCTTAACCCATTGTTCTTCCGTCAACGGGGGAATTACATCTGTAATCAATTTATAATCGGACATGGAAAGTCCTGAATTGGTAAGGCGAGTAATTCCGCCAACCACAACCATCGTGAAAATCAAAAAGCAGCCTGTTAAGAGCCAGTAGATTACTTTTTTGTTATCTTTTTTTACCACGGATCAGTATTTAATAATTAATTTTCTTTAGCCTCTGGGTCAATTGCCACTAAGCCCAATTTTTTTCCCTTAGCGAGCATAAACTCTTTGGCTGCTTCATATTCATTAGGTATTTCCCCTTCCAGAATTGCTTCTTTAATGGCATCTTTTATAATTCCAATTTCTCGGGAAGGTTTTAGATTAAAAGTTGCCATAATCTCTTCTCCGGAGACTGGGGGTTGAAAATTTCGAACACGGTCACGCTCTTCAACTTCCTCAAGTTTAGCTCTGACTAATTGAAAATTTTCATGGTATTTTTTATACTTCTTCGGATTTTTGGTTGTGATGTCCGCTTCGCAAAGGGTCATCAAATCTTCAACATAGTCTCCAGCATCAAAAATCAGTCGCCTTACAGCACTATCAGTTACTTCAGAAGATAAAGCAATTGGCCGAGAGCTCATTAATACCATTTTCTGAACAAATTTCATTTTATCGTTCAATGGCATTTTGAGACGTTTGAAAAGTTTGAAAACCATTTTTGCACCTACAAATTCATGAGCATGAAAAGTCCAACCAATCTTCTTGTCAAATCTTTTTGTAGGAGCTTTGCCAATGTCATGGAGCAGAGCAGCCCAACGAAGCCATAGATCGTCGGTGGCTTCAGAAATGTTGTCCACAACTTCTAGGGTATGCCAGAAATTATCTTTATGTCTTTGCCCTTCCTTTTCATCAATGCCCTGCAATGCAACCAATTCTGGCAATATATGCGGAAGCAACCCAGTTGTTAGCAACAACGAAAATCCTTTTGATGGAGTTTTGGAAAGTAAGATTTTATTTATTTCGTCTACAATCCTTTCCTTGGAAATGATTTTTATCCTATCTGAATTTCTGCTTATGGCATCCAGGGATTCTTTTTCAATGATAAAGTCCAATTGAGTAGCAAATCTAATGGCGCGCAACATGCGTAATGGATCGTCGCTGTAGGTTATATCTGGATCAAGCGGAGTACGGATAATCTTATTTTTAAGGTCTTCTATACCGTTAAATGGGTCTAAAAGTGCGCCGAAATTTTCCTCCGATAAATTTAGGGCAAGGGCATTTATGGTAAAATCCCTTCTGTTTTGGTCATCTTGTAAAGTTCCAACTTCAACCGATGGATTTCTACTATCTTCTGAGTATGACTCTTTTCTTGCTCCCACGAACTCCAGCTCAATTTCTCCTTTTTTCAACATTGCCGTTCCGTAGGTTTTAAAAACTGAAACCTTTGGTTTTCCCGGCAATAAACGGGAGACTTCCTGAGCGAGCTCAATACCGCTGCCAACTGCCACAATGTCAATATCTTTGGCGTCGCCCCGGTTTAGGATATAATCGCGGACATAACCGCCGATAACGTAACTGTTAAGATCCAGATTTTTTGAAGCTTTAGAAATAGTTCTGAATATGGGGTTTTCTAGGGCTGATATGTAAGTTTGTTTTGTCATATAGGTTTGCCACCAATGCACGAATAGGTTTAATTACTCGTAGTAGATTGTAGCTACTCTAATTATTTTATGAGGCAGATTTTAAATCGAGAGGTTTATTGTTGTATTGTAAACTGGAATTTCTGAAATTTCCAATCAAATATTTTTTATACCTACAAGACTTTTAAAGCCCCGCTGGAGAATACCTCCCGTTTTTGGGTACCTTTTAATCTGATTCCAATCTTTTCTATTTACGGATCACTTTCACTGAGCCGTCATTTTTCAATTTAATGATCGCTGATGGTTTCTCCGATTTTTTATCGCGGTGCAAATTTACGATATAGTCCACGCCGTTCAAAATTAATGGGTCTATTTCGGCATAACTTTGTGGAGTGGGAGAACCGCTTACGTTGGCGGACGTGGAAACCAGGGGTCTGCGGAATCTTTTGATAAGATTATTGCAGAAGTCATCCTTGGTAACCCGGATAGCCAAAGAATTGTCTTCGGCAATCAAATTTTCCGCTATCCGAATTGGATTGTCGTAAATAATGGTTGTAGGCTTTAAGGCATACTTCAAAATGTCATAAGCCACTTCAGGTACATCTTCCACATATTCGTTTAACATTTTAAAATCTGAAACCAAACAAATAAGAGATTTCTTGTCGCTTCGGTTTTTTAATTTAAAGACTTTTTCAACCGCTTCTGGGTTGGTGCCATCACAGCCAATGCCCCAAACAGTATCTGTGGGATATAGAATAAGACCACCTCTTTTTAAGACAGTAAGGGTATTTTCGATTTCTGTTTTCATCTAAATTTTTAGTTTTGATTTGTGTTCTGGATTTTCCAATATATCATATGGGTAGATTCAGTAGATTTCTTCTACTTTTTAGATCAAGCTTTTATAAACTTCGATATATTGAGCTGCGGTATTTTTCCAATCGAAGCTTTGGGAGCGTTCTTTATACCAATCTTCGTAAAAACTTCTGTTATTCTCGAATTTCTCCATTCCTTCCGTGACTATTTTGGCCATATACTGTGGGTCGTAATTCTCCCAGAAAAAGCTATGTTCTCCACCAATCTCGGGAAGAGATGTGTTTTTTGATAAAAATACGGGTTTGCCAAATCGCATGGCCTCTATGGGAGGAATTCCAAATCCCTCACGCAAGGAAGGAAAAACAAAGGCATCGCAATTTTTAAGATAGTATTGTTTGTCCATTTCTGAAATTTTCCCAGTTTGAATAACGCGATTTTGAAGACCATGACGGTCAACAGTTTCAGAAAGTTTCTCTGCATAACTAGAGTTGTTGTTCCCTGATAAAATCAGATTGTATTGGGGAATATACCGAAGCATGTCAACCAAACTAATAAAGTTCTTACGTTCACTAAAGTCGCCAATGCTAAATAAATATGGGTTGGAGGATACAAGAGAAGGTCGGTAATCTTCTGAAATATTTATGTCCGTAATGGTGTTGCCATTGTGGATTACGTATTCAGGCACATTGGGTATAGAAAAGTGCGCATGCGTATCTTTTTTGGTAAATTCTGAAATATAGGTAATAGCGCTGCAACGTTTCAATTTTTCGTTAAACAGCTTTTTGAGTTTACTTTGTTCTTCTTCTGAACCTTCCGTTACAAAATGGATGTCGTGAACGGTTAGTAAATAGGGAATGTCAAAAAATGGTTCTATTTTAATATTTTGGTTTAAACAATGCCACAAATCGTATTTCTTCTTGATTCTAAAGGGTTTGTGTCTTGTAAGGGAATGATATTTATTATACTTGAACTGAGGTCCGAATTCATCTCTTAAACTTTGTATATTTTTAGCGTTCAATACGAGTTCGAAATCCTGCGGGCCAAGTCCTGCAAGAGCTTTTATCAAATGATAGTTAAACTGTCCAAAACCTGAATATGGGTTTTTTAAATTGTGGGATTCTAGAAAAATTTGCTTCAAATTTACAGGTTTAGAGGTTTAACTCAATCATTTTCGTATTCCATGTAAAGATAAATATTTCGGAATCTAGACCGCTCTTAAAACGGAAACAGTCCTGGAATATTGAATATTTATACATGCAATTTTCAGGTGTATTAATTTATATTTTTCTGCTGGACCATTTTATGTCGAAGGGAATGCGCAAGACTTTCACCTCGAAGGAGTAAAAATAGGAATAACGGACGATATCGTGATTTCACGATGGATTTGAAGAAATAAGAAATCAATAAATATGTTTTAATGAGCCAGAATTTAGAATAATGAAAATTTTTGCGCATCACATATAAGTAGGAGAGGAGATGCTCTTTTTTCATGGCCACATTATATTCGCCACTCTGACCTTCTAGATGGATGTATTGTAGATGCGGGAGGTAGACCGTTTTATACCCAAGTTTTTTCAGGCGATAACAGATATCAAATTCTTCGTAATAAAGGAAAATGTTAGGGTCAAATCCACCACACAACCTATATGCTTCTTCTTGAAAAAACATAAAACTGCCCATCACAAAATCAACTTGGGTTGGGGCAGAAAGTTCCGCATGGATTTTAATGATATCCGGATCGGTTTTATATAGAAATTTTTTGCCGAACAACTTATATCGAATTCCTTCGAAAGGACGATGGGATATGCTTTTTTCTCCCTCGGCATTAAGCATCTGAACACCGCAAACGCCAGTTGTTTTATTGGCGTTCATATAGGAGAGCAAACCCGAAAAACAATCTTCCGTAAAAATAACGTCGCTATTGATAAAAGCAAAATAGTCTCCTTTTGCATGTTGTGCGCCCATTACATTTCCTGCTCCAAAACCTAAATTAATATGGCTTTTAAGAACTCTGCAGTTGGAATAATCCTTAAAATGATCTTGAAGCCAAGCTCCTTCATCGTTAAGAGAAGCGTTGTCTACTATTATAAACTCTATTTGAAGTGATTTTGGAGTGTATTTTATAATAGATTCAACGCATTCAACCGTCAAAATACGGGTATTGTAATTAAGTATAATGATCGAAATCAGCGGGTTTTCATTTTTAATCTTTTTTGTAATTATTTCGGAATTATTGGTCAAGATGTTCACATTTTATTGAGGTAAAAATAGAGAATTAAAAAACTAAACACTATTCTGTATCTTTGAAAAAAAATTGAGATGAAAAAGATTCACGTGGGCTTTTTGCTTTCTTATGATTATGAAAAAATAAAACTATCGTTACCTCCCGTTTATGAGGCTGCCGATGCTATTTTCATTGCTGAAGATAAGGAACATAGAACATGGTCTGGCAAAAAGTTTGAAGTTTCACCTAGTTTTTATGAATGGGTAAAAGAATTTGATACTGAGGGAAAAATCCAGTTTTACAAAGACGATTTCTATATCCCGGAATTATCGGCCATAGACAATGATACTAGAGAACGGCAAATGCTTTCTGAAAAAATGGGCATCGGCAATTGGCTCGTACAGGTAGACGCAGACGAATATTTTGTGGATTTTTCCAGTTTTGTAAAGGACCTTCGGAAATATGATCGATTTTTGGATAACCCAGCGAAAAATCCAGTGCAGATTGCAGGGTTTCTGATAAATATGTACAAATATACTGAGGATGGATTATTGTATTCTCCAGTTCCTTCCAGAGTTTTAGTGGCCACCAACTATCCCTGTTATACCTGTGCCCGACAAACCAGGAAACGTATAATTTATACAGATCATTTATTGATGCACGAATGTGTTTCCAGAACCGAAGAGGATTTACGCGTTAAATTTGAAAACTGGGGCCACAATACAGATTTTGATATTGAAGAATACATGACCAAATGGAAATCAGTTACTAAAGATAACTATAAGGAAATGCGAAACTTCTTTTATTTAGAACCAGAATCTTGGAAAACCCTGGAGTATATAGATTCTAAAGATATGGAGGAAATAAAATTGAAGTTAAATGCCACCCCTGGGCTGCACCGGAGTTCCTGGTTTATTTTCAGGAAAAATTTCGGTCAATATTTTAAACATCTTTTTAGGTAAGATCAATCGATCAATCTGTTTTTCTTTAGAAAAAGAACTAGAGAATCCTAATCAATCTTTCGATACAACATCCATAGGTTTACATATCTTTTAAAGACTGAAAACGCTCGTAAATAGGCCAGGATAAATCCTTCCTTCCCATCCAAAATTCCAAAGCGGATAATATATTGGTGCCAGAACCGGTACCATGGTCGAAACAGAAAATGATAAAGATTGGGCTTCTTTCCTTTTTCATATAGCATTTTTGCCTGAAGCTCGCTATATTGATGCAACTTGCCAGTATAGTGATCGAATGATTGATAGGTAAAGTGTGGAGATGAGTTTTTTAATCTATCGGTTTTTCCATTGGCATCTATGGTTTCATGAACCAAATTGGCATTATACTGACAATATTTTCTGTTGAAAAATCGAATTACATAATCTGTTTGGAAGCCACTGTATTTAATGCGTTTTCCCATAAAGTTATATTCTCTCTTCACGAAATATGCGATCGCCTTCGGGTTTTTGGAGACTTCCAAGATTTCACGCGCCAAAGGTTCGGTAACTTCTTCATCCAAGTCAAAAAACGTAACCCAATCATTTGATGCCATTGAAATGGCAAAGTTTTTCTGAGTTGAAAAATTGTCAAACTCCCTTTGGTGAACAATGACCTTTTCATGCTTTTTAGCCAGCTCTACGGTATCATCAGTACTAAATGAATCTACTATAATTATTTCGTCTGCAAACCAAAGACCTTCTATATAGCGTTCGATATTGTGAGCCTCGTTGAGCGTTATTGCAATCGCAGAGATTTTCATTGAGTTTTCCAAAAAAAAGAATGTAATTTGCGCAAAAGTAAGAATTTTAAAAACATTAAATCCCCATTATGGCAAGGCTTCCTATATTAATGTACCATGATGTTACAACTGCTGAGGGTGAGGGGTTGATCATGTCTGTGGCAAATCTGGAAAAACAGTTTAAGTATTTGGCTGAAAGCGGATACCGAAGTTTTCATTTTAAGGAATTATTGGATCTTAAGCAATTGCCGAAGGGAAAAAATATAGTTATCACCTTTGATGATTGTTATTTGAGCCAAAAGGAACTTGCATTGCCCTTGCTGAAGAAGTATAATCTGAAAGCTACTTTTTTTTCGCCACTAAATTTTTTGGGAGGAAAGGATACTTGGAATACTTCTTCTTTGGAAATTATGACCGTAGACCAATTAAAGTCTTTAGATTCCAATATCGTGGAATTAGGTTTTCATTCTTTTTATCACAATAAATACAGCGAATTATCCAATGCAGAGATTGAGGCAGACATCAAAAAAAGTATGGAGTTTGTTTCAGATATGGGGCTGAACTTGTCGCCAGTGCTCGCATATCCATATGGGAAATATCCAAAGGATAAAGCCAGAAATAAAGTGTTCAATAAAATTCTTATGGAAAACGGGATACAATTAGGAACGCGTATTGGAAACAGAATAAACAAATTTCCATTTCCAAGACCGTTTGAAATTGAACGGATTGACGTAAGGGGAGAATGGAATCTTTTGAAATTTCGACAGAAAATAAGATTTGGGAAGATTTTTTAATCGAATCTCATTAGAGATAATATGTAAATGAAGTAGGGGAGGCAGAAATTTTTATTGAAGATCTATAATTTTAAGACTTCAGAAATTAAAACCGGCATCAACGCATTCCTTGCCTAAGCAATATCAATTTGGCATATCTTTCAAATACTCCATACGCAGTTATTGAAGCAATTGCCAAGCCCGGAATACCATCTCTAAACCCTCTTTTTAAGATATACGACTTAAAAAACCTGAAAGCGGGTCGATACATCATCTTCAGCAGCGTTGGCTTTTCTCCTTTTTTCATTAATTCACCCGCCTGAAACCAAGCATAGGATTCCCTCTTTTCAATAAAGTTTTGAAGCCCTCTGTAGGTATAATGAATCATATCATTCTTCAGTAACCCAACCGTTCCCGACACTTCTAATTTTTCGTGGACATCTCCTGTAAATGAACTTGAGGAACGCTTTACTAGCCTAATTACTTTATCACTTTCATGATATAAAAACCGATTCATAAAGAAATGTGGGAAATTTATTTTAAATCCGTTGTGAGGCGTGCTGGCAATGGTTTCCTTTATTTCTAGTTCTAGGGAGTGGGTGATGCGCTCATCTGCATCTAAAAAAAGGACCCAATCACTTGTGGCATATTTTAACGCAAAGTTTTTTTGGCTAGAGAATGTATCAAATTCGCGTTGAAGAAATAATGTCGCATATTTTTTCGCAATTTCTGGAGTGCAATCTTCACTAAATGAATCGATTACGATAATTTCATCCGCAAATAAGGCCGAATGAAGCGCTCCTTCTAATAAGGGTTCCTCATTTAGGGTTGGAATGATGATTGTTAATGTCGACATGTTCGCAAAATTAGCAAATAACTTTATCTTTGCCCCATGACAATGTTGGATACTTCCATAATTATAAGCACTTATAACAACCCTGAATGGCTCGAAAAGGTGCTCTACGGTTATAATAACCAAACCTATCGATTTTTTGAAATTGTGATTGCAGATGACGGCTCTGATGATCGTACTCGGCAGTTGCTAGAAAGATTGAAAGGAGAGGTCTTTTATTCCCTTGTCCATATATGGCATGAAGATGATGGATTTCAGAAGACCAAAATTTTGAACAAGGCAATCGTAGCGTGCAGAACAGAGTATATAATTATGAGCGACGGAGATTGTATACCAAGAAAGGACTTCGTGGAACAACATATTAAATACAGAATGGAAGGAAGGTTTCTTTCCGGTGGTTATTTTAAACTTCCGCTTAATATTTCCCAGGAAATCAATAAAGAGGATATCTATACCGAGAGATGTTTTAAAATAAAATGGTTGAAGAAACGTGGTCTTCGTACTTCGCTAAAAAATTACAAATTGACATCATGTACACTAAAGACCAATATTCTCAATTTTTTGACACCAACCGTCGCCAGTTGGAATGGGCACAATGCTTCGGGTTGGAAGAGCGATATATTGGCGGTCAATGGTTTTGACGAACGCATGCAGTATGGAGGAGAGGATAGGGAAATGGGAGAACGACTTCTCAATCTCGGATTAACATCTAAACAGCTGCGATATAGCGCCATTTGCTTACATCTTGATCATCCTAGAGGATACGTAAAGCCTGAAATGATAGAGAAAAACAATGCAATTAGAAAAGATACAAAGGAAACTAAAAGTGTTTGGACCCCATATGGTATCTATCGAGGGGCAAGGAATATGGCCAGTTAATTTTTTGTCGCGCTTTTTAAATGATGTGCCAAAAACGGCTCCAGCTTTTTAAGAATCATTTCTGGGGATAATTTTCTATACATTTCCTCAGGATTCTTTTCGATCATCTTTCGAGAATCTCTTGTAAACAATGTATACGCCGAAGGTTTCTCTTCCAGTAAATGTATGGATTGATGCTCTATCCCATCTTCAAAGCTGGACCAATCATCCTTGTCTATAAACGGAGAGTATATGGTGAAAGTTGGTATATCAAGAGCTTTTGCTATGTGCACACTTCCTCCTTCATTGGCAATCAATAAATCGCATGTATTGAGAAGCGCACAAAAACCACGGATGGAATCCTCATAAATATCAAGGTTTATTTGGTCTTTATGGATGCAGAGATCATATATAGTCTTGGCTTCTTCTTTTTGATAGGGTGCGTAATTGAAAAGTAAGCTAATATCGTAGGTCTCCAATATAAAGTCAACAAGTTTAGCCACATAATCAAAAGGCATCGATTTATCCCGGGTGCTTCCCAGAATTCCCAACATTACGATAGGTTTTTTTAAATTTTGGGTTTTTGAATACGCCTTTTCCGCTTCCGTTAGGTAAATTTTGGGTTTGTAATCTGGCTCTTTCAATAGAAAAAGCTGGCTAACCATATTTATTCTATCTTCAATTGCTTTGCCACAGATTTTAGTTTTTTCTGGTAAAAAATCAATGGGATGTGTGTAAAACGGAAGTTTTAATGTTTTGTAGCTCCTTTTAAATCCCGCACGTATGGGCGCGTTTGAAAAATAACAAAGGATTCTACTCTGAAGTTTTGCATAACTGTCAAAAATGATGTCGTAATGTTCACCTCTAATTTTGGAGATTGTTTTTAAGAGCTTCGGAATTTTTTTGAGCTCCATTTCCTTTACGGAGATAATACGATCTATATTTGGGTTATTTTCCAAAACTCCAGTTGTATAATCATATACAAAATAGGTAACCTCACTTTCCGGAAATACTTTTTTTATGTTGTTTGCAATAACAGAACTTATAAGCACATCGCCAATTCGTTTATTTTGTATAACAAGAATTTTCTTCATAATGATCTTCGCCACATTAAGTAAGCATTTACCTTAAAATTTATTCTTTCCAGCCAAGCAAGGATTTTAAATATTACCTTCGCAAAATACCTTTTTTACAGAAACATTTCGAAAAGATGCACGAGAATTTTGTTGTCCATTCCGATTATTCCCAAATAAGTCCAAACTTAAGAAAAGTACTATCCAATTTTTCCGAAAGCGGAGAATATGTAACAAAAGGAGAGCGGAATGAGATTAAGAAAATTAATCTTGAAGGCATTTTTCTGAACATTAAAAAATTCAAAAACCCCAATCTAATCCAATCACTTGTATATCAATATATAAGGAAGAGTAAGGCAAAACGTTCTTATTTATTTGGCAACAAATTAATAGCGAATGGAATTAAGACCCCGACTCCTATTGGATATCTAGAAATTTTTTCAGGAGGTTTGAAAGAAAGCTTTTATGTAAGTGAGCATGTGGATTATGATTTCGATTTCCGAAAATTGATACATCATCCAAGATTTAAAGATAGAAATGAAATTCTTCGGCAGTTTACCCAGTTCACATTTAAACTCCATGAAAATAATGTGAATTTTTTGGATCATTCTCCAGGAAATACTTTGATTCTTGACAAAGGAAACGGAATATATGATTTCTATCTAATCGACCTGAACCGGATGCGTTTTGAGCCCATGGATTTTGATAAGCGAATGCACAATTTCCGACGTCTTTGGCTTTCAAAAAAGATGATTAAAATTATAGCGGAGGAATACGCTAGTCTCTATGACAAGACTGTTGAACAAACTGAGGCCCTAATGTCTAAATACAGCAGAGATTTTCAGAAGAAAGTAAATAGTAAAAAGATGAAAAAAAGGAGGAAACATTAAGATTTCATTTTGTAATTCCTCCCTTTTTTAAAAATCTGTATTTAAATCAAAACTTTAATTTACACTGCAATTTATACAGCAACGTCATACTCTCTTAAAGCATCATTAAGCGACGTCTTTAAATTTGTGCTTTCTTTTCGCTGACCAATGATCAAAGCACAAGGCACTTGATATTCTCCCGCAGGAAATTTTTTGGTATAAGTTCCAGGAATTACAACAGATAAAGGTGGAATTGAACCTTTAGATTCGATAGGCGAACCACCTGTAACATCTATAATTTTTGTGGATGCTGTTAAAACTACATTTGCGCCCAGAACTGCTCCTTTTCCTATTCGGACCCCTTCAACCACAATACAACGAGAGCCGATAAAAGCATTGTCTTCAATAATCACAGGAGCTGCCTGTAAAGGTTCCAGCACGCCTCCAATTCCAACACCCCCACTAAGGTGAACGTTTTTTCCTATCTGGGCACAACTTCCTACAGTGGCCCACGTGTCTACCATTGTACCTTCATCTACATAGGCGCCAATATTAACATAACTGGGCATAAGAATGACTCCTTTTGAAATATACGCCCCATGACGCGCAACGGCGTGAGGAACGACTCGGATTCCCTTCTCTTCATATCCAGTTTTTAAAGGAATTTTATCATGATATTCAAAGATGCCAACTTCAAAGGTTCTCATCTTTTGAATAGGGAAGTAGAGAACGATTGCTTTTTTTACCCATTCATTTACTTTCCACCCAGTATCTGTAGGCTCGGCACAACGAAGTGTTCCTCGATCACAAAGGTTTACTACCTGCCTAATGGCCACAATGGTTTCGGTTTCGGTAAGAAGGGAACGATCTTCCCAAGCTTTTTCTATGGTTTCTTTTAATTCTTGCATATTATTTTATTGAAGGCAGAACCTAGGAGGCTAGATTATGGATTGTTTTTAAGGATTCCCTGTTTCTCTCAATATCCTGTCTCGAGGTTCAAGTTTGAAATTTCTATTTCTACAAATATAGAATCTCCAATCCAATTAAGTAATGATTAATAGTATAGTATTCATGAAACTATTACTTTTGCAGTCGCTATGGGAAGAATTTTGGCTTTGGATTATGGTGGCAAGCGTACTGGCATTGCTGTAACCGATGAATTGCAAATAATTGCATCTGGTCTTACAACTGTATCAACCGCGGACCTGATGGAATTTCTAAAGACCTATTTCGCTTCAGAAAAAGTTGAATTGGTCTTGGTGGGTGAGCCAAAACAAAAGGACGGGTCACATTCTGATATAGAAGTGGAAATAAAGAAGTTTTTGGTAAAATTCGCTAAGAGCTTCCCCGAATTACCCGTGAAACGTGTGGATGAACGCTATAGCAGTAAGATGGCTTTTCAAAGCATGATAGATAGTGGATTGAAGAAAAAACAAAGACGAAATAAAGCCCTGATAGATGAGATAAGCGCCACAATTATTTTGCAGGAGTATTTGTATGGAAGAGGGTGAGAAGAAGAGGTGAGTGTTGAAAATTGAGAGATTGAGAATAGGGAGTGGAGAGAATGTTTAAAAAAAGAACAAGCAGAGAATAATGATATTACCAATTGTAGCCTATGGCGATCCAGTTTTGCGAAAGGAAACTGAAGAAATTAGCAAGGATTATCCCGAGTTGGATAAACTGATTGAGAACATGTTCGAAACCATGTATGAAGCTCGCGGAATTGGACTTGCAGCCCCTCAAGTGGCCAAGCCGGTGCGTCTATTTATAGTAGATGCTACGGTTTTTGAAGATGATGAGGATCTAACAGAAGAGGAACGAAAATTAGCTTCCACCTTCAAAAAAGTATTTATCAATCCACGGATTGTAGCAGAATCTGGAGATGAATGGGCCTTCAACGAGGGGTGTTTGAGTATTCCGGATGTACGTGAAGATGTGTTTCGCCAACCAGAGATTACAATTGAGTATCAAGATGAAAACTTCAAGAATCATAAGGATACTTTTTCTGGAATAGTTGCGCGCATCATTCAGCACGAGTATGACCATATTGAAGGAGTTCTATTTACAGATAAGCTTTCACCCCTTAAAAAGAGATTAATCAAAAGTAAGCTGACCAATATTTCCAAAGGGAAAATCGATGTGGACTACCGCATGCGTTTTCCAATGGCAAAAAAGAAACGTTAAACGCTTGTTTTTATAGATCAAACAAAAGATATTTGCAACCACAAAAAATCAAACGGATTTTATGAGTTTAGAAAAAGTGCTTTCCATTTCCGGTAAACCCGGACTCTTTAAATTAAAGAACCAGACCCGTAATGGGTTTCTTGCCGAATCTCTTTTGGACGGAAAAATTATTAACGTTAGTGGCAGACACAACGTGAGTCTTCTTTCAGAAATAGCTATTTATACCTTAACGGAAGAAGTGCCGTTGAGAAAAGTATTTCAGAAAATTGCCGAAAAGGAAGAAGGAAAAGAGACCATAAACCATAAAGTTTCAAAAGTTGAGCTGGAGGAATTCTTTTTTGAGATCCTGCCGGACTATGATGAGGATCGTGTATATCCCAGTGATATAAAAAAGGTTGTTCAATGGTACAATATGCTTGTAAAAAACGGATTGACGGATTTTTCTGAACCTGAAAAAGTAGCGACCGAAGAAAACAGCGAGGCCAAGGAAACTCTGGATAAACCTAAGGAAACCAAAAAAGCATCGCCTTCACAATCCGCTGGAAGCAAATCTTCATCTAAAGCTCCTTCATCAAAGAAAGGAGGTACTGCTAAAAATGCAGCTTCCCGTAAAACATAGTAGATACCATAGGTATTTCTTCGGAATTCATAAATATTCAAAAGCCCTTAGAATTATTCTGAGGGCTTTTTGCATTGCTTATAATTCTGCGGAAAGGACTTGAGAATCTTTATTCAAAAGAATTTTTAGTAGCTTCATTCTTCTGTATTTTTGTTTTTCTAAATCTTGAAACTATTTTACTATGAAGTTTTTTATCGATACTGCAAACCTTGAACAAATCCGTGAAGCTCAGGACCTAGGTGTTCTTGATGGCGTTACTACCAATCCATCTTTGATGGCTAAAGAAGGTATCACCGGTCGTAATAATATATTGAAGCATTATGTTGATATCTGTAATATTGTGGATGGAGATGTGTCCGCCGAAGTTATTGCTACCGAATATGAGGAAATAATCAAGGAAGGAGAGGAGTTGGCCGAATTACACCCTCAAATCGTGGTCAAAGTTCCAATGATAAAGGATGGAATCAAAGCAATTAAATACTTTAGTGATCATGGAATACGAACCAACTGTACGCTTGTTTTTTCTGTGGGACAGGCACTGTTGGCGGCAAAGGCAGGAGCAACCTACGTATCTCCATTCATTGGAAGACTGGACGATATTTCAACAGATGGCCTGGAGCTTATTGCTGATATCCGACTTATTTACGATAACTACGGTTTTGAAACAGAGATTCTGGCGGCTTCAATTCGTCACACTATGCATATAATTAATTGTGCAAGAATTGGTGCAGATGTAATGACCGGACCACTTTCCTCTATAGAAGGTCTATTAAAACATCCTTTAACGGATATTGGGCTTCAGCAGTTTCTGGATGATTATAAAAAAGGGAATTAAGATTATCAGTTGGATATGATCTACAGGGAGCACTAGCGATTTAGGTATCCTAATAACAGTTCTTCAAAGTTGTTGTTGAATATGTTAGTGTTCCCGTCCAAAATTATTCCTGTCTTATCAAGAATAATTGATTTATTCATAGAGCTGAGGACCAAGGTTTTTTCAGATTGAATTACATCTTCCAACTGATATTCCATGGCGCTATCATATTTCATGTTTTTAACATGTGTTCGCCAGTTGCGATAATGGTCATCCGTATTCAATCCAATAAAGTCATACTCGGGATATTTGGATTTCAATTCTGCTATTCGGCTATGAATGGTTCTAGCTTGATTGGCAGCTTTGGTAGACCAGAAATAAAGTACACTGGGTTTATTAATTACGTTATGAAGACCATTAACTGTGTTTTCTGTCGTCAATAAAGGAATATTTGGCACAAGGTTTCCCTTGGACATTTTCATTGTAACATTTGTTAACTCCTGAATTTCTTTTAAATATTTTGGATTGGTGTTGGCCTTTTTAAATTCATCAAAAAACTGTTCCTCTTCCTCAGCAACTTTTGCGTTAAAGAGATAGCGCTTCGCTGTAAACCTCAATAAACTATTCTTTATAGAATCGTTCGAGATAGCGCTGTCAATAACTTTCAACTTATCATAGCTAAACTGAAAGGAATTTCTATTGATACCCGGCTCATGTTTTGAAACCACAACGTTAGTAAAGTATCGATGTAAAAATCGATAGTATGGATAGTAAAAGCGTAGATCTTCCCGATTAAAATCAATTTGTTTACGATAGGCGTAAAAATCAGGATCTATCTGGTCTGCCTTAAGTCTATTGGCAATTCCATAAAGTTCTTTTTTCGAGAAATAATCGTATTCTATGGAAGCCTCTGCCACACTTTTGAAGCCTTCGTCAACCTTATTTTTAGAAATAAATTCATCATATATTTTAAGTTTCCTATTTTTTAATGAATCTATTTTTTTCGTAAACGCCGTGGAAGAAAGCGTGTACCAAAGGGGAAGGAATTTGTTTTCCGTTTCATTTTTTAAATATAAGGTCATCAGAAAATTGTTCTTCTCCGCACCTCTACCGGAATATGCCAAAGATTCATCAAAATCCAAAGTGTTTACATGAAGTAAAAGACTATCTCCGGGATTGACATAAAACACTTGTGTTTCGCTATGACGAAGTATGTAAAGTCCATCCTTCATTTTATCGGTATGATAAAGGAAGAAGTTATTGGAGTCCAACTTAACGGTATCCAGAATATTATCACCTTGCGCAAAGATGACATAATCCAATTTCGGATTTACAATTTGGCCGCCAATCCATGTTGAAGGAACAACATCACTGTCCTTATCTTTACAAGAGAATACGATAAAGGCCAATAAAAGTAAAGTGAGTAGTTTTTTATGCAAAGAGGCGGTTTTTAATGATTCGAACAAAAATAGCTTAGTGCCTATGCTATTGTTGTTAAATGATGGTTAAAAGACACTTGTAAACGTTAATCTTTTCTATGTATCAACTAAATACTTACTTTTGCAAAAAATTAGAAAATACACACAAGGTAATTTATGCTTTCAGTTTCAAATCTATCAGTTCAATTCGGCAAGAGAATCTTGTTCGATGATGTGAATACCCAATTCACAACTGGCAATATTTATGGTATTATTGGTGCCAATGGGGCTGGTAAATCTACGTTTCTAAAGATTATCTCTGGCCAGCAAGATCCTACTTCCGGAAGAGTTCATTTGGAAAAAGGGAAACGTATGTCTGTGCTTGAGCAAAATCACAACGCCTACGATGAATTCATGGTGTTGGAGACGGTTGTTCGTGGAAACAAGGAATTGTTCGCTATAAAATCTGAAATCGATAAGCTCTACGAAAATTATACGGATGACAATGCCGAAAAAATTGGTGAGCTTCAAGTTGCTTTTGAAGAAATGAACGGATGGAATGCGGAAAGTGATGCTGCCGCAATGCTTTCGAATCTTGGAATTGATGAAAGTCTACACTTTAGTTTAATGCAGGATTTGGACGGAAAACAAAAAGTACGAGTGCTATTGGCACAGGCACTTTTTGGAAACCCCGATGTTCTGATCATGGATGAGCCTACCAACGATCTGGATTATGAAACAATTACTTGGTTGGAAGGTTTTTTGGCCAATTATGAAAACTGTGTAATAGTAGTATCGCATGACCGTCACTTTTTAGACTCCGTAGTTACACATATCAGTGATATTGATTTTGGTAAAATCACCCATTATAGCGGAAACTATACTTTCTGGTATGAGAGTAGCCAGTTGGCAGCAAGACAAAGAGCACAACAAAACAAAAAGGCCGAAGAAAAGAAAAAGGAACTTCAGGATTTCATTATGCGTTTTAGTGCGAACGTTGCTAAAAGTAAACAAGCGACTTCTCGTAAAAAGATGATCGAAAAGTTGAATATTGAAGAAATCAAACCTTCTAGCCGTCGCTACCCTGCTATTATTTTTGAACGTGAACGTGAAGCTGGAGATCAGATTCTTAATGTTGAAAACCTTTCCGCATCCATTGATGGAGATATACTTTTTAAGAACGTAAATCTCAATCTCGCCAAAGGCGACAAGGTTGTGGTATATTCAAGAGATTCACGTGCTACCACTGCATTTTATGAAATTTTAAATAATAATCAAAAACCGGATTCCGGAAGTTTTGATTGGGGAATAACAACTATTCAAAGTTATTTGCCATTAGATAATGACGCATTTTTTGAAAACGATCTTTCCTTGGTTGATTGGCTTCGTCAGTATGCAAAAACAGAAGAGGAACGAGAAGAAGTCCATATTAGAGGATTTCTGGGGAAAATGCTGTTTAGTGGGGAAGAAGCCTTAAAAAAGAGCAATGTCCTGTCTGGGGGAGAGAAAGTGAGATGTATGCTGAGCCGTATGATGATGATGCGTGCGAATGTTTTAATGTTGGATGAACCTACAAACCACTTGGATTTGGAATCTATTACAGCTTTCAACAACTCTCTAAAAAACTTTAAAGGAACTATATTATTAACAACACATGATTTTGAATTCGCGCAAACTGTGGGAACAAGAATTATTGAGTTAACTCCAAATGGTGCAATTGACCGATATATGACTTTTGATGAATATATGGATGATAAAACCGTTAAGGAGTTGCGTGAGAAAATGTATGGCGTAAAGGCTTAGGGATATAATCCATTCCGCTTTCCTAGAAATTGAAAAAGGTTGGACTTTATTAAAGTCCAACCTTTTTTATATCTGTTCCAATCTGTTTATTGAGATCCTCCAATCTTTCGATTAACTCTAATAAGTTATTGTGAGAATATCAAGTTTGGATTTTTAAAGGGGGCAATCTTTAACTAACTTCCCTCCTCCATATCCTTCAAAAATTCATCAATCACCGGCTGTGCTTCTTGCAATTGATCTTTCCTGAGATACAACATCGTCTGATTGGCAATACCTGCAGTAAAACCCGCCATCGTATTACTGTCTAGCCCGGTACGTTCAATGGGACTGATTCCAATTTCATTTAAACGGGCTACTAAACCTTTTGCGACCAGTGTTGGGCCAGTATAAATACGTTCTGTCCCTTCCATTTATTCGTTGGTTTCTTCTATAAAAGCATCCACAATAGGTTGTGCTATTGAAAGTTCGCTTTCTCGAACAAAAATTCGAACTTGGTCATCAAACTTATTTCCCGAGCCAAACATAACACCACTTTGTTGATCATCCCGAAGGATCGGAGTAATATTTGCTTCTTCCAATCTTCCCACCAAGGCTTCGGCCATTATATCTGAGCCAGTATATATTCGAATTGTATCTTCTTTACTAGTATCCATAGTTACGATAGTTATTGTTTCAGTTACTAAAATACTAACTTATTTTAGACTTCAACGTTTTCAGGAAGGTGAAAAATATCCTATCACTGGATGCGCCTAAGAACATGACGTTTAACGAGAAATATAAAGAAGGAATTAACAATTTTAAGGTCTGGCGTAATTCAATTACGCTTTTAGTTCAATAATTATCCGTTATAATATTTACTGTCCCAAATAACGCCATTAAAGTTTTTTCCTTTGGAAATTCCATAGAGAAGAACCAAACCTCCTACACCATTGAGGATAATCATAAACAAGAAAATATAATTACCAACATTCGGAGTTGGTGTAAACCAATGCATAGGAGAGATGGCAGTAAGTAAAATACTGAAAATAACCACGATAATTGCCAGGTTATCCATAGATCTAGAAGGCCACATCATCAGTTTACGGAATGGATGGAGATCTCTGCCCCATTTGTGGATAAGATAGTAATATCCATTACCCATAGATGTAAAAAGTAATGGATCATCCGCATTTTCTAGTTTAAGCAATTTGGCAGGAGCAACTATTTTAAAATTTCCAAGGTGGGTTTGATGTAGGTTTTCTAGCCTTCTTATTTCTGAAATGGCCTCTTCGGGAACTTCCCCTTTAAAATAATTTGAATCAAGAAAACGAAGTCTATATATGGTACATATTTCTTTGATATCGTTCTCATGAAAAATTCGAGAAGTCTCTAGAAGTTCAAAATTGAATTTGTTTTCAATAAGGGAATTTTTGCCAGAAATGGTAGTTTGAATTTCTTGTCTAGCCTTTTCATTGTCAGAAAGAATTCGATAGACCTCTTCCATAATATCCTGTTCGTCAATGCGTTTGTTTCGGTGTGTTTTCAAACGCTCCTCAATATCGATTCTAGAAAACATAGTGAAGAAATTTTTGTGCTAATAAAATTAATAAGTAGAAAGCAAGAAAACAAGCGTTATTCACTTTTTCTTTCCTTCGCACATAAAGGAAAATCTATAGGTATAAATCAGGCTAAATAATTTTTGGGATATTAAATTTTAATAAAATAAATACTGTTTAAATAATTCATAAGTTCAATTTCTCATTGTTAGAAGAACTTTAAATATTTTTCTAAATCACAGAATATGGTTATATTGATAGGTCTCAGAAATTATTTATAATGAAATTTTATGCATCTTTTTTAATGACATTAATTATGACGTCTCTCATTGGACAGAATTTCAGCAAAAAGGCTATTTCCCTTGAACCCGAATCTAATTTGGATCCTCTCATTGAAATCGCTGGGAACAAAAAACTTGTTCTGTTAGGAGAGGCCAGTCATGGAACTCATGAATATTATCTGTGGCGCGATAAGATCAGCAGGAAATTGATCGAAAACCACGATTTTAATTTTATAGCCGTGGAAGGAGATTTTGCAAGTCTATATCAACTCAATCGTTATGTGAAAAATATGGAAGGCGCGGAAAGTTCTGCTAGAAATGTTCTGTTAAAGCTGAATAGATGGCCAACTTGGATGTGGGCGAATGAAGAAGTTGTTGCGCTTGCTGAATGGCTCAGAGAATATAACGACCGCCTTCCAGCCCACAAGAAAGTAGGTTTTTATGGAATGGATGTATATGATGAATGGGAATCAAAAGCAGAAGTATTGGCTTTGCTTAAGGATTTGGATGAAACTATTTTCCAATATGTTCAATCACAATACGATTGCTTTCATCCGCATAAAGGCGAAAGTTGGCAGTATGCAAGAGCTGTAAAAGCGGGGCAAAAGGATTGTTCGGAAGCTACAAATAAGGTGGTTGATTTTATAAGGGATAATCGTGATAAGTTTCACCAACTTTCTGATGACACCTATTTTTACCTTCTTCAAAATGCAATCGTTCTTCACAATGCAGAGGCATTTTACAGAGAAAGCGTAGCCTCTAAAAGCTCTGCTTCCTGGAATTCCCGAGTTTTTCATATGCACGGAACCGTTAATGATCTCTTTACTCTTTACGGGGAAAACTCAAAAGCAATCGTTTGGGCCCACAATACCCACATTGGCGACGCCTCTTATACCAATATGAGGAATGTGGGAGAAAAAAATATCGGACAATTGAGCCGAGAATTATTGGGAAATGAGAATGTGTTTTTGATCGGCTTTAGCAGTTATAAGGGCAAAGTAATGGCGGGACCTAGTTGGGGCGCGAGAATGGAGAAGATGACGATTCCAAAAGCGGTATCGGGAAGTTTAGAGGCCGAATTGAACAAAATCGATATGGATGAATTCTATATTCTCTTTGATAGGGAAGATAGAATGGAGAAAAACTTAAAAGTTATGGGCCATAGGGCCGTCGGTGTAGTTTATAATCCCAAAGGAGATAGAAGACAGTTTGTACCCACAATTGTTCCTCTGCGTTATGATGCACTTATATTCTTTAAGGAAACAACTGCCTTGCATACCTTGCGATAACATTAATTTTAAAAGAAGAAATAAACCTTAACCCAATAATTATCCGCATATTGCTATATTTACGCTCCACAAAAAAACATTATGAATATCAAGAATATTTCCTTACTACTTTTTATGGCTCTTTGCCCGGTAGTGCTATCTGCTCAGAAATACCTTTCTACAGACTCTCCAGAAATTACAAAGAAATGGAACGATCATATTTTTTCCTCAAACAAAACCTTTAGTCAGAATATTGCTACTGCCCCAGAATTTAGTATTCTCAACAAGACATTAAAAGAGAAAGCGTTGTCTGAAGCTATTGCAAAAGAGGAGATGGTGACAATTTTTGCGTTTACCGATGAAGCTTTTACCAAAATGAACAAAAAGAAAAGAGACTCGGTAGTTAGTAATAAAAAAGTAATGACCTCAATTGTAAAGATTATGACAATTCCAGGTCGTATCGATAAAAACAGCTTACAAATAGCAGTAAAGAAACATGATGGGAAAGCCTATCTGACCACCTTAAATGGTGAATATCTTGGAGTGACACAAAAGGACGGAAATTTGTTTTTAATTGATTCTGAAGGGCGGATGGCAGCCATTACCGCGACTAATTTCTATCATAAAAATGGTCTTTTTCATATTGTTGATGGCGTAATTTTTCCCACTCCAGCTGAAAGTAAGTAAATTTTAAGCCATTTTTATTGATTATCGTCTTTAAATTGATTTGCATTTGAGACCTTCTATTCCAAAATTAATTTCATTTCAAATCACCAATTTGTTGTGCTTCATTGAAAAGTCGCAATAGAATATGGTGTATCATTTCTCAAATTATTTTATCCCATTTATTTTACTCTTTTGGGTTTCAACAGGAATTAGCCAAAATGTTGAAGTTGATGCGAATACCTATTCGCCTCAACAACTTATAGAAAGTATTCTTATTGATAGTGGGTGTATTGACAATGTTGAGGTTATCCATGTGATAGGAGGAGTTTTTGAAGATGGTGACAAAAGTTATGGATATTTTAATGGCAATGGAAGCGACTTTCCCTTTGAAAAAGGTTTGGTTCTTTCTACGGGGAAACTAAAACACGTTCCCGGTCCAAATACAACCCTGAGCGACGATGATGCTCCAGGTTGGACCGGAGATAGGGACTTGGAGCAAGCCCTCAACATTTCGGGCACTGTGAATGCGACGATTATAGAATTTGATTTTGTTCCCCGTGCCGATAATATCAGTTTTCGATACATTTTTGCTTCTGAAGAATACCAAGAAGGGGATCGTAATACCTGTCGATATTCTGATGCTTTCGCATTTTTGATTAAACCTATTGGAGGACAATATTCCAATATTGCCCTTGTACCTGGTACAAGCACTCCTGTGTTGGTGACTACCGTTCATTCGGGTATTCCAGGCGCGTGTCCTCCTATAAATGAAACCTATTTTGATAGGTGGAATGGGCGTGAGGCTTCTATCAATTTTAACGGACAAACGAAAGTTCTTATCGCAGAATCTTCCGTAATCGTAAATCAGGCATATCATATAAAGCTTGTGATTGCGGATCATTCCAATTATCGTTACGATTCTGCAGTATTTTTGGAAGGCGGAAGTTTTAATATTTCTGCCAATTTAGGACCGGATAGAAGTTTTATAACCAACAATCCGCTTTGTGAAGATGAAACGTATTTGCTAGATGCAACACCAATTGGCTCAATTCCAATTGGTTATAAGTGGTTTCGTAATGAAATTTTAATTCCTGATGAAACATCATCACAATTTCTTGTACACGAAGAAGGAATTTACAAAGTGGAAATTGATTTTGGGAATGGTTGTATTGCCACAGATGAAGTTTTAATTGAATACAACGGTCCCGTTTTGGTATTTGATACGGAGCTTTATCAGTGCGATCCACGAGCAAATGGATTTGCGATTTTCAATCTTTTTAATGCCGAACCATCTATAATCAACGGCGATGCATGGTTAAGGGTTTATTCCTTCCATAAACATTTTGAAGATGCGGAAAATAATGTTGCGCCCATTTCAAATCCCAGAAGATATTCGAATACCCAAATTGATGAGGTGGTTTATGCACGGGTGATTTCCGAGCATGGATGTGTGGGAGTGGCAGAAGTAACGTTAAAGACCACAACAAATACTGTTTCTCCATATACGTTAGCGTCATGTTCAGATGAAGGAACTCCCGGATATGCCAGGTTTGATTTCGCCGATGTTACCTCAGATTTATTATCACTTTTCGGAAATAATGCTCGAGTTTCCTATTACAGTTCCTCCGCTGATGCTATATCTGAAACCAACACAATTAATAGTCCTTACACTAACACCCAACCCGACAGGCAACAGATTTTTGCTAGAATTTCAGGAAATGAAGGATGTCTTGGAACTACTGAAATTGAATTGAATGTAATTCATAAACCCGAATTTGAAGGTTCTGCAACTTATATATATTGTAAAAACACCTATCCACAAAATATTACAATTTCCTCTGGATTGATTGGTACAAAAACAAACGCCACATTCATTTGGTCCACGGGAGAAACTTCATCTGAAATACAAATTAATGAAGCTGGAACGTATTCGGTGACGGTGACCAGAAGTAGGATGATTAATGGTGAACTATTTTCCTGTACAAATACCAATGATATCAATGTTATTGAATCTGAGCCTGCACAAGTTTCCTATGTGCTTTCTGGGAGTTTTGGAGATCAAACACTTACGGTTTCGGTCAATGGGCTAGGGGACTATTGGTATGCCTTAAATGATAATCCTTTTCAGGATGAAAATGTTTTTGAAAATTTGAAACCCGGAAAATATACACTTTATGTGTCAGATAAAAACGGTTGCGGAACTACAACCCTAACAGTATATGTCCTCGGATTTCCAAAATTTTTCACTCCCAATAACGATGGACACAACGATTTTTGGCAAATCAAAGCATTAAATCAAGATGTACTGCAGATCCAAAATGTCGAGATTTTTGATAGGTTTGGAAAGTTGATTCACCTTCTCGACCTTTATGGCAGTGGATGGGATGGCAGTTATGGCGGGAAAAATTTGCCTTCCTCCGATTATTGGTTCAAAGCAACTTTTAGAGATGGAAGTATTTATAAAGGTCATTTTAGTTTGAAACGCTGAGCACAAGTAAAACATATTCTGCTGTTTCTTTGATTGAATCATTCTGAAATTTAAACCATTAAGAATATTTGGACGAGTTATATGATTATGACCTTGAATATTCCACTTAGAAACTAAACCGGAATATCATATTTTCCTCTAATTTTAAATCTTGGGAATATTACTTTTATCTTTTTCTTAATTTGATTTTCGTCTTTGATTCTTTATAGCGCTACATTCATGTTTATTGTTTTTTCAAAGAACTCTGAATTTATTCCTTATTAATTGAACCTAATTTGAACTATTATGTCCTCCTTCACATCCGAAAAAGCGTCTGAAATTGCAAAATCCCAATTTAATCTTGATGTAAAAGCGACAAAATTGGATGGCTATGATGACGTGAATTTTATGTTGGAAACCGAATACAATGAAAAGTTCCTTCTTAAAATTTCGAAAGAAGAGAATCTGGAACAATTAGATTTCCAAGTTCATCTATTGAAGCATATAGCAAAAAGGGAATTACCTTTTTATACAGCCAGAGCCATATTAGATAAGGATAAAAATGCACTATCTACAATAGATTCCCACCAAACAGCGCGTCTTCTTTCGTGGCTTCCGGGCAGACTTTGGGCTGAAGCAAATCCGAAATCCACGCGAATGCGCGAAAATCTCGGAGAAGTTGCTGGAATTTTGACCAGGACATTAAAAGATTTTGATCATAAGGGGGCGTATAGAAATTATGCTTGGGATTTGGCAAAGGCTTCATGGACAGAACAGCACATCTCTCAGTTTTCAGGAGAACGAAGGAAAATAATATCGCATTTTCAGAAAAGATTTTCCGAGATTCAACAAGACTACACTAATCTTCCCAAGAGCATAATCCACAACGATTTAAACGATTATAATATTCTTGTATCCACGGATTATGCCAATCCGGAAGTGATAGGAATTATCGATTTCGGAGATGCTGTATTTACTCAAACCATCAATGATCTTGCAATATTACTTGCGTATTCCACTATGCATCTCACAGATCCCCTTTCGGCAGCCTGTGAGGTGATCAAAACTTACAATAACCATTATAAGTTTTCAGAATCTGAATTAAGGTGCCTATACGTTTTAGTAGGTATGCGATTGGTGATTTCCGTAACAAATGCTTCCCTCAAAAAGAAAGAATTTCCTAATGATGAATATTTTGTAATTAGTGAAAAACCGGCTTGGGATTTATTGGAAAAATGGTTTGATATAAACGAAAATTTCGCGTTTTATTCATTTAGGCAGGCGTGTGGATTTAGTGCCCATCCTTTGGAAAACATATTTAAAAATTGGGCTAAACGCAATCAGATATCTCTAGATATATTATTCCCAAACGTGAATTCCGAAAAGATCGTCAATCTGGATATGAGCGTCGGCAGTACTTTACTGGGTAATAGTTTAGAATATAACGATTCAGAAGTTACAGAATTCAAGCTTGGTCAATATCGCAAACACCACCCCAAATCTATATTGTTGAATGGGTATTTAGAGATGCGACCATTTTATACCACAAAAGCTTTTAAAAGTGAGGGCAATAACGGGCCTCAATATAGAACCGCACATTTGGGAACGGATTTTTGGGTGGATGCAGGCACACCAATACATGCACCATTTGATGGAAAGGTAAAAATTGTTCACCATAATAATTACGACAAGGATTACGGGCCTCTGATTATTTTGGAACACGAATTTGAAGGAAATCAATTTTTCACCCTCTATGGTCATTTGTCAATTTCATCTCTCAAAACAGTTCAGAAAGGTTTAAAAATTAGACAAGGAGACCTTATTGGATATGTAGGCAAATCGGAAGAAAATGGCAACTGGGCGCCTCATCTTCACTTTCAGTTGACCATGGATTCATTGGGAAATAATGAAAACTTCGACGGGGTTTGTCTTCCTTCCCAAGTTGATGTTTGGAAAAGTATCTGTCCAGATCCGAATTTAATTTTTAAAGAGGAATTCAATACTTTGGAAAAAGATATAAATCATTTCGACATAGAAAAGTTTAGAGAAAATCACCTCGGAAAAGGGCTTAGTCTTTCTTATGACAAACCATTGCATATTGTTAGGGGAGAAGACGTCTATCTGATTGATATAGAGGGAAGAAAATATCTGGATACCGTAAATAATGTTAACCACGTGGGCCATCAGCATCCAAAAGTGGTTGAGGCCGGACAACGGCAAATGGCAGTCTTAAATACGAATACCCGCTATCTTCATAAGGAAATAGTAGAATATGCTCAAGCTCTTTTGAACAAACTTCCTTCACATTTGTCAGTTATTCATTTTGTCAATTCCGGAAGTGAGGCCAATGAACTCGCTTTGCGAATGGCCCGAACGGTTACAGGAAACAAGGATATGTTGGCAATTGAAGTAGGATATCATGGAAATACAAATGCGGTAATGGATGTGAGTTCCTATAAATTTGATGGATTCGGAGGAAGTGGAAACCCCGAATCTACCCATATTATACCTTTACCCGATACTTTTAGAGGAAAATACAGTGGTGAAAATTGCGGGATAATTTATGCGAATCACGCTAAAGAAATTATCGAAAAATTAAAACTTGAAGGGAGAAATATTGCTGGTTTCATTGGGGAAACAATGATTAGTTGCGGCGGACAGATCGTGCCTCCCTCAGATTATTTCAAAGAAGTCTATAAGCACATTAAAGCTGCTGGCGGAATCTGCATTGCCGATGAAGTACAAACAGGATTTGGAAGAATGGGCAAGACATTTTGGGCCTTCGAACTTTATGGCGTTGAACCAGATATAGTAACGATGGGAAAACCAGCCGGAAATGGCCATCCACTAGCGGTAGTAGCTTGTACGAAAGAAGTTGCAGAAAGATTTAATACGGGAATGGAATACTTTAACACCTTTGGCGGAAATCCAGTTTCTTGCGCCATTGGAAAAGCAGTTTTGGAGGTAATTGAAGAAGAAAATCTTCAAAACAATGCATTGAGAGTTGGAGGATTTTTAAAATCTGAATTGAAAAAACTACAGAATAATTTTCCCATAATTGGAGACGTTAGGGGAGAAGGCCTGTTTTTAGGTTTTGAATTGACAGATGCCAATAAAAATCCTTTGCCAAAGCAAACTTCCTATTTGATGAACCGAATGAAACAATTGGGAATTTTGATGAGCATTGATGGGCCGGATCACAATGTGATGAAAATAAAACCACCTATTATATTTAGCGTAGACAATGCTAATGAGCTCATTTCAAGATTGAAAACAGTTTTTTCAGAGGACTTTATGCTACACTTTTAGGTAATAGAAATTCCGAAGAAAAAACATCTCAAAATTTTTTAACCATAGTTCCAAACACCTATACGCGTTACATTGAGCTATAGTCTATCTCTATAAATATGTGAACTCTTCGGAAATTTACAATTCAAATGAAGTCGTGCTATAAAACTTTGAAAGAAATATGGATTTACCTCAATACAGCTCCAAATTCGCTTTCAAATTTCTGCTTTAGTTTACTCATTATTTTATCAATTTGTTTATCTGTAAGCGTTTTATGTTCATCCTGAAAAGTAAAGTTGAGGGCATAACTCTTTTTGCCTTCGGGAAGACTCTTGCCTCGATAGACATCAAATAAATTTACTGATTTAAGAAGTTTTTTCTCCGTTTCCAATGCGGCTATTTTAAGATCCTTAAAAGTTACGGAATCATCAAGTAGGAGGGCGAAATCTCGTTCCGATCCCGGGAACTTTGGAATTGAAGTAACTTTCGAATTTTTGTGGGAAATCTTCTTAAGGACCAAATCCCAATCAAAATCTGCATAGAAAACCTCGGCATCAATATCGAGCGCTTTTGTGATTTTCTTTTTCACAATTCCAAATTCAACTATAATCTGTTTATTCTTCTTAAAAGCAATTCCTTCTGAAAACACGTCACTTTCACAAGCTTCTTCAGAAAAATCTGTTATTCCCAATCGTTCCATAATTACGGATACAATCCCCTTTCCGAAGAAAAAATCGCTTTTTGTATTGGCTATGGACCAATTAGTTTCGTTTCTCATCCCTGTTACAAAAATAGAGAGATGTTTGTTTTCTGTACGCCCGCCAGGAAGGTTATGATACGTCTTCCCGAACTCAAATAACTGCAGATTACTATTATTTCGGTTGCTGTTATACTCAATGGTTTCCAATCCAGAAAAAAGCATGGATTGACGCAAAACCGAAAGTTCTTGACTTAACGGATTTAACATGGTAACATTGAAATTATCTTTTAAAGAATCAACAAGACCGGTATATTTTGGCGAAGTTAGCGAGTTGTTCATAATTTCATAAAATCCTAGCGCTGCAAGCTGTAACGCTGTTTTGTTCTGAACGTAATAATCTTCTCCAGGAAGCACTGTAGCCGTACTGGCATTAAGTTTTTCTGTGAACTTCACATTATTATAACCATAGATGCGAAGAATTTCCTCTATAACGTCAACATCTCGCGTAACGTCATTTCGATACGCAGGAATGGTCATTCCCACACCCGTTTCTGTCATATTGTTGATCTTCATTTCGAGAGAGGTCAGAATTTCCTTAATGGTCTCCATCGGAATGTTTTCTCCAATTAGAGTGTTTGCTTTTTCAAATTGAAGGAAAACTTGATGGTCTTCAATTCTTTTTGGATATACATCCGTTAAATCACTCGTAACTTCTCCACCGGCCAATTGAAGTATCAATATAGCTGTTCGGCGCAAAACATAGTCTGTGATATTCGGATCTACCCCACGCTCAAAACGGAAGGAAGCATCTGTACTTAGACCATGACGTTTGGCCGATTTACGAATGGTGATAGGATCAAAATAAGCACTTTCAAGAAATATGCTCGTTGTTTCTTCGGTAACACCACTATTAAGTCCTCCAAAAACCCCTGCGATACACAACGGTTTTTCGGCGTCGCAAATCATTAAATCTTCTTCACTCAATTCGCGCTCAATTCCGTCTAAGGTTGTAAATTTTGTTCCCTTCGGAAGTGTTTTTACACGTATTTCATTTCCGATTATTTTTGCCGCATCAAAAGCGTGAAGTGGTTGCCCTAAATCATGCAATACATAATTTGTGGCATCTACAATATTATTTATGGGTGCTATTCCAATAGATCTCAATCTGTTTTGAAGCCACGTAGGTGAGGGGCCAACTTTGATGTTGCTCAGGGTTATTCCGCAATATCTTGGCGCCAAAGACGAATCTTCTATTGTGATATTCATCTTTAAAGTGCGATTGTCCACTCTAAAACTACTGGATGATGGCGTGATAACCTTTTCGGAGATTCCACGATGGAGAAGGCCAGCTCTTATATCGCGAGCAACACCCCAATGGCTCATCGCATCAGATCTATTTGGCGTTAAACCAATTTCGAATATTTTATCGTTTTCAACTTCAAAAACTTGGGAGGCAAGGGTTCCTGGTTTTAAGTCGGAAGCCAAAACCATTATCCCGTCATGAGATTCACCAAGGCCCAATTCAACTTCGGAACAAATCATTCCCAAACTGTCTTCTCCACGAATTTTTCCCTTTTTTATTTCCCAAGGTTTTCCCTCATCGTCAAAAAGAGTAGTCCCAACAGTTGCCACAGCAACTTTTTGTCCGGCATCCACATTAGGCGCTCCGCAAACAATTTGCAATGGTTCGCTTTCCCCAACATCAACCTTTATAAGTTTTAATCTATCTGCATTAGGGTGAGGAATACATTCAAGGACGTGACCAACAACAATACCTTTAAGGCCACCTTTTATGGATGAGAAATCCTCTATTCCCTCTACTTCGAGACCCAAGTCGGTCAACAGTTCTCCAGTTTTTTCAGCGTCCCAAGGAAGATTAATGAATTGTTTCAGCCAGTTGTAAGAAATAGTCATAAGTGTAGTAATCTAGATTGCGGCAAAGATAATATTCTATTGCCTAATGTATATTGTTTATTGGTTATTGTTTTAGTCCAGCTCTATTTTTGTGATTGCGAAATTAATTTGGTTTCATTTATTTATAATCTGTGGTTTTAGGTATTTAAATTTTGAAAACGCTGCAATAAAGTGGGATGGGAATAATGAGCAAATACATACAATGGATGAGGCGTAAGATTGCTCAGGCTATTTTTTGAAAGCTTTTTCAGGGCGGAGATTAAAGGCTGGGCGGCGTAAGTATTCTTTGCGTAATCATCGGCCTGATATTCAAATTTTCGACTTAAATATTTCATCAATAGCCCTGTTATCCCAGAAATCGGCGAATAAAGCACACCGAATGCTATCACTCCAATATGAAATGAAGGCTTCGAAATATTAAGAGCTTCGGATAAAAGTGGATTTCCGATAAATAGCGATAGCAGCCAAAACGTAAAACCTATTGAAAAAATAGCGGTAATCAAATTGATAATAATATGATTTCTTTTATAATGACCCACTTCATGGGCAAGAACTGCAACAATTTCTTGTTCATTAAGGTCTTTTATCAAGGTGTCATAAAGCGTAACACGCTTTTCACTTCCAAAACCAGAAAAATAGGCATTGGCTTTTGTACTCCGTTTGCTTCCATCGATGACAAAAATTTTATCCAAAGTAAAACCTACTTTGGAGGCATATCTTTCAATCTCTGTTCTAAGCGTACTTGCTTCCAAAGGAGTTTGCTTGTTGAAAAGTGGAACGACCAATCTTGCGTAAAACAAATTTATAAAAACTGTAAATAGAGTAATTATACCCCAAGCATACAACCAAAAATATTTACCTGTACTTTGGTAAAACCAGATGATTGCAGATAAAAGAATGGCACCAATAATGGCGCCGATCAACCATCCTTTCAATTTGTCCAGAAAGAAAGTAGTTTTTGAAGTTTTATTGAACCCGTACTTTTCTTCAATTACAAAAGTGCTGTAATAACTAAACGGGGTGCTTAAAAGATCGCTTGCCAGCATAATTATTCCGAAGAAAATCAACGCAATAATAATTTCATTATGTGATATGGACCGTGCTATGTCATCCACATAGGCAAACCCATCACAGAAAAAGAAAAGTAAAGTAGCGATAAGAGAAATGGAAGAAACCAGAATGCCAAACCGATAGCGCTCTCCCTTGTATAATTGCGATTTTTGATATTCCTCCAAGTCAAAAACATCTTCTAACTCTGTTGGAATGGGATCGTTAAAGTGTCTGGAATTAAGGAAATCCAATACTTGGTCCACGATAAAGCTAATGACCAAAATTGCAATGATTATATAGAAAAGAGTTTCAGGTTTCAAATTCTAAGATCCAGTTTTTTATGTTTCGTTTTCCAAGTTTCATATTCCATGTATTCCTTAGATATTACTTCATGGCAGGTATTAAGTTTTTCTGACTTATGAAAAAAAAATAATTGCTTCACAAATCTAAACAGTCATTTCTATCACCAATGTTAGTTAAATCCACGTTGGCGTTTGGCTTCAAAGGTAAGGATACCCGCTGCTACAGAAACGTTCATGCTGTCTATTTCGCCACTCATTGGAATAATAATATTGTGTGTGCTATTTTCCAACCATTCCTCCGAAAGGCCAGTAGCTTCGGTACCTACAACAATTGCTGTGGCTTTCTTAAAGTCGATAGTGTGGTAAGGAACAGAGGCTTGCAAGGCAGCACAAAATATGTTGATTTTATTTTCCTTTAAGAACGAAATTATTTCAGAATTACTTCCCGTTATTACATTATTTGTAAACAGACACCCCACGCTACTGCGAATGATATTTGGATTGTACATATCGGTTTTCGGATTTGCGATAATGAAAGCATCCACATTTGCTGCATCGGCCGTGCGAAGAAGTGCCCCAATATTTCCTGGTTTTTCAGGAGCTTCAGCAATGAGAATTAATGGGGTTGAAGTTTGGAATTTATGATTTGAAAGATTTAATTCCTTGGTTTTCGCAATTGCCAAAATACCTTCGGTAGAACCTCTATAGGCGATTTTTTGATAAATATCGGATGGGACATCAATAAAATCTACTTCTGAGTCCAAAGAGGCTTTTAGATTTATGGGATCTTCTTTGGAAGCGATTTCAGGGCATAAAAGAATGTTCTGAAAGTCGTAACCTCCTTTTATGGCCAATAAAATTTCACGCAGGCCTTCAATAATAAATAAATTTTGTTTTTTGCGTTCCCGTGATTTTTCTTGAAGTAAAACGATTTGTTTTATCAAGGGATTTTGAAGACTTGTAATTGTTTTATCCATAGTGCAAATATAGACTAGAGATTTTTATTTGCAGAGGTCAAAGTTGTCGGCTATGTTATTTCTCAGAATAATTTAAATAGAATTAAAGATCATGTCATTTTGAAATAGCCTTTCTTACAATCGGCATCACTTCTGTACCATACAATTCAATAGCTTTCATCATATCTTTATGCGAAGGTCCACCCACGTCGAGATGGGCAATAAACCGAGTGAGCCCAAAATAGGAAATCGCCTCTATCATCTTTTCTGCCACATGATTGACATCGCCCATAAACAAGGAGCCTTCGGAGCTCATTCCGCCTTCAAATTGCATTTTGGTATAGGGACTCCACCCTCTATCTTTCCCGATGCGATCCATTTGAGCAGCGTAGGATGGGAAGTAATTTTCCAAAACCTCTTTTTGCGAATCTGCCACAAAAGTATGGGAGTGGATTCCAACTTGCATTTTTTCTGCGTCATGTCCTGATCGCAGATATTGTTCTTTATATAAGTCAACAAGGGGTTTGAATTGTTTAGTTCTGCCGCCGATTATAGCAAAAATTATAGGTAATCCTAAGCGCGCTGCGCGAAGGATAGATTCCGGGGTACCGCCAACTGCAATCCAGATTGGAATCTGTCTTTCGGGTCTTGGATAAACTGTTTGATTTACGATGGGCGCTCGATGTTTCCCTTCCCAATTGATGTTTTCATTTTTATTTAAATGAAGAAGTAACTCGAGTTTTTCCTCAAACAGTTCCTTATAATCTGTTAAGTCATATCCGAAAAGGGGAAAGGATTCGATAAAACTTCCACGGCCGGCGATTATTTCGGCGCGTTGATTTGAAAGAAGATCAAGAGTAGCATAATCCTGATAAACCTTTACAGGATCTGCTGAGCTGAGAACCGTTACGCCACTTCCTAAAATTATGTTTTTAGTAACGCCCGCGAGAGTTGATAAAACCATTTCTGTTGAAGAAATTGCATAATCTGCTCTGTGATGTTCTCCAAGGGAAACTAAATCAATGCCTAGCTCGTCGGCAAGCTTTATCTGCTCAATAATTTCGTGTAATTTCCTGCGGGGGGACTGATAGGTTTGAGTGTGTTGGTCAAAAGTTAAATCTCCGAATAATCCGATCCCTAATTCCATAGTTTTTTAAGTAAAGATAAACAGTAGCGTTTTATTAAAGAATATGAACATCAAAAAATAGAATGTTTAACTGATATTTTGGCGTTTGGATTTCAAATGCCCATCAAATATTTCTTAGTATATAAAATCTAGTAAGTAAGTCATTTTAGTGAACCAATCTGTGGAATTTCTTATAATATTACGCTAAATAAATAAATTATCTTATGTTTAGGATGCTTAACGCAAATAAAAATGAAAAAACTTTTACTTTTTATAGGGATTTTGGTATCTAGTATATCAGTTTTCGCACAGGTGGTTAATGAAAATCCGTATCCATTAATTGAATGTGAGGATGTCACAGATGGGTTTGCATACTTTAACCTTCATCAGGCTGACTCAGATATTTCCATGGGAAATACTTCCTTAATTATTACTTATCATTTAAATAATCTAGATGCTGAAATGGCGATAAACGCATTGATTAGTCCTCATATGAATATGATTGCCTATAACGATTTGGTATATGCTAGAGTTGTAAATAATCAGGGAGTGCATATCATTGTTGAATTAGAGTTGGTAGTGGCGTCACATCTTACTATTCACCCCAATGATCTTACACAACTAGATGATGATGAAGATGGATTTGCAATTTTTGACCTTACCGAAAATGATGCAATCGTACTTGCAGAATTGAATCCAATGATCTTCAGTGTTTCCTATTATGAAACAGAAGAAAATGCAGAGAATGACGAATTTGCCATTGTAGATCCTACCGCATATCAAAGCATGCAAAACCCTCAAACTATTTATGTTAGAATAGATAACGTGGACGGAAGTTGCATGGCTATAACTTCTTTTACAATAAGTGTCGGGGCTCTTTCAGTAGATTCTTTTGGATTTGAAAACTTGAAAATTTATCCAAATCCATCTTCAGGAAGTTTCACCATTCAATCAACTCAATTAATTTCTGAAGCGACTATTTCGCTTTATGATATTCAGGGTAAGCTAGTGTTTTATAAAAATCTACTTCCTCAGAATAGAAAAGTAGAATTGGATATTTCTTTCTTAAAAAAGGGTGCCTTTTTCGTTAAAATATCTTCCGAAGAAAACATTTCATTTAGAAAATTAATAAAGATATAATTTAATCAAAACGCCACTTGATTTTTGCTAATGGCGTTTTTTAATGCTTTATTAGTTTTTTACTAATTTCTTTCTAATGGTCGCCGATATTGTCTTTAGCTCCAAAATATAAATCCCTTTTACTAGATTCTCTAAGGAGATCTCTATTTGCGATCCTGTATTCTTGAACTCTTGTTTTGAAATCATTTTCCCATCAATAGAGAATAAATTTACTTCAAGATTCTCTGACATTAAATTGTTGGGCACGTCTACTAAAATAAAACCAGTCGCTGGATTTGGATGAATTGTAATATCATTCTGAGACTGATTAAAATCGGGCGTACTTAACACTCCATCCCATACGTACATTTTTGAGACCCAATCATTGTCACGATAGCTATAGTAAACTTTTTCACCCAATTGAAATTCAAACTGAACTAATACAAGATTGTCAGGATCTAATCTCTGAAAGTTTTCATCTGTATTTTGAGCGTATAAAGTGTTTTCTTCATTCTCTCCCAAGATATGTATCAAAAAATTATTGTTGGGTTTCCTCTGGAAATATCTATAGTTTGTATCTTCCGGAAGGCTAGGGACGGATTCCATTTCGTTGGCGCCAAGAGTTAAGCTATATAAATCGGTAACATCATATGGTGGTCTTGTGTGATATGCGCCTAAATATAGCTTGCTGTCTAAAATGCCAGCAAAATTATAATATAATGGATGTTCTGGCACATTGACCTCTTCAAATGAACCTTCGTCATAGGCATTTAGAATAGCCTTATTGTTGGTATTATCGTAAAGAGAAAATATGTCTTTTCCGTCAAATTCAATTAAAAATGTGGGGAAATAATAGGGTGAAATCAATACCTCAGAGAGCATATTTCCATCATATTCATATAGGACAGATGTATAATCATCATGATTATCTAATGCAATGTAAACCTTCTCTTCTTTCGAGAAAAAATGTATGTCGTGAAAAACTGTAGCGGGTAATCCTGGAATTTCCACAAGATTAGAATTTTCATATTTATATAAAGAGTAAATATAATCTTCATCAGCTACATGAGTTACATAAGGCAAAAGAATGTGATTTTCAAAAGGCACGCCGTAACGACCTGAAATGACTTCGTTTGAAGGATTTGGAATATGAATTAAATTGGTGCCATCAAAGGAATAAAGTTGAGCTCCATTATTGTGTCTGCCATCCTCATAGTACCAAATGAATATCTCATCCATTGAATCAACAAAAAGAAAGTCATCCCTATATATGCTAAAATTCTGAGGTGAATCGAAGGATTCAAAACTAGTTCCATCAAAACTTAAGATACCTATATCTCCATTATCACTCATACCACACGCCAGATGAATTTTTCCATTTAATTTATCCGTTAGAAGCTTTAAACTGTTACAGGTGTAATCCTCAGGGAATGCGATTTTCCTAGTATTTTTAGAAATATGATCATATTCATATAAAAATGAATCATTGTCGAAACTACTGAAAAAGTAATATTTATCTCCCAATTGACCACGATAATAAGGGTTGAAAAATGAGGGTGTGTCTTCCCAAGTAATCTCTTCCGCAAGACCATTTGCAAAAACGAATATGCTAGATTGGTTTTCCTCTGGATAATAAAAAGCGAATCCTATATTTTCGTTTGCTTTTACAGATTTATTAATATATAAGCTCACATTTGGCTGACCTGGTACTAAGGTCATCTGGGAAAATATATTGAGACTTAAAAAAAGGAATGGAATAAGAAGTAGATGTTTTTTCATAAAAATAATCATTTAAGGAATCTGTTTTCAGATTTCGCAAACATAAGAAATTCTTAATAATCCCATACGCCTAATTTTGTAAGCCTATTCAGGGACTTCGGTCCTTCTTTTAAAATATAAGACAAATATAAAGGTGGCTGAGTGAATTTCAGCACGGGAAGCAGTGCTGAAATTAGTATCGAAGCCCGATTTCACAACGCCTTATCTTCATAATAATTAATCACCAATGCAACCATATAGCTATAACTCGAGATTCCACGGGATTGGTTATTCGCTTTAAGAAAATTGTCCCAAAATACTTTCGAAAACGTTTCAAAAGGATTCTCATAATGTTCCCAAAATTCTCTCATTTCCTTGAAATTCGTCAAAATTCCTGGATTTATGGTTTTTAAAAGTTCATTAAACTTTGCTGCATCATTCCGAGCAACTTCATTGATCAAAAAGCGTAATGTAAAAATGCTGCCCGCGTACTGAATATAAGGATCATCGTTGTTTAGCGTTGCCAAAGTGGCAATAAAATTGGCTTCATTTTCTGCAGCAAAACCAATTTGATGGGCTTCTTCATGACAGGCAACTACGGCGAACTTATAGGTTGATATAAGAGCATTGACCTGTGCTTCACCCGAAAAAGGATTTAAATATCCGCTGTACCCCATATAGGTCAGCCCTAAATTCCATCCGCTTTTTTTCAAACTTCTAGGGCTATATGCCAGTTTTGGAAATTCCTTTTCCAAGTTTTGATATCCGTTCATGGACATATTAAAAATTTCCTTTTGTGAATATGGCATGTCTATTTTTAAGGTGTCGCCCTTGTTTATTTGATGGTGCAGCGCATTACTTTTATCTATAAAACGATGGGTGGTAGAAAGCAACTGTTCATAGGTATAATCACTTTTCAATCCCAATGATTGATGGAGTGGAAGTCTGTAATAATTCAATCCCCATAATATGTTGAACATAAAATAAACGATGGAAAGAGTAGCGGTGATATCCCATAAAAATCGAAAGGGTTCAAAACGCAAGCGTTGGAAATTTTTAAAAATCCACCGTATCGCCAAAATTGCAATCAATACATAAAACAGATCCCCCACTGAAAAAGGAATCCATCCAAAAAGATAGCGAGACACTTTTGAAAGGATGGGATAGAAGCCAAGGCTATAATATTTTTCCACAAATTCAGGAAAATGCTTGAGAATCTGCAGTCCGATTATTTGTACAGGAAGAAGTAAGGAAAGGATTACGGCAGTTCGTTTTTGCATGAATCAAACTTACAAAGGAATTCTTTCCTTACATAATTTTTATAGCGGTTGAAATAAAGTAATTTTGTGGAATTGGATGTCGTGAATGCGCTAATTAGAATTGTTTTTATAAAATCTAATCGCTTAAAAAGACCAGAAATTTTTTGGTTTAAATTAAGATCTCGTGCATTTCCAAATACCTTTTTACTTGAAAAATTTTATACTATGAATGAAGAAATAAGAAATTTAGAGCCTAAAGCGCTCTGGAATAAATTTGCCGATTTGAACGCTGTCCCGCGCCCTTCCAAAAAAGAAGAGCGTGTAATAGAATTCATGAAAGATTTCGGGAAAAACCTTAATCTTGAAACTATTGAAGATGAAGTAGGGAACGTGATCATTCGGAAACCTGCCACCAAAGGATTGGAAGATCGAAAAATGGTCGTTCTTCAAAGTCATCTTGATATGGTTCATCAAAAAAATAACGAGACAGATTTTGACTTTGACACACAAGGAATAGAAATGTATGTTGATGGAGATTGGGTTCGTGCAAAAGGAACAACTTTAGGTGCTGACAATGGACTTGGAGTAGCGACCATTATGGCTATTTTGGAAAGCAATACCATCGAGCATCCGGCCATAGAAGCACTCTTTACGATCGATGAAGAAACTGGGATGACTGGCGCAAAAGGACTAAAAGGAGGGCTTCTAAAGGGAGATATTCTACTAAATCTAGATACCGAAGAGGATGATGAGATCGGGGTTGGATGTGCCGGGGGAATCGATGTTACGGCAACGGGATCATATTCCGAAGTTGATGCTCCAAAAGGCGCAGTATCCTATATTATCAAACTGAATGGCTTGCAAGGCGGACACAGCGGTATGGATATCATTAAGGGCTTGGGAAATGCCAACAAATTGATGAACCGCTTGTTGTTTGCAACAAAAAATTCCTTGCAACTCTCAAAACTTGAAGGAGGAAGTCTTCGTAACGCTATCCCTCGCGAAAGTGTGGCAAAGGTGGTTATTGCTTCAGAGAAGGATTTTTTGGAAGACTTTGAAAAGATCAAGAAAAAAATCATTTCTGAATATAAATCTTTAGAGCCAAATTTATCAATCACTGCCCATAAAAGTGATATATCCTTTGGGAAAGTGATGGGTGCCGAAGCACAAAATAATTTTCTCAACGTTATGAACGCCGCCCATAATGGTGTTTATAGAATGAGTCCAGATATTGAAGACCTTGTAGAAACCTCAAATAATATTGCCAAAGTTAATGTTGCTGATGGAAAAATCAAGATAGAATGTCTTACTAGAAGTTCTGTTGAATCTTCCAAGGAAAATTTGGCAAATGCATTGACATCGGTTTTTGAGTTGGCAGGATATGAGGTGAAATTGGATGGAGATTATCCTGGGTGGGCGCCAAATATGGACAGTCCAATTTTGAAAGTTTTGGATAACCTGTATAAGGATATGAACGGAGAGAGAGCCAACGTTGCAGCCTGTCACGCAGGCTTGGAGTGTGGAATTCTAGGACAGAATTATCCTGAGATGGATATGATTTCGTTTGGGCCAACTATAAAAGGAGCGCATTCTCCTGATGAACGCGCAAGTATTTCTTCGGCTCAAAAATACTGGGAGTTCGTACTGGAAATCTTAAAGAACATTCCAAAGAAGTAAATAGGAGCTAGGTCGGTTGGCTTTTATAAATTTAAGATCCTGTTTCAATGGAAAGGGGGAAGTAGTTTTGACTACTTCCCCCTTTTTTAGTTGAATTGAGAAAAATTTATTTCTCGATCCCTACAATTTCCAATTCAAAAACCAATTCAGAACTTGGAGGGATAACTCCTGGAATTCCTCTTTGACCATAAGCCAAATGTGGTGGAATAAATGCAGTTACTTTATCACCTACTTTCATGGTTAAAAGTGCCTCACGGAAACCAGGAATGAACTGTGCATTCGGGCTATATTCTGCAACCATCGGCATATATTGACCTGCAGCTTTACGCATTTTGTCTACGATTTCATATTTCTCTGCATTTTCCAGAATATTGGAATCAAAAAGATGACCATCTGTAAGATATCCGGCGTAATTAATTTTTACTCTGTCTCCCTCTTTTGGTTGTTCACCTTCACCTTTTTTGTTGAAATATAATTCAAGACCAGATGGAAGGGAATCCGCTTTTGCTCTTATATCATTTAACTCTTTCGCTTTTTGTGCAGAAACCTTATTGATTTTTTCCTCTTTTTCCTTTTGCTCTTTTTCAAGCTTTGCCATTTCTTCAGTGAAATATGGAACCTTCACTTTCCCTTTATTGATGATCTTCATCTTTTCAATTACTACTGGAACTACGGGTTTGTCACCTGGTTTTTCAGTTTCAACAAGTCCAATTGCATCAACAACTTCTTGCCCTTCAACTATTTCTCCAAAAATCGTATGACGTCCATTTAAATGTGGGGTTTCTTTTAAGGTAATAAAAAACTGACTTCCGTTAGTTGAAGGTCCGGCATTGGCCATTGCCAAAAGTCCTTTTCTGTCAAAGCTTAATGTGTCAACAATTTCATCGGGGAAAGCATATCCTGGATTTCCTTTACCAGTACCTTCTGGATCTCCACCTTGGATCATGAAGTCCTTGATTACACGATGAAAAGTAAGCCCATCAAAATAGCGTTTTCCTTTATAAGTGGAATCTACCATTCCGTTGGTTCCATCTGCAAGAGAAACAAAATTTGCAACTGTCAAAGGAGTTGCTTTGTTATACAATTTTGCTACAAATGTTCCTTTGTTGGTGGTGAATTCTGCATATACACCATCCTTTAAATCAGGATATTGCTCTTGACAAGATGCCAGCGTAAGTGTTAAAGTTAGAAATAAGAATAAAGATTTTGCTTTTTTCATCTGTTATTGATTTTTGATTTAATGATTAGATCTGGATAGATTTCTATTTATAAGGGTGTAAACTTAGGAAAAGAGTTTTTAATACAGCAATAGTTATAAGATAGCGTTTCAAGATTTACTTCTTATTATTTGCGTATTTAACGGAATGAAGGGTGATGGTGCTTTGCACTGGAATATTGGTTCCGAGCTTATCTTCAATACCATAATATCCATAGGCCTGATAGGAAGGAAATAAAAAGGTTACTTTCTCACCTTCTTTCATAAGTTTAATGCCCTCTCGAACCCCCGAAATAAGTTCTTGATTGGTCTGGTCAACTTTGTAATGTTGCAAACCATTTTCTTTTTCAGATAATATGGTGTTTCCGGCAAAATCTTTAACGTCGTAATTGAATTCTACAACGTCGCCCATTTTTGGAAATTCGGTCTGAGTGGTGTCGCGCTTATTGTAATAATACCAGAATCCATTTTCTGAAGCATAGTAGGTTTTAGTAGAATCTTTTTCAATTATACTCTCAATAAAATCCTTTTCCCGAGTATAGATAGCTTTATTGCGTTCTGCAGATTCCTGAATAAAACTTCCGGACTTTTTTTGAATTGGGCGTCTCGCTTCTTGACCTGTACATGAAGTCATGGAGGTTATTATTGTAGCGAAAATCAAAATGTATAACAGCTTATGAAGCATGTGTGAGCTCGTTTTTATAACGCGGTAAGATACTAATAAATTCAGTTACGGTTTCGTTAAGAGATTGTGAACTTTTTCCACCTGCTGCATTTATATGTCCACCGCCGCTGTAATGTTCACGAGCTACATCGTTGACAGAAAAGTTTCCTTTGCTGCGAAGGGACATTTTTACGATATTTTCCTGTTTGTTTTCAATAAATATTACGGCAAAAACAATTCCTTTTATAGAGAGGGCATAATTCACAAAACCTTCCGTGTCACCTTTCTTGAAATTGTGCTCGTCAAGATCTTTCTGGGTCAGCGTAATATACGCAGTATTGTATTCATCAAGAACATGAAGGTTGTTTAGAGCATGCCCTAAAAGTTTCATGCGATCCATGGAATTGGTGTCATATACTTGTTGATGAATCATTGCGCTTTCGGCACCTGCTTCAATTAATTTTGCAGTAACCCGATGTGTGGTAGGAGTAGTGGAGGGATATCGAAAGGATCCGGTATCGGTCATTATTCCCGTATAAAGATTGATTGCTATTTCTTTGGTCAGATTTTCTGAATGGCCAAGTGCATCAATAAAATGAAAAACCATTTCACAGGTCGAGCTCATTGATACATCACTATAGGTAGCTACCGCATAGTCGGCAGGTTGCTGATGGTGGTCAATCATTACGAATTTCGCCTTGCATTTTTCCAATATAGATTGTAGATCCCCTGCTCGGTCCAGACTATTGAAGTCTAATGTGAAAATTACATCGGCATCTTCAATATGTTTTGTGCTTTTCTCTATTTCCTTTTCGTGGACCACAACATAATCTACTCCTGGAAGCCATTTTAAAAAATCTGGAAAATCATTCGGCATTATAACGATTGCATCATGCCCTAAATTTTTAAGGAAAAATGAAAGTCCCAATGAAGAACCTATAGCGTCCCCATCTGGATTTTTATGGCCAATAATCACAATTTTCTGTGGAGAATTCAAAAGATTTTTGACCGTCTGGGTTGTTTTTTCATTCATAAGTTGGCGAAGATACAACAAAGCCCATTAAAGCCAAAAAAGGAATAAAAGTGCATGGTTGAATCCTAAGATTTGAGATTTTAAATGAAATGTTCAATAGGTGATTGACTTAATTTATTAATTAGAAAATAATTCAATATGCTCATTACATTTTAGCTATCAGGAAATTACATTCTTTTTAAACCATTATTTACATAAATAAAGTGGTCAGTATAATCACTGCACAAAACGTTTGAATGCCAAATATATAAACAGTATTTTTGCCAAAAATTTTAAAATAAGATGAGAACAGACAGAACGTTTACAATGTTAAAACCCGATGCGGTTGAAAAAGGGCACATTGGTGCAATTCTAGAAAAGATCAATGCTTCAGGATTCCGTATTGTTGCTATGAAACTTACACAGTTGACTACAGATGATGCTAAGGAATTTTATTCTGTACACAAGGAGCGACCTTTTTATGGTGAATTGGTTGAGTATATGACTCGCGGACCTATTGTTGCTGCCATTCTTGAAAAAGAAAATGCAGTGGAAGATTTCCGTACATTAATTGGTGCTACCAATCCAGAGGATGCCGACGAAGGAACTATCCGTAAATTATATGCTGCTTCTATTGGTGAAAACGCTGTACACGGTAGCGATAGCGACGAAAACGCTGCAATTGAAGGCGCTTTCCATTTCGCGGGAAGAGAAATGTTCTAAATCTTTAGACACTTAAAAATGTCGGAAAGTCAATGCCGACATTTAATAAATAAACAACTTTGGTAAGGTATAAGCCTTATCAAAGTTGTTCTCCTACCAACGCCAATTTCTTCCCATTCGGGCTAATTGCCATTCGGCTAATGTTCTTGATGCCGAATTCTGAAACTGAGGCCACTTTATTCCATTCTGCCTCTCCCAAAGTATCATATAAATATAGAGTGCTATTCATGCCCACCAAAACTTGGGTATCATTAAGCCATACATAGTCCTGAACGCCAGTTGGTAATTCGCAAATAAAATAGCTTTCCCCTGAATTTATGTCCAAAACATACAGGTCAAGTTTTTTGGATTCATTTATCAAGGTGTAGCTTATAGATTTTGATTTAGGCACTTTTTGAATAGACCTTCCAGCATCTGAAAAAAGGGTGTCCACAGATTTCAATTGAAGATCGATCATTACCAAATCCAATTTCTCATTGTTTAAAACTGTAGCCAAAATCTTTTGATCATTATAAAATGCGAAATACGCAACCTGCAAATCCTCTAATATCACCGAGGATTCTCCAGTTTTTGCACTATATCGATAAAGCCGTTGCTTTCCATCTTTATCCAAACGTACTGCGGCAACATCTGTGGAGGATGGAAATTTCTGTGGAGAATATTCTCCGCCTTCAGTTTCAGCATTGACCCATCTCTTTAATTTAGTATTAAAATCATATTCGGAGATATCAATTTGTCCATTATTGTTTCCGGCAAAAACCAATGCTTCATTGGATATAAACGAAGGTTGGTTGTCATACCCTTCATTGTTGGATACATTTCGGACATTTAGAAGTTCAATCCCAGTATATGAGGGAGCAATGTCAAACACAAAAACTTCAGTGTTTTCTTGGGAACGAAGAACGCCGGTTAGTAAGAAGGCAGTTAAAACAAAAAACTTATTCATAGCAAGGAATTTTTTTCAAATCTAACAAACTCTAAGCCAAGATGGGAGAATTGTTTTTGGTAATAGGTTTATAAGGTTGTGAGTTATTGAGTTGAAGTGTTAAGAGTTTAGGAGGTTATAAGTTTAGGAGGTTAAGAGGTTAAGAATTTAGGAGGTTATGAGCTTTAAGAGGTTAGGAGGTTATAAGTTTAGGAGTTTAAGAGGTTAGGAGGTTAGAAGGGGGGATCTAAGTATTTGCAAATTTAAAATTTTCATTAAATGAGATCTTAAGACTCTCAAAAGGCACTAAAATATATGAGAATTATCATTCGGGTTACGGGAGATATTTCCCAACTTTGCCTAAAATCCAAATTATGCATATTGTCTCTGCCGAAAAGGCTGTTTCTCTAGTAAAATCAAATGATCGCGTATTCTTCCAAGGTGCCGCCATGACACCCATTCTACTCATAGACAGTTTGTGTGAAAGATATACAGAGCTCAAGAATGTGGAGATAGTTCAAATACATACCCACGGCGACGCTAAATACACAAGAGCACCTTATACCGATGCCTTCTATCTGAATAGCTGTTTTGTTGGTGATAACGTGAGGAAAGGCGTAAATACTTTGGCAGGGGATTATATTCCAGTTTTTTTGAGCGAAATCCATTTGCTTTTTAGAAGAAATATCTTGCCGTTGGATGTGGCATTTATTCAAGTTTCTCCTCCAGATAAGCATGGATATTGCTCTTTGGGGGTTTCGGTGGATGTTACTTTGCCCGCTATCCAAACCGCTAAAAAGGTGGTGGCGCAAATTAATCCAAATGTACCAAGAACACATGGAGATGGAATAATTCATATTAAAAAAATAGATTACGCCGTTGAAGTTGACACTCCTATATATGCATCTGAATTGGGAATACCTTCAGAAATTGAAGCTACCATAGGAAAACATGTGGCAGGATTGGTTGAAAACGGGGCCACCTTGCAAATGGGGATTGGAAACATTCCCAATGCCGTACTCCACAATTTACATAATCACCAACGTTTGGGAATTCATACTGAAATGTTTAGCGATGGAATTTTGCCTTTGGTTGAAAAAGGAATTATTACGGGAGAGGATAAAAGGATTAAAAACGGAAAAATAGTTACTTGCTTTGCAATGGGTTCCAAAAAATTATACGATTTTCTTGATGACAACCCGAACGTCCATTTTAAGGAAGCTGCATATACAAATGATACGGCACTTATCCGTCGAAATCCAAAAGTGACTGCTATAAACAGCGCAATTGAAATTGATCTTACGGGTCAAATCTGTGCTGATAGTATTGGGGCTTACCAATATTCTGGCGTTGGAGGACAAATGGATTTCATTCGTGGTGCTTCTCTTTCAGAAGGAGGAAAACCAATCATAGCCATGCCCTCCATTACAAATAAAGGGATTTCCAAAATCACTCCTTTCCTAAAAGAAGGCGCAAGTGTTACTACCACTCGGGCGCACGTGCATTATGTGGTTACGGAATTTGGCGTAGTAAATCTTTTTGGCAAAGGTTTAGAGCAGAGAGCGAAAGCGCTTATTTCAATTGCACATCCAGATCATCGCGAAGTTTTGGAAGTTGAGGCAAGAAAGAGATTTAATCATTAAAAGAAGCATTTCTCAATGGTGACTTCAATAAAATAAATAGGAGCAGAGCTGGTATAGATTTAATATAAAATACTCTTTATACCGTTTTAAGTTTTCCTATTTTTGACCAAAAGAAGTACTATGTTTTCAAAAGCTTGTGAATATGGAATCCGGGCCGTTCTCTATATTGCAAAAGAATCACAGCAGGATAAGCGTCCGAATATTGTACAAATTTCAAAGGCCGTTGATTCTCCAGAACCATTTACTGCAAAAATCTGTCAGCAGTTGGCACGAGCTGGAATTATTCTTTCCAAAAAAGGTCCCAATGGCGGGTTCTATTTAGAAAAGGATTCGGAATTGAGGTTGATCGACATAGTAAAAGTTATCGATGGTAATTCTATTTTCACGGGCTGCTGTCTAGGGCTATTGGAGTGTTCGGCGTCTCATCCTTGTCCTGTCCATGATCAATTCGAAGAAATAAGAAGCGCCCTAAAACAGATGTGTGAAAACACGAAAGTTATGACGCTGGCCCTAAATCTTGAAGAAGGCGAAACATTTTTAAAGGTCTAATTTTCTGACCCACAGATACTTTTATTCTATTGAAAATCTTATTTCTGATAAGTTTGTCAGAAATGATTTTTAATATTTATCTTTGCTTCAAATCAACCAAGAATATGTTTTCGAAAGCCTGTCAATACGGGATAAAAGCTTCAGTCTATATCGCTTTGCAATCCGCAAAAGGAAACAGATCGAACCTTAAAGATATTGCTCTAAACATTGATTCTCCTGAGGCATTTACTGCCAAAATTCTACACCAACTTGCAAAAAATAACATTCTGAGTTCGCTTAAGGGGCCAACCGGTGGATTTGTAATTGAGGACGGGAAGTCAAAAACCACAAAACTCAGTGCAATCGTATCGGCCATTGACGGCGACTCTATTTATAAGGGGTGTGCGTTGGGCTTTGATGTTTGCGATGAAAACAAACCATGTCCAATGCATAGTAAATTCTTTAAAATTAGAGAGGATTTAAGGCATATGTTGGAAAATACCAGTCTCTATGATTTGGCCCATGAACTGGTAGAAGAACCTACATTTTTGAAACGCTAAATTTTTTTTAAACCTAATTCTGACAAAAGAGTAATAATTTAAAAAGCATGAAAAAATTAAATTGGCTCATCGCCTTAATGTTAGGCTGGATACCGCAAATTGCACTAGCACAAGAAAAGATATCCACTGAAAACTGGCTTTCAAGTCCGGGAATTATTGGCACGTTCATCCTGATTGCCATAGTGTTGGTAGTAGCGGTTATTATTTTACTGGTTAGAATGAATTCGTATATCGATACTTTAAAAAGTCGTCAAGTAGAAAAGAATAATCTTGCTTTTGATGATGAAGTCATTTCTATGGAAGAAGGGAAGATAGATCGCATTCTTGAGGAAAGAAAAGCAGCTCTTCGTTACAAACTTAAAGGGGACGAATTAGGGGGCGACGATGATGCAGTTGATGAAAAAGGTCTTATCCACCATATTCAAAATAAACCCAATAACGCCTTTTTTGATGAAAAGAAAAGGACAACTCTTAGTATTGAGACCCCAGTAGAATTAAAAAAATTGGTAATCTATTATATCGGTGCAGCAACGGTATGGTTGGTGTTGGGAACTTTGGTGGGTCAATACCTTGGGATGAAATTCGTATGGCCAGAGATGGATCATCAGGCGGCGCTGTCTTTTGGACGTCTTCGTCCAGTGCATACAAATATGGTTTTTTGGGGATGGTCTTCCATGGGTATGATCGGTCTTGGTTATTTTGTGATTGCCAGAACTTCCAATAATATAATCCATAGTTATAAATGGGGATGGATTGGATGGTGGCTCATAAATGCTACCATAGTTCTGGGAAGCTTATCGCTCATGGCCGGAATCAATAACGGAGGAGGAGAGTATAGGGAATATATTTGGCCCGTTATGCTGCTTTTCGCCATTGCGCTAATAATAACTTTTTGGAATTTCTATAAAACAGTCGCCACCCGAAAAATATCTGAAATTTATATTTCGAATTGGTTTATTCTCGCAGCTTTAATTTGGACCATCGTACTATCCATAATTGGGTATCTACCTTTTTATCAAGATGGTTTAGGGGAAACAGTTATCCAAGGTTACTACATGCACCAAGGAGTTGGAATGTGGTTCATGACGTTTACTTTGGGACTGGTATATTATTATCTCCCATCATCACTCAATAAACCAATATATTCCTATTCATTGGGTGTACTGGCTTTTTGGACACAAATGCTCTTTTACACAATGATTGGTACTCACCACTTTGTCTTTAGCCCATTGCCTTGGTGGCTTCAAACCGTAGCAATTGTATTTAGCGCGGGGATGGTGATTCCAGTGGTGGCAGGAACAACAAATTTCTTGATGACCATGAAGGGCAGCTGGAACCATATCAGCAAAAGCTATGTATTGCCATTCTTCTTGGTAGGAACCATTTTTTATTTCGTAGGCTCTATGCAAGGGAGCTTACAGGCTTTTAGATTTACAAACTACGTGTGGCACTTTACAGATTTTAACGTAGCCCACTCTCATATGACGATGTACGGGATTATCGCCTTCTTTTTATGGGCTTGTATATACGCAATTTTGCCAAAACTTACAGGAAAGGAACCACCCCAGATTTTAGTGGGTGCTCATTTCTGGTTGGCTTTTATTGGTCTTTTTGCCTACATGATGTCCTTAATGGCAGGAGGTACTTATAAAGGAATGAGTTGGATAGATGGAGAACCTTTTATTGAATCCGTTATTTTGATGAAGCCTTACTGGGTTTGGCGAGCCATTGGAGGATCTCTAATGTTCACTTCCCATTTGGTGTTTGCTTACAACCTTTACTATATGGCCAAGAACTATAAGAAGGTAGCATCAAAAGTAGGATCTAAAAAAATTGAAGAAGTAACTGTTTAATACAATAAAGAAATGCTCAATTTTCATAAAGAACATAAAAATTTGGTACTAACGGCAGGAACAGTGTTCGTGGCCTTGAGTATTATGGTAGCTATTCTTCCCGCGTTCCACATGCAGGAAACAGAACCCATTCCAGATCAAAAACCTTTGACGGCCGCCCAAGAAAGAGGGTTGCAAATCTATGTTTCGGAAAACTGTATGGCTTGCCATACCCAACAAGTTAGAAACATAGAAATGGACAACATGTGGGGTAATAGACCTTCAATTCCATCCGATTATTATTTCAGCAAAAAGAGAATGGATGTGTGGCGGCAATCGCCATCACTTTTAGGGAGTGAGCGTACAGGTCCAGACCTTACGGATATTGGAAGAAGACAGCCAAGTGATGATTGGCATCTACTTCATCTATATAATCCACGAGCAGTTGTTTCTGAATCCGTGATGCCTTCTTATCCTTGGTTATTTAAGGAAAAGGATAGTATTTTAGTAGGAAATGATGAAAAGACCATAGCTGTACCGAAGGAAATATTTAATAAACCCGGAAAAAAGATTGTTGCTACAGAAGATGCGCTGCTTTTGGTTGAATACCTGAAATCTCTTCAACAAATGGAACTTCCTGGAGGAAATATAAATGATTTTATCCCAGCCTTAAGAAGAATACAAACGGAAGGAATGACTGCCGATGGCAAGCCCGGTGCACCTAACGGAGCTGCCCTTTATAAACAAGTATGTGCGGCCTGCCATCAAGACAACGGAAAAGGAATTGCCGGGGCATTCCCACCGTTGGCCGGAAGTTCTGTTGTGAATAAAGAAGATCCTGAATTGCTAATCCGAATTGTATTACAAGGTTATAATGCCCGTCCGGATTATGGCGCAATGCCTCCGTTCGGCGATCAGCTAACCGATGCTGAAATAGCTGCCATCGCAACTCATGAAAGAAGCAGTTGGGGAAATACGGCGCCAGCGGTAACAGAAGAAGATGTAGCGAAAATTCGGGAATATGTTCAAAATGAATTAAATCCATAGGTTATGAAAAAGATAATACCAATAGCCATAGCTTTCCTTTTGCTCGGTCACGCAGCATGGGCTTGCGATGTTTGCCAAAAGAATCAACCCACCGGTTTTAAAAATATTACTCATGGCGCAGGACCCACTGGCACAATTGATTACTTTATAATGGGAGCCTCCGTTGTCATAGTAATATTTACATTATACTTAAGTTTTAAATATCTAATAAAACCGAAAGAAGGCAGTCCAGATCACATTAAAAATATTGTTAAAAACGAAGGATTTTAAATATGGAAGACAATCGGATTATAAAAGTGTTTTTGGACGACGACCCCAAACCTTTCGCATCTTTTGCCCCGCCGGTAAAGATTGTTTTGGACACAACCAAAATACCTGATGGAAAACACACCTTGCGAATCGTTGCGAAATCTTCCAATGGCGTGGAAGGACTACGTGAAATTCCGTTTGTAGTGCGGAATGGACCTGCTATTTCGGTAGTGGGTATTAAGGATAATGAGACTGTGGATACCCAAGTTCCTCTTATTATCAATGCATACGGAAGCGAAACAAAAGATTTTTTCGTAATAAAAGGTTCAGAAACACCAAAAGCCATTCCCGCTTGGGTTTGGGCTCTTGTAGTTGCATTTATTGCTTTTGGTCTCTTTTATCTAATAATGTACTGGGATCCTGAGCTGTATAAATCATTCTTTTAGAAATTATTATTCACTTAAATTTAAATACTACATTCATTTATAAGGGAATTGGCTTGTCAACTTTAAAGAAATGTGTGAAATAAATGATAACTTTATTAAAATATATAACGCATGGAAAAAGAAATGTTTCCCGAAACTACAAAAGCATTAGCTGATAAAAAAGCGGTGCTAGCACCCGAGAATATTGAAGCTTGGCGAAATTTTAGTAAAACTGTTTTTCAAGCCGGTGCTTTAGATGAAAAAACCAAACAACTTATCGCCGTGGCCGTAGCGCATGTTACACAATGTCCATATTGCATTCGTGCCCATACGCCGCAAGCACTCAGAAAAGGTGCCACTCAAGAAGAAATAATGGAGGCAATTTGGGTTGCCGCCGAAATGCGAGCAGGTGCCGCTTATGCACACGCTACCTTGGCCATGGAAGAAATGGAGAAGTACGGCGAACGCAGAAAATGATCTTAGATTATCATTCATCTTAAATTTATGAAATTATGAAGAATGAACCCGTCAAAATAACCTCCATTGAGCATGTAACCCATGATGTAATTAGGATTGTTTTGGAAAAACCGGAAGGAGCAGACTTTGTTTCCGGGCAGGCCACAGAAATCTTTATCGATAAAGAAGGTTGGCAAAATGAAGGAAGACCGTTTACGTTAACTTGTTTGCCGACTGACGACTATCTTGAATTTACAATTAAAACATATCCTTCTCATAATGGAGTGACCAATGAATTGTTAAATCTTAAGCCCGGAGATACACTGATTGTGAATGATATTTTTGGAGCAATTGAATATAAAGGAGAAGGTACTTTTATAGCCGGTGGAGCTGGGGTTACACCTTTTATATCTATTTTGAGAAATCTGAAAGCCCAGCATAAGCTCGCAAATAACAAACTTATCTTTTCAAATAAAACAGAAAAAGATATTATTCTTCGGAATGAATTTCAAGACATGTTGGCTGAAAATTTTATCAATATCCTGTCTCAAGAAAAAACAGATAGATATCCGAATGGGCATATTTCAGAAGAGTTTATAAAAAATAATGCGGCCTCCTTAAGTTCATATTTTTATGTATGTGGTCCACCATCCATGATGGATGAAGTGCTGAAGCAACTCAGTAATCTCAATGTTTCCCAAGAAAGAATTGTGACAGAAGAATTTTAGCGTTTAAAATGAAAATCTGTGAGCTATGAAAATGGATCGATTAAATTATTCAAAAATTGCACCGGAAGGTCTTGAAGGTCTTTTGCAGATCGAGAAGTATGTAGCTAACTCAGGTTTGGACAGGACCATTTTTGAATTGATAAAGATTCGTGCTTCACAAATCAATGGATGTGCCTATTGTTTAGACATGCATACAAAAGATGCTCGCGCCGCTGGAGAAACAGAACAACGTTTATATTTACTAAGCTCATGGCGAGAAACTCCTTTCTATAGCGAGAAAGAACGCGCTGCCCTTGAGTGGACAGAAGCTCTAACCATAATTTCGGAAAATGAGGTTTCAGATTCTCTTTATCAAAAAGTTGCTGGGCATTTTAAGGAAAAAGAATTAATGGCGCTCACTATGGCAATTGTGGCCATCAACGGTTGGAATAGGCTAGCAATCGCATTTCGAACCCAAGTTGGAACTTATAAGGTGAAAAAGACATAGGACAGAAGGATTTAAAACGTAGATATTTATTATTTCGAAAATCACCTTATTTCTTCCACCGAATCCGTCCTACATCGAAAGTCTTTAAACCGAAGTCAAAAAATGAAAATCCGTTCTAAAATAGCAATTGTTACAGGGGCAAGTAGGGGGCTCGGAGCTTCCATATCCAATGCTTTGGTTAATGAAGGTGCCAAAGTTTATGGAATTGCAGGAAATATGGGTTTGCTTGAGTCTGTCCAAGAAAACCTGGGAAATCATTTCATACCCGTAATCTTAGATATAACTCAGGAAAATGCAGTAAAGGAATGGATTGAAAATACTTTTTCTAAGGAAAACATACCTGAAATTCTAATTAATAACGCGGGTGTGGGATCCTTTGGAAAGATAGATGAAATGCCTTCGGAAGAATGGTACAAAATGATTAATGTGAACCTCAACGGTTTATACAATATAACTTCCGAAGTGGTCAAATTGATGAAACCAAACAAGCAGGGATATATTATAAATATTGGATCCATTTTGGGCACAACCACCCGAGCCGAAGGCGCAGCGTATTGTGCCACCAAATTTGGAATAAGTGGGTTCAGTGAAGCACTTTTTAAGGAATTAAGAGAAGATAATATTAAGGTAAGTTGTGTGAATCCAGGCTCTATAGATACAGCGTTTTTTAAAAGCTCGGGAATTGAAGCCCATGGCAATATGTTACAGCCCGATGATATTGCCCAAACTATAATTCATTTGCTGAAAACGCCAGATAATATGTTGATAAGCGAGTTAATAATAAGACCGCTACATCCTAAAGCTCCTATATTGAAAAAGGTCTAAGATGTAGGTGAAGTAATTCAATTCTAAAAGTATAGCAAATTGGGTCTAATCAATTCAATCTTGTTTTAAACTGAAAGCCACAGTTTACGGATTTGGATTATGCCGAGAAAAATTTAATTTATAAACCGAAAATCATGAGTTTTCTACAACGTTTATTTGGTTTGTTTTCCGCGAAAAAGAAAGAGGATGAAGGAGTAGAAAAACCGACTGATCTTCAAAACTGTCCTTTTTGCTGGGGTTATCAGGAATTTGGTTCAGAAACTCGTATTTTAGGCTACGACAAACAAATAGACGTAAAAAATCATTCGGACAAAAACGTGAAGGTCGGAAAGTTTATGGTTGAACACGTGGATGGATTTAAGAATAAAAAAAGAATAATTGAGCGTTGCCCAAAATGTGGGGGCAAGCGGATAAAATATATAGATAATTCTAAGTAAGATATGGAGAAGAAAAAACCGATTAAACGACATATAGCACTTCAACCCTTAAGTAGACAGCATCATTTTGGATTATTGTTTAGTTGGAAATTGCGGAAGGGATTTAGCAGAGATATACCCGTGCAGAGGATGTCAAAATTTGCGGATTGGTTTTATGAACATGAAATTAAGCCCCACTTTAAGGATGAAGAAAAATATCTTTTTCCAATCCTCGATGATGATAATGAATTGATACAGCGAGCTTTAAAGGAACATCGGCGTATCCGACGTCTTTTTAAGGACAAAAAAGATCCTGAAAAATCCCTACATAGGTTGGAAGAGGAACTTGATGCGCACATCCGCTTTGAAGAACGAGTACTCTTTAATGAAATTCAACAAGTTGCTACCCCCGAACAGCTTGCAAAAATTGAAGAAATCCATGAGGATTTAGAAAAAACTCCAGATTACGACGACCCTTTCTGGGAAGATTAAACTTATAATAAATTATTTCAAATCAATTCTGATAGTTTTGTCATAAATATGATTTAAATCATAAGACTTCATTATTTAATTTCGGACATTTGTATCAGAATATAAATATTGTCTCACTATAATGATATACAATGGCAACAATACAAGAAAGAACAGTAGCAGAAGTAGTTACAGAAAATATAAAGGCCGCGCACGTTTTTAAAAAACATGGAATTGATTTTTGCTGCGGAGGAGGAATCAGCATAGCGCGTGCTTGCGAAAAAGCAAAAGTAGATCCTTCCATTTTGGAAGCCGAATTACTAAGTTTAAATAATACTCCAGATAGAGCATCAAATTATAACAGTTGGAAATTGGATTTCTTGGTGGATCATATTGTAAATGTTCATCATCAATATGTTGAGGAAAACAGTCCGCTATTGTTGCAATATGCAAAACGCGTAAATCATGTACACGGTGGGCATTATAAGGAGCTTGCCGAAATTGAAGAATTGGTAACAAAGTTGGTTCAGGCTATGGCAGGGCATCAACGTAAAGAAGAATTAATTCTTTTTCCGTTTATCAAGAAATTGGTAAAATCGGAATTGGAGGGTACAGAAGTGCCATCAACGCATTTTGGAACGGTTGAAAATCCAATTCACATGATGGAAGAGGAACACGAAGAAGCTGGAGGATTTTTAAGTAGAATCTCTGAATTGAGTGACGGTTTTACACCACCACAAGGCGCGTGCAATACTTATAAGGCATTCTATGCTAAACTGGACGAGTTTGAACAAGATCTTCACCACCATATCCATCTTGAGAATAACATTCTTTTTCCAAAGGCTTTAAAGTTGGAAAAATCCTTAAAAGCCAGCTGATTCTAAAACTTTTTTTCCAGGTTATTTTTTAATTACATTTTGATTGGTTTTTAATGGTCCGGGATAGGTTGGCAGTATTTTGCCAACCTCCGGACTGTTTTTGTTTGACGTTTATCTATTTTTGCATGGTGATAAATCTTAGGAAACATATTGGAATTGCGCTTTCTTATTTTCTACTTGTTTCCTTGATGGGAATTCTAATGCGTTTCTATTTTGTAGCTCCAGTTCCCATAAATTATAAGTTTCTTCTTCACGCCCATTCACATACCGCGTTGCTTGGATGGATCTATCTGGGTTTAATTACCCTGATATATAAAGTCTTTTTGAAGAAAGCTGAAAAACCAAAATTATATAGACGCATTTTTGTTCTGACCAATATCAGTATTGTTGGCATGATCATCACATTTCCTATTCAGGGATATGCACTTTTTTCGATCATTTTTTCGACCTTATTTTTGTTCGCTTCCTATTGGTTTGCTTGGTTTGCAATGAAACATGTTCCGAAAGATTATAAAAATAGATTTTCGTGGCTTCTTATAAAAACATCCCTTTGGTATCTCGTGCTTTCTAGCATAGGACCTTGGACCATAGGAGGTGTGATGGCAACTTTAGGGCCTGAGTCTGTTTGGTACAAATCCTCGATTTATTTTTACCTTCATTTTCAATATAACGGCTGGTTTGTTCTCGCACTTCTAGGCATACTTTTCTTTTTAATGGAGGAGAAAGGAATAACCTTTAATCTTCAAAAACTCAAATCCTTTTTTCTTCTCCTTAATTCTGGAGTGTTATTGACCGTATTTCTGTCCATGCTTTGGTTTGTTCCCCCTGTTTGGGTTTACATTCTTGGAGCCATTGGTGCTCTGGCACAGGTCTTGGCTTTTTTCGAGCTTTTTGCGCTCTTACGTCCGCATTCCAACTTTTTTTTGAATGTTTTTGATTCAAGATCCATAGTACTCTTAAAAATTGCAGGCAGTCTCTTGGGTATCAAATTATCGATGCAACTATTATCTGCCCATCCTTATTTTGCGAATTTGGCATTCTATCTTCAGGATTTTGTGATTGGATATCTACATTTGGTTTTCTTGGGAATCGTAATTCCTACCATGCTTGTCTTGCAGAAACACTTTAAGTTGATACGCATTCCCCTAAGCTTTATAGTGTTGTTTTTTACAGCCTTTGTAATTACCGAAGGACTGATTTTCTATAAAGGAATTGCTATCTGGTTAGGACTTCCGTTTTTTGCAGACTACTACATCTATCTCGCTGTATTAAGCTGCATTTTTCCAATAGCCATTGGAATTTTATTTGCAGATCATACTCAAATTTATGCTGGCCCAAAAAGAGAAATTTCAAAAGAATAATGACGTATCTCGATTGTTAAATATTTAATATCTGACATTTATCATTGGTATCTCATAGGTAAAATAGCATCTTTGCACCTAGATATAACAAGAAAATATTTGATGGATGGCGACTTGTTTTCACTGTGGTGATCCGTGTTTGGATGTTGAGATTAGACAAGAGGAAAAATCTTTCTGTTGCCAAGGTTGCAAGACGGTCTTCGATATTCTTCACGATAATGATCTGGGTTTCTACTATGATCTAGAAACGTCTCCGGGAATTTCTCCCCAAGAAGTAGAAGGTAAATTTGATTTTCTTGCAAATGAAGCCATTATAGATAAGCTGCTTGAATTTAATGATGGGACCACCCAAATAGTTTCTTTTTTAATTCCATCAATTCATTGCAGTAGTTGTATTTGGATTCTTGAGAACCTGAACAAATTAATTCCTACCGTAAAAACTTCACAAGTAAACTTCCCTGAAAAAACAGTACGGATTACATTTACGAATACCGAAAATTCCTTAAAAACCTTAGTAACTTTATTAAGTAGAATTGGCTATGAACCATATATTTCTCTTGATGATTCAGATAAAAAAGAGAAGAGCAAAGATCGAAGCTTAATCTATAAATTAGGAATCGCGGGATTTGCTTTTGGGAATGTAATGTTTCTTTCACTTCCAGAATATTTTGAAAATCAAGACTTTTGGTTGGATCAATTTAAACCTCTCTTTAGGTGGTTAATGTTTGCCTTCGCACTTCCTGTTGTTTTCTATTCCGCTAGCGGATATTTTATTTCTGCTTATAAAGGTCTACGTTCAAAAATTTTGAATATCGACATCCCTATCGCTTTGGGAATTGTAGCTCTATTCGTTAGAAGTACTCTGGATATTGTGATGGATTGGGGAACAGGATTTTTTGATAGTCTAACTGGATTATTGTTTTTTCTATTACTTGGGAAATTCTTTCAGCAAAAAACATACTCTTATCTTTCTTTCGAACGAGATTATAAATCCTATTTTCCTTTGGCGGTAACGCGCTTGTTCAAAAATGAAGTTGGACAAACCATCGAAGAGCAAGTGGAGGTTTACGAAGTGCAAAAAGGGGATAGGTTGTTGGTTCGAAATAATGAAATTCTTCCTGTAGATGCTGTCTTGATTAAAGGAAACGCACTCATCGATTATAGCTTTGTAACAGGAGAGGCAGAGCCAATCGCCAAGAAAAGTGGTGATAGATTGTTTGCAGGCGGAAAACAACAGGCTGGAATTTTGGAGGTTGAAGCGCTTAAACCTGTTTCGCAGAGCTACCTTACCCAACTTTGGAGCAATGATGTTTTTAGCAAAGGATCCAGCAATGTATTTCAATCTCTTACAGACGGGATTAGTAAACGTTTTACTATCGGGATTCTTTCAATAGCATTTTTGTCCACCATCTTTTGGTTGGCAATAGATCCTTCTAAAGCCTTTGAAGTATTTACAGCTGTTCTTATTGTGGCCTGTCCCTGCGCCATTGCATTGGCGGCTCCATTTACCCTTGGAAATTTACTTCGCATTTTTGGAAGGGAAAAACTTTATTTGAAAGAAGCATCTGTAATAGAGCAGATGGCCAAGGTAGATACCATTGTTTTTGATAAAACGGGAACTCTTACTACAAACCATAAAAATGTAATCACTTATGAAGGTTTGGAGCTCTCTGAAGAGGAGAAAAAATTATTGACAGGAACGTTGCGAGCATCCAATCATCCTTTGAGCCGCGCTTTATATGGAATTTTGGAAAAGAACAATATTCAAACTCCCGATGAATTTGAAGAAGAAGTAGGGAAGGGGATGTCTGCCAGTTTTGAACACAATTCAATTAAAATAGGTGCCTATGATTTTGTAAATCATTCTCAAAATAAATTACCCGAAATATCTACTTCAGAAGATACCAGAAACCGTACAGTTGTCCATGTAAGTTCAAATGAGAATTATAAAGGATGCTATATTTTTAACAATGAGTATCGTGAAGGGGTTTCTGAAACATTCTCGGCCTTAAGTGAACGGAAAGAAGTGATTGTACTATCGGGAGATAATGATGGCGAACGAGCACGCTTGGAAGAGTTACTTCCCGCGGGAACGAAATTGTATTTTGGGCAGAAACCTGAAGACAAACTTAATTTTATTAAAACTCTTCAGCAAAGGGGAAAAAAAGTGATGATGGTGGGCGATGGATTGAATGATGCGGGTGCGTTAAAACAAAGCGACGTGGGCATTGCAATTTCTGAAAACACCAATGTATTTTCCCCGGCCTGCGACGGAATTATGGATGCTTCACGGTTTGAGCAATTTCCAGATTATATTTCCGTAGCAAAGCGCGGAAGTCAAATTATTAATTGGGCATTTTTATTTTCCCTGTTCTATAATTTAATCGGGCTTAGTTTTGCGGTAACTGGACATTTAAAACCTGTGGTAGCGGCTATATTGATGCCTTTGAGCTCAATAAGTATTGTTGTTTTTACTACAATTGCTACCCAGAATGCGGGAAGGAAATTAAGAATGAATATAAATAAGAAAAATTGATAAATGTCATGTTTTATGGTACATATCAACGATATTTTTGACCCTTAAATCATAGCTATGAACATTATTTACATGCTATTGGCTATCAGTATTTTCGTAGCTATTATCTTTTTTGTCATCTTCCTTTATTCTGTTCGAAGTGGGCAATATGATGATACTTATACTCCTTCGGTCCGCATGTTATTTGAGGACGAGCTAGTGAAAGAAAATACTACGGAGAAGAAAAAGAATTTAAATCAACAAACCGTTAAAAATCAACACCCCGTTTCTGCAGCAGAGCGGAAGTAAATTAAACCATCATTATGCAAACAGAACAGTTTTATTATGACAACAAGATTGTCAGAAAGTTCATTAACGCCACCATGTTTTGGGGCATCGTCGGGATGTCCGTGGGCTTGCTCCTGGCGCTCATGTTTTTGTTTCCCAACATAACAGACGGAATTCCATGGCTCAGTTTTGGTCGTTTACGTCCGTTGCACACCAATGCGGTGATTTTTGCATTTGTGGGGAACGCTATTTTTGCGGGAGTGTATTACTCCACTCAGCGGCTCCTAAAAGCCAGGATGTGGAGCGATTTTTTAAGTAATCTTAATTTTTATGGATGGCAAGCAATTATTGTAGCTGCAGCCATCACCCTTCCATTAGGTTATACAACCACCAAGGAATATGCAGAGCTTGAGTGGCCTATCGATATCGCCATTGCTGTAATCTGGGTAGCATTTGGTATTAACCTTATCATGACAATGGTCAAAAGACGTCAGCGACACCTTTATGTGGCTATTTGGTTCTATTTGGCAACTTTTGTTACTGTAGCAGTGCTTCATATTGTTAACAGTATGGAAGTACCGGTTAGCGCATTTAAAAGTTATTCTGTTTACTCTGGAGTACAGGATGCGCTCGTGCAATGGTGGTATGGTCATAACGCTGTGGCATTTTTCCTTACCACTCCGTTTTTGGGATTGATGTATTATTTTGTTCCTAAAGCGGCTAATAGACCGGTTTATTCTTATAGATTATCTATTGTTCACTTCTGGTCATTGATATTTATTTATATCTGGGCGGGACCTCACCATTTGCTTTATACGGCACTTCCGGAATGGGCACAAAACTTAGGTGTTGCGTTTTCAGTAATGCTTCTTGCGCCATCTTGGGGAGGGATGATCAACGGATTGTTGACCCTGCGAGGTGCGTGGGATAAAGTAAGAGTTGACCCTGTTTTGAAATTCATGGTTGTAGCCATCACCGGATATGGAATGGCAACCTTTGAAGGGCCAATGCTTTCCTTAAAAAACGTAAATGCCATTGCACACTTTAGCGATTGGATCATTGCTCACGTACACGTAGGGGCGCTGGCATGGAACGGATTTTTAACCTTTGGAATGATTTACTGGCTCGTTCCTAGGCTATTTAAAACAAAACTCTTTTCCATTAAATTGGCGAACGCACATTTCTGGATTGGAACCTTGGGAATAATTATGTACGCATTGCCAATGTATGTGGCAGGTTTTATGCAAGCTTCCATGTGGAAGCAATTCAATCCCGATGGCACCCTAACCTACGGTAACTTCCTTGAAACCGTTACTCAGATTATGCCTATGTATGCCATGCGTGCCATAGGAGGAACTCTTTACATTATTGGAGCTTTCATAGCGCTATACAACATTTATATGACATCCAGAAGAGGAAGCAAAGTTACTGATGAACTTGCAGAAGCACCTGCTTTGGCGCCAGTTACACGAAGACAGACCTCCGGTGAAGGATATCATACCTGGTTGGAAAGAAGGCCAATTAAACTTACAATTTATGCGACCATTGCAATTTTGATTGGAGGAGCTGTGCAGATCGTTCCATCCTTAATGGTTGATGATTACGTTCCTAAAATTGCAAGTGTTAAACCCTACACCCCATTGGAATTGGAAGGTCGGGACCTATACATTAGAGAAGGCTGTGTTTCTTGTCACTCTCAAATGATTAGACCTTTTAGAAGTGAAGTGGAGCGCTATGGAGAATATTCTAAGTCAGGAGAGTTTGTCTATGATCACCCTTTCCTATGGGGAAGTAAACGTACTGGGCCAGACCTTCATCGAATTGGGGGGAAATACTCCGATAACTGGCATTTTAACCATATGTACGATCCACAGAGTACATCTTCGGGTTCTATTATGCCTTCCTATAAATGGATGATTACAGATAAACTTGATAAGAGTTTGACAGAGAAAAAGATGAGAGCACTGCGGATGGTTGGGGTTCCTTATACAGACGAGGAAATTGAAAATGCCCAACAATTGATGGATGAACAAGGAATAAAAGTACAGACTAACCTTTATAGTGATCCTGATTTTGTGACTACTTATGAAGCGGATAAAAAATATGCAGAGGAAAATGGAGAAGATTTTGTAGAAATGAAAGATCGTGAAATTGTGGCCTTGATTGCCTATTTACAGCGACTAGGAACGGATATTAAATTGGAAAATGCCGAAAATTCCTCGGCTCAAAACGAATAATCATGCTGAAGTTTATAAAAGGAAATTTAGAAAACATCGATAACGTCCAGATTTATCCCTTGATCTCTCTCTTAATATTCTTTGTCTTTTTTGTGGCCCTGTTTTATTGGGTAATTACTGCCAAGAAAGAACATATCGAGGAAGTGAGCAATATACCTCTGGAAGACAACCACCAAAACCAAGACCAATTATGAAAAGTGCAATATCATTTACGAGGGTAACCTTATTTCTGATTTTCTCCTTCTTTCTGATGGAGTGGATCGTAGATTCCGGCAATGAATGGGCAATTGTAAAATACCCAATTATTTGGGGTGTTCTAGGAATCCTTCTCTTAGTTGCAATTATTTTTGAGGTTATGTTAGGAGCGGTGGAACGTGTTCTGTTCCTCACTTTAGATGAGGCCGCTAAAGGTAGATACCTAAGTGCAGACGAGAAAAAGGATTTAGTTCAAGATAGCTGGATGAGAAGAACATATACCAAACTTCTTGGTTCTACTCCAATGGAAAAGGAGCAGGAAATTGTTCTGGATCACAACTATGATGGTATTCGTGAATTGGACAACGATCTTCCGCCTTGGTGGGTATATATGTTTTATGCATCCATTGTTTTTGCCGTAATATATTTTCTGAGATATGAAGTTTTTGATGGAACAAATCAAATTCAAGAATATGAGATAGAAGTTGCTCAAGCCAAAGCAGAACTTGAAGAATATAAAAGAAACAATAAAGATCTAATCGATGCAGAGTCTGTAGAGTTAATGACAGACCCAAAGGATTTAGCTATGGGAAAAGCTATCTATACCGATAATTGTATTGCCTGCCATAAGGATAATGGAGGTGGAGGAATTGGCCCAAACCTTACGGATGATTACTGGATCTTAGGAGGTGGAATTAAAAATATCTATCACACTATTTCCGAAGGTGGTCGACCCGGAAAAGGAATGGTTGCGTGGAAATCCGAACTAAAGCCTTCTGAAATGGCGCAAGTAGCAAGTTATGTTATGAGTCTTCACGGCACGAATCCACCAGATGCCAAAGCTGCAGAGGGAGACCTTTGGACCGAATAGATTGCTTGGGCATATTAAGATTAAGAACATTTTAATATACCCAAATTGTTTGCTAGAATTAAAATATAAAAAAAGTGGAAACTCCAGATAACGAAAAATTCAGAGATACAATTGGAACGGTAACTGAAGAAGGTAAGAGAGCTTGGGTTTTTCCGAAGAAACCTTCAGGAAAATTCTACGAGTATAGAAAATACGTTAGTTATGTACTCCTCACAATCCTTCTCGTTTCTCCGTTTATAAAAATAAACGGTAACCAATTCATGCTTTTTGATGTTTTGGAAAGACGCTTTAATATTTTCGGATATCCTTTCTGGCCGCAGGACTTTTATATTTTCGTCATAATGATGATTATTGGCGTCCTGTTCATTATATTCTTTACGGCAGCATTTGGAAGGATTTTTTGTGGATGGATCTGTCCTCAGACTATCTTTATGGAAATGGTATTTCGCCGCATTGAATACTGGATTGATGGTGATCGTGGAAAACAGATTCGATTGGACAAACAGCCATGGAATGCGGAAAAGATTAAGAAACGTCTTTTAAAATGGTTTATTTTTTTTATTATTTCATTCATAATAGCAAATGTTTTTCTGGCATATGTAATAGGGAGCGATAGATTGTTAAGATATATTGCCGAAGGGCCTCAAAACCACATGAGTACTCTATTTTCACTCTTAATATTTACAGGAGTATTCTACTTTATTTTTGCATGGTTCCGAGAACAAGTTTGTATTATAGCCTGTCCTTATGGAAGATTACAAGGAGTCTTGCTTGATAATAAATCCATTATTGTGGCCTATGACCACAAGCGGGGAGAAAAGGAAACTGGAAGGGCCAAATTTAGAAAGAATGAAGATCGGGAAGCACTAGGAAAAGGAGATTGTATTGACTGCTTTCAATGTGTAAATGTGTGTCCTACGGGAATCGATATCCGTAATGGTACTCAGTTGGAATGTATCAATTGTACTGCTTGTATGGATGCTTGCGACGATATTATGGAGGCCGTCAATCTTCCAAAGGGATTGATTCGTTATGCAAGTGAAGAAAATATCGAGAAAAAGGCAAAATTCGAATATACCCCTAGATTAAAGGGATACACCGCTGTATTAGTAATTTTAATTGGTGTATTGATAGGTTTATTGTTTTTAAGAAGTGATGTGGAAGCAAGTATTCTCCGTTTGCCAGGACAACTTTATGAGCACAAGGAGGATAATATGATCAGTAATGTATTCACGTTTAAACTCTTGAACAAAACCACCCAAGATAAGGGAGATATTACTTTTAAACTTAAATCTCCAAAAGGAACTATTAGGACCGTAAAGCAAGGTGAATTAATTGTTCCTGCTCAGGATTTGGTAGAAGGCACTTTGTTTGTTGAAATAAACAATGCCATTCTATCAGGCGATAAAAATAAGATAGAAATCGAGGTTTACAGTAAAGGTCAATTGATTGAAACCACTAGCGCTACATTTTTAGGGCCAAGATCCTATAGATAACGTGATAAATTTCTGTCAAGGATTTGATTGAAACGATTTAAAAATAAGAAGATGAAAATAAATTGGGGAACAGGATTGGTGATTGGAATGGCTCTTTTCATGGGTTTCATTATGTTTTTCGTAATTCAGATTCTAGCAGATGATGAACACGATCTGGTAGTTGAAAATTATTATGAAAAAGCAATGATGTACCAGGACGAAATGGACGCCGAAAAAAACGGAAATGATCTGGAGCATAATGTTTACGGGAAAAGAACCAATGAAGGATGGATGCTTATATTTCCGGAGGAGCTTGATCAAACTAAAATTACGGGAACCGTATCACTATATAGACCTTCAAATAAAAATCTAGATTTTGAAGTTCCAATTCATTTGTCCGGCTCACAACTTCTCATTCCAGATGAAAAAATGATCGCGGGTAGGTGGAATACTATCGTAAACTGGAAATACGAGGGCAAAGACTATCTATTTAAGGATAAGATTGTTTATTAAGTTGGTTTTTTAATTGGGAAGGTGAGATACTTAATATTTGAAGATTTGAAGAATCGAAATTGAATAAAAACCTGTAATTAAAGGTAGTTTAGTTAATAGGTAAACCAGAGATTTTATTGTTGCTTTAAATTTATTTAAAGTTTCATAATTAAAGAATGCTGTTTACCATTTCAACTTAAAATATGCTGTTAACCGCTCTCTTATTTGGATTATTGGGAAGTTTCCACTGCGTGGGAATGTGCGGTCCTATTGCTTTTTTATTGCCGGTAGACAGAACCAATCAGTATAAAAAAGTGGGTCAAATATTTCTATACCATTTTGGAAGGATCTTATCATATTCAATATTGGGGCTTACCTTCGGGTTGGTTGGAAAGAGTTTGAATCTCTTTGGTTTTCAGCAACAATTATCTATTGGCATCGGCATATTGATGTTGCTTGTTGTTTTTATTCCTCAGAAAACATTCAATAAATACAACTTCTCCAAACCCGTTTTTAAGATCATATCGAAAGTGAAATCCGCCTTGGGAAAAGAGCTGAAAAAGAAGACACCCGATACCTTTTTGACCATCGGATTTCTAAATGGCTTTCTTCCTTGTGGACTGGTTTATATGGCGATCTTTGGAGCTATTGCTTCTGGGAATGCACTTCAGGGAAGTTTATATATGGCGGTTTTTGGCTTGGGCACCATCCCTTTAATGACTTCAGCTATCTATTTGGGCAATTTTCTGAATGCGCAGGTCAGACAACGAATTCGAAAGGCCATCCCAGTGTTTATTGTGGTGATAGCTTGTCTTTTTATTGTTCGCGGAATGGGATTGGGAATTCCATACATTTCTCCAAAACCTGTTCAAGAAACAGTCGATTCAGATTATGAATGTCATCCCATAACGTTTAGTAACAAATCAATCAATAATTGTAAAAATATTTAATTATGGTCAATTTAATTCCACTTGTAGATTGGGGCATGGGAACTGCTCTTATTGTAATTTTTGCACTTGTTTGTATAGGTCTTACCGCACTTGTGCTTAGCTTTGTTTTTGGGGGAAAGAAAAAAACTGATGACACTCCATTTCCATCCGATGAAGAAAAACTCTAAAAATCTACCATTATGAGAATTTTAAATGCAATCCCATTATATGATTTTACAGGTGGCGTAGTGACCACTATCATTTCAATCATCGTAGCTTTCGGAATTATAATCGGACTTATTTTGTACGTGATGCGAAGCAAAAAACGTAAAAATATGGTTCACAATAAAAAGAAGAAAAACGATAATCCTGCAAAATAGACTATAGCCAATACTAGATTCCCACAAATAGCTTTTAGTCTAAATCTAATCTAGGTTTAAGTTAGAATGTCTTCTTGATATATCGGGATGAAAATCCTGTCGTTAATGGGCCAGGTCGATAATAGCTTGAATAGTTTCCTTGGAATCAACTCCAAGACCTTCCTGTTGGTGGGCCAATTCACCACCTCTATCAAAAACACTTATGATATTTGAGTGGGAGAAATCAATAGGAGAGATCCGCTTATAGTTCACCGCGAGCACCGCCGCGAATTCTCTAGTATTTTCTTCAGACCCTCTTAGGAAAAGCCATTTATCATCTTCCATTTGGTTCTCCTTCGCAAATGCTTTTAAACGTTCGGGCGTGTCAACTTCCGGATCTATGCTTACAAAAACAAATTGCACCTCGTCTTTTTTCTCTTCAGGAATTTGCTTTTCAATATTCCTCATATCGGCCACCAATCTTGGACAAGCTGCTTGACATGACGTATAGATCATCACCATGGCCACAACTTTTCCTTGCAGATCCTTTAGCTCTATGTCTTCGCCGTCTTGAGTAGTCCAATGTGAAGGAAGATTATAGATGGACATATCCGATATTTTTTGAGAATCAGACGTTTCAATTTCTTGTGAATCTGTTTTTGGATTATCCTTGCATGAAACCAGAAACGTTAAAAATCCAATCAAGACGTATTTTGAGTATTTCATATTACAGTTTAGTATTTTCATATTAATATTTTATGAACGGCCACCAGCTAGGTATACGAACTCTTTTTTTTCTGAAATTAGCGTTTATTATTTTATTTCTATTGCCACGATTAAAACAGCTTTTTAATCTGTTCTAATGTCTGTTTTATAATCTCGAAATTTAACTTAAAACCCAAATTCCCGATAATCAACAACTTAAATCTATACTCTAGAAGCAAAGCGGTCTAGCATCTAGCCATCAAGCAACACCTAGAATCTCTATTCTTTAAAAACATCCTTCGCACATCTAAATCCAAGATTATTCCCTGAATAATTTCCCTTTACACTACTTCGGAAAGCATAACGCATAAAAGCGGCGTAATTCATTAAATCTGACGCTCCAACGGCTGCAGCACTGCAAAAAAGATTTGGATTAGTCCCTCCACTTCTCGATTCTGAAGACAAAAGCACAGAATTGAAATCGCTGGTCCATTCCCAAACTAGACCGTGCAGGTCATAAACGCCCCAATAATTCTTAAATGTACTTCCCACAGTTTGGCCAACTTCCTTAGGTTTTTCGTACCAGCTCAATATAAATTGATTATAACTTTCTTTCTCTCGGGCATCCTGACTTCTGGCATCTGCCATGCCAACATATTCCCATTCGTCTACTGTAGGAAGTCTTTTTCCTTGACACTTGCAGTATTCTTTGGCGGCAAACCAAGATACATTGGTAACAGGTTCATTGTCTTTACCGTTGCCATAATCCAAATCTGTTTCCCAATCTCTTAAATAGTTTTTATCGGCAAATAATCCTTTAACTTGAGATTTTTTCCATTGCGGGTTAGCCTTTAAAAATTCCCGATAAGCCTGTTTGGTTACGGGAATGGTATCAATCATAAAACTATTTACTTTAACACTCATGCCTTCAGTGCCGTATAGTGGAAGGTAGCTACCGTCTTTTATGATAGCCATATCACGATTTTGGGCCGAAGCAGAAACTGCAACGGCCCAAATACCAATTAAAATAATTAAATTTTTATAGAACAAAGTCACTTATTTTTTATTTCGAACTTTTTTGACCATTTCTTCAGTCACTACAGTTCCGTTATTTCCCCAGTTGTTATAAATATAGGTAAGAACATTTGCTGTTTGAGAATCGTTAAGAGACTGCGATGGCATTACGTTATTGTATTTATTGCCGTTTACAGTAATTTCTCCGGAAAGACCGTGAATAATTGCACTAATTGATCGATCTACGTCAGCATTTAGATAGTCCGATTTTGCCAATGGCGGAAAAACATCTGGAACACCTTGTCCTTCACCCTGATGACACGCAACACAAGTGCGTCCGAATATATTTTTACCCAAATCCAATCGCTCTTCTTTTGTAAGCGCTACAACCGGTTCAGAAGAATCTGGCTCACTGCCTCCTACAACAGGCATTTTTTGAATGATCCCTCCTTCAGGTTGATAGATACCTTCTTGGATTTTCCCTTTAAATACTCTATCGTTTTTAGGACCTTTTGCGCTGATTGCACCTATTGCACCTTTATTGAATGCGCGGAAAACACTGTGATCCACTAATAAATACTCTCCCGGTGCATTTACTTTAAGCTCAATCATTGTAGCAGCACCCGCTCCGATTACGGTTGTCTGAACATTTTCGTTTATCAAACTTCCACCTTCCACGGCTACCTTGTCAAAAATTTCACCGATAATATGGAAGGACGAAACTAGATTCGGTCCAGCATTTCCAACAAAAAGTCTGATTGTTTCACCAACATTTACATCCAACGCTTTGTCACCTAACATGGCACCAACGTGACCATTGAAAACTACATAATCAGCGTCTTCCTTAATTGCCTTTTGCATGTCAAACGCTTGGAGTCCAGGCTCGCCATATTGTCCTTTTGTATAAAAGTCTCCCTGCATGATATAAAATTCTTTATCTACAGGTTCAAGTCCTCCTTCAGGCTCCACCAAAATCAAACCGTACATTCCGTTTGCAATGTGCATTCCCACGGGGGCGGTAGCGCAATGATATACATAGATTCCTGGATTTAAAACTTTAAAGGAAAATACTGTTTCATGGCCGGGCGCAACCAAGGACGATTCTGCACCACCACCTGGTCCATTCACGGCATGAAGGTCAATGTTATGGGCCAGTTTGTTGTCTGGATGGTTCTTTAGGTGAAATTCTACTTCATCACCCACTCGTGTTCTGATAAAACTTCCCGGGACTGTACCATCAAAGGTCCAATACATATAACTTACACCATTCACCATTTCTGCTTCCAGCTCTAGGATTTCCATATCCACGATTAGCTTTTTGGCCAATCTTTTACCAACTGGTGCTGGAACGAATGGGGGAGCAGTTAGTTCAGCTTGCATTTCCTGATTGACAGGGATGTCTACAGGATCCTCATATTCTTTGTCAGATTGGGTATTAACGCAAGAGCCCAAAAAAAGGGAGGTGCTCAGTAATGCGACCGCGAGATAATTTGTTTTGATAAGATGATTCATTAGGTAGAGTTTTGGTTGATTTTCTTACTTAATTTATAAAATTATAATATCCTTTGGGTTAATGGCATGTAAAATTGTTAAAATAAACCCAAGGATTATAATGACAAAATAATAAATGATGTCCGAATTCTCAATTCCAACGGTTTAGCGAAGGTATTATATACCAAATAAAAATCTCCACTTTGTAAATGAATTCTGACATTTTTGTCTAATTGAGAGTTGCATAATACGTGGAGCAATCCTTCCCTCGTGACTATCCGAATATTTCCGGAAGCTTTTTGGATTACTATATTTGAATTTGAAATTTGCAGAAAAGATCTATTTAAAACTATCTTTATCCCCATGAGCAGACTGGTTCAAATAGCGGTATTACCTCGGCAACAGGAAGATTTAGATTTTATTCTAGAGCTGGCGTTAACGAAAGAAAAACTTCGTAAAAGCAATATCTCAGATTGGCGCATCCGTAAACGTTCTATAGACGCCCGACAGAAACCGGTAAAAATTAATTTACAAATCGAATTATGGGAAAATGGTGAAAAGCGCGAAATCATTCCGCCTTTTTCCCCCCAGAATGTTTCTTCGTCAAAGGAAATTGCAATTATCGGCGCTGGACCTGCAGGGCTTTACGCCGCATTGAGAGCCATTGAAGCTGGGCTTAAACCCATTGTTTTTGAACGTGGAAAAGACGTACGTGAGCGCAGACGAGATCTTGCAGCCATTAATAAAGATCAATATGTAAATCCTGAAAGCAATTATTGTTTTGGCGAAGGTGGGGCAGGGACCTATTCCGACGGGAAACTTTATACCCGTTCCAAAAAACGTGGAAATGTGTTAAAAGCTATGGAGTGGTTTGTACATTTCGGTGCAGATGAAGACATCCTTGTAAATGCACACCCACATATTGGAACCAATAAACTTCCAAAGATTATTTCGGCAATGCGTGAAGGCATTATCGAAAATGGAGGAGAAGTTCATTTTAATTCTAAGCTTACCGACCTTACTGTAAAAGATAGCGCTATTGAAGCTATTGAGATAAACGGAAAGCAATGGTATCAATTTGATAATGTAATTCTGGCAACAGGACATTCGGCGCGCGATATTTTTTATTTGCTCCACGAAAAAAATATTAAGATTGAAGCTCAAGGTTTCGCAATTGGAGTGAGAGCAGAGCATCAACAAGAACTGATAAACCATATTCAGTATCATGGAGACGATGACAATCCGTATTTGCCGCCTGCTAGTTATTCTCTGGTAGAACAAGTGGATGGGATGGGAGTTTACTCATTTTGTATGTGTCCCGGTGGAATTATCGCGCCATGTGCCACGGAACAAGAAGAAGTTGTAACCAATGGATGGAGCCCTAGCAAACGAAATAATCCGTATGCAAATAGTGGAATAGTTGTAACGGTTGCACCAGAAGACTTACCAAACTATCAGGAAGGTGATCCCTTTGTTTGTCTCGATTTCCAGAAGGAAGTTGAGAAAAGATGCTGGGAGGCAGGCGGAAAAACGCAAAGAGTTCCCGCACAAAGGATGATTGATTTTGTAGAGGGAAAGATGTCTGAGGATTTTCCAAAAACTTCCTATCAACCTGGAATTGTTTCGGCAGATTTAAATGAAGTGTTGCCACCAATCCTTTCAAAAAGATTAAAGAAAGCTTTTGTTGCTTTCGGAAAAAAGATGAAAGGTTATTATACCAATGAAGCGGTTCTACATGCACCAGAAAGTAGAACTTCTTCCCCCATATCAATTCCTCGCGATCCAAAAACATTGGAACATGTTGATGTAAAAGGCTTATATCCCTGTGCGGAAGGTGCAGGATATGCAGGCGGAATCATTTCTGCAGCCATTGACGGAATTAATTGTGTGGATGCCATTGCGGAGAAATTGAAACGAGAATCATAATGGAACCATTTTAGAATCAAGGACCAAGAGTCAGGACGGTTTTGGTTCAAATTTCAATGAGCTTGGATTTCGTACAAAACAAATAGGTTCTTCTAGTGTAAACGATCTTGTCCTGTTTCCTGTCGTCTTGATTCATGGTTCTTTTTAGAGCAAGATTAACTCATAGGAATAGAATTCAAAATTGTGAACATCTATTCTCAATTTTGAACTGCAGCCGCATTATAAATCATATTTTTGGCTCCTTAAAAAAAAATTAGACATGAGCGTAACTTGGTATGAATGTAAGGTGAAATACAAAAAAACACATGACACAGGAGAGCAGAAAGTAACTACAGATACTTATCTTTTGGATGCGGTATCATATACCGAAGCGGAAGCCAGAATTACGGAAGAAATGAAGACTTATACTGAAGAGGATTTCAGAATCATGAATATAAAAGTCGCAAATTTCTCTGAAGTGCATCCTTTTGAGAATTCCGATCGCTGGTTTAAATCAAAGGTTTCTTTGGTGGCGCTGGATGAAGAGAGCGGAAAAGAAAGAAAAACAAATATCTATCTCTTGGTTCAGGCCAATGATATAAAAGAGGCTTTCGAAAACACCTCTCAGGCAATGGCAGAAACTATGGGAGATTATACAATTCCATCTATCACTGAATCTCCAATCTTAGATGTTTTCCCATATTTCACTGGCGAAGAGGAGCAATTGGAAAAGTTCAATGTTATAGAAACACCCGAACTTGTTGAGGAAGAAAATTAAGAATTTACCATGTTTCTCACTATTGAATTTAGAGCATATTACTCTTAGTTAGTAGAGAAACTATTTCAAAAAGCACTTCTTTAAAAAGAGGTGCTTTTAGGTTTAGAAAAGGTTCTTTAGTTACTCAAATATCTTCTTCGTAAATTTATCCAAATTACAGGCTCATGAAAATTGTGAGAATAAATCTAAAATTATATCAGAAATGAATAGCAACAGATCATACGGAATCGGTGGCAGCACGCCAGAAATAGAACTCTCCAAGTTAAGTGAGCCAACCTCTAAACCAGCTCCCATTACTATGGAAGAATTTAAGAGCAGGATTGAAAAGGCTTCTGCATCTTTAAAAGAAAAAGGTCTGGATGCGCTCTATATTAATGCAGGCACGAATTTATATTACTTCACAAATACCCTGTGGAATCCGTCGGAACGCCTTGTGGGCGCAATTCTTTTTGCGGATGGAAGCTTGAAATATATAGTTCCTGAATTTGAAATAGGAACCTTCAATGATTTCATCGGAATTGAGGGCGAGCTTATTTCCTGGAAAGAACATGAAAGCCCCGTACAGAAAATAGCAGATTTAGTAAAAGAAGGAATGCGTTTGGCAGTTGATGACTCAACGTCTTTTACAATAGTTTCAAGATTTCAGGAGAATAATAAGTTTAAGATCAGCAGTGCGGAAGTTTTGATCCGAGATCTTAGAATGCTTAAAAGTGAAGCTGAAATCGAGCATATTCAGTATCCAATGGACCTCACCATAAAAGTTCATCAAGCTGTAGCCAGAATTTTACAACCTGGAATAACAACTGCGGTGGTAGAGGAATTTATTCATAAAGCACATCAAAAACTCGGGATATCCAGTGGATCTTATTTTTGTATTGTTCTATTTGGTAAAGATTCCTGTTTTCCACATGGTGTAAAATCTCCAAAACCACTTGAAGAAAACGACATTGTTTTGGTGGATACAGGGACTCAATACAACGGATATATTTCCGATATAACCAGAACTTACATTTATGGAGATCCAACCGAGAAAGAAAGGGAAATATGGGATAAGGAAAAATCGGCACAATTGGCCGCTTTTGATGCCGCCCAGCTTGGGAAACCTTGTGGGCATATTGACGACGAGGTTAGGACTCAATTAAAGAAAGATGGTCTCGGCCCCGATTACGATCTTCCTGGATTACCGCATAGAACTGGCCACGGCATTGGGCTAGATATTCACGAACATCCTTTTATATTAAGAGGTAACGACATAAAATTACAATCGGGAATGACATTCAGTATTGAACCCATGATCGTAGTGCCAGAGGAATTTGGGATTCGGTTGGAAGATCATATTTATATGACCGAAAATGGGCCAAAATGGTTTACTGAACCAGCCCACAGTATTGAAAACCCATTTGGAGTGTAGGTTTGAATTTTTAAATAATATTTCAAGAAATAAACAAGCTGTCTCCAAACTATTTAGTTTTAAGACAGCTTGTTTATTTTAAAATGAATGCTATTCGTCGACGGTTTTCAAATTGTCGTCAGAGTTACGGTCAATCAACTTATTATAAGGATCTATTCCAGCTTTCAGAGGTTTTTCATCCGTCACCACTGTAAAAGTGTTATTCCCAGATTCCAACCATTTTATCTTAAAATATAATGGGTTCTTAATAGTCACTCCATCTTTTAGAACATCTTCACCAAACAGCCCAACGTCTACCAAGTTCTTTTTAAAGTCAACCCTATCTTCTTTTCCTTTGTTATCATAATAGATTTTTTTAGAGTTTACGGTAAATGTTGTTTCCCATTTTCCGTTGGCCAAGGCTTTGGTTTTGGCATCCATAACCCTATTTTCATAAAGTACAATTTCCTTAAACCCGTCATCGACCTTGTATTTTAAGGAATCTGGTGCAACAGCGTAAAGAGCGTTATAGAGATCTTCGGACGTTGGGTAAAATCCTTTCTTGTTATATTTAAATTCCTCCAAAAAGTTTTTGAGACCTTTATTTACAACGTCTTCTCCAATTACATCTTGCAGGTCATACATGATCATGGAACCTTTTTCATACCAAATGTGTGGACCTACTTCCACATCCATTAAGGTACGTTCAGGTTTAAAACTAAACTTTCTACCGCCCAAATATTTATCCAAGGAAGTTTTCAGGAAGGTTTTGATTCCGTTTTCACCATATTCTTGTTTCATGGTCATCAGTGAAGCATATTCGGCCAAAGTTTCAGAAATAATGTTGGCGCCAGAAGTATTGCTCGGGGTAACAATATGGCCCCACCATTGATGAGCTACTTCGTGCGAAGTAACGCTAAAAACATAGTTATAACTATCGGCTTTAGAAAAATCTGCTACAAAACCAACATCTTCAGAATAGGGGATAGTTGTTGCAAAAGATTGTGCAAACCCAGAATAGGCAGGAAATTCAATTACTCTAATCACTGAATAGGGATATTCCATAAAGTTTTTAGAATTGTATTCCAAGGCAACTTTTATCCCTTTAATGAACGATTCCAAATTCCACTTGTGTTTTGGAGAATGGTAAATTTCAATAGCTACCTTCTTTCCACTGGGTGCCGTCCAACTATCCTTTTCGATATCATAGGCTGCGGAAACAAAACTGAAAAAATAATCTGTTTTATCCTCCAACTTATAGTGAAAATAACTTCTTTCATTTTCTTCCCATTCTTTAGTAAGTGTTCCTGGTGCAATGGCAGTCTGTCCTTTTGATGTACTAATAGTAGCTTCAAAATTTAGATAATCACCATCTTCGTTGAATAAGTTTTTTCTCAATGCAACACTATCCGTTCTAGACGCATAGATATAATCCAATTCCTCAAGGCCGTATTTTTTACGTACGCCGTTTTCCATCAAAACACGTTTATAATGAAAGGACGGGAAAATATCATCTCTAAAAAATGTTCCGTTATTCAATATATCGGTTTCCATCCCGGCTGAAAATCCATGAGTTGTGGCCTTCGTTTCTATTACCAAAGATGCTGTTTCCTCTGGGAATAGACTCTTTGGAAGTTTGTATAAAAACATACGATAGTCATGATCTTCCGAAAATGGTTTTAACTCGGTGCCATTATAAACCACCTTGGTAATCTTTGTGTCTTCAATAGGAAAATTGACGGACATTAAGAGTGTATCAATAGGCGTATCGAAATTGTTGATTACTTTGAATTCTCCCTTTGCAATAATTCCTCTTTCCTCAGGAAATATATCGATATATGCTTTTAGGTCTATAATTTGGATATGTGGTTTATCGATGTATTTACTATATTTCTTTTCGGCATCCGCATGAAGTTTTTCAGCATGATTACTATCCTCTAGCTGGTTTAAAACTTTTAGGTTGTAATAACTATAAGCTCCCACAGAAACAAAAGCTAGAATGAAAAACATCATAACCCCTAGTGTTTTTCCACTAAAACGTTGTTTGGCAATAGTTAAACGTTCTTTGGATGATGAAAAGAATCCTCGGTTCCAAAAAACGATACCGATAGTAGCCAAAATACAGGTTAACAAAATCCAATATAAATTCAACCAGAAATTGCCAAACATATAATGCCCAAACCCATTGAGATCACTTAGGAACGAGCTCGGAGTTGAACCAAAAATCAACAAAGGATTTGAAGTTTTAAAAGCCAGTGAAAAAAGTATTGGCAAGCCAATATATATAATAATCACAATAAAATGGCCTAGGAATTTATTGTTTACCAACACATGAATAAAAAACGCAAGTAGTACAATCATTATAAAACCTGGGAGAACGATCGTGAAATTATAGATCAAATACATGTCCAGTTCATAATTGAAATAGCCGTTTAATGTTTGATATAATATTCCAACCACCACATTCAATAGGGTCAACAACACGGCAACCCCAAGAAGGGAAATAATCTTTGATAGATATAGAGTACTGTTGCTTACGGGCAAGGCGTCATAAAATTCAAAGGTTTTATTTTGTCTTGTTCTATGAACAGCTTCACCCGCATAAATCACTAATATTATTATTGAAAAAAGTGATAAGCCGCCTGAAATCTGCATTACCATATAGCGGGTCAAGGGAAGCGATGGAGTGCCATAAATCTGGTTTCCTTGATAGGTTATAAATCCTGCCACAATGATTCCCATTACAAGCAGTATCATAAAAACGGTATCCTTAACTATGGAAAGAAATTCGATCTTACTTAGGGATAATAAGTTTTCTCTTTGTGCCTTAGCGTTGAAAACCTGGGTGATGTTCGGAATAAAATTAGAAGGAGCGTACTCTTTTTTGCCCTCTTTGGCGGATTTCTTTTTAGAAGTATTCAAAAATCCTTTATACGAAAATTTAAAAAGTGTAAAAAAGAAGATAAGGAAACCAACTCCAAGCCATAAGAGTCTATTGATCAAAAATTTGCCTGATAGTGATAGTTGGGTATAGTTAAATTCATCTATCGTCCAGTATTTGGTAATATAACTGTAAGTAGATTCACCGAACGGATCTAAATATACACTTAGCCACTCCGTATCTAAGCTAGACATAAGCTGCTGTGATGCAATGGTCAAAATAAGGATAATAATTCCTCCCAAGTAAAGAATAGACATACGTTTAAAAAACGTCATCAAGCAAAAGAACAAGCTTCCTATAAAAAAGGCATTGAAAGTCAAGAAGTATATAAAGGGTAGGGCATAGGCTGAGAAATTGAAGGAAGTATATGTTCCATAGTCAGGTCTTTCCAGCCATGCGCCAATGCCGAATCCGATCATTGTGCCAATGACCGCCCCGATATTCATAACGGTAACTATTGTAAAGCTTCCAAAAAATCTTCCTAGGATGTAATTCTTTTCCGATATGGGAAAGCTGAAGTAGGTCTGGGCTGTTTTATGTTCTTCATCTCGATACACTGCCACCCCCATAATAGCAGCGTAAAAAAATAGGCTTATAATACTCATACCTCCAAGAATACCAACAATGGCATTAGGGCTATTAGTATATTGTGCAGTCACGGAATCGGCAAATACACTGAGCAACAGCGGAATGGCAAACATCAAAAAGTTGTAAATGTAGGTAACCGGGCGTCTCAACCTATATTTCAGTTCAAAAAGGAAAATCTCTAACATGACTATACGGTTTGAGGTTGGTTAATACTGTAGAAATAAAAATCTTCTAGATTGTTGTTTACAACTTCAAAACCTTCTCCTGGATGACCTTCACTATAAATATTAATATTCATATTTCCACTTCGTAAATAGGTTGATAGCACAGAATATTCTGATTGATATTTTTCAATTTCATTCTTTTCGATTCGTTTACGATAGATTTTTTCATTCAACGAATTGGACAGATCTTGAGGGTTTCCTTGCACTACCACGGCGCCATCGTTAAAGACAGCCATATTGGTGCAAAGATTTACTACATCATCTACAATATGTGTTGATAAAATAACAACCGCATCTTCCCCCAGCTCGCTAAGTAAATTGTGAAATCTGTTGCGCTCCAATGGATCTAGACCAGCAGTAGGTTCATCCACTATTATCAACTTCGGATTTCCTATCAAGGCTTGGGCAATCCCAAAACGTTGACGCATTCCACCAGAATAATCCCCGAGATTTCTTTTTCTGAATTTATAAAGATTCACCTGATTTAAAAGATCATCCACATACGCTTTACGATCTGTTGAACTGTGAATTCCTTTAATTTTAGCAATGTGATTCAGCATCATTTCAGCAGATACTTTTGGATACACACCAAAATCCTGAGGTAGATAACCTAAAACCTTTCTCAACTCTTCGGGTTGAGTGAATACATTAATGCCGTCAAACTCAATGCTGCCACTATCGGCAACTTGCAAAGTGGCAATGGTACGCATCAAGGTAGATTTGCCTGCACCGTTAGGACCCAAAAGACCAAACATGCCTTTATGAATTTCCAGATTTACATTGTTTAGCGCCTTGGTTCCGTTTGGATAGGTTTTGTTCAGGTTTTTAATAGAAAGCATATTTTCGTTTATTATGATGGAAGTTGATTTGATAGTATTAGTAGTTTCTTAAGCGGATTGTTACAATATATTTTCCTCAAAACTTTTAAAGAAGAAAAATTAAGATGTGCTAGATGTTAGGATGGGTTGGGAATAAGATATTGCAAATGGGATGCATTGCTAGATCGTGATCAGAATTTTTCTAGGAGTCGTAAGTGGTTTTATGACATTTCATACATTGAGCATCACCCACATATCCATCTTCAACAATGGACTTAAAGTCTTCAATAGCAATGTAACCATCTGCTTCCTCATTGTTTTTGCATCCAGAAAGGAGGATTATGATCAATAGGAAACTGAGATACGATCGCATAAAAAGGGTAAGAAATTGAAAAGACTAAGATAAAATTTAAATGCATTTCTGTTTTAAAATGAAGTGAAAAATTAGAATATAATTGGATACAGCCTTAATTCATTAAAATGATTTTATCTTGGTTCGTATAATGACAGATGTTCTTGAAAAACATTTCCATAGGAAAAATTCAGTTAATATATGTCCTGGCTTTTTTCGAAATATTTATATAAAGTACTTATCCATCAGGATTCATTTCTCTTTAAACACCTTCCTCTTGGCTCATCACCCTGATAGAGCACAATCTTGGAATGTAGAAATTGTGCGGCCGCTGCGGAATCTTTCACTTTGGAAGCACTGCGTTCCATCATTTCTGTTTCAAAATCAGTCAATACACTTTTTCTTAACCCGTTCTCTTTCCATTGGGAAAAGGGCCTACATCCTTTGGATATTCCTCTTGCCAACATCAAGGCGTCCAGAAGCGCTTGGTTAGCACCTTGACCTTTAAATGGACTCATAGGATGCGCGGCATCTCCTATTAGAGTCACCAAGCCAGCATTTTCTAATAATTCTTGTTCCAGCAATTCTCTGTCATAAACAGGGTAACCAGAAATTTTGTTTTCTTGGGTAGCGGCAATAATTTGAGGAATAGGATCATGCCATTTTGTTCTTTTAATGGCTTCTTTTTTTAGATCTAGTGGGCCTCCATTACTTAAAACATTAGCTTCATTTTCCGCAAGTGGGAAACTAAGTTGCCACATTACAGAATCTGATGTGAAAGGCATTATGTATATCCGCTCAGTTCCATTTGCAGTTTGAAACACTGTGGCCGAATCCAGTAAGGAACTTTCTAAACCTTTAAGATCTTTTAATGGGCAAATACCTAAAATCACTATACAGCCTAAATAGCGCAAAGGGCTTTCATCTTTAAAGTTAAGTAAATTTCTCACAGCGCTTCGAATGCCGTCGGCGCCTACCATAAGATCGGCCGTGGCGTGTTTCAATTTACCGTTCACTTGAAATTTTAGAGCAATATCTTTACCCTTATTTTCATTAAAATCCACTAATTGATGTCCCCATTGAATAACATTTTTTCCCCCCAATTGTTCAAGTAATGCTTGTCGTAATGACTGTCTAGCTATATGTACATTGGTTCGTTTTGAGGTTGTTTTAGCATTAGGCTGTAGCCACTTTCTCATTCCCCATTCTCCAATTACCTTACCGTCCGTGGTATGGACCAGATGCCTTGTAGAGGTAACCCCTTCCTTCAAAGAAAAAAGTCCTAAAGCTTCAATGGCTTTACTGCCTTGTTGCAAAGTAAGACCATAGCCTTGAGATCGAGCTTCGAAGTTGTTATCACGTTCATAAAGTGTGAAAGGTATTCCACGATGCAAGCAGGCTACGGCCAAAGCTACTCCGCCTATACCACCACCAATAATAGCAATGTGTGGATAGTTTTCTTTGTCCACGATAGGATGATTGGGGGTAGCAACCAAACCCGAGCCAGAGCATTCCGGGCATGGATGCAAGTCTCCTTTTGGACGAACAGGAGGCGCAGCTTTTCCGTTGGTTGTTTCAAATTCTTCAACTGCCTTTTGGTAGCGAAGTTTTACTTTTTTTCTAAGTCTTCTGCTTTTTTTGCCGCTTCCCTTACATTCAACACAGCAAGACCAAGCAGTAGTGGAGTTTTTCAGAGTATGAGCATCTTTCTTGTCCAAATTCATCTGGAAATCAAATCATAGGAAATAGTGGACATAGAATAAAGGAGATTGCATGTGAAATTTGAGTTCTTAAGTATTTCGGAATCTTGAGGTCTGGATTGCAAGTGGATATCTGATTTTAATGTGCGCGAAGATACAATGGTATATGTAATGTGCTATGTTTTTAAAATACATTATAGAAATAGTTAAACCTATCAACTTTTCTATATCCACAATCAATGAATACAATAGAGCTTGGAAGTGACTATGCAGATTTAATTTTTGAGAACATAGGATTGGAGCTATAACTACCCCTTTAATTTTCCCTTATCTGATAGCATAATGGCTATATTTTTAGTTTGTTCAAATTTTGAAAATATGATAACCATAATTACTGTTATTGGAACACTAAGGATCATTCCAGTAATTCCCCAAATAATTCCCCATAAGGATAATGCAAGAATTGTAACCAAGGCACTCAGATTCATAGAGTTGCCCACAAGTTTAGGTTCCAGAACATTACCTACAACAACTTGAATGCTGCCTACTATTACGAGTGTTAGAATGGCGGGCGTTAATTCGGGGAACTGAAGCAAGCAAAATGCCACAGGAAATAATGTAGCTACAAGCGATCCTACTGTCGGAATATAATTCAGAAGAAATATTATAAGTCCCCAAAAAACAGGTGCATCAACGCCAATAAAAAATAAAGCTATAGCACTTAAAGCGCCAGTAATGAAACTCACAAAGGTTTTAACTCCAAGATAATCGGAAATGGAATATTCCAATTCCCGAAGTATTTCTGAAATGCTGTGGTGATTGTCCTCGTTTTTAAATACCAATTTCAGCTTTGAGTTGAAATTTGATTCTTCCAGAAATAAAAACAACATATATATTAAAACCAAAAAGATATTACCCAGCATGCTGGTTAGCACGGTAACAATGGGCTGAATTAGATTGCTTAATAACGATCTAACATCAGTATTCTTTAAAAAAACGTCCAGCTCTATTCCAAAGGTGTCGTTAATTCTATAGATAAGCGCAGAAAAATTGTGTTCATAGACATCATATCTTCCTATCATTCGGGTGATATTGGAAGAAATTATTGAGCCTATAAAATATAACAATGAAAAGATGACAACGGTAAGGAAAATATTTTTCACCCAGTTGGGTACATACCTGTCAATGAAACTTATACGGTTTAACGTTTCTTTCATTCGTCTTATGAGTATCCAAAAGATGAAAGCGAAAATCAATGGAATTAGGAACGCCTTTCCATAGACCAGTGCGGTCACAATTATTACTAGTAAGATACTTGCCTGGGTAACTTTTGAAAGACTCGTCATTCTAATTGGTTAATTGGATTTTTGTAAGCAATATACTAAGAGCTCAATATTTGAATAGGAAATCACACATAAAAATATAAAATAGTTCGAGTGAACAACTACTTTATATATAAACATCATAATTAAACTTTTAACGTATTCCGCTTATACATTAGCGTAGGGCAATTCAAGGGTTGGCAAGTTTTATTTCCGCATTCAGAATTTGTGCTACCGCCTGTCTGTATTTTATGGGATTAGTTGCCTTTTTTATGGCTTTATATATTTTCTGTGGGTTGGATGTAGATTGTGAAAAGAATTCCCAAAATCCCAACATTTTCATTTTAATAGGAGTGGGGCCAGATAAATACTCATCGTATTGCTGGTAAATAGTATCATGAAATTCTGAGAAAATCTGCCACCTGTTTTCTGGATATTCCGAAGTATTATTTTTGATCATATTGGGTAGAAATGGATCTGCAATCAATCCACGCCCAATCATAAAATGGTCCAGCGTGGGAAAACGTGCTGCAATGTTTTTAAAAGAAGCAACATTGGTAATGTCTCCATTGTAGTACAATTTATGTTTAGTGCCACTTAGGCATTTTTCAAACGCATCCAAATCTACCGGCCCTTTGTAGAGTTGCTTCCCTATTCTGGCGTGGATCGCAATATTTTTAAGAGGGTATTTGTCTAAAATAGTAAAGGCATCCAAGATTTCTTCAGGATGTTCATACCCCATCCGCATTTTCATTGAAACTATAATATCTGTTTCGTTATGTGCTTTTTGTAGAACATCATCAATTTTTGAAGGATTGCAGATCAGGCCAGAGCCCATTCCCGATTTAGCAACCATAGGATAAGGACACCCCAAATTCCAGTTCAATTCCTTATAGCCCAAACTTTGTACGTATTTGGCAACATAAAGAAACTCGTCCGCGTCATTGGTTATAATCTGTGGAATAACTTCCAGCGTGGTGTTGTTTTCGGGATTTATATCGTTTTGATACGATTGTTTTATTTTCAGTTTTCCATTCAACCTAATATAGGGCGCATAGAAAGTATCAATTCCACCAAAATAATGGTTGAAGGCATTGCGAAATCTGAAATCTGTGAACCCCTGCAGAGGAGATGATAGTAGGGTAATGGCCATCTTTTTGTTTAGGTGGGCAAAGATAGGGAATGAGGTGTTACGATTAGGGTTTTTAGGTTAAAGGTTATAGGGTGAAGATTAAGAGGTTGTCAGGTTAAAGTTATCAGGTTGCAAGGTTGAAGTTTTTCAGGTTGAAGGATTGGTTGAGGTTGTGTAGCTAGGACAACAATTTGATGCACAAATCCTTTCTGGCGTCTAATTACTTTTGTGGCAAGTGAAATGAATTAAGCTTGGTTTAATGAGTATTTTTGCCACCTCCATTATTTATAAGGAATTATGCAGCATTTAAAAGAAACCATAAAAAACAAAGACAAATCACAGCCAAAAGTTACGATGGTCCAAGCCTTTAAAACGATAATCTGGCCTAGACGAAATCTGGTCTTTATTGGCTTAATCCTGATAATTGTTAGAAGCTTGTCTGGATTGGTCCTTCCGTGGCAGAGCAAGGTGTTGCTAGATGATGTTGTTCCCAATAAAGATCTCTCACAACTTTATACTTTAATAGCAATAGTAATAAGTGCCATCACTATTCAGGCCTTCACTTCATTTTTGCTCACCCGCATTCTGAGCGTTCAGGCACAATATTTAATTAGTGAATTGAGATCGCAAGTACAGAAAAAAGTACTTTCCTTGCCTATTAGTTTTTTCGATAATACCAAATCAGGCGCGTTGGTTTCAAGGATTATGACCGATGTGGAAGGCGTTAGGAATCTTATCGGCACAGGCTTGGTGCAGTTGGTTGGCGGTTCCTTTACTGCCATTGTAACCTTGATTATTTTGATAAAATTAAATGCCTGGATGACTCTTTTTGTGCTGTTGCCCTTGTCTATATTTGGTTTGGTAGCGCTAAAAGCATTTAAATATATCCGTCCCATTTTTAGATCGCGCGGCAAGATTAATGCTGAGGTTACCGGACGGTTAACGGAAACTCTTGCGGGCGTGAGGGTTATTAAAGCGTTTAATGCCGAAGAACAAGAGAATATCGTTTTCGAGAAAGGAGTTGAAAAACTATACCAAAACGTAAAAAAGAGTTTAACAGCAACAGCGTTAATGACCAGCTCCTCCACGTTTCTTATTGGAGTAGCCACCACGGGAATTATGGGGATGGGAGGTTATTATATGATGATTGGCGAAATGACTACTGGAGATTTCCTATTCTTTACCCTAATCCTCGGATTTATGATTGCGCCCATTGTCCAAATGAGCAATATAGGAAGTCAACTTACCGAAGCATTAGCAGGTTTGGATAGGACAGAGGAGTTGATGAATATGACTGCGGAAGAGGATAATCAAGATAGAAATATTCAGTTGGAATCATTAATAGGCGACATAGAATTCAATAATGTTTCTTTTTCATACGAAGAAGGAAAACAGATTTTGCACAACATCAATTTTAAAGCGCCAGCGGGTTCTGTAACTGCTTTGGTGGGCAGTTCAGGTTCTGGGAAATCTACGTTAGCGGGGTTGTCTGCAACCTTTTTGACTCCGAAATCAGGGAAAGTCACTATTGATAATCAAGATCTGTCTCAGGTGAAGTTGAGCAGTTATAGACAATATCTGGGAGTTGTTTTACAAGATGAATTTTTGTTCGAAGGAACTATTCGCGAAAATATCATGTTCCCAAGACCGAATGCCACTGAGGAAGAATTACAAAATGCCGTAAACGCAGCTTATGTAAATGAATTTACCGATAGGTTTGATGATGGTCTAGAAACTTTAATTGGAGAAAGAGGTGTAAAACTATCTGGCGGACAAAGACAGCGTTTGGCTATTGCGCGGGCCATTTTAGCAAACCCTAAAATTATCATTCTTGACGAAGCCACCTCCAGTTTGGATACTCAGAGTGAAGCCTTAATCCAAAAGAGTTTAGCAGAGTTAATAAAGGATAGAACCACTATCGTTATAGCACACCGCTTGAGTACAATAAGAAAAGCAGACCAAATTTTAGTCATTGAAGCAGGACATATTGTAGAACGCGGCACCCACGACCAGTTGATTGCCAAAGAAGGCAGATATTTTGAATTGTACACCTACCAAGCGAAAATATAAAGAGTGGAGACTTAAGACAAGATAGAGTTGGGGTCGAGCTTTGCCAACAATCCTAATCGTAGTTTCAAAACCCTTACACTGCGCTCAGGAAAGGGTACAGTAAACCTCATTGTAGATAATTATTCTATTATTAACTTCAAATAGACCAAACTTAATCTTTATCGATGTCTGACCTAATTTATTTCCTTTCCAGTTAAATATTTCGTTAATTTTGTGATTGATCCAAAATCTTCGTTTTATCAGGAATTTAATTTACTATTTACTCATTTTATATAGTTATCTACAGTGCAGTTTGCTGCGTGCGGATAATAATGTTCAAAATGATCGGTTATTTCCCACTATGATTGTGAGCACAGATCAAAGTGCAATTGAGCATATAAAAAAAGCTCAGATCTTGATTGATTTAGGGGAATATGACAAGAGCATAACGTATTTAAATATTATATCCCAAAGATATCAAGGTGACAGCAAAGAAGTGGAAGCTAGATTATTGGGCGGTCTGGCACGTAATTATCTAAAACTTGGATTAAATACAAAAGCCATACAATTTTGGGAGGAGGCAATCAAAATCATTGAGGATTCGAATGATGATTTATATCTAAAGGCTGTCTTTCGAAATAATATGTCCTTGGCGTACCTAAATTTAAATGAACCTGAGAAAGCCCATAAAAATTTACTTCAATCCTTAGAAGATTATCCTCTAATTCAAACATATCAGAAACTTTCTGATTTGGTTTTGAACCGCGATAAGGATTTTGAAAAGTCAAACTTTTACCTAACGTCTGGATTGAAAGCTCTAAACGATCCCACTTCCGAATTTAAAATTTACATAGATAAAATATATTCAGATAAATTGAATTTGGCATATCTCACAGAGGGGTATGGGTATCACTATTATGTAAAGAATGACTTGGAAACTTCTTTACAAAAGTATCAGGAAGTTTTGGCACTTGCGGAAGACCTTAAGAGAGTGAATTTAATGATTGAAATGCTCAAAAAGCTTGGTTACCTCTATCAGGAGATGGGAAATCCTGAAAAATCAACACTCTATTTCGCAAAACATATTAAACTGAGTGATAGTTTAAGAATTATCATGAACAATAGTTTAAGCATTCCGGTGTATAATTTGGCCTCGGAAAATTTTCAACAGACAGAAGAGGAGAACTACTCAATATTTATCATTATTGGAGTTGCTTTTATTGGAATTGTTGCTTTTATCACACTTTATGCTATTCGTAAAAAGAACGAAAATATAGTTGAAGATATTTCTGAAAAAAATCCGAAACAAAACGATACCAATCTTTCTCAAAAAATAGAAGAGGAGCTTATGCAGAAGTTGCATGAATTTGAAAATTCGGATGAATTTTTAAATAAAGACATGTCGTTTTCAAGCTTGGTAACTTATTTGAATACCAATGAAAAATACCTCAGGCAGTTTTTGAAATGCAATTTGGACAAGGATTATAATACCTACATTAACGAACTTCGCATTCGTTATATCGTTGAAAAATTAAAAACAGATCCAGATTATTTACACTATAAAGTAATTTATTTGGCCAAAGAGAGTGGATTTTCCTCACACAGCAATTTTTCGTCCAACTTTAGACAATTTGTGGGGCAAACGCCTTCAGAATTTATCAATGGTTTAAAGAGGAGCAAAGAGTTTAAAAGGAAACAATAAAGTATTGACTTTAACGGAAATAAGTTCAATAAATAAAGCCGCCCTTTAGTGGGCGGCTCTAGATTTGGATCTAAGATTTATTCTTTTTATTTGACTAAGTCCTATTTTCCGGCAGGATAAATCGTCGCCCAATCATTTTTCATATCTACAATTGTCCAATTGTTTTTAGCTGCATCATTCAACCCCTTATCCAATTTTCCTATATGGGACGTTCTGTCATAAGCATACTCCCTTTCGGCATCTGTGTGATGAACGAACATTCCAAAGCGGGGGTAGCCAGTTGCAGATGTCGTCCATTCCAACATTTGGTAGTCACCGTCAGAATTCCCGGCGGCAAAGACAGGACGTTTTCCTATGAATTGGTGAATACCAATTGGTTTCCCATCATCATCATTGTTGAAAGTCAATTCTGCTATCTTCTTTATAACAGGTTTCCCATTTACAACTTCATATTTCATTTTACCTGAACTTCCAACTACCTGATAAGGCGGAATTCCGTAAGCCTCTTCTATCCAAGGTCTCATAAAATCTATTCCGCCACCAGAAACAATAAATGTTTTGTATCCATTATCCCGAAGAAATTTCAACAATTCCAACATAGGTTGGTAAATCATTTCGTTATAATGTTTTTTTGAAACGGGATGTGTTGCCGTTGCCATCCATTCTTTTACTGTTTTTTCAAAGGCTTCTGTGGTCATTCCTGTATGGGTTACAGCTAAAACCTCCAATAATCCGTCCACTCCGCTGGCCACTAAGGTTTTCACGTCATTTTCGAGTACAGCCTTAAAGGGCTGAGTAGTTTTCCATTCGGGATAGTTGGGTGCCATTGCTTTTATTTGGTCCATAGCGAACGCCAATTGAAAATACATGGGCTGTTCACTCCATAAAGTACCGTCATTATCAAAGGTTGCAATTCTATCTGCCACGGGAATAAACTCCGGACTTCCTTCTTTAGTAGTTTTGGAAACAAATTCTATAATTGCTTTTTTGGAAGCACTTTCATTCCACGAGGGTAAGGGATCTGTCAATGATATTTTCATCCTGCTCTGCGATTGGGCCAGAAAGGAAATGCTTAAAAAAAGCAGCATTGTGAATAGTAATTTGATCTTCATAATTTACCAGTTTTTAGGCCAAGGACCATAGTTCTACTTCAGATTGGAATAAGATTTTGTTAAATCGACTTTCAGGAATTGAATTATTTTTTAGGTTGTATTGGAAATTTTTTCATCAATTTTTTTACCTTTTTTGGAATACTCTTATCCCTCTTTTCTGGCTTTTCCTGTACAACCGATTGGATAACCCCTTGCCATAGTAGTTGTTTGGTGTCTTCATCATACATATCTACAACGAATGTTCCTTTCATATAATCGTCTTGGGAATAGGTTGTTGTAGCACCGCCCATGCCCATGCCCCAACCTCTACGGCCTCCGTAATTCATGCCGCCCACATAATTGGTGTAGGCAGTGGTACTGGTTTCGTTTTCAACCACTATATATAGAGTAATAGCCGCATCTCCATTGGTCTGTACCAATTGCAATCCACGATTTGCAAATTCAGATCTCAAAGCCTCCTGAATTCTTTTTTTATCAAAATCGGTCAATATTTTATCACTATCCTTTGCCCAACCCGCGAACGTATAAGTCTTGTATTTGGAAAAGTCTGTAGACTTGTCATAATCACTTGTTACCTGTGAAAAGGAAAGTTGTGACAATAGCATCATTGCTATAAGCACTCCGAATAATTTAATTGTTCGTTTCATCTTATTAATTTTTAGCTTGATTATTTATTAGTTTGATTTAAAACGTTTCTGATGCGGCTAGATAAAATCCAAAGGTCTTTTCTCCAAAGGCAAAATCCATCGCTAGGTTGGTTCTGGATTTTTTGTCTACCATTAATCTGGCGCCGAAACCATATCCTTGTTTTATGGATTCAAATAAGTTTAATGTTTGAATAGGATTGTTTGCGGTAGTGGCATTTGCAAATACAACTCCGCCCCACAATCCTCCACACTGTGATATTGGAAAACGATATTCGGCCTCTCCATAGACCATTTGGTTTCCCCTAAATCTTCCTTGTGCATAACCTCGTCCGCTTCTGCTTCTTTGATCGTAGGCAGTTGCGGGCAAAATGAGGTAGGGAACTTTCCCTTCGGTAGTAAATTCTCCCATTGCCCAAAATGAAATTAGATGCCTCGGATTTTTCTGTGATAAAGGATGAAAGCTTCGCCATTCCAAAGAAAGATAATTAGCAGACTTGTCACTACCCAAAAACTCTAAGGCGCTGTTCCAACCTAGCATTGCAAAATATCCGCTATAGGCATTAATCATATTGTCTCTAGTGTCATACACCAAGTTGATTCCCAAAGCAGAGGACACATATTTATTCTCATTGAATCCATAATGCTTAGAATATGCATAGTGGCTGGTTATTAAAGTGTCACCCGGATTCAAATTGAGTTTTTCATCCACAATTTTTGAATAACTATCTAAATAATAGCCAATGCCTATGTAGAAAGAACCTGCTATATTGTAAGAGGCCGATTGATGGAAACGAATAAAGTCGAATTTTAAAGGTTGTGCCAAAGTATCTATATCTGTCTCATGTCCACCAAGACCGAATTGAAAATCCAAAATCCCATTTTCGGGCGCATTGGTACCTAGACCATAGGTGGACTGCGAAAAAATTTGATATCGCCAATCTCCAGAAAGAAAGAACTTATTGTTTTTGGTATAGATATTATTTTTTAATAAAAAGAGCTGTTGATCTTTGGTGGTAAACTGTACACTTCCTGAAAAGATGGAATAACTGGTTTCTTCCCCAGATAGTTTAAATGCGTATTGACCGCCCACGCCAATCATAAACCCGATGGCAGGATTTGAGCCAATAGTAGGAATAAGTAGAAGGTCTCCTGGGGTATCATCGAAATCTTCTGAAATCTTTGCGGGCTTTTTTAGAGCTTTTCTAATCACATCGCCCAGGTCCCTTTGGGTACATAAAAAATCATTTAGTTGAGTTGAATCCTGTCCAAAAGCAAGATAGGGTAGAAGGAGGCCCAATATCAGGTAGATTGCTTTCATGGTACAGTATTTTGTGTGATAAAATTCAATAATTTATATGAATAATATTTTTTAGGTTGAATTACATTAATTGGATTTTGCATTCTGCTATTTAACCGTATATCCTTTTCCTTCCAGACAGGCCGTAAACGCTTTATTGAAATTTGCCATTAATCCCTTTTGTTGGGCAGATGCTTCTTGGTTGTTTTGTTGTTGTTCTCTTTGATCTCCTACTACCTTGGCTCTTCTCCCTCTAATACCTCCTGCAACTGCTCCAATGGCAGCACCTTTTCCGGTATCGCCAGCAATGGCACCAATAGCTGCCCCGGCGGCAGCTCCCCCCGCGGCACCTACGATTGCCGTACCATCAGGAGATTTATCAACTTGTTTAGCTTCTACTTTTGGTGGAGTAAGGGGATCCACTCCAGTTTGTTCCTTGGCCCATTTATAACATGCAGCTTCATCGGCATCCTGGGTGGCTTGGTTTTGATCTTTGGTGGGGAAAACATATAACCCAAGACCTGAGGCTAGAGTAGAAGAATTTGGCGTTTGAGCCGAAAGGACATAGGTAAAAGAAGAAAATGCGATCAGGGTATAAATAACTTTTTTCATGACTGTGTTTTTTAAATTTTGGAAAATTTTAGTTGCTATAGACGAAGTGATTAAGTTTTGATTTAATGGTTTTATTTTATAAAGTATTTGGGTCAACAAAAACATACCCAAGTTGGTCTAATGCATCAGCTTCATTATAAAATGTAAAGCTTTTGACTATTTTATCATTTTGAATTTGATAAATGGAATTTGCCCAGATAATAACGGACCCGCCATCATTTTTATAAGTAATATGAAGTTCGGCCCAATTGGAGATCCAATCGCCTTGATTATCTCCTGTAACAATAGTAATTGCCGCGTTTCTGGAACGAACATATTCTATTTTCTCATACAAAGTTTCCACATTGTGCTTCCAGTTACTTATAGCATCAGATTTTCCTATAGAATCTCCATAGGATGGACCTAGACCTAAATAATTTTCATCCAGTACAGAATCCATTGTATCATAGTCCAGATTTTCAACCGCATCAATATAGTTTTGGATTAGAGCTAAATTTTCTTTAGAATGGTCACTCCCAGATTCGCAGCCGATTAGGGCAAAGAGAGTTATTGTTAATATTATCAGTGTTTTTTTCATCATTTTTGAATTAAAAAGAAGTGAGTTTATTTATTATTTTACATTAATCGATTTATAATCAGCGAGTTTTGAGATAAGAATAATTTGGGTGAGATTTAAAAATTGAAGCCAACCCTAAGTACAATTCCGGAAGTATCCACGTCGTATAAAAATCTATCGTCTCCATTTCCATTATTATAATCCATTCCGATAATGCGGTACCCACCACTTACCTGGACCAGCTGCGAGATTCTATAACCTATATAAGCCTGCATTTGCCAGGCAAATTCAGATCCCAGACCGAAACCACCTATATCTCCACGTAACTGATATAGATATTTTGAGCCCTCGGCGTTGTGCAATCGTGCTACAATAATAGGATCCAACCAAGTTTTACTTGCTCGTTTACTTCGAAGAGAGACGCCATTTGGTAAATCTAAGGTTAGGTCTGCACGAGCTGTGAGAGTGTTTATTCGCCCACCAACTCCAAGGTCTAACCATGGTAAAACCTTTCTAAATCCACTAAATTCCCATGCAAACTGCTTGGCGTGTAAGGTGCCCTCTGTGATATCGCCTTTTATATCTACATCTTGTTTTAAGTTCATGTAGATTATATCCGTACTAACTACCCAATCTTTAGTATAGGCTTCACCATAAAGCATTCCTGCCATTTGTAAATGGTCGAAAATATCTCCAGAACTGGCGTCTATAGACACATCGGGTAAGTTGCCCACGCCAGACTCTCCGTTTAGATATGGGAACATCAGATAGGGTTCGATTAGGAAATTCCAAGAAGAACCCGAGCTGGTATAATCTTGAGTTTCGGTCTTTTCCTGCGCTAATCCGGTTGAGGATATTATGCAACAAAGAAGACATGAAATGATGCTAATGTTGATTTTTGGATTCATAAAATTAGGAGTTTAGGAATTTATTTTTATTCATATAGAACTTTTTAAAGTCCTCTGGTACGTCAATTGAATCTATTGTCCGTTTTTAAATAATTGTAAGGACCAATTAGTTTAATAGGTTATAAGCAAGTACATCTAGATGTATGATCCAAAAATAGTTACACAATTCTCGCTATATAAGTTTAATACCGTTACTTAACCGTTAAACATGAGCAATAGTGGCACTTGAAGAACGCCTTAATTTTCCGAAATGAAGAATTCCAATGTTAAAAAATTAAGTATATTTGATTAAGGTTGAGATTTCTAGGAATAATATGATTTTATTCTATATTATGATGTGTGATGTTGCTATAATTCTGATTAAGATGTCTTTGAAGTAGCATTTACGTAATGTGTTTAACCGATTGTGACCGATACTTATGCGGAATCTTAAAAAAATTTCTCAGAATGCCAATTCATGAAATAATCGCTCATGCCAATAAACCTTTCAGATAATAATGACTTTCCGAATTACTCTGATACAGAGGTGCTTAATGAATTAAATAAAATACTTTCTAGCGATCTATTCTCCCGATCTTCTGTATTATCCAATTTTTTAAAATTTATTGTAGAAGAAACTTTAAAAGGCAATACAGATAGCCTAAAAGAGTATATAATCGGCGTGAATGCCTTGGGAAAATCGGAAGATTTTAATCCACAAATCGATGCTATTGTAAGAATTCATGCGGGACGTCTACGAAGATTATTAAATGAATTTTATTCAACTTTTGGATCTTCTGACGACATAAGGATTGAAGTTGTAAAAGGAACTTATGTTCCCGTTTTTAGGGCAAATTTTGTTAAAACAACTCCTAATAACATTATAGTCCAGAGTAAGAATACTTCTTTTTCTCGAACTAAACTTACATTGGCAGTGCTTCCCTTCCGCAATTTGTGTCAAGATAATGATTATCAATTTTTTGTAGATGGATTTGGCGAAGATCTTACTAGAATTTTCAGTAACTATCAGGATATTGATGTTATCGCTCATCACTCGGCGCGCAAATACGCAGATGGCACTGAGGATATTAGAGTAATTGGTTCAGATTTAGGGGTACATTACCTTATTACCGGTTCAGTAAAACGTTCCTCAAAAGAGATAAGGGTTAATGTTATATTGATTAAGGCTCTAAACGGAAAACAGATTTGGTCGCAAACGTATTCAAACCCCTTAAACATAGAGAACCTTATGGACATACAAGATCAAATTATAGAAAATGTCTGTTCGGTATTAGGAGGCTATTATGGCCTTATAATTCATGAAAATTCTAGATCGCGGGAGGAATCATTAAGTTTAGATTCATTTGATGCAGCACTGTGGAATTATTATTTCCATATGAATTATTCCGAAGTAACTTATTTAAAAACTCGAGCGGCTCTTGAAAGAGCAATAGAAAACGATCCAAATTTTGCTACTGGCCTGGCTATGTTGGCAGAGCTATATGTTTTGGGAGAAAGCATAGGATATCCCACGGTGAAAGAGCCGGTTAAATTGGCGCTTGAGCTAACTAAAAAAGCATTAAAGATAGACCCAAAATGCCAACATGCAAATCATGAATATGGTTGGCTCAATGTTTATTTACAAAATAAGGATGAAGCGGTCAAGGCCCTTGAATATGCTTTATCTTTAAATCCCAATTCGGTATCCCTGATGGGTGGAATTGGATTTAATCTAGTTTGTGCAGGAGAATATAACGGCGAAGTATTGCTTACTAAATCTTTACGTCTTAACCCACATTGCCCTTGGTATTATTACTTTGGGTTTTTCTTGATCTATTACCAAAGACACGATTTCGAAAGAGCACTTATTTATGCCAATAAAATTGAAACCGTGGATGTTTATTTGGATCCTTTAACCAAGGCAGCTGCAAAGGCCCAACTGGGAATGCATGATGAGGCTCAGATAGATGTAAGTCTGCTGAATAATAAGTTTTCAGCTATTTTAAAGAAACTACACCCCACAATAGATGCATTTTTACTAGATAAAACATTAGTTATGGAGTTTATTGAAGGCGCTAAAAAAGTAGGGGTCAATATTGACTGACCAACTATATCTTGAAATCATTTCATCTTCAAAACAGGAGATGAATTCCATAGTCTGGATTTCTTCCAATACAATAGATTAAGTTTTCCTTTTGCCTATAAAATGGCTGTGAACCTTATAGGTCGATAATGTCAATACTTCAATGATACTTGCTAAAAATTTAATTATATTTGATCTAGTGTTAAAAGATAGTTATAAGAAGATTATATCCTATCCTTCTGTTCATTTTTTTGATTCATGTTAAATAGTAAAACTAAAGTTATCAAGACAGAATAGTGGACTGTATTAATCAATTTAATATTATAGAAAATAGATTTTTCTACTATTCAATTTCTAAATACCATGTCAAATAACTCGTTAGAAAATTCTCCGGCCCCGCAATCCTCTAAAAAGGAGATTCTCGACGAGTTAGATACGGTGTTATCAAGTGATTTATTCTCCCGATCTACTGTCCTTTCCAATTTTATAAAATTTATTGTCGAGGAAACTTTGGCAGGAAACACAGAAAGCCTCAAAGAATATACAATTGCAGTAAATGCTCTTGGAAAACAGGACGATTTTAATCCCCAAATAGATGCTATCGTCAGAATTCATGCTGGACGCCTACGTCGGTTATTAAATGAATATTACAATGGACCGGGAATAAATAATCCGATAAGAATTGAAGTGGTTAAAGGTACTTACGTTCCTGTTTTTCGTTCGCAAACCATTAAAAAGTATTCAGCCGAGATTAAAGAAACGAAGGAACCTATTTTATATTCCCGTTCAAAACTTACCCTTGCTGTTTTGCCATTCCGCAATTTATGTCCTAATAATGAATTTGAATTTTTTGTAGATGGTTTTGGGGAAGATCTCACTATCAGTTTTAGCAATTATCAAGGTATTGATGTTATAGCTCATCACTCTACTCGCAAATATGCCAATGCTGTAGAGGATATCCGTGTTATTGGAACGGATTTAGGAGTGCATTACTTTATCACAGGATCTGTGAAGCGAACATCAACAGAGATAAGGGTTAATGTTGCATTGATAAAAGCTATAAATGGCATGCAGATTTGGTCCCAAAGTTATATCAACCCATTAAATATTGATAATCTTATAGATATTCAAGATAAAATTATTGAGAATATATGTTCGCTTCTGGGAGGATATTATGGGTTTATAATTCAAGAGAAGGCTCAATCTATCAAAGAACCCTCAAATTTGGATTCTTTTGATGCCGCTTTGTGGAATTATTACTTCCACATGAATTACTCCGAAGAAACATATCTTAAAACCAGATATGCACTGGAAAAGGCAATTGATGGAGATCCAAATTTCGTTACGGGGCTGGCCATGTTGGCAGAGTTATATGTCTTAGCCTTCACACTTGGCTATCCAACTGTAGAAAATCCGGTAATGGTATCTCTCGACCTTACCAAAAGGGCTATAAAGTTAGATCCATTCAATCAAAGAGCTTATCAAGAATATGCTTGGACCCTTCTTCATCTAAAAAGAAAGGAAGAAGCTATACAGGCCATGGAGCAATGTTTAGCCATAAACCCTGCTTCAGTTTCCGCTATGGGAGCGGTGGGATTTGGTATGGCGTGTGCCGGCGAGTATGATCAGGCATTGGTATTACTAACAAGATCTCTAAATTTTAACCCCCATTGTCCATGGTGGTTCTATTTGGGCTTTTTCTGTATCTATTATCATAAACAGGATTACCCCATGGCCTTGGAATACGCCAATAAAATTGAAACCGTTGATGCTTATCTAGACCCATTGACGAAAGCGGTTTCTAAAGCCCAACTTGGAATGTTATCCGAGGCGCAAAAGGATGTCAAAAAATTACATGAAAACTTTCCAGAAATTGTTGGCAATCTTCCCGAGACTATAAGTTCCTTTTTGTTGGATAATTCGTTGGTATCCGAAATTCTTTTAGGCGCAAAAAAAGCTGGGTTAAAGTTCGATTAGGTTGGTTCCTAAATCTATTCAATATCTTCAACGCTTATTCAATGGATCTTACTTTGTTAAGTTCCAATTCATTGATCTCCAGTATTTAATATAGGTTAACTCACATTCTTTTAACCGTTAAGTAACCGTGTAATACTTACATGCGGTCTTCTATTGCAATACTTTTACTTCAAATAAACATTTATTAGAAGGATCTGTGATGAACAAAAACATCGTTTCTATCGTTCAGATGTTTCCAGATTTTGAAGAGAAAATCGATTTCCTATTTCAAACTGATGAAAACTTCCGAGATCTATGTTCAGACCATATTTTATGTGCTGGCATGGTGCATGAAATGAAAAATAGATTGAGTAAAAACACAGCAGAAATTGATGAATACCAAGACCTCCAACAAAAATTACAGGAGGAAATTCTCCAGATGATTCTAAAAAATAAAAACAATCCTTGATGCTATTTAAATCTATTAAACAATTTAATCACTAATCCTTAAATCAACTATTATGAAAAATGTAATTTTTATCCTAACCCTAGTTTTTCTTACCCTTTCTTCTTCAATAATGGCACAGAGCAATAAAGAAGAGATTGATATGGACCAAGCCCTTTTTGGCATGGAAAAGAAAGCCGCCGTCGCAGAATTCATTCAACTTGACGGAAGCAAAAGCGATATATTCTGGAATATCTACGATGAATATGAAACCAAAAGAAAAGATTTGGGAAGACGACGCATGTCTTTATTAAACTCTTACGTAGATTCTTATGATTCCTTGGATGATGCATCTACCGGCAGAATTCTGAAGGAAATGATAAACCTTCAAACCAGCAACGATAAGTTAATGAACACCTATGCTAAAAAGATAGAAAAAAAGGTGGACGTTAAAACTGCCGCTCAGTTTTATCAAATTGAAGGGTATGTTCTAAGTAAAATACGAACTGCCATTATGGAGAATATTCCTGTAATAGGCGAATGGAGCGATAATTAAAAAATAGCTAGTGCGAAGTAGACATAAGACATCTAGGACAAAGCGATTTAACAACGGCTTTATCTAAGATTCGAAATAGAAATATGGGGATATTGAAGTTTGAAACGTCTTATGTCTCTCAACCTAGTTGGGCAAAATAAATTCAAATTAATACTAATTATTGTTTTTCACATTCACTTTTATAGTGTTGAAATCCAAAACCTTAATCTCAAAGTTAATTTAATTTAAAAAAGAAATATCATGGAACTAAAATATAAACTGACTTTTTACATATGCCTGCTTTCATTCATGGTAATGACTAGTCAAAACACCCAAGAGCAGGAAACTGCCAAATCGATCAAGGAGATCAAAGAAAAATTCAACACAGATGTGCCTGAGGATATATTGACGCCTGATGTTGTAGAGACGCGCATTGGAACCCTAAAATTCTTTGATGGTTTGCCGTCAGAAGAAACAACACAAAAAGTATATGACAATCTCGATTTTATGCGAGGGGTTGAAACGTTTTTAAATGGAATTCCGGCCACTTCAGTGGAAGGGCTTCGATTAGGCCTTCAGGATGTTGGCGCAAAAAAATCAAACCAAGTAGCCATTTTTGAAGATTTGCTGAATTCAAATGCCTTTTTTCTCACCGGCAATACCAGCACCATTTACGCCCTTGCTATGCTAGATCTCAAGGAAAACGGACCCACTGTTGTTGAAGTTCCAGCAGGTTCAGGCCCAGGCACGGTCAATGATGCCTTTTTTAGATTCGTGATAGATATGGGCGGGCCTGGACCCGATCGTGGAAAAGGAGGAAAGTACTTAATTCTTCCTCCAGATTATAAAGGAGAAACTCCTGAAGGTTATTTTGTTGGAAAATCTACCAGTTATATAAACTTGCTGGTACTTCGCGGTTTTTTAGTCAATGGCAAAACCGATGCATCATCCAAAATGTACCGCGATGGCTTAAAAATTTATCCACTTAAGGATAAGGATAAACAGCCAACCATGGAGTTTATCAATGTATCAGGAAAAGTTTTTAACACCATTCACGCCAACAATTTTCATTTTTATGAAGAATTGAATGACGTTATTCAGCGCGAGCCCGTTCCATTTTTAGACCCGGAATTAAGAGGACTCTTTGCCAGTATTGGCATTGAAAAAGGAAAGCCTTTTAATCCTGACAATAGAATGAAGGGTATTTTAACAGATGCCGTAGCAGTAGGTAATGCCACCGCCAGGGCTATTCTTTTTAAATCCAGGGATAAACAGGCCGCTATTTTTAAAACCGGGCATTGGGAAGCAGGTTTTATGGGAGGAAATTATGAGTGGTTAAAAGACGATGGAAATGGGGGACGTTATTTGGACGCAAGAACGAGATATTTTTACGGAGCTACCGTAAACACACCTGCCATGGTTTTAAAAATGGTTGGATTAGGCTCTCAATATGCTTATGGCATGGTTGATTCGAAAGGGAATTACTTGGACGGAAATAAAAATTATACTCTAAATATTCCTGCCAATGCGCCTGCAAAAGAATTTTGGTCCATTGTGATGTATGACCCACAAACGCGTTCCATGTTGCAGACCGATCAGGAGTTTCCAAGTATAAGCAGTCAGAGAACGCCACTTGTAAATAATGAAGATGGCTCAATCACCATATATGTGGGACCAAAAAACAATGCGCCTAAAGGGAAAGAAGCCAATTGGTTACAATCTAGGGCTGGGAAAGGGTTTTTTGTGGCCTTTAGATTATACGGTCCCCTTGAACCTTGGTTTAACCAAACATGGATTCCAGGGGATTTTGAGCTGCAAAAATAATTGAATTGAAAAAAATGTTTAGTGCTACTTTATTATAACCACAAAAGCAATACAAAATTAGCTTAATCATCTTGATCATTAATTTTTACAAAACATCAGAGAGCATACGCTTTCTATCAAAAATCAATCATGAAAAAAACTTATATCATCCTCGTCACGACTGTGCTCGCAATGCTCTTTGCAACCTCTTGTAAGGAATACACAGATAAAAACAAAACAGTAGCTTCCACAGAGTTGTCTTTAGATTCCATAACCGAAATCACCAAAGAAGCCTATATCTATGGCTATCCAATAGTTGACAACTACCGTATTCAATACGATTATTTTGAAGACAGTACCAATTCAGAATTTAAAGCACCATGGAATCATGTGGCAAATATCGCCCGTGTGTATACGCCTAAGGATGTCGCTGTGCAGTCACCTAATTCAGATACGCCATATTCATTTGTGGGGTTTGATTTACGTGCAGAGCCTATTGTGATAACCACACCCGAAATTGAGAAAGATCGTTATTTTATGATCCAATTTATTGACGCCTATACCCATAATTTTGATTATGTCGGCTCACGTACTACGGGCAATAAGGCAGCGAAGTATATGGTTGCAGGACCTAGCTGGAAGGGAGAAACTCCGGAAGGCATAGACAAAGTTATAAAATCTGAGACGCAGTTTGTAATGGCATTCTACAGAACCCAACTTTTTAATCCCGGAGATATTGATAATGTAAAGAAAATTCAAGCGCAGTTTAAAGCAGAGCCTCTATCTTCTTATCTGGGGACAGAGCCAGTGAAGGTTGATAAAATTGATTTTTTAAAACCTATATCTCAAGAAGAGCAAAAATCCTCATTGGAATTCTTCAAGGAGTTGAATTTCGCTTTGCAGTTTACACCACCCAATGCTACTGAAACAGAATTGATGTCTCGTTTCGCCAAAATTGGAGTGGGTGCCGGCAAAGATTTTGACGTCCAAAAACTATCTCCAGAAGTAAAAGCCGCTATGGAAAAAGGAATTCAGGAAGCTTGGACAGAATTTGCAGAGCTCAAGAAAAAATTTGATTCCGGTGAGGTTACTTCAGGAGACATATTTGGAACTCGTGAGTTTTTAAAAAATAATTATCTCTATAGAATGGCTGGTGACGTAATCGGGATTTTTGGGAATTCAAAAGAGGAAGCCATGTATCCTTTTTACGGCGTGGATGCGGATGGCAATCCACTGGATGGAACTACAAATAAATACACTTTGCATTTTGACAAAGGAGAATTACCACCTGTTAATGCATTTTGGTCCCTTACGATGTACAAAATGCCACAAAGTTTATTGGTTGATAATCCAATCAATCGGTATTTATTGAATTCACCAATGATTCCAAATTTTGTAAAAGATAAGGATGGCGGTATTACGCTTTATGTTCAAAGTGAATCTCCTGGTAAAGCGAAGGAAGCGAATTGGTTACCTGCGCCAAAAGGTCCATTTATTATTGTGATGAGATTGTATTGGCCAAAAGAAGCAGCGTTGGATGGCTCTTGGAAAAATCCACCGTTGGAACTGGTTAAGAGTTAATTTAAGTATTTGTTAAGGACTAGAAAACTCTATTATTATGAAAAATCTTCAATTATTTATCGCATTCTTTTTGATCACCAGTTTTACTTTTGGTCAAGAAAAGGAAGACAGCCCCGCAGCGGGTGGCGACTTGGCGGCTAAGATTCAAAACCCGATCGCAAACCTTATCAGTGTTCCGTTCCAAAATAATACAGATTTTGGAATTGGCCCAGACGATCGCGTTCGAAATACCTTAAACATTCAGCCCGTCATACCATTTTCATTGGGCGAATCTCTCAACTTAATTACTAGAACTATTATCCCCATTTTATCTCAACCCACTTTTCCCGGAGAAAGTGAATTTGGATTAGGGGATATCAGTTTAAGTTTATTCCTCACACCTTCAAAACCTGGGAAAATTATTTATGGTGGAGGTGTGGCCTTAGGTCTTCCTACTGCTACAGATCAAGCTCTTGGCTCAGAAAAATGGACCGCTGGGCCTTCTATAGTTGTTCTATATCAACCCAAAGGGTGGACAGTGGGAACATTGATTCAAAATTCCTGGTCCTATGCCGGATCAGATAGTCGAGGAGATGTTAATTTCTTTTATTCCCAAATTTTTATAACCAAAAATTTACCGAAAGGATGGTATGTAAATACGGCGCCAATTATTACGGCCAACTGGGAAGCGCCTTCAAGTGAGCAATGGACAGTGCCCTTGGGAGCAGGGGTGGGAAAATTATTCCGCTTAGGAAAACTACCTATCAATGCCCAAGCAGGATATTACTTTAATGTGGAAAAACCAACGGGTGCCGCAGATTCACAATTGAGAGTGCAGGCAACTTTACTGTTTCCAAAATAAAAGTGTAAAGAGTTGTAGAGTTCGAAGTGGTTGCAATGAAATAAATAGGAAGAATATGAAGTGGTATGCGGTGATAGTGAAGCGAATTTTGAAAGGGGTCATTTTATTTCTGATACCCGTAATGCTCGTTCTTATCTTACTGAAAAAAGCAATAGTACTTGTGCAAAATCTTATTCAACCTTTAAAAGATGTACTGCCTGAAAATAGAATTTTTGGGATTGGCATGATTACGTTTTTGACTCTTATAATTATTATGACGATCTGTTATTTAGCTGGGTGGAGAGCGGAAAAAAAAGGCTTAAAATCTTTTCTTCCGTTCGTTGAAGAACACATTCTTGTTCTTATTCCTGGATATACGTTGCTCAAATCTAGTGCAGATGAAGCTATTGGAGACAGGTCCGATCATTGGAAAGCAGTGATAGCGGGAGAGGAGGAAGATTTTAAGTTTGGAATTGAAGTGGAACAGAATCCTGAAGGGTTTAGCACTGTATTTTTTCCTGAGCCGCCAGATGCAAAATCTGGAGAAATAAGATTGATCCATTCCTCTAAACTCATCCCCATAAATATGCCTGCAAGTAAATTGATCGCCATTGCTAGAAAATATGGCCACGGATCTGCCACGTTAACCGGGTATTTAAAAGCCTTGAGCGATAAAAAATTGGTTTAGTTCACAATCGAAAGGTTTTAAGTAAGCGCTTTACTGTTTTAATTTATAAATAATCTATTACGATCGAATTATAATGCTAAATAACTAATTAAAATAATATAAAAGAAAATGAAAAGATCTGTCCAATTATTATTAAGTATATCGCTGATACTAGCGTTCACTGCATGTTCCAGCGTAAAAGTATTAAGCTCCTGGAAAGCGGATGACGTAAGCACTGTAAAGGACGATAACTTTATTGTTATTGCAAGAACAGCCAATACTTCGGGCCGAATTGCTTTCGAAAATGAAATTGTAAAACAGTTGTCTGAAATGGGAATGAAAGCAACAGCCAGTTTTACCAGGTTCCCTCACATCAATCCAGATCAAAAAGTTTCTGAAGAAAAGAGGAATGAAATCATCAACATTTTAAAAGATGAAGGGTATAATGCGGTTGTATTGACTGTAATAAAGGATGTGCAAAATCTGACAAAAACTACCCAAGACGGCGGATATTATGCGGGAGGTACTACCTATGGCTACTATCCAAGTTATTATGGTGGATTTTATAATTACTACCATAACCCCATGTCATATTCTACAATAGGAACCTATGTGCCCGGAACCACAACAACCCGAACCTCAAAAAACTATGTATTGGAAACTGTAATCTACGATCTAGATGAAGCAACCGACAAACAATTGATTGCCGTGGTAACTTCTAAAATTGAAGATCCCGAAAACGTTTCCTCGGCAGCCGCGCAGTATGTTAAGGCAATTACTAAAAGTTTAAAGGAAAATTAAAACAAGTCGTATATATAAATGATCAATATTAAAAACATACTTGTAATTGTTCTATTGCTACTAGGGCTCAATGCCCAGTCTCAGGTGTTGCTGTCAATATTATTTGGTGATAAACTCAACTCCGACGGCCTTGAATTTGGATTGGAAGGAGGATTTAATTTTTCTGACATTTCAGAGCTTGAAGCAGATAAAGACCTGTCTTCCTTTAATATCGGATTCTACTTCGACATTAGGTTAAAAAATCAATGGAATCTTTATACAGGAGTATTAGTGAAAGCGAAAATGGGTGCTGACGAATTATCTCCCAATGATTTGGAATTTCTTGAGATAGCTCCAAATCCGGAGGAAGGTACCTATAGCCAAAAGATCAATTATTTTGTAGTACCCATCTTGATCAAATATAATTTTAAAAATAGAATTTACTTGGAAGCTGGACCTCAAGCCAGTCTGATGCATAAAGCGTGGGTAGAATATAATTCGGAAATTGGAGATATAACCACCAGAATAAGATATTCCAATAAGGATAAAATTAATCCTATTGATGCTGGATTTACAGTTGGAACTGGATATAAAATAATGCCCAACACAGGAATGACAATAGGCGTAAAATATTATTACGGATTAACCAATGTATATAAAAACGCTACCGGAACCAACAACAGCTCTTGGTTCTTAAAATTAAATATTCCTATAGGCGCCTCAAAAAACGAGAAAGATAAAACTCTATAAGAAAAATCAATGTAAATAGAAATGAAAAGAATTTACCTAATAATATTTGCTACTGTATGGTGTTTTCACAAGGCGAATGCGCAGTATCCAACTACCAAAGTGAAGGAGATTCATGAAGCCTATACCGATAGTCTTAAACAGGTGAAATATGACAACGTCTTTCCGTTACTTGGTCAGAAAGCTTATAGTAAAGGATTTGACATGGCCTATCCAACAGGGATAATGGTTAATTATGTGTACGTAAAGCAAGGGTTGATTATTGATAACATGCGCTTGGGCCTTCAAACGGATAATATAGATTTACCCCTTACGGGCGTAGATTTTATTGAATTTGGTGATAATTACACTACCGCAAGCACAGTGTTAATTCGCCCTGATCTTTGGATATTGCCTTTTTTAAATGTTTACGGTCTTTTTGGGCGCGGAAACTCTACAACGGAAGTAAACTTAAAATTTCCCATAGAACTACAGTCAATAGTGGAACAAAGCTTAAGTTCAAATGGATTTGGCGCAACTGTAGGTGGCGGGATAGGGCCTGTGTGGTTGGCATTGGATGGAAATATTACCTGGAACAAGCCAGAACTATTAGATAAAGCTGTAGAAGTAAAAACATTTGGGGCACGTTTGGGCCATAATTTTGTATTTAAAAACAAACCCTATCGAAATATTGGTATATGGATAGGAGCAATGAATGTTACAATGGGTTCGAATACCTTAGGGGAGATTAAACTTATCGACGCGCTTCCTCAGGAAACTTGGGTTAGGGCAGATCAAATAGTTGCCAATTATAACGACTGGTATAATAACGTAGCAACAATTGCGGAAAAACGTATTGCCGATCAAACTCTGGGACCTTTAGTTGAAGCTATAGATGCCGCAGATGGTTCGACCGTAATAAGATATGGGATTGATAAGAGACCAAAGGAAGAATGGAACGGCATTATTGGAGGACAATTTCAACTTAATAAAAATTGGATTTTTAGAGCAGAAGGTGGAATACTTGGAGACCGTAAATCATTATTGCTGTCGGCAAATTGGAGAATATTACTATAATTTCAAAAACGATAGTTGCTTGCTAAATTTTAATACAAACAGCATTTTTTAAATAATTTAAATAAAAAGATATGAAATTACTTTTACGTATCACCATTCTTATAATTTGTGTATTTACATTTTTGAACGCTCTGGTTTTTGTTGGCATGGCGGTTCATCGTAGCATACATGCATATGTATTAGTCTTTAGTGGAAGAATTGACGAGCGTCCGGGTATAGATTTGGCAGAGGCATTGGACGGATTTTTACTCGCCATGGTATTTATCATTTTCGCAATTGGAATTGGTAAATTATTTGTTCCAGAGAGTAAATTACTTAAGAATATTCAGTTAAGTTGGTTGAACCCAAAGAGTTTTTCTGATCTTAAAGCTATTCTTTGGGAAGCTGTCCTTACAACGTTAGTTGTGCTTTTTGGCACGGCAATTTTTCACGAATTAGATAATCTTTCATGGAACCTATTAGTTATTCCCGCTGCAATTCTTTTAATCGCCATTGCTTTAAGAATGATGAAAAGTGCACATTAAAAGACCAACGTTGTTATGATTAAAGCATTTAGACTTTAAAGAATTAGACTATCTTTAAGTGAAGGTTTAACTAATAATTTTCTAATCATGAGGATCATAATAGTTCTGTTCGCCGTTTATATGTTGAGTTGTCAGTTTTTATTTTCCCAAGAAGAAAAACCTAAAAACCCAATTCTCACAGATCAATTTATTATTAATGCTGGTCTGTTCAGTTCTTTAAACCAAGTAAAGGTTAGTGCCAACGGTGCCAGTGTAGATAGGGAATCTCATAATATAGATTTTGATGAGCATTTTAATATTGACGATTACCACAATACTTTTTCAGCCAATTTTACATGGCGTTTTACTAAAAACTGGAATTTATCGGCGGATTATTTTAGGATAAAACGTGGAAATCAAGTAGTCTTAAAAGAAGATATTGAATGGGAAGATGTTACTTTTAAAAAAGGAACTGGGGTGGAAGGTGGCTTCGGTTTTTCCTTGTATCGCGCCTTTATTGGTCGTGTAATTGCCAGAGGCCAGCATTATGAAATTGGAGGTGGAATAGGGGCGCATATTGTTACCATTTCACCATTTATTGTAGGGCAAGCTTATATAAATGAAAGGGATTTCGAATTTAAACGCCATGAGGTTAGCAGCACTTTGCCTTTACCAAATATTGGACTTTGGTTTATTTATGCGCCCACTCAAAAATTGTCCTTCTCTGCCAAAATCGATTGGTTTAGTTTAAAAGTAGATAATGTTTCAGGTCATTTATGGGATATTGCGCCTACAATAAATTATCAGGTCTTCAGAAATGTCGGACTTAGTGCTGGATATAAATTTTTAAATATTGGTGTAGATGTAGACAAGGAAAAATGGAATGGAAGTGTTGATCTTCAGTTCCAGGGACCTTCCTTAAGTCTTTTCGGAAATTTTTGATAATTCATTTTCCCACTGGGCAGTAATAAAACAGATAGTTAGGCAAATCCTTCAAATAATCAATTAATCTAAAGATCCTTGAACGGCGTCGATAAAGGCTTGCCTACGTGTGGTTAAATTTTCTGAACTTGCTCTGGGCCATGCTGCAGTTTGAACAATTACAAGATCTCTAGTAGGATCTATATAAATCATCTGTCCAAAAATTCCTACAGCGGCGTAGCTTCCATTTGCAGAACGCCACCATAAATAGCCATATCCCCCACCTTGATCGTTGGTGGCATACAGAGGAGAGGTAGCATCTTTCAACCATTCTTCGGAAAGGAGACTTTTATCTCCAACTTTACCATTGTTTAGCATTAATGTTCCCAATCGCGCATAATCTCTTAAACTCGCCGAAAGACCGCTTCCGCCTATGTTAAGATTGCTGCACTCATCCGCCAACCAAAATGCACAATTTTCCATACCCATAGGGATCCAAATTTTTTCCGAAAGATATTCAGCCAGACTTTTACCAGTAGCTTTCTGTATCAAAATGCCCACTAGGTCCGTTTCACCAGTACTGTAATTCCATGTTGTTCCAGGTTCATGAATAAACTTTAAAGGTTTCATATAGGACATGATATGCGATTCTGTACCTTGGCAGGGCGCTTTGTACATTTGGGCTACATCAGAATTTGGATCTTCATAATCTTCGTTCCAAGCAATTCCCGAAGTCATTGTCAATAATTGACGCACGGTTACCTTTCCATAATCATATCCTTTTAATTCTGGAATATATTTTTGTAATGCGTCATCCAAAGATTCAATATCGCCTTCTTTTAAAGCTACTCCCAGCAGCATGGAGGATATAGATTTCGCTACAGAGAATGAAGTCCATAGAGTTTTGTGATCTACTTCTTCTGCATATTTTTCCAATCTTATCTTGTTGTTCTTCAAAACAATTAAACCCTTAACATGATTATCCTTCATATACGAATCCAGAGTAGTGTGGTCCTCCCACTTGGGGATGATATTTGTACCTAGCTCCAACGAAGCAACATCTGCACTGTTAGCAATTTGAATACTTGGAAATATCTCCTGCATAATCGGGAAACGTCTATTCTTTTCCGCTTGTGACCAAAAGAGCAGACTTTCAAGTTTTTGACCCATTGTTTCACCTGGAATAGCGGCTCTTTCCTCATTTACCTCTTTATTTTCAAGAGTAAGACAGTCCTGAGCGTTTAAATTGAACGTTCCAAGAATTAAAAGAAGAAAAACTAGAATGGTTTTTATAGGACTCATTATGACAACTTTTAAAAAGATTATTTCCTTGCAAAGATAGCTACTCTATTTTTGGAATCTTACGGAATATTGTAGAAGACCTATATAAGAGAATAGCTTGACCTTAAAGGAAATTGTAGAACAGCAATTAAAGAAGTTTCAAGTTGAAATTTGTAGGATGTTTCTAGAAATTTGATTCCGAAGTATAGATGAACAAAAGAAATAACTTTAAAATTTTTAATAACTACCTTAGCAGCCGAATTTCTTTGCTCAATGTGGAGAAAATAAATTAGAAGATTTATAAAAATTGAAATTAATTTTAAACTTGTTTATTAATAAATGGTGTACTAAAGTTGTTACTTTTGTAATCTTTTCAAATTTGCAAGTAAAATAATGTATTAAATTAAGTGTTAGATTTTTTAAGAAATCCCACTTTTAAAAGTTTAGTCGGACAAAACTGATTTATATTGACTTTCTTTAATGGATATGCCGAAAAATTTTAACAACGAATCTGAGTTCAATTCTTTCACATTGTGTTTTGATGCCGAGCAGGCATCTATCTACGCGGCTCATAAAATTGCGGAACTTATCCGTCAGCATCAAAAGAAGGGAAAATCCGCCATTTTGGGTATGGCAACTGGGAATACCCCGAAAATGGTTTATCAAGAATTGGTTCGTTTACATAAAAATGAAGGATTAAGTTTCCATAATGTCATTAGCTTTAATCTTGATGAATATTACCCCATAGGCCCAAAGCATAACCAGAGCTATACTTATTTTATGAGTCAATACTTATTTGATCATATAGATATCAAACCTTCGAATATTTACATCCCAAATACCGATTGGTCCGAAGATCGTATCCAGCAATACTGTGAAGACTATGAAGGAAAAATTATGAACTATGGCGGGGTTGACCTACAATTACTGGGTATTGGTCGCAATGGCCACATAGGTTTCAACGAACCCGGTTCCAGTTTTGAATCAACTACACGTTTGGTCAATTTGCATTCGTTGACAAGAGAAGATGCCAAAGCAGATTTTGGGACTCTTGAAGATGTTCCTCATCAAGCCATTAGCATTGGGATACAGACCATTATTCAAGCTAAAAAAATTCTACTACTTGCCTTGGGTGAAAGGAAGTCTGAAATCATCAGTAAAGCCCTTAAAGGTGAAATATCAACAGATGTACCGGCGTCTATCCTCCAAAGAATCCCTCAGGTAGAATATATCCTAGATAGGGATGCAGCAGCTTTGATTGGAAAATAGAAAGTTTTGAGATTTTTACAAATGTATTGTTCCAATTCGGACCGAATCGGAATATTTCTTATTCATGAAATCTCACTATTTATCTATTGTTTTCCGGCTCGGCAACCCTTTAATCGTTATTATTTCTGCGGACCAATCCGTCAGATTAACCTTCATTTTAGGCATAGCTTTAAAAAACCTAATTTTACTTTCAATAAATTTAGTTGCATTTTTTATAAAATATAAAATCCAGCCTGTTCAATTTAGTATTCCAATTTAACTTCTGAAAAAACCCTCCGGCTTCTAGTCTTCAGATTGAAATGGAGTTTTATAAAAGAAAACATATAACAGGTTTAATAAGTTATTTCTATGAAGGTTTTAATAATAGAGGATGATCCTACGCTAAACAAAAATATCAGTGACGCATTAGCGGCGGAAAATATTATGTCGGAAAGTGTTTTTGATGGCCAGCTGGCAGAAAGGATTTTGAGAAAAGATTCCTTTGATTGTATTATTATGGATATTAATTTACCAGGGAAAAGTGGATTTGACCTGTGTCGAAATTTCAGAACGTTCAACGTTGAAACGCCCATTTTGATGCTTACCGCTTTTAGTGAACTGGAGGATAAAGTTAAGGGATATGACTGTGGCGCCGATGATTATTTGACCAAACCATTCTTTATGCGCGAATTTATTTTGCGTGTCAATTCCCTTATAAAAAGGAGTAATAGATCTGATTCTTCTCAAAATAATGTAATAACGGCAGATGATATTATCATTAACCTAGCACAAAAGAATGTTACCCGTCAAGGAAAGGAAATTGCGCTGACCCCTCGAGAATTTCAAATTTTGCTAATTCTGTGTCAAAATAAAGGTGAAATGATTTCAAAAAATAAATTGATGGAAGAAATTTGGGGTACGTCATTTGACACCAATACAAACACAATCGAAGTGTATATCAATTTTTTAAGGAATAAAATCGACAAACCTTTTGGTAAAAGCAGTATTAAAACCAAGATTGGTTATGGTTATTATTTTGATTAGACTGATTCGGCAGTTTAATTAGAAATCTCTTTGATTAAATAACATTGAAAATCTTTAACTAAGCACCTAGTTAATTTATTAGATGAAAATACGCGATAAAATTCTTATTTATTTCTCGAGTACGGTTATAGTCCTTGCGGCTATTTCATTTTCATTGGTTTACATACTTTTCTCAGAATATCGAGAGGAGGAATTCCAACAGCAACAAAATGAAAAAATTAAATACACGGTGGGTTTGGTTTCAGAATTTACTAAAATGAGTGAAGAACTGGCGCTTATGCTGGATGCACAAGATATACACGACTTTTATGATGAAAAACTTCTCATTTTCAACAGTAAAAAAGAACTGATATTTTCTAGTTTAGATTCCTTGCCAATTGTAAAAACAGAACAAATCCTCAACGAACTTTCACCATCAACGCAATGGATAGAAACAAAGGAAGAGGACTATGATTTGATCGGTGTATATCTTGAACACAAAGGGAAAACCTACTATGGTGTGAGCAAAGCTTATGATGCTTTTGGATATTCCAAGATGTTCTATTTACGCAACGTACTAATTGCACTTTTTGCCGCAGCTACAGTAATTGTTGTGTTTGTATCTCTTTATCTTTCCAATATTATTTCAAAACCTATTACCAAACTTGCAGAAAATTTAAACGAATACGATTTAGGGAGTGAACAATCTGCTTTGTTACAACCCGATAAAACTTCCTCAGAACTTAAACATTTAACTGAAAGATTTAACGATCTTATTATACGCACCAATGAGGCTTTTGCATTTCAAAAGAACGCAATCCATCATATATCGCATGAATTAAAAACTCCAGTTGCTGTTTTGGTTTCGGAGCTTGAAAAAACAAAATCCTATACAGATATAGACGAAATAAAATCGGTGTTATCTGCACAGATCAATCAGGCAAAATCTTTGGGAGAGATTATTAACGTTTTCTTGGAAATTTCCAAAATAGAATCCGGACAACAAATTCTTAAAACAGAAGTAAGAATAGATGAAGTTCTATTCGATATTATTGGAGAATTAAAGCGACTATATCCGAACTTTAACTTCGAACTAAACTACTTTCCAAGCAACTTTGAAGAAAACAAGCTTGTCCTAAATTGCAACAAAATGCTTGTAAATCAAGCCTTTCAAAATTTATTGCTCAACTGCATCAGTTATGGTAGTGATCAAAATGCACAGATAAAAATTGACTGTTCCCGTGAAAATGAACTTCGCATTTCTATCTCCAATTCAGGGAAAACTGTTTCCAAGGAAGAAGAAAAATACCTATTCAATCATTCCTTTAGAGGTACAAATAGTGAAGGTAAAATTGGCTTTGGATTGGGTCTGGTCTTGGCCAAGAAAATTATGGAGTTCCATAATGCAATAATAGTTTATACCAGTGCCGAGAATAATTTAAACATATTTGAAGTACACTTTCTTCGCGACGTTGATGAAACCAGTGGTTGAGATTAAAGCATCCTGTATTGAATTTCAATTGGATAAGCATTTGCTTAAAAGTCTAATAAAGATTAATATTTATTAGTACATGAGTTTTACCTCTCAACTCATAACCTCTTAACCATTAGATTTACTTACCTCACTGCCTATCATCTTAAGTACATCTTAATCCACTTTAAGGTGTTTTTAAGGTAGTTCCCTTCATTTTTGCATTTCACTAAAAAACACTTATGAAGCGCATTGGATTTATTCTACCCATTTTCTTTTCCTTTTCCATGCTTGCCCAAGATACTCTTACCTTAAGTCGTACACAGAGCGAAGCAATATTTTTAAAAGAAAATTTACAGCTTCTTGCAGAGCGGTTGGAAATAGAGCAAGCTGAAGCAATGGTTTTACAAGCAAAACTTTGGCCCAATCCGATTCTTGAAGTTGATGAGGTGAATTTGTGGACGCCAAAAAATCAACGTATTGGACTTGAAGATGAACTTCCCGGTTTTGGCGGAGGGAATTTCGGCAAACATCAACAATTTTCAGCTTCCTTAGAACAATTGATACTAACGGCGGGAAAAAGAAAAAAACTGATTGCCTTAGAAGAAGTTTCAGTAGAGAGGTCTAAACAATATTTTGAAGATCTTCTGCGTCATCTAAAATTTGAAATCCGTACCCAACTTACCAATCTACAATTTTTACAGCTAAAAAGGAATGTGTATCAGAGTCAGATCGAAACAATAAAACTTTTAACGACGGCCTATCAAAGACAAATGGAGGAGGGCCATATCGCAAAAGGTGAATACATTAGACTAAAAGCATTAGAACTCGAAATATTAAAGGCTAACAAGGAGTTAGATGAGGAATTAAATGAAGCGCAAAAAGAATTGAAATTACTGCTGCGCCTCCCGTCAACAACAGTTCTTAAAATAACCCATGATGGATTTTTAAAGGATTTGGTCTTGATGGAAACTTTAAGTTTAGAAAATATCTTAAAACAAGCAATGGAATTTCGTCCAGATTTCAAAATTGCAAATCTTGAGGAGCGCTACTTCCAGAACTTATACAAATTTGAGAAATCCCAAAGAGTTCCCGACTTGAATTTTAAGGTTGGCTATGACAGAGGGAGCGGTATATACCAGAATTTCATAGGTTTCGGGTTGGCCATCGATATTCCCTTTTTTAATAGGAATCAAGGCAATATAAAAAGTGCTGAAATTGGTATAAATAAATATCGACTTCTAGCTGAACAAAAGGAGTTGCAACTGGAAAACGAAATTGTGCTTGCGTATCAAAACTTGAATTCCGCTGTAGAATTTATTAATGAAATAGAGCAAGACTACGAATCTACTCTTGATGATTTGCTTACAGGTTACACAAAAAATTTTAAAGAAAGAAACATTGGTCTTCTTGAATATCTAGATTTTTTTGAAGCTTATTTAGATAATAAGGAAATTATTTTGGAGTCTAAAAAAGAAGTAAACGAAAGAGCTGAAGAGCTGAATTTTATTATGGGAACAGACTTGATTAATTAATATCGAATAGGAAAAAATGAAAATGATAAAACAAATAATTTGGGCAACTATTTCAATAATTACACTTTTTGGATGTGCTGATAAAACCATGGAAAGTGAAGTGAAAGATCAAAAATATTGCTTGGAAAAAAATTTCAAAGAGAAATTAGATTTCCAAACTGCCACATTACAACCTGTCACAGAAGGAATTCACTTAACAGGAGTAGTTGAAACCAATCCAGATAAAGTAATTCATTTTATCAGCTTGGTGGGAGGAGTCGTTTCCAAAACTTATTTTTCTTTAGGCGATGAAGTAAAAAAAGGTCAAGTTTTAGCCGAGTTGCGTAGCACAGAACTGAGTAGTCTTAAGTCCGAACAAAAGAACATTAATACTCAAATTCAGGTGGCCGAAAGGAGATTACAGTCCGTAAAATCCATGTATGAAGATGGAATTTCATCTGAAAAAGAATTGTTGCAGGCTCAAAGTGAATTGGATATTTATAAAGCTGAACACCAAAAAGTGATCTCCAATCTAAATCTTTATAGTGCCAGTGCCGAAATGGGCGTCTTCCAGATTAAGGCACCTACTTCTGGAATTATTACAGCTAAATCTATAGCATCAGGTACTCAAATTATTGCTGAAAGTGATCCCCTGTTTACAATTTCAGACTTAAATGAAGTTTGGGTAATGGTCGATATCTATGCCACTAAAGTTCAACATATTGAAACGGGAATGGATCTTAATATTTCTATTCTTTCCTATCCCGACATCACCTTTAAAGGAAAAATCGATGCTATTTCACAAATTCTGGATAAGGAAGCTAAAGTAGTAAAAGCACGTGTTGTACTGGACAATAAAGATCGGCGTCTTAAACCAGGCATGATGGTGGACGTAATCGCATTAAAAAACAAGAACGTAAACGCTATTGGAATTCCTACAGACTCCTTGGTTTTTGATGATAATAAAAATTTCGTTGTAGTTTATAAAGACGACTGTGCCTTGGAAATTCGAAAAATAGAGATACTCTCTTCCAATAACGGAACCACGTTTATTAAAACTGGTGTATCCGAAAATGACCAAATAATTTCCAAAAATCAATTGTTGGTTTACCAGCAATTAAATAATCAGTAATCATGCAAAAATTTGTGCAAGGAATAGTCGCCTTTTCCTTAAAGAATCCTATTATAGTTTTTTTCCTGACTTTTCTATTGTTTGTAGCGGGCGTAGTAAGTTACATTCATACTCCCATTGAGGCATTTCCTGACGTTACAAATACACGTGCTAGGATAATAACCCAGTGGCCAGGAAGAAGTGCCGAGGAAGTAGAAAAATTCGTTTCCCTTCCATTGATGAAGGAAATGAATACAATTCCAAAAAAAGCAGAAGTCCGTTCTATTTCTCTCTTCGGCCTATCTGTGGTAACGGTCATTTTCGGTGATGATGTTGAAGATTTCTACGCACAACAATATGCTTCAAATAGGTTACAGGGGGTTAATCTCCCAGAAGGCGCTGAAGCTGAAATTGAACCTCCATACGGTGCCACCGGAGAAATTTTCAGATACGTAATTAAAAGCAGTAGGCCGATAAAGGAAATTACGGCAATGCAAGATTGGGTGATTGAAAGAGAGTTAGTTTCGGTTCCAGGAGTGGCAGATGTGGTAAGTTTTGGTGGAGAGGAAAAGATTTATGAAATAAAAATTAATCCAACTGAACTTGCCAATTACGATCTATCCCCATTAGAGGTTTTTGAGGCCGTTTCAAAGAGTAATATCAACGTAGGTGGAGATGTTATAGAAAGAGGAAGCCAAGCCTATGTGGTTCGTGGAGTAGGTTTGTTGGAAAGTGTTGGAGACATTGAGAATATTTTGATTGAGGTGAGAGGAAATACCCCAATTTTGGTAAAACACGTTGCCGAAGTTGCTATAACGGCAAAACCAAGATTAGGTCAAGTTGGATTGCAGGACGAGGAAGACTTGGTTCAGGGAATAGTGGTGATGCTTCGAGGTGAAAATCCAGGCGATGTAATTGAAAGATTGAAAGAAAAAATTACGGATTTAAATGAGCGTATCTTACCTGATGATGTTAAGATTGAACCATTTTTAGATAGAACGCAACTCGTTGATGCCACTGTGAGCACGGTAAAAACGAATCTCATTGAAGGAATCATCTTGGTTTCGGTTATAGTTTTTATCTTTCTTTTCAATTGGCGAACTACCGTTATTGTAGCCTCGGTCATTCCACTTTCATTTTTGTTTGCTCTTATAATGCTGCGTATTCAGGGACTTCCTGCCAATCTAATTTCAATGGGTGCAATTGATTTTGGACTTTTATTGGAAGGGACTTTGGTTATTGTGGAGAGCGTTTTTGTTACAATGAATCGGAAAGCCAAAGAACTCGGAATGGAAAAGTTCAATAAGATGAGCAAAACCGGCCTGATAAAAAAGAGTGCGGGAAGTGTGGCAACCTATATCGTCTTTGCCCAAATAATCTTGATTGTTGCGTTAGTTCCAATATTCTCCTTTCAGAAGGTAGAAGGAAAAATGTTTTCGCCTTTAGCATTCACTCTTGGATATGCCCTATTAGGATCTCTTATACTGAGCATCACTTATGTTCCGGCACTTTGCAAAGTGATGCTGACAAAAAATATTGTAGAGAAACAGAATTTCATCTCCCGATTTTTCAACAATAATCTGTACAAACTTTTCCTTTGGAGCAACAAAAGAAGAAAAGCAACTCTCGTAGGCTTTGTAGTTATTTTGAGTGTATGTACAGTGAGTTTTATGTTTTATGGATCTGAATTTATACCCAACCTAAACGAAGGTGCACTCTATGTACGGGCCACTTTACCAAACAGTGTGAATATTGCTGAATCTACCCGCTTGGCAAAGGAAATGAAGGTTGAATTGAGAGAATTTGAAGAAGTTAAATTTGTTCTGAATCAAGTGGGACGACCAAATGATGGAACAGATCCCACCGGTTTTTTCAATATTGAATTCCATATTGAACTTTACCCTGAAAAAGAATGGAAACGAAAAATATCGAAAGAAGAATTAGTTGAGGAAATGCGTGAGAAGTTGCACACATATCCTGGTGTTGTTTTTGGCTTTAGTCAGCCTATACAGGACAACGTAGAAGAATATGTGGCAGGTGTAAAAAGTTCACTGGTTGTGAAAATATTTGGTGACGATCTTTTTGAATTGGAAGATTATGCAGATCAAGTGGCAGATGCCATAAGGGATGTTAACGGTATTGAAGATTTGAACGTATACAGAAACATTGGTCTTCCAGAGCTCCGCATTCAGTTGCACGATAACAGAATGGCACGATACGGAATAGATATTGCCAACGCCCAGGCTGTTGTTGAAATGGCGATAGGAGGAAGGGCGGCTACAACCTTTTACGAAGGAGAAAGAATGTTTGACGTCCGCATCCGTTTTGAAAAGCAATATAGGGATACAGATGAAAAAATTGGAGAAATTTTAATCCCGGCAGGTGGCGGACAGAAAGTTCCGCTGAAGGAAATAGCAACCATAAGCTATATTACTGGACCAACTTTTATTTACAGGGAAGGAGGAAGTAGATATATTGCCGTAGGTTTCAGTATTGAAGGTAGAGATCTAGGAAGTACGATAGCGGAAGCGAGAAAAAAGGTGGAGGAAAATGTTTCTATTCCGTCTAAAAACAAGGTTGTTTGGGCAGGAGAATTTGAAAGTAAAGAAAGAGCCAGTAAACAGTTGGCAATGATTGTTCCCGCAGTATTATTGCTTATTTTATTTTTATTGTATTTTAACTTTGGTACTATAAAAGATACATTGATTGCAGCCAGTACAATTCCATTCGCTTTTATTGGAGGATTCATTTCGTTATGGGTCACACAAACGATATTTGGAATCTCGGCGGGGATTGGTTTCATTATACTTTTTGGAGTCAATACTATTAACAGTCTTATCCTAATTGCTGTGATGAAAGAGAATATGAGGAAAATGAAACTGGGAGAAGCCATATCTACTGGTGTTCATAGCAGAATTCGTCCAATTGTAATGATTGCATTGATGGGATCAATGGGATTAATTCCCGCAGCTCTATCAACAGGAATGGGGTCCGAAATTCAAAAACCCTTAGCAATTATGATTGTAGGAGGATTATTAATCTGTATGATCTTATCCTTGACAGTTTTACCACAAGTTTTTTATTGGGCGTACCGAAAATCTGAAAAAAATGATTTGTAATTTTTTATTGAAAAGCGATTATAAAAAGAAAGTAATGTTTCAACAAGAAAATTTAGACATTTTTATTTGCGCAAACTTAGAGCCACAAAATATAAACCCGTCTTATTTTGGTTGGTTATTGTTGGCACAACAACAGTTGGAACCGAGATTTCAGATTTTATGGATAGAACGCTCCATTTAGGTTATCTCACAGGTTCTTTAGTATTAATAACCTTGTTGTTAAATACGTTCTGGGTTTGGCATCGCACTATGGGTGAAATCGAAGTGTATCCGGTTACAAATAAAAAGGTAGAGCTTTTTTATTGGGTGGCGATTCTCTTTACAAATAGTTTGGGAACTGCTTTTGGAGATTTTTTAAGTGATACTATAGGATTAAGTTATCTTCAAGGTGCAATGGTAACAGCAAGTGTGATTGTAGTTGTTGTTTTACTGCATTATTCAACAAAAATTAATCACCTTTTTTTGTTTTGTGTTGCCTTCATTTTCACCCGCCCCTTTGGCGCCACCTTTGGTGATTTACTGACGAAACCCGCCACTCAAGGAGGTTTGGATTTGGGAACAATTCCGGCTACCTTGGTAAGTATTACAATTTTAGGCCTTGTGGTGTTTTTTAGCCACAAAAAGAAATTGGATTAGAATGGAAAATGATATCTTTAAAAAAGGTAAAAAGCTTTAGCGAAGCTCTATTGAAAAGAAGTAGATGCCAAGCATTGCAATTTCATAATTTCCAGCATACTTTAAATGTTGTTCAAAATGCGGAAACCATTGCTTTAGTATCTGGGATAAGTGAGGAAGAATTGGAAATGGTATTAATATCGGCATACTTCCACGATGTTGGGAATATGGAGACCGCCAAACAGCACGAAAAGTTGAGTTGTTCAGTTGCCAGAAAATTCTTGGAAAAAGAAAACTTTCCAGAAGAGAAAATTCAAATAATAGAGCACATTATATTGGCGACCGAAATTGGTAGAGTGCCAACTACTCTGTTGGAGGAAATTATCTGCGACGCCGATTTGGCCCACTTGGGAATGTCTTGTTTTATAGAACAGAATCGGCAATTAAGAGAGGAATGGGCCACGTATTTAGACCTAGTTTTTACTGATGGGGAATGGCTTAAGCTGAATCTTAAATTTTTAAATGAGCATCATTTTTATACAGAGGCAGCTCAGAAACTCTATTCCAAACAGAAAGCAAAAAATATTATATGCTTATCCGTTGAAAAACCTAAAATACTCTTGGGACGGTAATACAGAGGATATAAGACAAATACGTATCGACACAGCTATTTATTTTGGGAAAGCTGACGCACAGATTATCACCTATATCCTTTCGAACGCCCGTCAGGCTGGCCATATTTTTTATCAAAACGTTAGGTGGTTTTAAGGACAATCATTAAATATTATTTTATTTGAAAGGGAATTTACTAGCAAACCGCAATCCAAAAATTGGTTGTAAAATATATTAAGGCCTCGGCTGAATTGATCTGCCACTAAATGATATTGGTTCAGGTTTCATAAATCATATTTTATTTATGGCTTCTTTTACTTCGGTATTCGGTTCACTCTTATATTGATGTCAAATTCAATCTAATTGCATACATTCCATTCCTTAATATTTAATTCTGCACCTAAAATTAACACTTATTCTAGAGCATCTTAATCTAAATAGTTTTAATCCAATATTTTAAAAAATAAGTCACTACCTTTATAGAGCTTCTCCCCAAAATACTCTTATAAAGCCTAAGTATAAAGCTTTTTGTAATTATAGGAATGGCCTAAGAGCTCTCATTAATAACTGGTAATATTACTAGAAAATTCTAGATAAGGATGCACACCCGAATTCTCATACTTGAAGATAACAAAGCCTCGCGCTCTTCTTTGGAATCCTTTTTAGACGAGATAAAGAAGTACGTAATAGTGGGAGATTGTGAAAAAAGAGAGAGTATAGCCGCGAATTTAAATAACTCGGAAACCTCTGAATCGGTTTCAGATCTCAGAATTTCTAAAAAAAATACTAAATCTTTTGGAGGGATTGGGAAAATGAAGGCAGAAAAAGCATTTATAATGTATACCGTTTTTGAAGATGAAAAAGATCAATTCAATTTTTTGCAATGGATGACAAAAGAGGATTTGCTTAACCACGTTGATTTCGAACATCTTCTGGACATCATTGAAAACGCAAATAATAAGGGAAATTTACAGAATCCATCTTTTGAGAACAAAATTGTAAGTGCGCTTATCTTAAGGAAGAATTACCAACTTTCTCCACGGGAAAAAGAAGTATTAAAGTATCTGGTGGATGGTTATAGTTATAGAATGATTGCAGACTCTATCTTCGTCAGCCTTTCTACGGTTCAGGCTCATGTGAAAAATATTTATGCCAAGTTGCATGTAAACAGCGGGATACAAGCCGTGGCGGTTGCCATCCGAGAACACATTGTATAAAAAAATCACATATTTATGTAATTGATAAAGTGATATCGGTGACAGAACTTTACGGCGAGATTTTTTTAAAAATCTAGAGCTATTAAAAATCTCAATATGCTTCCTTATTCAATTTAACCTTAAACATGTGAATTATGAAAAATTTATTGGGAATACAGTTGGGGCCGGATACAGGAAAACTTTTTTCACTATTTATATTTTTCCTTGTGTTTTTTACGGCATGTAATGAAGATGATAATGAACCTGAAATAATTCCCGTTTTTGAAATGAGGACGATTGCAAACGGTCTTGCGGGACCTATGGGTCTTGAAGTTGACAATGCAAATAATATTTGGGTTGCCATCCCTGGAACGGCCAATAACGATGGTAAAATTGTGATTATTGATGCCAATGGCGAACAACATGATGCCATTATAAATTTACCTTCCCGTCTCCATCCAGGGGGCGAAGAACTTGAAGGGCCCGCCCATCTTCTTCTCGATGAAGGTTCGCTATACATTTTGGCGGCCAACTATTTATATAAGGTAAATATTTCTAACTATACTCCAGGCCAAGCCTCTATTGACGCCTCAACCCTTACAGGGGAAGATATTTCGGCATTTGTGTTGAGTTATCCTTTTGTGGACAATGCACATGATTCACATCCATATAATATGATTAAAGGACCTGATGGCGATCTTTATATAACAGATGCCGGCGCCAATGCCGTCATTCACCGCAAAGGTCCGGGCAATTATCTTGTATTGGCTGAAGTGCCATCTATTACCAATCCAACGCCCGTAGGCCCGCCGATGGTGCAAAGTGTACCCACAGGTATTGTATTTGATGGTCAGGATTTCTTGGTTACTACCTTATTGGGTTTCCCATTTCCAGAAGGAAAAGCCGTTGTTTATAAAATCTTCATGGCAGGAGTCGTCTCGGTGTACCAAGATGGATTTACCTCACTTGTAGATATTTCCAAAGGTTATGATGATGGATATTTAATTCTTCAATTTGCAACCTTCGGTGCCACAGGATTTAACCCCAACACAGGAAGTTTGTCGTTAATTAATGGTGCTTCCAAAATAAAATGGGCAGATTCCCTCAATATGCCAGTAGACATTAAACGAGCCGATGAGCACACCTGGTATATTTCCAGCATGGGTGATGGAAGCATAATTAAGGCTACTTATGAATAGCAGAGAGATTACTTCCCGATGCAATATCTTTCTAGTCTTGTCTATAAAGGAGTTACGAGGTTTAGGCAACGTATAAGCAACAAAAATTATTTGCTTTTGACTAATGAAAGAATAAAGATAGGCAAGATGAGGTGGTAAAAATAAAAAAAACCGCCCTCAAATGAGAACGGTTTTCGAAGAAAACGTCAATCGCTTTTACGCAACTGTTACAGAACCTAAATGGGAGCTGTTAGAAACCTTGGCACCGTCTTCAGAGACAAAGCCTAGGTAAACCTCAACTACATCACCGGAATACTCAGGAGGTAGGTTGAGGGTTTCTGTTCCTACTGGCCTGAGAGGACCACTGGTGGTATAAATACTCTCTTTCTTGTCTGGGTTCAAGATTAAGATTAAAGACTTGTCTGTGGCCAGGGCATTTCCACTGCTGGAGTTATCGTCCCAGGTAATGTCTATTTCTGCGGGGGTTGTGGAGGTCGCTGTTCCATTTGCTACACCTTTTAGATTTCCGCGGCTCACCAATGCGTTGGGATAATCTATCGTGTAGTTTGGATACGCTCCAAGTACAGCGTTAAACAGGTTGTAAGACATCGCAGCGTTGAATTCGGTCATTTTGATTGCGTATTGCTTAAAACCTACTCGTAGGAAATCTGTCATCGGCTGAAGGAAATGAAGCACTTTGGCAAACTTAGATCGCTGGTCTAATTGTCCTTCAGTTTTGGGGTTCGCTACACTGGAAGGTTTGATTCTTAGGTAATCGATGCCCTTCCAGGTCCCACCGATTACATTCCCGATTTTTCCAGATACACCACCGAGAATACCTTGATTGATAATTGCCATAATTTTTATGTATTAATGGGTTAAACAAATATTCGGACTTGGCACGGACTTTATACGGCGTCGTCCTTATACATCTAAATTACTTCAATTAATGTGCGGAGCTCTGGTAGCGGGGGGTGTTGCTTTTACTTGCTTTATTTTGCCTTTCAGAAAGGGGTTTTCTTATAAATGAAGAGTTTAAAATGCATCTGATTTATACATTAGTTGTTGAAAGATTGCTTTTTTCGCGGTATCAATCAGTTTTAGAGTCAGATTTAGTTTTTGTTCGTTGAGTTCTAAAGATTTTAGGGCTTGGATGGACTGGTTGAGTCTTTCAAAATTATTGGATGCAATAGATTCACTTTTCTCAAGATGGGTTTTCACATCTCCAAGGGTTATAAACGGAATCACCGATCCTTTCAAATAGTAATGGAATGATTTTGATTTCCATAATGCGAAACATAACCAGAACATAAAATCCCTGTGGATTTCATCGGTTGTAGTGTAGACAAAGCAATTCGGACAAGATTCCTTTAACGGTTTCCCGCTGTTTAATCCTTTATTGAGGATAAAGAAATGAGGTTCGGAATAGGTGAGGGATGCTCTGTGCGTTTTAATTCGAAACGTTTTCATATAAAAGCTTTTTAGAATTGGCTTCTTTTTGCTTCGCATTAATTTTTTTCAGAAGAGAAAATCAGAAGCGAAAAAAAAGAAAAGAGAAAGCTTTCGTTTAGGCGGTTTTGCCGGGGTTGTCAAGGTTTTTGAATGAAAATACTACCCAGAGGGTGGAGATTTTCATCAAAACCCGGAGGGCTTGACCTTGAAAACCCGTGGTGGCTGGAGGGAGGGAGCAAACCGCCTATCTTTGCTGACCTCTTTTATTAATTTTTCGGGGAACGACTAAAAAAAAGAGCCCCCTAAAAAGGGAGCTCTGTTAGGCAGCACTCTAACCAAAGGATGCGCACCGTATACTCTTTGAAGCCTACGTAATGCACACCAATGAAGAACGGACTGCCCGAGGTGCGTATGCCCGCCAACAACCACCGGCTGCCTAAACGGACTCTAAATAAAAACTTGAACATAATGCCTTATGCCACAGGATCGGTGCGACTGATGCAAGGGCTGTTAAAAAAAATACTACCCGCAGGGTGGAGATTTTTTTTTAAAACAGGCGAAGCGAACCCTTGCAGCTCTCGCATCCGCACGCCTGTACCTTTGCTTTATGTTTGAGTTTTTACTTCTCTATAACGAAATGTTGATTTGATTCCGAATTAAAAGTGGGGTTATTGTTTTTAAGTAAATCGGATGAATAGGGATAATGTATTTGATTGTAGAAGTCAGATAGTGGTAAGTTTCATATTCAAGTCGGAAGTTCGTTTTAAATAGAAATTAATCGGAGTCAACAATGATTATCAGATGACCATTCTTAAATGATCAAGTGGATGTTTATTCTGATTCGATTGAATTTTATTGGGCAGGTAAACCAAAGCGGAGCTATAGTGGAAGCAAGGAATGGAGAGTAACGGAATGGAGTGCTGGAACTATAATGCGAGCCGCCTGCGAGCGGAGCAAGGGTGGTGGCTGCAGTAGCCCGAATAATGAGGGCGGCAGACGCCTACCGTTTACGGCAGGGCTGGCGCGATTTTTTGCTTCCGGGTAGGGAAAGGCAAGGGTAGCGACTGATCGGAACGAAACGATGCCGGAGCCGGAATGGAGCAATGCCTTGACATCTATCTAATTGAAGTGTTTTTATTGAGTATAAAATCGTCAAAAAAAGATTGAAGTGAATTTAATGGCATTGCGAAATGGAGGTACGTAGGCTCGTGTAGTGGAGAGAATGAGCTACTCTTGCGCGGGTTGCTGAAAGTGGGTGATTGTAGAGAGAGAGGCACGATCGAACGAAAAGAACCTACTGAAAGCAAATGGCGGATTGCAAAAAACGTGACAGCCCGATCAGCCCGAAGCGACCCGCAGGCTCGCACAATTAACAAGTGGCGGCAGACCCCCAATTAAAAAAGTGGTGAGCGCAGCGAACACCTTATTAGGGTTTGGGGGGATGGAGTAGCCACGGGTGAGGAAGGAGAGTAGCGTGTGAAGCAAAACAAGTGAACGGCAGGTGGCGAGCACCCACTGGAGCGCAAGGCACCTGGTAAGTGAACGGTATATGCAAGGGCGACCGCAGGGAGTTCATTTTACCCTTGCAGATATGTTTTTGCGGAACAAAGCGGAACGACTGACGAACACCGCTTTACCTGCGTTTGGATGAGCGTTGGGAAAAGCAAGGGTGCAACTGAATGAGGTGGAGTGCAACGGAACCGATTGAAGGCGTACTCTTGTTGCGCGTTGCTGGAAGTGGGTGATTGTAGAGAGAGAGGCACGAACGAACGAAAAGAACCGACTGGAAGCAAATGGGTGTGCGGTGGGTTTTTTTCCTTAAATTGGAATCATCTAATTCCGCTATAGAAGGAATAAGGTTAGCTTTAGTGGTGAGGAAATTAGGGTCAGTATATTAAGCACAATAATACAATATGATTTGTGATGTCAAAACCAAACTGGAAGTTCAACCAATGGTTCAATAATTAATGATAATGCAATTAATGGTTCATAAGAAAAAGCAGAAACGGCAATGGCTAATGAAATAGGTGAATTTCTTGCCGTAGTAGTTAATGTCAGGCTTACCCTGTCTGAATAGCTAAACGTTAAGGATTTGCCTGAGGATTTGACCAATAATAAATATCACAATGAAAAATATCAGTAGAGGAATGAGCAATTTATAAATGACATCTGGGTTGTCTATTAAGTTTTTGAAGCGAACATAGCAACAACCGCTAGAGCAAGGAACATTTTTTTCGTTCGAGAAAAACAATCTTTTTGAAGCCAAGATAAGTATGCGGATGTTATAAATCCTTCCGTTGTATTCTCACAGCATTCAATATAGCCAAAAGAGCTACACCCACATCTGCGATAACGGCTTCCCATAAAGTAGCAACACCGCCTGCACCTAATGCAAGTACTATAATTTTGACTGTCATAGCGAGAATGATATTTTGCCAGACAATGTTTTTGGTGATTTTACCCGCCTTTATTGCTGCAACGATCTTTGACGGCTGGTCGTTTTGAATAACTACATCTGCTGTTTCGATGGTGGCATCACTACCGAGACCGCCCATTGCAATACCAACATCGGCGAGGGCAATAACCGGAGCATCGTTAACACCATCGCCTACAAAGGCCAATTTTACTCCTTCTTTTTTAAGAGCCTCCACTTTCTCCACTTTTTCATCCGGAAGCAGTCCACCATAAGCTTCATCAATTCCCAAAACTTTTGCCACCTGATCTACCACTGTTTGTTTATCACCAGATAACATTACGGTTTTTATGTTTAGACGGTGCATTTCCTTGATGGCCTGATATGCATCTTCCTTTATTTCATCGGCAATAGTGATATAACCGGCGTACTTATTATCAATGGACAATACCACTATGGTATCTACAATCTGTTCGACTTCGGCAGGATAAGCTATGTCATATTTCTTTAAAAGTTTAAGGTTTCCAGCCAATACTTCCTTATTACCAACGATGCCTTTCAAGCCGTGTCCTGCTATTTCTTCAATGTTTGAAGTTTGTAGGCCTTGGTGTTTATTATCGGCATAATCCGTTACAGCTATGGCTATGGGATGGGTCGAGTTCTTTTCCAAAGCTGCTGCTACTTTGATCAGTTCTTCTTTTTCAATTCCTTCGGATACTACTTGCTGAACTTTAAAGACCCCTTTGGTCAAGGTGCCTGTTTTGTCCATCACCACTGTTTTTACTTGGGTCATAACATCCAAATAGTTTCCGCCTTTGAACAGGATTCCATTTCGGGAAGCAAGGCCGATACCTCCAAAGTAGCCCAGAGGTATGGAAACAACCAATGCACAGGGACAACTGATCACCAAGAATACCAAGGCACGATAAAACCATTCCCGAAACACATAATCATCCACAAAAAATATTGGGGTTACACAAAGTGCCAGTGCAAGGAAAAATACGATTGGGGTATATACTTTGGCAAAACGGGATATGAAGAGTTGGGTCTGTGATTTACGTGCGGTGGCATCCTGTACCATTTCCAAGATTTTGCTGAGTTTACTATCCCTAAACAGGGCGGTTACCTTTACTTCTGCAAGTGTATTTTGATTGATCATCCCGGCCAGTACCTGTTCACCTTTATATTTGGTATCTGGTTTGCTCTCCCCTGTTAATGCCGCAGTGTTGAAAGAGGCTTTTTCAGAAATGAGATCACCATCCAAGGCAACCTTTTCACCAGGTTTCACTTGTATCTTTTCTCCTATTTCTACTTCTGAAGGATGTATAACCTGTGATTTTCCGTTTCTTAGAACGATAACTTCATCAGGCCTTATATCAAGCAAGGCTTTAATGCTTCTTTTGGCGCGCTTAACTGCCGAGTCCTGAAACCATTCGCCTATTTGGTAAAATACCATTACGGCAACACCTTCTTCATATTCTCCAATGATGAATGCGCCGATTGTTGCCACACTCATCAATACAAATTCATTGAAGAAATCGCCTCTTTTTGACTTTCGCCAAGCGAGATCTAAAACTTTTCTTCCGGCGAGAAGATAAGCAATGAGGTTAATTGCCAATAAAGGTATAGTGGGTATGGCGAGGTTAAACCCATATTCCAATGTTAACAGTATAACCAAAATCAGCAGGGCAAGCAGAAGGTCCCAGTGGGTTTTCCAGCCTGTTTTTTCTTTATTAACTTTTGGGCTTAAGGGCCGGGATGTAGCTGCTTTCATTTTATTAAAATTTTCTTTAAAGATACTTTAAAAGGTTATGCACAGGAATTGCATTTGCATCAGCATTCATCTTTTCTTGTTAACTGGATAGGAGGACAGGGCAAAGAACCATAAGAACAGTAAACGCAACAGTCACCTTCTTTTGGTTTTAGAACAGTTTTACACTTCTCACATTCATAAAAGAATTGACAGGAATTTGTTGGCATATCTTCTACTTTTTTGTGTCCGCAGTTTGGACAGGTAATTTCTGATTTTAATATAGCTTCCATTGATTTTTATTTTTTCTTGTTACCTTGTAATTTGTTGCATTAATTGCTTCCTCAATTTTCACCTTCATTCGTTTTAGTATCGTCAAACTCAATGATCGCGTTACCATTTTCGTAAGGATTTAGGTTATCCAGTTCGGTTTTAAAATCTTCAAACATCCAGTCCATAACATTAGATTAATGGTTAAAAAGCTCCTTTTCTTTTTCAGGGTCTATTTCATCTTTTGACTTTTTGTCCAAAAAATAATCCAAGATAATGCCTACTGCAATAGCTCCCACAAATGCTGAATATACTTCCCAATCATATTGAATTACCAAGGACAAACTAATGAGTATCGCCAATATGGGCAATACTGGAACTTTTCCAATGGATAAAGGAACTTTGAATGGTCTTTCTTTATTGGGTGCTTTGAAACGCAATACGATAAGTGCAATGTTCACGGCAACAAAAACAAGCAATGCACCCAAAGATGACATTCCCGCTACGATTTTGATATCGCCCAACAATATAAATCCAGCAACTGCTACCATAACTACAAGGGTAGTTGCCCACGGAACTTTCTGTGCATTGGTTTTGGTCATAAATTTTGGTAGTTCGCCTACGCTTGCCATTCCAAAAAGCAACCTGCTAATAGAAATTATACCACTAAAAGCCGCATTTGCAGTGGCGAAAAGTGCTGCTACGGCCAAGGCAACGGGCAACCAACTGTTGAGGTTGGATGCCGCAAGTGAAAGTGGCGAATCCACTTTTGCCAGTTCTGACGGGTCGGCAATGTTGAGTACCGTAAAAGATATGAGCAAATAGATGACGGTTGTAAAAACCATTGTCAATAGAAAGGCACGAGGAATTGTCTTGCCAGGGTTTTTTACCTCTGAACCCAAAGCCGCCATATGTTCAAAGCCAGTATAGATAAAGAACAGTGTAGCTGTGGCCGCCAAAGTACCGGAAAAGGATTCAACTTTAAAAAATGCTGCTTTTGGTGGGCCTGTTTCCAAAAGTCCGAACGCTATAAGAAGGAACAATCCCAAGAGCTGAATACTAACCATAATGATATTAGCGGTAGATGATTTCTTGATGCCCGTAATGCTTATCAACGAGAGCATAACCAAAACACCATAACTGACAAGTAGGGAAGGAATACTAAAAAAAGTGTTGAAATAGCCTGAAAAAGCCAGTAGCACCGCTGCAATGGTGGCCGAACTGTGGAACGCAATCGTCCAGCCCGTGAGAAAAGACGGAATATCAATCTTAGGAAACGCCTTGCGTACAAAAATAAATTCCGCACCCGCATTCGGATAGGTTGAGGATAATTCAGCATAAGACATTGCCGACACACTTGCCGCAATAGCCGCAAAAATAAAACTCAACCAAAGGTCTGTGCCAGCTTGACCAGCTGCGGCACCAATTACCGTGTATATTCCTGCGCCCACAATAGTACCTACACCGTAAAAAGTGAGACGAAGGGTTCCCAAAGATTTTTTTAGTTCTGCCATATTTTTTAGTTAAAGAGGGTGGAAAAAACCTGAACTGGACCATTGGGCGCAAAGGTTCAAGGTTCAAGTACTCCCACCTGTTATTTTTTCCTGCATTTTTCACATATTCCTTTCAATACAAGGTTCACATCGTTCACTTCATAATCGTCTGGCAAGCTCTCTTCCGATATTTTATTTGGTAAACAGATTGTTTTCCTACAATCGGTACAATGAAAGTGCATATGTAAATCTGTACCGTATTTACCTTTGGCGTTTTCATCAGAAATCGCATATTTTGCCACTCCGACCCCATCATTAATCTGATGAATCAACCCTTTATCCTCAAAAATCTTGAGATTGCGATAAAAGGTCGTTCTGTTTGCTGTTTTATTGGTTTCGCTCTTTTGAACAAAGGCCTTTTTCAAATCGGAAAAGGACACGGCACTTTGTTTTCTTTTCAGGAACTTGTATATCTTCGACCTCATTTAAGTAGGTCGAATACCGTGATGTGACAATATTTTTTCCGTTTTGGTCATTTTAACCTTTTCAAAACCAACCCTTTTTTATTAAATTTATTTTTTATATGCCAAAAGTCGCAATGCATTGAATACCACC